>Ga0193726_1000046_pt1 | contig 247534 bp, 191 predicted proteins | sample H2c1metaG_FD_144928 | JGI IMG/M metagenome (GOLD analysis project Ga0193726, IMG submission 144928) | Soil microbial communities from a riparian zone of the East river system, Colorado, United States - H2c1 | ecosystem: Environmental > Terrestrial > Soil > Riparian zone | place: USA: East...
TTGACAATGCTTCCCCGGCGGGCGTCAGTCGGTATTCATGCCGCTTCGAGCGGTCAAACAACGGCGCTTCAAATTCCCGTTCGAGCTTGCTCACCGCAATGCTTACGGCTGGCTGGGTCCGGAACACGCGGTCCGCGGCGGCGCGGACGCTGCCCTCTTCGACTACGGCTACGAACATTTCGAGCTGCATCAGTTCCATGGCTCAAGACCTCGTCCGTCGCAGACCGAATCTCCGCCTTCTCGATAGGCATCATCCGAGAACTCCATTTGCGACTACCGTGCCTTCACGGACAGGTACACCCTTTCCGCGAAGCGATAACCTTTGTCGTAGTATCCTCACGGCAGGGGGGAGTTGTACCACTTGGAAAGAACGAATTTTCGTCGCGCGGGGTGGTCTTAAGAAGGACCGTTCAAAAATACCGGCTAGCAGGGCGCCGTCTGTATGGAATCGAGCGCTCCCCATAGGGCATCGAGAGCTCTGCGCGCCGTCTGCAGAATTTGCTCTTGGTCCACGTTATTCTCCGGTGGAACCGAAGAATTGCCATAGTTCTCAAGCCAACCGCGGCACGCGGCCCGGTGCAGTTTGTCCGCCTGTTCATGAACCGCAAAGTAGGCGAGGCCTGTCGCCGTCGACACGCCATAGTGGCGCCGCAACCCGGCGATCTTGCTCGTCGCAATTTCCGGTACCTGCGCCTCATACGCGTACAGCGCGGCCACAGCCTCAGCAAGAGAACGCTGCTGGCAAATCTCCCGGTAGGTCTCAATCAACCGGCGAATCCCGGGAAGCGCAGCGCTTGTCCACAACGTTTCTTCTCCGACGCCGATCGCTGCCGCAAAGTGCCGCCACAGCTTCGGATGCGGAGCCGCCGAATTCTCTTCTTCCGCAAGATTTTCAAGGACCAGCGCACGCAAACCGCCCTCCGCGCGATCCGCAAGATTCCGAAGATGCAGCGGAAAATCTTGGACATGCAGATAGTATTGCGCCGCATACAGTCGCAACCGCGCGTGCTCAAGCGTCCCCGCTTGCCAGTCCTGATAAAAAGGATGCTTGAGCAAATTTCGTTCTGCGATCGCGATATCCAGTTGCTGGACCCATTCCGTTTGTTTTCTGCTCATAACCTCTTTGCTCCATGGCCAAAATTCCGTCGATGTCGACCGCGCTACTACTTTCAATCTTTCGAAAACGAGAAGCGCAGCGCGACGGGTGCCGATGATCTCGGGCTTCGCGCTGCGCCATAGTGGGTTCCCGCAAGGTGTTTGGCCTTGCAGGAGTAGTTTCCACACAGTTGAACCTGCTGGTACGCCGGACGCAAATCAATTCCGTTTATCCTTCGATTTGCGCGACGATCATTTGGGCCACCAAACGCGTGGACCTGCGCCGCTCAGTGGAGCGTTAACTTGCCATAAGCATTATTAAATCCTCGCTTGGGAAATGTGTGTTATCTCAAAGTCTCACGCCACACTGCACCGAGTCGACGGACCGGAAGGATGTACGTTTACGCATGCATACCAGTTTATTTGACCTGTTCAAGATCGGCATCGGGCCCTCAAGTTCTCATACGGTTGGCCCCATGCGCGCCGCCTATCGCTTTGCCGAGAAACTTTCCGATCGCCAACTTCTCGAGAACGTCGCCAACGTGCGTGCCGAGCTTTTTGGTTCTCTGGCTCTGACTGGCGTCGGTCACGGCACGGACCGCGGCATCCTGCTTGGCCTTGCGGGAAAGCAGCCGGACGGAATTGATCCCCGCGAAATCCCGGCCCTCCTCGCGGGAATCCAAAAATTCGGCCTCCCGCTGTTTGGGGGGCATACCATTCCCTTTGCGTCCGTAGACCTCGTCTTTGTCAAAAATACGTTGCTCCCCGGCCACTCGAATGGCATGCGATTCACCGCCTTTGCCGACGCCGGCCAAGCGCTCGATACGCGCGTTTTCTATTCCGTGGGCGGAGGCTTCATCACCGAAGAAGGGGACACTCCAGAGGAGCGGACTGAGCGCGCCGTGCTCTACCCCTTCCGGAGCGCCGACGAATTACTGCGGATCGGTGAGCACCACAGCCTCCCGATTCACCTGATCATGCTCACCAACGAAAGGGCCTGGAGGCCGCTCGAAAAAATTCGCGAGGGCATCTTGAAAATCTGGAAGGCCATGCAGGAGTGCACCTCGCGCGGGCTCGAAACCTGCGGGGAGTTGCCCGGAGGCCTTGCGGTACAGCGCCGCGCCGCCGACCTGGCCCGCAACCTTCGCAAAGCCAGTGGCACCGATCCCCTCACGGGCATGGACTGGCTGAATGTTTGGGCCATTGCCGTGAACGAGGAAAACGCCGCAGGCGGGCGCGTGGTCACCGCGCCGACCAACGGAGCCGCTGGAATTATTCCTTCCGTCGCGCATTATTATTTGCGTTTCCTCGGTGGCAACGACGAGGGCATTCTCCGCTACTTTCTGTCCGCCGCAGCGATTGGTGTCCTGTACAAGGAAAATGCCTCCATCTCGGGCGCCGAAGTGGGCTGCCAGGGAGAAGTGGGTGTGGCCTGCTCGATGGCTGCTGCGGGCTTGGTCTCCGCCTTGGACGGCGCTAACGAACAGATCGAACACGCTGCGGAAATCGCCATGGAACACAACCTCGGCATGACCTGCGATCCCGTCGGAGGCCTCGTGCAGATTCCCTGCATCGAACGCAACGCCTTTGGAGCCGTGAAGGCCGTCAACGCCGCGCGCATGGCCATGGCCGAAACCACCGGGCACAAAGTTTCGCTCGACCAAGTTATCCGCACCATGTACCAGACCGGTCTCGATATGCAGACACGCTACAAGGAAACAGCGCTTGGCGGCCTGGCCCTGAACGTCATCGAATGTTGAAACCGCTCACCTTCGTCGCCTCCGCAGAAAATCATCCCGATCTGCTGGCCAGAATGGTCCTGCTGTTTCATCGACTGGCCATCCCCATTTGTAAGCTGACCATGCGACCTGTGGACCCTTCGCACTTGCACATCCGCGTGGAAGTTCTCGCCGACCTCAGCAATCGGACCGCACCTTGGCGAGCCTTGCCAAATTGATTCACGTCCTCTGGGTCGAAATCCGAAAACGAGAACCACAGTCTACTCGCGCCACGCTATCCACCGCGGCGCAAAACTCATGAACGTGATTTATCTCATCACCACCGGCGGCACCATCGAAAAAGTCTATTCCGAACACACCGGGGCAGTCTTGAACGTCACAAGCAAGATCGACCGTTACCTCCGACTCCTGCGCTTGCCAGATGCCGAGATCAACGTCGTGCCACTCATGAACATCGACAGTTTGGAGATGCGCGAAGAGGATCGTCTGCTGCTGCTCGGGATGGTTCGCGCCATCCTCAAAGAGAACGTCCCCATAATTATTACGCACGGGACGGACACCATGATCAAGAGTGGACAATATTTAGAGCGCGCGCTGCCCAAGCTGCACGTACCTATCGCAATGACCGGCGCGATGACCCCGCTGGGATTCGAAGGCAGCGATGGTTTGCAAAACCTCACGGAGACTATTTTTGCAACGCGTTTTCTGTCTCCCGGAATCCATCTCGTAATTCATGGCCAGCACTTTCCCATCAGCCACGTTCGCAAGGACCGCCGGCTGTGCCGGTTTGTATGGAGCGAAGGACCCGAAACCTAAACGAAGTTTCGATCACCAATGGTCGTTTTCGAGTCAGGTCGTACAAACGCGAACACCGCAGCACATGCTCTTCCGAGTATTTCCATGCATCACCGTTGCGAAAACAGGCGCTCGTTTGAGCAGGAAGGGCATCTCCCTCGCGGAGGACACCCAGACGGCGCAGGCCGCCTCTCACGGATGCAGACACGCTCCCGTCAAGCCTGCATTTGCGCTTACCGAAAAAGAGCGGAGGCGCTTAACGTTCTTTCGGAGCGAGAAAGTGCTCCGAAGACCGAGCATTCTTTCTCGATTTCTTCAGATACCAAAACTGCATAAAGATCATGGCGGGTAAGTAAAGCTGATCAACCTATCGAGACTGTGTGTCGGTCCCCGGCTTCTCAGCGAAAGGTCGCGATATTCTGCGGTACTTATCCGGCGGAAATTTCCCAGAAGCGGATTGAAAGTTCTGTTTGGAGCTATTGCTAATCGTAGGCGAATGGCTGCAGCCCCTCCGGTTAAGGCTGCGGCCGCACCAACTCTAACTGTGTCCAATTCCCATCCAACTTTCCGTTCGGATTAAAATTTGAGTCATCGCTCATCACATAGTACTGCCCGTTTGGGTCGTGCCACGCATTGTCGTACTTATTGCTCAGCTCAAACGTCCTACCCGTCGTCGGATCGCGAAAAGTTTGCACTTCGCGGATCAACTGGCTCATCCCATTGGCGGATTGATACGATCCGCGCTGTTGATTGTCCACGACACCGTAGATCGTCCCTATAGCATATTGCTGCAACTGGCGGACAATCTCCGACTGTGCTGCACTCTCCTGCTTCTGTTTTTCATACAGATCCCCAATCACGCCACTACTCCACTTCAGCCATTCTGGTTCCGGACGAATTGTGCTCCCGATCAACTTGAAGAGTTTTTCGTTACCATCAAGCTTGCCCTGTGGCGTCAGAATGGACATAAGCATCATGGCGTGCCAATCGTATCCAGCACCGCTCGTGCCTAACGGAATCTTGCGCACCACGACAACTCCAGCGACCCACTCCTCAACCGGTTGCCCTTTGTCGTTAGTGTAGGAAAGTCGCGCACGAGCTGCGTTCGTGTAAATCGTTGCCTTTGCATCGCCCCCCGGCCCGCTCCGTGGCATCCCAAACCGGTACCGCGCAACCTGGTCCAGTTCTGGAAATTCTTCAACCGACACGATCGTCTTGCCCTTGCGATACTTTGCAAGCAGCACTTGCCGCAGAAATTCCCCTGCTTGCATCGGCGCCCGCACCGGGCAAGGCTTCTGTCCGACCCGGGCCCTAAGTTGGTTCTGCTTTTGCATATCGCTCTGCACCGCAGGGCTGTCCGCATATTGGAAAGTGAATTGGGGAATCACTTGAAACTCAACCGAATTGTCTGCGCTCGTGGCGTCGCCCAAGACGGAAAACCAGTCGCCATAGCATCCCCCGTCGGCAACATTTACGTTCACCGCGCTCTTAAATTGCCAGTCCGTTGGAATCAACAAGTCGAAAGCCGGTTTTCCCTGACCTGCACCTTGGTCAATGATCTTGACCTGCTTCATCAAAAAGTAGTGCTGAGATGAACTGGATTTGGTTGAAGTCGCAGTTGGAGGCTGGCTATTTTTTGGACCGCCCGGGGCCGTTCCGCTCGACGGAGGGTTGGTACTCGATGGTGCGCTGGCTGGCGCCGACGGAGTAGCGGGTGGCGTACCCGCCCCGCCATTGGCCTGCCCCATCGCTTTCGCCACCGCCTGCTTGCAGCCATCCGAAACCTGGTCTTGATGTTGCTTCAGGCACGCAAGGATTCGTCCGCCGCCTGATGGCACATTCGCGCACAGCTTCTGCAAGTCTTTTGCGCACGCACCGCGCACATCGTTAGCCGCTCCTTGCGAAGAAGACGTTTGCGCGTAAAGCAGCTCGCCACCGAACGCTGCATATGAGGTTATTGCGACAAACAAAAAGAAAACATGGACTGGCCTCGTCATCATCGTCTCCTGCCAACACGCCCGCGAAGTGTACGTGTTGCTGTAGTCTCTAGTCCAGGGCGCCAAAAATCAGAACTGAGAATGCGGAACTGCGCACGGAGAAGACTACTACCCATAAGTCGGCAAGTATTTACTAACCTGCTGCTAGAGATGAAAGGCGGGCGCATGGTTTCGCACCTCACAGCCAACGCCGTTAGATCGATTCCAAGAACGCCAACAAGCGGTCGTCTGCATGGAATCGTCGGAACGGTGTATCCATCGGCTGGAGCTTTGCGGCCAACCGTTGCCATCGATCGCGAGAGTCCAGGGCGATGCCCGGCATTACGGCGAGAAACTCGCCGCCCCTACCCTCTCGCTCGGCATCCGGCTCGAATACTCCGAAGCGATTCATCCCGCGCGCGGCATTTCCGAAGGCGGGAAGATTACCTTGCTTCCGAATCTGGACTCCGCTGAACATGCTGCGGTGCCCGCGCACGAACTGGCGCACGAATTTCTGCATCACCAGCCTCGGCGGGCGGCCACGACGAAGACGGTCCGAGAAACAGAGGCCGAGGCGGTGGCCTATGTCGTCTGTCAAGCCATCGGACTTGAAACCGGAACCGCTGCGGCCGACTATATCCAGTTGCATCCGGAGACGCGAAACTCTTGCTTGAGAGTCTGAACTTCGTTCATCTCGCGGCGAGCAGGATTCTCGATGGCATTGTGGAAAACCAGAGCCTGCCCAACGTTCGGGCGGCTTAGCGTTGGCGAAAGTGAGATCACAGGGAAGCGCTTGTGGGAAATCCATGGAGCCTTCGTGCGCTGCCTAGTTTTTGCTGGATAACTCGATCGCCACTTGCAAAATCGGCTTTGCCCATTCGGGGATTTGCAGGAGATCGTCCTTGCTTACGATTCGGCCGCGAAGCCAATGCAAGAGAAGCGTCGGCTCAGGTATTTGCCCCTTTTTCGGATCGTTTTCCGCTGTATTGTCAAACACTTTCAATTTCGTCAGCTTCGGAAGAAGCTTGATGAGATTCCAACGGCTGCGGTCATACCTCTCTCGGATCTTGGCCTCGGGGATGTCGTGACCGCCTTGGGTCACCCGTAACCGCACGCGCTCGATGTGCATTTCGACGCTTTGCAGACCCACGTACCAGATGCGAACCTCAATTCCGTGGTCAGCAGCTTTCTCAAGCCGCTCCATCATAGTGTTTCCGCCGAGCGTCGTCTCAAACGCAAAGTCCCGTCGGTCGGCGATGGACACATCGACGAGACGCAGTCCTTCGTTCCAAGCCCGTGCGTTCGCTTCTTCTTGGCCAATTTCGGGAGATTCCTGGCGAGCTTCACGGGCTGCCACATCCGGATTGAAGAATTCTTGTCCGGTAGCCACGAGCATCGCTCCTCCCACGCTGCTCTTCCCCGCCCCGTTTACGCCGGCCAGTACATAGATACGCGGTTCTTTTCTGCCACTAGCCACGGCGACGCGCAAACTCTAACGCGGCCTTTCCTAGCTGCTTTGGCGTAGCGTCAAAGGCTGCTTTCATTCCCCTGCGCGCCGTGGGAGTTTGCATGCGCGCGAGCATCGCATCATATTTCCTGCTAAGGGCGCTGAGTCCTTCTTCTTGCGATCGGGAAAGCCTCTCGAATTCCGCCATCGGAATCACAGCGGCCTTCGGAATTTCGTGCCTCATGATCAGAACGGTCTCCCCTTGCATCACCCGGTCAAGCACCTGCCCCATGTGGTTCTTGACCTTCGTCGCCGTCATGCGCACAGTTCCTGCCGTCCGGCGTGACCATCCGGCCGACGTTCGCTTGTGCCCTCGTTCCCTCACACCCAGTGCGTGGCGGACGCTTCTGCGTAGCAGGTCCTGGTCGAATGGTTTCTGCAAGTATTGCACCGCTCCAAGTTCTGCCGCATCCACCGCGAACTGATTGTTTAGTGCGGAGACGATGACAATCACTGGCAAATCAGGCGAGAGGGCATGGACCTCTTGCAGCAGCTCCAGACCATTCTTTTCGGGCATACGGAGATCGGCGAGAACCAGGTCAAAACTTCCTCCCTCGATTCGGCGCAGGAGGTCTTTGCCGTCTTTCGCCTCGGTTACCGCAAAGCCGGCCTTCCTGAGCGTGTTCGAATGGGACGCTCGGGCTGCGTGCTTGTCGTCGATAAGCAAAACATGACCATCGGGCATACAAACACCTCTTAGGTCATTTTAGCTAATTTGGACGTTATGGACAAGCGAAAGAACTGCGGGCAGCGGCGACGGCGCTGTGGATAGTGCGCGATCGCGTGGGTTAGAAGGCTTTGCCCTTCCGGAAATCGATGGAGAACGAACGGACGGGCCGGTTCCGAACAAGATGAGAAACATCAGGATAAACGGGATTTATTTGACGTATTCGCCCGGGGCTGTTATTTATAACGCGATGCATTCGTTCCCCTATCGGTCAGCGACACATGTCGATTCCCTGACTGTGGACGTCCCCTGCTCGTCCGTGCTGATCCTTAAAGTCGTCGTATCCCTTCGAATTATTAGGGTTCGCCCCAGCGGATGACGGCCTAGCACAACCATCCATAGCAAGGACCCCAGGCCGTTATCCGATTCGAGATAACGGCCATTTGTTTTTTAGCCGCACATTTTCGTTGAAGGAGCGATCAGCATGGAACTCATGCAACTCGAGATGTTCGTAGCGGTGGTGGAAGAAGGGAGTTTCGCGCGAGCCGCGCAACGCGTCTTTCGCACCCAGCCCGCGGTCAGCATCGGTCTTCGAAAGCTGGAGGAGCAATTGGGCGCGACGCTCCTCGACCGCTCCAGCCGGACCGCTCATCGCCTGACTCCGGCCGGCCAATTTGTGTACGAGTCCGCGTCGCGCATGGTGGCACTCAAGAAGGAAGCGCTCTCCAGACTTCGCGGCGAAAAGGACTCAAGTCCGGCCCGGCTGTCACTCGGAGTGAGCGGAGATGAAGGTACGAGCCTGGTGACGCGGCTCGGCACCAAGTTTGGCGCCGCGAACCCGGATGTTGGCCTTGCGTTCCTTTCCGGCGAACCCGAAAGTTTCCTCCGGGACATCGCGGACCGCAGGCTCGACGCAGCCTTCTTGCCAGCCAACTCGGAGCAGCTAGCGACCAAGCGGGGCTTCGCCGTCCACCCCCTGCCGGTTTCTGGCTCCCCGGATGGCCTGTGCTTCGTGCTTTCGAAGACGGGCCGCTCGCACACGCTGCGGATGTTTGAAGAGATGGTGTTGTCGGAGGTCGAACTTCGCACTCGCAGCAACCGTGAAACTTCACTCCGGAATTCCGGGCGGCCCGCGTTCCGCCAGCGAGCCCGAAGGCGTGGTGTTCAACGCCTTGGCTAGACCTAGGTGGGCGGCTCGCGACTTCGTTCCTATTTCTTCGGCCCGCTGCGCTCTTTCGCGCCTTCGTCCAGCGGAACAAAACGTTCTTCTTCGATACTCATGGTCACGGCGGTTACTCGCCCCACGACGGAGACCTCGTCAGGGAAGCGGTAGCTGCGCGTTTCGACGCCGGAGTCCGGGTGCGGCACGAGTGTGAGGACCCCGTCTTTCAGTTCGCACCAGCTACACGCGTACCCCGTGCGGATATCCAAAAAGTAGATCGGCCTCGCGAAGTGCGATTCGCTTGAGCTTTTCTTGAACGGTCCTCTGCGGATGCGGTTCTGCTTTGCATCGATCTGCACGAACGAGCCCGGCGGCAAGAGAGGTGCCATGCTTTGTCACCGGCGCCGCTCAGCTCCCGGATGTCGCGGTCCTTCGCGAGCAAATCTTGCTGTTCGGTCGTCAAGCGCTCTCGTTGTTTTAGGGAGCTCGAAAGCTCTGCAACCCGGGTCTCGAGACTTGCCGTGTGGATCACATACTCCGAGCGTTCCCGTTCGAGATTCTCGAGACGTGCTTGCGTCGCTCGCAACGTCTCTTCACCTGCGGAAACTCGCTGCAGCAAGCGATCACGTTCCTCGGTGACCCCGTTCTTGTCGTAGGTACTCGTTCGCAAGGCAAGCTGTTGCGATGAGGCCAAGGCTCTTAACTTCTCGAGCTCGCTGGATTTCTGGGCGATTTCGCGGCGAAGGTCGGCGACGGCCGCATCGCGCGCGGCCAACCCAGCCTCCGGCAAATCCGCATTCGACGCAGCGGAGGCATTCACCAAAACCGCTTCCGTGACGGGCTTGCTTCGTTCTTCGAGCCGCGCCCATTCGATGCCGTGATTTCTTCCCGTCCGGTAACCGAGGATCCCGAGCGTCACGCACAACACGGCACTGGACAGCATTGGAAGCCAGATCTCGTACCGGTCCAAATGCCCGAGAAAGTAGCGGCTCCGGCGCGTGACAAGCGGCGAGAGCGATGAGCCTGCTTCCACTCCGTGATGCTCTCTTGCTTTTTCGTCTGCGAGGCGCTTATGGAAGGAGGCTTCGGCTTTTTCCTGAGAGAACGATGGATCGAGGAAAGTATCTCCTCTGAGCTCCGGCGTCAGTTCCGGAATGATTCCATCCACAACCGCGTCGAATTCCTTGATCGCCTCTCGGCATTCGGAACAACTGACAAGATGTTCTCGGAGCTTTTTCCCTTCGGCCTGGTTCAAGTTTCCCGAACTTGCCAGAGCGCAGAGCTCGAGGAACTCCTCGTGCGAACCACGGCGCACCTGTTCGTCCGGACTTCCCTTTCCTTCTAGCATTGTGGCGTTTGAACTCGCACGTGATCCGTCTCGACCAAAGAATGCCTAGAGACTCGTACGATCAGCGGGTAGGCCCAACGTACCGCGAATCGTTACGTACCCTAGCACTCTTCTACATTCGTCTCTATCGTGTTCTCAGGCTGTCCGCAATTGAGGACACATATTAAGGATACGCCTAGCCAGGTCCTTTCCCTTGGATCCCAACCCTTTTTCTCTCCACGTCCCTAGGTATCGCCTCTCAAGTGCTTCCGCAATTTGGCGAGGCCGCGGTAATAATGATGCCGGACATTTCCGTACGATCGGCCGACCAGCACCGCAACCTCCTCGAGCGTGTGCCCCTCGAAAAAACACAACTGCAACGTCGCCCGCTGCTCAACCGACAAATCTTCGAGAGCCCTCTGGATCGCCGTCTTGCCAAAGCGCGCTTCTAGGCTCTCATCATAGAACGGCAAGGTCTGAGAGCGCTTTATGGCGGTCGTGTTCTCGGTAACTTCTTCCGAAGAATAGAATTTCTGACGTACCAGATCACGCCGTCTCGAAAACACGCGTTGATAACACATTTGGATCAGCAGTGACCGCACACTTCCCTTGGAAGAGTCGAAGACCGAAGCTCTGCGGCGGACCAGCAGGAACAGGTCCTGCAGCAGATCGTCCGCTTCCTCACGGTTTCGAAGAATTCTGTAGGCAATGGTCCAGACCAGGCGGGCGTACCTGCTGAAAAGAAAGCCCAGTGCCTCCGAATCGTCGGCGCAAACGCGGGCAATTAAGGCCTCATCGGACGGCTCCTCACCGGGTCTGACCGCGCTCGTATCCTTATATATAGGGTGAGTGGACTCTTTTTCCTGACTGAGACGCAGAGCCGGAAATTCGGTGGCTGGGAAAGAGCTGAACATCAGTCGCGCCTTTTCCTGGCGATTAGACGCGATCCACTAGCGATCGCCTCGTCAATCACGATGCGTATCCTCAATTCGCTCAAGTGCGGGACTGGCGGCCGACTTCCGGCTATCGCGACGGCTGCGATTCGGCGGGGGAATCTTGTATTTGAGAAGTTTTTCCGTTGAACCCGCGGCGATCAACTGCTCGTAGGACCATTCCATCAGCAGTTCCCCGAGGTTGCCGAGCTTTCGGTACTCGCGGTCAGCGATTCTCTGAAGGTCGTCTTTTAACGGCCGGCGCACCCGGATGCTGAGAGCTGTTTTCCATTCGCCCATTACCAATCCGTTTATGTAGCCTGCCGCGCCTACTAACTCAACGTGTGGATTCCGATTTAATGCCCACTATTCCCACAACGGCTGGGTTTCATCTGTTTCCCACTCTCCCCACATTGCATACAAACGCATCGAGTCGTGCGTTTTGTGATGACTAGGGCGACCAACCTTATTTCTTGGTGAGCAGATTTGCGCTTTACGTGCTTCGCCGCGACGTATTGGAAACTTCACGTAAAACCAGGAGTTCTCTAGAATCTGCATTCAACTTAGCGCGAGCTAATTCGAGGCGTGCTACATGCTGCGCAGCTTCCTGTGGAGTCCAAATACCGCCATCCGTCGCACACTGGAAGAGACGGATCAGCTCGTCCACATTTCTGTTCAAGAGGTCAAACTCCGCACCCAGGTCGGTTTGCATCGTCGGCACTCCTCGCTTGGTATAAGCACCTTCCAAGACGTCGGTTATTTCTAGCAATTCGCGTTCAGCACACACCTGTAGGTGCCCACACGAACAGAAAGTTCAGGTGCGCGAACGTCGAATGGCCTGTCTATGGCGGGGATTTGGCAACCGGCTCAGGAGGGAGGAGAGCCGAGCCCTGCGGGCGCGCGGAGAGTTGCGCCCTGAATTGGAAATGGATAACTTCTTTTGCAGCCATTGTTGCACCTCATACGTGCGACTTGGTTAGGGGCGCGTTGGTGTTCAAGCACCGCCGCGTCCCGCTACTTCACTTTCTTGACTTGGTTCCCTTGCCTTTCGTTCTCCTGCCTTTCTTCAAGTCTCGACCCCTATAGTGACGTTTTTTCCAGTCCCTGATTTGGTTCATTTCCTCTTCCGTCCAAAACTCTCGACGGGAGCCCGCTATCAATCCAGCGTGGGGACTCGGAATATAACCCTTCGCAATCCAAGAGTAGATCGTTTGCCTTTGGACTTCTAACTCCTGTGCCGCCACCGCAATGGAATAATAGCTCATCTTTATAATTAGACACTTCTGTCTAGTTGTCAAGTAAAAAGCGAACCCGGACGGTCGTATCTTCTACGCCGATCCGGGTCGACGAAAGCATATCGCAGAATGTGCTGAAGCGGAGCCGCTGTCTGGCATTTCCTACTTCGACGCTTCTGGCGGATGGCCTCAATTGCGGCACTTTCAGATAACCCCGACTCTCTTCTTGCGTTCCCTGGAACCTACGAGGCCTAAGGCCAATGGCCCAACGCCTGTCTCACTGGTTACATTTACCCCGAAATCGACGTTGGCTCTGCTGCAGTTCAATCTACTTTCTCCGATCTCGTCACCAAATAGCACCTCTGATCACGCAGAAGCGCTGACGTTATAGAGGGTGAACAGCCTATGGCCAAACGGAAACGGAAAATCTCGACGACGCACAATTCGGTGCCCGACGCTATCCCAACCCAAGATCTTACTTTTCTGTCAAAAGAAATCACGCGTAATCCCCAGACGATCCGGCCCCTGAGTTCGTCCCTGGTACGACGTATTCAAGCCCTAACCCACAGCATTACCACTGACCCGCAAGAAGACCTCGAGGATGAGGCGCTCCTCTGATGGTGGCATAGAGACTACGTGCACTTGTTATTCCTCTTAAACAAAATGAGCAAGAGGACCTGACGTCGGAGCAGAGGAAAATTCTTCGGGCGATAGTAGCGGAAATCGTTCGGATGCGTGACACAAGCAAGCGTTCGGTTCGTTGCGGGAGACGATCGAACGCTGCACGAACTGAATAACACAACTCGAGCATGCGAGATAGCCCCTGCGACCAAGATTATTTTTCATCCCAGGTGGGAAAAATCGGCCAAAGTCGCTGGATACTTTGACAGGGTTATGCGCGGTCTCCCCCGCGACGCCTTTGGCCTGACATTCCTGTCCTATTCCGACCCGCGAGGCGCCGGCAGCGACTTGCAAAAATTTCGTAACGTTAACCTTCGACCTTCGCCGCAGGAATTGCCCTCACAAATCCATCATTTTCAAGACGACAATCCCGCCTTCACGGCGAAAGTCATCACCAGGACCACCGGCGAAACACATAGCTTTTCGTGCGCTAGAATGTGGTGAAATTCGTCGCTCCGCGGCCGCAACCAGCCGATCTCTTGACCACGTCCATGCCCGACCGCCCTTGGCGAAACTCGTCGCTTCGTATCTAACTCGTGGTTGCCTCTCCTACGGATCGAATCATCACCGGCTCTCTACCGTGGAACATCTCTTCAGATACGAGCGGTACAATATGCTCGTAACAATTTATACGCTTTGACATACTGAATGGTTGAAATAGCCATGAAGAACCTCGATCGCATATAGAAAGAAATGAGCCCTGACCGCTGCAGGAAGATCACGGTTCGGGCTGCAGCGGTTATGGCCGAAGAGAAAACCCTGCGCCATCTGCGGCGGCTTGCAAGTCGCAACAATCAAAAGCGTGAGTCGTAAGTGATTTGGGCTGCCCCTGCAGATCACCGAATTCAATTCGCACGGACCCGACGAAAAATATTCATGACCCGCATGTAGGCTGGTGACTCGAAAAGCCCTCCGGCGTTGCCGGGGGGCTTTTCTTTTGTTGCAAGTCCGCAATTGCGGTCGAAAAAAGAAAGCCCACCGCCCCCCTGCGGTTTCCCGGTATAGCTCGGTGCGGGTCTCCTGCCGTGTACATCGGGCGTGACCCTTCAGGAATCGCTGGTTTCGTCCCCACCTCCGGCGATGCGATTGTCCCCCGCGAAAAAAAGTAAGCGCCACGGATAGCGCGCCGTCGCCTCTATCAAGGAGCGAACCGTGATGAATCGGGAGTCGCATTGTCGTTGCCTGCTCTGCGGCATGGAGCGTCAGCTGGCCGAACAATTCGCTGGGCGCGTAGGTCAAGAAACCTACCAGCAATTCGCAACTTTCTCATCCGTGCTGTCCGCATTTCCGGCCGCTGCGGACCTCATCTCGTATCTACATACCGTACAGACTGCAGGGAACGGAACCCCTGCGAAGGACGAGATTCTCGCCGAGCTCCTGCTCGCGACGACGCACAACGGGCGGTCGGCCACGTCGCAGGAACTTCTGCTGCTGGCCTTCGTTCCCATGCTGCATCGGATCTCTCGGCAGGTCATCACGAGGTGTCCGTTTCTTCCGCCCGAAGACGTGGCGCAGCACGTCGTCACCGCGCTGCTCGAATCCTTCGGCGCTCCCGAGTTCGCCGGCCGCGATTCCCACCTCGCCTTTGCCATCGGGCGGCTTTTGCGGCGCAACGCTTTTGCCTGGGCTGAGCGGGAAAGCCGCGACACCATGCACGGTTTCGCTGATATCGACTCTCTTGAGCGTGCGCCCGATGGCGATGGACTGCGGCCAATTGAGCGTGCGGCTCTGCTCCGGCACTTCCTCGACCGGTGCCGGCAGCGGGGCGTGCTCTCGGGGGAAGAGCTAGAACTGTTGGTGCAGTTCAAGCTGAGCGAGTTGCCGAGTGCCCGGTATTCCAACGCTTCGCGCCAACGGATGAAACGGCTCCTCGCGAAGTTGCGGCGCGCCGCGCGGCGTCCCCGCCGAACCAAGTTCGACGACCGGCAGCTTCGCTTGTTTTAGGTGTTCTGGTCACGGGCCTCGTGAGCTCAAAAGAATTATTCATTTTGTGCGACACAAATTCGCTCGTCGCTTACAGATATAGGTACATGCAGATCGAGTTCCCGTCTCGCGCACCACACGAAGGAGACGGCCGAGGCTGTTCCGAGCGTTCGGGGTGTCTCAAGACACACGGGATCAGCCTGGTTCGCAATCCTTCCCGCGGTATGGCCGGGACGGGAGCTCTCGTTTTTGTCGCTTAATTTTAGAAGGAGCTCTTCCATGAAACGAAGTTCTGGAATGATCCGGCGTGTCGTGTCGCTGGCGCGCGGACTTGCGATCGCTGCGGTAGGTCTGCCTCTAGCAGTACCGGCCTTCGCCCAAGCGAACTCGCCGTGGGAAAACGCGGTGAACGTGCTGCAGCAGGCCTTCACCAGCACCATTGCGCGAGGGCTTTCGCTCGTAGCCATCGTCGTCTCAGGACTGACGTTCGCTTTCGGCGAGGGTGGTTCCAAGCGAGTCCTTGCCGGAGTTCTTTTCGGGGTGGGCATGGCCATTGCCGCCGTCAAATTCAATTCCCATCACTTCAATATCGATGACCTGGTCGAAACGGCCACGATGGAACGGTGGCTCGCCCATCAGCTCGAATCCTATGTCTTGGCACGTAAGAACATTTTGATCGCCGGGGCTACCGGGACCGGCAAGACTTCGTTGTTAAATGTGCTGGGGAAATTCATTCCTCTGGACGAGCGGATTCTCCTCATTGAGGATACCTCTGAGATCCAACTTGCTCAGGACAACCTCGTCCGCTTTGAAGCCCGCCAAGCACAAAACGACCTCCCCGCGATCACCATTCGTGATCTTTTGAAAGCCGCGCTTCGCCACCGTCCAGACAGGCTGATCCTCGGAGAAATCCGGGGAAGCGAGGCCTTCGATCTGCTGCAACTTCTCAATACCGGGCACTCCGGAAGTCTCTCCACCGTGCACGCCGCTAGCGCCCTACAGGGCTTGGCCCGATTCACGAACTGCGTGCTGCAGAGTGGCGTGGACATTCCCTACCGCGCCGTTAAAAACAACGTCGGAGATTCCGTCAATGTCGTGGTTCATCTCGAACGGCGGCCTGGCCGGCGTTTCGTTTCTGAAGTCCTCGAAATCCATGGATACGACCCCGACCGCGACGCATACAACTACGCTGTGGTCTTCGAGTGCCACAAGGAACCAACATGAACCAGGGCGAAACCATTCCAGCAGCACAATACATTCTCGATGAGTTCGAGAGCGCCAATCGAATCGCCATCCTTGCTCTCAATCGCGACGTTCGCGAGACCGTGCAACGCATCACCAGCGCTGAGAAAGCCGCCAGCCCGAAATTCCAAGCGTGGCTTCGCCACAAGAACGCCAGCGGATCAGACATCTATATCGGCATGAACCCCCTCAAGCCAGATGCCTTGACCCGAACGAAAGGCGAAATTGCGGACATTCGGCATGTGTACATCGACCTCGACTACGGCGGAATAACGGCGCTTGAAGGGATTCAGAAATCGAGCCTAGTCCCAAAGCCCAACGTCGTTCTAACGAGTTCCCCGGATAAATTCCAGATCGTCTGGAAAGTCGAGGGCATGACGCTCGAGGAAGGGGAAGCCCTCCTTCACGCACTGGCTCGCGAATTCGGCGGCGATCCAGCCGCCACCGACGCTACGCGGGTGCTTAGGCTCCCCGGATTTGCGAACAAGAAATATGAGGTGGCTTTCTATGTCCAGGCCCGCCAACATTCCATCGAGACCTACCGCTGGCGTGATTTCAAACTCCACATGGACGGCCAGGATCCGCCCCGCCAAAACTATTACACGCGAATGAAGCGAGAATCACGCGGGTATGCGCTCAGTCAATCGGAGCATGACTGGGCCTTCGCCAAACGCGCGCTCGCGCGAGGCGACGATCCCGAAACAGTCATCCAACGGATTGCGCGGCATCGAGCAGCGGACAAATCGAATCCCGAATATTACGCCCGTCTCACCGTCGAAAAGGCGCACGCAGACCTAGGTCATCGCCACACTCCGAGAAATGCCCCCGCTTCGCAACTCACGGAGGAGATTGATCTCGATCCTCTCGGGAAGGATTGAACGTTGGCAAATCGCGCACCACCGCATCTCCGCGCTGCAGCGGACCGCCGTCCCAGGCCGGCGCGAAATGCTTTCGCGTTTCTCGAGTAAAGTAGCAACAAAGGACGACGGCCACGGAGCCAATGCGTGATCCTTACGAACGTTAACGTTTTCCTTCCGCCTCCGTCTAATGCTCCAACGATTTGGCTCTGACCATGTCGGATTCCAAGGAACTCCTGTGCCTCGCGATTCTCGTTTCGCACTCTGCAGCGCCGTGCTGCTCGCCGCTGCATTCTTCCTCACCGCGGCCAACGCGCAAGGTTGGCGCGCCCCGTACGATCCTGGCCACCGCGTCACGCAGCCAACACTTTTTGCGCCCGGTCTTGTCTCCACCGACCTCGACGAGTCCGGTGGTGTCTTCAGCCCAGACGGCTCCGACTTTTACTTCACGCTAGTCGCCCCATACACCACTGCGCCGCATTTTGCGATGCTCTGCGTCAGCCACTTCCAGAACGGCCGTTGGCGGCCACCGCAAACGCTCCCGTTTTCCGGCACCTCTTTTGACATCGCGCCGCATCTCAACGCCGACGGCACCGAGCTCTACTTCGTATCTGCCCGCCCAATACCGCAGAGCAAAGTGCCGCGCCTCCGCATCTGGATCGCCAAACGCAACGCAACGGCGGGGATGTGGTCCGATCCCGCGCTTGTTCCCGCACCCATCAACGCCGAGGACAGCAACAATCTCGATCCCGCGGTCGCGTCGGATGGGTCGCTCTACTTCGCATCCGACCGCAACGATCCCGCCGGCCATCTCCACATCTTTTTCTCTCGCTGGGACGGCTCCAAATTTTCCCCGCCTGAAAAGCTTGGGCCAGAAATCAATTCCTCCTTCAGCGAAGTTGCGCCCGCAATCTCGCCCGACGGCAACACACTCGTATTCGCATCCGTCGCGGCTCCCGAAGACCCCAATCGCCGTCGCTCGCAAGACCTCATCGCAGCCGGGAAACCGTACCCGCGTCAGGACCTTTATATTTCTTTTAAGCGTGCTGGCCACTGGACCCCCGCGCAGCACTTGGAGCACGGCGTCAACTCATTTGCGGAAGAGGTCTATCCTGCATTTTCTCCTGATGGCAAATTCCTTTTCTGGGGCAGCGAGCGTAGCTCGTTCGAAATTCCCACCAGAGGACTAAACCGTACGCAGATTGACAGGATTTGGCACACGCCTTTTAACGGCCGCGGCAACATCTTCTTCATCAGCGCTGATGTTCTCGCTGACTCCTACAATGCACAGCCATGACCACTCTCCGTCAGAACTCTGTTCTTGCGTTCCTTCTGCTCGTCCTCGCACAAAACACCATCCTTGCCGCTCCGCGCGCTCCCGGCGACCCTGCCCTCACTCTCGAGCTCATAGGAGAGGGTACTGTCTCAACAGACCAGGACGAATTCGGCGCCATGCCCGACAAAGACTGGACCACGCTCTATTTCAATCGTTCCATTGCCCCGCACTATCATTACGTCATGTACTGCTCGCACTTCGAAAACGGAAAATGGTCCGTAGCGGAATCGCTTCCATTCTCCGGCGAATATCGCGACTCCGATCCGGTCCTCAGCGTCGACGGCCGCACACTCTACTTCGTTTCCGATCGCCCGGCCGAAGGCCTCGAGCCCGATCGCTTCCATGCCTGGTCCGCCACCCGGGTCGCGACCGGCTGGACCAATCTTCACCCGCTGCGCGGCCCCGTCAACGAAAAAGGAAACACAGAATTCGTCTCCTTCGCGGCCGATGGCAATCTCTACTTCACCTCCGATCGCTCCGGCTCATCCTTCGACGTCTACCGTAGCCGTCTCGTCAATGACCAATATCAGCCGGCCGAGAGTCTCGGCCCCGCTGTTAATGACGGCCGCTATACAATTGAAGCCTATGTCGCACCCGACGAGTCCTTTATACTTCTCGGCAGCTTCGCGCGTGATTCCCTCGGCAACGCAGACCTCTACGTCACCTACAACGAGAATGGGGTCTGGTCGAAGCCGGTCAATTTCGGCGCGTCCATCAACACCAAGGGGCGCGACTACAGCCCACGCATTTCACCCGACGGAAAATACCTGCTCTTCTCAAGCGAGCGCGGATTTCCGATCGAGCCGCACGAACGACCCGTCTCGTACGAAGAATTCGTGCACCGCATGCACGGTATGCTCAACGGCCTCGGCAACATCTATCGCGTGCCTCTAGCTGACGCGCTACGTGCCGCCGAACAGCAGCAACGCAAATCCCAGCTTTCTCCTAAGGCACCGAGGCACTAGCGCCACTCAACCGTACCGCCGCAGTACGCAGCAAGCGCAACGCGACAACAGCAGCGGCGGCAACGCGTCCCTTAGGCACTCATCGTGAAATTACAACCCACGGCGTGTGGGTCAGTGTCCAGGGGGTTTTGATTGCAAGTTGATAGATTCAAACTAAAACCGTGCTTCGTGCTGCGCATTTCAAAAAGAGCGTCTGATTTGGTACCAGATGCTCTTTGTTTTGTCCTTTTCAAGTCATTGAATGATGGAGTCTTAGTGGGCCGCAAACATTGGCGCGGGTTTTTAGCGTTTTCCACGACTAGTGTGACACATCTGCGACGGTCAACGCTGTTGGCACAACCTAGTGGTTTGGCAATGTTGCGACAAACTGCGCCCGAAAGTGGTTTGCTGGGCGGTCCTAACGACATCGAATGCTTCGGTGCAAGAGTGACGCGCAACGGCGGTTTTCTAATTTTTCCTGCCCTGTTCGTACTCACCAGCACTGAAGTGTTTTCAATAACTTAAGGCCCTCGCGTTTGCGCTAAAACATCTGATTAGCAAAGTATTGTGCACCAACTGTGCACCAACTGTGCACCAAAATTGCCGGTTCCCCGATTGCAGAACCTGCCGGTCAATCTGGGAAGATCAGTTCGGTGGTCGTCGGCCCATTGCGTTAAAGACGTTTCCCAGTTCCTTCCTTAGGAGAAACTTGGCGCACCGCTTCGCGGAGCCATGTGTGTCGTGCGTCCGTAGTGAGCCTGGGGTGCCAGACCATCAAAAAATGAAATGGACGCAACTCGTGTGGCGCTTTCACGATCCGCAAGGTGGAATTCCTTTCCACCATTTGCCGCATGCCATTGGTCAATGTGAGGACGAGTTCGGTGCCAGGAAGGCAACTAAGGGCCGCGCCAAAATAGGGCATGCGAACAGAGGAGCGGCGCTTTACACCCAACGCAGCAAGCTGCTTGTCCGGGATGTTCTGCACGCTTGGAAGAGTTGTGACAGTGAGGTGCTCCGCAGCAAGATACTGCTTCAGTGTCAAGCGATCGCCAAAGATGCTCTGGCGGGCAACAGCGCAGATCCAGTCCTCGCGGTAAAGTTTCTCCGAACTCAAGTGAGAAGGCAGCAAGCCCTCGTCAATGTGGAAAATGAGGTCAAGCTTTCCGCGCTCCAGCATGTCCACTGCTTCAGCCTGCCACGGTAGGAAATCAAAATTCACCTTATAACATTCAGTCGTATAGCGGCGGCACAAGTGCGGTAGCAGCGCGATGCAAACATTGTCCGGGCCAGAAATGCGGAAATTACTCCGCTCCTTTTTCGGATCGAAGACGCTTGGCACAACCAGGCCTTCTATCTTGGGAAGGAGCTGTTCAAGTTCCTCGAGAATCTTGCGCCCTCGCAACGTGAGCTCAAACCCGGAAGACGAGCGAATTACCAATTCGTCCTGAAACATAGAACGCGCGCGCTGAAGAGCGCGGCTGACCGCCGGTTGACTGAGCAATAGTCGGGCGGACGCCTTGGTGACGCTTTTTTCCTCGGCGATTACCGCAAAGATGATCAAGAGGTTCAAATCGACTTGTCGTAGTTTCTCTAGACGCATATAGGCTATGACCATTATGCATGGGGCATATACTGAATGAAAAGCGTCTATTGGAGTCTGGCAACGATTGTAGGCCACGGCAAAGAGGAGAACGCGATGGCACAAAGGCGACAAATTGAGGATCACAAGGAGCTTTCGGGGAAACGAATTGTAGTGCTGGGCGGGTCGTCCGGCATCGGGTTAGCCGTCGCGCAGCAGGCTGTCGCTCAAGGGGCAACGGCAATCATTGCGTCTAGCAATGCGGATCGGCTTAAACAAGCGGTCGCAACGCTCGACGGAAAAGCGGAAGGGGACACGCTGGATCTCGCGAATGAGCGCGACATTGATGATTTCTTCCAGAAGATCGGTGATTTCGATCACTTGGTCTTCACTGCTGGCGACACGCTGCAATTGAATGAGCTGGTTGCGACCGACCTTACCGAAGCCCGGCATGCCTTTGAGTTGCGCTACTGGGCTGCCCTGGCGGCGGTCAAGTACGCAAGCCCGCATATCCGCAAGGACGGCTCGATCGTGCTCACAACCGGAGTCGCAGGCCGGCGCCCGCACAAGGGATGGACAGTGGCCGCAAGCGTCTGCGGAACAATCGAAGCCCTAACGCGTGCCCTGGCGGTCGAGTTAGCGCCCATTCGCGTCAACGCGGTCTGTCCTGGCGTCGTTCGAACGAACCTCTGGCAAAGCATGAATGCAGACGCAAGAGAGCACCTGTACGCAAGCGTTGGCAAGAGTCTGCTCGTGGGCCGCGTCGGCGAGGCATGCGAGATCGCGCGCGCCTATCTTTTCCTCATGCAAGGGGGCTACAGCACGGGGCAGACCGTGGTGTTAGATGGCGGAGCGGTACTCGTTTAGGCGCTTTGTCTCGATGAACAATTTCCAGGCTAGAGTCGGTCGGACCACGGATGCGCCCCGCGTTTAGAGACAAGCATCAAACGAAGCGAGGAGTGACATAGAGATGAGGGTTGAAGTCAATGTACTTGAGTCTGGCACAGAGCCGGGCGTGATGGTGCAACGTCAGCCGGCTCTCATGATGGCGTTACGAACTGGTTCCATTGAAGTAGGCTCGCGCCGTTCTGAGATGATGAGATTTACTTTTGGCGTGGGCGAAATGTGCCTGGTCCCTCGTCATGTCGAGACATGACTTCGAACGGCTGACTTACATTATTTGTATTTGTCCGTTGACATCTCGGACGCCGCGCTAGCGGCAGCCTGTGATGGAACAAGTAGCGACGTGGAATTGCGCAGAGTGGCCCGCCGAAGGGTCTAACGTGAATGCGTTGAAACGGCTAGGGCAAGTTTGCGCTCGTCTTGGGGATTTTACGTTTAGCATGTAGCTCGGTCTGCGGACTAGTCATTTGTCACGCGAGTTCAGCTGGTCTAGCGTGCGCTTTAACTGTTCAAGTTTCTGCCCCGCCTCACCGAGCTTGCCTGCCGCCGTCAGTCGCTGATAGTCAGCGAGGTCTTTGGCCGCTTCCGCGATGAGCGAGTTGAGATTTGTCGGCGCTTTACTGGCGGAGGCGGCAGGCGCCGCCGTGCTTCGTCCCGGCTCCGCTGGCGCCGTGGAGGCACTTAGCGATGAAGCCTCTCCGCCAAAAAGGGCCCGCATCGCCGACTCAAAAGTTGGCCCGTATGCGAGCCGGTCTTGAAGCGCCAGAACAACAAGACGCAACTCGGGCATTGGGCTTCGCTCGGCCTGCAGGTAGATGGGCTCCGCATATAACAACGCTCGCCCGCAGGGAATCACAAGCAGTGTTCCGCGCCGCACATGGGAGCCTTGCTGATTCCACAACGTCAATTGTCCCGACAACTGTGCGTTCTGATCAATGCGTGCCTCGATCTGCAGCGGGCCGTCGACCAGCCTTGTCTTTGGGAAGTCATAGACTATCGCGTTCCCGTACTGAGCTCCGTCGCTGCGCCCAGCAATCCAGCCAATCAGATTGTTCCGGTTAGCCGGGGTGAACGGCAGAATCTCCACGAACTCCACGCCTGTTTCGCCTGGCAGTTTCATCAGCACGAAGTTTGGCTCCATGGCCTGTGTTTTCTGCTGACCGTTCTCGTCCATCCCAACTTCGGAGGCTACCGTCCATAAATCCTCGCGGTTGTAAAACACTTGCGGATCGCTCATATGATAAAGGCCATAAACGGCGGACTGAAGCTTCAGTAGCAATTCCGGATAGCGCACATGTTTGCGGATCGACGGCGGCATGGTCGCCGCATCTTTGAAGAGAGTAGGGAAAATCTGGCGATATGCCGAGAGTATGGGATCCGAAGTGTCAAACACGTAGAGCGTGGTGGTCCCATCGTAGGCGTCAATGACGACTTTTACGCTGTTGCGTATGTAGTTGATCAAATTATTGCCAAGCCCGTAGTGGGTCGCATACGGAAAACTGTCTGAGGTCGTAAACGCGTCCATAATCCAGGACAGTCGCCCGTCGTCGCCGATGACAATGTACGGATCCAGATCGTAGGTCAGGAATGGCGCGAGCGCGGCCACGCGGTCGCGCACGTTACGACGCATCAGCAGCCGGCTCTGCGGGTTGATATCGTCACTGAACGGAACCTTGGTAAGGTCGCCGCGGTCTGACGCGACGAGGATGCGTCGAAGGAACCCGCCGAGAAGGATGCCGCCGTTCCCGTCGTACGACGTCAGGTTGTTTGTTTGTCCCTGCGGATAATTGAACTCCTGTTGCCGCGTCTTCACGTACACGTCCGTGTTGGTGAGCTCACCAAAATAAATCTCCGGACGCGATACTTTAATAGTCGACACCGTGCTCTGTACCGGCATGTTGCTCAGAATCAGTGTCGGCAGCCCTTCCGGTGTGAAGCCGTGCACGGGGTTCATGGTGATACCGTAGCCGTGCGTGTAGATAAGTTTCTCGTTGATCCAGTTACGGCTGCTCTCCGGCAGTTTGTCGACGTTCACCTCCCGCGCAGCGAGCATGACCTGGCGGCTAGCGCCATCAATCTCGTAGCGATCGATGTCGATGTCCGGAAAGTCGTAGTAGGTGCGGATTGCCTGAACCTGACGCAGCGTGTCTTGAAGTGCGCGCCAGTCCCACAGCCGGATGTTCTGCAGCGTAACTTGGTTGTTCGCGGGGTCAGTTGCCTCGACGGTCGTTTCAGCCGGAAATTCCCGCTGCGTCATGCGATCCAATCCATAAGCCTGCCGCGTCAGATCAATGTTGTAAGCGATGAAAGGTCGCTCGCGGACCAATTCGTTGGGCTTCACGATAAAATTGCCCACATACCAGGCGACTATTTGCACTGCGACATAACAGACCGCGGCCGGAACGACCGCTGCGAAAAGCCATCGCATGCGTGGTGCTGATACGACATTGACAGCGGCGACCGCCGCGCCAAGAATTAGCCCGACACAGAGAATCAGCAGGCCCGTAAGCATTACGTGTGCATCCGTGTAAGTCACACCGCCAAATATTGTGTGATCGTCGAACAATCGTTCGAACCGGCCTATATAGACGCGCATTGCGAGAGTCAGCAACAGGAATGCAAACGCAATGGAGAATCCGCGCCAGGGCAACGACAAATCACGGCCTCTGCGCCTTCCAAGGGCCGGTATACTGCCAGTAATAACAATAAAAAAAATAGCCACTACGCAGGCGATCACAGCAAGCGTCAGAAGCCAACCGGTGATGAACTGCCATGCGGGCAAAGTGAATAGATAGAAGTTTATCGGCCTGCCGAAGATCGGATCCACGACGCCGTTAGTGGGTGGCGCATACCAATAAAGCGCGAACGTTGACCACTCCGACATCATATTCGTACCAGTTACGAAGGCGATTCCGAGCGAGACCAGGAGCCCTATCGGGCGCAGCATGCGCTCGACGGGCAGTGTTAAAGAACGCCCTCCGATGAAAATTGGCCCACCCCCTAGCAAGTGGGGCTGGTACGCACGCCATAGAGCCAGGAACCATCCATACAGCGCGAAAAATGTAGCGGCGAAAAATCCCGCGAAGACCAACCATTGCAGGCTTATGGTCTTCCGGAATACTTCCGCATAACCGAGCGACCCAAACCAGAGCGCGTCCACGTAATAAGACAACACCGCGCGGCTACTAAAGAGGATGACGGCGAGCGCGGCAAAAATAAGTAAAAACAGACGCCGACGCGGCGGCTGGCGGTGACGCAAGTGAATCGACTCGTTCATTCCATTCCGCTCCAAGTGAACCGTATTGTACCGTGCGCGCGGACGACGTCGTGAACCAAATGGCCGCCCTAACGACCTTATTAATTCCTTATCAATTACTCACGACTTCCTAATAGAGTTTTCGCTACAGTTAGTTGTGTAGCTCGCTTTTAGCTAGAGAACGTTCTCTAAAATGTGGCCGGATCTTGGCCATTGTTTTCATATGAGCCGCGTTCCTGGATTGTTGTTCCTGCTTTATTCCTTTGATCGATTGGACAAACACCGAAATCGAAAGTCAAGCAGGAAGCGCCGACCTGACGTTACTATGCCGGGCATGACCGGATTGGAAGCGTGTCGTAAGATTCGAACCTCGTTTAGCACTCCCATTATCATGGTCACCGTTCGAAGTTCGGAGCAAGACAAGATTCTTGCCCTCGACTCTGGCGCGGATGACTATGTTGTAAAGCCGTTCGCCATCGGCGAACTGCTTGCGCGTATCCGCGCTGCGCTGCGACGCTCCAGCGCTGAAGAGCCTCTCCCAAAAATTGAATCTCCAGAATTGAGCATCGATCTTGAGAAGAGAATACTGGACGTCCGAGGTCTGAGAATTCATGTGTCGCCAAAGGAATTCGAAGTCTTGCGCTTGCTCGTGCTGCAAGAAGGGAAGCCGCTTACGCACAAGAGGATTCTGCAAACTGTCTGGGGGCCGGATCACGCGGAAGAGACGGAAAACCTCCGTGTGGTGATAAATCAGCTGCGCAAAAAGATCGAGAAAGATCCTGCACACCCCCGCTACATATTGACTGAACCGTGGCTGGGCTATCGCTTCCAGTTGCCAACCGTGGCCTCCGAAAAACACTCACGCCGCAAATCCTGATCGTTACCGTGCGGGTTGAAGAGAGTCGAGCTCCAGGTTTAGCTCCAAAACATTGACTCGCGGTTCTCCCAAAAATCCAAATTGGCGGCCCAACGTATGTCGAGCGATCAAGTTCCGAAGATCAGTCTCACTAACGTGCCTCGCGCGGGAAACACGTGGAATTTGAAATTCCGCAGCCGCCGGAGAGATGTGTGGGTCAAGACCTGATCCCGAACTAGTCACCAGGTCAACCGGCACTGCAACGCCAGGGTTTTCGGCTTGGAGTTTTTGCACGTCGCTACTCACTCTATCGATCAAGTTCTTGTTGGTGGGGCCCAAATTGGATCCGCCACTGGAGGTCGCATCGTATCCAGTTCCTGCATTGGAAGGCCGCGGATGAAAATATCCAGGACCGGTAAACGCCTGTCCAATGATTCTGGAGCCTACGATCTTGCCGCCACGCTCTATCAGCTGGCCGTTGGCACGATCGTGGAAAAACACATGCGCCAATCCCGTGACCGCTAACGGGTACAGCAGTCCGAATATCACGGTCGTTACCAAAGTGAACCAAAATGAAATGATAAGATTTTTCTTCATAAATTCCTCAGACCACCCTGAGATAGGTCAAGACGACGTCGATAAATTTAATTCCGAAAAACGGCGCAACAATGCCACCCAGCCCATAGATCAGGAATTAAATTTTCAAGAGAGCCGCTGCGCCGAGCGGCCGATACCTCACACCACGAAGGGCGAGAGGTATCAGCGCAACAATGATCAAGGCGTTGAATATTACGGCGGAAAGTATTGCCGATTCCGGGGTGTGCAGGCGCATCACGTTCAGAACGCCGAGGACTGGAAATGCCGCGGCAAACATGGCAGGGATGATAGCGAAATATTTGGCGACATCGTTGGCAACAGAAAATGTCGTGAGCGCCCCTCGGGTGATTAACAATTGTTTGCCGATTTCGACTATCTCGATCAGCTTGGTGGGATTGGAATCGAGATCCACCATGTTTCCGGCTTCTTTCGCCGCTTGAGTTCCGGTATTCATGGCCACGCCGACATCTGCCTGAGCGAGAGCGGGAGCATCGTTGGTTCCATCACCGGTCATGGCCACGAGCTTCCCTTTGGCCTGCTCGCTTTTGATCAACGCCATTTTGTCTTCGGGCTTGGCTTCCGCGAGGAAGTCATCGACTCCCGCCTGGCGAGCTATCGCAGCAGCGGTCAATGGATTGTCTCCGGTGATCATCATGGTGCGAATGCCCATGGCGCGAAGCTGATCGAAGCGCTCTTTCATCCCGCCCTTGACGATGTCAGTGAGGGCTATCGCGCCCAGCACACGGCCGTTTTCGGCCACCAGGAGTGGGGTCGCACCCGCATTCGAAATTTCCCGGACACAGACCTGCAGCTCAGCCGGGATGCTATGACCGCGGCTGGTCGCCAGCCGAGTGATGGATTCCAGAGCGCCTTTCCGGATTTCGCGGCCGTCCATATCGACACCGGACATTCGAGTTTGCGCGGAGAAAGGAATAAAGGTCGCGGCATGAGACGCGAGATCGCGTCCGCGGAGCTTGTAACGCTCCTTGGCCAACACCACGATGGAGCGCCCTTCAGGAGTTTCATCCGCGAGGGAGGAAAGTTGTGCGGCGTCGGCCAGGTAGGCCTCTTCGACTCCCGGCGCGGGGAAGAATTGGGTAGCGGCACGGTTTCCCAAGGTGATCGTTCCAGTCTTATCGAGGAGCAACACATCCACGTCGCCCGAGGCTTCCACGGCGCGTCCCGACATGGCGATCACGTTCCTCTGAATCATGCGATCCATCCCGGCAATGCCGATCGCGGACAAGAGTCCTCCGATCGTCGTGGGAATCAGGCAAACGAGAAGTGAAACCAGGACGAAGATGGTTTGCGGTGCGCCTGAATAAATAGCAAACGGTTGCAGCGTCACGACGGCAAGCAGAAAAATAATGGTGAGACCAGCCAGCAAAATATTGAGGGCGATCTCGTTGGGAGTTTTTTGTCGTGAAGCCCCCTCCACCAATTTGATCATGCGGTCGAGAAAAGTCTCGCCAGGATTCGAAGTGATGCGCACCTTGATTTCGTCGGACAGCACTCGTGTTCCCCCGGTCACCGCAGAGCGATCGCCGCCAGATTCACGAATGACCGGTGCCGACTCTCCGGTAATCGCCGATTCGTCCACCGAGGCCACACCTTCGATAACTTCACCGTCGCCGGGAATGAATTCTCCCGCTGTGACAACGACAACATCCCCGGAACGAAGCGCCGAACTGGCTACGATTTCGATGCTGTTATCTGCGCGCAAGCGGTGCGCCGAAGTTTCCGCCCGAGCCTTGCGCAATGTATCTGCCTGAGCCTTGCCGCGGCCTTCCGCCATGGCTTCCGCAAAATTGGCGAAGAGAACGGTGAACCACAGCCAGACCGTGATCTGCAGCCCAAAACCAAGCTGTCCCGCATGATGAGAAGCGTTCCATGAGAGCTGCACGGTGGTGAGCAGGGCGCCGACCTCCACCACAAACATCACCGGGTTCTTGACCATGGTGCGCGGATTGAGCTTGCCAAAAGAATCCAGAATGGCTCGCGAGAGAATGGCGCTGTCTGCCAGCGATTTTTTTCTCAGTTGCGTGACGGGGTCCATGTATACCTCAGAAAACCTTTCCTGCGTGCATCAGCAGGTACTCGAGAATAGGCCCGAGACTGAGGGCCGGAAAAAATGTAAGTGCGCCGACAATCATGATGGTGGACACCAGTAGGCCGGCAAACAGTCCTCCGGTCACAGGGAATGTTCCCGCGGATTCAGGCACGGTTTTTTTCTTGGCCAGGCTTCCGGCGATGGCCAGCACTGGAATGATCATGAAGAATCGCCCAAGCAGTTGGGCCGCGGCAGTGCTGGTGTTGTACCACATGGTGTTGACGCTCAGACCGCCGAACGCTGAGCCATTATTGCCTGTGGAGGAGACGTAGGCATATAGCACCTGCGACAGTCCGTGAGGACCTGGATTCGAAATACTCGATGCCCCGAATGGCTTGACCAAGGCCAGCGCAGAGAAACCGAGAATCGTCAGCGTTAAAACAAGAATGGCCAACATGGCCATCTTGACGTCGTATGACTCGATCTTTTTCCCGAGATATTCCGGTGTCCTTCCCACCATGAGGCCAGCGATAAACACCGCCAGAATGACGAAAACGATGATTCCGTAGAGACCTGCCCCGACACCACCGAAAACCACCTCGCCCAGCATGATATTGATCAACGGAACCATGCCACCGAGCGGAGTAAACGAATCGTGCTGGCCATTTATAGCTCCGCAACTCGCGTCGGTCGTGACCGTCGCGAAAAGTGCGGAGTTAGCAATTCCAAAACGCGTTTCTTTTCCTTCCATGTTGCCACCCGATTGCATTTTGGTGGCCTGTTGGTGGGCCCCCGTCAGGAGCGGATTGCCTCGGGCCTCCGCCCAATATGCCGTCGTCACGCCCGCCGAAAACAGAAACGCCATGGCCGCCCATATAGCCCAGCCGTGCCGTGGTGAACCCGTCATGCGGCCGAGCGTGTAGGTCAGTCCCGCTGGGATGGCAAAAATCAATACCATCTGAAAAAAATTGGTAACGGGGGTGGGGTTTTCAAATGGGTGTGCGCTGTTGGCACCGAAAAATCCACCGCCATTGGTGCCAAATTCCTTAATCATTTCCTGCGAGGCTACCGGACCTTGCGCAATGATCTGTTGTGTTACCGTTTGCGTTGTCGTCTTGCCATCGGGGCCGGTCACTTGCGCCGTTTGCGGCTCAATTAGCTCGACAGTCGTATACGGTTTCAAATTCTGGACGACTCCCTGGGATACCATTGCAAGCGAGCCCACCAGACAGATCGGAAGCAACACCCACAAGAGACAGCGGGTCGTGTCCACCCAGAAGTTCCCCAGTTTATCGGTCTCCTTGCGCACGATGCCGCGGATCACGACAACCGCTAGCGCGATGCCCACGGCCGCCGACGCGAAATTGTGATAAGCCAACCCGGCCATCTGCGTGAGGTAGCTCATCATCGATTCGCCGCTGTAGGCTTGCCAATTGGTATTGGTGGTGAACGACGCAGCCGTACCAAAAGCCAGTCCAGGCTCGACATTTGCGAATTTCTGTGGATTGAGGGGCAGCCACTTCTGAGTGCGCTCGATTAAATAAAGTAGCGCCATGGATACGGCGCTGAAAAGCAGCATGGATCCGGCGTATTCTGTCCACCGCATCTCGTGCTTCTGGTCCACGCCGCACAAGCGATAGACGATTTTCTCGATCGGCCGCAGTACGATATCCAAGAAAGTTTTCTGCCCACTGAATACCCGCGCCATGAACACCCCAAGCGGCTTGGTAAGCAGAAAGACCACCACAAGAAAAAATAAGATTTGAAACCAGCCGTTCGCGGTCATGAACTAAAACTCCTCGGCCTTCAGCAGCGCGTACAGCAAATACCCCAACAGAAGTGCGCAAATCACCAGCAGTGCCACATTGCTCGCGCTCATCATTCGCTCCTATCTCAACCGCTCGCAACCGCGAACGTAGAGAACTGCCAGTCCGAAAAAAAAAGCCGTTGCAAAAATGAAAACGACATCAAGCATGATTCCGAACCTCCAGTCGGCTATCTGCGTGAACCCGCCCAATGGTCCGGCGTTTTAAAACTTCACCAGGATGGCCATAGTCCCGCGGTTTTCAGTCTTGCGCAGATCGGGGAACCAGGTATTGGAAGGCGAACCGTCGCAAGTCGTAAATCCGCTCAGGCACACCAACGAGCCCGGCGCTCCCTGATTTCCGCCCGGGGGCGTGACGCCTCCAGATCCGGAAAAATACGGCACATTCGCAGCACGATGGTTGTACTCCCACCGGAAAGTAATGTATTGGCTGGGCATCCAGTCAAACGTTCCAGAAATATCCCAGGCCTTGTAGGGGTCGCCGGGATTCTCTGTGAAGTAAGGAGTGCCTGAACTTGCGGTCGTGCCGTTGATAGGCGGCAACAGGACGAGGTATCTGCCTGGATTGTTGATTTGTCCCCCGCCAATGGTTAGCGCGTAAAGGTCCTTATCGAACCACAGGCGGTTGTAGAACATGTAGCCGAGAAAACTTTGCTTAGGACCCTTCGCGGAATTTCCGTAGCAGCTGACACCACCACCATGTTCGCAACCCATGTCACCGGTGAGTGAAAACGCAGCTTTGCTAATAAACTTTTCCGGGTGGTCGTAGTATTTGATCTGAATGCTGTCGTCGGTGTGGTAGCGAACGCGACCGGGCGTATTCAAGGCATCTTCACCCAAGGCATATTGATTCCCCAGCACTGACAGCCATCCATTCGGACGCCACAAAATCTGGAATCCCAGCCCTGGACGATTATTAAACCGCCCGTACGATTGCCAGCCGTTTGTGAACCACGGTTCAATCTTCAAGTGCTCCGTGGGAAAAATCTGTACGCGTACGCCATTGAAGAACCACGGGGTATTTGAGGAAACGTAAGAAGGCTGGTAAGCCCAATTGTCGAATTGGTAGTAGCTGAACAAGCCGACGTAGGACATGAATATGCCGGCATCCACGTTAATGCCATGCAACGCGTTGAAGTGGTAACCGCCATAAGCTTCGGAAACGTAACGGTAGGCGTCAGCAAGGTTCCACTGCCCGCGTGAAGGACTGGCGTCATTGCGCGGCGTGGTCTGCGAATACATCCCGAATTGCGTCATCAATCGGGCGCGCACATTGTCGTAATGAAAATCGCCGCCCACACCTAGTTGAGTCAGCTGAACTTCGCTGGAGCGAAAAACTTCACTGGATCCGCTGATGGTGTCATCTTTCGGATGGGCGAAGTCATACACATAGTCAACGTCCGCGCGAATTTCCGGAGTGAAGAAAGAGGTCGCGTAAGGTGTATCCTTCGTGCGGGCGTTGCCCGTCAACCAGGTAAAATCCGCGAAAGCGAAGGGCTCGGCCTTGGCTGATGGATTCCCGGATGCGGCCGTGCCGCCGGGCTTGCCTTTTTCCGCAGCCTGCGCAGAGACCGAACCAGGCGCGACATTCTTTCCAATCGCGACCGGATCGGCACCAACAACAGCCGATGCTGGCGCAGCAAGCACACTTGCAGCGGGAGCCGGACTGGACGAAGCTGATGCCCCGGCAGGCGCTTCCGCCTTTTTCTCCAGATCTACGACCCGCTTCTCGAGCATCTCCACGCGGTCAAGCAGTAGCCGCTCGCGCTCCGTCAACGGCGCAGGCATGTTTACATTCGCCCCGCTGGGTTTCGCCGCCTCCTTTTTTGAAGAGCTGGTGTCATCTTTCTCGTCCGCGAAAACACGGATGGGGGCCAGACTGAAATACAGCAATCCAGTCACAGTGAGCCCCGTCAACATTTTTTTCCGCCCAGAAATACCCATGTCGCTTCTCTCCCTTCAGCAATTCCAAGTTCGGTTTGTTACAGTTCCCTTCGAGTTACCTTGTTAAGAAGTCTTCGGCGTTGCTCCACTTCGTGCACTCACCGTTGCGTTTCTTCCATCCGCTAACGATCTTGCAATCGTTTCGTAGACACTCCGTTCCAATGCGTTCCATCCAGGTCCGCTAGCCTGGAAGCGACGCTCAGCTGTGCTGGGAACCAATGGAGGCTGCGCGGAGCGGCGACACCTAACCGCATCCTTCTGGAAGCCAACCACGCGTGCACGCGTCTGTCGGCGCGCCTTGGTGGCCCGGTCTGCGGCCATAGAAACAATGGTCTTCACGCGCTTGGTGTCTCGCACCCACTGAATCAGGACGAAAACATAGAAAACACAAGCCATGAAACCGATGATTGCAAGGAGCATTACAGACACAGCACACCTCCAAGGCCCTGGTACAAGGTCAACATTCTTACGATGCTGAGTTCATTGATCCGTGCGGCCGACCTCGAACCAGAAAAATAATAGCGAAACGGAGTTGAAAAAGTCCTGAGCGATATATAAGGATTTCGTAAGGACTGGCAGGCCCTTTAGTGACCGACTTGACCGAAACCAATAGCTCCCCGAGGGTGGACATGGTTGGGCGCAATCGGAGAGACATGTCCGCCTTACGACTTGTTAACAAACCGTTCAGGACTTTTTTAGTTCCTCTTTCTTATGATTATGAGGATTCTGACGCGCCTTCCGATGATCCGCGTTTTTGAGATCTTGAGGGTGAGCCGTTGAGGATCAGGAGGTCCCTTCAATGTTCAGCGATGATGCGACTCTGTGCCAGGATTTGATCGGGCACTGTAGTCTCTGCGGTCGCGTGCAGGAGTTGTTCCAGCTCCCTGGAAGAACCGAGAAATGTTGTTTGGAGTGCAGTGCGGACTTGGCGGTGACTATCCTGTTGGAGACCGAGATTGACGCCGCGACGTTGGCGGGAAGAAATACGAATCCGTTGGTTTCTGAGTTTACTGAAGTAAGCAGCCGCTTACTTGGCAGAGCGCAGTCGGCGGAGATGGGCAACTAGGGTGTTGATCTTCGGTTCAATTTTCGCCGAGTCCATTAGGGTCATCCAGATCTCTCGCACATAGCTCTCCCGGTGCACTTGTCCATGGCACAAGCTGTTAAAGAATAAGAAAAGGGACGACTGACCAGAATAGAAATCCCGCGACAAAACAGGACCATCCAAAAGCACCCAGAGGCCGCAGTGGGCGATTGTGTCTCAAGTCCAGTTCTCTCAGGAGGCACGGGATCAGGAACAATAAGGCAGCGAGCCCCCAAGGGTAGCGACGGTCGATGATGCTTACGCCGGTAAGAAAAGAGTTTGCCGCGATCAAAGAACAAATAATTGCGAATCGTATTCGACTATGAAGAACACTAGCTTGCACCTTTCGCCCCTTCACGCTGTCTGATCCGTGCACCCAAACGCGCCTGTCGTGGACAAGACTTCTTGTTCTTGAAATTACAGCTCAGCAGAGCCCTGCCCAGGATGTCCGGACCACATGGTTTGCCCGCTCGTCAACTGACGGCCGACCACTGACTTCTAAGAATGTTCCGGAGGTTGACTGCCGATTGGAATGGTTCGAATTGTAGGAAAACGCGTGCGAGCCCGGAAGGTCCAAGAGGGAAAAGGTCACGATTCGAAAATATTTCGATGCGGCGAAAAAAGCCGAAGCCTCGACCGAAGTGCTGGAAAGCAACGACCCCATATCCGCGATTGTCGAATTTGCTCGTCAAAAACGAATCACACAGATTTTCATTGGGCACAGTGCCCACAACAGCTGGCGGGATCGCGTGTTCGGCGATCCCGTGCTCCGCCTCATTCGCGCGGCCGAAGGCATCGACGTCCGGGTCTTCCCTCATTAACCCCGCTTATGTCTGATCCTGCGGACACTCCACGCGGTAGCCTAAAAGTCTATTTGGGCTATGCGGCGGGCGTCGGAAAGACTTTTCAGATGCTCTCGGATGGCCGGGCTGCCGCTCAAGGAGCAGTTGATGTCGGCCTTGCCTACTTTCAATCGCATGCTCGCCCCGACACGATCGAGCAGGCCCAGGGGCTTGAGATTGTGCCGCATCGAGAGATCGAATACCGCGGCAAAACATTCCAAGAGATGGACACGGAGGCAGTATTGTGTCGCAAGCCAAGCATTGCGTTGGTCGATGAATTGGCTCATACCAACATCCCTGGCTCGGCTCGCAACAAGCGTTGGGAAGACGTTCAAGCCCTCCTCGATGCGGGCATCGAAGTATGGACCACCATGAATGTCCAACACATCGAAAGCCTCAATGACCAGATCTGGCAGATTACCGGTATCCAGGTGCGCGAAACAGTACCCGACGGGATCGTTCGGCAAGCTGCGGAAATTGTAGCAGTCGATGTCACACCCGATGCGCTGCTGAACCGACTAAAACGCGGTGCGGTCTACAAGCCGGAAATGGTGGAGAAGGCCCTCGCCGGTTTTTTCAAGGGCTCCAATCTGGGTGCACTCCGCGAGTTGACACTTCGCCAGGCGGCCCACGAAGTCGACCTCAGGCAGTCCGCGTACGATGAAACGCGCGCGTTTCAGATCCCTCGCATTCCCGAGGTGCGTCCCGGCGGCGGAGTCGACAACCAGCCGAAGGAGCGCATTCTCCTCCACATCACCGCCGACCCTTCGACTGCCATGCTCATCCGCCGGGGACGCCGCGTAGCCGATTACTCCATGCCGATTGCACCGCGCTCTTCGTGCACCAGACGTCCGAACTGGCACAACTACCACCCGAGGAACGGCAAGCGGTGGAAAAGCATCTTCGATTCGCACGGAGTCGACAGATCGAAACACGGATTCTCGGTGGCGGCGATATCGCCAAAACAGTGGTGGATTTCGCTCGCCAAAATCAAGTAACGCAGGTTTTTGTGGCCCACTCGCAAGTCGGTATTCTGAAACGGCTGCGTGGACGGAATTTCACCGAGGACATCGTCCGCTTGGCACAAGACCTGCAGGTCACCGTCGTCGCCGACCGAAGTCGCAAGTCGGTTCTGAGCTAGAGAAGAATGCCTCGTAAGATGATGCTTGCCACGCTGAAGTAGATGATCAGTCCAGTAACGTCGACGAGCGTAGCAACAAACGGAGCGGACGCACTCGCGGGATCCAATCCGCAACTGCGCAAGATAAACGGCAACATGGACCCGGCGAGGGTGCCGAACATCACTACGCCAATCAGACTGCAGCCAATGGTGAGAGCAATCACAGCATAGTGCTCTCCATAGGTGCCTCGCAGCACGTGCCAAAGAATAATTCTCGCGACCCCGATCATTCCGAGAATGGCTCCCAACACGACCCCGGCCATCAACTCCCTGCGGATAACTCTCCACCAATCCCGCAGACGAATTTCACCCAGCGCCATCGCGCGAATCACCAGGGTGGTCGCTTGCGAGCCAGAATTACCTCCGCTGCTGATAATCAACGGAATGAACAAGGCGAGAACGACAGCGCGGGAAATTTCATCGGAGAAATAACCCATCGCCGTGGCCGTAAGCATCTCTCCTAGGAACAGAATCGCCAGCCAGCCGGCGCGCTTGCGCACCATTTGCCCGAACGTTACCTCCATGTACGGGCCTTCCAGCGCTTCCATACCGCCGATTTTCAAAATGTCTTCGCTGGCGGCCTGCTGGACCACCCCTGCCAAATCGGTGCTGCTGACAATTCCAAGCATCCGGCCATCGCCATCGAGAACGGGCAGGGCAATCAAGCGGCGCTTGGCCATTAGATGTGCGACAACTTCCTTGTCCTCCTCCTCGGAAACAGAAACGAAATTGGTTCGCATGACCTCGCGGACCTTTTTCGACCGGTCGGCTGCGAGTAGTTCGCGGAAGGAAATTACTCCCACAAGATGTTGAGCCTCGTCGAGGATATAGGCGTAATAAATCATCTCGACATGTCCGGCGTGCTGCCGAAGGTGAGCGATGGCTTCTTCTACCGTGATATCCGGCGAGACAGCAACGAACCCGGGATGCATCAAGCCGCCGGCCTCGTCCTCGGGGTAGAGTGCGGGCCGGTCGCCTTCGCGGCCCCGCTCCGCGACAATGGTGACTTCAAGGTCGCGAGCCTGGTAGAGCACCTGATCGGTGAAGTCCAGCCCGCGGAACCAGCTTCGCGCGGGCGCGACTGGCGTACCAATGAATATTTGGGTGACCCCGTTTTCATGCGCGTAATCCACGAGAGCGCCGGCACGGTCCTTGCGCTGAATGATGGACGTCTCGATGCGCAGATTTTGTGCGAAGTGCAGATGGCGCTCAATGGCTTGTCGCTCAGGCGCAGGCAAATCGGAAAATTGACGCTCGGGAGAAACAAACACTGCCACACACCCGGCGTGAATGTAGTCGGCCACGCGGCGAGCGCGCCGCAACAGCATGGCGGTCGAAGCATCTGCGGTGACGTTCACGAGAATTTTTTCCGAGTGGGATGTAGAGGATTGCTGCTTGGCTAGCGCCCGGGCTTCCAGGGCTTGCGCGGTTTGACGGATGGCAAGTTCACGAAGGGCGACCAATGTGGGTTCTTGAAAGAGCCGCGCTGATTCCGCCTTGGCCCTTTCCGGAGGATAAATCGCTCCCCGTTCCAGGCGATGAAGAAGCGCGCGCGGGGTGACATCCACCACCACGACTTCATCGGCTTCCTGAAAAACCCAGTCCGGCACGGTTTCGCGGACACGCAGGCCGGTGATCTGCAGGATCTGATCGCTGAGACTCGCCAGATCCTGCACGTTCATGGTGGTGAGAACATCAACGCCTCCATCGAGCAGCGCCTGGACGTCTTGCCATCGCCGCTGGCGTTCTGAGCCGGGGGCGTTGGTGTGCGCCAGATCGTCGACCACGCACACTTTGGGGCGACGCGCCAGGATGCCGGGAACATCGAGTTCCTCCGTATAGCTCCCACGACACGCCACCCGAAGCAGCGGAACCATTTCAAAATTCTTTGCTCGCTCGATCAGATCGCCGCGGCCCTGAGCCTCCAGAAATGCAAGAACCACGTCGACACCGGAGGCTTTCAACTCGCGTGCGTCCTCGAGCATGCGGTAGGTCTTGCCTACGCCTGCGGCATATCCCAGGTAAATCTTCAGATGGCCGCGGTTTTTTTGGTGACCCATGGCAGTAGCTCGCAATCTAGTGGGGAAAAACTCGAACGTCGATGCCTCGCGCGGCCCGCACCAAACGGCTCACCGGGCTGCCAAACATGCGTGTCCTCAGGCCTTTGGTCGCGCTGTGTCCAACAAAAATCTGGGTGATCCCGTGTGAACGCGAATAGCGAACGATAGTATCGACAGGATCTTCGCCTTCGAGCACCTCCACTTGCGCGCCTTCGCTTTGAGCTGCCGCCAATCCCTGTTCCAACAGTTTTTCATCGGTGGCGGAGGCAGTGGACTGACGCACATAGACGGCCAGCACATCGCAGTGGAAGCGGATGGCATTTCGCCGCGCGGTCGTCACCATTCGCTCGAGGTTCGCTCGCGGTGTGAGGTAGATCAAGAAGCGCTCATGCGTTCCCCAAGCTTGTTCGATCCCGTGGGAGTGCAGGTACTGTTGCAAACCTGCGTCAATGACATCGGCCGAGAGAACCAGGGCCATCTCTCGCAGCGCAGAATGCCGCTCGGTTGCCGTTTCCGTTGGAGCATCCACCATCACGATTTCATCCGCGGTATTCAGAAACTGGCGCGGTACCGTTTGCGTCACTCGTTTGCCCGTGAGCTTTTCCACTGCCTCGCGTTGATCATCGATGTATTGCAGATTTACGGAGGAGACGACCGTGATCCCCGCGGACAATAATTCCTCAACATCCTGCCACCGATACGCATTGCGGCTCCCGGGCGGATTATCGTAAGCGAGTCCATCTATCATGCATATTTGGGGCCGCCGTCGCAGGATGGCCTCGACATCCACAACGGGTACACCTTTATTGTTGAGAGTGGGAATAATTTCCAGCGAGCTCAAGAGCGGCTGGACCTCTGCGGGAACCTCAGGTTGAACGGCCCCCACCACGACGTCCTGTCCGCGCTCATGACGCCGCCTCCCCTCGTCGAACATGCGGAAGGATTTCCCCACACCAGAAGCGTATCCAAGAAACACCTTGAGGCGTCCCCGGGTCGATGTCGAGGCGTTTTCTTTGTCGCGCATAGCCCGCTGATTGTAATCCTAGGTCATCGCCGTGGCATATCATATCTACAAGCGCATGAGGGCTCCCGACGCGGGTGAATCTGTTGCTGTCTGAACGGCCCTGACATAGAGCGCAACCTGACTAGAGTAGATCTGTGCACTTTTCTAAAGTTCTTCATCTGTTTTGAAGTCGATGATCGTCCAACCGCTGCGTTCTTCGAACGCGAGATCAATCACACCCTCGACCAATCCGTTGTTTTCATCGCGCGTTGAAATGGGGACCTCAAACCGCAAGTGACCGGTCAATTCGGCTTTGCGCGCACGGTTAATACAGGCTGTTCAAGAGCTGCCCGTACGACTTGAGCTGCGGATTCTACTTCTTGAGCTGTGGCTCCGAGGATCCGGCCGTGAAAACAGAAAGCTACTGCGGGCTTCATCCTTACGGTCGGTCTTCTGCTTCTTCACCCGTTTGGCTTTGATCTCCGCTGGATGGCCCATCCACAGTTCAAAACCCAATTCAGCCAGTAGCCGCTCAAACCAGCGTGAATATCCGGTAGCCTCCATGCCTACCCGCACAGAAATCCCTCGTTGCTGCAGGTCTCGATAGAACCTCTCTGCTTGGGAGGTCAATGGACGCAACATCTTGCCACGATCTCTTGTATCACTTGTCCCTGATTATCATCAGATCAGGGCATTGCCTGGATTGTTGCGTTAGTCAGATTTGGATCGTCAAAATCGCTTATGTCACCCGCATATTTATTTTTCACCGGAAGTAAACGAGCCGTTAAGGGCTTGTGCCACTTTGACGCCAGCGCGGCCACGTCTCCCAAAATGCGGGCGATCTGATCGTCCGTTGCATTCCCTGGCAAGGGTAGAGTGTCCAGTCCAGTGGCACAAACCGATGAATAGGAAAGCAGCGCGTCGATCGAGAACTTGCCCTCAGACCAACGCTTGGCCAATGTCTCGTCTTCGAGCACGGGCAGCATCAGTCCGACATATCCTACTTGCTTCGCTTGAACGGAACGCACCGCAGCGGTGATCAGGAAAGTGGTGCTAAGTGTTCCGCTGCTGCCAAATGGATGGCCGGTATAGGCTTCAATCGCCGCGCCTATCGAGATATCTCCTGCTGGCGCAGGAGTTGGGTCCAGACCGAGATACTCCCAACCGCTCTGCTGTCCAAAACTCTGAGCGATCGCCTCCACCTCCCGAGCGTACCGCGACAGTTCACTGCTGAGTTCGCCAGAGGCTTGCCGTGGCACACCCTTGGTTTCTGACAGAACACGGAGAACGACATTTGCGGATTCCAAACCGATGGCAAACTTGCTGCCGGTAGCATTGTGGTAAGAAGCAGGATAGAACGGTCCGTAAGGCGCAACCATGGCGGTTGCCGCGAATCTGAAGTTCCCCTGTCCATGAGGAGTGTTATTTGAAAGATATTTCACCAGATGAGCTGCGCGCTGAATGGTTTCCCAATGAACGCCGTCATCGGCAGCGATAATGGCGCTGGAATTGGTAACTTTTGCGCGAGCCAGGAATTCTGCCGCTAGATCCATCATGGCCGGATCATCGGAGTCTTTCATCATCGCGGGGCCAACGTTGAATTCGTAATTTCCGGCAGCGAGGTTGTCTAACTCAAGCAGAAGGTCCAAGGCTTTTGCTCTAGGAAGCCCGCGGACAAATTCGGGAAAAGGCTGGGTGGTAATGCGAATCGTCTCGACGACCCAACCGCTTTGCTCGAACTTTTTCTTAGCAATATTTAATGCGTGGGTAGTTTTCGCTAGTTCTAGCTTGTAGTCCGAGGTGCTCAGAGAAATAAACGCCGTAATTGCCCGTATCTTGGGACGATCCTGTCTACGATCGCCCGCTGATATCCGACCAGACATAAACAGCGCGATACAAAAGATGAGAGACGCGGCGCGAAGCTTATTCATGCATTCTCGCGAAAGGATTCGTCAAGCTTCTCGGTTTCCGCGGTCAAGTCATTCTGGCGGTAGCCCGCAGCGGTCTGGTCGCGCTGGTGGAGCTCAGTGAAGCCAGGGGCGATGACAAGGTCAGACGCGTCAATGACACGGACCCCAACAGGGGGGCGCTCTCTTATCGCGGCAATTCGATTGCGGCGAATGCCGACGTCGCAGACAACGTCGAGCGAGGCCTCGGGGTCGAAGGTGAGTCCGCCGTGAATCACCAAGTCATAAGGGGCTTGGGCGAAGGCTGCACCGCAAAGATTCAAAGCCAGATTCGTAATTTTCAAAGTAACGGCAAGCGAGAAAGATAGGCATCGCGACATTGCAACAGACTGCATTCTTTGATTCTCCCTCAATTTCGAGGTCGCCGCCTCACACATGGATACCTCATCGCTGTCAGAACGTCGCGGTTTAGCCCCTGATGTTCTTACCGAAGCCCTACTGCTTGTCCGCGCGGATTAATACCCCGCCCAAAACTCCGGTTGGCTCGCCGCGATCAATTGCCACCTTGCCGTTGACCAGAACGTACTCCATGCCAATTGAGTAGGACATCGGTTTCTCAAACGTGGCCTTGTCTTGGATCGTGTTCGGGTCAAACAAGACAATATCCGCGGACATCCCGGGACTAATTCTCCCCCGCTTCAGAAGCCGGAGTTGGTCCGCAGGCAATGAGGTCATTTCGCGGATCGCATTCTCAAGGCGAATGATCTTCTCCTCTCGAACGTACTTCGCCAGGATTCTTGGGAAAGTCCCAAACGTTCGAGGGTGCGCATAAGTCGCAACAGCGGGGTTCATGGGCCCGCTGTCGGAATCGATGCTTATAAATGGAGCTTGTAATGCTAGATTCTTCTGATTCTCGTCCATGCTCTTTGGATCGACCTCGACACGGTTTTTCTGAACTAGATAGAAAAACGTATTCCAGTCGTCCTCACCACGCATGGTGGCAATCTCTTTGATCGACTTGCCTTCGAATCGCCGATCGGTTCCGCTTGGTGCCTTCACCACAAGAACGTTGTCCCAATTCCGGCCGACATGTTGATACCAATTCTCCCAGTCCGAGGTCGTTTCGATTTCCTGTCTCAGCGCGGCTCGCACTCTCGGATCGGACAATGTAGCCAAGAATACTTCTGTGCCTTTCGCAAAGTGTCTCGGATGAATGAACGAATCGAGCCCAAGGCCATTCCGGATGTACGGATATACGTCGGCACTGACGTCGATCCCACCGTCTCGAGCAGACTGAATGAGGACGAGTGCCTGCGCCATTAAGGGCCAGTTGTCTTGACCAGCCGCTTTCAAATGGTAAATGTGCACGGGAAGGTGCGCTTCCTCTCCGATGCGAATGGTTTCTTCAATCGCCTCCAGCAATTGCGCGCTCTCATTTCGCATGTGGGAGAAATAGATGCCTCCGTGCTGACCGGCAACCTTAGCCAGCTCGATGATTTCGTCGGTCTTTGCATATGCACCGGGCGGGTAGATCAAAGCCGTCGACAGCCCCACAGCGCCGTCATCCATCGCTTCGGCGACCAGCTGTTTCATTCGGCTCATTTCTTCGGGCGTCGGCGCACGGTCCTCGTCGCCGATTACGACACGCCGAACCTGTGCTGCGCCTACGTTATGTATGGCATTAAGACCGATGCCTTTCGAGGCGAGTAAGCGGTCATACTCTTCAAAGGTCTTCCAGTGAGGGAAACCCGACGGCAGATTCAGATCCTTGATCGTGCGCTCATCCTGCGGAGCCAGTGAGGTGCCTTCACCCGCCATCATAGTGGTGACACCCTGACGCAACTTGCTTTGTGCCGTCACCGGATCCAACAACAAGGGAAGCGTCGACTCTCCCATCATATCGATGAAGCCCGGGGCAAGAACCATTCCGTCGGCATGGATGGTGCGCTCCGCCCGATGCCTAGTTAGATTTCCAACCTCGGCGATCTTCCCGTCACGGATTCCGACATCTGCCAAATACCAAGGGTTTCCACAGCCGTCCACCACTCGCGCACCAGTGATCAGAATGTCCAACTTCCGAGAAGATTCCGACACCGGCCCGCCCACTATCCACGAAACCATGGCGACGAAGAACAAGCGCATCCACATCGTTCTCTCCTTGATCTGACTAAACAGTCCGGCAAGTCCTTCCAAGCCGCCCGAGTCACATTCTGCAAATGAGCAATTCCCTTTCGTAAATCATCTCGACAGGCAGACGATCGTGTAGCTCGACAAACAATTCCTCGTGTTTAATGACTTCCCGGCGCCAGGCCACGCTATCGAAAGCTTGTAATTCGTCGAATCGCTCCTTAGTGAACTGTAACCCAGCCCAGTCCATGTCTTCGTAGGTTGGCATCCAACCGACCGGCGTTTCCCTGCCTTGAGCACGGCCTCGAACTCGATCGACTATCCATTTCAAAACGCGCATATTTTCTCGGAACCCAGGCCACATAAAGTTCCCTCCTGAGTCTTTGCGAAACCAATTCACGTGAAATATGTGCGGTTTTATGCTCACCGCACGCGACATCCTAAGCCAATGCCGGAAATAATCACCCATGTGATAACCACAGAACGGCACCATAGCCATAGGGTCGCGACGGACTGAGCCGATCACTCCCACAGCGGCCGCGGTAGTCTCCGATCCCATGGTCGCACCCATGTATACGCCCGAACTCCAACTGAAAGCTTGGTACACGAGTGGGACAGTTGTCGTACGACGTCCGCCGAACACAATCGCACGGATCGGAACACCTGCCGGCTCTTGCCAAGCAGGGTCAATTGTTGGGCACTGTACAGCGGGAACTGTGAATCGGGCGTTCGGATGCGCCGCCCTTGCACCGGTCCGCAGAGCGATTTCAGGCGTCCACTTCTTTCCTTCCCAATCCAGACACTCAAGTGGAGGTTCGTCGGTCATGCCTTCCCACCAAACTCCACGCTCCGGAGTCAGCGCGACATTCGTGAAAATCGTATTTTTAGAAAGTGCAGCCATCGCAGAGGGATTTGTTCGAACTGAGGTTCCCGGTGCAACACCGAAAAAGCCTGCTTCAGGGTTTACGGCGCGCAGTTGACCGTGCCCGTCGGGCCGCATCCAGGCGAGGTCGTCGCCTACCGTCCAGACTTTCCAGCCACTAAGTCCTTCGGGTGGAGTGAGCATCGCAAAGTTCGTCTTTCCGCATGAGCTTGGAAAGGCGGCAGCCACATATGTCTTTTCACCGCTAGGGTCCTCCACTCCCAAGATGAGCATGTGCTCAGCCATCCAGCCATCTTCCCGCGCGATGTTCGATGCGATTCGTAAGCCAAAGCACTTTTTCCCTAAGAGAGCGTTCCCGCCATAGCCAGAGCCGTACGACCAAATCTCACGTGTCTCCGGAAAGTGCACGATGTATTTTTCCTTGTTGCAGGGCCAAGGTACATCGCTCTGTCCAGGCGCTAGCGGAGCACCAACGCTGTGCATACACGGAACAAAGGGCTTCTCGGAGGTATCGATCTCGCGCAGAGCTTTCAGGCCGACGTGCGTCATGATACGCATACTCACGACTACATAAGGAGAATCGGTGAGTTGCACGCCGAGTTGTGCTATCGGTGATCCTATTGGCCCCATAATGAACGGGATCACATACATCGTGCGCCCCCGCATTGCCCCCTGGAACAGGGCTCCTAGCTTCTGGCGCATCTCAAGGGGGTTTGCCCAGTTGTTCGTTGGGCCTGCACTCTCTTTTGACAACGCACATATGAAAGTACGGCTTTCAATGCGCGCTACATCATCCGCATCCGATCGCGCATAGAAGCATCCAGGCCACTGGTCAGCGTTCAGTTTGGTAAATGTTCCCTGCTGGACCATTTCCGAGCAAAGGGCGTCGTACTCTTCTTGGGATCCATCCACCCAATGAATATCCTTGGGCGTCGTCAGCTTTGCCATCTTGTCAACCCAGCTAAGAAGCTGCTCATTCGTCGTCAAGAACACGTGGACTTCGCGATTCAATAATTTGCCTTCCTTCAAGAGCAGATAGTCAGCCCTATATCTACAGTGGTGATGGAACCACGGGGCACGATGGACCGCAATTAAGTTCTACTTATCTGGCTGCGTCGTTGAGCAAGAACCTGTCTGCCCGGCAGAACCACTCCGTTATTCCGCCGCTCTCATTTCCTGCCAGCCCTCAGTATTGGGTCTGTCCACTTCTCTTCGAGAGCGCATCTCCCCAGACTCAAACTCAGATTGTGGCAATGCGCCTGGGGGAACCGGGTAGTTATTTCATAGCAAAGACCACCGTGTGTACTTTGAAAAAGGTAGTCCTTTTTGTCCATCCGCAAGCAGGCCGCGCGAACCGCGCGACCAAGATCATGATGGGTGCCGATCCTCGTTCTGCGCATGACAGTTCGCTTCACTCGCTAACCACTAGAAGGGATAACGCGTTGCGCGTCCTTTCAGCGTCACCCACTGCCATTGCGTGTATGCTTCCCAATCCGCCGGTCCTCCCATGCTAGAGCCGTTCCCGGAAGATCCCCGTCCCCCGAACGGATTCACTCCATCGTCATTCACAGTCTGGTCGTTGATGTGTAGGAGCCCGGTTTTTAACCGCAGACCTACGGCCATTGCGCGGCTGAAGTCTCCTCCTATTACCCCCGCGGCCAGACCGTATTCGGACTCATTCGCCAGCGCAATCGCTTCATCTTCCGAGTCCACCGAGACAACCACCGCGACAGGACCGAAGATCTCTTCATCAAAAGCGCGCATGCCTGGACGAACTCCACTGAGTACCGTCGGGCGATAAAACAGATCTGAGTAAGAGCCGCCAGCCTCCAATTTGGCTCCCGCAGCGACCGAATCCTCCACAATTCCATGAACGCGGTCGCGTTGTTTCTGGTTGATGACTGGCCCAATCGCTACGTCTTCCGTTGCCGGATTCCCGGCGATCATGGCGTTCGCCTTTGCAGCGAGCTTCCCGACCAGCTGATCCACAATCGACGCATGCACCAGGATCTTTCCCGTGGCCATGCAGATCTGGCCCTGGTGCAGATAGCTGCCCCATGCAGCATTCGAAGCCGCGATCTCCAAATCTGCATCCTCCAGCACGATCAGTGCGTTCTTCCCTCCAAGCTCCAGAGCCACCTTCTTCAGATGCCTCCCACACAATTCCCCTACCTTGCGGCCCGCTGCCGTCGATCCTGTGAAGGCAATCATATGAATGTGTGGATCTGTGCACAGGGCTTCTCCCACGTCGGAGCCGCCAGGCAACACATGCAGAACCCCGTTGGGCAAACCTGCTTCCTCAAATGCTTTCGCAATGAAAAATCCACCGCTGACCGGAGTCTGAGGATCCGGTTTCAAAAGCACCGCGTTTCCAGTAGCCAGAGCGGGGGCTACCGAGCGCATGGATAAAATCAATGGGAAGTTAAACGGCGAAATGACACCCGCTACGCCGAGTGGGACACGGCGCGCGAAGTTAAATCTTCCGCTAATTTGCGGCAATACGTGCCCTTGTGATTGCAACGGCATATTGGCCGCTGCGTATAAAATCGCAATCGCCTCGCGCACCTCAAGTTGAGCCTTCAGGAGCAACGACCCCGTCTCGCGAGAAATGAAGCACGCAATCTCTTCCTGGTCCCGCTCAAAGGCGGCTGCTGCTCTGTGGAATATAGCGGAACGATTGCGAGGATTCAGGTCCGCCCATGCCTGCTGGGCAGTTTGCGCGATCTCAGCCGCGCTCGCCACATCGCGCGCAGATGCCGCCCCGACCTTCAGCAATACCTGTCCTGTTGCCGGTTCCAGAATGTCGATCGTGCCCGCCATTCCCGGACGCCAGCCCCCGGAGTAAAGCCTCCCGCTCCATTTCACACCCGACTCGCTGTTGATTGTAGCCATTTCGCTCACCTCCCCACGTCCGCAGCCTCACGCCTGTCACACCGTTTGTTCAAAGACGACTGCTCCAATAGGAGTTCCGGTTGGCACCAAATGCAGTTCACGCGCGACTTTCGAAAGTCTATTTGGAATTGGCCGGCTTCCGACCGAAATCCCTGAAAACTCGGAGATGTCACTGCATCCACCTAGAGGAAAACCGAAGCATGAGATTCACGATCCATTTGCAGATTCTGCATATTCCTGCCCCTGCCGTCGTCGTGCGGGTTACGATTGGACTCCCTCACTCTTTATGTTCTTTCATTAGGTAACTTCCTTGCTCCCCAGAAAACTCAAATCCCACAGCGGTTCGCCCAGCAGCAATGTGCCTTTCGAATTCCTCCCGAACACACAATTGGACTTTTTCCGCCTCCGGAAGATTGTTGGCGCAGAGTTCTCGGATTTCAACCGGAATGGAAATGCGCAGACACTCCGGCCCAGGCACGTTCGTCTTTCCGCTGAGTAAGGCACGGACACGATCTGACTGAACCCACCACTCGGCAACCAGTCGATCGGTCGGCAAACCCGCATGAAGCGGACTCGATGTACGACCATAGCAATTTGAAATGTATCGGCGGACGATCGCTCCCAATCGAGCTAGATTGAAATGGGCGTTTTTCAACTGTAAAGGATCGAACGTCCAGTCAATGAGGCTAATCCCACGTGCGATTGCGTTATCGCGCTGTGCGAGTTTGAGCAAGCGGCCAACGCCGCAATTTTGATACTCGGGCACAACTCCGACCATGTGCGAATGAAGATAGACCATTCCGTGTTGCGTGCCGGCAAACGCCAAAGCAAACCCTACTGGCTGGTTTTGGTGGAATGCCCCAAAAACTTGCCCACCGCTCTCCTTCGCAACTACAAACATCTCATCCGGTACGATGTCACTTTCGTTGTAACCCCAAACCCGCCGTTGCAAATCCACACCTATACTCATCTCCTGTACTTCCCTAAGCGGACGAACTAGGAAGCGCGGCTCTTTCAGAGATGTGATTCCTTCAGCCATCTTTGGCGCCTTCCTTGGCAGCGACCTCTTTAGTCACCGCTTCCGCTAAAATGCACAGACAGGCGCACATTAAGCAATCGGTGTTCGACCCGACCGACCACCAGTCCATCGCTGCGTCAACGCTATAGGATCTACCAGCCTCTGTACCTTCCCCATCGGTCGACAACTATCTCGTTCTCCAGGACGTGATAGAAGTCGTGCTGAGCAGCCGCTAAGCAGGAATGATTCACCAGTATTCGCACTCTCATCCCAACCTTGAGCCGTTCAAAAACAGTTTCATCCGCAACACTGGCCAATCCGTGTTCCTGGCTAAGAGAATCCAGTCGGACCCCAAGATCGTTACCTTCCAGATCCAAGATCCTTCCATATCCGCACGTGCTGTCAAATTCGACCGGCCCTCTATCCTTGGATAGAGCGATTGCCCCTGCATCACAAACGATCTGACGACGGGTTCGATCTCGACTCACGATGGCTGCAAGTACTGAAATGGCGCAGTCTTCAAACCGACATGTCCCAAGGGTAGCTTGAAAGACATCATAGAAAATATAATTCCCCGGTCTCACCTCATCGATTCCCGCCAAGTGGTCGACCACACTAATGGTTGGCGTCGATCCAATTGAACTGAGCGTCACTTCCACTCCTGCCCTGCGCAAGTCACGCGCAAGATCCACCACGGTATCCCGTTCCTGACGAGCGATAGATTCCAACGCCGCTTTGGAACCCGCGTGGTAGGCATGACCCGCATGCGTAAGTAGACCGTTGAAACGCAGATTCGACGAGGTGGCTATGGTTCTTGCAAATTCCGTCACATCTCTGGTGTTGGGCGCCAATCCAGTGCGGCCGTAGCCGCAATCCACATCTAGCAAAACGTCCAACTTCACTCCCTCGTGCCGGGCCAGGTTGTTCAAAATTGGAGGTATCGATATATCGTCTGTTATCAATCTTAATCGGTCGCACTTCTTGGCCAGTTTGATTGCGGCTGAAAATTTCCCCGGCTCAATGGGGACTGCATACAATACGTCGGAGAAACCCGCTTCAGAAAATACTCTCGCCTCCTCCAGCGTGGAAACCGCAATCCCTTCGTTCTGACCTGCTAACTGCAGGCGAGCAATCTCAAAGCACTTATGGGTCTTCACGTGCGGTCGCAACTTCACACCCAGCGAGGCCACCCGCTTTCTCATTTTTTGAGCGTTATTTTTCAACTTTTCATGGTCGAGCACTAGACACGGAGTCTTTAACTCATAGAGATTCATGGGCCTCTTCTCCAAAAACACATTCAGTCACCGGTTGCCGCGCGCCTCCTTCCTCAAGAGCATGCCCAGGTAGGAATTCCTTCAATACTCCTCAAAATATTCTTGCAACTTGCTCTTATCGCTCGTCTTCATCAATCCAAGCATCAGAAGAATACGTGCCTTCTGCGGGTTCAATTCCTCCGACACGATGAAACCCATTTTGTCGTCGTTGATTTCTACGTTTCGATGGGTACTTCCGCTCTGCACCCGTGAACTGCGAACGACAACCACTCCTTTGTCAGCCGCTTCCTTCAACCCGGCCAATGCCCCGTCCGTGGTGTTGCCGTCTCCCACTCCTGCCAACACGATCCCTTTCACTCTTTCGCTGACAAGGAAGTCGATCGTATCCCGACCAAAATTGGCGTAGGAATAAACGATCTCTACCTTTGGGAGTTCACCTGCGCCGTCTATTGAAAACTCGCTCCGCGATCCGTATTTAAGAGCAGACGGAGAGAACAACACTGCCCTGCCGTTCTCGATTACGCCCGCGCGGCCTCTGTTCGGTGAATCAAATGCGTCCAATCGCGTTGTGTTGCTCTTCTTTACGTCGCGAGCGTAATAGATCTGGTCATTTAGGATGACCAAAACACCTCTCCCTCTCGCTTGAGCGTCTGCCGCAAGAGCGATTGCATTGTAAAAGTTCATTGGTCCATCAGCACTTAACGCCGTCGCCGGCCTCATGGATCCAACCATTACAACGGGCTTGTCGCTCCGGACGACAAGACTCAGAAAGTAGGCGGTCTCTTCCATGGTGTCCGTGCCATGGGTGATCACGACACCATCCACGCCCGGATCTCGCAGATTCTCGTTAAGACGATTTGCTAGCGTTAGCCACACGCTGTTGGTCATAGTCTGGCTGCCAATGTTGCACACCTGCTCCGTCGATACTTCGGCGATCGTGTTGACTTGAGGCACGGCCCTTATCAGATCGCCGATCGACAGGGACCCCGGCTGGTAACTCTCTGAGTTCCATGTCGATTGCGCTCCGGCAATTGTTCCACCGGTACCCAAAACTCTAATTCTGGCAAGTGCCGTTGCATTCGATGGTGCAACGAAAACCGCACCTCCAATCAGCGCCAGACATACGGCGATACGTCCGTTTCGCTGAAGAGTGCAAGTGAACGCGCGAGACAGCCCAAGAAGATGGCCAGCTACTTTCGAAGTTAGCTCTTGAATGCTCATCGTTGCTCCCGCAGAAGCTCGGTTATCGAGAAACGCAATGACATCAAAAGAGCCACCCGAAAGATCGCTCAGCTCTAAAGCCATAAACGCAGCCAGTTAGTAACGCCGATGGAAACACGGCAAGAGATTTGCCGGCAATTTAATTCCGCTTATCGGCCTTCTCACGGCTGTGGGAGCGCATGCTCGCTTGTAGAGCCGAATCAATACAGAGGTAGTTTCCTGCGGCTTATGACTAGTTGCAGATTTGGTGAACAGAATCCAGCGAGCTGAATAACGTCGCGATCGGATCCGAGTCAAGCGCCGGTCACCGGGATGGATTCCCGGGTCCGTGTTTTCCGGTGTCTTCCTCACCCCCGCTATTTTTCGTGCTCTTTCAACACTTTCCGGGCCGCGGTTTGTAAGGTCTCTTCAGCGCGCTGCCGCAGCAGCTAGGATTCTATTGACCCTCCACTTGAGCTGAACTTACCACCACGATCGCATTCCTGCATTCCGGGTTCGTACAGCGAGAACCGCGTTACCGAGCGGGTCAAGGATCGCTCCGTAGCTCTCAGGAATCGCCGGATCTAATTGGCCAAATGTTGGAAGCGAGAATCCGGACAAATTCCGCGAACGCAAGCATCTCGATCAATGCCGATTACACTCAATTTTTTGGCAGAGGAGTGTTTCACCAACCCTCCATTGATAGCACTGACCGCAGTTGATGTGCATCTTCGCACTCACAAAGTCACCAGGACGCACCGCAGTGACTTCCCTCCCCACGCGTTCGACCAATCCACAGAACTCATGGCCAAGCGTCACTGGCGGTCTGATCCGCTCGGCGGACCAACGGTCCCACTCGTAAACACGCAGGTCTGTCCCGCAGATTGACGCGGCCTTGACCCGCACCAATACCTCAATCGGACTTGCTGACGGAACGAGCATTTCCTCGAGCGACCATCCCGGACCTTCCTTGGTTTTTCGAAGAGCTTTCATCGGCAACGCCATTCTTGTGTCCCCCGTGGCACATCCGATTGCCGTATTCGAGCCAGACACTCGTTCGGCAATCTGCGTAGCGAGCGGCTCAAGACTTCAGTTTCGCGTCGCTGTCGTAATGTTCCGCGCAGCCACTCGAGGAAATGACGCTGAAACGCGATCCTGTGCCCATGCTTCGAATCAACAGCGGAAGGTTGGCCTGCGCAGCCGCCTCAAGCGCTCTTGATTGCACCAACTCACAGCCACATTCGGCCATGCGCAGGGCGTCCTCGAAAGAGAGAGAGGGTAGATGGACCGATCTCTTGTTCTTGTGCGGGTCTTCCTCGAAGTATCCCGGAACGTCCTTGATCAGTTCGCAACGCAAAGCATTGAGATTAATGGCCATGAGGACGGCCGACAAGTCTGCGCCTCCGCGACCCAGAGAGACAATCGCGGCACTTGAACGGATTGCGAGGAAACCAGGGACTACGACGACAGAGTGTTCGACAAGCATGGTCCTGAGATAATCCCCCGCGATCAAGCATCGCGCGGACCGCAGCCGATCATCATCGAAGAACTGCAGACCGGTCTCATGCACATTCAGCCCAACCGAGGAAACTCCGGCCGCTTGCAGATGCAGTGTCAAAAGTGCCACCGAACGCAATTCGCCCGTGGACCACAGCAGATCTAAGCTCCGCGCATCCGGTGCCCCAATGATTTGCTGTGCCTGACGCTCCAGCTGGTCGGTGGCCAGTTTCTGTGCCGAAACCACGACCACTAATCTCTCGTTGGCCACACTCTCAGAATGTCGTTTCAGGAACATTGCAGCGCGCCGAAATGCGCGGCTTCCAGTAAGGACAGATCCTCCCATCTTCAGGACCACGATTTTGTGACCGCCGGACCTGGATTCAGACACACTTGCCCCTTCCTAATGTGTGCACCGATACTGGAGGGGAGGATTCGTATCGCTCACCGACGCTGCCTGGTGGTTCTCGGTTCCTTGCAGCTGGTCAGAATTACGAAGACCGCGCGAGTATTCCGTGCTGATCTGACCTCACCCCCGTCCCTGTGAATAAATCGCTTTCCGGGCTGGGTCAATTCAATTGCATTTATCTTGAATTTCCGAAGCCGTCGGCACTCACGCGTCAGGCGCCGGGAACGCATTGGCAAACAATCTCGCGCGGTTCCTCCGGCCCCCTCGACCACTAGCCCGCCCCTCCAACCAGATGTTTCCTCCTAGCCGTCTTTCTCGTTCGCCTTAGGTCCGGAATCAGAATTCACCTGTATGCTGCTCGTTCCGAAATGAGCCTCCCTTGTTGAAACGATTCGAAAATGGGACTCGAGGTGGATCGTGCATTTTCACTGTCGGGAGATCACGATGCGCTTCCAAAATATGCTGTCCTTGGCGTCAAGACGCTTCATCGTTTTCACTTTTCAAGTGCAAATAGGCGCTAGGTTTTTCTGAGATGGAGCATCTGACGAGCTTCGTCTGGGCTCGCGACTTCCTCGCCAAGATTGCGAATGATCGTAACGGCTCGTTCGACGAGTTGCGGATTGGTTGCGAAAACGCCGCGATCCAGATATAGGTTGTCCTCGAGACCGACACGGACATTGCCGCCAAGCAATACCGATGTCGCCGCAGTCGGCATTTGCATTCTCGAAACTCCCATGGCTGTCCAGATCGCGTCCGACGGCAACAGGCTGCGCATGTACAAGGTCGTCGCCACAGTGGCGGGGGCACCCCACTTTACGCCGAGAACAAACTGATACAGCGGAAGCCCCTCAACGAGTCCCTCCGCAACTAGCTGATTGGCAAACATGACGTCCCCCGCTTGAAAGGTCTCAAGCTCGGGCTTCACCCCAAGATCCCTAAACACTCGGGCCATCGCCCGTAGTGTCCGAGTCGTGTTGAGATACACGTGCTCGACCTCACCTGCGACTTGATTCGCAGTTGTGACATCTAGAGAGCAAATATCCGGAAGACAATCACGAATATGTCTCACTCGGTCTTCAACGGAGGCCACATCGCTTTCGGGAAGCCCACGCCCTTCGTTCTCCGGATCAGGTAAAAAAAATGCTCCGCCGCCGCACGTCACATTAATCACTACATCTTGGCCCGATTGCCGAATTCGATTCACCACCTCCTCGAAAAGCCTGGAATCACGCGTCGGCAATCCTGTTTTCGGGTCCCGGACATGAACGTGCACGATTGATGCACCTGCTTTCGCTGCATCGATCGACGACTGAGAGATCTGCTCGGGTGTAATGGGAAAGCACAACTCCCGCGGATATTTTGGGTTGAGTCGCGCAGATCCCGTGATCGCGCACGTAAGTATTACCTTCCGTTTTTCCACGAGATGTCCTCTCCACATTTTGCATACGACTTATTTCTAAACTGCCTGTGGCAGTTTGGCTCGGTTGCACGATTTCTCTAAGCGCCGCGGGCTCATGTCAATCCCGGAAGGGTATTCGAGTCGTGCGCGGCTCTTCTCTGGCACTCGCTGTTCCGATTCGCCCGGAATCGTCACAACCTGAATCGTCTTTGCCTTACCACCAATTTCTGGGAGTTTTTTCGACGATTCGGTACTGGGTTGTAAGAAAGTATTTCCATCGCCGAAACCCAGATTTCAACTTCCAAGTTCTGGTTATATTCAGCTGGTACCCGGTAGTCGACCTCGGTTCTGACGCTGACCAATCCCGGATTCCGGGAATCAAGACTACTGTGGGGCACCGAAACAATCTTCATCCAGAACTGGTTCAGAGCAACTTCCAGGTAGTGCAAGTAAATCGCATAGTTCACATGCCCCAGAGAGTGAGGGTCACTGAACCGTACTGCCACTTCGTTTCTCTCGCAGCGCATGCTCTCTCCCTATATTCCCTGGCGGGGCCGTTCACTTCACGACTGCGGGAATCAGGCAAGTCATAGGGCATTCACGCGATACCGTTCAACGAAAAGTCTCGTGGGCAATGATTCACTTTGCGATCCACTCCTATCCTTCCGCGCACGATTCAGCTCTGCTCGGATCGGGTTCCAACATGATTGCTTTTCGTCTTTCCTCGCTTAATTCTTGACGAAGTTCGCGTCCAAAAAACCAGAGTAGTGAACCGACTCCCATCCACAAGAGGATCAACCACCATTCCATCGGAACCGACCCACCTGCCTCTTTGTATGGTTGGTAGAGCGACAACACCAGGATAAAGATTGATGCCACAGTCGCTACTACTGCCGTTATGAGACCACCAGGCACCTGAAATGCCCCGCGCGCTCCATACTGCCGCCGCATCGCTATAACACCAACACAAACAACGACATAGGCAAGCGCGAAACAACTGGAAGTGATGTTCACCAAAGGAAGGATCGCGCCCTTACCCAAAAAAACGCCGAAACAACCCAAAATACCCACGAAAAGAATTGCTCTACTTGGCACCCCGCTGCTCGACTGGATCACACCGAAGTCCTTTGAAATAATCTGTGCACGTCCCAGTGCAAACAGCACTCTCGTGCTCGAAAGAAAAACGCTATTCCAAACTGTGATATTGCCAAAGAGAGCCACTAGAAGAATTGATCGTGAAAGCAATCGAGAGTGGAAAGCCAACTCGAAGCCCCTGGCCGCAGGTAGGTCTAGCTTGAGCAGATTCTCCCAAGGCATCGTCATGGAGCTTGCAAGTATGAGTAAGCAATAGAAGAGGGTTGCAGCCAGAATCGACAAAACAATCATAGAACCGACGAGTTTGAGAGAAGTGCGTGAGGCTTTTTCCTCCATTACCTGAACAACTGTATTGAATCCCGACATCCAGAAAGGAACCGTCAAGAAGACCCCTAGCATCCCCGGCCAAATCGACCCATGGCGATCGTGCTGAAACAATGGTTCAAGGTGCGCGAATTTGCCCCAGGCAAGACCAACAAAAAAGACAACGATTACGAGAATGATCTTTGTGTACGTCAGGGCATTCTGCAGTCGCGCCACGGGTTTCACTCCTTGACAATTGAGGAGCGTGATCAGCGTCATGCCTCCCAAACCCAGCAAGAGACTGCCTAAATGTACGGGAGAGCCGTTGAAGGAATAGACAACTCGGCCTTGAATCCAGGGAGCCAGCGTTGATGCAACCCACACAACGGAAACCGCTTCGAAAATTGTGGTGCTCACATATCCCAAAGCCAGGAACCAGCCCGTAGCGAAAGACATCGGAACCCCAAACACTTCGTACGCGTAAGCAATCTCCCCGCCGGAGACTGGTCGACGCGTCGCCATTTCTGCATAGCAGAACCCCACGAGAAGTACCACCAGGCCGCCTGCGCAGAAAGCCACCATGCAACCTATCGGACCAGCCTGCTTCAACCAGTCGCCGAGAACAACCACCCAGCCAACTCCCACGATCGCGCCAAATGAAAGTGCGAAGTACTCCAACGCCCCAAGTTCTTTCTTGAGTCGTACGATAGGCTTAATCCTCATACGCTGGCTCCATCGTCAGGGAAACAGCATGTCGGCCATTTCTTTCTGCGAGAATAAATTCGAGGCGCCCCAGCACTCAGCTAATCGCACTCCATGTCTCTCCCAGGAAAGCTTATTCACAGTCGTAGAGGGCGCAGCTTGGGGATTCTTGATTCTGAGCGACGATTGCACCTGGCCACGCCGTTCCTGATAAATCTCTCGCTGGTGGCAATGATCGCGCGATGCGGTTCAGGCCTTCTTATTGCTCCTACTGTTAGGTAGAGTAAGAGCCCGAGAACAAACTCCGGAATCGTTTCCACCGACAGTTTCGGAAGCCGTTCCTTACGCGCCACACTATTTCGGAGAAACTTGGGTGTCCCCTGCTCTCTTCCTGTCGATCAAAAATTTAGCTTCAAGGCAAGTTGTATCGAACGAGGCCCGCCCAACTGGAAGATCGAATTGAGCGCACCAGTCCCTTTGTTCCCGGCCCCGAGCGAGGTAGCCAGCATCTCCGTGGCTTGGCCAAAGAGCGCGTCCCCCGTTACATTGTCGAACGCAGAGAAATTGGGATGGTTAAGAATGTTGAAGAGCTCCGCTCGGAACTGCAGGTTGATCGACTCACTCAGGGCAAACTTTCGCCGAATCACGAAGTCCCACTGATACGCGCCTAATCCCCTTGCGTAGTTCCTCTGCACGTTTCCTTGACGAACGGGGAACCCGTCCGAGTCCACGGGCGGATCTGTAAAAGCTGCAGAATTTAGAGCTCGTCCCCCTGGATATTGAGACCCGGACACATAAAGAGGCACTCCAGGAACTAGATCCGGCCTGACTGCAAGAAGGGTGCTACCGATTTGAGGATTAATGTTGCCGTCCAAAATATCCACCGGAAGTCCGGAGCGGGCTATGAACGTGTTGTCCGTCGCCCAGCCTCCCAAAGTTGCTCTCAGGAGTTTATTCGTCTTGGGTCCTGGCAACTCGTAGGTGACCGCCGCCGTGAAGGTATGTCGGATGTCGAAGTCAGCGTTCGCGCGTGTCACCTTTAGACCTGGCCCAAATACAAATCCATTACTAAAGAAATTGTCAATCTCAGTGTCCGACGCATCGTCGAGCGCATGCGCAAACGTATAGGAAGCCATTGCCTCGAACCCCTTCGACAGCCGTCGCTGATATTGAACTTGCAGCGAGTTATAGGAGGAAGAACCAACTCCGTACACTTGTTGCAGAAGAGATAACTTAGCGGCTCCGAAAACGTCTGATGTCACCGGCAGGTTGTGATCGACGGATCCTATGTAGGCAACGGACACCTTTTGCCCCTGTCCAAGCGCCTGCTCGAGTGTAAGATTCCACTGGTAAATGGTTGGGGTCTTTAGGTTGGGATCAATGGCAACCAATACGCCTCCACCGCCTTGGTTGAAATCGAAACTAAACGGAGTAATCGGGCCGGGCGCAGCGTCCGCCGCGGAAAGAGGGAAATTGGGAAGCTGGCCGTTGAAGCAACATACTGCATTGCTCGAGCCATAAGGATACTGAAATCCCCCGTATCCGTCGGCAGCGTCCAGGGAAGCGAGATCGTAGAAAATACCAGCCCCCAACCGGACCACGGTTTCTTTTCCGGGGGCCTGCCGCAGCTGGTAGGCCAAACCGATTCGCGGACCAAAATTGGTATATTTCGTTTTGTACACCGAGGTTCCCGCAGGAGCAAGGGCAACCGAGGCGGGATCGTAAAAATTCAAAACAGCAGGTAGTGCAGGACCGTCGATCGCCTTCGGAGAAGCATCAACGTCCCATCGCAAACCGAAGGTAGCCGTCAGGCGAGAGGTCGCGCGCCAAGTATCTTGGGCATAGACGCCAAAATTTCGAAATAGTAGAGTCGCGGGGTTCTGGAGATTTACGGAGACTTGAGCGTCCCCATTGGTCACGCCAGTCAGCAGTGGGTTGTCTAGCGAAGTTTGCAAATAGTACCAGGGAGTTTCGGTTTCTACTGGGGCGAGCCGACGGTAATCAATCCCAAATTTCAGACTATGCGCGCCTTTTCTCAGTGATAGGTTATCTGTAATGTTCCATTGCCGATTTACGTTCTGGCCAATTTTGCCAAAGGAGAGAACTCGATTAGATAACTGACCAATCACAAAAGCGTAGTTCGCGTTGCTTCCCGTATAAGACGCAGGAAAGTAGGTTGACGCGTCTGGGACAACAGCACCACCAAAGTCATCCAAAACATCATGTCGATACTGTGAATTTCTGCTGTAATTGAAGCGAAATTCATTTGCCGTATTTGGTGAAATGAGCCATGTGGCGCCGATCGTAAGAGTCTGGGTTCGAAATTCGGCCTCTTGGACCATGCTGAGAGAACAGCAATTGTTGCCGCTCCGAGCACCGAGATTGGAAGGCGCTATGTCATACCTACCAAAAACCGAGAGATGGCCATTTATGATTTGGTCGACTCGAGCGGACCCGGCGTCCAGATTGGCTGGATCGGACCAAGCTGCGTGCAAAGTTGCTGTCCCATTCGCCAAGTTTGGTGCGCCTTGGTCTTGAGTAGGAAAAGCATTCAAGATAGGGATCTCAAATTCTTGTTCGGGGTTGGCGGCGGCGGCAGTTCGTGCGGCTGCGGAGGGGACAGTGACCACCGCAGCAGACGGCACGCGAAGCCTCTGTCCTTCATAGGAGAGGAAGAAAAATGTCTTATCTTTGACAATTGGTCCTCCCAGCACAGCGCCGAAATCATTGACTCGAGTCGCGGGCCGCGCGAGATTACCCGCATTAGCAAACCAATTATTCGCGTCGAAAATGTCGTTCCGCAGATATTCAAACGCGGTACCGTGAAACTGGTTCGTGCCTGAGCGGGTTACGATCTGGACTTGGGCGCCTGGGCTCCGGCCGAATTCCGGCGCAAACGTCGACGTCTGAATCTGAAACTCCTGCAAAGCATCAACCGAAACAAGGTTGTTCATCCCGCCCATGGAGCTGGTTGCTGGCCCTCCTCCCGCCGATCGACTGTCAGCACCCTGATAGCCGCCGACGGAAAAGTTTGCGCTTACACCGTCCACCGTATAGTAGTTGCTAACCGTACGCTGCCCGTTGACACTGAATTGCCCGCCATCGCCTCTTCCACTACCCCCCGTGTAGGTGACAACTACACCAGGCGTAAGCTCAATCAAACTTTGGAAGCTTCGCCCGTTTAGAGGCAGATTTTCGACAAAGTTACGATCAATCACGGTGCTCACTGTTGCGGTCTGAGTGTCGATCATCGGAGTAGAACCCTCGACGGTGACCACTTCAGAGTTGCTGCCTGGACTAAGCGTGAAGTCAATCAGCGGAGATTCGCCTGCTTGCACTATCACGTCCCGCCGAACTACCGGTTCAAATCCGGACATTTCAACCCTTACCGTGTACCGAGCGGGCAACAAGAAGGGCACCGAATATTGCCCTTCGGCATTGGTGACCGTTGCCCTCTTGGCTGCCGTGCTTTCGTTTTCGACTGTAACGCTAGCCTTAACAATCGCTCCACCCGAACTATCTTTGATTGTCCCCGAGATATTCCCGGACTGCGCGAATGTTCCACAGGGCGCGATTGAGCAAATCAGTAGCAAGAGAAACTTTTTCACGATCTCCTCCAAAATTGATCCACTTGACAATGGTTTCAGGACAACAAAAGTGAATTTCGACTCCGTCCTTGGTGCGCTATGCTCGCCCGAACCGCCCAACACGTCCGGTACCGCAGGATCAAGGAATCGGCCGAGTCCACTCGCGTCTCATCAGGAACCGTACGGTTGGTCGAATCTTGAATATCAAAAGACAGTATCGAACACCTTTACCTACGTCCCCAGCTAAGGTGGTTGAAGGCTAATGGCGAAAGGGCGGCATCTGCAAGCGCCTTAACACGCCAGCTCATCTTTGGCGCTTTGTGGCGTCTCTTGGCAAACCAAGTCGACTCAATCGACTCTTCGAACTCGTCCGTTACTACACCTCCGAGGATCGAGGCTGGCATAATCGCCTGATGAACCCCACAGATCTTCCTCAAACCTGGTTCTGGGAGATTTGGTCCTGACCGAGTGAAGAGGTTGTTCCTGGGGCGGCCGAACTAACGACTCTCCAGACTTTGCACGATATTTCGTTCCATGGTGAACAGGTCGTGCATCATGCTGTCCTCGTTAGCCCAGAACACAAAGCCCATGTCCTTTTCCGGGTAGATGACAATGACTGTGATGTAGCCGGGATTGAATCCGCTAAAAGCCAGCCGCTTGCCTCTGTCGTAGGTGTTCTCGATATCCCACACCAGTCCTATCGCGAAGTCGTTGAGATTGCCGAACGTTGGGCAGTGCGAATGCATGATAGCTTCATCTTTTTCGGATACGTTTTCTCGTACATATTTCAGCATGTCGTTCGTTGTGGAGTTGGTACCGACGATGCCGGCCCATGGGTCGATCTGGCGTGGCATCAGTTCGCCTGCATCATAGCCTTTTGCATATCGCCGTATGTCGTCGCTGCTCAGATGTGCTCTCGTGTCATTCATCCCGATCGAGCGGCCGAAGTACCGACGAATCAAATCGTCCCGCTTTTCACCGTACACACTCTCCAGAACCAGATTCAAAAGGCCGATTCCCGAAGACGAATAGAGGTATTTCGAGCCGGGCATAGTTCCCAGCTTCGCCTTGTGTAAATCCCGTTCGAATTCCGCTTCCGAATAGGATGCAAAAAACTCAACTTGTTCGCTTAATGTCAGTTTAGCGTTCTCTTTCGGCAGTGTGTAGATCCAATGTGGAAGCCCCGAAGTATGGTTGGCAAGATTTACTAAACGGATGGGCACTCCCTCGTATGCCAGATTTGGATAGTCACCCTTCAGGTACTTGCGAACGTCGTCTTGTAAGTTTACTTTGTGCTCCAGGACTGCTCGTGCCAGTAAAATACCTACGAATGTTTTTGCAACCGATCCAACATTAAAGAAAGTGTTGCCCGTGGGCAACATGCCCGAACCCTTTTCGACTTCTCCATAGTCATATACGTTCGTTTTCCCGTCCTTGTAGACGCCGATCGAGAGGCCTACAGCCTTCGGGTCACTCATGTAGACCGTCGCGTATTTCTGAACGATCGAATCGAGAACAGTTTTCTCAGAATTGTCCGTCCGGACGGGCCGCCCCAGTGCCGACGGTTGCCGAATAGAGCTGGTTAGATAGATCTCCGTGAATTGCGGACCTTCCAACCATAGCTCGAGCTTCATTTCCTTCTTCTCGCCAACCCACCGGAAATGCTTCACCCGACCTAAATCATCGATCATTTCGGAGTAACTGATTTCTCCGGCCTCAATCTTCAGCTTCCCCCATCTCTCTGCAAACTCGTCCGGTTTTTCGATAAACTTAAAATAGTCGCCGCCCATCTCATAAATTCCCTTATAGTCACCGCTATTAAACTTGGTCACGATCGCATCGTTGGTTTGCTTAAACGCTGAAAGGGCGGGAACCTCGGCGATTGCACCGATTGGAAGGATCAGAGTCAGCAAAAGAAAGCACAGCTGCTTCATGGTTTGACCTTTTATCTTGGTCTTTGAATGCAACATTCGATCACAAGTTGCCAATGTCTGGACTACTGCACGAACGACCGGCACCACAGACGGTAGCCGCGCTCGTTCTTGCGCGATCGGCCACAAAATATAGTCTTCACTGTAGGGAAGCTAATGAGTTGCCGTCGTTCGTGTGACCCTCCCATCGGTCACTTCAGATGAGACATCGTGTCCTTCATTCGGTTCACAACTGCCCCGCCCTTTGCAACTCTAAGGTCGGCCCTGCGCCAGCCATTCCCGCAGCTTATAGGCAATGATTCTTGGCGAATCGTCATAGTTGGTCAAAATTACGACCGTATAACCCAAATCCGGATACATATCGACCTGATTTGTTACACCAGGCCAGCCACCGCCATGCCCTATAATTCGTGTTCCATTGTATCGCTTAACGAAAAAACCATAGCCATACTGACCGTCAGGTCCGTTATAGAGTTTGTCTGTCTTGCCAGTCCACAGCGTCTCGAGTGAGTTTGCACTAAGTAAGGTCCGATTCACCAGCGCACTATTGAATTTTAGAAGATCCTCTGCCGTAGAGTAACCCAAACCAAATGGCAACCCCTTGACAGGTAGAGCGAAAATATTGTTTCGACGCGTTCCATTTGGCCCCTCCATGAGCCCTTCCGCCAAATTCGGGGGGTCGCTGTCAAGCTCGTAGTAGTCGGTTGCGGTCATTCCCGCGGGCTTGAAAACGTGCTCGCGAACATAGTCGTAGTAGCTTTCTCCGGACATCTTTTCGACGATTACTCCTAAGAGCAGGAAGCCATCATTACTATAGGAGTACTTCGTACCAGGTTCGAATTCAGGCGCAGCGTTATCAAAGGACGGGAGGTATTCCTTGAGGGTGCGAAAGCCCTTCCGAAACTCATCCAATGATTTACTTGCCAAGCCGGACGTGTGCGAGAGAAGCTCCTGAATCGTTACTTTCTGCGCCACCTCCTTATTCGGATAGTCCGGTAGGATCTTTCCAACGGTGTCCTTGTACGAGAGCTTGTCTTGTTCCACCAACTGCGCAATCGCAACTGCTGTAAACATCTTGCATATGGACGCCAGGTTTAATTTCGTGTTTGTTTGATTTGATTCGTTCCAGGCGCGGTTGGCCAGTCCATATTCTCTCTGGTAGAAAGGCTCGCCATTCTTCGCTACTAGTACAACTCCAGAGAAATTATCCGCCTTGATAAGCTTTGTTATGAGACCGTCAACTCGCGTTCGAATTTCACTTTCACTTAATTCTTTGTGAGGCAGAAGATCCTCGGGCATTTCAACGTGTGAATAGCTGAAACCTGCCAGGTTGTAAGGTGGCTCCGCGGCGACCTTCATTTGAAGTGCTACCCAGCACCCGGTCGCTCTGGATTCCACGGCCACTGCAATCGAATCCGCAGAGGACGAAATTAACTTCCGTACGTCGTACTGCCCGTCGTCCTTGTAGAGCTTCATGTATACGTCTGTAAGTTCATCAACGGAACTCGCTCCAGGTTTATCTTGGTGATGAGCAGAGGCGAATTGCCGTATAGCCACACGATTGCCGCTGTTATAGACATGCAACCATGCGGAAAATTGCCTGCTTGCTAGCGTGTCCGGTAGTACAACTGTCGTCTGACTATCGGCCTTGACTCCATGAGGTTGGAACAGCAGCGTAACAAGCAGTGCGAGCATCACCCAGGAGAACTCACCGCGTTGGTAGTATTTGAAGCGCATTGTTTGAATCACCTTAGGAAACGAAGAAAATAGAAGCGCTTGCCAGTTCGACGAGCGCAAACTCTCTGTCGCGGATCCCACGACGGTTTGGGCGACAGGGCTTCGAGAGGACTAGTTCGACCAATCTAGGTAAACCTCCAAATACGCCTGTACCCACCGAATTCGTCTCCATCTGCGCTGGTCAGCCAAACAAATCAAACACTCGTCCCCCGCCAAAACGCGTTGCCTTCTGATACGCCCTCGCCGCGGCGGCAACGTCTTGCAATGCCGTCCCAGTTGCGTCAAAAATGATGATTTCACTGGTCGAAGTACGCCCCAAGCATTTCCCCGAGATGATTTCCCCCAGTTCTGCATGGACCTCTTCTTTCATCATGCCGCGGTCCAAGGCATGATGAAGTTCTCCTACCTCTGCGCACTGATCCAGAAGATCGACCACGACCGTGTTAGATTTCAAGAGGTCCGGATCGAGCTCTTGCTTGTCTGGACTGTCTGCGCCCATTGCAGCAATAAAGGTGCCTGGTGAAACGTGGTCCCTTCCTAAGAAATTCTTACGTGAGGATGTACAGGTCACGATCACATCGCTCTTTTTCGTACAGCTGCTGAGTTCGCGAGTCGCCACCACTTCGAGCCGCAGATTTTTTGACATCTCTGCCGCAAAAGTCTGCGCCTTCGCTTCATCTACATCGAAGACATAAAATTTCTCAATTGGAAGGATTGTCTTCATCGCAATCATTTGGATACGACCCTGTGCGCCGCAACCACAGATCGTTGCGATTGAGCTCTCGGCTCTGGCTAGGTACTTCGCTGCAATCGCGGCGGCGGCCCCAGTGCGATTTATTGTGATCTCGCCTGAATCGATGATCGCCAACGGATAGCCATTTTCGCCATCACAAAGCACGATGGATCCTTGGATATTCGGCATGTTAAACCGTGTCTTGTTGTTAAAAAATCCACCGTTTACCTTGACAGCGAAATACATTTTCTCGAGCTCTAGCCCTCCGGCTTTGATATGGAATTCTCCACCGACGGAATTCACGTGCAGCAGTTCAGGCTTCAGCGACTTTCCCTCAACGTGTAGTCGAAAAGCATTTTCAACGAGTTCTATGTACTCAGGAAATTGCAGGAGCGCTCTTATGTCGCTGCGACTCAACAAGAGGGTACCTTGAGGGTTCATGGTATCGCGACCCCCGAGGCGATGCGGTCTGCACACCAATCTGCGCAAGTCCTTTCAAGCCAAACCTCGCATGCACCGTAAGCCGAAGGTGGCCGTGCCACTGGTCCTTGCAGCCAAAAACCGACTTGCCATGAACAGTTCCCCCTTTCTTGATCGATCCTCAAGAGTGCGGGTTCGTGATTTAGGCAGCTCATTTGTCTGCAGTTTTCCTTGACAACTTCGCAAACGCCGACAGCGCGAAGTGAACAGGCTCGCTGGTCGTCTGAGCGGTGGCTTGACCGCTCAACTCCTCGCCACGTAGTCGCAATCTGATAAGCAAGCTGTGGGGGTAGCGGCTAGCATCGGGCGTGGGGATCGAACCTGCAAATCGCCCGCTCAGATAACCATCGCGAAAGGAAACCTTATTTAGAAGTGTCTCCAAGTCATCCCCCAGTTTTACGTGGATATCCCCATCCGCTTGAAACGTCATCGAAAACGGAATACGGTCTTGCCAAGTTTGCACGGTACCCACCCACTGGCCCAAAAGCTCGGGTGTAACTGTGAACGGCTTCGGCTCCGCGGGTTTCTCGAGCGACTCATTGCGAAGGGCTTCGGCAAATTTCGGAAGCATAGCCGCCGCAACCGCATCCTTGATTTCTCTCAGACTCTCCGACTTATTGCTCAATACAGCTACGGCGAGGTTTTCCGAGGGGAATAGAGCAAGTGACGTGCTTACGCCAGGCATTCCACCGCCGTGCGATACTGAGCGGTACCCGTGATCGTTTGAATTCGTAGACCAGCCAAGTCCATAGCCTGCGCCAGCAGGAGGGGGAACAGCGGTTACTTCATGCTGCATTAAATCAAGAGTGGCATCTTTGAGAATTGCCCGCTGTCCAGCGAGGTGGCCCTTCAAGTGGAACACGCCGAAACGCACCAAATCATGTGCGCTCGAGTAAACTGCAGACGCGCCAATGTGATCGAATGTATAAAACGGAATCGGACGCTGCTGCGAGTCATACCGCTGAGCTACGAATGATTCGAGACCTGGCCCAATGTTCACCGAGGTGTGGAGCAAACCAAGTGGTAGGAAAACCTCGGTACGCATATAGTCGGCAAAGTCTCGCTGAGAAACACGTTCGATAAGTTGATCCAGGATTCCAAAGCCCAGATTAGAGTATTCGTACTGTTCACCCGGAGCAGCTACTAGGATTCCGTAGCGAGAAATCGTCTCGTCCATGCTCGGCGGACGGTAAGCTTCATTCTCGTAGAAGAATTGGTAATGGAGCGGCAACCCAGCCGTGTGGCTCAACAAGCGCCGGACAGTGGCACCAGAAGCATCCCCCGCCAGCCCCCTAAGTTTGCCGATTCCCAGGTAATCGTTGACGGGTTTGTCGAGATCCACCTTGCCTTGCTCGACGAGCCGCATCAAGCCAGTCGCAGTAAACGGTTTCGAGACCGACGCCAGTGAATAGAGTGTGTCCGGGGTGGCCGGGCGCATCCTCTCGCGATCAGCCCAACCAAACCCTTCCTCCCAAACAATTGTTCCGTCTTTCGCCACTGCAACCGTAATCGAAGGGATTCCTTTTTCTTGCATAACCCGTCGAATCACTTCTCGGACCGTGTCGAACCGTGCGTCCGTGGATCCCCTGGATTGGCTGTGGACCGCGTGGGGGACAACAATCGATAGCCACGCTGTGAGTACCAGAAACCGCGAGATCACAGACACAAATAAAGAACGAGTTTGCAACATGCCTGCCTCTGGCTAGTCGCGCAATTCGATGCAGCAAGGACCAAATGGGAGCGTCCACTCAAGCTAGGTACAATAGAATGGAAACGATACACCCAGCAGCAAAGACACATTTTCCACTATCCTTGGCTCATCGTCAGCCTGGCTTAGTTCCCGAGCCCCGTCAAATAAATAGTGTTAACTTCGGAAGAATCGTCAACGTGAGAGTCCTGCTACATCAATGCAGACGGAACTCCTGCTCGCTCATCATTTTGGCCTTCTTGTTGCATAGCTTGACCGTACGAGCGTGGAGTAAAGCCAGTTATTCTTAAACCAGAAAGGGCACAGTCTCGCCTTCCCACCGGGCGATGACCAGAGTCGCAAGACAATTGCCCAGCACATTGACTGCCGTCCGGGCCATGTCCATCAACTGATCGATACCGAAAAGAAGAAAGATCGGCTCGGTGGGAAGATGAAATGAGGCGACAGTACCCAAAACGATGACGAGAGACGCGCGCGCGACACCCCCAGTGCCTTTGCTGGTGATGAGCAACGTGAGAAAGATCAAAGCTTGCTGACTGAAGCCCAGGTGAATTCCAGCCGCTTGGGCCACAAACATCACTGCCAGCGATTGATACAGGCTGGAGCCATCTAGATTAAATGTGTAACCCAAAGGGAGTACGAATGCTGCTACCTCCCGGGTGACTCCCAAAGCTTCCATCTCTTGCAAGGCACGCGGCAAAGCAGCTTCAGAACTGGCCGTCGCAAAAGCTATGGTGACGGGCTTGGCGACCGCCTTCACGAATCGCCGCAAAGGAACGCCCACTGCAATAGCAATTGGCACAAATACAAGCAGAATAAGAACACCCATCGCCGCGTACATGGTTATCACAACCCGCAGGAGCGGAAACAGAATGCCAACGCCCATACGCCCGACCGTGTAGGCCATCGCACCAAAAACTCCGACCGGCGCAAAGAACATGACAAGATTCGCAAATTTGAACATTGTTTCGGAAAGGCTCTCTGCGAAAGTAACTAGCGCGCCCCGCTTCGGCTCAGGCACCATGGCCAATGCCAATCCAAAGAGAATGCTGAACGCGACAACCTGCAAGATCTGACCATCAGCAATAGACTTGGCAATATTTTCGGGGAAGATGTTTGTTATCAGATCGGCCGCGGAATGCGGGTGCACCTCCAATATCTCAGCACTTACAGTTGGCGGAACACGAACCCCAACTCCTGCACGCGTAATTCCTATCGCCAAAAATCCGATGGCAAGTGCCAAGGTAGAAACGATTTCGAAATAGATCAACGCTTTGACGCCTATTCGACCCACCTTCTTGAGGTTTGCATGGCCGGCAATTCCCACAACCAGAGTCGCGAAGAGTAAGGGCGCAAGCAATGTTTTGATAAGGCGAAGAAAAATCACCATCAAGAATTGACACTTATCTGCTACTGTGGGCCAATCGTATCCGCATTCGACGCCAGCAGCCATCCCGAGAATGACCCACGCCGATAGCGACTTGCTCTTCGCGGCATAGGCAGCAATGCACCCGATGGCAAACCATCGCAACACCACCAACAACTTTGCAGAAAGAACGACCAATCCATAGTGATCAGGCACCAGGAGTCCTAGGCCGGAGATCAGAGTCATGACCACTGCGGCTCCAACTCTTGTTCTCATCAAATGTTCGGACGGTTTCTGCAGGAAGCAGATTCCAAGCGAGTTTGATATGGACGGGAAAAAGCTTCACAGCGCTCGTTCCAACAATCGTTTAGGGACATTATGCGGATGGCTGGGGAAACTTGGCATCTATCGCAATTAGTACCACCATATTCTCCTCAGAGCAGTTAAGTTCTGCTTATGGCGCATCGAGGCCCAGACCAATCCACTTTCCTCGCGATCCAATCGCCAGGGCACTTCAGCCAATCTCAAAACGCTCCGCGTGTATCGCACTTCTCCAGGAAATCACGCGCTATAAACCGTGATGAGTCGAATGCCCGCCCGGATTTCTCCGAGTACTTGATCTCGTGGACCGCACGAAATAGAAGTCGGTCTTGCCGTTAATTTCTCGCGTAGCGACGAAAGAACGAGTCTTCTTTCCACTGCGGGCGGGCCGACGCGTTGGCAGTGTCAATCAAGAGACGCCGGACGAGTTCTTCGTAGAGCGCGGCGGCGGAGAGCTCCACCGGCTGGTTCACATCATCTGAAGGCGCATGGTAGCGGTTGGTAAGCCAGTCCTTAATAACCTTTTGTTCAGGAGAGCCGGGCTCGTAGAAAACGTCCATGATGACGGAGGGAACACCGTGGCGAATAAAGTTGTACTGGTCGCTGCGGATGAAAAGGTTGCGCAGGGGCTCTGGATCGGCCACGGGTTTCACGCCAAGAGACTGCGCAATGGAGGCGGCGCGATCACCCAAATCGGAATCAGCCAGTCCCTGAACACGCAGAATCTTTAGCGGAACGATGGGCAGAAACATGTCGACATTGATATCGGCAACCACGGCCGGCGGCGGAACGGTAGGGTGCGCGGCAAAAAATTTTGAGCCAAGAAGCCCCTTTTCCTCGCCAGTGACCAGCAGGAAAACAACGGAGCGACGAAGTTTCTCCGGATGGGCGCGCAGATCGTCGGCAATATCGAGGAGCAGAGCGCTACCGGAGCCATCGTCCATCGCGCCGTTATAGATACGATCGCCGTTAATCGGAGCGCCGATGCCGAGGTGGTCGATATGTGCAGAAAGAACCACAAATTCATTCTTGAGTGCTGGATCAAAGCCTGTAAGTTTGCCTACAACATTCGAGGATTCAACTTTGGTCGTGAGAATCACCGCGTTTGCCTGAAGGGAAACCGCCAGCGCGAAATGCGGAAGGGGCTTGCGCTCTCTACCAAGAGCGGCGATCTCCCCGAAGGTATGGCCAGAACCCGTGAAGAGCTTTTCAGCGGAGGCGGGGTTGAAGGCGACTCCCAGTTGCAGGCCGTCGGTTTCGTTGAATTCGAGATCCGCCAGATCCATGGAAGGATGATTGCGATTCAGGGAAATACGCGACCAGGGGACGTCCATGGACGCCGGGTTAGATATTGAAATGATACCTACAGCCCCGGCAGCGTGCAAAGCTTTCCAGCGCTGTAGGTATCATTGGTAGTGCGAGGCGAGAGCAGTCGGAATGTCGGAAGGAGATCCGGCAAGATAGACAACGACCTTTCCCTTCACATCGAGCCCAGCGAGTTCATCCAGATTCCTCTCAGGGACGCTCAGCCCATAGCCAATAAAGACCAGATGGGAGGTAAACTTGGCGGACGTACGCGTGGCGCGCGCGTTAACGTACGCGTCATCGACAAACGAAAGTGGGTCGACCTGGCCATCGTTGGCGAGCGCCAGGGAAGATTTTGATTCGTCGACCTGATATTCGTTGAAGTGGACCGGCTGATAGAAGCCCTTGGAGCCAGCGGGCTCGAGACCCGCCTTTTTGAATTGTTCGACGGCATAGGCTTCGGCCTTGCGGAGGCCTTCGCTGCCGGTATCACGCCCTTCAAGAGAATCGTCGGCCAAATACTTCACGTGCGACCACCAGGATTGACCGTCGAAGTGAGAATTGGCGGAAGGTTGTTGGGCAGTGACAATGGCGGCAAGGACTAGAAATACCAAAATAGAGAGAGTGTGACGCATGAGTTCACCTCGGGAGCGAAATAGAAGTGCACAGGATAGCAGGGACGAAATGCAGGGTCACTTAAATAGGATTTATCGGGTAGCTTGCCGCGCCACAAACGTTGATCTTCTTGAAGACGCATCGCGAACTGGGCGCCTTCTGGCATGACACCGTGCAAGCGGAGGGAAGAACGTGCCAAGTCGCGGCGCGCTTAGCTCTGCTCAATTGATATGGCCGGTCAGTAACCGCGAGGCCTAAACCGCTACCGATAGATCCATGTCCCGAATTGCCGCGAAACAGCGCGATAAGAATCAAGACTCTAACATGTCCCTCGGCTTGACGGTCGCCACCGATGACTCGATTACCTCTGATACAATGGCGCGATCAGCCAGAATTTGCTTGTACGCCTATACGCTATTTGTTCGCGCATGACCCTCCGGGCGCCTTAAGCTGACTTGGCAAAGTGGGCGATAGCATTGGATAAACTCAAACTGATGAAGACCTCTCATTTGCGCCCGAAATTGTCTGACGTCGCCCGCAAGGCAGGAGTTGGGACCACAACAGTTTCTAGAGCGATCAATGGCGGCCACCACGTCAGTCCTGAGACCTTGATGCGTATTCGAACTGTTATCAAGCAACTGGGCTACTTTCCCAACCAGGCTGCGCAGATTCTGAAAGGCAAGGGAACTAAGACAATAGGACTGATAGTCCCAAGCATCGCAGATCCCTTTTTCTCCAGTTGTGCAGAAGCCATCGAAAAGGTTGCTCGGTCACATGAATGCTTGCTGATCGTAGCAACCTCCAACGACAATCCCGACCTTGAGATGGACCATCTTAACGCACTCATCCGACATCGGGCCGATGGCCTTTTGCTCTCCCCCGCAAATTCTCGAAGCAATAACCTGGCAAAATTTCTCTCCCGGCTGGCAATTCCGCTGGTGTCCTTTGATCGCCCGGTCGCCAATGCAGCGATTTCGAGCGTTATGAGCAATAACTATGTCGGGGCCAGGACTGCAGCGAGACATCTCATTAGTCACGGCTACAAACGCATCCTGTGCCTTGCCGGAGACACTACCTTATATACAACGACGGAGAGAATCCGAGGCTATCGTCACGCTATGGAAAAAGCTGGCCTCGCGTGCATGATCGATACAAATACGACGGACTATAAATCCACCGAACGGGCGATCGAACATCATATGTGGTCACCAAAGCCCCCCCAAGCGATTTTCACCCTCAAGAATCTCTCGACCATCTATGCATTCCAAGTGCTCCAAAAACTCAAAGTTAAGATTCCTGAAAAGGTAGCGCTCCTCGGCTTTGATGATTTTGAGCTCGCCGCTACTCTTCAACCGCCGGTCAGCGTCGTCCAACAGCTCGTTGAAGATCTTGGCCGAATTGCGGCACAGCTCATATTCAAGGAAATGGCTAGCAACCGGCGCGGGAAGCCAGAACGCATAAAGCTCGAAACGCATCTAGTTCTGCGCGATTCTTGTGGTTGCTCCACCGGTGGAAGTTGAAAAGACTGGCTTGCCGTTGCACCGCACTTGCAAGTTTTCTTTCGGCTCACTCAAGTATCCCTACAGCGCGTAGGCGCTCTCCATACTCGTAGCGGACTGACTAGAGATGGATGTGCTCCCTCGGGTTTCACAGCCTCTAACAACTCGCCAACCCTGCAAATGCGGGGAGTTCGATCAGTGTTCGAGAAGCGAAACTTCCCGAAGGTCAGCTTCGTTCCCTTTGATATTCTTCACGAGCAACGTCTTGATCTCCCATGGCGCTAGCTTAATTCCGCAATCAAGATGCCAGACACTGCTCTTCAGCCTCGCCTCGGAAGCGGTTCCCGCACGCTCCTGCAGCCGCAGGATAAGGCCGTTTTCCTGTTCCGCGCGTTTGATCGCTAACACTGCGATCGAGCTGGGGGTGATCTCCAAGAAAGAGTGCTCCCACAGTTCACTCCCGGCGTGTCTCGAGTCCATAACATACTCAGCTGGACTTTGAAACTCATCCGCACGCCGATCCATGTTAAGCGCGGTGTATGCACCCTTTCCTCCGAGCAGCCAGAACTTCCTCTCCTGCCGTCCCTGATCCTGCCAGGCATTAATGCCGTCGCGGGGTGCCGGTGTCGGATTGTGGCGCGCAAAAGGCGCCGATCGAATCAAAACCGTTCTCAGCAATCCACGTAAACAATCATAGCTGTAGGTTGAATTGTTGAAGAGGCCGACGGTGTAATCTGAACCTTCCACCTTGCCCTGTAGTGCCAGCCAGTCCTGAAATGGTTCTTCTTCGCCATTCGTATCGCGAAGAGCTGTCGCGCCAGGCACCTTTGCATAAACTCTCGCATTGGTCAGGACAGTCGGAATTTCCAGTTTTAGCATCTGCTCGTGCTCATGCCAGTCGATCACAAAGCGCAATTCGACGACATCCAGGCCAGCAAATTGCGCGATGTCTAGGACAATCTCTGAATCGTTCCAATGCGCTCGATGCCGCGTAACTCGCGTAACAGGCCCGTCTTCAATTGTTTCTGCAGACAGCAACGTGGGCCGACCGATTTCTTGCCTAAATTTTGAAATTCCATGGCCCCACGTGTCACTCGTGTCGCTTATCACCACCAGCCCTACCGGTCCTGTTAGCAGTTCCCTTCCGTCTCCAGCCCGCAAGGAAGAAATGCCGAAGCCGGAATCCGAAACCTCGAGAAAATCGAGATAGGGCTCTGATTGCGGGGCCTTTCCATGTCCCAACTGAAACACTTTGTACCCGCACGCAGGCAGATCAACCCAAGTTGAAAGTCGCAGGACGAACTTGGTCAGACTATCCGGCAGCCTCCATTGGATGGGGATTCCATTTCCGTCCGCGTCGATCAGCTGGGTGATCGGCGCATCGCCCGTTGGATTTTGCTCGGTGTGGTATTCAAGGAGCACCTTTCTCTTCCACGGTAGAGCATTGAAGGCGAATACCGCCCCTTCTTGCACGCCGCTCAAGTCAACACGTTTCGCCATGGCCTCCAGCGCCTCAACCTTGAAGGATTGAGCCACTTCACATGCAGAACCGACGCTGTCGCGAACATCCTCATAGTCCGGATAAACGGAGGTGCCAGCCATCACGTCGTGGAACTGATTGAAAAGCACCTTCCACCATCCCTGCGCATATTCGGCGCGCGGATACGCGAGACTTGAACCTGAGTTCGCGACTATGCTGATAGTTTCGGCTTCCACGAGCCACTTCTCCGCTCTGCGATTCAACTGCTTTCCTTCGCCAAAAGCGGAATAACATCCTCGGGCGTGATGCTGTAATTCGTTGCATATCACCGGCAAATCCGTCATCGCTGGAGAGCTTTCAACCGCCGAGAAAAACTGATGAAGAGTACTCCACCGTAACTCTGGAAGTGACGAATCTTCTCTCATCTTCAGAATTTGCGCGATCTGCTGTTTCGTGACCGCGCCTCCATGATCGCCTACTCCCAGAAAAAAAGGCGCATGCTCGAACCCCGCCGCGAAACTCTGCTTTGCGGCCGTGGGAATTTGCTCTGCGTCACCGTCATAGGACCACATTCTGAGGGCGAGGAGGCGGGAACCGTCCGGTCCTTCCCACCAAAATAACGGAGGCAATTCTAAGCTACTCTCGCCCGGACGTGGACGCATGAAAGCGTAATACCTGTATCCGGCACGGTTCAGGATCGTTGGAAGTCCCGCTGCATGACCAAACGAATCAGGATTAAAGCCGATATTCACATCCACGCTGAGCGAATCGAAGCAGTAGCGTTTCCCGTAGAGACAATGCCGTGCGAAACTCTCAGTCGAAGGAATGTTGCAGTCGGGCTCAACAGGCCAACCCCCTAGGACCTCCCATCGGCCCTCGCGAACGCGCTGCCGGATCTCCGCAAACATCAATGGGTCGGCAGTCTCCGCCCAACGGTAGTGGCTGGAAGAGGAATGGCTGTAACAAAACCCTGGAGTTTCATTCATTCGATCCAAGGCACTCCGAAACGTAGTCAGCGCAATATCGGAAGCGTCACGCCACGGCCAAAGCCATGCAGCATCTATGTGTGAGTGGCCGATGATGTGGAGTACTCTGCCGTTTTGGGTACCCGCAGAACGATGATCGGATCCCTCAGGCTGGGGCAACACATGCCTGCTGAGCCAAGGAGGCACACCGAAGGCTCCAATCACACGACCTCCTGCCTTCAAGAAATTTCTTCTAGAGAATTCCGCGCACCAATCGCGCACAAGTTCCTCCCTCTAGCTTCCCATGTCACGTTTCAGAGCGTACGAACACCTCATCCACGTATGTACACCACAGGTGCACAAACATGAGATGAACTTCCTGAATATAGGATGTCGTCGAACTCGGGACATCCAGCAAATAATCCACCTTGCCCCCAACCAAGCCGGCAGAGCCGGTTACAGCGACAGCGATAGCACGCATCCTTCTGGCCATGCTAAGACCACGCAAAACATTCTCTGATTTCCCGCTCGTCGTAAATCCGAAGACTACATCACCAGAACCCGCGAGACCCTCGACTTGGCGTTCGAAGAGTGCGCCATACCCAAAGTCATTGGCAATACATGTGACAACTCCCGGATCACTCGTCAACGCCACAGCTGCGAGGGGTCGGCGAGTAGACTTCGAAAAGCGACCCATCAGTTCACCTGCGAAATGAGATGCTTGCGTAGCGCTGCCACCGTTGCCAAGAGTTAGAACCTTTCGCCCAGCCTCCAGGGCCTTTACCAGCACCTTGCTCACCGCGACCAATTCATCTCCCAGCCTCAGAAAGCTCTGATCGACGACCAATTGATGACCACGAGAGTAGCGTTCCATCAAAGCCTTGTTGGTAGACAGCTTCTCCTTACTCATGCTAATTCTCCGTTCGGAGACTTCCTGACGGCAGGTCGGGTCAGTGCCGCCATCAAAGACGCGACGTCGCCAATCCGCAATCCTAGGACTGCGGGCGCGATCTCACAGGCCGCCACGGCCTCCGGCAAAGCCTCTTTGGCGATGACCTCACGAGCAGCCGCAAGGACGCGGTCACCGAGGAGTACGGCGAGCGAACCGAGGACTATCACTTCCGGATTTAGCGCATCCAAAATCAGAGCCAACCCACGACCCATCCAGGCTCCCGCTTCAGCAGCAACTACTAGCGCCTGCGGATCGTCGCCCAGCATTGCATCCACCAGTTGTCGAACCGGGGTGCTCTCCGACCATCGATCGGGGAAGCGTCTGCTGGCAAGTTGAACCAAACCCGTACCCGAGGCCAATGCTTCCCAGGCACCAATTTTTCCGTAAGCAGAAGGGCCCGACTCCGCCAGGCGCCAATGTCCCAATTCTCCCGCTGTATCGCTGGCTCCATATACCACTTGGCCATTGACGATTATTCCCGCTCCAAGGCCGGTCCCAAAAGTCAAAAAGACAAGATGCTGGAGATTTTGCCTCTTGCGTCCGATGCCAAAATAAAATTCGGCTAGTGCCCCGGCGTTTCCATCGTGTTCGATGAACACGGGAAGGCCCGGGAATCTCCACCTTAGACGATCCTTTAACCTTGTGTTGTGCCAGCCTGGTAGGTGTGGCGGCTCGAGCAACACGCCATCATTGATCCGCAACGGTCCGCCAATCGATACGCTGAGCGCCGCGACCGTGCGCCCTTCAGCCTTTGCTGCTCGCATCACCTCCTCTATCGAAACCGCAAGTGCTGGAAAAGCATCTTCAAACGGTTCGTGCACATCGATAGACACAATGCGCCGTTGAAGTATCTCCGCTTGCCCCGTACCCTCAACCAGCACAACCTTGCTACCGCCAACGTCAAGCCCGACGATAGTATCGAGACCAGTCGTTTCGCGTGAAGAATCGGATTGCATTTCGACCATGTTCATAGGCTAGAGTCCATTGAGTTAGTTGCGCGCGCAAGAATGCCTCGACCCCCGCGGGATTCTTTGGTCCCGGGAACTCCTCTGTCCCAATACCTAGGCGTTAACAATCCATCCGATAGAAGCTCGCCCACTCCGCGACGTCAATTCACGGCAGATTCTCAAAATAATCTAGAGATCTAAGACGGAGGAACGTCCGTACCGTTCCCTTCCAGAAGGTGTACGGCCACACTTGATTACAATGCCAAAACCGAGGGAGAAATCTTTGGTGTCGTGTTTGGGGAACATCCGGGAAAAATCTGAAAGCAAGTTTCATCATCCCCGGGCTAACACTTCAGACTTATCCGCGGTGCTGGTACAGCGGATGGTGTTCGAAGGTCACAATACGCAGCGTCTTACGAAGATGACAAGCGTCAAAGCGCGCCAGCCTCCTTTGACGCATTCTGGCGCGTCACTCCAAGGGACCGAGACCGGGAGCAGCATGCCGGAGAGTACAGCGATTTTGTCAAAGTGACCACGCTCCCGTCGGCTCGGCCATTCCCGCGGAAACCAGGCCCAAGGAAATGGGCGTGCCTCCATATTCGGAGGCACGAAGATACCCGGGCCATCAAAACACACTTACTTGAATCGCCCAGGAAAGAAGAACTGAATCGCCGCCGGCCGCTACCGCGCGCTTGGTGATCTGCGCTAAGTCCCTAGGCAAAGACGATTCCCAAAATAAAATGTCTCAGCAACAATATCTTGCAAAAATCATGAACGTTTGGTATCCCAGATAGAACGCGGCGTGGAAACGATACCATCTTTCACGATTTCGAGGGACTCTGGAAGACGATTCCGAATGTATCCGTCAAAACGTCTCAAATGCTCATATTAGTTCGCGAAATCAGAAGCACGATCGAACCAGCGATCGGGGTGCACCGAGACAGCGAGGTCGAAATTGCAATACCGGTGCCTAGCGGGCACCAGCCAGGAGAAAGAAGGAACTCGCTATGTTGAGTGACCATGCATCATCCGCGCAAAGCGGGGTCAAATTTGAATCATGGAAAGAGATAGCAGCCTATTTTAACCGTGGCCTGCGGACCGTACAACGATGGGAAAGACAAGAACGCCTGCCGGTTCATCGACATATCCATGAAAAAGCCGGAAGTATTTATGGATACAAAACGGAACTGGACGCTTGGCTTGCGATTCGCCGCGAGTCTCCCAGGAAATCACAGAAACACAAAAAGATCGTTCTCGCGGTCTTGCCATTTGATGACTTGCGGCGAACGAGCGGCTGCCCAAGCATAGGGGACGATTTAGCCGAGGAAATTATCATTCAGATTGCATCACTGGATCGTGACGGGCTGGCCGTCGTCGCGCGATCCGCGCTGAATCAGTACAAGAATTCAAGAAGAGGACACGACCGCGTCGGTTCTCAACTAAGAATCGACTGTCTTCTTGAGGGCACAATTAGGAGAGAAGGCAAAATTACTTGCGTCACGACCCAGCTCATTAGCGCCGATGGAGGCACGATCTCGTGGGCGAAGAGGTTCGAGAGCACGGAAACCAAAACTCAGATTCTGCAAGCACAAATTGCCGTACTTATCGCACGATCGGTAATTTCGAAGTTATCCGGCAAGGAATGTCACGATTCTAGAGCAGGCCTCCGACTTGCGTGCGCATGAATCGGCATGCGGATGTTTTGCACAAATCGCCTGTGCCTAGGCATAAAACTCATGAGAGGTCTTCAATAATGGTAACGACACCAAATTCGAGACCAAACGCGCGGCTCCGCCTCGAAACACATCGATTCCTCAAACGGCTTTTTTTGACGAACTGGACCACACGGTCACACTGGCCCCCAACACTCCCGCCGTATGAAAGGAGAGCAGGACACGGGCGACAACAAATTCGTCAGGCATGCTTTTAGACGTACGCACGTGGATAAACATTCAGTTGAGAACGATAGGTGGTGGACAGCGTGGACAGCAAACTAAATTTCTATTTATTGCGCAGTATCTTCGTCGGTGCCCTGGGAGGACTGCTCTTTGGTTTCGACACTGCCGTAATCGCGGGCACCACGCATTCGATCACCGTCGTCTTTCGCCTTTCCCCAGCACAACTTGGGCTCACCGTCTCAATTGCTCTTTGGGGAACGGTGCTCGGATCGATGTTTTCGGGCATTCTGGGTGAACGTCTGGGTGGCCGCGATAGCCTCCGGATTCTCGCGACTTGCTATTTGATATCGGCACTCGGATGTGCGGTAGCATGGAACTGGCCTGTGCTTCTCCTATTTCGTTTCGTCGGCGGACTTGGAATCGGTGGTTCTTCGGTAATAGGCCCCGTCTATATCGCCGAGGTCGCTCCAGCTGATTGGAGGGGTCGGTTGGTGGGCTGCTTCCAAATCAACATTGTTGTCGGAATTCTTCTCGCATACCTTTCTAACTATCTGATCGGTCTACAGGCTACCGGACTCAACAACTGGCGTTGGGATTTTGGCGTCGCTGCTCTTCCCTCTCTGCTCTTCCTCATCATGCTGGCCGGGACACCGCACAGTGCCCGTTGGCTCTGTGCAAAAAACCGTAATTCAGAAGCTCGCCAGGTCTTGGCAACACTGGGATCCGTGAGTCCCGAGTCGGAGCTCGCCGAAATGGCGTCTTCTGTTCATTCAAACCACTCAGCAAATGCGGACGGTTTGTTTCAATCGAGATACCGTAAGCCCATCGTACTGGCGGTGCTCATAGCGATGTTCAATCAGCTGGCTGGGATCAACGCCCTTCTTTACTACCTTAACGATATCTTCGCCATGGCGGGATTCGACAGACTATCAGGCAATCTGCAGGCTGTCGCGGTCGGTGCGAGTAACCTCGTTGCCACATTCATTGCCCTCAGTTTGATCGACCGCCTTGGCCGCAAGAAGCTTCTCCTGATCGGGTCCGCTGGAATGGTCATTTGTCTTGCGGGAGTCGCTTCCATCTTCTACACACATCAGCATCAGGGATGGTTGCTTTTCCTGATCGTAGCGGATGTCGGCTTTTTCGCGCTCTCTCAAGGAGCGGTCATCTGGGTCTATCTCAGCGAGATCTTTCCAAATCGAGTACGCGCTAAAGGGCAAAGTCTAGGCAGCTCCGTCCATTGGGTTATGAATGCACTGGTTTCTGCCGCTTTCCCGCTTCTTGCCGCCCGGTCGGCGGCATATCCGTTTATGTTTTTCACGTGCATGGTAGCCCTACAATTCATCGTAGTATTGCTGGTATTTCCTGAGACGAAAGGAATCTCGCTTGAGCTAATGCAAACTCGTCTCGGAATCGCAGATTAAACTTCACCGGCAACGAATCGTAGGACCATCTCCTAGGCTCGAACACCATGCGCTTCCACTCACAGACTGTCCATTCCCGCACAAGGAGCCTAAGCGCCCTAAGGCATCTGCGCTCAAAGCTCTGGTGCTGATTCTTCTGCAGTTCCCGACATAAATTGGTCCAGCGGCTGCATGTATTCCGCGGTCGGAACGCTCCCGCACACAGCAATTCAACCGCGCCGTTCTCCAGCTCTGCTGCGCACTCCGTATTTCTTACTATCGAGACCAAGGTGAAGGGCAAGACTTTCAAAGGGAGCGCTCAGCCATATACCTGCAATGTATGCCATTTCGCGCCAGACATTCGATGGCGCTTAGTGGCACTGGTGACTAGCGGTCGCAGCGAATAACATCAGTTTGGTGGCATTGAACCGTGGGTTCTCAGGGCGAATCCACGGAAACTGAATTTTATTGAGATCGTCTCGCTCCTAACGGAGATTATGGGTTGGGACGATCCTTATCCAACGAAGACCTGAAGAAAGATGCTGGGGGCATAGACGCACTGCCATGGAACTGATGCAGCTAGAAATGTTCATCGCGGTAGTTGAAGAGAGAAGCGTCCGCAAGGCGGCAGCCCGGGTCTTCCGCACGCAGCCTGCCATCAGCATCGCCATCAAAAAGCTGGAGAACGAGATGGGCATTCCACTCCTTGATCGTTCGCGGCAGATGGACTACAGGCCGACATTGGTCGGAAAACGGCTCTATGATCACGCAATTCGGATCGTCGGACTGAGAAACAAGGCGCTTTTATTGTGTCAGAAAAGAACTAATTCTGCCGTTTCGAATCGTGCTTTCAGCCTCCTTGCAGAAAGCGCGAATGACACTTACACCCGAACCGCAAGGTCCGAGTCCTGAGTCAAATACACGGAGCTGGCCTTCTAATAACATCCCGACGCGCGAACCGACCAATAATCCCTGCGGTAATATGTTGTCTCGCCTTACGAGATACAATTAGACTCTCCAATCGCTGCGACGTACGGTAAGTTTCTCGACTAACTCCCGCCGAACGGCATAGCCGAGACCGGGTGCTTTCGGCACGAGGATCATGCCTCGGGGCGAAACTTCAATTTCTGGCTCAATGACGTCCTCCTCCCAGTATCGCTGGCTGGATGAAACGTCGCCGGGGAGGCTAAATCCTGGAAGAGTAGACATCGCAACGTTGTGAGCACGACCAATTCCCGACTCCAGCATACCGCCGCACCACACAGGCACGAAACATGCGCGTGCGGCCTCTTGGAGTCGCCGCGCTTCCGTATGTCCGCCCACGCGGCCAAGCTTGACATTGATGACTCGGCACGCTTTTAGCTCGATCGCAGCTGCTGCGTGTCTCGCGTTGACAATGCATTCATCAAGACAAATCGGCGTCTGAATTTGTGCCTGAAGTCTTGCATGGGCGTGTATGTCGTCCCAGTACAAGGGCTGCTCCAGCATGAGCAGGTTCAATTCATCGAACGATTTAAGATGAACCGCATCTTCCCAACGATAAGCAGAGTTGGCGTCTACGGAAAGCTTTATGTCCGGAAATTCCCTTCGAACGGCAGCCGCATAATCATAATCCTTGCCCGGCTTGATCTTCAGCTTGATGCGTTGATATCCGCTGCGAAGCTCCTCACTCACTCTCTTAACCAGCAACTGCGGGGTTTCCTGGATACCGATAGACACACCACTTGCGATTTCCTCCCGTGTACCTCCAAGCAATCTAGCAAGCGGAATAGCTTTGAGCTGCGCTTCTGCATCCCAGAGTGCATTCTCCACCCCGCTCTTTGCCATGTCGTGACCGCGAATCCGAGACATCAACTCCGGCAGTTCCGAAGTGCTCGCTACGCTCTTACCCACAACCGTAGGAACGATGAAATCAGAGAGGATATGCCAAGCGGTTTCTGTAGTCTCCGAATTGAACGCGGGGGTCTCGCCTGCCGTGACCTCTCCCCAGCCGCTCACACCATTCGCGATCATCTCTACTAAAATGATTCTGCGGTTCTGCGTAATGCCGAAGCTCGTCTCAAAGGGCGACTTTAACCTCATACGAATTTCACGAATCACGACGCACTCAATCTTCATAAGACCCGAAACGCAGACTCATCTGCGGTGAATTTAAATCCAAAAGCAGCTCTTCGCGGAAAACTTTCCAGCTTGATCACACCTGCATTTCGAACTGTTCTACCGCGGCCTACGCGAACAGATCCGTTACGCGTCTCGATTCCACACGCAGTTTCGTGAGAAGCCGGCGCGCTGGGCGACCCTCGACAAGCCACCAACTCGATCTTTTCGGCGCAGTTCCGAACACGCGGGAAGGCTACAGCACCATTTCGCCCCGCAGATGGCACACCCCTTATTATTTTCCCTCCACCCTATTTCACCTTTCGCTGCCAAAACAGATAGGCTGGCACGCCGAGAAAGACTATCCCGAGGCCAATTGTGACTTGGCCCGGTTGTCTCGCGGCGGTGTTACCCACTAACCCCATGGCTGACAAAATGAAAATAAGAGGAGTCAGAGGATATCCTGGAACGCGAAAAGGCCGCACTGCATCTGGAGCTCGTCGCCGATATACGAAAATACTCGCGGCAGCTAAAGCATAGAAAATCCAACCTATCGAAACGACGTAGGTGAGAAGCTGTTCAAAGGTTCCGCTGGCGGCAAGCACCGCAGACCATGTTCCCGTACCGATGATTGCGAAGGCCGGTGTGCCAAATCGCGGGTGCACCTCAGAAAATCGCTTGAAAAACAGTCTGTCTTTCGCCATGGCATAGTAGACCCGAGGGGCTGTGAGGATCATCGAATTGGCCGCGCTAAACATCGAAATCAGAATCGCGATGGCCACCAGTTTCGCTATGCCAATACCAATCACTGCGGCAACGGCTGAAGCAGCCACACGGCTTGAACTCGAGACTCCCTCCGGCCCGAGCGCGACAAGGTAGCCGAGATTGGCGAAAAGATATATCCCGATCAGGGCTGCCAGACCCGTAAAAAAGGCGCGCGGAAAATTGCGTTGGGGATCAACAATTTCTCCGGCGCTATAGGTGGCATACTGCCAACCTTCGTAGGCCCACAACACGCTGATCATGGCGAGGCCAAATCCGGAAAAGGTGGAATTTGAGTGAGTGAGAGAGCCCCTAGCCGAGGGTAGCGGATTCCTACCAACCCACAGCAACGCGATGCTCATCAAAAGGATCGCGGTAACTTTTATTGTCGTCGTCAAATTCAGTAAATCTGCACTCTGCCGTGTGCCCCTGACGTTGATGGCGGTAATCGTAGCAATCATGAGAATGGAAACAGCTTTCGCTGCCGGAGCCGAAAGCTTCAAGAATTCGCCCAGGTAAGCACTAAAAGCTACGGCCAGTCCAGCTATCGTCCCGGAACTGATCACGAAAAACATCGTCCAGCCGAAAAGGAAAGCCGTTAGAGAGCCAAAACAATCCCTGATGTAAACGTACAACCCTCCGGTCTGGGGCTTCATGGCACTCAATTCCCCATACGTAAGCGCCCCCAAGAGCGACAGCACTCCACCTGCAAACCAAGCCATCGCGGCCAGCGTGACCGACTTGTCGACAGCGCGAAGAACCGCTCCAGGAACGAGAAATATTCCCGACCCGATCACGCTGCCAACAATCATTGACACGAGGTCTCGCATGCCGAGAACCCGGCGGAGCTGTAAATGGGGTCCCGAGGCAGTTGCTTTCGCCGCGTCAGACAATTCCACATGCTGCGGCATCATTGGTCTCTCAAGACTGCGTCACCTCTGCCGGCGAGGGTTCTCGCCGGCACGAGTTCCCTTCCCCTCGTGACTGAATGCAGTACGAATAGACTCAATCCTTATCTCGATTCCTCTGCCGAGTTGCCAAGAGACGCACCCCTCACATACGCGCAGATTGGTTAAAGACTGACAGGCTGGGAGGTCGAACTTCGACCAGATGACATAGCGCCGGGCGTCAACATGCGTGATGCTTACCTGCCCAGGATGCGCAAATCATCGGTGCAACACATTCCGCTCGCCCAAAAGTTCACTTGCGCGCAAGAGGAGAAATCTCGAGTTCCTGATTTTAATTTCACGACCGAAATGTATTGATAGCACGAACCTTCAGAAGGAGGAGTTTAATTGTGTTTATGTCTGATGTAGATCAAATAGTCATCCGAACACTCCAATTCCGTAGTCAGCCCAGCAAGTTCAAGGAGAGCTCAACTTGGTAGGAAGGTGGCACAACTCTAGCGCAATGCCTTCGCGTACTCCGGTGGAATCATGCCTTCGATGCTCGGGTCCAGTCGCAGACCTTCCCGCATCTCAGTGAGCGCTTCCAGAGATAGATGGTTGTGTACAGATGCCATCAACACACCGAGTCTCACGTGGGCGCTGGCCATTTCAGGCGTGATGGCGATTGCCCGCCGAAATTCTAACTCGGCATCAACCGGCCTGCCCTTCAGAACGAATGCTCTGCCGAGATTGTAATGGGCCTGTGCTAATGCCGGACGCAGCACGACGGCAGCTTGAAATTGGCCGATCGCCTCATCAATTTCGCCCCGATTTAGCAAGGCACTTCCCAGGTTGTTTCGCGCGCTGGCAAAATTGGGACTGTGCCGAATGGCCAGGCGAAACTCCTCCATTGCGGCCGCGAGGTCGTCCAATTGCCAGAGCACACCGCCGAGATTATTGTGAGGTTCCGCGTACTCAGAGTCTTCACCAATTGAACCTCGGAACGCTGCAGCTGCCCACTCGAGATTGTTGGCACGCAAGAGCAACAGCCCACGGTTGTTTTCACTTATAGCCCTCAATCGCGCCGACTGCCGCAGCGAGAGGTCGCGTGCCCGCTGAAATGCTCTCTGTGCCGCGGCGCTGCTCCCCAAGCCTAGTAAGGCCGAACCCAGAGCATTTGTGGCTTGGATCGACTCCCGGTTCCGTGCAACAGATCCTCTCAGGAAAACCAAAGCTTCACCGTACTGATGTTCTCTTAGGAGGGTTTCACCCAGGCTTTCGCCTGCCGCGGCAAAGTCGGGCCGTAAAGCCAGTACTCGACGGAACTGACTCTCTGCCAGAGAGAGATTTCCCTCCTGCAGATGGACTAGACCAAGTCCGTATTCAGCGCTGGCGTTTGAAGCGTCATGATGGAGCACTGAGTTGAACTCGCTTGCTGCCTCATCAAACCTACCCAGGCGCAACAGCACGTTTCCTAACTCACTCCGAGCGGCGGTCCGCTCGGAAGTCCCTTCCAAAGCGCGACGAAAACATTCGGCTGCAGGCACCCACCTTTCGGCATCAGCTTCGAGTAGACCTTTTTGGTACCAACCATCGGACAAGTTTGAATCGAGCTGGACCGCCCGATCGATGTAGTTCAAGGCCGTATCGCGCTCTCCGGACGCTATCAGGGCCATTCCAAGCCCAAGATTGGCGACAGCGGAATCGGGATGAGTTCGAACCATCTCACGCGCCGCCGCAACGTTCGAAATCAATGTGTGTTCGGCCTTTGAGTCGTCACCGTTGGATCCACCCGGAAACTGTGCGCTGGAGGGGACGACCTTAGCACTCTGGGCACGCACTTGAGCGCTGATGAAAAACAAATTGATCGCGCCTAACGCGCATCCGACAAACCTGTCCCGCCGCCTTTGGTCACCCATTTTTCACCCTGCCAGAACGTTTGTCGGTATCCTTTGTAAGGGGAAATCTAAGCTCCGAACGTTCAGATTACACCTTGCCGAATCACGTGCTCTTGGTTGACCGACAACCCTTTTCTTACTTCGACATTCCCGTCAGGCCAGCAGACCTGTATCTGATCAACGATGCGAGCGTCGCCCAAACCGAAATGAACGCGAATGTCATTCGTGGAGACGTAGCTCTCGCCACTGCGGACTTCATCTGTCTGCTTTAACGGGCCTGCGATTACAGTAATCCTGGCTCCAATTGCATCGCGATTACAATTCGTGCCCACCAACCTAAAGCGCACCCAATGTCCGGTCGACTTTCGCGCGGACCGATAGTAGAACGGCGCTGCGTCGACATTATTCACCACAATGCCCATCCGTCCATTGTTATCCATATCTCCGAACGCGGCTCCTCGGCTGCTGCGCGCCTGCGTGAAACCGCTCTCTCCTTCGGACAGTAGCGAAAACCGACCGTTGTGCAAATTACGAAACAACTGATTCTGTTGCAGGTAACTGTTTCCCGCCTTGTCGGCTTGCGGATAGATGTGTCCGTTGGCAACGAAGAGTTCCTTCCACCCGTCGTTGTCGAAGTCCACGAAACCTGTCCCCCATTTCAATTGTTTGTAGCTGACCGTGCCAAGTCCCGCTTGGTAGGTCACATCTTCGAACTGTCCTTTATTATTGTGATAGAGCGTGTTGTAATCCTCGGAAAAGTTCGTCACCAGCAGATCCAGCCACCCATCATTATCGTAGTCGCCCAGCGCGATTCCCATGGACGATTGCGCTCTCCCATCCGCACTCAATGCGCAACCTGTTTCGAACCCGACTTCCTCAAATGTTCCGTTACCCTTGTTGTGCCACAAATAGTTCGGCATGGAATCGTTCGCGACGAAAATGTCAGGCCACCCGTCGTTGTCGAAGTCGAACCAGCTGACCGCTAATCCAAAGGCTCTGGCGGTATCTCGCACCCCGATTTCGAAACTGACCTCGCGGAATTTTCCATTTCCCTCATTGTGATAGAGAAGGTCACTGAGCCCTGGCAGCCCGCGGGGCCCACAAGCCACTGGGACAGCTCCATAGAAACAGTACGTATTCGAACCAGGGCGCAATACTCGGGTGGGGTCGAAGTCGACATAACGCGAGACATAAAGATCTAGCCGCCCATCCCTGTCATAGTCGGCCCAAGCGCACCCGGTGCTCCAGTTTCCCCCTTCGAGCCCCGCTTCACGAGTAGTGTTGGTAAAAGTTCCGTTGCCATTGTTGCGAAAAAGCGCGTTTGAACCGTGATTCGTAATGAAAACATCCCGGTTCCCATCATTATCGTAGTCGCCCACGGTGACCCCGTTTCCCCAACCCTCATTGACGAGCCGACTCTCCTTAGTTACGTCCGTAAACGTCCCATCACCATTGTTTCGGAATAGTCTGCTGCAAAAACGAGGTAGTCGGGGATTTGTGAGAATCTCTAAACTCGAACCGTTGACCAACAATACGTCTAGCAGGCCGTCGTTGTTATAGTCGAATAGCGCCACTCCGCTTCCGAGTGTTTCAATCAGGTAGTCCTTCGCCATGGACCCACACTTATCCTGAAAGGCTGCCAAACCGGATTTTTGAGCGGCGTCGGCGAACCACGGATCAGAGAACAGGACCGGTTGCCCTAGACTCCCGTTGCGAAACAATGGCAAGACAAAACACAACCCACTTCCAAACCGGCGCAAGAAGCTGCGGCGATTTAAAGAAGGACGTGAAACTAAAGACCGCGAAAGCAAATCGGCGCTCGATCCAATTGCCAGAACCCTTTCGATGATTTTTTACCGCAACGCAGATAGAACATAAGAATCCTTGCGCCAGGCGACAAGCGCTGAAAAACGTCACCATTATCTTGGCGCTCTATAGCATTTTTTGGCAGATAGAGTCTCGGAACTATTCTCCTGCTAATGCAAGTTTGCGTTGGTCACTCACTCAAGCCACCCTTACCCGCCATAGATCTTGGCCCGAGAAATTAAGGCGCATTGCCTCTCCGTTGACAATGTCCGAGAACTGAAGCCACTCGGGGCTGTGCGCATCTTGGTAGTAGAAAGTGCGGGCCTCTCCCGCCCGAAGCGCATCGACGCCATTAACAATCAGCTGTCCTTTGCGAAGAACGATTCGGATGCTGCCGATCCACGCATTCTCATTTCGGTAGTGTCCGACATAGCTTTCCCATTCCTTCGGATATTCGAAGGTCTTTGGCCCCGCATACTTGGAGTTTGTAAACCAGTCGCCTCCCCACCCCGCTTCAACCACCGAGCTGTTCGGATCCTCTGCATTCGCGCGGCCAAAGACCAGCACAAAACGGCTGAAGTCGCGGTGCAAAACCGTGAACGTATCACCCGATGCTGAATCCAGTGACACGCGAATACCTTTATGGAGCAAGAACAGTTCATGTCCATCCGCAACGATTTCAAGAGGTCGCCCATTCTCACTCTTGTAAGCGCCTGCGCATTCAGCTGCATTCGCAACGATGGCCGGACGACTTACGGCCGGTGCAGAGAGGACTGATTTGTTGGCATTTAGCGCACGCATCAACTGGATCGCACACTGAGTGATAGGAAGTGGTCGATATCCCTGCATAGCGTTGATCGATGCAAACGCTCCAACGCCCTCGTCAACGTCGACGTGCAGTGCGGACGCGAAGGAAAGCATCCCGCCCGTGTGACGAAGGACATTGTGTCCGTCGAGTTCATCCACTACGACACCATAGCCGTAGCTTGCGGTTGGCCCGAACATTTTCGCTTTGATGTGGGCCCGTGAGAAAACGGCAAAACTTTCTTCTGACAGCAACCTATTGTTTGGCCCATTTCCACGATTTGCAAGTGCCTGGATGTAAAGTCCCATGTCTCGTGGCGTGGCAGCGATGCACCCTCCCGCATCATTCATGACGATCCCCGGCCCCTCACTCAACCCTTGGTAGCGAGATTCGGGGGCATCGTTACGGAAAGCACAATAGTTCTTGCTCATCTTCTCTCGTATTTCGAGCGAGATCACCGGCTCGCTTTGAGTCATGCCTAGAGGATTGAATACCCTCTTACGTATTATTTCAGGCAGTATCCGGCCATCGAGGGTCCACAACAAATGTCCGAGAACGGTATATGCCAGATTGCTGTAATGGAAATATTGGCCGGGACCATATGCAGCTCGATGCTTTGCGGAGGGATCGGTTAAGAAAACAGGCGCGTTCTCCGGTAGACCTGAGGAATGCGTGAGCATGTGATGGATGGTAATTGGCGCAAAATCAGAATCGATACGTAGCCAAGGCAGATATTCAACCACCGGCCTGTGTAGATCAAGCTTTCCTTCTTGGCTCAACTGCAAGAGGCATATCGCGATAAAAGACTTACTGATTGACCCGATCTCGAAGAGCTCTTGCGGTTTAACGTCGACCTTCTTCTCAGCATCACTGAAGCCATAAGTGGCAACGCGTTGCACTCCCTCGCGATCCGCCATGACGAAGGTCAAACCGGGGGAATTCATTTCGCGCATGTACCCCAGAACGAATTCGTCAAACTGCTTGAACATCCGCGCGTACTTATTTCGACCACTTTGTGTATAAGACTCAACCACACAAAAACAGTTCGCGGTAGCAGCCGCTGCAACCGCCTTCACACTAGAACCTACAAAGTGCCTGCGGGTCATGTTAGAGGACATTCCCCCCTCGCTCATTCTTTCTAGACGTATCTCTATCTCGTCGTCGAATCTTGGCGACCGCACACTATTTCGCCCAGCACGCCGCGGCCAAACTAAGGGTGAGTGAAGCGATCGTACGCGATACAATCGCGCAGACAGCCGGATCTGTTATGGCCAAACATTCGCCAGGTACAGCAAACCGCCACGCCTTGCCTAGACTGTCTTGAAATCAGTCTGCTTTTGCCAAACGCTTCCGACGCAATCCCACATGACCTTGCAGTTTCCAGCTTCTAAGTCATGTGTGGTCTGTGTGATCGCAGGCCATTGTTTCCCTCCCTCGCGCCGTCACGGGCTCGGATCTTTGGGCCGCGTCATTCTCGATCCACCACGCGCGGTCAAAGTTATTGATGGTGGTGCAGATATGGTTCGGTAGCAAATAAAGAAGTTCTCCAATTGCCGGTTTGCTGGTTCCGAAGGTCACCTCTATAGGTAGATGTTCCTCGCTCGGTTTTTGAGGTTTGAGGTTCGGCCTGTCCAAAACCTCACAGGTGGGCACGCCTGCGTCAGCCGAAACCGACTTACTTCCTCCGTCACAAGTTACCAAGTGGGTTGCGGGATGGCTGACAACCGTTGAAAGGACGACAGCCGCGGGCCGAAAACCGTATTTGTCAGGGATTTGAGCGGCACTGCGGCGGTCGCCGTATACGACTGTTCCTGGCGAAACCCGATGCAGAAATGTCTGTCCGGAAAACCCGGGGTGGGAGAGTGCAGCCAAAAAAGTTGGCGTGCCAGAAGTAATGACCTCCCCAACTTCCACGCCATTTCGAACGAGTTCATTTATCGTTGCAATCAAGCGATCGTACCCTTGTTGAGCTTTTGACACCCTCTGCAAGAACGGTAGGTGAGCCAAGTGGCCATCGTAGAAATGCAGACCACGAAAAGCGATGCCGGCAGCTACAATCCTCCGAGCCAGCGCAACAACGCTCGCAACGTCATCAACGGCGATACCGGTGCGATCCATCCCCGGATTCAGGTCTATGAATAGTCCGACTTTGCTCCCACCCCAGGCAGGAATCTGGCTCGCTTGCTCGACGAGAGTCGAAATCCGGCAAGGACTCGCCTGAGCAATCTCCTTCAAGCGAGCGGCGTTGGCCCCCGTCATCAAATGGGAGAGTAGTACGTCGTCCGCACCTGCTGCGCACACCGTATTCAGCTCCAGTGTTGTCGAACATTTGAAATTTCTCACCCCAGCCGCCGTTAGCCGCCGTATCGTGGCAGCAAGCTTGGCCGTCTTAACATGCGGACGCCACGCGTCAGGATTGTTATTCATTGCGCTAAGGGTGCTGCGGATGTTGCCGTCCACAATTTCAGGAAAGATCAGGAGTGCTGGGGTTAACAACTGTTTTGCATTAGATATTTTATGTTCAAGCACTGGTAGCGTCATAGTGTTCCAATTTAGCTCGGTGTCTACCTCAGGAACGCCAACGCCTCTCTCCTAAGACCGACCGGTCGAACTGTAAGTTATCGCGAAACCGTCAGCAGCGAAGATTCAACCGTCGAATATGACATAGGAGCGCGCTCAACTATCGCAACACTCGCCCAGCCGCGTTTGGTTGTAGAGCTCGCGAGCCGAGCAGCACCCAGATGCTACGAGATAGATTCCGCCCACAACAAGCGCCAAAAGGCGCCAAGTCCTGCCGACCGGCTTATTTCCTGTACCCCCAGAACGCCGATACAGCCAAATGCCGTCACCGCCATTCGACGTGACTCATCCGATTCCTTCAGTCGGAGCCTGGGTATTTACCGGTTCATTTTGGGAGAAGGGCGAGAGACTACGGTTCGATTCCTCGATTCACTTTGGGCAAAGTTGCTTTTGTCAGCCCGTGTCGCAGTGCGGGCGCATCGCGACAAGAGTGAGATCTTCTCAAAAACCTAAGTCAAGCGTCCTCGCCAAATCCAACTGGTTCAGGCGAACTGCCTTCCACAGGACTTGCACCCCTTCTCCAGAAGAGTGATTTTTCCCTCGAGAGCAACTCCGTGGTCACCGATCGTGCGACGGATGTCGCAATCTTGCCTTGCAGGAGCAGTGCCTTCAATTCCGGATATTCATACTTCTCTGCCCACCTGATGGTACCGTCATCGCCCCTTACAAGCTGGGTGGTGATTCGTGTGATTTTGTCTTTCCGGCTAATCGTACCTTCGAGAAGGTAGTGAGCTCTTAGTTGAGCGGCGATGTAATTGATGCCTTTCCTTCTGTTCTTGAACCTCTGTACGGATGACCGTGCAACGACTGCAAGTCCCTCGGATCGCAGCGACGCAATCTGAGTAATAATTTCTTCAGTTAAGCCCTCGCTTATGCTTGGACAGTCTGCGAATCCGCCCAGGTCGTCAAAGGGCAGAACCGCAAGCACTGTTCTTCTTGTCGGGAGCCTTTCAAGGTCCCCTCGACGACTCTCAAGCCAAGCATCTAGTTCTGTCTTGTATCCATAGATGCTCCCCGATTTTTCATGGATATGACGATGAATCGGCAGGCGCTCCTGTTTCTCCCATCGCTGTACAGTTCGAAGCCCGCGATTCAAATAGGCCGAGATTTCCTTCCAGGATTCAAGCTCATCGCTGTGACAAACTTGAATCCGCACTGGCATGAGCGATGTTATGAGGCTGGACATAGGCGGAACCCCTCCGTAAGAGGTAACAAATCCTGAACGACTGACTACCCTCTTGAAACGCTGTCTTTCCCGACGGTGTAAAGATAGATGAAATTACACGAACAAATCTTCAGTACGCACTCAATTCCTATCATCTTTTTCTCATTTAAACGGCCGCACATTGCCAACGTAAATGAGAAAACAATGATGACAATTGATCCTGCAAGCAGCGTTTCCTTGGCAAAAGCTAATGTATGCTTCCGTGTGGTCACCTCCTGGAGAACTCGCTGCACTGCCACATTGGGCTCCGTCGTCGACAGGTTGAGATCCGCGCGGCTGGGAGTTAAGAGAAGGCAGAATCGTTCCTTGGATTGTCAAACACACACACCTGCTCCTCGCGCTCCCGAGGACTATGAATCGCTGTTCATTCCCTGAGATTTTATTTATGGAGTCCATTGGAGAAACCCTGCAATGAAAATTGTCCAGCTTTCCGCGTTATTTCTCTCCGTGTTTGGCATTTGGCTTCTGACACTTCAGCACGCCAGAAATGCTGCTAGCTCGGCCTCGACACTCCAGTCAACTCGAAATTTTGTCCTTGTGGTGCACGGCGGGGCCGAAGACTATGGCCATATGGCTCCGGAGCAGGTAGAGGCCCGGCGTACCGCTATGACCAAGGCAATACGGGCCGGCTACAAGGTACTCGCGGGCGGCGGCACCAGCGTGGACGCAGTCGAAGCTGCCACTCGCGTAATGGAAGATTCTGGTGCGTTTGACGCAGGGCGCGGCGCCTACTACACGAAGGAAGGGATGCCGGAACTGGACGCAGCGATCATGAACGGCCGCACCCTCGCTGCGGGCTCGGTTGCGTCCCTCAAGCACATAGCGAATCCGATTAGCCTGGCCCGGATGGTGATGGAAAGAACCCCCCATGTCCTACTGGTAGGTGACGGCGCCGAGCAATTCGCAAAGTCTCAAGGGATCGATTTAGTCTCGCCATATTACTTTTACGACGAGCGGTTATGGACCAATTACAAGAACGCCGTGGCGGCAGACAAGAAGCGCAAATCCTCGGGGCCGGTCGGCGGCCAGCACGGTACCGTTGGAGTGGTGGCCCTCGACCTAGAAGGCAACCTCGCTGCCGGCACTTCCACCGGTGGCACAGTATTGAAAATGCCCGGACGCGTCGGAGACTCTCCCATCATCGGTGCTGGAACTTACGCAAACAACCAGAGTTGCGCGGTGTCTGGCACTGGCGTGGGAGAATTCTATATGCGCAACGTGGTCGCGGCGGACATTTGTGCCCGGGTAAAGTATCTGCACGTATCGCTCGAGCAAGCCGCAAATGATGTCGTAATGAAGGAACTGGTGGAACAGCACGGCGACGGCGGCGTGATTGCACTCGACCGACAAGGCGATGTCGCAACACCATTCAATACACCGGGTATGCTTACAGGAACAGTTCGGATGGACGGGAAGATTGTCCTGAAGGGCTGGGATAAGACATCCGAGCCCGTTGTAGTATCGGCGCAGTGAGAATTGCGCGTGGTCGGCCGCAACAACACAGGACACCTCCACGTTCAGATTCCATACTTCGGGCATTTCAAACAAACCGGAATTGAGCTTTTGCCAAAAGTAAAGAAGCCAAGGTATTCGGCCAATATGGGCTCCTATTCGCTCCGACCCCAACCGTTCAATTCTCTGCTCGATTCCGAGCCTGCGTCGGAAGACCCGCGTGAGAAACCGGTGCTTCCTCTGGAACCCGACTTTCGTCCCGCGGCCGATGCTATACTGCATAGATTCGTATCATTAAGAATGCTTCATGGACCAAGCGCCAGTTCAAATCTATGGGTTCGATGATTTCAGCCTCAATGTCACCGAGCACGCCCTGAGGCGGAACGGAAAACTCATTCCGCTCCCACCGAAGGTATTCGACCTCTTGCTCATTCTTGTCCAGAACAACGGCCGCGAAATTCGAAAACAAGAACTCATGCAGCTACTGTGGCCAGAGAGCTGCGTCGAGGAATCCAACCTTACCCAATCTGTTTTTCTACTGCGGAAGTCTCTCGGCCAAAGCCGCGCTGAGAACCCATTGATTTTGACCATCCCGGGCCGCGGATATCGTTTCACGGGAAGATTGAAAATGGAAACATCTGGCCCTCGTCCCGGGCGGCCGGAGATCAAGACTGATCCGCTCGTTCGGTCCGTAGCTGTGCTCCCGTTTCGCATGCTCGGCGGCGTTAGCGAGGATAGCTACTTGAGCTTGGGACTTGCGGACGCGCTGATCACTAAACTTAGCCATGTTCGCCAGATAACGGTCAGACCCACGAGTGCCATTTTGAAGTTCTCCGATCCTGCGCAAGATCCTCTCATTGCGGGGCGCGAGCTTGGGGTCGATTCTGTTTTGAACGGTACTCTACAGCAGGATCAGAATAGAATTCGCGTTACAGTCCAACTCGCGCGGGTATCTGACGGATATCTACTCTGGGCGCACAAATTTGAAGATGATTTCGGAAACATATTTAGAGTTCAAGAATCTATTTCCGAGCAGGTCGGAAATGCCCTAGCAGTCAAGCTAACCCGGGAAGAACGTGAGCAAATACACAAACGCTATACCGATAATCACTCTGCGTATCAGGCGTATCTCAGAGGGCGTTACCAATTGAGCCGTTGGACCCAGTGGGGCATAACGAAAGCGATAGAAAATTTCACTTTAGCGATTTCCCTCGATCCACACTATGCTCTCGCCTACGCTGGACTCTCGGACGCGTACTACATTCTTTCGGGACTCTATCGTCCACCGCGTGAAGTCATGCCGCGGGCTGAATCGGCCGCCCGAAAAGCGCTTGAATTCGATGATTCATTGGCGGAAGCGCATACGTCGCTGGCTTTGGTACTTGGATTCTACGATTGGGATTGGCTCGGAGCGGACCGGGAATTCGGTCGCGCTCTTGAGATCAATCCTGCGCACGCACCTGCACACCTTTGGTATGGACGGCGGCTGGCTACGGCTGGCAGATTCGACGAAGCGCTCGGGGAATTGAAACTTGCTCAACAATTGGATCCTCTTTCCCTCGCAATAAACGCGGAACTAGGCAGAACTCTTTTTTTTGCCGGCAGATTTGACCAAGCAATTACGCAATTGCGTGAAACTCTCGAATTGGAACCCAATTTTTGGTCGGCTCACATGTTCTTAGGCTGGACCTATGAACAACAGGGTCACTATACGGAGGCAACGGCCATACTGCATCACGCAAGCACGCTGGACAAGAATGCTCGAATTTTGGCTTCTCTCGGTCACCTCTATGCCGTATCGGATAAGAAACGTGAGGCCAGGAAAATTCTTCGCTCACTTAGCGAACTCGGAAAAAAGCAGTACGTCTCACCGCACTACCTCGCTGGAATTTATGTGGGTCTAGGTGAATTTGATGAGGCCTATTCTCTACTTGAAAAGGCTTGCGAAGACAGGTCGGAATGGCTGGTTTGGCTGAACGTCGATCCCAAATTCAATAGCTTTCGCGCCGACTCGCGATTTCAAGATATCGCTCAACGCATTCTTGGCCCCCCTGGCGTGGAACTCACGCAAGCAGGGCGAAGCCTCCGTTGACATACCGCGACACCTCAACGGCAACATCCTGAGTGGAAGATGATTGAGTGTATTCCAGCAGGTTTTGGTTGGGGGAAAAATTACATTTCCGCCCGACCACGATACCAGGATCATCGGCGTTGTTTTGATGTCGACTGCCACTGCCTTCAGATCAAATTGTTCCTTTTTGGCCCACGACCAATGCGGACGCCAAATCAGCGCCCAAGCCCTATTTGATGAACGGGCCGAAGGGGCTCCTCACAGGGGGCACCCTTCTCCGAGGTCAGAAAATAACTCTGAGTCCAAGCTGTAGCTGTCGCGGATCGCCTACATTCTGTACCCTTCCGAACTGTCCACTAAGAACTCCGGTTGAGAATGGCCCGTTCATGTATCCAAATGACGGATGATTGAAGACGTTAAACGCTTCGGCCTTGAACTGGTACTTCAGCCTTTCTCCACTGATATTGCCGTTCTTGAAAAGCGAGAAGTCAAAATTGATGACGTCAGGACCCCAAACGTCGTTTCGGCCTGCGTTCCCAAGGGTCCCCGGGGCTGGCATTACGAAGCAAGCGGTGTTGAACCATTTTGCTAGAGTTTTTGGCCCACTGTTGGGGTCGCAGCCGGGAACGATGTCAACGCGTTCTCCCTGGTCGAATCCCATGCCCGAGATATCCCTTCCACTGTCGTGGATTGTATATGGAAGTCCGCTCTCGATGGTCGCAACACCACCGACCTGCCAACCGCCTAGGACTCGGCCGGCAAAGTCATTGCGATGCAGAAAAAAAGGCAGTTCGTAAATAGAGTTGATAATTAAGGTGTGGTGTCTCAACCAGTCCGACGGGCCCTTGTTATACGCCAAGTCGTAATGGTCAACGACGCTGGAGTACAATCCTGATCCGTCGTCAAAAGAGTTCGCGTAAGTGTAAGCAAGCGAGAACAGCAGTCCATGCCTCATATGTTTTTGCAAGCTTACTTGCAACGAATCATAGTACGAGTTGCCCGCATTGATTTGCTCTGTAATCGCGCTGAAGCCGGGATAAGGATTAAGCGCAGCTAAGGGAACGCCCGGATTCGCTTGTACCGTACCTGGCCGCATTTCGTTCAGGTTCGCTAGCAGCGCGAGGTGCCGTCCACGCGTGCCAACGTAGGTGACGTCCAAAAGCATATCGTCTGGAAGCATGTGCTGCGCCCCCAGCGTCCATTGGTACAGAACGGGTGTTGGATTATTGGGATCCTGGCCGGTAATAGGAATTGGCGCGTTTACGATGCCGTTCGTCCCGCTTGAACCAAGACATTGCCGGGTCGCGCTCAAGTTTCCCCCCGGGCAATCCACCACCCCGCCCAAAACCGTAGCAGCTGTTTGAAATGGCGCGTTGGATCCCATTAACGTTGCGTCGTTGAGGGTCAGGTGACTATAGAAGATTCCAGCACTTCCCCGAAGAACGGTTGTCGCTTTCCCGAACGGATCCCAGGAGAAACCAACCCGAGGTTGGAAATTGCGAAAATGGCTTTGTAGTAGTGTCGAGTTCCCCCCGTGCAGTATCCCTGCGTCGATCAGCTGTTGGTTGATGGCGTCGCGAGTCGAGGCGTTGTAACCCTGGCCGAAGACGCCGAAGTGCCCTTCGCCTGAAACTGGCAGTTCAGAACAGGGCATGGAAATTCCATTGTAGGGGTTCCCTCCAATTACATTCCCGGCGTCTGGCCCGTTCGTGGCAATTTCCTGTGCTATCCCGGGCGCCCTGGAATAAGAGAACGGGTTAAACATGGCAAAGTTGCACCAGCGGCTATGGTAGGGGGGAAAGTAATCCCACCGCAGACCTCCCTGAATTGTGAGATGGGGCGTTACTTTCCAGCTATCCTGCGCAAAAACCCCTTCCTGCCACGCAACCCACGGCGTGTAGTTGCGGTAACCCAATTCGGAGTAGCTGTCGTAGTTCCCCAACAGCATATCCGCGACTGGAGCGCCCGTGGTCGCCGGATTCTGGCCCGGATCGGCGTTGAAATTGAAGGTACCGTTCAAATTCTGGGCAGCGAACTGGAGCTGGTCGTTATCGTTTTCGCCGTCATGTTCGATCCACACCCCCATTTTCAAGATGTGGCGGCCTGACAATTTGGTCAAAACATCCTGGTACTGGTAAACCTGCCCGGCACTATTGGAGGGAAACGAGGAGGTAAAGCTTCCGACGCTGTCCACACAGCAAACATTGATCGTCGGCAACTTGCCTGGTATATCCTTGCTCCCCGGGCCAAAGATGTACGGGTAGTTGACACCAAGCGAAGTTCTGTTCAACCCTTCCTGTAGCCCGTTCGTCAAATCAACTCGGCTCACGTCCCCGGCATGACCGACCGTGAGGTCATTGATCAGCGTGGGGCTGAACGTCGTTGACAAGTTAAAGCTTATGCCGCGCGAGGGAGATGGGTCGTTCCTAACGTTGATGATCTGGCTGCTCCCGGACCACCAGCTATTCGCCGCAGTGTTACGATAGAAACGCAGGGAAACTGCCAAATGGTTCTTGGGGCTGATGTTATAATCAATTTTGAGGCTCTCGGCGCTGTTGTCCGATGGCGACCGTAGGTTCTTCGAGTAGTTCAACCCGACGCCGGAAGCTGTCGGTGTGGCCATAGTAGCCATGAATCCCGCCCCGTTTGCACTCCAGAAGGCCTGAGCGATCGTGTCGTTCGGGAAGGGCTGTCCAGACACCAAGGTCTGACCCGTATTGGGGTCCGTTCTTCCAGCTAGGTAGGTAGGTACGATCGGGCAAGACGAACCCGACCCAGGGGCGCAGTCTTCAGAGAAGTTACCCTCGCGCGCAAGTATACTCGGCACTTCGGTTTGATAGAACGTAGATCCAGGCCACTTCACAATTTCCTGCGAGTAGAAGAAGAAAAGTTTGTTGTGATGCGGAATTAGAGGCCCGCCCAATGTGCCCCCGAAATCGTTTAGATTGATGGGAGTAGGTTCCGTTGCAAAGAAATTCTTGGCATTATAGGCTGTGTTTCGGTTGTACTCATATAGGCTGCCGTGATAGTGGTCGGTACCAGACTTTAAAGTTACGATGACTTGCGCACCGCCCCCACGCGAATATTCCGGCATATATCCAGCCGAAACGATTTTGAGTTCACCAATTGAATCCATGCTCGGCGGTGCGACCTGAGCGGCATTGGCGCGAGTTCGTTGTGCGGAAATTCCGTCCACCATGATGTTGTTGGAGTAATCCGTAGACCCGTTGACGGATAGTCCTTGGGTGGCAAAGGTATTCAGGGCGTTCATCGAGTCGAAGGAAATTCCTGCCACACCGGGTTGCAAGGCAAGCAGATTTGCAAAGTTTCGGCCATTACTCGGGAGATCCTCAACCTGCTTGGAATCCATGTCTCGGGAGAGTTGCGATTGTTCGGTTTCGACTTGGAGTGCACCTGCCTCGACTGTAACTTGTTCTGAAATAGATCCGGCTTGGAGCGTACACGAAAAGTTACGGCTATCGGCGCTCTGTAACAGCAATCCCGACCCGACACACTCACGAAAGCCGTCTTTCTTGATGGAAACGTTGTACGTCCCAGGCTGCAGGTTGGGAATCACGTAAAATCCCACTTCATTTGTCACGGATGATGCTTGTTTCACGCCCGTCGCCAGATTCGTTACCGTGATGCTCGCTGCGGTCACGACGGCTCCAGTTGAGTCGGCAACCGTCCCGGAGACTGATGCATTGACTTCACTCTGGCTACGGGCGACTTTGGCGCAAGCGAATGACAACGTCAGGGTCAGTACAAATAGAACCAAGGACTTGCTAAATTCCATCATCCCTCCACAAAAGATACATAAATGTTGCCAACACTAAGCATCGCTCGAGATTGACCTTGAAGACCCACACCGCACAGAGGAGTCCACGCCCCAGATGCCGTCGACACTACGGACGGACGCGTACATTGACAAGCGTTGAAGAGCGCCACAGCTTGTGTGGCGTTCTTTGGCGCAGCGATATACGAAGACATAGCAGCGTGGCGCGCAACGGTGTCAGGAGACTAAAGGTGGGATAAGCCGTCAACACTTGCAGGAAAAAAATCCGGCATCTCTGCCCAAACCTGCCACCATTGCAAGAAGCAGCAAGTAGAAGTCCAACGAGGGAGTCGAAGAGGCAGGCGAACTCAAATTCTGGAGAGCGTTACAAGTGCCCTGCGATGAAAACTCTCGTAAACTGCAAAAAGAACTCTGAGGGCCGAAAGGCCAATTTCTCCGGGCACGTCGGATGGTCTGTTCTGCACAATGTTTGTAACGAAGGCATGCAGTTGTGCGGCAAAGTGGGCCGGAGCGGGCCGGCCGGCGAGGGCTATTTGTTCTGGGCCGTCTTTCGTCAGCAAGAACAATCCGTTCGCATAATAGAAGATGCGAAGTGCTCCCTTTGTGCCGTGTACGTGAATACAACCTGGATTTCCCGCCCACCTGCCACCCCGCACGAAACCACCGGCTCCCCATCCGCTGCCCCAGGAGAAAATTCCCTCATGAGGCAGACCAGTCGAGAAGGTTCCACTGTTGTAAAGCAACTGCCCCACAGCACCATTCCTGAAATTAATATGCATATGCTCCGTTCCAGGCTTTTCTCCTGACTTGTCGCCACGACCAAACACACTCTCCGCCTCACAATCTATGAGCCAGGTAAACGTATCTATAAGATGAATTCCATGATCTACCAGCCCCATTCCCGCGCCCCCAGGTCCCCCCGCTGGATAGTGCGCAAAACTCAGGGCCTTATGATTCTCGGGTCCCCCACCACCCACAACTTCTTCTTTCAGTATGACAACGTCTCCTATAACGCCAGTCCGGATGAGTTCCCTGGCCTTCTGAAGTGCAGGAAGAAAACGGTAGGAAGCGCCATAACATAATCTGACGCGCGACTTGTCGCACTCCGCAGTCATTTCTTGCGCTGCTTCTATACTTGTGGAAAGCGGCTTTTCGCAAAGTACATGAACACCCGCCCGGGCGCAGTCGATTGTGATCGGTGCGTGCGTAGCGGCCGGAGTCAGTACACACGCAATGTCCAACTTTTCGCGGTCGATCATCTGACGATAGTCGTTGTAAGCTCGAGCGTTGAACCTATTTGAAAGTCTATTCAGTCGCGCCGTCTCGACCTCGGCCAGGGCAACAATCTCAATTTCTCCGAGAAGTTCTTGATAGGCTTCCAAGTGTAGTTCGGCGACGCTGCCTAGTCCGATGATTCCGATCTTCAGTCGTTTGGTCATACCTTTTCCTGTGCGAACACCACCCTTGGTCCTTGCAGCAATTCCATTTGTCACGGAATCACAGGAAGGAGGATGAAAGAGGCGCGCTGCTTGGAGTGGTGGATGGTGTTGCGTGCCGCGACCCACTTCGTCTCGTCGTAGTTGTTGCCGCCAGTGTTCAAATTGCGATCGAAGTGAGGAAAATTGCTGCTTGAAATCTCGACACGGATCCTGTGTCCAGGCCCAAAATAGTTACTGGTCGCTTCCATGTCCACCGTCAAGCGGTAAACCTCGCCCGGGTTCATCCACACCTTCTTTTTCCATCCTTCGCGATAGCGGGCGCGAAGGATGCCTTCCTGGATGTTGTAGGCACTGCCATCCGGATAAACATCCACCAACTTCGCCGCAAAGTCGGTGTCCTTCGCCGACGATGACACGTACAGCACAGCTTTGATCGGACCGGTCACTTCGATACCCTCTTCGAGCACCGGCGTCGTGTATACCAAGACGTCTTGTCGGGCTTCCACGTCAGATTGATCGTACGATCCCGCCGGAGCATCCGGCGTGCCGGTGCAACAGACAGCTCCGCCAATAGATTGGACGGGCGAGCCGGGGTCGTACATGTACGCGTCAAGAGCGGCTTCGTTGGGCAGGGCCGTGGAAAGCGTACCGTCTCCGAAGCGGCTGTTCGCTTCGTGGTTACTATGGAGGTAGTACTTCGTAAACTGCGTCCGCGTCAAGGGCCATTCGTTTTCGCCACGCCACTCATTCTTCCCCATCACGTAGATCATCAGATGAGGCATCTTCGTTACACCCGTTGTCGATACCCTTTAACCAATAGTCAAACCATTGCAAATACAATTTGTAATATCCGAATCGCGCATCCCCAAGATCCCGCTGGCCGACGATTGTATGCTCCGTTGCCGTCTCTGACCTGCAATGAGCAGTTGGCGAAATTACAAAAAACTGGTTGTCTCGACCCCGCTCAGTCATCGCTTTCCAGCGCATTAGATTGAATTGGTCCAGCGTCAAACCGACTCCAAAGTCATACCAGGAATTAATCTGCAAAGCAGGCGTATCAAATCTGTCCGTCGATTGTAGGTAGCCCAAATTGAGCCAGTACGAATCGTCTGGTCCATGACTGATGGTGTCTTCCCAATCAGTCGGAATGGCTCCCAATTTCTTGAGTAGGTCAATGATTGGCAGGGTCCTCCATAGCTCGGCGTGGTTGAACTTCGGCTCAACCGGGCCGGGGTTAAACGCGTCCCCCATCCTCGCCCAAAAATCAGCCGCCGCCCCCGCGGGTGGGCGAAGAAAAACCTTGCTGCCATTTGCAGTAAACCAACCGACGTTGCCCGCAAGCTCGTATGCACCGCCAAACGACGCCCCAAACCCCCGATGGGGGTAAGAACTACCGGCGGCCTGCGGGATCATGGCCGTAAGATTTGGGTGGTTGAGACGGGCTTGCATAATTTGGACGTCTCCCAAGTACGAGCATCCGTAAGTACCCACTTTGCCAGTAGACCATGGTTGAGCAGCGAGCCATCCAGTCGTATCGTACCCATCCTCGGAATCCGGAAAAGAAATCGTAAAATTCCCTTCCGACTCAAATCTCCCTCGGGTGTCTTGAACAGCGACGACGAAACCTTGGCTTGCAAACTGATACGCCGGTGAACTCAGTTCACTTCTCAAAAGCTTTTTGTTATAGGGCGTGCGAATCAATATGACCGGTAGCCTTTCTCCTATACCCTCAGGGAAATAAATATCTGTCGATAGCTTCACACCATCTCGGGCAGGAATCATCACGCTTCGTTCGATCCGCACGTTGTATTTTGCCCGAGGCCACGCAGTTAGATCTTCACGGGATTGTGCCAGGACAGAGTTGTGAAACGCTGCACTCAATACGCCGACAAGAATACAAAGGAAAATTGACTTCATCTTCCCTCTTGAAAGTATGAATCTACGGCTAACGCTTCCTGCCACTATCCGCCGCATCGGTGCAAACACCTTCTCGCCCAGCGCCACCGCGAGCGAGCCAAGTACGATCACTTGAGGATTTAGAGCGTCCATCAGTAACGGCAACCGCGCCCCCATCTCTGTACCTGCCTCGGCCGCGATCGCAACTGCATCCCGACCTTCTTTCGTCACTGCTTCGACAAGATCTCGAATCGGAGTAGCAGTAGACCAGCGCGAAGGAAAACGCTGACTCGCTAGCTGCACTAACCCTGCTACCGACGCGCAGGCTTCCCAAGATCCAAGTCTCCCGGCTCCCGTTGCAGTTCTCGTTCAGAGCGCACCCGCTAGCAACTATTGCCGACGCAGTTGGCGCGCAACCCCAAAAGAGCAATGAGTCCTCGATCCAACTACCGAGTGACGATTAGCCTGTCACCAGCGGGCGGTCTCTTTCTGCAAACCGGAAAGGGCAACTACGTCAACCGCGCCGCGCCCGGAAATCCGGCATCAAGCTCCCGACGTGATCGCAGAATAGTTCCACGCGAAGCCCCGGATAGATAACATTGATTCGCGTCGTTATCCTTGTGCGTTGGTTGCAAAATCAAGAATGCCATCCGTTTCATGACCTTCGATGGTAATAAGCCAACACCTTATGTTCGATATCCTGCTCTGTCAGAAGAGAGAGCCGGGTTGCATTGAGTAGGTGGCAGCCGGCCCTCCCAGGGGTCCGACGCGCGAGTGGTCGCTCGCGGTCTTCGTTGTATCGATTCAAACTCGGACCGTTTGGGAACACAATTTAATTTGGCTTATCACCCATAACCATGCGACTCCACAAAAATTCCTCGAAACCTGCGGAGGATGAAACTAGTGTGATGAAATGCGGAACGTCGCGAAAATCACGAGACCTAACGGAAAAGGCTTTCTAACTGGACGCGCTCCTCCGTTCTCCCGTCGCGATACTTAACAATAATGGGAGTGTATAAAGACAGGCCCCAACGTTGCGCCACTGGGCGCGAAATCGCGCGAGAGCCAGGAACCACCACGGCTTCTTCCGGAATCACGAGCGGGCTGCCCTCCGTGCCGGCATAAATCTGTTCCCGCACGAGATCATACACAGCGGTCGAGCCATTCAATATCACCCCGCTGCCGAGCACCGCGCGGCGCTTCACGACAACCCCCTCAAATACACCGCAATTTCCCCCGACCATCACCTGGTCCTCAATAATCACCGGCATCGCGCCGATAGGCTCAAGAACGCCGCCAATTTGCGCACCTGCGGAAATATGGCAGTTGCGGCCGATCTGCGCGCAACTTCCCACCAGTGCGTGGGAATCGATCATGGTCCCTTCACCGACATAGGCTCCCACGTTGACGAACATTGGCGGCATACAGACGACGCCTTGACCAATGAAGCTGCCGTCACGAATACTTGAGCCGCCCGGGACAATGCGTACCCCGTCGGCGGGAGTGACGGCACGCACGGGATACGTCGATTTATCCATAAATCGCTGCCGTGTGGCATCGATGGACATGTCGATAGTTGTTCCCATCCGAAAGCCAAGCAGAATTCCCTTCTTTACCCAGGCATTGGTACGCCAGCCGCTGGCGATGCTCGAGTCCGGTTGCGCTGCTCGTACCTCTCCACGGTTCAGCGCATTCTTGAATTCGAGAAAGGCCTCTAACTGTTCTTCGCTGTATTCGGCGGGCGGCTCGTCAAACAGACATTCAATTTGTGACTGCTGCATGCGTTCCCTCGACGATCCCGAGCGAAGCCAGTACACGGCAAATGCGCTCATGATTTTCCGCCTTGGGCGCGACCAGTGGAAGCCGCCAGACCGGTTCGAGCAAACCCATTTCTGCCATGGCGGCCTTTACCGGGATGGGGTTCGACTCCACAAAATTTACTTCCATCAGCGGGTGATAACGTCGCTGAATCTCCCGCGCTCCCCGGAAATCGCCTTTGGCGCTCAACGTGGTAAGGCATGCCATCTCAGTTGGAATTTCATTGGAGGCGACGGAGATCACGCCGCGGCCGCCAAGAGCGACGAGCGGCAGAGTAATGGCGTCATCACCAGAAAGTACAATGAAGTCCTCCGGAACAACATTCAGTATCGCCGCCATCTGCGAGATGTTTCCCGAGGCTTCCTTGATACCGATGATGTTATCGATTTCGGCGAGACGCTTTACGGTGGAAGGATCGATGTTGACGCCGGTGCGGCCTGCCACGCTGTAGAGAATGAAGGGCAATGCGATGGCGTTCGCGATCGCGCGATAATGTTGGTAAAGCCCTTCCTGGGTCGGCTTGTTGTAGTAGGGCGTGACAGAAAGGATGCCGTCGACGCCGATGGTAGCGAGTTCGCTTGCAAGCGCGATGACCTCCGTGGTGTTGTAGCCTCCGGCGCCGGCGAGCACTGGGACCTTGCCGTTGGCAACCTCGACGGTGAGTTCTACGACACGAAAATGCTCTTCGCGCGAGAGCGTGGGACTCTCGCCCGTCGTGCCGCAGGGCACCAGAAAATCAATACCTGCTTCGATTTGCCGATTGATCAAACGAATTAAGGCCGCTTCGTCAAGCGCACCATCACGCGCAAACGGCGTGACCATTGCTGTGCCACATCCAGTGAACATTTGTTGCTCCTTTAAAAACTCTCGACGCTAGCTTGCTAATTCGCCGAGGATCTCTCGAAATTCGAACCAACCCTTTTTTTCTACTACCCAGCGCGCGGCGCGAAGGGCTCCACGCGCGAAACCTTCCCGGCTGCGCGCCGTATGGCGCAACGTAATTGTGTCCGCCAGAGAATCGAATCCGATCTCATGCGTACCGGGATGCGCTCCTGCGCGATTAGCACTGAGGCTCACGGGCCGCTGGTAACCACTTGCGCGCATTTCTTCCGCCAATTTACGCAGCGTGCCGGATGGCGCATCTTTTTTGCCACCATGGTGGATTTCCCAGCCCCAGGCGTCGTATTCCTGTTGCTTCGCGAATACCGCCGCAGTGTGCGCCACGGCCTGAAAAAATAGATTCACGCCAACAGAGAAATTTGGCGCCCAGACGAGGCCAGTTCCATGTTGTGTTACAGCCTGGCGCGCGGCTAGGACGTGGGCAACCCAGCCGGTGGTTCCCACCGCCACATTTACACCGGCCGCAGCAAGCCGGCGGATGTTTTCAACGGCGGCGTCTGGCGTCGAGAATTCGACCGCCACGTCGACGCCGCTAAGCGTCGCGGGCGTAAGTCCGGTGCCGTGCAGATTATTCTGGCTATTGAATTTTGCACGCACAACGAAACCGTATTCCGGCCCAAGCTGCTCGATGAGGCGGCCCATTTTTCCGTATCCAACGATGGCAAGACCTAATGTCATAAGCTTGCCTGCTGAGCTGCGAGGAGCTGCGTTACCATCCGGGCGTAGACTTCTACGGCTTCCACTATCGATTTCTTCGCGATGCGCTCTTCCGTGGTGTGTGCAACGTGAATGCTGCCCGGCCCGATGAGGAACGGCTTTCCCCAGGTGCCGCCGAAGGCAGGAATGTCCGTGGCGAAGGCCACAACGGTGGTCGGAAGACTATCAAAGCTGCTTAAGCGCACGGCGGATGTATGCACAATTTCGCGGGCTTCCACGCGGCCTCGAGCGGCTGCTGAAACTGCTTCGCGAATAGAGGAGGGATCGCCTACAGTCCGGAACATGATCTCGGAGCGTGCCTCATCGGCCACAACGTTCGGCGCGCGACCGCCGCGGACCGTGCCCACATTGACCGTGGTGGCCCCGAGCAGAGCATCGTGTGGCAAAGGGATTCTGCGTATATCTTGCAGGACATCGAGGAGTGCATGAATCGCAGAGTGACCCAACTCAGGGTATGCGGAATGCGCAAGCTTTCCGCGCGCGATAATTTCAAACCGCAGGGCTCCCTTTGAGCCGAGCGCCAGATGGTTTTCCGTGGGCTCGCCGTTTATCAAATACCGGGAACCTCGCGGAGTTTTTGCCGCGGCAATCGCTCCGGTGCTGCCCAGTTCTTCGCCAACGACAAAGAGCAGACCAAAATTGCGGGTGCCTGCTTCGAGGAGACTTGCCGCGGCCGCAATCATCGCCGCTATGATTCCTTTCGCGTCGCATGCGCCCCGGCCCCAAATGTACTCGTTGTCTTCCCAAGAAGAAATGAACGGTGGAACAGTATCCATATGCGTCGAGAGAGTCACGATGGGCTGGCCCCAGTAAGCGAACACGTTGAAACGATGGGGTGCCACTTCCAATGTCTCGACCTCTCCGCAATAGCGGTGAGAGAGATTGCGTAAACATTCGAACAGATGCGTCGCGACCCGATACTCGTTGGGGGTCACAGAATCGATATCGATGAGCGTGCGAGTGAGGTTGAAAGTGTCCATTTTTTCTGCAAGGAGGGAGAACCAAGGAAGGGAAAAACCGCGAGGGGATAGAGGCTCGGAGTTTATTCGCTCCTCGATAGCTCTCCATCCGTCGGTACCGGATGACAGTGGGCAGGTATTAACCTTGCCCCCCAAACTTCGCGAGAGATTAGCTTCCCGTGAAGATTTCGGCGGAGACTAAAACTTGCCCCTTTTGCGCGAGCCCCCGAAGCTACTCGGGAAAACCGGCTCGGCTACTGATGGCCTCCGCGCCTCTATCAAGTCTTGAGTAATTTACAGGAAGCTATATCGGCGAGTCAATGGCGATCTACACTCGTAATCGATCCGAACGCGTGAAGGGAGAAGGGCTACTGAGATAATTAGAATTTATTTTGACTAAATTTCTACGGTGGACAGGAAATTGCCCGCGCAGCAAAGTCGGAGAACCGAGTGCTCAGTCGACCAGATCCGTGTCGCGGCTCTCCCATGGGCCGCGCGAGTGTTCAGCACAACGGCAACGGGCGCGGTTATCGCCGCCGTGCCAGCGGTATTTTATGCAGCCAGTTTGATTCGCAAGAATTCGTATGACCAGGGTACCGCGCTATTCGCGGGCGAAGCTGTCGTTAACGACATCGTACTGATGGTGGTCACCAAGGTAATCACGCGACGTCAACGCCCTACAGAACGTCTTCTTGCGGCTCCTTACAACGATACTTTTTTCCATAGTAACGGCTCAATTTTCGGCAAGAGCACGAGTTTTCCTTCCGGTCACGCCATGATGGCATTTTCGGTGGCAACAATTTTTGCGCGCCGCTATAAAGATCACCGCTGGGTGCCTTATGTGGCCTACGCGTTGGCTGGCGCGATTGCTTTTTCGCGTGTGACCACGAGCGAGCATTTCCCGGCTGACGCGTTTTTTGGATCTTCGATGGGCTATGTCATTGCGAGATATGAACCGGACGGGCGCCTTTACTCTGCTGCCGGCGATCCCAAATTTCCAGTTAGCGCATTAATCAGGCTGCAAAAATCCCTGTTCCAGAAAATTCCAGCTCCTTCCGAGTACGCCCTTATCCTTCCGAGCTGCTGGCCGGCAACCGTGGCCGAGTTGTTTCCAGAAATTCCATCGTCGACACGCTGTGGGGACCCGCGCAAGGAAGTCGAAGAAAATACCGTGGACGCGTTCGTGCGCTCCACCGAAAAATTGAAGGCTCCATGCCGGATAAGTTGATCCAGAGACCGAGGGCTGGGATATTCCATTGGAGTGCACCATCGCGCCTAAATTTGCCCATTCGCGCGCGGCTTACGGTCCTCTATTGTGCCGTTCTTGCGCTGTCCTTTATCACTTTTTTCTGGATTTGCGAGCTCGGTGACCGCGGCGGGCGATTAAGAATCGCAATTCTGTCCGATTTGTCGCTTTAATTACTCCACTTCGGCACTTCATTGAGTTCTTAGTACCCAAGGATTTTATCAACCACATTCTGGAGCGGTTGGTGTCCGCTAAAGCGTTTAATTTGCTCGACAAAGAACTGCATGGCATCGTCCAACCACTCAGCGGTGTGATCCGCACAATGAGGTGACAGTAGGACATTCACGAGCTTGTAGAACGGATGACCATCTGGCAGCGGCTCCTTATCGAATACATCCAGTGCCGCGCCTTTGACGCGGCCTTCACCAAGAGCTTCGATAAGCGCATCCTCGTTAATCACGGGACCGCGCCCGACATTAATAATGGCAGCCGTTTTTCTCATTGCGGCAATTTCAGGTGCTCCAATCAGGTTGCGCGTTTCCGCAGTCAGAGGCGTGGACACAACCAGGTAATCGCACTGAGAAATCATCTCTATCAGTTGGCCTGGGCCATATAGTTGATCCACCAGGTCGTCGGAGTAGTCGGGCAGTAAAACACTGCGCTTAAGAGCTATTACTCTCATCCCCATCTGGCTGACTTTTCGAGCGATCGCGCGACCGATGTCGCCATATCCGACAATCCCGACGGTTTGTCCTGAAATAGTAGTAACTTCAAAGGGTGCCCAAACACCGGAAGCCTGGTTGCGAATCATGCGGCGGAAGTCCTTGGCAAAATACAAAATCGCAGAAAGGACAAATTCCGCCAGCGATTCGCTGAAAATTCCTTTGCTGTTCGTCACTTGAACGGCACTCGCAATGATTTCCGGAAAAAGCACATTGTCCAGACCGGCTGATCTCATGTGTACCCACTGGAGGTGCGGGCACATCTTGAAAACGCCGCGCAATAACTCGCCAGAGCCGGACCAGTTTAAAACGACGGTTGCGTCGACAGCGGCCTGTTGGAAATTACCAATGGAATCGCCTACAACAATAGTCCAGTTTCGATCTAGCGAATCAAGCTTTGCCACTTGGGCATCGGTGGAACTTGCTAGGACTAGGATCGTGCCACTTTTCATTTTTTTTGGCTGAATGAATTTGTCAGATATCCACCACGTACCAAAATGTTTTTGTCGTGGGAAGTCTCAGCCCAACTCTGCTTTAACAAAATCTCGTTGTCACTGCGATTCAACACTTTCAACGGGGTTCGTTAGTTTCTAGTCGAAAACGGATCCTTTACCGCCCGTAAACCAACACATGAAACGATCCGCGGATCGCCACACGCTGAGGGTGTGGCCGGTCTACAGTAGCTGCGGGAGCAGGATCAAAATCCGCAGTGTCCACGAACAGATTGTGGGTCTTGGTGTCGAGCCCCATGGTTTTCGCACCGAACTCGGTCTTGACGGTTTCGGCTTCGCTGAACTTATCGGGAGAGTCTTCGTGGAATACGTGAATTATGCCCTCCCGTGTGGATACGAAGATCAACCCGGTTTCCGGTTCATAGGTAGCAGCATCCACGCCAGCGGAGATCGGAAATGACTGAATTACTTTTCCGCTATCGGTGTCCAGCACGACGAGCATCTGGGGATCGCGGCCTGCGCTAAAGAGGCGGTGGTGCTGAACGTCCATGGCGAGGGCTGTTGGCGCTCCTGCTGGGGCGACGGGCCAACGTGATTTGATTTTTAGCGAACGGGAATCAATAGCGACAAGCTCACTTTTGTCTTCCAGATTGACATAAACCGTTCCGGAACCATCGGCAACGCCAAATTCGGGTCCTCCTCCAAGATCAATGGTGCCGACTAAGCTTCCGTCCTTCGCTTCGATCACCGTTGAGCTATGGGGATCGCCATTCATCGAGAACACGCGTCTCGAAAACGAGTCATAGACGACGCAGTCGGCGCCCTTCTCGGCCTTGCCTTCGCCGATCACTTTAAGAGTCTGCAGATCGAAAATAATCACTTTGCCCGAACCGCCGTCACTGATGAATCCCCGGCCAAGCTCGCCGGCCAGCGCGACCCCATGATCCTGCATTAAGCCTGTGATATTCCCGACGAGAGCGCCGCTATCGGCGTCGATAACCTTGACTTCAGTTCCATGGGATAGGTATACACGGCGCGCGGCAGAATCGACCGTGATGTAGTCGAAGTACTCACGAGTGCTGCCGCCGGCCTTGCCAAAAGCGTATTTCTTGATCAGGTGATAGCCGTTCATCGTTGCTTTGGACATAGAGAACGTAGTCAACGCAATCAGGAATGCGACACTTGAAGAACGGCCGAATCCGTACCGCCTCATCGAAACCCTCCCTTGCCATGACAATTCCCGGAACCTCGTTTTGGGATAGTCAGTCTCCGATACATATTATCGTTCGACTCTAAATAGAACATAAATTGCGGCATGGAGCGAGAGAATCTGAATCACCAATTCGCCTCGAACAAAAGCCGATACTCCCTAGCAAGCGGTAGTCGAAATCAATAAAATGCTGCAGTTAGATGGGCACTAGTCTTCGAGCCAGTCTTTAGGAACTCTGACGTAGGAAGAATTGAGGTTGGCAATACCGGGGCAGCCCAGCAGCACAAGAGTGCGCTTTATGTCTTCGCGCAAAATTTCGATCGCGCGAGTGACTCCCGCTTCGCCGGCTGCGGCCAGGCCATAGGCATAAGCTCGCCCACAGAGCACGGCGCGCGCACCCAGGCATAGGCCTTTGACGATGTCGGTGCCGCGGCGCACACCGCCGTCCATCAGCACTTCGATCCTGCCATTCACCGCGGCGACCACTTCAGGCAGAGCGCGCAACGTCGCGGAAACACAATCGAGCTGGCGGCCGCCGTGATTGGAAACCACGATGGCGGTGGCGCCTTCGTCAACAGCGCGCCTGCCGTCGTCGCCGGTGAGCACGCCTTTCACGACAATCGGGCCTTTCCACACCTCCCTGATCCAGGTGAGATCTTTCCACGTGGTTGTGGAGGCCGCCAGGGCATTCGCGATGTCGGTAAGCGGCATGGGGCCTTTTCCAGGCAAAACGACATTTTCGAGCGGGGGAACTCCGCCGTCGCGCAAAAACGAAAAGAGCCAACCCGGGTGCGTCAGAAATTGTTCGGTGTAAGGAAGTTTCTGAAACAGTCCGGGATTCAACAGCTCTTTCATACCGTTGCGCGGATCGCGCTCGCGAATTCCGCTGACCGGCGTGTCGATGGTAAGAACCAGGCCGGCAAAACCTGCGCGGCTGGCGCGATCGATGGAAGCTTCAGCCGCGGCGCGGCCGCCCATTAGATAAAGTTGGTAAAAAACCGGGCAGGTCGAGGCGGCTTTCACATTTTCGAGTTTGTGTCCCGAAATGGTGGAGAGAATGTAGCCAGTGCCGGCTTTGCCTGCGGCGCGCGCGGCAGCGACTTCACCGCCTGGGTGCATGAGGCGGCTGTAGCCTACGGGAGCGAGCATGAGCGGCAGAGAAATTTTGTGCCCGAGTACAGTGGTACTCAGATCGCAGCTGGGATGGGAGACGGCGTGGCGCGGGCGAAAAGTGACGTCATCGAAGATGCGGCAATTTTCGCGCAGGGTGACTTCGCCTTCTGCGCCGCCATCGAGATAGTCGAAAACCACTTTGGGAAGGCGGCGCTTCGCTGCGCTTCTCAGATCGCTGATATTGACCATATGCGGCGAGGTTACTGAACCCATGGCGTTGGACTAGTGTTTAAGCGACGCGGAAGGTGCAGAGGGCGGATGCGGTAACGACTTCAGAAACTCGTGTATATCGCTTAGTTCCTTGTCCGAGATTATTTTGTCGGTATATGGCGGCATTTCCCGGGCCGGTGCGCGAACGTAACCGATCAGTGCGGATAACGGCACGGGATCCGGGCCAATGCGGGGGCCAGCCGAGCCGCCTCCCTGAGCTTCCAGGCCATGACATTCATAGCAGCCATACTTAACGAAGAGTCGCCTGCCATTCGCAACCTGCTCATTGTCGGATTGCTTCGGAGAAGTAGTCGAATCCTGAGGTGCGCCGTTTGCCGCACCTAACATGATTGTTGTGATTACAAACAAAATCAATAGTACGGACGCACGCGCGCGGCCCGTGCGCGAATCGCGCGTACACATTCCACTACCCGGCAACGTGTCGGCCCGAAAATGAATTCCACGATGAACCTTCATATTTAGCCTCGAATTTTACCGATTATCATTGCTGTTGCAATCCGGTTCCTTGCGACTCAAAAAAATGAGTCGCGTCTCAAGGTTCAAGGAAGGATCTCGATATCGATAACATGATAGGTGTCCGGTCCGAGATTCTTGATGCGATGCGTGTATGGCTTCTTTGAACCTTCAGAAAAATTTACCGATCCACGTTCGTTCTGCTTCGGCGGGTTCCAGTCTTTGCCCTGCACCTGTACTTGCGTGAGGCCGCCGCTGATTCGCACCGAGAGATTGTCTCGTTGGTGCATATGGAACAGCGTCGTTTGGCTGGGAGGGATGTTGACGTCTACAACGCGTGCGTACTGGTTTTCCAAGACCACGTGATGGTGTGGCTCCCTATTTACGGGCACGGGCTCCTCCGAATCCGGAGAAGCTGAGGTCATCTCGGGCTGAGCCACCGAAACTGCCGGCGCGGACGCATTCTTGAATTCGATCTCGATATTTTCCGATGGTGTGTCGATCAAGTTTTCCACTGCATGGGTTGAGGGATCGCGCCAGTGGACATCGCCTGCGACGGCACTCGTGTCGCGGTGGGATCCGTCGGGCGAAAAGATGCGTCGCGAACCCGCTGTCAGTGGGATCACCATCAGTCCGGGGTGGGAGTGAGTTTCAATTCGATCGTGAGGGCCTAGTCGAACGCGCAACACCCGCACGCGGTCGTTTTCAAATGCGACGGAAATCAACTTCGGACTTACCGCGACGGGGTCTTGAAAGACTGGAAGTGCAAGCATTATCGAAGCCAGGAACGTCGCGTAGCGCATCGTCTACCGCCTTTTTTCAAATGATCGGCTGCCAGCGCGAACGGGCCTCAGCTTGTCGCCGGCGAATTGACCGAAATGCCAAAGACACCCGCATACTTAAGGGCTCCGGACCTGATTGCGAAGGGTTCCGATACCTTCGATAGTGACGCGTACCTCATCTCCAATGGTCAGCCACACGGGGGGAACCCGCGCCATGCCTACGCCGTGAGGTGTACCAGTGAAAATCGCCGTGCCCGGTAGAAGCGTTGTGTTTTGGCTGAGGAACCCAATGATTTCGGGTACATCCCGGATCATGTCAGAAGTGTTGGCATCCTGAAGGATACGGCCATTTACGGTGGTTTGAATCCGCAACGCACCGGGATTAGGCAATGAATCCGGTGTGACTAGGCATGGTCCGAGAGGTGCGAAGGTGTCGAAACTTTTGCCGCGTGACCACTGACTGCCACCTTTTTTCAATTGCCAGTCGCGGGCGCTAATGTCATTCCCGCATGTGTACCCGGCAACATATTGCAGGGCGTCGTCGCGGGAAACGTCCTTGCAACGTTTCCCGATGATCACAACCAGTTCGGCTTCGTAATCAACTTCGTTGCTCTTCGCCGCTTCTGGCAGCACAATTGGTCCGTCGGGGTGCTGCACGGCGTTTATGCCTTTGGCGAAGACCACGGGATACTCGCCAACGCCGATACCAACCTCTTTGGCATGTTGGCGGTAGTTTTGGCCTATACACCAAATCATCACCGGGTCAACCGGCGCCAATATTCTGGTGATATCAGCGACTTCCTGTGTCAGTGTCAGGTCGCCAAAAATTTCACCCCCCACACGAAGGAATGAGCCGCCGGTTGATTGCTCCACGCCGTGGTGAACCCTGCCATAGCGATCTTCGTAACGGATAATTCTCACGGTATCTTGTCGACTAAACCAAGGAGCCGGGCTTTTTCAGATAATGGTCCACCACGGCATCGGCTGTGCGAAGTGTTTGAGCCAGAATCGTCAAGGTTGGCCCGGCTACCGGTTTCTGCGGAAATACCGATCCGCCAAGCACGAAAAGATTGGAAACCTGCCAGTGCTGTAGATAAGTATTGACGACCGAAGTATCGGGAGAGGCTCCGAGGATTGTTCCGCCATGTACTTGGGTTCCTTGATAACGAGTCGCATCGTATTGCTTCAAGCCAGGGAAAGGCGTGATTTCTTTTGCGCCCATGGCACGACCAAGCTCTACAGCTTTGGGAATCATGTATTCAGCCATCTTCCGTTCGTTTTCCCGCCAGTCAAGCGTAAGGCGCAACAAAGGATTGCCGTGATCGTCTTTGTAGATGGGATCGAGGTCCATGTAATTACCCTTGTAGGCTAGGTGCTCGCCGATAAAAACGATGGGCCCATTCTGGTCATAATAGTGAACGGCGGCTTTCTTCCACTCCGCACCCCATCTACTCTTGACCGAGGGAGGAACGAACCCGAAATTCAGAATTGGCTGATAGCCCTGGCAATTCGCTCGCAACAGCCCTCCGCGGAGGAAAGGAAGGTTCGTGTGATCGATGTGGTCGGCTCCAAAATCGTCCAGGCTCATCGCCGCGGAACCTGTGCCCATGAAACGGTTCAATGGTTTGTCCAAGAAAACCCGGGCAGCCGGAAGCGTTAGCTCGTGAGTAAGATTGCGGCCCAGAGTGCCTTTGCCCGTCGCGGGATCGTAGGGCTGTCCGATACTAGATAGAAACAAAAGTCGAGTATTGCTGAAGGTCCAGGAACCGAGAAAAACTAACTCTGCCGGTTGAAAAAACTCCTGACCAGAAGCGTCGACATAATTGACACCGCGAACCCTCTTGTTACTCTCGTGAACAATTTTCTGAACCCGAGCGCCGGTGCGAATCGACACGGCCTTGTGCTTCTCAATAATCGGGAGCAGGACATTGGTAGGCTGCGCTTTTGCTCCAATCATGCAGCCTGCGTGACAATATCCGCAGTAGGTGCAAGCCGAGCGAGTCACGCCGTCAGGATTCTTGTACACTTCCGTCAGTGTGGCAGACGGGTAGGGGAATGGATGATACCCGAGGGAATTAGCGGCCTCTTTAAACACGGAGGCGTAGTACGGGGTTTTAGTGGGGGGAAGCGGGTACTCTTCACTTCGCCACCCCTCAAAAATATTGCCGCCTTCGACGCGCTTTCCCTTGATGTTGCCCGCTTTTCCGGCAACACCAATCATTTTTTCGGCCCGCGTGTAATACGGCTCCAGTTCGTCGTAGGTGATGCCCCAGTCTTGGATGCAGTGGTCCTCGGGTAACTTCTTCGCACCGTACCTTTCAACAGTCTTGGAATATAAATCGAAACAGTCTGGCGAATGCCGGGGGGACCCGGCTCCCCAGTGCTCGCCGGCACCGCCAACGCCCGTTCCGGGCAGGAAGGATCCCAGCTGTCGTAATGGAAGAGCGTGGTCCTTGACCGAATGCCGGAAGGTGACGGTTTCCTGGGAGCAATCCTGCATCATGCGGTTGCGAACCAGATAATCGAGCTCGTCCATGGTGGTGGCGTAGTACGCGTTGTCACGCGGACCTCCACGCTCAAGTACCACGACGGAGACTTTCGTCCGAGTTCCCAGCTCTTTAGCCATGAGCAGGCCGGTCCAACCTCCACCTACAATCACAACGTCCACGGCGGGCAGAGTTTTCATTTTTCGTCCTCGATAGCATGACCGCCGACCAGGCCTACAGGCTTGGGGCGAAAGGCCTCGCCGAAATGTTTATCCACGTCATCCAAGTAACTCATCTGTGGGCCCGGGAACCCAATTAACTGCCAGCCCACCATGTCAATATTTCCGCCGTGCATCGGATCACTGAACATACCCTCGATGGTGTGCTGGCGCAGCAGGGCAAAGAATTCCGTAGTTTCGATCTCCTTCAGGGCGGCATCCTGTTCTGCGGCGGGCAAGCGATCAAAGCCCGGCAAGTTCTTCACGCCTTCTCGGTAAATCTCGCGCCGGGAGGCTTTGCCCTGATACCCCACTTCCCGCACGCCCTTCTCGAATGGACCCTGCAGATAGCGATCTCGGTCGTGGCCGTATGGTCCTGCGAGTTGTCGGTCAATGTACACAACCACCCCGGCTTCCTTCGCGCCCGGACCGGACTCATCGCTTGGAAAAATACGAGCCGCAGCGGAGGCGACGATGAGCGCTTCGGTCTCATCAAAAAAATGCAGGGGGATATGAACAGGTTTGTCCTGTGCGGAAACTAGCGATAACTTTCGATCGAGCGAGTAGACAATCACTCCACCTACTGTAGCGGCGGATAGGGTCAAGAAATGGCGACGTTGCATGCGCGTACGCTACCTTACAGCGAAGCATAATAGAAATTAATTCCTAATTAACTTTCATTAATGTCACCTTGGGGAGAAAGAAGATGTGTATGATTTTGTTAAATCTGGAAAGAGAAGTCGTGGCCTGCTGGCGCCTTTATTCGGAGAAGGGAGGAGCGAAATCGTGGCTGGTGCGAAAAAACTTCCTATTGACCGTCGTGAATTCCTGAAAAACACCGCTATCGCGGGCATGGCAGGCTTTGTCTCCGAAGCCGGCCTCCTGGGTGGGCAAGCCGCCGCAGTGCCACCAAAGGCGCAGGAGTCTCAATCGCCATCTTCCGCGGAAGTCTTGACCGAAGGCCGCTCCGGTTCGGACTTCATGGTTGATGCCATCAAGTCTTTGGGCTTCGAATATGTCTGCGCCAATCCAGGTTCGAGTTTCCGCGCTTTGCACGAGTCCGTTATCAACTATGGCGGGAACAAAACTCCGGAACTAATCACCTGTTGCCATGAAGAGTCGGCGGTGGCCATGGGACACGGTTACGCAAAAATCGAGGGCAAACCTCTTTGCGTGTTTGCCCACGGTACCGTCGGACTGCAGCATGCGTCGATGGCGATCTACAACGCATTCTGCGATCGAGTGCCAGTTTATATTGTCATCGGCAACACGATGGATGCCGCTAAGCGCGCGCCAGGCGCGGAGTGGGACCACAGCGTGCAAGACGCCGCCGTGATCGTGCGCGATTTCGTCAAATGGGATGATCTTCCCATGTCACTGCCGCATTTCGCCGAGTCCGCGATGCGTGCTTACAAGATTGCGGTGACTCCTCCGATGGCGCCGGTCTTATTGGTGGTGGACACCGAGCTGCAGGAAAACCCTATTCCAGAGAGCGCCAAGTTGCGGATGCCTAAGCTTACGTTGCCGCTGCCACCGCAGGGCGACTCGGGTGCAGTCACTGAGGTCGCACGCTTATTGGTAGGGGCGGAGAACCCGGTCATTGTTCTGGATCGCACGGCGCGAACGCCTTCCGGCCTGCAACTGCTTATTGAACTCGCGGAACTTCTCCAGGCACCGGTCATCGACCAGGCCGGAAGGATGAACTTCCCTACGCATCATCCTCTGGCCCAAACAGCCAGGAGCCGAGCCCTGATCGCCGACGCAGACGTTGTATTGGGACTCGAGCTGTCGGATTTCTGGGGTGTTCTCAACTCTTTCCGGGACCAAGTCCACCGCACTTCACACCTGAACGTCAAGGCTGGAGCGAAGTTGATTAGCATTACCGCGGGCGATCTTTACAACAAATCCAACTACCAGGATTTTCAACGATACGCCGAGGTGGATATAGCCATCGCCGCCGATGCCGAGGCCACCCTACCGTCGTTAATCGAGGCGATAAAGCAACGGCTTACGGCCGACCGTAAGCGTGTCTTTAAGGAACGTGGCGATAAATTCGCCATCGCACGCCAAAAGCAGCTAGAACAGGCGCGCGCAGACGTGGCATACGGCTGGGATGCAAGCCCTATCAGCACAGGCAGAGTTTCCGTCGAGCTCTGGGAACAAATTCAAAAAGAGGATTGGTCGTTAGTTTCTCGCGACAGACATTTTGGCGGCTGGCCAAGACGACTTTGGGCCATGGAGAAGCACTACCACTACAATGGCGGCCAGGGCGGAGGGGGCGTCGGCTATAACGCGCCAGCTGCAGTGGGAGCGGCGCTGGCAAACCGCAAGCACGGCCGCTTGACAGTGAATATTCAGGACGATGGCGATTTGATGTACGCGCCAGGGATTCTGTGGACGGCCGCGCATCATCGTATCCCGTTGCTGAACGTCATGCACAATAATCGCGCCTACCACGAGGAAGTGATGCAGGTGCAACGGATGGCCAACCGGCACAATCGTGGCGTCGATCGCACGCGGATTGGCACGGCAATCGAAGATCCCTATATTGACTTCTCGAAACTGGCACAAAGTCTCGGTGTCTACGCGGAGGGTCCGATTACGAACCCCAACGACCTGGGTCCGGCGATTCGCCGCGCGATTGCAGTGGTAAAACGGGGTGAGCCCGCGCTGCTCGATGTTGTCACTCAGCCGCGTTGAAAATCTATGAGCGTTGGCAACGTATTGTTAAGAGAACGAGTGGAGATTGTCGATGTCGCATTACGCGACGGATTGCAGAATGAGCGCAAGGATATTTCCACAAATCAAAAACTGATCCTTCTCGAAAAACTTGTAAACGCCGGCATTTCATCGATTCAGGTGGGAAGCTTCGTCAATCCAAAACTCGTACCGCGCATGGCGGATATTGAAACATTAGCGAACCACTTAGGAAAGTATCCCGACGTCAACTTCTGCGCTTTGATTCTTAATATCCGCGGGTTTGAGCGCGCGCTGGCGGCTGGCTTCCGACGGATGGAGTTTGTTCTTGCAATGAGCGAGACTTTCAATCTCCGAAACGCAAATCGTTCGGTGGCCGAGTCTTTGAAACATCTGGAACAAATTAGCCCGATTGCCATCCGAGAGAGCGCCGTTATTCGTGTAGGCCTCGCGACCAGTTTCCATTGCCCCTTTGAAGGACGCACTCCCGTTTCGGCCGTGGTCGAGTGTGCCCGGCAAGTGCGAAATACCGGGCCGTGGCGCGTGGTTCTCGGCGACACTGACGGGATGTGTTTTCCAGACCAGGTGAAAGCGACCGTTGCTGCTTTGCGAGATGAAGCGGCCGTGCAACCCAGCGACGTAGTGCTTCATTTTCATGACACCTATGGTCGCGCCCTAGCAAACGCGCTTGCTGGCATCGCCGCGGGAATCCGGACTTTCGACGGAGCGGCCGGTGGATTGGGAGGTTGTCCGTTTTGCCCTGGAGCAAGCGGTAACGTGGCAACGGAAGATCTCGTCACCTTTTTCGAAGGATTGGGTTACGTGACGGGAATCGACATGGGGAAACTGCTCGACGCTGCCGAAATTTCTCTGAGCTATTCCTCAAGGCCGTACGAAGGGCACATCCTTCGAGCTATGCGCCCTGCGCGGTGAGTATGGCACCTGCACCGTGCGGAACGTTTTCTCCCCCAAGCCTGTTCCGCCTTACTCTAAGAACATCTATGCGTTTGGCTGTATTTGTTCAGGCGGATGAGGCCACTTTGTGAAATGCGCGGGACGTAGAACTTTTAGAAGATGTCCTTCGTAAGGCCGCGAACAGAAACGGCGGGCAAACTCCGCCGCGTCCAAGAGTTTCTCCATATCTATACCAGTTACAAAACCGAGACCTTCGACAAAAGCAACGAGATCTTCCGTTGCCACGTTCCCGCTGGCAGCCGGACAAAACGGGCATCCGCCCAATCCTCCGGCCGATGCGTCATAGGATCTCACACCGGCGTCGAGACCTGCCGAAACGTTCGCGAGTGCGCGGCCATACGTATCGTGGAAATGCAGGATCAGATCACCGGAATTTATTTTTGTCTCTTCTCGCACGGCAGCTACCGCGTCGCTGACCTGGTCGGGGAATGCCATACCGTCCGTGTCACTCAATCCTATTTTATAGGCTCCGCGAGCTCGCGCCTCGCGAGCATGGCTAACGACGGCCGCTACCGGCGTTCGCCCTTCAAAAGGGCAATGAAAGCTCACGGCAATACCCACGCGGAATGATACACCGTCACGCTCAGCAGCTTTGCCGACCAGATCGAGAAGCTTGAGCGAATCCGCCGTGCTCTGATTCGTATTGAGCCGATGAAACGTTTCGCTTGCCGACAGCGCCAAATCTACCCGTCGAAAGCCGGCCGCCACCGCGCGCTCATAACCCTTAAAATTCAATATCAAAGCTGAGAATTTCACCGTTGAGGTTTTGCTTAGCCCCTGAGCGATCGCCTCCGCGTCGGCCATTTGGGGAACCCATTTGGGGTGAGCAAAACTTGTGGTCTGGATCGACGGCACCCGCGCAGCGATCAATGCGGCGATTAGGGCGAGCTTGTTCTCGGTGGATACAAGTTGTGCTTCGTTCTGAAGGCCGTCCCGCGGCGCCACGTCGATCACTTCGACAAATTGTTGGCTCATGAGCAGACTCTAAATCACTCCTTCTTCCCGCAATGTCTCCATTTCATTCTGCTTAAGTCCGAGAATACCCTGGTAAATTTCGCTGTTGTGCGCTCCCAGCGCTGGTCCTGCCCAGCGGATCTTCCCTGGTGAGGACGAAAATTTCGGCACGATTCCCTGCATTGCCAGTTTTCGGCCGGCCTCAGGGATGAAAACATCCACCAGCGCTTCGCGCGCCAGAAAATGAGGATCCTTGACGATGTCTGCAGAATTGTAGATCGGACCTGCCGGTACGCCATTGTCGTTCAGGTCGGTCATGATCTTTTCAGCCGAGTTTCTGCGCGTCCATTCGCTGATCAGTTCATCAAGTTCGTTCTCATGCTTTAAACGCTCCACATTCGTGCGATACCGTGGGTCGTCCGCAAGTTCGGGGCGGCCCATCACCTTCATGAGGCGTCGAAAAATCGAATCGGAATTTCCGCCGATCACAATCAGATGCCCGTTCGCGCTCGGATATATGTTGCTGGGAACCCCACCTCCCAGCTTTCCGCCTCGCGGTTGACGGATCTGGCCGGTGCCGCTATATTCCAGAATAATTGCATCCATGAGACTCAAGACCGCTTCAGTTATCGCCACATCTATTTCTTGCCCTTGCCCTGTTTGTTCGGCGCGCCGCAAGGCAATTATGGCCGCAAAAGAAGCGTAGAGTCCGGCCACTGAATCACCCAAGGCAATTCCGGTGCGAATGGGTTGCCTGCCCGGCTCGCAGGTCAGATAGCGAACCCCTCCCATGGCTTCGCCGACAGAACCAAAGCCTGCGCGATCCTTATAGGGGCCTGTCTGACCGAAGCCGGAGATGTGCACCATCACGACTTTTGGATTTAGCTCGCGCAGAATCTCATAGCCGAGGCCCCACGCCGCCATTTTTCCGGGTCGAAAATTCTCGAGCACAATGTCACTCTGCGCCGCCAGGCGGCGAGCGAGTTCCTGCCCTTTCGAAAGGTGAAGATCACACGTAATACATTTTTTGTTTCGCGCTTGCACGAACCAGGAGTAGGAAGTCTCGCCCGCTCGAATGCCCCAGGTTCGATTCTGATCCCCACCATTCGGCGGCTCTACTTTGATAACCTCGGCGCCAAAATCGGCCAAGAGCCTGGCCATAAAAGGACCGGCAAGAAAGCTGCCGAATTCCAGCACTCTCACGCCGCTGAGTTGGCCTGCAGCAGACTCCGAAATCTTTCCTGTGGGTGATGAAGAGTCAAATGGCATAGAACCTAGGCCCCTCCGTGGAAATGATCCCTACTGCTCTTGCCGTGGGACCGCTACTCAACTCCAGATTGCAGCGGCCTCGTTTAGTGATGATCCACGATCTTGAATTTCTGCACTCTCCTGCCGTTTATCTCGCCCACATACACGCTGCCCTTGCTGTCAACCGCCACGAAATGCGCGTAGGTAAATTCGCCAAGTTGGTGGCCGGCGCGCCCGAAATTCGACAAAATCTGTCCCCTGGCACGGTCGATAATTTCGATTCGCTCGTTGTCTTGATTTGTCACGTACATAAAACGTTGCGACGGATCGGACGAGAATGCCACCCACACCGCGGTGCCTGATGCTCCAGGCTTGTGTTCTGGACTGGCGGAATAGTGAGTTTGAGGTTCGAAGCTGATCGGAATGTTTCTTTGAAAATGCCCCTGCTTGTCGAACACCTGCAACCGTCGAGCCCGCCGGTCGCACACATATACGAGGCCCTCGTTGCTCATGGCTATACAATGGACTATCGGCACAAACATTTCGCCGACCTCGTTCTCATCGCGATGGGGTTCCCACTGTCGCCGAAACTGACCGTTGCGATCGAAAACGGCGACGCGATGATTACTGTCTTGACCTTCACCGTCGGCAACGTAGATATCACCATTTCCGGGGTCGACAGCGATCCCCGCAGATTCGAAAAATGACGTGCGACTTGAATTCAGAGGCTTGCCCTTAAGTGTGCCATCCGAAGAGTCAACGGCTCCTCTCTTTCCGATCTGCAGCAACAGCTTGCTTCCGTCATGGGTATATTTCTGAACAATGCCGTCTCGACCGCCTGCCATCCAAACGTTATTGTCGCGGTCAAAACTGCAACCATGCAGGACGTTTGGAACGATTTCCGGATCCCCAAAGGAATTCACCAGATTTCCTTCGGAGTCGAACTCCATAACAGGCGGCGCCTGGCGAGCGGCGTCTAGTTCGTTATCGGTCAGGTCATGCCGGTTAAGGACAAAGACATGATCCTGAGCGTCAACGCAAACGCCGCCAATGCCGCCAGTGACCCAAAGGTCCGGGAAAGCCTTGGGCCAACTGGCGTCCACTTCATACTTTGGCGGTTGCTGCTGTGCGGGAGAGGAAGCAACACCACAAACTCCCAGAACGATGGCCAGCGCCAACCTTTGTGTATTCTTGAGCAGCTCGGAAAAATGGTTAGTAATGCACATGAGCCGGTTCACCCCGCCAAACCCAAACGGTAGCCTACGCCCCTCACTGTATGGATGAGTTTCTGTCGATGCTGCTGATCGATTTTTTGGCGGAGCCGATTAATATAGACCTCGACCAGGTTAGTTTCCGTATCAAAGCCATATGACCATACGTTCTCGACGATGACCGTGCGGCCCACCGGTTCAGGAGAGCGAACCATCAGTAATTCCAGTAACGCCAATTCCTTGGTGGTCAGCGATATTGGTTGGCCCGCTCGTGATACAACTCCCCGTTGCCGGTCGAACTCTAGGTCCGCGCATTGTAACTTTTTGTTCCCTCCACGCCGGGTTATGGCACGGACACGAGCCTGAAGTTCATCAAGCGCGAATGGTTTTGTCAGATAGTCGTCGGCGCCGGCATCAAGCCCTTCGACGCGTTGCTCGACCAAGGTTCGCGCAGTAAGCATAAGGATAGGAATCTCAACGCCTGATTGACGCAGCTCCCGGCAGACTTCAATCCCGCTTATCCCTGGCAGTCTCACGTCCAGGAGAATGGCGTCGTAGGAAATTCGCCCGGCAAGGTCCAACCCTTTTTGTCCTGTGCTTGCAATGTCGACGGTATGGGCGTTCTCACGCAAAGCACGAGCAACAAAACTAGCTACTTTTCTTTCGTCTTCTATTAGTAGGAGGTGCATAAAGCATCATGCCGCCGCCACTAGACTCAGTCAATTTCCACAACAGGCCGATAATTCACTTCCGTCTGCCATTCCATAGTCCTCATGGAACTTGAACTGCCAATAGATCCGGCAAGTTCCCGACTTTCTCCTCCTCTTTCTGATCCAGCTTTTGGTCGGCTCGGACAAGCAGAAAAAATAGAGCGGAAAGAATGGACACAACGGCAGCGCAATCGAGAGCAATGGTCCAGCCGTAATGGATTGCCAAATAAGCGGAGATAATCGGAGACAACCAGCCGCCCATATTGCCGAACGTGTTCATCATGCCCGAGAGCGAACCCGCAAATTCTTTGGTCAGATCAATACAGGTGGCCCAATAGGTAACGGCGGCAAACATATTGAGGCCGCCCCCCAGGGCCAGAAGTGATACCGCCGTGGCACTTCCGGGTGCTGAAGCCCCAACCCAAATTAACAACGCTGAGCTCAACATCCCGATGCATACCGCGATCCGGCGTCCGTTCCGTTTCCCTAATCGCCGTACGGCGACGTCCGAGAACAATCCGCCTAGGGGCGCCATAATCGCGACGGCGAGAAACGGTGTAGAACCCCAAAACCCTCCTTGACTGATACTCAAGTGCCGAACGCGCACGAGGTAGATAAAGAACCAGGTATGGAAGAAATACATTGGAAAACCTTGACACATATATCCCAACAAAATTCCCCAGACCGATCGGTTCGATAACATCTTTTTCCACGGAGTCTTGTGAAAATCGCGGGTCTTTTTCCCATTCACTTGTGTGTCGGATTGGGTTAACGCCAGTTCCTCAGCATTTACTTTCGCGTGCTCGTTGGGTGTGTTGGTTACATACCACTCCCAAATCAGTACGACGAAGAGGCCCAAAAGACCGGAAAGGTAAAACGACACGCGCCAACCCCAGCGCTGAGTAATCCATGCGATTAATGGAGGAGTAATCGTTCCGCCAATTCCGGTGCCCAAAGTCAGAAAGCTGCTGCCAATCCCCCGTTGACCCGAGCCAATCCAGTTGGAAACGATCTTGTTGCTATTGGGGGCGTTGGCTGCCTCACCTACTCCAACGAGAAATCGCACGATCATGAATGACCCTGCCGCCCCAATCCAGCGGCCAATGAACAAGTCCGGCGCGAAACCGCACAGCGCAGTAAAAAGCGACCAAAGCAAGATAGCGCCCGTTAGAACGTTTTTTGGGCCGTAGCGGTCACCAATCCACCCCGCCGGTATTTGAAACAAAGAATATCCCAGCAAAAATGCACTAAACACCCAGCCCATCATCTGAGTGCTTAAATTCAATTCGTCTTGTATGAATTTGCCAGAAATTCCAAGATTCAGACGATCCATGATCGTCAGAGTTGTCACCATCACGATGCATGCCATGATGGCCCAACGAACCTTAGTTGGTTTTCTGGCGCCGTCAGGTGTCAATGGATGCACAAGAGACTCCAACTACAGACTGCGCGTAACCGTTGAGTGTGGCAGCAGAACGCCGACTTCTGCAAAACCAGCAACGCCGAACGTTCGTCACTCGGACCTATTCATATATGAGGAAGAGATAAAATAAGTATTAATTCGCGTTTATGTTAAGCGCTCACTGGAAGAATTCGAGCATATTTTTTGTAGAGGCGCGCACGGTCAAATGTTTTTCTTGATCCGATCTCTTTTGCAGTAAAATCAGGCCGCCCGCGTCTTCTGCATTCGGTTGCAACAATCGATGATGTACATAACTCTGCGTCTGCGTATGATCTTGCTTTTCTGCATAGTAATCGGTGTATTTCTTGCGGGCACCTATATCGTTGTTTACAACACCTTCGCACATGAGGTTCGGCTTGCCCTGGACGAGAGGCTGCTGGATGCGGCGCGCCCCGTAATTGCGGCCATAGTTGCGCACCCGTCCCAGCAGCACTTCGCCGGACTGGACATCGAGGGACAATCGCTGCAACTCCTCGGTCCAGATGCCCGGGTTGTCGAGCAATCGAGCGGAATGACCGGATTCGTAATTGCCCCGAACGACTTGTATCAACGCTCACAGCCGGTTTTTCAAACCGTCGCAACGAAGGCAGGCAGCGTACGAATCGCCATAATTCCGACCGTGGTTCAAGGAGAATCGCGCTGGTTTGTCATTGCCGAATCGACCGCCAACGTGGACCGTATCGAAGGCCTTTTTCGGAGCAAAGCCTTTGGCCTATGGACAGTGAGCCTTTTGCTGACCACCCTGATCGCAGTCTGGTACGTAAGCAGGAGTCTCAGCCCTATTGTTGGCCTCAGTCGGCACGCCGCGGTCTTGACCATGAAGGCATCGAGTTCGGTTCATAGCGATCTGGGTGTTCGGCTGCCAATTGTTAACCCTAATGATGAACTCGGGGTGCTTGCAGCAAATTTTAATGTACTGTTTGCGCGCGTAAGCACCGTGGTAGGCCAACTTCGTCAATTCGTTTCCGATGCGGCTCACGAGTTGAGGACCCCACTTGCCGTGGTGCTGGGCGAAACGCAACTTCTATTCTCCCAGCCTCGAACCAGCGACGAATATCGCGCTGCACTTGTAACTATAAGTGGGGAGCTGTCAACGATGACGCGCATTATAGAAGGACTTTTTACTCTTTCGATGGCGGACGCTGGACAACTCAAGATACAAAGCGCTCGTTTGTTCCTTGATGAGGTTATCCAAGAGGCCAGTGGCCTCGCTATGGCCGCGGCGAGGCAAAAGAAAATCCAAATCGAGAATGCTCACTTAGAGGAAATCGAATATTTTGGCGATCAGGTATTGCTGAGGCAACTTTTCCTGATTCTTTTTGACAACGCCATCAAGTATTCGCAGTCGAACACTACCATCCGTGTCGCTCTGAGAATGGTCAAAGATCAACCGACCGCTGTCGTGCGAGACGAAGGTCTGGGGATCTCTGCTGAAGACTTGCCACACGTGTTCGAACGGTTCTATCGTGCGGCTCCGCAACCAAATGAAGATGCGCGGAGCGGCGGCCTCGGTCTTGCAATTGCCCAAGCCATCATCGAGGCTCATGGCGGCGAAATCAGTTGTAAGAGCGATCTGGGTAAAGGTTCCGCATTTACAATCATCTTCGCGCCGGTGGAGAGAATCGGCGCCCAAGATACCCTCAGGCAATCCGCGTTGCCAGCGGCGGGCTTTACGGGCCTAGAGATATAGAATGGCCTGAGCGCTCCATGTAGATCTGTCTGGCACCTTCTCAACGTCTTCCTGAGAAGTTTTGCTCGCGTGAAAATAACCGAGTCTAGCGTTCGTCTAAAACCATCATTTAGCCGCCATCCACTGTCAAAATGGTGTTAGCCGGAAGCCTTCATGCAGAGATTCGTTTCAATCGATTACAAATATTAATCACTCTTAATGTCTCTTTTATCTTCAAGCGTGCTACACAGCACGAATTATCTGAGTGTTTCATGTTGTTTCGTTTGGGTGATTATCTCGAAGGAGGAACCCTATGGTTCGCCTGACAAATCTACAGAGGCCAATTGTTACGGCTTTCATCTTCGCTGCCTTGGCTATCGGGCTGCTGATTTCTACTCCGGCTCGCAGTCAAGTGACCGGGGCAACGCTATCAGGCACGGTAGTTGATCCGTCCGGTGGTGCGATCGCCGATGCCCAAATTTCCATTCTGAATACAGCCACTGGCACCGTTCGGACCTCCGCAACCGATTCCGCAGGATTCTATTCAGTTCCCAACCTTCTGCCGGGACCTTATGAGATTTCTGTCACCGCGACCAGTTTTGCGACGCCGACACGTATGGGAGTAACGCTGGCGGTAGGCGCGCAACAAGTATTGAATTTTACCCTTCAGGTGGGTCAATCCTCACAGACGGTGGAAGTCAATGGTGAGCCGCCCAGTGTGGAACTGGCTTCATCCGCAATTGGAGGATTGGTGGATTCGAAGACGATCGAGGAGTTACCGCTGAACGGTAGAGACTGGACTCAATTGGGGGCCCTCCAACCTGGCGTCAACATAGTCCTGACCCAAGTTGCTGCCGGCCTCGGCGTTGCTAGCGGACACCGTAACAACCGCGGAAACGGAGCACAGATGACCATTTCCGGCACGCGGCCGCAACTGAATAACTATCGCCTAGACGGTGTCAGCATCGCCGACTTCACCGGTGGGTCCCCAGGAAGCACGAACGGTGTCACCCTCGGCGTTGATGCTATTGCTGAGTTTTCTGTGCTGACCGCAAACTATTCCGCGGAGTATGGTCGTACTGCCGGTGGAGTGGTCAATGCCATTACTAGATCCGGCACAAATCAGTTTCACGGAACAGCTTTTTGGTTTCTCCGTGATAAGCATTTGGACGCTCGAAACTTTTTTGACGCCCTGGAACTACCACCATTTCATCGCAACCAATTTGGAGCATCGTCGGGCGGGGCCATCCAAAAAGACAAGACATTCTTTTTTGCAGATTATGAGGGACTGCGGCAGACCCTTGGCACAACGCACGTGTTCAACGTTCCGTCGCCCGACGCTCGCAACGGCATACTGCACAACGCCGACGGGACGACAACGGTCGTAACGGTAGATCCCCAAGTAGCACCCTATTTGGCCTTTTATCCATTACCCAATGGCCCTCTGAATGGAACCGGGAACACAGGACAATTGATTTTGGCGAGCACCGGCAATGCCGTTGAGGATTTCGTCACAACCAGACTGGACCGAAAATTCTCTGAAAAGGACAGTCTTTTTGGAGCTTGGTCTTATGACAAAGCTCATAACCAAGCGCCGGATGCATTCACAACCGTCTTGATCGGCAACCTGTCTTCTCGGCAATCAGTCGCGCTGGAGGAGACTCACGTTTTCAATCCAGCTTTGGTCAACTCTGCGCGCATCGGCTTCAACCGCGTGACTTCTACAGACGTTCTGGGTCTCAAGGCGTTTAATTCGCTTGCAGAGGATGTGTCTTTGGGGAGTTTTCCAGGTAAGACCGCGCCGCAAATTCAGGTGCCGGGACTTACACAATTCAACGGAGGTATTGGCGCGACCGGCGGATTTCCGCGGATCTGGAACTCATATCAATTCTACGATGATGCTTTTTTAACCAAAGGTGCACACTCTCTAAAATTTGGATTTGCGTTTGAACGCATGCAACTGAACGTAGCAGTTTTGCCAAGCATTCCTAATGGACGATTTGCATTTGGCTCATTACAGAACTTTCTCACCAATCAACCTAACACATTTCAAGGGGGGCCTCCCGGAGGTTCATCGACTAATCAAATACGCCAAAGTCTTTTCGGTGGATATGTGCAGGACGATTGGCGGCTACGTCCTAATCTGACACTGAATCTCGGGTTACGCTACGAAATGGTCACGGTGCCAGAGGACGCGCAAGGCAAGCTCGCCAATTTGCAGCCGTTTACTGCGACCACGCCACAACTTGGTTCACCGTATTTCAAAAACCCGACCTTGCGCAATTTCGAGCCGCGTGTAGGTTTTGCATGGGATCCATTCCGCAACGGCAAGACCTCTGTTCGAGGTGCATTTGGCATTTTCGACGCTTTACCTCTTAACAATACCGTGCAAGAGCTGGAGAGCGACACTGCTCCATTCAGATTCTTGATCACTGCAGGAAATCTCGATCCAGGTTCGTTTCCGACGCAGGCGGCCTCCATCGCGAATATTGTGCCGGAGAATCTCCAGTACACCTCTGTCGAGTTCAGGCCGCATCGTAACTATGTAATGATTTGGAATTTGAATGTAGAACGACAACTCACTCCCAGTGCAACACTTACCGTGGGCTATGTGGGAAATCACGGTGTCCATATGGCCGATCGTGCGGACGACGTCAACCTGGTGCTTCCAACGACGACCCCCGATGGACGGCTTCTGTGGCCTTCACCTGCGGGAAGCGGCACAAAACTCAATCCTGCCGTCGGCGGAATTCGTGCCGTGTATTGGGACGGAGATGCGGAGTATGACGCCTTGTTGGTGGGGTTGACGAAAAGAATGAGCCATGGGTTCCAGGTGCAGGTCTCTTACACCTGGGGGAAGAACATCGACGAAGGTTCATCTAACGTTGCCAGTGATGAGTACACAAACTCAATTTCGAGTCTGCTGTGGTTCTGCAAGCGTTGCCGGCGAGGCTTGTCGGACTTCAACATCGCTCACACATTTGTTGCCAATTATCTATGGGATGTCCCAACCCCCAGAAATTGGGGAGGGATCACTTCACATGTGCTCGGTGGTTGGGAGCTGGCGGGAATAGTTACTGCTGAAGGTGGAGTGCCGTTCACTCCATTGATGGGTGGCGACCCGCTTGGCCTCAACAGCAGTGATGCCTTTGCTTATCCCGATCGCGTAGCGGGTCCCGGATGCGATCATCCGGTTAATTCTGGCCAACCGAATAACTACATCAAGCTGCAGTGTTTCGCAGCTCCAAATCCGCTCACACTCTTTGGCAACGCCGGACGAAATACGATCATAGGGCCGGGACTAGTTAACGTGGATTTCTCGCTGATCAAAAACACTCGGATCAGCCGTATATCAGAAACCTTCAATGTTCAATTCCGAGCGGAATTCTTCAACATTTTTAACCGGGCAAACTTTGCGCCGCCGCTCAGCAACAGCACCTTATTCGATGAGACCGGTGCCCCCGTGTCCGGAGCCGGCGTTATCAACGCAACATCCACATCCTCGCGGCAAGTTCAACTGGGACTTAAATTGATCTGGTGATGCGAATACTCAGGTCATTCTTCGCCGTCATCCTGCTGCTCTTAATCAGTCTTACGGTATCGCCAGTAGCTATCGTAAGAGCCGACGACGATGAGAACGTCAAGGAGCAAATTATTCGTCTTCAGGACGAAGAGGACCGCGCGCTGCTAAGAGGCGACGTCGAGGCTCTCGATCGTTTCTGGGCGGACGAACTCCTCTACCCCAATGACAACGGAGACGTTTTGACGAAAGCACAACGCCTCGCGGAAGTGCGGGCTCAGACTCACAATTTCAGTGTGTTCCGGCACGACGACATTCGTGTGCACATCTACAACGGAAATACCGCGGTTATCTCCGGCTACAGCACGACTCTAAAAAAATATAAGGGTCGCGTTTCCAGAGGTCCACGGCGATTTTCGGCAGTATGGGTCAAACGGAATGGCCGCTGGCAAATGGTGGCGCATCAACGTACGGACACATCAAGGCAATGACCGGTGGAATTTTGGTGCGGGCTACAGCATCCCAGCGCTTCGGCTTTCGACCGCGCGAACGCTTTGATTTTGCCAGGATAATTTAGCCCAACGTTCGTCGAGGGAAATATGAACGGTACGATAATAAAATTAATTTTGCCGCACATCTTGGCCATTGTATTGGCGGGATCCGCCGATACAAAGGCGGTCGCTCAAACGGGCCAAGATGCGGAATCAACGAAAAAAGAAGTGCTCCAGATCGAGCAGAAGTTCACCGAGGCGCTGCTGGCAAACGACATTCGGGCGCTGGCCAGCCTTTCGGCCGCCGATTTTATTTATGTTGGCACGGACGCTGAAATTCTGACAAAAACCGGACGACTAGCGCAATTACAGTCAAAACTCGTGCGGTATGAAGCGCTCCAGCAAGATGACTTGCACGTGATCGTTTATGACGACACAGTCGTCGTATCGGGACGCAGTACTTCAACTTTGCAGATCGGAGGCAAAGGTTCCTGGGGTCCTGGCGGCGTATCTCATTTGATCAATCCCGGTAGACTCTCAGGCAATGCGCTTTTTACGCACGCCTACGCTAAGCTTAACGGGCGTTGGCAAATGATACTCGAACACGTCACCTACATTACGGAGGATTGAAGTGGTGAGAACGGAACGCTTGGCAAAAATACATTCTAACAGTGAAAGATGTGCGGGCCGAAATGCTGCTAGGCGCTTGGGCTTGCGAAGGTGGTCGGTCTTAGGATTGAGCGCCTGTGCTTTATCGCTAATCCCTGCACTGAGCGTTTCTGCTGGTGCGCAAGATCGCATGCCGGAGATCCCGGCCGATAAGTTGACCCCAGCTCAAAAGAAAGCGGCTGTCGAGGTCGTGGCCGCGCGAGGGGGAGGGCCCTTATCGGGCCCCTTCGTCGCTTTGTTGCGAAGTCCCGAGGTCATGTTGGGTGCGAAAGGAATGGGGGACTATCTCCGCTTTAAGACTGTACTGCCTCCGAAGCTCAGGGAATTTGTGATTGTGATCGTCGCGCGCCAATGGACACAACGATACGAATGGCATTCCCATTCAGATCTTGCAGTTAAGGCAGGTCTCAACGAAGAAATTGTCAAAGCAATCGCCGAAGGCCGGCGACCGCAAGGGATGTCAGCTGAAGAAGAGACTGTCTTCGACTTCTGTACCGAACTTCACGACAACCATAGTGTGACAGACGCGACGTATGCTCGTGCACTCGAAAAATTTGGCGAACAAGGCATCATCGATATGATTGGCGTCAACGGTTACTATACATTTCTTTCCATGGTGATGAACGTTGCTCGCACTCCGGCCCCTAAAGGTGCAAAACACGATCTCGCTGTATTGCCCAATTGAGAGAAGTGGGCCTGATTTAGAATTTGTACCGCTAGTCCATTAACCACTGGCTAGTATACGAGGTGATTCAATGATACGACGCCTTCTGATCCTGGCCATCTTAACGTTCGTTAGCGTCATGCCCATACGCGGACAAGGCAACAGTGAAAAGAAAATCATAAAGTATTCTGTGCCTGGTTCTGCCCAAGATGCTATTGCCGAAGTCCAGTCTAAACAGGCGCAGGAAGTACTGGATGATTTCGCTCAAGCCCAAGTACTCGAAAGATTCCACCAAGCTCTTCTGAACAACGACAGAGATGTGCTTAATGCCATGATCGCCGACCAGGTGGTCTGGGTGGCCGAGAGATTCGGCAAAGGGGAAAACCTTACGAAAGAGCAGGTACTGGCGCACTTCGGTTCGAAGAAAGAAGTGCGTGTCGATGAACATACGCGGGACCACGTTCGCCTGTCCTCCTTCGGCAACATCGTCGTGATGACTGGAAACAGTACTTCGGTCATGAAATACAAAGGCCAGGTCTCTCGAGGCCCCCGGCTATTCGCGATTGTTTTTGCAAAGCAGGACGGCCGGTGGCAGGTGCTCGTTCATTCCATTATGGACTACGACGGTATGCTTTAGTCGGTTTCATCGAACCGGAACTCCTCCTAGTTTCATGAACGAAAGTTACAGAAAAACCAAATGCCTCCCCGCGGTAGCGCATTGCTCACCCCAGGGTCCTAAGGAGATAAACTTCATGTTGACGCGTCGTGAATTCGCCAAGATTTTTGCCGCTGCGGGAGGGACCGCAGTGCTTTCTTCAACAGAGTCTTGGGCTGGCGGCCAGGCGCCGCCCCCTCCCGGTCAAGATCCGAGCCAGGATATCGATCTGCTTATCAAGGGCGGCACGGTCATCGATCCTTCTCAGAAGTTACATGGCCCGATGGACATTGCTGTTCGGGGCAGCAAGATACTTGAACTCTCCAAGGACATTCCAGAACGCCGCGCTCGCTACGTCCTCTCCGCGAAAGACCGGATCGTCACGCCTGGGTTTATCGATCTCCACGTTCACTGCTTCGACGGCGTGGGCATAGGTATGAACGCAGACCACTATTGTCTGGGGAGAGGTGTCACAACGGTAGTGGATGCGGGCTCGACCGGATCTTTTTTGATTGGCCGTTTCATCAAAGACATCGTTCAAACTTCCACAACTCGCGTTTACGCCTGGCTGCACATCGGGACCATGGGTGCGGCGGTGGACCCGACCCATCGTTATCAAAACGGTGATTGGGTCGTTCCTGAGACAACCGCAAGGGCCGCCGAACAGAACAAACCGGTGGTAGTGGGGATCAAGGTCCACGTTCAGAAAAATCTTTCAACCCGCCCACAAGACTTAGAGCTGGAATTTGTTCGAAGGGCTCTTCAAGCGGCGGAAGCCACTCACCTGCCGATGATGGCCCATATTTGGGACTCCTACTATCCACTGCCCGACATCCTGAAACTGATGCGCAAAGGAGATGTTTACACGCATTGCTTTAACAAGTTTCCGCACAACATGCTGGATGCAAATGGAAGGATCTTGCCGGAGGTTCGGGAAGCTCGACATCGGGGAATTATTTTTGATGTTGGCGAAGGGCCTCACAACCTCAGCATGAGCGTCGCCCAGAAGTGCATGGAACAGGATTTCTTGCCGGATACCCTGGGCACCGATCTTGCCAATCCCTGGGGCATCGGCAATAACGATCGCGACGACATGCCCACGTTGGTATCCCGATTCCTAGCCCTGGGAATGAGCCTCGACCAAGCCATCGAACGCGTGACGACCATCCCGGCGCGAGTATGTAACTTTGGAATGGAACTTGGCACCCTGAAGGTGGGGAATGAGGCTGACATCAGTATTTTCGAACTCCGCGAAGGGAAATTCGATTTCGGAGATCCAGCCGATGAAAAGGGCCCGCACCGTGTCGGGCATCAGATGCTGGTCAACAAATCGGTTGTTTGTCGGGGGCAGCTGTTCGCCAACGTCGTTTAGTCCTACATGCACTTTCGAAACTTCCGTAAGGGATGGATGGAAGACTTTCCCTGCTTCCGCTAAAGAACGGTGAGCATCAAAAAAGGAGATCCACCGATGGGAGAAACCATCCCGCGACCGACACGCGAAGGAAACCTCTTCATGCGATGCGGCATCGCCTTGGCAAATTGGTCCGAGCGGTGGTTTCCGGATGCCTTGGTTTTTGCCATGTGTGCGATTGTCATTGTATTTGTCGCCGGACTCCTGCTTGGAAGCTCAGTCGGCGATTTAGCCGAGGATTTTGGTGAAGGATTTTGGAAGCTGATTCCGTTCACCATGCAAATGGTGATGATCATTATTGGAGGATACGTAGTTGCCAATTCTCCTCCTGTCGCACGGGTCATTCGGTGGCTGGCCACCGTTCCTGGCACTCCCCGCGGGGCGGTGGCATTCGTGGCGCTCATTTCCACGGCGACTTCTCTAGTCAGTTGGGGATTCAGCCTAGTCTTTAGCGCCCTGCTTGTTCGTGAGATCGTTCAAAGAGTTCGGGGAATCGACTACCGTGCGGCCGGAGCCGCGGCCTATCTCGGCGTCGGAAGCGTCTGGGGGCTTGGACTCTCCTCTTCCGCAGCGCTCATGATGGCCACACCCGGATCGGTTCCTCCTGAACTCTTGAGAATTAGTGGCTGGATCCCCCTGACCGAAACCATCTTTGCGTGGCAGAGCATGCTGACCGCCCTGCTCCTTATCATTGTTTCTGTGAGCATAGCTTATCTTTCGGCGCCGGCAGGCCCACATGTCAAGTCCGCCGAAGCGCTAGGTGTGAAAGTAGAGCCACGATCGCCAACTGAGAAGCGTAGCACGCCAGGGGAATGGCTCGAATACAGCGGCATTCTCACTGTACTGGTTTGCTTGATTGGTTTTGCCTATCTGGGCAAAACTCTTTTGACCAAAGGCTTTCGAACAGCCCTTGATCTCAATACTTACAATTTTCTTTTCATCATGACAGGCCTACTGCTGCACTGGCGGCCGCGATCCTTCCTGCGCGCGGTCAGCGGTTCGGTGCCGGCGACTGCGGGTGTATTAATCCAATTTCCGTTCTACAGCGGAGTTTTTGGCATCGTCACCAGATCTCCGATATCGCAGCAGGTCGCACACTTCTTTGTACGGATTTCTAACCACGACACGTATCCTTTGCTGATCACAATTTACTCCGCCGTATTGGGGATGTTCGTACCCTCGGGCGGAAGCAAATGGTTGATCGAGGCGCCGTATGTCCTGCAGGCCGCAATCGAACATCGCGTTAACCTCGGATGGGTCGTCCAGATCTACAACACCGCGGAAGCGCTACCGAACCTTGTCAACCCGTTCTGGATGTTGCCGCTCTTGGGGCTCTTAGGCCTGCGTGCGCGTCAACTAGTCGGCTTCACAGCGTTGCAATTGGCGGTCAATTTACCGCTCGTTTTGTTACTAATGTGGCTTTTGGCCTATTCATTGCCTTACAAACCGCCGGCGGTATTTTGAAACGTGCGGCCTTAGTCTGAATCTTTCAGAGATGTGAAATGGGCATACACGACCTCGATAAGGGATTAACAAAATATGGCGACCAGGACTTCGCTAGTTACCTGCGCCGATCTATGGCCAAGTCCATGGGTTACTCCGACGAGATGCTCGGGCGGCCCATCATTGGGATCGCCACTTCTGCCAGCGGATTCAACAACTGTCACCGACTAATTCCTCAACTGATCGAGGCGGTCAAGCGCGGCGTCATTGCTTCCGGAGGACTGCCGCTGGAATTTCCTACTATCTCTTTGGGCGAAGTTTTCCTTCATCCGACGAGTATGATGTTCCGCAATTTGATGTCGATGGATGTAGAAGAAATGATTCGGGCTCAGCCGATGAGCGCTGTGGTATTGATCGGTGGTTGTGACAAGACCGTACCCGCTCAACTCATGGGTGCGATCTCAGCGGGACTTCCAGCAATACAACTTGTAACAGGCCCGATGATGGCGGGCCGTTTCCATGGAGAACGACTCGGCGCCTGCACGGATTGCCGACGGTATTGGGGGCAGTTTCGTGCCGGGCAAATCAATCGGTCAGAAATTTCCGAAGTAGAAAACAATTTGGCAGTTACGGCTGGTACGTGTGCAGTAATGGGTACGGCGAGCACAATGGCTTGCATTGCAGAAACACTGGGTATGAGCCTGCCTGGGAGTGCAGCGATTCCTGCAGTTCACGCTGATCGCCTGAGGCAAGGCGAAGCAACGGGCCGGCACGCCGTGCATCTTGCTGAATTGGGATTATCGCCTGCAGACATAATCACCCGCGAATCGTTTGAGAACGCACTCAGAGTTCTCATTGCGATTGGCGGATCTACGAACGCGATCATACACATGGCCGCAATCGCCGGTAGATTGGGCCTTGATATGGACTTGCGCCATCTAAATGTCATTAGTGAATCAACGCCGGTGTTGGTTGACCTCAAACCGATAGGACAGCATTTTATGGAAGATTTCCATTTTGCTGGAGGCATCCCAGCTGTCTTGCATGAGTTGAAGTCAAGCTTGCATCTGAAATGCCGCACGGTAACCGGCAAAAGTCTCGAAGAACTCATGCGCACGCCACCTGAATTTGTCGACCGCACGATCATTCATTCTATCGACGACCCCATTCGGCGGACCGGAGGTCTTCTTGCACTATTCGGCAATATTGCGCCGAACGGATCATTGATCAAGTATGCGGCTGCAGACGACAGGCTATTTGAACACGTGGGAAGTGCAGTTGTTTTCACCGATCTTGCTGATTTGGCCGAGCGGATTGACGACCCAGAGCTGCCCGTGACGGCGGACAGCGTGTTGGTCTTGCAGAATGCTGGATCAATCGGGGCAGGTATGCCCGAGGCGGGCTATCTACCGATTCCTACTAAACTTGCTCGCTCCGGCGTCAAGGACATGGTACGTCTTTCCGATGCGCGTATGAGCGGCACTGCATTTGGCACAGTAATCTTGCATATCTCCCCTGAGTCCGCAGCCGGCGGGCCGCTCGCCCTGGTTCGCACAGGTGACCAGATTCGCCTGAGCATCAAGGATCGGCGCATCGACGTATTGATTCCCGACTCCGAACTCAAAGATAGGCACACCATGATTCAGCCGAAACAATTGCCCAGTCGAGGATATGCAAAATTGTTTGTTGATTCTGTCTTGGGTCCAGAGTTCGGTTGCGATTTTGATTTCTTGCGACACCGCGTGCCTAAGGTGTGATTCAGATCCTCCCAGACTTTCAGGCCTGTAAGCTTGAAGATATTGCTGAGAAAACCCTTAATCGCTGTGAGCCGCTGCCTTCCGTCGAGAACAACATACTTGCCGTACTCATCTTCGCCCAAGAACACCGGCGGGATCGGCACGTTCATGATGATGGACTCGATAAAGCGAGACTGCTTCTCGACGTCCCATCGGTCTCGTCTCTGGAAATCCGGATTCAGGTAAATTTGTTCCTTAATCATCTCGGGCAACCTAGATATGGGGAGATCAATCTTCTGCGAGATGATCTGCCGCATTATCCTTGCTGTATTTTTGCTCTAGCGCGGTCGTACCTGGCTCGACCGGCTCTATTGGTTCCTCGCCGAAGTCGATTGATTTTTCTGAATCGGGCATAGAGCCTCTCTCGTACTGGCTGTTAGAATTGGTTGGACAGAGATCGTGCTCGACGCAACTGTAGCAAATGCGATCCTATACGAGACTTTTAAACCTTACAATAAATCACTGATTCTTCATGAGCGTTAGCGGAAGTTGACGAGCATTATTTTTGACTTGGCCAGAAAGAGAATCGAGGACGAGACTATGAACGTGAAGGTCGGCGCGAAAAAAACGGGCTTCGCGCGGCAACCCAGCGATTTCATGCAGCTCTGCCATCTCTCGAGCCTTCGTGGTCGTTACAAAGCTTGTCGCACCTTAACCTAGAACTAATACCCTTGGGCGGCATCAAACGTCAGGTTTGGCTTACTGCGGAATGAGCAGAACTTTGCCCGCGAAGCCGTCCCGCAACAGGCGAAATGCTTCTTCGAAATTCTCAAGTGATCTCTGTTCACCAAACAGAGGGTCTAGTTTCAAACGACCAGCCTTCAACAGCGCAGTCATCTGAACCCAGGTCTCGTACATCCTTCGTCCGTAAATTCCCTGGACCGTTACACCCTTGAAGATCACGTCGTTCACAAGATCGAGCGGCACCGATTCGGTGGGAATTCCTAGCAGCGATGCGCGGCCACCAGCACGAAGAGCTCGAAAGCCTTGTTGTATTGCAGCAGCATTCCCAGACATTTCGAGCAACACATCGACCCCCGTACCGTTCGTTTCGCTTTTGATGCAAGCCTCTACATCAATTTCGACAGGATCAAGGACCATATCGGCACCCATCTCTTCGGCCATGCGTCGACGCGACGGATTCATCTCCGTCGCAAAGATGGTCGCACTTCCGCTAGCCTTGGCGACCGCTATAGACATGAGCCCAATGGGCCCGCAACCGGTCACTAGGACTGTTCTTCCGGTGATCGGTCCAGCAAGCACGGTATGCACGGCATTCCCCAGCGGATCGAGAATCGCCCCGTAGCGCAAAGGAATCGTAGGATCTAGTTTCCAGACATTGGAAGCGGGGATGGTCACAAACTCTGCAAACGCACCGTCCTGATCGATGCCGATCACGCTTACTTTTTGGCAGATGTGCGCCTCACCCAAACGGCACTGGTGGCAATGCCCACAGCTCACGTGCATCTCCGCACTCACTAAGTCGCCAACCTTCACTGCGGTCACTTCCCTACCGGCTCGTTCTACAACACCGCAGAACTCGTGTCCTAGCGTCACAGGCGGCTTGATGCGCCCTGCCGACCAGCGATCCCATACGTAAATGTGCAGGTCCGTGCCGCAAATCGACGTCGCTTTGACGCGCACCAACACCTCCTTATCGTCTGGAGAAGGGATGAGCATCTTTTCGAGCGACAACCCTGGCCCTTTTTCCATCTTTCGCAGCGCTTTCATCCTCGACATCATTCTGATGAACCCTCCAAGACACAGCTGTAACCAGAACAAGTAAGTGTTTGTAACGCGGAGTGATCAGAACGCCACAGTGAGGTCACGAAACCGAAGGAAAGGTCAATTCGGCTTCCGGCAGGCGTCGAGTTGCCGTCATGACGTGGCCTGTCTTCCTGCAAAGAGTGTCCGCGCCACGATGAGTTCGGCATTCAAAATCGCCGCACCCGCGGCTCCTCGAATGGTGTTGTGCCCCACCAGAACAAACTTCCAGTCGAGGACCCGACACTTGCGCAGGCGCCCTACATGCACGGCCATTCCTTCTGCGCTTTCCGCATCGAGCCGTGGCTGTGGCCGGTTCTGCTCCTCATGCATCACGATGGGCTTCGCCGGTGCGCTCGGCAGACGTAGCGCTTGCCCGGCGCCGGAAAATTCCCGGAAAGCCTCGGCGATCTGCTCGACGGACGCTCGCTCGGTGAATTCGACCGACACCATCTCGGTGTGTCCGTGGAGAACTGGCACACGCGACACATGCGCGCTGATCCGCATGGGATGTGCTTCGATGGAATCTCCCGCGAGCCGCCCTAGAATTTTTTGCGTCTCCATTTCGATCTTGTCCTCTTCGCCTTCGATCCACGGAATCACATTTGCAACCGAATCCATCGATGCAATACCAGGATAGCCCGCTCCCGAAATAGCCTGCATCGTCGTTACTATCACGCGCTTCACCTCAAAGTCGCGCAGCGCCCCTAGCGCCAAAGCCAGAAAAATCGTCGAAGAGTTCGGATTAGTAATAATGCCGCCGTCCCATCGCTTGCGCCTCTGCTGCGCATGCAGCAACTGCACGTGTTCGGGATTTACTTCCGGAATCACCAGCGGGACAAGTGGATCCATCCGGTGATTCCGCGCACTGCTGACCACGTAGTGCCCGGCAGAGGCAAAAGCCCGTTCCGCGTCCCCGGCGGCGGACGCATCAAGCGCCGAGAAAACCAACTGCGGCGCAGCGCCGGGTTTCAGCGTTTCCACGTTGCGGTCGGCAACGCCCTTCGGAACTTTTCCTGGCAGCCTCCACGGTAGTTCTCTGTACCTGTGTCCCTCGGAACGCTCGCTGGCGGCCAGCCACGTGACCTGGAACCAGGGATGGTTTTCGAGCAGCGCAATCAGATGCTGCCCTACCATCTCCGCCGCGCCGAGCACTCCCACTTCGATCTTGCTCGTCAGCGCCTCGGGGACGAAAGGATTACGCTCTCGACGCCACACGTTCATCGCACAGGTCCGCTCCCTCGGTCTTCGAACTTTCAGAAATGATAGTGAACCGGGCGCGCTCGTCCATGCTGCGAATGACGAGTGGAAGCCCAACTTCCTTCGCCGCGAGGAGCGCGCGGAGCTGCACCAGTTCGCAGCCCTGCTCGGCCATTCGCGTAGCCTCTTCGAATGAAAGCCGGGGAAGGTGATGCACGCGCGCGTTCTTGTTTGGATCGTCTGCAAAGTAGCCGGGAACGTCTTTGATCAATTCGCAGCGATCTGCCTTAAGACCGATGGCCAAGAGAACTGCGGAAAAGTCCGAACCGCCGCGACCGAGAGTGACGATCGCACCATCCCAACGTGTGGCGAGAAAACCCGGGACCACAACGACGCAATGCTCGGTGAGCGCCGCGCGAAGTTGTCCTCCGGTGAGACGCGGTCGTGCGGGACAGGATTGATATTCGATGGAAAACTGCAAGCCTGTTTCGTGGACGTTGAGTCCGGCCGAAGAGATCCCAGCTTCCTGGAGATATAACGCCATCAAGGCAACCGAACGAAGCTCGCCGGTTGACCACAACAGATCGAGCGCTCGTACACCGGGCGCACGCACGATATGCCGCGCGCGACGCTCGAGCGTATCGGTTGCAAGTTTCTGTGCCGATACGACGACCACGAGTCTTTCGTTCGATGCTTGCTCCAAGCGATGTTTGAGATATAGCGCCATACGACGGTAGGCTTTCGTTCCCGTTAGAACCGAGCCTCCGACCTTCAGTACAACGGTCTTCTTGTCACTTCCACTCGAATCGGACACACGTACCCTTTCTCAAAAGCATGCGCTAAGGCCTTCCCGCAGCCTTCGCAAAGCTTGGGAGTGAGATTCTTGCGTCCGACCGGGAGCCGGTCGAGCCGAGGATCTTATCTCTCCCCTACTGGGCAGGAAGTAGCACCTGGGCATTGCCACCTGGTTGCTGTGGCTTCGTCAGGCCTGTCCCCTGTGCCACTCTGGATAAGTGCCGCTGGTCTGCGGTAAGAAAAACGAACTCATGCGCGAGTAAACATCTGCAGCAACCAAAAAACTCGCACGTACCCTTATGAATAAGGCGCTTTTCCTCTATCGTCAATTAAATTGCATTTATCCTGAATTTCACGTGGCACCTCTCGGACGCTAGGCGAACCTAGGAAGCCGACCGCAGTACACCTCCATGGACATATCGGGAAGAAGGGCCCAGTCCGTGCGAACCAGAACCGCGTGACCGTCACCATCGCCCTTACGGTTGTCTCTCAAAGTTAGGACTGTCGTGGCGCTCCTCTTGACAATCAGCAGGAGAAATGTATTCTTCCTCTTGAACCTCAGGAGGAATGCATCTATGGCGGATAAGCCGAGTGATCTCGTCCAAGGCACTCTCGACATGCTCATTCTGAAAACACTCGCGCTCGAGCCCATGCACGGATATGGGATCGCCGTCCGCCTAGAACAGATGAGCAAGGGCGTTTTCCGCCTCAATGAAGGTTCGCTGTTTGTCGCCTTTCAGCGGCTGCAACGAGCGGGGCTGATCAAAAGCGAATGGAAAACCACGGAGAATAGCAGGCGCGCAAAGTATTACGTCTTAACAGACTAGGGACGAAAGAGGTTCAACAGCGAAACAAGAGAATGGGGAAGGCAAGTGGCGGCAATCACCAGAATCTTGGAGACGTCGTAAACGGTCATGTTGGTACTGCGAAAGATAGCAAGCGGGCTTCGATCGCTGTTCGAAAAGGAACGGGTCAGCCAGGAACTGGACGAAGAACTAAACGGCTTCCTGGAGATGGCAGCCGAAGAAAAGATTAAGCAGGGGATGATCCGCAAGGATGCGCTTCGAGCGCTGCCTTTGGAGCGAGGAAGTCCCGAATCGGCGAAGGAAGTTGTCCGCACAGCCGGCTGGGAATCTCTGGTCGATACGTGGTGGCAAGACTTACGCTTCGCTGACCGCGTGCTGCGCAAGAACCCTGGCTTCGCTGCGGTTGCTGTCCTCACACTCGCACTAGGCATTGGCGCGAACGCGGCAATATTCAGTGGAGACAAGAGTGCGCCGCCACGGTCGGTCTTGGCTTCGCACTACCTACTGGTGCGGAGGATTCTAAGATAGACAAGTCCGACAAGTTTTTGGCCCAGAAGAACTCGAGGCAGTTTCACTCTAAGTCTATATGAGAGCCGGATATAAAGTGGTCGGCCATTCCGCGCCATTTTGCACCAATCGGCACTGGTTCGGGCATCCCTTAATCGGTCCAAAGCGAAGTTGTCACGGCTTTGATTCGCACCAATTGATACGCTCGAAACGGGGCGAACGTAAAAACGACTACCGAACGTTCATGCAGCGGCGCATCCTAATCCCAAATAGGCGTTGTGCTGTCTTCACGGCGAAGCTGTTGCCAGAGAACACCCACATGTGGCCCACGGCAATTTTCAAAACACCTAGCGACGATTGGCCTGAAATTCTGCTGTACATCCTCGGGGAAGACATCTACGTGGTGCCCAGAACTCAAATGCCATACGACACAACGCTTGATTTGCAAAGTTCCCGCATCTACGACTACAAGAACAGTTGGTGCGTGCTTGATGGTGTGGACCCAAACACTTCAGTCAAAGCAAAGGGCTAAACGCTCGCCACCGCAAAATTAGTTTACGGTGCACTGCATTCTATCCAGACCTTCTGCAAGGCCCTGAAGGTCAAACTTGGCGACGGTAGCTCCGGGGCTGAACTCAATTGACAGCCGTTTGTACTTGAGCATCTCCTTCAACAAACTAGGGCCGCTCACAATAAAACTATCGTGACTCGAACCCGTGAACCAGAACGGCGCGTGCACAATGTCATCTTCATATTTATAGCGTACTTGTTCTTTTCCTCCGTTCATCCGCGAATGAACGTACATGATTGGTCCGGTGTGGAAGAAGAAAACGTCTTGAAAACGACTATGTTCAGTTATCTGTTTTCCGTTCAGGTTTGAACACTGAACGATTAACATCGCCTCTGAAGTAGATGATTGTTGCAGTAGGTCAAACGCCGTGCTGTGGTCCATGTCATCGACTTTTGAAGAAGTCTCCCAGCCCGGCCTTTGTCTTGCGCCCGCCGACTGGCCAGACGAAGCGATAACACCTTCAGAGTGCGGCTTGGATTGGCACCCAAACAACCAGAGGCAGGCCCCTAATATACCTATTCCAAGGACGCCATAAGTTTGTCTACTCATCATGGCACTCAGTGTTGCTCTGCATCAGCACGGTAGTCAATTGCTCTGCTCGGCAAAACCAGTGCACGGCGTGCAGGTTGGACTTGCTCCCGCGCTAGCCGTGAGAAGAACGAATCCTTCTTTGGCTCCACAACTTTGCCGCAGCAAAATGTTTTGGGATGTTTCTCGTCAGCATGTGCAACGTATTCGATGAAGAAGCAATCGCACGTGTACTTGTATCGCGTCCTTCGCGTGTTTCTACAATTCGCCAACCTGTCATGCTGCCTTCCTTCTTTGCACCATCGTGGGCGCGAAATAACCTTTTATGGGATGAAGTCCCGCTTGGATGAATCGTTTGCCCGCACGCTCGGCCATCTCGGCAAAAACGTGGGCGGGAATCTTCTCTGCGTTGGTTCCGTTGCTCAGCACGAAGAAAGCATTCCACACGCGGTACAAACTCGCAGGGCATGCCTTCCTGACGCAGATGCTAACGTCAGCGTAAAAATCCACACGGTTCGCGGAGACGTTGGGTTTGTATAAAGTCTTACCGCCTTCATCACTGAGATTCGCTACTCTCACGCACGAAGACAGACGGTATCGCAAATAGTTGGCAACCACGTGCTTTCGTTTTCTCTGAAACTCCCGTAGACGAACCCCGGCGTGCTTGCGACGTCTCGCGAATGTGGCTGCCGGCAACTCTACTAGGCTTATCCAGGTTTCTCACCAAGCCCATGCGTACGCCTCGACTCGTGGGTCAGCCCCGGCGCTCAGCACGCCGGTCTTCGGATCGATGATGATGGCGGCGCTGGAGGCAAGCGACCAAGGTCCTGAGACACGTAGCTTGTGACCGCGCGCGATGAGTTCCTTTTGTGTCGCTTCGGGGATGCGCTCCTCCACTGACATCTCGCCTGGATCCATGGTGTGAGGAAACGGCGAGGATGGGAAGCTGTGCGTAGACCAGCGTGGAGCTTCGATGGCTTGCTGGACGTTCATGCCGAAATCAATCACGTTGATCAAAGTCTGCAAGGTAATCATCACCTGATCGTCGCCGCCAGGACTTCCGGTAATCATGAACGGCTGGCCGTCCTTCATCACTAGCGTGCTTTGTAGCGTGCTCCGGGGCCGCTTTCCAGGCTCAAGGGCGTTGGCCTCTCCTCGAACCAGCGAGTAGTAATCGCCGCGGCAATTGAAGATGATTCCCGTGTTTCCCATCACGACGCCCGTTCCGAAGACGCTGTGAAGGCTGGGCTCGAAGCTGACCATGTTCCGGTCCTTGTCGACGATACCGATGTAACTCGTGTCGCCGTTAAAATCCGCGTCACCGTCGAGAACGACATGCCACGGATATTCCGCAGCGCCGGCGACAAACTTTTCGGGTGAACCGGGACGCAACTCCAACGAAGCTTTTGCCGGATCGATCAGTTTTCTGCGTTCCCGTGCGTAGTCCTTCGACAGCAATCCGTCGTAGGGAATTTTGATGAAGTCCATGTCGCCGAGAAATTTCTCGCGATCGGCCATGGCGAGTTTCAGGACTTCGACGTTCGTGGAGATGAAGTCGACGCTGTTGTGGCCGAGCGCTTTCAGATCGTATCCCTCAAGCATGTTTAGAGCGATCAGTTCGGTCGGTCCCTGGCTGGCGGAAGGATTCTTATAAACCTGATAGCCCCGATAATTGGTGGAGACTGGAGCTTCCACTTTCGCGGTGTAGTCCGCAAAATCCTCGTAGCGGAACAGGCCACCGTTGGCTTCTGAGAAGGCCGCCATCTCGCGCGCAATGTCACCTTTGTAGAAGCGGTCGCGTGCCGCTTTCAGCGCCTCGTGCCGCCCTTTTGCCTTATTCGCTCTTTCCGCTTCGACGAGGTTTTTCAGGGTGCGAGCGAGGTCAGGATTTTTAAAAATCTCACCGACCTTCGGCGCTTCACCATTCGGCTTATAGATTTTGAGGGTCGAAGGGTACTTGAGTATCTTTTGCGTGCTGGCGATCATGCGGGCGCGACCTTCACTCAGGGGAAATCCGTTTTCGGCAAGGTCGATGGCTGGCTGGAGCACTTGCTCGAAGCTCATGGTTCCCCAGCGGTCTAGCAGGATGTACCAAGCGTCCACCACGCCCGGAATTCCGCCCGAGAGCAGCCCATCGCTAACCGGAAGTTTCCCGCCACTGTTTTTTTCGTACCACTCTATGGTTGCCAGCTTTGGAGCGCGCGGCTCTCCGTTGATGGAAAGCACTTTTTTCTCGCGCGCATCGTAGACGAGCACAACCGTGTCACTGCCAACTCCATTGAGGGCAAAGTCGGTCACTGCAAGTGCTGCTTGGCCGCCAACGATGGCATCGAACGCGTTGCCACCCTTCTGTAAGATGCGGCTGGCCACATCTGTTGCCTCCGCCTTCATAGATGACACTGCTGCCTGCCGGCCTCGAATGACCGGACGCATGGTGTGCGGCAAAGGGGCGTCTGGAGCTTGGGCGATGGCATTGCCCGCAAAGCTCAAGCAGCCAATCAATACGCATGCAACAAGAGCGCTCTTCGAAACTGTCATGAGTGTCCCCCTGAATTGAGTCGCCAACCAAATCTCTTAATTCATTTCTCTTCGTCCGTCGTGCATTCTACACCGTCCAAAACCTGGTTTTACGAGATGCGATGTTGGCACAGTTGCGCCGACCACCGGTCTGCCTTTTTCGCAGGCGGCAAGCCGGTTCGAATTGTTAAGCCAGAGGGAAACTCTCGGTCGCATCGGCGGGTAGGCCACGCGCCACCACTCCGGGCAGCTTGATATTTACATTCAATTCTGACTGGGTATTGCAGACGATCAAGAGTAGTCGCACCAATAGGCGATGCGATCTACTCAAGGAGATCAGATACGAACGTGTTGCGTGTTGTGACTGGGAGCGCGTGACTCACGTTCTGAAAGGCCAATAGTATTGCTCTAGAACCAGACAAGCAAGGCCAACGAGGCTTAGCACAACCGTGACGAACGCCAATCGTCGCGACACCGCGGGATTCTTGGCGTTGCGATGGATAATCGGCAGATTAACCAAAGCACTCGCCACTGAAGCCAAGACGACGCCGTAGCCGGCCAGCGCCGCCCGCATTTCCCCGTGGCCCACCATGTTCGCCGCAGCCGCCGAAGTACTTGCGCTGCTCACCAAGCCTCCGAGCACGCTGATTCCCAGGAAACCAATCTTGCCAAGATAGCGGTCGCTCAGCGTCGAAACGATTTGAATCAGCAAAAATAACCCTGCAAAAGTCAGCACGCGTTTGAGCGAGACAGGAGATTCAAGATGGATCTCGCCCGCACTGTCCTCCAGTCCGGCTCGCGCGCGCCGAACAAAAATCAGCGCGAGTAGTGTCATGGCCACAATGGGGCCGGCTGCCGTGAGCACCGCCTTTGGCGAAAATAGCGCGAGGATGAGTAGATTGCGGGCGAACATCGCCACGATTGTCAACAAAAGCACCGCGACTGCCACGCCGGAAGATGTGCCTCCGACTCCGAGAGGTCTCGCCAGCTCCACCGCCGCCGCGCTGCTATTTACAAAACCCCCCAGAAAGCCGCTCACGTAGACGCCACGGGTGCCGTAGACCTTCAACAGAACGTAGTTCACAAAACCAATTCCCGCGATAACAATGACCGTTATCCACGCCTGTCGCGGGTTCACTAGCTCCCACTTATCGACGAAACGGTCGGGCAGAATCGGGTAAACCACAAGTCCCAATAGCCCTAACAGCACCGCGCTCCGAATCTCGGCGGGTTGCAAGCCTCCTGCGAACCGACGCAGTTCCACTTTCCAGGCAAGGAGCATCGTCATCAGAATCGCTGCCGCGACAGGCGTAAATAGGTGACCCTCTCCCGCCAACGCTCCCAAGACGAAAATAACGAGCAAGGCCGCCGACGTGGTCGCCTCCAGAGACCGGTCTACTAACAAGCTTCGTGCGTTCGCGAAAATGACGATCAGAAAAACACCGACCGAGGACACGATAGCCATGGAGGGACCGAACAGAGCTGCGATGGTTCCAAGTAAAGCCGTGAGCGCGAAGGTTCGAATTCCGAGGTCTTTGTTCGACCACTCCCGTTCGATTCCGACAAGAAGTCCGATGCCCAATGACACGGCAATTCTTGCCGCGACCTCCGACGGAGGAAACCGATCTACGAACATTGACGCACAGCTCCTAACACAACGTACAAATGCAATATACGCTCGACTAAATCAAAAAGGGGACGCATGCACACAGAAGGCGATGAATTTTCTTACTTGCTGTCATTGAGATAAGCAGCGTGAAAGCTTAAACTGCCTTCCCCATGTACTTTGTTTCCGATTTGCAGAAAGGAATTCCACAGTTGAAACAACAACGTGCAAGGCTTGCGGTTGGCATCCTCTTTTGCGCTCTGGTCACATATCAGGGATCTCTATCAGCGCAATCATCCGCCAACTGGTCTTTCGCCGTTTCTGGGGATTCCAGAAATTGTGGAGACATCGTGATGCCAGGCATCGCCGAGGGTGTGCGAGCCGACAAGGCACAGTTTTATTGGCACCTCGGCGACTACCGAGCGAACTACGACTTTGATCAAGACTTGCTCGCTGCCCCGGAATATCGCGGCACACATCTTGCCATCGCCGATTACCAGCGGATTGGGTGGCAGGACTTCATTTCCCAGCAGGTCGATCTATTCGGCGACATTCCGGTCTATCTCGGAATTGGCAACCACGAGCTTATTCCTCCCAAGACGCGGTCGGATTTCATCCAACAGTTTGCCGATTGGCTCGATTCTCCAACGATCCGAGCGCAGCGACTTCGCGACGATCCGAGTGACCACAAACTCCGGACCTATAACCATTGGATTCAAGGAGGCGTAGATTTCATCTCTTTGGACAATGCCTCCTACGATCAGTTCGACGACGCCCAGGTTGCTTGGATCGAGCGCGTGCTTGCGCGCGATGAAACCGAAGCAAACGTGCGCAGTGTTGTCGTTGGCATGCATGACGCTTTGCCCGACAGCATTTCAACGGGCCACGGTATGAATGAATCCGCGCAAATGGAAAGAAGCGGACGGCACGTGTATCAGGACTTGCTTGCCTTCCGTAACAAGACGAAGAAATACGTTTATGTGCTGGCGAGCCATTCGCACTTTTTGATTGAGGACGTATACCACAACCTGTGCCATCCGAAACCGGAAACTGTCCTGCCTGGCTGGATCGTCGGAACCGCTGGAGCCGTCCGTTATCGGCTGCCCGCAAATCTCGCCGGAGCAAAGCAGGCAAGGACGGACGTGTATGGATATCTTCTTGCGACAGTTCATCCCAACGGGGAAGTCCAGTTTGTTTTCAAAGAAATCAAACCTGCCAACATCCCCGCCCAAACCGTCGAGCGTTATGGAAGCAAACAGATACAAGCGTGCTTCGAGGAGAACAAGTCCTCCTATGCTCCGGAAGGACCAAGTTGCGCAGTCAGTACAGCGGGTGGCAACTAGCAAGGCCCTGACTAAGCACTGCGTCCACTCATGAATGGAGCCTCTATGAATTCACGCAGCTCACGCCGCAACTTTCTGGCCAACGCCGGCATACTCTCAGCGGCAGGTGTAATCGGCCCATCTCTCCGGCTATCACTCGGCGACGCTTCTCACTTCGCCGACGAAACCGCAGCTGACTACACCGTGCGCATTCGCGCTTCCGCTGTGGACATCGGAAACAAACACATTGTTTCGGCGGTCACCTACAACGACCAGTTTCCCGGACCGCTCCTACGATTCAAGGAGGGCCGGCCGGTCGCGGTCGAGATCCACAACGACACCGACACTCCGGAACAATTGCATTGGCACGGACAATTCGTTTCGTCCGACGTGGATGGAGCGGCGGAGGAAGGGACGCCCTTTATCCCCGCACACGGAATGCGCCGCATCACGTTCACGCCGCAGCCTGCGGGTTTTCGCTTCTATCACACGCACAACCGGGCCGGGTCGGATTTGCACGCAGGACAATACAGTGGTCAGGTCGGACCGGCGTACATCGAACCAAAACACAACTCGGGAGCGTACGACCGCGAGATATTTCTCGTTCTGAAAGAATTCGAGCCTTCCTTCAGCCAGGGCGGCGACATGGCGCAGGATTTTCTGACCCCCGCAACGAAGGTGAAGGAACTCGAGACCGTCGGCGAGTCCTCGATGAAAGCTTCGCTCGCCAAAGGAGCGCCGCACGGCTACGAAGTCGGCTATCGCTACTTCACCATCAACGGTCGCATGTTGGGGCACGGCGAGCCTCTTCGCGTAAAGCAAGGCGAGCGCGTGCTCTTTCACATCTTGAACGGCAGCGCAACGGAAATTCGCAGCCTGGCGCTACCTGGACATAGCTTCAAGGTCCTTGGCCTCGACGGCAATCCGGTGCCTACTCCCACGGAAGTGCCCGGGCTCTGGCTGGGTACCGCCGAGCGCATATCGGCCATCGTGCATATGAATCATCCGGGCGTGTGGATATTCGGTGACCTGGCTGACGACGACCGAGCTCACGGGATGGGCATCGTCATCGAATACGCCGGACACAAAGCGAAGCCCGTCTGGATTCCGCCGAAACCCTTTCACTGGAGCTATGCCCGGTTCGCCAGACCAAATGGCATTTCCGGAGAACCCGACGAGGTCATTGATATGACCTTCACCAAGGAGAATGCCGCCGAGCACGGCTTCAATCTGTGGGGCATAAACGAAAAAGTCTTTCCGAGCGAATCGATGACCCCGGCGTACCATCTGCGGCAAGGCAAGCGCTACCGTATTCGCATGCGCAACGCCAGCGATGACATCCATCCCATCCATCTTCACCGGCATACTTTCGAACTCACCAAGTTTGCAGCGAAACCCTGTGCCGGCGTGATGAAGGACGTTGTCATGGTCGGAGGCTACCAGGAAGTCGAAATCGACTTCGTCGCCGACAATCCCGGCCTAACGTTGTTCCACTGTCACCAACAGCTGCACATGGACTTCGGCTTCATGACCTTGTTTGACTACGTCTGATCCGATTGGTGAGAACTCGTTAGCAGAGTGTGACTCAACGAGGGGATGATCCGATGGCCACAAATCTTGACGCAGCTTGGGCGAACCGTGCGGCGAAGGCGATCTTGCTCATTCGCATACCGTGGGCTGGGTTTTTCTCTCGGAAGGCGTTCAGAAGTTCCTGTTCCCCGACGCGCTGGGCGTCGGACGCTTCGTCAAGATTGGCATTCCCTGGCCGCAAGTCATGGTTCCCTTCGTCGGTGTGGTTGAAATTGTTTGCGGCTCACTTCTCTTGATCGGCGTGATGACGCGTCTGGCGGCCATCCCGCTTCTCATCGACATCTGCTCTTGGGGATTCCTCAGGATTCGCTCCGCTACCCGAAATACCAGCCGCGAGTAACGATCGAAGAGGGCGGTTATGGCGTCATGGCAACCAGAAGCTAGCGCCGCCATCAGTACTTCGTCGTTCCGTCCGTTCAAGTCGTGCCACACACTTGGGGTAACGGGTCCGGATGGCGATGTCATTGGACACCCCCACTCCCGAGGCCCAAGCCGCACCCAAGCAAGGCGAGTCGCAAACGGGTATCGATACTCCTGCAATTAGAGTATCTACACTGCAGGCGTCCAGTTGCCAGGCCTGCATAAGAATATTGGGATAAGACGTCGAAAGTGCCGGACACACTCATATGTGGGATCGGGGACGGGCGAGGAGCGATTGCCTAGTTTGGATTCAGGGGATAAATTCGTTGTGCCGAAAACAACCGAAGCATATGATGCGCGAGTCAGAAATCAATCTGACAATCCGGCTAAACTCGCGGAGATCTTGCCATGACCATCACCTGCACCTCTCGATCGGTTCTCTCCGTTTTTCTGTCCTTTTCTCTTTTGTCCTTGGCCTGCGGTGCGCAGTCCGGTGCGCAGCAATATTTCACAGCGCAGCTAGGCCAGCGCCCTGAGCAGAATCCCGCCGCCGCAGCAGCCGCAGGCAAGGCCAGCCTTAATTTTCCGCCGGATCGCGATGACTCCGTTGCGCTGCAATGCGACCAGTTGGCGGGCCAACCTTTAGACGCGCTCCGTATTGGCGATGGCGTGGCCTTTGCACAGATACAGGTCGATCAAGCGCTCCCGGTTTGCCAGCAGGCTGCCGAGCGCCAACCCGCGCGACCGCGCTATCAATATCTCTATGGGCGGGTCCTGAGTGCGGCGAAACGCGACGCTGAAGCAGCCGCGCAATACGCTGTGGCGGATCAGGCCGGTTACGGCTTCGCTTCCTTCGGACTGGGACAGCTTTACGACGAAGGGGCTGGCGTACCGAAAAATCTGGGGCAAGCTCAGCGCCTCCTTTTCCGGGCAGGCAACGCGGGCATTGCCGATGCCTTTGCCTATGGTGGAGAGCTCTATTTCGAAGAAAATCCGCCGAATTATTTCCAAGCGAAATCCTGGTTCGAACAAGCGGTGCAAGGTGGCTCGGCAAACGGTTTTGCGGACCTGGGATGGCTCTACGAATCGGGAAGTGGCGTGAACCAAGACGAGGCCAGAGCCTTGAGCCTCTACAACGAGGCCGCCAAGAGCGGCAGCGCCGAAGGCATGTATCGCATGGGCGTAGCCTATCACGAGGGCTTCGGCGTGCAGAAAGATGGCGCTAGCGCCTGTCAGTGGTTTATTCGTGCCGCTACATACGAACATCCATATGCCGAAAAAGAAGCCGGCTTTTGCTACTACAACGGAACAGGTGTTGCGCAGAACCACGAAACCGCATTCAATTGGTTTGCCCGTGCCGGCCAAGCCGGCTTACTTGCTGCGCGGGTTTACGTCGCGGACATGCTCGAGCGCGGCGATGGTCATAACCAGGACAGTACCTACGCTGTCATGTGGTATCAGGCGGCTGCGGAGCAGGGCGATGTCTATGCCATGACTGAACTGGGCGCCCACCTGCGCCTCGGGAAGGGGATTCCCTGGAACGAAGCCCAAGCCATGCAATGGTTCGCCAAAGCGGCGCAGAAGGGATACGTTCCCGCCGAGACTTCACTCGCCATGGGTTATGAGAATGGTCTCGGCCAGGATTCCGGCCTGGGCACGCAGAACTATGCCGCGGCCGCCAGTTGGTACAGCAAAGCCGCCGATCAGGATGACGGATATGCGCAGCTCAATCTGGGCGTGATGTACGAAAAGGGCTGGGGCGTGCCGCAAAATCTCGAGCGCGCGAGACAACTGTATGCCCGGGCCGCCGGCAGCTCCAATCCCGAGGTCGCGAAGCTGGGCAGCGAATACTTCTCCGATGTTCCCGCCTCCGCTCCGCCCGAACGCACGCCGCAACGCTCCGTGGCCAGATCTTCGAAAGACTCGAGCGATTTCTGGTCCGTCGTCATCGTTGGAACACTCGCTGTCGGCGCTTTAGCGTTGCTCACTTCCGGCGGATCGAGTTCGGGAAATGCGAGTACCGGCGGCTTTAATGCTCCTGATTTTGCGAGTAAGCAACCGGATTGGGAACGCAAGGGCGGGCTCCCGAATATGCATTGCGTCGCCGATGACGGAACATCCGCCGGAAAACCGACGTTTTGCCAGTACTGAGCGGGACAACGCGGCACCGCGCCCTTACAGTCCATGGACAGCGCGCGGATGTGGAAGATTCCGATGGGGGACTGACCCGAATATCGCCTGGCTTTAGGTGGCCGCGGGTTGGTACCTGGCGTAGGGTATGGAGCGTCTTCCGTTATGACAAATGCATCTGACGCAGTTTCGCAGAAGGATCGACGGCGTGGTAGCTTGTCGCTTCATTTCTCTCGCAGCTGCGGTCGTCGGGTTGCGAGCGCTTTAGTGCCTGGCGCGAATGCCAAGCACTCGCCCGGAGGCGTCGATCTGGGTTTGATCTCGGTCGCGTTGCGGATGGTTTTCTTGCTGCTCGCTGCATCCTGGGTTTCTTCGGCCGTGCCGGTCGCGCGCGGATCGGACTGGACTTTTTGACACCGGCGCGCTGCTGGCGGTTCTTCTCGTTTTTGACACTTTTTCTGGGCTCCCGGCCTGCGACTTCCGTCGTGCGACTTCCTAGTGTGCAGTTCTACAGTAACGAACTTAGTTGACATTGTTGGACCTCAAGATAGGCAACGATTCACGGGATCTTTTTGGAAGAAAAATGACGATTGCCCTGCCGACTTGGCACAAACGTTTGGAAACCTATGTTTTGTAATTACTGCGGCACGCCCAATCCAGACGTTGCATCGTTTTGCAGCAAGTGCGGGAACGCGATGGCGCGCACACCTTCTGGCACGTCCGTTCAGGCACAACCCACCACCCCACCGATCACTCACGTTATGGCGACACCGTCTCCGGCACCACCGAGCACGCCGGCTCCCGTTGTAGTTGCTTTGCCCACAAGAAAAGAGACCTCTACTGCGATCGACGGAACGCTGACCCTGGCAGCGAGAACCGAATTTACGGACGGACTCACAGTCGAGGTTCGCCGTCAAATTGAAGACAAATGCTTTCCTGGAGCCATTGCTGCCTGGATCATGACGTTGATCGCTATCGCACGCTTTAGCATGGTGCTCGCGTTGGTGTTAGCCTTCGTGGTCGCCGGCATCGTCTTCAAAGTCGTGAAAGCTATCCTGGAAGACAAATATTTGCGTCCGATCGCGGGTCTTAGCGACGAAATGCTTGTTAATCGCTACAACGAAGCGAAAGCGGACCGCAGGGCCGCTCGCACGAGAACCGCGATCAGTTGGGCCGTGATTGCAATCATTGCCGTCTTGCTCGCCGTCGCGTGGTTAGCGGCTCACCACCAATGAGCGCATGGAGCGTGCGGCAGTGGTTGTCAGTGCCCGTTGGAGGGTGTCGTGTCGTTTTGCCAAGCTTGCGGCAATTCAGTAAGTGCAGACGCCCGGTTTTGCAACGCCTGTGGTAAACCGGCAAATATCATCCCTACGTCATAGCCATCAATAGCCACGACACAGACTACATCCCGTCAAATCCAGTTTGCTTTAAAATTTCTCCGGTGAGTCGAGCCAATAGTTGCAAGATCCGCCTAACACCACTATCGCTTTTCGCGGTTGCGGGGTTCGAGTGAACCGCTGAAGCAAGTAAATTTGGTTTGCGGGAGTTGATCTGAACCAGCGACAAGCTTGGTGAATGACCTTCGTCAGTATCCCATGACCTACAAGAAAATCTTAACGCCTCCTTATTGCCCCTCAAGGTATCCAGATTGTTGAATTAAAAGGGGATCTGGGCGGGCGGTAGCGATCGAACCCACCGCCCTTTCCACTCAATACCTGATGAATTCAAACCAAAACCGTGACCCTTCTTGCTGCGCATTTCGAAGAGGAGCGCATGGTTTCGTATTAGGCTTTTTTATTTTGATCTTTGCAAGCCGCTTAGGGACTATCGAAGGTCGGCTTTTACTTCTCAGTTGTACCCAAATCTTCGCGAAGTGGAACTCGTTGCACTTCGTTTGGATTCTTGTGCATGATTGACCGTCGCGATCCGCGCGACCTTTACGATCGATTTCGCTTTACAACGCAAACCTGAAACACGATCCAGAGATCTTCTGCTACAAGCGCGAACCGGGCACGTCGAAGCCATGGCCGCCGGAACTACCGGCCCGGAATTACTCTTCCCGAGATGAGCCATCGTCCACCCGTCATCGCTAGCAACTGCGAATCGCTTCGCAAAACCTATCCTGTACCCAAGTGCGAATCGAAAACGCATGCGATAAATCCCGCGTACCTTCAACACGATCAATCAAAAGGAGAAACGATCACTCTCTGAGTGGAGATAAGACAAAGAGCAAATGGTTTTGCACGAAGGAAGCAAGTTATTGATTCTATGAGCGTTCGGATCACCCATTTACAAAACGTTCCGGAGACATGGTTTACACCTCCGTGCTGGACTAGTCCAGCACGGAGGTGTCCATGCCATGGAAGGAACGGTCTATCGTGGAAGAACGCATGCGATTCGTATTGCGGCTCAAGGATGGGGAGAGCATGGCCTCGTTGTGCCGCGAATTTGGGATCTCCCGGGTTACCGGATATAAGATCTACGAGCGGTACAACGAGTGCGGGCTGGAAGGTCTAACAGATCCCGCCAGAACCCCTTACCGCTACGCCAACAAGTTAGCAGCCCAGCTCGAAGCGATGATTCGATCTGCGCGCGCCGCTCCACCGGCAGCGTCGGCGTTTCGCGCCGGCTGATCTGCAACTTGATTTCGCTGACGCCGCTCGCGTTCCAGTCGTGAGAATAGGTCGGGTTCACGCCCCACGACAGGCCGTCCTGCGTCTCGTAATAGCTGTTGTCGGGAATGGCGAACTGGATTCCGTGAAACGGCTGCTCGAACGCCGTCATCATTTCGAGAATCACGTCCTCGTGATCGTGTTCCTCGGTGCCCGTGAAATCCAGGTCCGTCGAAAATCTTCCCTGGCTGCCGACAAATATTTTCCGCAAACAGGTGCCGCCCTTGAATGCCAGCCGGTTCAGGATGCCGCGCTCGGACAGCAGCTGCAGCAGAAACGTCAGCACGACTTCCTTCTCCGCGATCATGATGTCGCGAAGGCCGGATTCAACCGCATAACGCTGTACCTGCGGCTGCGTCAGCATTACTGGCTGTCCTTCCTGACGGCCTTGCGCCGGCCGAGTCCTGCGCTGCCCTGCAACTCTTCCGGTTTTACGTTGACGAACACGCGCCACGTCTCGTCGTAGCCCATGGCCCCTTCCAAGGCGCGCGCGCGCGCTGGATCGGGTCCGAGGTACGTCTTGCGGCTCCGTGCGGCCAGCTGCAGCAGGCGGTCGCGCGCCTCCGGCGGAACATCGGCTTTGACGTAATCGGTGAGCCAGCCGAGGCGGCGCGCGAGGGCGCCGGAGTTTATCCGTTCGAGATAACCGGCCGCCTTGTTCCAGTCGAACCGGCGGCTGGCGGTCGCGAGGATGGCCGCGACCTCGCCGACGCCGCCGGCCAGTGCCGGTCGGTCGATGCAGTCGATAGCGGTCTTTTCGCGGCCGGAGATCATGACCTTGTAGCCGAGCACGTCGACCGGCTCGAAGCCGAAGAACTTGCTAGCGGACAGGTTGACGATCCGGACGCGGGACTCCCCGACTTCACGGGCGCGCAGGCGCACCGGCGTCACGACGAAGATCACGTTGCGGTGTTGCGTCGTCAGCCCGTAGTGCGCTGCCGCCGTGCCGAAGCCGATGTAGTAGGGATCGGCGATGCGACTGGCAAGCGCGAGAAGATTGCTGTCCCCGAGGGCTTCTGGCCCCTGCTCCGGCGGCACAAGCAGATACTCTCCCCAGGTCGCCCGTTCCAGCCAGCCTTTGCGGCGCAGCGAGTCGATAACATGATCGGCAGCCTTGTCGCTCCCGCCCAGCAGCCGGACTATCTCCTCCCGCGTCGCCTCGCGGCGCCGCCCTTCGGTGAGCGCCAGCACGACCTTGCTTTCCTGTGCTGATAAAGATCGGGTTATAGGGTCCATGTCATTCTCTGTAACGAAAGACCCCGAATGAGGGGGTTTTGATGAAAAGTATAGTAGTCCGCCCCGGGCAGAGTCAACCATAACATGTAACGAAACCCCCTTAAAAAGGGGGTTTCGTTACAAAATATTGCAGGAATTAACCTATCCTCTATCTATATGAATATGGCACACGTCTCCATCCGCAGGCATGTCCGGCGTGCCGCCGGCCGGGCTCCACTCGTCCCTTCGGGACTCACCGAACCTTCCGTCCCGGCCATCCGGTTACGATCCCTCACGCGAAAATCAGGAACGGATGGGGGTAGAATAACCAGCCACCATGAAGCGCCTTGTGCGGCGAAGCTCTAAATCCCCAACGCCGGACCTGAAGCCGTGTCCGTTTTGCGGACGGAGGGCCTCCCTGGAAAAAACACACAGAACCACATCGCCTGTAAAGTTTTCGGTCGGGTGTCTTGATGAGATCTGCATCGGATTTCCATCGATCACGTTTCAGACCAGCAAGGATGCAATAGCCGCCTGGAATAGGCGGGCGTGACTACCCGTCGATAATTCGTATCTTCCCGGTCCCATGCATGGCGCTCACGACCGAGTACACTCCGACGGAGCGCCAGAACATCATCCCGGCGCGGTCGCCGACCGCACGGCATTTCTCGAAACGCTCTACCGAAGACCCAAATCCCCGCGCACTGTCTTCAGCATCGCACGCATCAGCCGCTTGCGCCAAAGATCCAACCCACGACTTCTTAGTGCGGCACTACGCGTTCCTTCGTTCGAAACTCATAAATTAACTCTAGGCCCCCGCACCGCAAGTTCCCGCTGGAAGTCTTCGAATGCTTCCACCGGAATCAATTCCACCCTGTCCAGCGGCAACCCCAGGCCCAACATATTCACTGAATTCGAACTCCTCTTTCGGACCAGGCGCTCTTTTTATTGTGTTTTTCTCGCGAAACACAGAATAGCTAGATAGAGGGAAGTTCACGCGAGAAACCGCTTTCTCCGGTTCCGCGGCCGCAAGACGTTGTGATGCGAGCTCTCATCCCGTCTCCCAGTTTGCGTGAGGTTATGGAGTGAACCAAATATGGAGCGTCCTGTCATATTTCCCGAAAGTCCTTTTTTGTATCAAGAAGGCTAGAAATATTCTCGGGTTTTTCGTCTTGTTCCCTACAGGGCCGGTGACTATAATCCGTTCGGAAACATGGAAATTCACCAGCATTCTGAGCCGCTTGCAGACGAGGAATTAATACATAACATACGAGGCGGCTGTGCGGACTGCTTTGCGCTTCTCTTTCATCGTTATTGTGGACAGGTATTTTCGGTCGCCTACCGCATTCTCAGGCATCGTTCGGAAACAGAGGACGTGCTTCAGGAAGTATTTCTCTCAATCTATCTGCAGCAGGAAAGGTTTGATCCGGGGCGTGGCAGTGTCAGAACTTGGATTCTGCAGTTTGCCTACTTCAAGGCGCTTTTGCGCCGTAGATATTTGAACATTCGGAACTTCTACCGGCAGGAGGAGATTTCGGAGGGCAGAGAAATCAGGCGGCCGTCCTCGTCGGAATTTCTTGGGTTAAGCCCCGCGGAATGGGCGCAGTATGTGGAAACTGGAATTGCCACTCTCGGTGCCAAGCATCGCAGGGTCATCGAATTAGTGCACTTCGAAGGTTACACCCTACAAGAAGTTTCTGAAATTCTGAGAGAAAGTTTGGCCAATACAAGAAATTACTATTACAGAGGTCTGAAGACCCTGAGGGGTATTCTTGTAACCGAACCGGAAATGAAGGCCAGCAGCCAACCCGCTATTTTGGAAAGAAAAGATGCCTATGGATTCGAAACTTAGACACCCAAATGCCGATCGGTATGAAGAGTTGTGCGCCCTTTCGTGTATCGGAGAGTTGTCGTCCTCCGATTTCGACGAGTTACAGCGTCACTTGGCGGAATGTCCAGACTGCTCGCAGTTGTATTCCGATTTCCGCCGTATATCCGCACAGGATATTGGTCTGTTAGCCGTTCAGATTCGTCAGGAAGGTGAAACGGAGGCGATTGGTAGTCTGCCAGACGAGAGCGGACTGCTGGACCGTGTCCTTGCACGGGCGCAGAATGAGACCCGATTCAAAGCAACCAACCTCGCCGATCCGGCTCCAACATCGGTTCTCCGGTTTCGGTCGCCTCTGGCACGATCGATGAGGTGGCTGTCGCGCCCTGTGGTGCGCTATGGAGTCGCGGCATTACTGCTGTGCGCCGTGGTCGGAGCGGGAACGTACCAACTTAAACAGACGCAGTTGTCAGCAACGCTTTCCAGTCTCGGGTTTCAGATAAAGGAATTAGAAAAACGAGCCACCAGTTCCGCGGCCGCAGAAAAACAGGTTTCCGAGAAGTTGCTGGAAGGGCAAGCGGAAAGAGAAGCAGCGACGGAATTGCTACGAAACGCGCAAGCGAAGTATCTGGAACTTCAGGCCCGGGAGAAATCACTCGATGCGGAACTGTCTGCGGCGCGAGCAGAAGCGGCGCAAAGGAGTCAAGATCTGGAAGCACTACGTACGAATTCAACGGAGCGCGAAAGACAGATTGCCGAGCTTCAGACCAGATTGCTAAACGCCATGCAGCGAACGGAAGAACAGCGAAGAATGGCTGAGAACCTGAAGGCTAGAATGGAATCCACTGAAGAGGCTTCGAAGGCAAGGCTGGAACAATCCCAGAGTTTCACCGAATCCGAAGCAAAGGGTTTATTGGGTGCTCGCGATTTGCACATCGTTGATGTTTATGACGTGGGAAGCAACGGAGAAACGAAGCGCAGCTACGGACGCGTCTATTATGCGGAGAAACGACTTTTGATTTTCTACGCTTTTGACCTGGGGGATAGGCAGCGTGACCGAAGTCCAGCCGGCTTCCAGGCCTGGGGATATAGCCAGCCGAACGAAAACAAACCTAGAAATCTTGGATTATTTAGCTTGGAAGATGCTTCGCTGAACCGGTGGGTTCTGGAAGTGAAGAATCCCCGAGTGCTTGAGCACATTGATGCCGTCTTTGTGACGCTCGAATCTCCAAGCGGAAGTTCGTCACCGAAAGGTCGCAGACTGCTTTACGCCAATCTTGCTGTTCCCGCGAATCATCCTTAAATCGCGGATTCTTTGCCGCACACCTCTCCCCAACTGATTTTGCCTCTATTCCTTCGTTTCGTAAACGGTTTTGACCAGCGCGCACTTTTGACAAAAACGTCGCAATGCAAAAACCAAACTTCAATTGAGAACATTCCTCCCTCGGAAGCATATAGGTGGGTAAAGGGTTCAGTGGAGGTTCAACATGAAACCGTCATTTATAGCGCCTCTATTTATTGCCATTTGCATCAGCATGCTTCCATGGGTTGCATATTCCGGCGCACAAACTACGGAAGCCAGAGTTACGGGGCAAATCACGGATCCATCTGGAAGGGCCGTCGCGCAAGCGCGGGTCGCTTTGACCAATCTCAATACCAACGTTGTCCATCAAGCGGAAACGAACGAGGAAGGAATCTACCATCTGGCTGGGCTGCAGCCAGGAATCTACCGCGCGAATGTAGAAAAAGACGGATTTAAGGGGATTGTGAAGGGCGACATCGAACTACAGGTGCAGGATCAGGTATCGATCAATTTCACGATGGAAGTTGGCTCGGTTTCTCAGACGGTCACGGTAGAAGGCGGAGCGCCTCTGCTCGACACCTCTGAAGTGGCGGTGAAACAAGTTATCGACAGCCGCACCATCGATACAATTCCTCTAAATGGCCGCAACTACCTTGACTTGATCAGGCTTACCCCGGGTGTTGCCGTTAATACGCAAGCGCGATCCGACTTTACGAATCGCGATACCAACGGCGCGATCATGGGAGAGCGCGCCGGCAATACTGGCTATCTGATCGACGGACTGGACAACAATGACAATTTTCATGGCGGTGTTTTTCAGGCCTTCACACAGGACGCTATCCAGGAATTTGCCGTTACGACCACCGGCTACAAAGCGGAATTCGGCAACGGATCCGGAGCCATAGTAAATGTGGTGAGCAAGAGTGGCTCGAATGATATCCACGGCGACGCTTTTGTTTTCGCGCGAAATAACGCATTGGATTCTTCAAATGTGCCTGGCCAGGATGCGCCGGAGCTTTCCCGCTATGATTACGGAGGCACCATGGGAGGCCCGATTCGTAAGAACAAATCCTGGTTTTTCGTGTCCCTAGAAAGTGTTCGCGAAAACCGTGGAGCCCTTTTTCCTACCGACATTCCTCCATCACTCAGTGCCAACGAGGATTTTTCTCGCATACCTGACACTCGCGATTTCCGGATCTTTGGCAAATATACGCAAAGACTCTCGGCATCGAATGACCTGCGGGTTTCGCTAAGCTGGACTCGCGCCAAACTCGAGAATCAACTGTCCGACCCCATTGCTCTTCCAAGTGCAAGTCTCAACAACAATACGAAGTCATGGTTGGGATCTGTTGCGCTCACTACAGTATTCAGCCCACACCTGACGCTCGACAGTTCCTTCGCCGCTCGCGCGCAAACATATGGACAGAACCAGGGGCAAACGCTGGGAACGGGATACGAAATTCTCTTCCTCGACGACGGGACCTCGTTTGATTTCGGCCCGCCTCCCGGTAGCATCCAATCGCTCGACCAGAGGTACTTCACAGGCAGAGAAGTGCTGAGCTGGTTTCCGAGCGGTCACCACTCCACGAAATTTGGCGTCGAATACACCCGTACCATTGTGGACGGAGCGAATGGACAAGATATTCAGAGTGTGATCGCCACGGTTCATCCATTTTTCGATTTGTATGGAATTGACTCATTCCAGATTCCGCAAGGAGTCGCCTTTCTCAATCCGGGAGACAATCTTTCGAGGCTTCGCAACAACGGTATTTCCTTGTTCGCGCAGGACGATTGGCTGGTCGTTCCCAGCCTTACCCTAAGTGGCGGAATAAGGTACGACTATGATTCCAAGTTCGACGTGAAGAAAAATGTTGCTCCACGCATCGGTTTGGCATGGAGCCCAGATGCGAAGACTGTTATCCGCGCAAGTTGGGGACTATTCTTCGATCGCTATCGGCTTGGAATCGCTCAGGCAGTTCCCGAGTTGGGAGGATTCAACGGAACATCCATAGTGGAACTGGACTATCCGCGTTTGGCCAATGATGCTTTGATTCCGCTTGGCGGCAGCCTCGGAGCCTTTGCCGCATCCACAGGCGATCCCAACTTTCTGAATACGCAATTCGGTATCGCTCCAGGCAGTTTGGTCACGGTAGCCAACGTCCAATCACTCACGGGTCTCAGCCCGGTGGATTTTGCTGCTGCCGTCAATACTTACCTCGCGACGTTCGGTACATCTTTTATACCGGTAGAATTTTCGCCCGCAACTGGCTTTCTACGACAGGACATCACCGGAAGCTTCGAAGACCAAATTCGCGTGGCACATCCGTTTCACACGCCGTATAACAGTACGTTCAGTGTAGGTGTGCAGCGGCAGATCACGACCAACTTCTCCGTCGGCGTCACGTATGTAGGGAGAAGCATTCGCAATATTCTGGGTGTCCGAATCACAAACTTGTCCCCGGACTCGGCAGCTGCCGGATCCCCGATTACCACCGACGGTGGGCCCGTTCAACGCAGTTATGGTCCGTGGTACGACGGCAAATACAACGCGCTAGTACTCACGGTCAACAAGCGCTTCTCGCGGCGATTTCAATTCCAAGCGAACTACACGTACGCAAGAAGCACCGACGATCTCTTGAATTCCAATCTCGGATTAGGAGTCGGAACGCAAGGTGGCGGAAGCGTGCCCACAGACAACAACAATTTAGAAGTTGATCGTGGTAACTCCGATCTATTCATTCCGCACGTTTTCGTTGCATCCGGAGTATATGAGCTGCCTCTCGGATTCCGCGTAAGCAGTGTATTCCAAGCAACGAGCGGCATGTATTTTTCTGCTTCAGGCACCCCCAATGATGTCGACGGAGACGGAATTTCTTCGACGCGTCCTCCTGAAACCAAACGGAACCAGTTTCGCGGACCTGCCTCGGCGAATCTGGATTTGCGTATCGAAAAGAATTTTGGATTTGCCGACCGCTTTTCACTCTCTCCTCTCGTCGAATTTTTTAATATAACGAACCGGGCGAACCCATCACTGGTGAACAACGCCTGGATAAGCGGAGCGCCAGGGCCTGACTTCGGAAGAGTGCGCGTTCCGCTTCCCGGCCGGGAGATCCAGTTCGGACTGCGTTTTACTTTTTGAGCTTTCGAAATTCAGTGCAGCCAAAGGCGATTTGTGACTCTCGCGGCACCTAATATTTGAACTGAGGCGGATCGCTCTGGCTTGCAAACCGAGCACCAATATTTGGTCGGCTGCAGCACGCCAGTGTGCTATGGGGGTGAGTATGAAAAGTATGCCAGTCAGAACAATTCGTCTATGGATAGTCGCGGCGGTCTCCTTTGCGGCACCCTTATGTTTGCGGGCACAAAGGGTAACGGTGGACGATTTGATGCGTCTGCATAGTGTCACTGATACCCGAATTTCACCGGACGGCAATGAAATAGCCTACGTGGTTTCAACTCCGACCTTCGCGACAGCGGCACACGAAGGCGTCCTGTACAAAATACCTTTCGTTGGTGGAACGCCAATCCGCCTGACCTATCAAACGCGCATTTTTAACAAACCATTGCCTGCGTCGTGGTTGCGTTGGTCTCCCGATGGATCTTTAATCTCATTTATTGGTTACGTCGATGGTGTACCGCAAGTCATGGCCATGGCTGCAAGCGGCGGCGAAGCATGGGCGATTACGTCCGTTCACGATGGTGTGGCACGCTATGAATGGTCACCGGATGGAATGCAAATCGCATTTACGGCGGCAGATCCAATTCCGCCTGAGGAAGAACAACGTAAGAAGGACAAGAGTTTCGTGGTCCATGTGGACCGCAATCCTCGCCCGCCCCGCTTGTGGTTGCAAGTTGTTCCAGGTATGTCGCCCCGTGCCATTACCCCGCCCGCGAAGACGGTTCTGGATTTTGGCTGGGCGCCTGATGGAAAAGCTTTGGTCTATTCCGCTTCCGACGAACTCGCATTCAACGCGCCCTACAATTCAAGCGTGTATGTGATCCCCGCAACCGGTGGGGAATCACGCGCAATCGTCGGAAGACCTGGAACTAACCGGCTGGCCAAGTATTCCCCCGATGGCCACTTCATTGCTTTTATCTCTTCAGGCGGACAGCCGGGGATGATGAACGCTCAGGACCTTTTTGTTGTTGCTGCGGACGGAAGCGGCATGCCTCGTGGGCTAACCAACGAAAAGGAAGTGTGGGTTAGTGAATATACCTGGGCACCCAACGGGCGCTCACTCTTTTATATCCCTAACGAACAAACAAACGATTCGGGCGAGCACATGTTCGAACAAGCGATCTATCGTGTCGGCGTTTCAGGCGACAAGTCCGAAGTCTTGACGCCCGGACGGATGGCAAATTTCTCGCTTAGTATTTCAAACGATGGCCACCGGCTAGCGTACCGTTCCGTGGAGAGCCGCTCCATGGGAGATGTTGCGGCGATGGAACTGGCCAGCGGTCAGGTCAAAAAAATCACGGATATCAATCCGGAACTGCACAAATTGAAATTGGGTGCGCTGGAACCGGTACATTGGACATCGTTCGACGGAAAAGAAATTTGGGGTCTGCTGCTAACACCCCCCGATTACCAAAAGAGCCAACGACTTCCGATGTTGGTCTACTGCCACGGCGGCCCAATAGGCGGTTACACCTACGGACTGTTTCCGCAGTTCGCGCATATTCCAGGCCAAGTGGATCCCTATCCGGTCGAAGCCATGGCTTCAGCGGGAATGGCCATACTATTCCCGATGCCGCGTGGTGGGTCGGGATATGGTATCGCGGGTTTTCGCGCCATCATCAAGACTTGGGGCGAGGTGGATTTTAAAGACATCATGACCGGGACCGATGCCATGATTGCCCGCGGCATCGCCGACCCGGATCGACTGGGCGTGATGGGAGCATCCTACGGCGGTTATATGACCGATTGGATCGTCACACAGACCAACAGATTTAAGGCGGCTTCTACTGCCGCCAGCGTCAGCGATCTTACCAACATGTATTACTTTTCGGACGCGGGCGATTTCATAGTGGAGTATTTCGATTACCCGTGGAAAGACGAGTCTACTTTGGTTCAACATTCGGCCATAACGTTTGTCAAGAACGTGTCCACACCTCTTCTCATCCAGCATGGTGAAAGCGACAATCGAGTGCCCATAAGTCAGGCACAGGAGTTTTATAAGGCGCTGAAGACCCAGCATAAAATTGTCGAGTTTGACATTTATCCACGGGGCGGCCATGTGAATTTCGAACCGCCCCAGGAGAGGGAGTATATGCTCCGTAACCTCGCTTGGTTTGAGAAATGGCTAAAGCCGGACCAAACCGCGCATTGATCGGTGTAGCGTCGTTGGTTCGCCGTCGTTGACAAGCACCGAGCTTTCCCACAATCGCGTGTTTGCCAACTGGCTGCCGAGAAGACTGATGAAGCAACCTGGTAGCTCGTCGCGAATATCAAATACACTTCTGCGCGGATTTTGGCGTGAAGGTCATGATTAGATCATGAAGGCCCGCCGTGGCGCAGGGGAACCGGATGCTCTGGCGACATCCAAACTGACTGATAAATCCGAGGACGCCTTATCCTTATATGTGTAGAGACTTGCAGCGTGAACGACTCCCGTGCCCGTCGCGCCGGCGAGTCGACGCAGCAAATAAATCATGACACCTCTCTTGACAATTCCGGGTGATCGGACCAGGCATTTCGGCGCGACAGGTTAATCCAACGTGATTTTAGTCGAGTTTAATTCGACTGAGCGGTTCTAACGGGTGCGAAGATAGTCTGGAGCTACGCCTACTGCTGTCGCATTCCGGGTAAATTATCTAAGCCTTCGTAGCGGTGCTTCCCAGGCCGGACAAGGCGGAGGTCGCTTCATGACGCGCCATTTTCAGCCCACGGCAAATTCTTTCGTTCCTGCCGAAGTCGCTACGACAACGGTCTTTTTGCCTTTGTCCTCGTTCAACTGAACGCTGTGAATATCAATCCAAAGGAACTTGTGCACCGCGACACCGTTGATATTGCTAAGTGCAGGTTCCTCGCCTTGGGCCACTTCGAAGCTGACCTCTTTCTTTAGCCGGACTTTTGTTCCATTGATTTCTACCTGAACCTCTTGGCTATTGGTCAATGTGACGAGACCCCCCACTTTCGTGACGCACTGGACCGCATCCGCAACGGTGGCTAGAGGTCCCGCGAGTGGAACTCCTGAAGTGGAAAGCGCGGCTCGCAAATCAGCACCCGAGACCGTTGCATTGTCTCCCAAGCCCGAAAACACCTGCATCGCAACGGATACAGGGTCATTTGCAACGAGCTGGGTATTCCGGACATCTGCGATAATTCGTTTTACATCGTCTGCAGAAAGCTTTGTTACACCGTCTCGCTCCACGGGAGGAGTTGCATCGGGCGTTGCCATAGAATTGCCTCCATACGTACACTTTGGCGTTTGTTACATCAACGACGGACGAGTTGCTCCACCAAGTAGGCTGGTATTCACGTTTACGATTGTGTGTGTTCCTTCCTTGCCGCCCCAGGAGAAGAGCAGAAACACCTGAGGAAATCCGCCCGCGCGTAACGTAAGACCGGCTGAAAAGCTGTGTATCCAGGGACCGGCGCCGAGGTCGCTCCGGGCTAGAGAGACTCTCCCTTCATCTGCCATGAACGCGACACCCAGGGGCAGACTCCAGACGGAATGCTCGAAGCTCTCCCGCACAAACATCACGTCCGGGGCCCGGAAACGATAGTCCTGATAGCTACTGAGGCTTGGATTTCCATTGATGTCTCCTCCTCCAAGGGTCGGCTGGAAATAAAAGGGCACGGTATGCTGATCCTGGGTTACCGACGTCGAATAGAAGAAGCGCAAGCCTATGGTGCCTTGCAGATCTCGAGAGATAGATTTGCACTCGGAGCTATCTTTGCCAGCTACCTTTTCACAATTTGACATTTGAACGTTTTTGTCGAGCGAGCATGAGGGGAATTTTCCTACGCGATCGATCGAACATTCATCAGGGCCGTTAGCGTCTCGTGGCACATAGATGCGTGTCGTCGTCTTATACAAAGCAATATTGTGGGACAGGTCGATCGTGAACCGCTGGAATGAAAACTGCGAATTAGTGGGTGCAAAGAACTGCTGATACGAAGCTTGATAGTTCAGGTGCAAACGATCGTCCCAGAAGATCGGCCGCATGCGGATTCCTTCGCCTAATTGCAAGAAGCCCGGTTGAGTGGACAATCCAGGAGCTGTCGTATCCGAATATAAGGCTTCAATCGAGGGACTGGAATTTCCGTTGCTCGAGCGAATATCCACGAAGCGGCCATTGGCTTCCCCGAGCAACGAGACATTCAGCCTTGGAAAAAGTGGCTTCACAACGCTTGAACCCACGATGATTTCGCGCATACCAAAGTAGGAGCGACCGGCCTCGGTCGAAAAGGGCCCGAGGCCGAAGAAAGTCAATTTATTGAGAGAAATCGCCTGGGCATACAGGTTGACCACGGTATGCTCGGGTAGCTCCGTGAGATTTGATTTGATCTTCGGTTTGCCGTAATGAACGGTCGTGCTGAAGTTGGGTGTGTGGACAAATTTGAAATAAACTCCGGCTCGCCAGGAGCCGTTGGGAGTTGCAACTGAGTCCGCGTTCCAGCTTGGGCGCCAAGTCTCTGTGGGCTTCAGGAAACCGATGTATGCCAGGCCGGCGCCAAAGCGATTCTGTGGCGCAAGGTTCCCTACGGCGATATGCACTGGATGCCCGGTAAAGAGCAGTTCCGCGCAGCCAGCTGCACCTTTCAACTGGAAACTGCCGCAGGATTCTTTGAATTTGACAATTTCTGAGGGATCGTCTACCACTTCGGTTTTCGCGGGTGCGGGGTTCTCCTGTGCGAACACACCGTGAGCCGCGACGGAGAGACATACAGAAATCAGAGCCTGGGCACTGGATCTTTTCACTTTCATGTCTTCTTTCTGCGAGCGGTCTTGCTACCTTTTTTTCTTGACTGTGGCCGTCCCGGTTTTACTCTCTTCGGCGATTTCGCCTTCTTCGCGCCCGCGGGATGCAGCTTCGAAGTCACATGTCGGATGTACTCGCTTGCTTGCCGGTCGGTTTTGATCGAGTACACATCAAGCCCGCTGCGATGGGGCTCATCCAGGTGCCGCTCGGCGAGACTCAGATGAAGGATCTGATTACGGACGAGGTCCGTGATGGGCCGGTCGGGATTGTATGCCTTGGGATGGGGCCTCGGCACTCTGACTACATAGGCACGCTTGCTCATGTCAGTCTCCAAACTCGAACCAGGGAATGTCGTCATCGGGGCGAAGATCGTCAGACAATAAGTCCAGGAAGGTCTCCGACCGGGCTTCGCGGGTAGTGCGCTTAGCATCGCCGTTCAAGAAATAGTTGGTGATCGTATTGGGGATGCAGGCGTGTTCGAAAACACGGCCGTCTACTACTGTTCCTTTGGCTACGTATGGAGAGATGAGAATCGCAGGCACTCGCACACCGAGGCGATCAAACGGGAACGGCATGCCGCCGGTGTCACCCGCTTGAGCAACAAAACCGTCCGAAATGCAAGCCGGTGGAACAACGTGGTCATACAGTCCTCCGTGTTCATCGTAAACAACCAGTAGCGCGGTGCTTGCCCACAAAGCGTCGTTGCCACGAATGGCGTTGTAAACCATTCCTATGAACCTCTCGCCCTCGTGCACATCGTGGGTTGGATGCTGATCGGATGCCAGGATCTCCCCTCCTCCGGGGCCCGGATGATCGTTGTAAGCGGGTTCGATGAAACTGTAGTCCGGGAGTTTTCCCGATTTGCAATCAGAAATGAATTGGCTGAACTGCCCGAAAACCTCAGACTGATGCTGCAGGAGATTCACAATTTCCATCGTAGAGCTTTTCTGATCGTAGTAGTAAATTTTGGCTGTCTGGCCGGCATCGATCATCCGTCCGTAAATGCTCTCGATATCCTTACCGATATAAAATACGTTCATGCCTACTTGACCAAACGAAGTTCCGTAGTGAGCGAAGGCGCGGTTGCAGATCGTGGGACCCGGGATGGAAGAAAACCAACTGTTGAAAAGCGCAAATTCTTTGGCAAGAGTGGTCAGAACCGGCAGTTTTTCCGGTTTGAAATAGTTCATGATTTCGTGCGAGAGCTTAACGTCCTTGGTTTGGGTGAAGTAACTTTTCACAAAGCCCTGCATGTTGGCGACTCGGCCGTTACTCTGTTGATCCCCGAAGATTTGTAAATCCGTTCCGGGAAAGTGGTGGTCGGGGTCGTGGACCAGTTGGTCTTGGTAGGTCGCCGCCGGCTGCACCTTTACCAGAGTTCCGTTGGTGTCAGGATTGGATTCATTTCCGGTTAGACCGTTTATCCGAGGATTGAATTCCCTTAGGCCCCCAAGCATGTGGTCGAAGGAGCGATTCTCCATCATGAGCACAACGATGTGTTTCAGTTTGTTAAACCCTACTGTCATGGTCTTACCGCCATCCTAGAAATATAATTTGTATTGTTTAGAAACGACCTTAGGCAATGACACCCAGCTTCTTGGCGGCGAAATCGAGAACCCGGGTTCCCGCGTATCCGCCGACAATGCCTACCACCAGAACACTGATCAGGCTATGAGCGATCATATTGTGCGTTTGGGGAATGACGGCAAAGACGCAGATCCACACCAAAACGACGCCGCCGACAATTCCGATAAACATCCTCCACCAAATCGACCCCTTCATCGTATCTCGTGCGGCAATGCCTCCAACCAACCCACCGATGAGACAAAGAACCACAACCAACCAGATAGATATCACTATCGCGATTCGCTGTTTGTTGTGACCCGACGTCCACATTTCAAGGTTCGCTGTACCGCTCCATGTTGGCTCAAGGTAGAACGTAGCTGTGCCGTCATTGGCAGATATATCCGAGCCGTCGGGTTCCACATGAAGACTGGGATTGCTGCTGGAAACATTGACATGGCGCTTGCGATCGGTCTGGATGCAGTGCCCCTGATCATCGAAGAAGCAACCGACCAGCGGTTCTCGATCGATCAAGGACATCTTAACCATGGTCTCCGAAGTGGCAGGACCGAAGCCATAGATTGGCGGAGAGAACAGCACCTTTAAGGTAGAACTTCCCTGAACAAAAACCTTGGGAGCAGAACTGACGAGCGTAATCGTGGCTTCCACCGGAGAGCCAGACACGAGCCTGCCCTCGGCGGCGAGTTTACCCCGGCGAATAATCATCGGCTGCGGGTTGAACGTGCCGTTCGACCAAGAGATCCAGAGCAGGATATCGGACGGAGCACCTTTCCCGTCAGGAGCCATATAGTAAACGTTAATTCGAGCGAAGTCTTTGCCGTCGGAAAGAATTTCGTCCTTACCAGTGGAATTAACGAGAAGTAACTCGGGCTTTTCGGGTGGCTCTGCCGGCGACGTTGGAGTTCCTGAACCAGAGCCAGGATCTTGTGTTTCGAGAAAAGACTCCTCTGGTGCGGGCTTTCCCCAAGAAACAAAGGTCAGGATGGGACGAGTGCCAGGTGACCCGAAACGATGGAACGAGCTCGGATGAGCAGCGGGTTTCTTGGCCCTCGATCTGGGCGATTTCGATGACGGACCAACAATGAACACCGTGTTTCCTGCAGAGAGCAGCGAATCTGTGGATTCCGAGACGCGGATTTGCATGATGCCATATTCGGACGCGGCGAACGACGCGGACGTGAAATTTTGCCCGCTGGGTATCACCACGGTCTGGCGCTCAACTTTTTTGGATGGAAAAGTAATTTCGAGGTTGACCGTGCATGGGTGGTCCCAGGTCGCCGGCTGATTGTCCGCATTGCGCATAAAAACTTTGAGGGGCACGCTCGAATTGATGGCGATCGAGGGGGCGTCAGGCTGGACGTCAAGTTTGATGGGACCAGTAGCGACCCGAGTAGCCATTTGGCGCATTGACGGGGCTTGGGCAGCAGTAACCTCAGGCGAGCAAGTCAGCCGGAGAATAACGAAACACAACAATACCGAGACCGCGTAGTTAGGCTTGCATGCGCGCATCAAATCCTCCTTCAGGTCTAATTGGTAGGCCGGCGCAAATCTTCGAGTGTCGAAACAAGAGGGGCCGCTTGATTTAGTTTTGTTCGGACGCAAAAAGGCATTTGTTTTGGCCTAAGTTAGATTGCTGATTGTTCCAGTTCTTCCAACGCTGTCCATATCGAGCGGCGCCTTCTTTTGGTCTAGGCGGACAAGCGTTTCAAGCTTCCAGCGTGCCGCTAGACAGCCGAACGATCTTGTTCAGGCTTATACGTCGGGGGTATCTAAGCGTCAAGTTAATAATTCTAACTTTACGTAGTACTTTAGTACTAACGTCAGAAAAGTCTAGCAGCTCCTGGCCGTAGCTCTTAAATCGCATTCAGCGACTAGCTCGGTGCCTCTTGTAGGTTGTGTTGTCTGAGTGTCTAATGCTTTTGGAGGATTTATGGACATTCTGGCAGCGCTGAAACAAGAAGAAGTAAAACTACAGCAGCAGTTAAGAGGGGTTCAGGGAGCCATCACCGCCTTGAACGGTTCGACGAACCGCGCCGCGTCTCGCGCACCGATCGCAAGTCACAACAAAGTCCAGCGCAAGCGCACAATGTCTGCCGCAGCTCGAGCCAAGATATCGAGGCTGACAAAAGCGCGGTGGGCGAAATTTCGGGCCGACAAGGCGAAAAAGGCGAAGTAGTCGATCTTCCGTAAGACATCGGGAGTGCACAAATCGATTGCAAATCACGGGAAGCGAGCTGGCGACAGTTTGAGAGTTGACGTACAAATTGCCCTCTCGTTTCCCGAATTCATCGCAGGACTATCTCGTCTGCATCCACAACGTGTACCGTACCTAGGTTCAGCTCCCGGATTCCGGCCTCGACCTTCGAAAGATCTCCGACTACTACCCAGACCAGGTGATCCGGGTCGAGGAAGAACTTCCCTGCCATACCTAGTTCGCTCGTCGTCAGCGCCCGCACTTTGGATGCGTAGATTGAGAAGTAATCGTCGGGCAAGCGATATTGCACGATGGTTTCGATAGCGTCGCTGACCTCGCCCATGGTCTCGCGCGACCCTGCCAAACGAAGTGTTCGATTCGCCTTGTCCTTGGTGAGCTCTTCTTCCCTGATCGGCCGTGCGCCAGAAACGTCGTGAAGCTCCTTGTTCAGTTCAACGATCGACTCTTTGGTCTTGTCCGTGTGCACTGGCGCCTGGGTTACCCAGGCGCTATCGCCCCGCGCAAACAAAAATGCCGTGCGCGCCCCGTAAGACCAATGCTTGTCTTCTCGCAGTGTACCGCCGACGCCAGTACTTCCAGAACGGTCACTTGGTGCGAAAACGATGCGGTGTCTGGATCAGCGCAATCAACAACGCCGCCCGAATCGGACCGATCGAAGGGATTTGGCGGAGCAGTTTGGTCGCCTTGTGCTTCTTACTCTCGGCCAACAGATCGCGCCTGACTGCCTGGCGCAAGACTCTCAGGGCATCGAGTTGTTGGTAATAAAATTCTGCCCGGCGGAGCACTCCCACCTCGGTGATCTTCGCCAGCCACTCGGCACCATGACGCGGAGCATAGACTTGCTTGCCGCCACAAGGAATACCCCAACTGCGATAGATCGCCTTCACTCGGCTCATCACTCGTCCGAGATCTTTGCTGATCGTCAGATAGCTGCGCGCCAGTTCGGAAGAACCTGCCCTCACAATAGACAGCTCTTGTCCGGTGGAAACAATGCAGGAAAGCATAAAGCAGACCAGTGGTGCGAATTGGCGGATGTATGGCACGGTTAGTCGCTCCGCCTCTTGAAACAGCTACAGCGAAAACCGTCGCAATTCTCCAACCTTCTGATTAGCCGGATTACCGGACGAGTGAATTGCCAACTCACGGGCCGGGACTACCCTTTCTGACACTTTTGACTGAGTAAGTGACCAGCCGGCCACGTCTTCGTCAGTTACGCCGAAATCAATCACATTGGTACCTGATAAACACGGCGGTCTCAATGGCTTGACGCGACACCCGCTCGAAGCCTAAGCACCGGACCTTGAGTAGCTAGGGACGGTTCGCCTTGCTGATCCAAGCGTCGCTGAACTGTCCACAATTACGGACACCAACGGCGGAGCCGTCCAAAGTCAGAGTTGAGAAATCCCTGTAATCTCCAATCCGTTTCCAATTGGTTGCCCTCAATTGCGGACGATTTCAGAAAACGATTGCCTTTCTAGCGTCGCACCGTAATATCCGCGCCTTCCAGAAAGGAAGGTGGTGCTCGTTTTATGACGCTCTTCGAATACCTCTTCAAGGATCCCGCAGCACTCCGACGGCAAACAACCGCTCCGCTGTGTGAGGAACGCCTCGCGTTTCTAACCCACATGAAGGCGCACGACCGCAAACGCAACACGCTCCGTGCTATGACCACTCATCTTTTGCACATCAACCGCACGCTCGGATTTTCAAACGAAATGCGCGTGCTCACGATGGAAGAGTTGAGGAGCGCCGGCCGCGCTTGGGCGCAATATAACGGTCCCTTACGAAAGAGAGTTCCAGGCAAGTATTCGTATGAACTTTACATGCGCATAGCGCGTGGATGGCTGCGCTTTCACAAGTGTCTCGAAGAGTCCCGGAAGGCAAGGATCTTCGAATGCAAGCTGGGCGATTTTGAGAAAACTCTTCGCAGCCGGTTTGGTCTCGCTACCTCCACCATCGAGGTGCGGTCGAGGCATGTTTCGGGCTTTCTCAACTAGATCGCCAAGCGCCGCGTTGCAATGCTTAGCGTCAGCGTCGGACATGTCGAGCGTTACCTTGACGTTCAGAAGGCAAGGGGTTGGGCGATTCCTACGCTAGCCATGACAGCTTATTCTCTTCAGAAATTCTTCTTTCATGCTGAGGGACGTGGCTGGGTACGGCAGGGATTGTCATTCGGTGTGCCGTCGTTCGCCATTCCACGACATTCGTTCGTGTCCAAAGGACCGTCATGGAGGGATGTACAACGAATGCTTGCCTCTCTTGACGATGGAAGGCCAGTCGAACTTCGAGATCACGCCTTGTTGATTCTGATGGCGGTCTACGGTCTCCGTGCCGGAGATGTTATCGCGTTGCAACTGTTCGTGGAGAGCTTCCAGTCGTTGAAGAACGCGAATTAGGGAATCCACATTCTTGTTCCAGAGATACAGCTCGGCGTAGATGTCGGTCCCCACGGCTCTTTTCCCACTTAACTTTGCTTTATCGTAAAATCTGGTATGTAAAGTGAGTCGGGCAGTTTCTCGCCTCGACTTGCGTGCCCCCGCGACCCTGCCGGGATGGACGTCGAACAAGCGCCTTGGGCGACGGACATAGCAAGGCGAGTTGGTGTAATCTCCGGCGGTTGCCGTTGCCCCGCTTCCGCGGCAGCCATGGCAAGACGAGTTGGCCCTCTTTGCCTCGATCTGTTGGAGTTGTTGTGCAGCGGCGGAGATTTCACTACCGGCTCAGGAGGGAATGAAGCCGGGGACAGCGAGCACGTGGAGAGTTGCGCCTCAAATGGAAAATGGATAACTTCTTGTATAGCCATCGTTGCACCTCATACGTGCGACTTGGTCAGGGGCGCGTTGGTGTTGATAGCACCGGCGCGTCCCGCTCACCCAGAAATTCTTTTCGAGTTCTTCTTTCTTCGTCCTTGGCCCTCGCGAAAGTGGTCTCTCTTGTAGGCCTTAATTCTTAGTATGTCCTTAGCCGTCCACCGCCAATGCTTACCACCATTCATGCCGATTTCGTCCGACGCGGAAACTCTTCCGGTAGCCTGCCAACGGAGCAACGTCACCCAATGAACTCCTGCTTGTCGCGCCGCTTCCTTCGTCGAAAATGTCTTGCTCACTTAGGCTATACCCCTATAGCTTATGTTGTCAAGCAAAAAGCGAAACCCGAATGGCGTCAGCCAAACCGAGCTAGAGGAGAATATCTCAGTTGTGACGGAAATCGGAAGGTTTGCCGGATACGGTCAAAGATGCATTCCCTCAAACGGCAGGGCTCAGTTACCGGCCGCTGTCTTCGAGTGCTGCCAAGAATGCGGCTACGTCGCGAACTCCGACCGCCTTCAATGTACGGTCTAAGTCTTGTGAAGAACGAAGCGGTAAAAACGCCTCTTCGGAGAGCTAAACAGGACCACCTTCTTTTCGCAATGGAGAAGGTTCACAACATTCGCGAGGGTGCCCTTGCTGACCCCATCCCAGAGCATGAATCTACAACTCGCATCCTTAGCCATGGCACGATCCTTGATCCCGTAGTAATGCCGATCGTCCCTTATAGTGGATTCTACAGAATGCGGCCGGACAGGCCAGTTGCCGAGGTTATTGCGACAAACATCCATACAGTAGACAAACACGTGCTGGTAGTTGCGTTCTGCAAGATATCGTTGCACAGCCTTGTCGGCCCCGTTTGCGTCACCCACGAGCACGGTGAGCTGCTTCGCTACGATGTTATCGAGCGGCTCTTTCACCGGACCGCTTAGCTTAGGCAGCGCGCGCGAACCACCCACAAAGACAGAATCCATAGCTCAACTCCTCGTACGGGTTAACGCCAGGGCATAAGCCGATTTGACGAGTCTGCTCTTTCAGGGTCTTTGCCGAATTACCTTGCGGGTTTCAGAATGCCCTAGAAGGCATAGAGAGGGAGACGGACGAGACTTCCGATTCTTGTAAAATCCTTATCCAAGGTAAAAAGTGTGGCGCCATGCTCTAAGACTATCGCTGCGATCACAGCGTCGACGGTCGTGACGGCGATGCCCTTGGCACGAGCAGTTCGAAAAATCGCGGCTGCTTCCCGATAGGTCCCGAACCCCGTTGGATCGAGCATCTCCCACTGCGAGAGATAGTGCTCGATGCGGCTCACATCGCGCTTGAGACCTTGCAAAACTTCCGTGACGACAACACCTGCGAGCGCGAAGGGCTCTGCCTCGGCAATCATGCGTCGCAATTCGACACCTGCCCGAGAGGGGGAAGAACTCAGGAAATCGATCCACACGGAACTATCGACAAGGATCAAGGGCCACCAAAATCAAACTCGGTTTCTCCGCATAGACTTGGAGTCGCCTTTCCAGATGCCACTACCGTAGTACCGCAGAATGCCCTTACGGCTCTCCGAACGAACAAGTAATTCGAGGGCCTTATCCACGATCTGGCGTTTGCTCTTGAGACGCGTGAGCTTTCGTGCCTTACGGACCAGGCTCTCGTCAATGTCGATATTGGTTCTCATAGATTTACTATACACCAATTTGTGCTATTTTTGTGCATCACTTTTTAGCAATCTCGCCAAGCGCGCAGGCGTATTCCGAGTTCCTGTTGCACAGATGGAATCGATATAGCAGAATGCAGCTGCCTCTGTCTTCCTGATAAGTTTTTACTATAGACATTTCAGCCTCCGATAATTAGTTTCCTACGGCACAATGATCACGGTGACTTCGAGACGGGAATCGGAAAGCTTTCGAAGGTCGGCTTCCACGCCGCGCGGGTTCCCGATCATGCCATCCGGATCGTACACCACACAGACAAGACACCCGCAATCTCGATGCTCTCTGTAACGAGCTACATCAATGATGAGCTCATCGGAGATTTGCTTCGCCACGTGTCCTTTTCTGGCGACTTTTGCTTCAATCACGATCTGCTCCGTTTTCAACAGGAAGTCCATCCTCGCTGATCCCCCTGCGTGGGACGGAGTCCATTCCTCGGTTCGGATGTCATCGAAGTCGACTCGAAGAAGCGCGTGCAGCAAACCCTGCAGGTCGTACTCGTCACGAATCTCGAAGTTAGGTCTGCTCACCGCGGCCAGACGGAATCAGTAGTATGCAAGCGTGCGGTGGCGAACAGTGGAATAAAATTCATCCCCGCGTGTGGAATCAAGATTTCTGCCAGATTCCAATCGTTCAAAAAGAAAAACAACACAGACCCACGGTAACCGAAACGGAACTCGGAGAAATTCTTGCCAGCGTCAAAGACAAGCATCGCGTCCTGTTTACGCTGCTGGCCGGGACCGGGCTTCGCATGGGTGAGGCTTTAGGCTTGAAGGTTTCCGATTTCTCGTCTGACTGCCGCATGCTGCACGTTCGACGCAGCATTTGGCGAGGCAAGGAACAGGAGCCTAAGACGCCTAACGCTATCCGCGTAATCGACATGGCGGAGCTGCTGGCGAGTGTTCTTCGGTCGTACGTTGTAGGGAGGGTTGGCTACCTCTTCGCTACGCGAACAGGCCGCCCGCTCGCCCCACGAAACGTGTTGCGGGACCTGCACGATACGGGCAAGGCGGTTGGCTTTCATGCTTTCCGCCGCTACCGTGCCGCAGTGCTCCGCAAAGCTCAAGTGCCCGAGGACCTCATCACGCTTTGGCTTGGGCACGCCAGAACGTTGACAGACCGCTACGCGAGCCAGCTCCGCGAGGACGTTAACTATCGCAGTGAATGGTGTGAGCGGGCAGGGTTGGGCTTTTCAATGGTTACATTGTTACACGCGGATGCGGTCCAAAATAAAATAGCGGAGGCCGCGTAAACGTGTTTCGAGTGAAGGGTTTGGAAATGGTCGGGGCGAAAGGATTTGAACCTTCGACCTCCTGGTCCCGAACCAGGCGCGCTAGCCAGGCTGCGCTACGCCCCGACCGATGGGCCCGGCACTAAAGCCAGGCGCAAAACATAGATTAACATAGCGGCTTGGCGTGCGTCTCGACTCCCCAAAAAAACAAACCGCCGGAAGGCAGTAGCCCGCCGGCGGTTCATCTGCTTTCCGGTTAGAACGACAGGCGCAACGCCAACTGAATGATGCGCGGATCGTAAGTGCCGGTGATCTGGCCGAACTGGCCACTATTGATGTTGGTGCCCGGAGCTCCACCAGCCAGTGTGCCATCTCCGTTGTTAACCACACGCGGGTCGAGGAAGTTCGCGTGGTTGAAGATATTGAAGAACTCCGCACGAAATTCAATCTTCACTCGTTCGGTGATGGCGGTGGTCTTCGAGAATGCCATGTCCACATTCACGTAGCTGGGTCCGCGAAGCAGGTTACGCGGCAACGTGCCGTAGGTAGCCAACGATGGATCCGCGACGACTTGAGCGTTGGAGGGAAAAATCCCTGGTCCCGGCACGCAGGTGGCGATTGGATTGTTATCATCTCCGCACTGCGCGCCGCTAAAGCTGTTGGGATTAAATATGTAATTCCCCGGTCCGGATCCGAAATCCGTAGCTTTATGCGGATCTACAGTATTAATGGGCCCGACGATGTTCGCGAACACGTCAAACGGGTCGCCCGCGCCGGAAGGTCCTTCCGCGCCGGGAACGAAGCGATCAGGCAAGCTCGCGAAGATATCCATCGGCAGGCCGGAACGCCAGGTCACGATCGGGAACACGCTCCATCCTTGCGTCAGGCGCTTCGGTCCGGAACTCCATGCCTGGTCGATGGGCAAATCCCATCCGCCGCTGAAGGTGATGCGGTGCCGTACGTCCTGATCACTGGATGCCCGGAACGCGTTCGGGAAATAAGAGGCCACTTCCGAGTTCCGTTGGCGGAAGCCGGAAGCATTGTCGATGCTGTGAGCCAACGTATAAGCCAGAGTGAAATAAGTCCGGCCGATGAAACGGTTGTTGGCCATCTGTTTGGTCAAACTGGTCTGCAGACTGTTGTAGTTAGCTTTCGAAACGTTCTTGAATTCCGGCAGGCCGGCGAAACTGCACACGGCGTTCGGGTCGGCCCCCGATGAGGAGTTCCCGTCTTCATCCACGCAGGTGGTATCTCCAGCGCCCAAATTCAGGACGCGATCCGTAGTTCCCAGCACGAACGGGTTGATGTCAATTAGCGAGGTCAGCCCGTGAGAACTGCTGCCGACGTAACTGACTTCCAATACCGTGTTCGGAGCAACCTCACGCTGCAGGCTCAGATTGTATTGATAGGTGTACGGCGTCCGCAGGTGCGGATCGACAATGAAAACGATGCCGGAGGAGTTGAAGGGCAAGAAACCCGCGGCCAGAAAGTCCACGTCTGGTGACGGCGGCTTGGACGGGAAAGAGTTTGGCGTAGCCGGCGACGCAGTCGTGAACGGATCTGTAAAGAATGGGAACGGCGCGTTCTGCGCCACCGTTGTCGGGTCAAAGTTCAAACCGAGACCTCCGAAGAACGGAGGTTGCCCGTTGAACTGCAGATTGTCCTCGCCCTTCAGCACGTCGTAGAACACGCCAAACCCACCACGCAGGCTGGTTTTGCCGTTGCCAAAAACGTCCCACGCGAACCCCACTCGCGGAGCCCAATCATTCTTATCCGGAAAATTCGCGCCTTCGGGTGCTCCCTTGTCGCCAGGGAACAGCAGGCCCGTTGGAGCGTTCACAAACCTGGTCGACTGCGCACCTGGAACGATGGAGAAGGAGCGTCCGCCGGTGTCCAGTTTTGGCGAGCTGTACTCATAACGTACGCCCAGGTTGAGCGACAGGCGCTTGGTGATGCGCCATTCGTCCTGGAAAAATCCGTAGTAAGACTTGCTGCGAATGTTCGATGGCGCGGCCGGGGACTGGAAATACTGCGAAGGCGCACCCAGCAGGAAGTCCGCCAGTGAATTACCCGAAGCGGTGCCATTGAAGTCGAATTCACCATTGACGATGAAATCAAACACGGTGTTGTTCTGATAGGCGGAAACTCCCGCACCGATTTTGTAATTATGTTTGCCGCGGATGTAGCTGAGGGTGTCTGAAAAGCCGAAGGTGTTGTTGATCAATGCCGTCGGACCCTGCTCACTAAATCCGAGCGACAAACCGTTGTCGAAAAGAATGTTGGGAGGACCTGTGGGATTGTCCGGAGTCGTGCCAATTCCCAGGTCTGCCGCAGTGGGCAACTTGTTGGCCGGCTGAGACTGCAGCGTGTTGTTACGCTGCACGAATAGCCGCAACTCGTTCACCATATTGGGAGTGAAAGTACGGCTGTACGCTAGATTCCCGAAATAATTGTTGTTGTTCGTGGTATCGGCAAAACCGGGAACGGTCGCAAATAGAAATGGATTCAACTGTGGATTGCGGATTCCACCTAGGGTCACCGTCAACTTGTCCTTGTCGGTAATTACAAAATCCGACTTGATGGTGAGTTCGTTGTTATTGTTCGTGTGCGACCCATGGAAATTGGCATCGCCGCTCTCCGCCGTCGGAAACAGCCCCGCGGCGATATATTTTTGCGCCACTGGATCAAATTTGGATGGATCGATTATTCCGCATGCCGCGCTGGCCGCGTTCGGCTGAAAGAATGGATTGGCTTGCAGGAAACCCGCCACCCCCGCATCGGCGTTGGGGCAGTTGCCGGGAGTTCCCCCGTTGGAGAAATCACCAGTAAGCTGAGCCGGGGTATACACGGTGAAGTCGCCACTAACCTGCTGCGACACCAGACGTTGACCCTGATACCCGACGAAGAAAAACAACTTGTCCTTCTTGATTGGGCCTCCGAAAGTTCCGCCGTATTGATTCCTCTTCAAAACATCGCGGTCCAGTCCATCGACCTTGTTAAAGAAGGTGTTCGCGTTCAAAGCGTCGTTGCGTAGAAATTCGAAACCGCTGCCGTGATACTGGTTGGTCCCCGATTTCGTTACCACGCTGATGACGCCGCCGCCGTTGCGACCATATTCCGCGGAATAATTGCTTTCCAGGATGCGAAACTCCGCGATGGTGTCGGGGTTTGGATTGTAAACGACGCTGTTATCCAGGAGGTTGTTGTTGAGGCCCCCGTCCAGTAGAAATGTCACGGAGTCTGTTCGTCCGCCAGCGATGCTGAATGTTCCGGCGGCGGTGGAGTCACCATTCGTTTCCGTGACGCCAGGTTGAAGCAGTGCGAGGTTAAGCACGTTCCTGCCATTCAGGGGCGCCTGCTGCACGGCATCCCCCTGGACCGTCGCGCCCACGGTTTGGTTGATCGTTTCGACGTTGGCCGCTTGTTCCTTCACTTCGACAATTTCGTTCTGCTGCCCAATGTCCAGTTTCGCATCCAGGCGCAACGATTGATTGATCTGCAAATTCTGGTGATCAAAAACCTGCTTGCGGAAACCAGGATGCTCAAACGTCACGGTATACGCCCCGATGGGAAGAGCGAGCACCTGAAAGAACCCATCTTTATCAGTGACAGTTTCCTGGACGATATTGGTGCCGAGATTCTTCACCGCGACCTTAACGTCCACGATACTCGCGCCGCTCTGATCGGTAACATTGCCGACGATGCGCCCGGTGGCGTCCTGCGCCCAGGAAACCGCCACGAAGAGAGTCATTAAAGCCAAACTCATTAGTAAATTACGTTTTGCAAATGAAAACCAGTTCATGAAATCCGATCCTTTCGCACACCAATCCAGATTGAAGTGCCTCAAGGGCTACAGAAAAGTTCCTGCGACGCCCGATGTCCTCGAATAGGAATGCAAGTGATGGGCCGCGAATGATGTGTTGCAAAGACTGCACTTATTGCAACATAAATTCTGAGGATTCAAGTAGGTGAAGATATTTACCAAACTAAATCTACATATCCATATAAATTTATGAAACCGTAAGGCAACTTTTGAACAAGAAGGAGGTTCAAAAAACATTGTTACGGCGTGAAGATTCCCGAAGACGAAGGGATCAGAGGAACGTCACGTCTCAGTGGAAGTTCGTCGTTTCTCTCCTGGCCCAAGGACGAACGTCGAACAACAAGGAATCGTCAGGCATCCGGCGAAGAGCTGCTTGAGACGAATGGCGTTTTTTTTTGCGTGGCGCACAGGCTCGCGCGCCACGCCATGTGCTCGTGCTGGTTTGCAGGCGGCGACGGCTAGAACGAATACCGCGCGCCCACTTGCATTACTCGCGGCTGCCCCTGTATCTGCGTAAAGTTTGACCAGTTATCCGGGGGATTCAAGCCGCGAAGGGCGGGATCACGAGAGACGCCGATACCCGTGCGGCTATTGTCCACAAGTCCAAATCTTTGCAGGTTAGCGACGTTAAACACATCCCAGCGCAGTTGCAGCTGATGCTTCTCGCTCCAGGGCATGGTCCAGGTCTTCGCCAAACCGATATCCACATTCAGATATCCGGGCAACCGAATGTAATTCCGCGGGCCCGTTTCTCCAGGATAAGCGTTGCGGAAGCTCTGATAAATTGCCTTGATGTCGCAGCCACTGCCGCCGAAAAGCTTAGGAACACCATCCGACGAACGATTCGGGCATGTATGAAACGGAGCTGCGGGAGTCACAGCGGCTTGAACGTTCCAATTTGTGGCCCATCGTGCATCATCGAAAGGCGACACCGGCATGGGCAATCCTGTATTCCAGCGGTAAATGCTGGAAAGTTGCCAGCCTCCGAATACCGCGTCAGCGAGGCGGCTTGCACTGCTCATAAAAGTTCTGCCCTTGCCGAAGGGCAGCTGCCACACCGCATCGGCGTTGATCAGGTGACGAATATCAAAGTCGGAGCTGGCGTAATTGCAGCGCTGGCAAAGAGGATTGACGATAAAAGCGCCGTTTCCATTGTTGTTGCCGTAGGCGCTTTGCGTCTCCGATTGCAGCCCGGAAGCGTCATCCAAGGAGTGGCTGAAGGTGTAATTAAAATCCATCGTCAAACTGCTGAGCCGCTGCCGCACCGAAACGGTAAGTCCGTTGTAGTTGGAATTCCCCACCGTGCTCCAGGCGGATAGAGCGCCATATTGGGGCTGCGTGAATCGCGTCGGGTTACCAGCGTCAAACAGCGCGCTATCGACCGCAAATTGCGCATCGGTCCAGTCATTGCCTGCGAATTGCGACGGGTCGGAACCGCTAGGTGCCGGTGTGCGGCTTTGCAGCGCATAGAAAGCCTGCGTGTTCGTCCACGTAGGATTGAACATGTTGCCGGCTGCGTCAGGCAGGCCAATATCATTGTTCAGAAGAGTAGCTAGTTGGCCCACGGGAAAGAGATTGTCAAAGAATGGAATGGAGGCGATCTGGCTGGTGTCCACGCCCTTCTGGCGTTGTTTTTCCAGCATGGTTCCGGCGGTATACCAGTCCATGCCGCTCTTGGGGTCGCGAATGTCATTAAAGGCAGCGACGTCCCGGCGCGCCAGAAGGCTTCGTCCCATGCGCCCGACATAGGATACGGATAACGTGGTGCCCAGGCGCATTTGACGTTCGTAGGTCAGATTCCAGACGTACTCCGTCGGAGCATGGATGCTCGAGTCCACCCCAACCTCAATGCGACCGCCCTGGTCGGAAGGCTGGGACAGGGGGAATTGCAGGCCTGCCGGTACCGTCACAAGGGGCAAGGAGTGAACATCCTGGCTAAAGCCGGTGAATAACGGAGCAAGGTCATGGCTCGCGCTCGGCGCAGTATCAAATGTATTTGCCGGCGTCGTAAAGTTAGACGTGAAGCCCAAGGTGTTATTCAGATCCCAATCCACCGCGAGAGCCTGCCCGTAGTAGTCGTTGGTTATGGCAAAGCCGCCGCGCAGCACCGATTTGCCACCGTCCGGCGACCAAGCCAAAGCGATACGCGGTTGGAAATTTTTTTGTCCCAGTTGTACTTGGCTTTCCGTCGTTCACCGGGCCCGAACGGTTGATGACGATGGGATCGGTAAAGTTTTCGCCCTGCGCGGAAGCAGCGACTCGGTCTTTAAAATAGGTTCCCAGAGGAACGGTAGGCTGCACTTCAAATCCCTGGGTTTCATATACGGGGCGCTCCAAACTGTAACGCAGACCTAACGTCAACGTGAGGTGCGGACGAATCTTCCAGGAATCCTGTACATATTCCTCGTAAGCTTGCGTGGCAAAGTTTCGAACAGTTGGAGCGCCAGGAGGCAACACGCTTCCATCCTTGTTGAACGTAAAGTCGGCGATGTATTCCGAGAACCGCCCTATAACCGCCGCTCCGGCGTTTTGGATTTCGGAGATGGAATTCAGCGATTGATTCGCATTTTGTCCGCCGGGCAATCCATTGGCAATCAAATAGTCCTGAAAGTCGTTCGAAATGTGGTCGCCTGCTCCGAGATAGAACGAAGGATTGGTGATCGCAAAATCAAAAGCCGTCGCGAAGCTTTCCCGATGGTTGCTGATAAGACGCACGTTGGCGCCAAACTGGACGGTGTGTTTTCCGTGCGTCCAGGAAACGTCGTCAGTAAAATTGTGTACCGGGGTAACGCGGCTGAGAGTATGAGTCTGGTTGTTAGGCTGAAAAACAAAGCGGAAACTGATATCGTTCCCGTCGCTATCTCCGCCTTCCGTGAAAGCCTGGCGTGTATAACCGTAACGGAAGCTATTCACAACATTGTGCACCGTCCAGGTATGGCCAAGCGCCAAGCCCCGCGGATGATTCCAGACCTGAGGTGAAGTGGCATCCGGCAGATATTGAGGAAGGGTCTGGTGGTCATGAATTACATTGATGCGCGCGAAGAGCGACTGCGAACCGGTCAGGTTGTAATCGAGCCTCAGAATATGGGAGTTCAGAATTATCGGCGTGGGAGCGTTGAACCGGAAGCCACCGGTATTCAACCCATCGCCGATGGTCGTATCGTTAGCAGGATATTTGGCGGCGGCAGCGGCCAGCGCGTCCAACGCAGCTTGGTTGATTCCCGTGTCTGGGTAGACTTGCTTAACCTGATCTAGGGTCAACGACGCCGGCAGAGGATTGTTGCAGGCGACATCCGGGCAATACGTATAGTTCAAAGTGCCTTGACCCAAACTTGGTAACGGTACGATTTGATGCTCGCTCTGCGCTGTCGCATCGCGCCGCCCTTCATAGCTATAGAAGAAAAATATTTTATTCTTCCAGATCGGCCCGCCGATCCCCCCGCCGAACGTGTTACGAACGAGAGGCGTTCGAGGTACGCCTGCAGCATTGCTGAACCAATCGTTGGCCTCGAAGGGCGTGCCACGATAGAACTCAAACGCGGCTCCATGCAAGCTGTTAGTGCCGGACTTGGTGACGAGATTGATTTGTGCTCCAGCCGAACGGCCCTGATTTGCGCCGCCATTCGCCGTGGTGACGCGAAACTCTTCGACAGCCTCGGAATTCAAGCGCAGCACCGGGCCCGTGGTGATGTCTCCTCTGTCAGTATCCAGCGCGCCGAGCACCAGTGTGTTATTCGTGGTTGGCGTGGCCGCATTGCCAGTCTGCGCATTGTTGATGTCAACGCCATCCAGAGTCACGTTGGACTGGTCTGATCGCGAACCGGTGACATAGCCCTCTCGCGTGGCACCCGGTTGCAGACTGAGCAAGTCCACCAGGTTGCGGCCCTCCAATGGAAGTTGAGTGATCTGATTGGTGTTGAACGTATTGCCCAGCGAGGCGTCCTGTGTGTTGATCAAGGCGCCCTGGTCGCTTGCGGTGACCTCCACCGTTGCACTTACCGAGCCAACCGCCAATCGCACGTTGTTATCGGTGGGCTTCCCTACGAGGGCCTGTACGTTGTCCGTAACATTCTTGCTGAAGCCCGGTGCCTCTACTTCGACCTGGTATGTGCCCGGACTGATCAAATCGAACAGGTAAGTTCCATCGTCCGACGACTCCACGCTGCGCGCGGCGTTCGTCGCAGTATTCGTCAGTGTGACCTTCGCGCCAGCCACCGGTCGTCTCTGCGGGTCGGTGATCGTGCCGCCGATCGAAGAGGTCCCCGTTTGACTGCGCAACTGCGCCACGAACACACAAAATAAGGCTATCGCCGCTACCGCCCTGAGAGCGCGCATCGAATATTCCTTTCGCACTATGGAACTAAATTGTCGTTTCACTTTTCCGCCACTGGTTGAGAGACCAGGAAGGTGTTACGAGCGGCATTGCAACTGGAGTGCCGCATTCGCACGCATTGCAAACACTGGAGTTGTATTTGGAAGGGGACCTATAAATTCAAGTAGCTGAAGATAATTATGGTCTCAATCTTCATATCCATATGAATTTATGAGTTTTTCGGGAGATAACAGCAGCCGCTGACTTTCGTCAGGCGACTTTGATGGCAAACAAAAAACCGTCGGAAGTATTACTCCCGACGGCCGATGAAAACCCAGGATCCACAGGCGTGAAGACTCAAGAACACACCGGTGGTCCGGTTTGGGTTTCTACACTTTAGAACGAGTAGCGCGCTCCGACCTGGAATACGCGGGGGTTGCCCTGTATCTGGGTGAAGTTTGAAAAATTGCTTGGAGGATTAAGCCCCTGGAGCGCGGGGTCGCGGCCTATACCGAGACCCGTCCGTGAAATATCCAGTAGCCCGAACCTTTGCAGGTTGGCAATGTTGAAAATGTCCCATCGTATCTGCAGTTGATGTTTCTCGCTCCAAGGCATCCTGAATGATTTTGCCAGTCCGACGTCCGCATTCATATAGCCGGGCAAGCGAATGTAGTTTCGCGGCCCAGTCTCGCCTGGATACGCGTTCCGAAAGTTTTGGTAAATGGCTGTAAGGTCGCAACCGCTGCCGCCAAATAGTTTAGGTGCGCCGTCTGTGGAACGATTGGGACACGTATGTATCGGGTGTATTGGTGTAGCGTTGGCCTGCACGTTCCAGTTGGTGGCCCATCTGGCATCATCAAATGGTGACGTGGTCGGCAGGCCGGTATTCCAACGATAAATCGTGGACAGTTGCCAGCCTCCCAATACCGCTTGTGCGAAGCCATTAGCACCGGCCATAAATCGTCGGCCCCGGCCAAACGGCATTTCCCAAACCGCCGACACGTTGATCAGGTGACGAATGTCGAAATCAGAACTGGCATAGTTGTCGCCCTGCCGAATGGGGTTCACAATGAACGCACCGTTGCCGTTGGGATTGCCGAAGGCGCTGGCTTCCGATTGCAATCCGGAAGCATCGTCCAGCGAGTGAGAGTAGGTGTAATTAAAGTCCATGGTGACGCTGCTGAGGCGCTGGCGCAGCGAAACGGTGAGCCCATGATAATTGGAATTGGCGACCGTGCTCCAGGAGGAAAGCGCCCCGTACTGAGGTTGCGTAAACTTGGTTGGAAGGCCAGCGTCGGATAGCGCGATATCCGCTTCAAACTGCGCATCCGTCCAATCGTTACCCGCAAAGAACGCAAATGGATTTGACGGCGTGCGGCTCTGCATTCCGTAAAACACCTGCGTGGGAGTCCAGTTAGACGGAAATCCCGCGGCAATGTTGGGATCGTTATTGAATAGATCCACGAGATTCGACGGAAACAGGTTATCGAAGAACGGAATGGAAGCGATCTGGCTGGTGTCGATGCCCTTCTGCCGTTGCTTTTCCAGAATAGTTCCGGCGGTGTACCAGTCCATGCCGCTCTTGGGATCGCGAAGGTCGTTGAACGCCACCGCGTCGCGACGTGCCAAGAGACTTCGCCCCGCTCTTCCGATGTAAGAGACCGACAGAGTCATTCCTGCTCGCAATTGCCGCTCGTAGGTCAAATTCCACACATATTCCGTGGGCGCGTGCAGGTTAGAGTCCACGCCCGTTTCGATTCTCCCTCCCTCGTCAGAGGGTTGTGAGAGCGGAAACACGAGGGCGTCTGGTACCACGACTCCAGGAAGGTCGTGAGCGCTCTGATTGAAGCCGGTGAACAGCGGCGCCAGGTTGGAGCCTGAAGAATCGTAGGTGTTAGCCGGGGTGGTGAAGTTGGAAGTGAAACCCAGAGTGTTATTCAGGTCCCAATCAACCGCCAGCGCCTGCCCGTAGTAATCGTTGGTCATCGCGAAGCCACCGCGGATTACCGACTTACCGCTGTCACCGAAGATTGAGTGGAGAACCCCCCCAGAATAATTTGGCGACCATGCTATTGCGACGCGGGGCTGGAAGTTGTTCTTATCCCAGTTGTACATCGGCTTCCCGCCGTTCACCGGTCCAGAACGATCAATCACGATAGGGTCGACAAAGTTCTCGCCCTGCGCGGCCGCCGCCAGGCGATCTTTGAAGTACGTTCCCAAAGGTACCGTCGGCTGTACTTCGAAGCCCTGAGTCTCATAAACGGGCTTTTCCAGGCTGTAACGCAGTCCCAGAGTCAATGTGAGGTGCGGGCGAATCTTCCAGGAGTCCTGGAAATATTCCTCATACGCCTGTGTGGCAAACTTGCGGACTGTGGGCAGGCCAGGCGCTAACAAACTCCCGTCCTTATTGAAGGTGAAATCAGCGGTGTATTCCGAAAATCTTCCGATGATCGCGGTTGCCGCGTTTTGGATTTGCGAAACGGAATTCAATGATTGTCCGGCATTCTCATCGCCGGGAAGACCATTGGCATCCAGATAGTCCTGAAAGGCACTTGAGAGACTCTCGCCAGCACCCGAATAAAAAGATGGATTGGTAGTCGAGAAGTCGAAAGCGTTGGCGAAACTTACTCGGCTGTTGGACACGATGCGCACGTTGGCTCCGAATTGGAAGGTGTGCCGGCCGTGCGTCCAGGAAACGTCATCGGTGATGTTGTGTACGGGGGTTACCCGGCTCAAGTCGTGAGTTTCCCCGTTGGGCTGGAACACGAAACGAAACGACACATCGTTGCCGGTGCTGTCCCCTCCCTGCGTGAAGGCCTGACGTGTGTATCCATAACGTGCGCTGTTGACTATGTTGCCGTGCGTCCACGTGTGACCGACGGCGAGGCCGCGTGGATGATTCCAGACCTGCGGCGATATGGAATCAGGCAAATAGGCCGCTAGTGTTTGGTGATCATGAATGACGTTTACGCGGGCAAAGATTGACTGGTTAGAGGTTAAATTGAAGTCCAGCCGGGCGATATGCGAGTTAAGGCCTATGGGCGTGGGCGCGTTAAAGCGGAAGCCACCGGTATTCAACCCGTCGCCCTGAGTGGTGTCATTGACCGGAAATTTGGCGGATGCGTCGGCCAGGGCGCTCAAAGCGTCGGGATTGATTCCCGCATCTGAATAAATTTGCTGGACTTGTGCAAGGCCCAGGGACGCCGTCTGAGGATTCAAGCAAGCCTTATCAGGGCAAAATGAATAGTTCAGCGTTCCCTGACCCAGGCTGGCCATGGGAACAACTTCCGTTACGCCTTGAGCGGTGGCATCTCGGCGGCCCTCGTAGCTGTAAAAGAAAAACAACTTGTCTTTCCAGATCGGTCCGCCAATGCCACCCCCAAAAGAGTTGCGAACCAATGGCGTTCGCGGCACACCGGAAGCGTTGCTGAACCAGTCATTAGCCTCAAACGGCGTACCACGATAGGTTTCGAAGGCTGCACCGTGGAGACTGTTGGTACCCGACTTGGTGACCAGGTTCACCTGCGCACCAGCCGACCGTCCCTGGTTAGCGCCTCCATTGGCGGTGGTTACGCGAAATTCTTCAATGGCCTCAGAGTTCAGTCGAAGCACCGGTCCAGAAGTGATATTCCCGCGGTCGGTATCGAGTCCGCCGATGGTAAGGCCGGCGTTGCCGGTGGGCTGCGCGGCGTTGCCGGTTTGCGCGTTGTTGATGTCCACTCCATCCAAAGTTACGTTCGATTGGTCGGCTCTAGAACCTGTGACGTAACCTTCGCGAGTCGTACCAGGTTGGAGGCTGAGCAGGTCAACCAGGTTGTGACCTTCCAACGGAAGCTGCGTGATTTGCCCGGAGTTAAACGTGTTCCCAAGCGAAGCATCTTGGGTATTGATCAGCGCACCCTGATCGGTCGAACGAACTTCCACCGTCATACTAACGGAGCCCACCTCCAATTGGATGTCTTGCTCCCGGGTCTTTCCGATGAGCGCCTGTACGTTGTCGGTTACATTCTTCTTGAAGCCAGCGGCCTCTACTTCAATGCGGTAACCGCCCGGAGAGATCAGGTCAAAAATATATGTGCCCGTATCGGACGTCAGAGCCGTTCGCGACGCATTGGTCCCCGCGTTGGTCAGCGTTACTGTTGCTCCCACCACCGGCCTCTTCTGCTGGTCCGTCACCGTGCCAGATATGGAGGATGTGCCGGTCTGGCTTCGACCCTGCAACGCACACACAAAGAACAAAAGTATAGCCACAGCTATCCTGGAAGAACGCATAGCAGCTCCCCTTGAACGTACAAACAAGTTTTTTTCTGGCTGAACTCGATTTAGAACGACACAACCCCACTCATTGACCCCCACTCGAAGGGTCTATAAATTTGATATAGCTTTTAGGACACCTCTCGTGTCCGTGTCAAGCCTTATAAACTGGATACATCAAAGGTTGGGAACCCCGAAGAAACACGGGGAAATTATGGTAAGCAACAACCCGCATAGATAAAACAGATAAAGCGCAGCGAGGATTTAGATACAGAAATGACGAATAAGCTATGGAGAGATCTCGTTTGACGCCACAGGGCGGTGAAACCTGATCCAGTGGGTATTTAATTCAAACGCAAAAGCTTCGCTTCCGTAATCGCCGGAATGCCCTTGATGGGCTCCAGAATGGAATTGAAGACTTCGCCGTCAAGACGCACCAGCGACACTGCCTGTGCTCCACGCGCAGCTTCGCGGCGGCCCAACGCAAAGGTCGCGATGTTCACGCCGTATTTGCCCAGCATGGTGCCAACCAGGCCGATAACTCCGGGCTCGTCCCGATTACGGAGGTAGAGAATCGTGCCCTCCAGTTGCGCTTCCAGGGGAATGCCCTCGATCTGCAGGATTCTCGGCGAACCGTCAAAAAGCACCGTGCCTTCGGCGCTGAAACCCTCGCCAGAAGCGCCGCTGTCGGACAATACGGCAATCTCCAACGTGTTTGGGAAGCCGTGTTCGCGCTTGCGCGTTTCCTCTTCCACCTTTAGGCCCCGAGCGATGGCCACCGCTGGAGCATTCACGACGTTCACCTTTTCATCCAGCACGGCGTTTAACACGCCCGCCAACACGGCACTGCGCAGCAAGTGCGTGCCTACCTCGGCAACTTCGCCCGCATAGCGAATGCGGATTCGCGAAGGCCGCGTGTCCGAAGCTTGGGACACCAGCGAGCCAAGCTGCTCCGCCAGTTGCAGGTACGGCCGCACGCGGCGGTATTGCTCCGCGGACAGCACCGGCAAGTTCACAGCGTTGCGAATAATCCCATCCGCCAGATAATCCTTCACCTGTACCGCCACCTGCGTGCCCACTTCCTCCTGGGCCTCAGTAGTGGAACCGGCGATGTGCGGTGTGCCTACCACATTAGACAGTTCCGCCAGCGGCGAATTCTTGGGCGGCTCGACCGCGAACACGTCCAGTCCCGCGCCCCCGATGTGGCCGCTCTTCAGCGCCTCGGCCAGGGCCGCTTCCTCGATCAATTCTCCGCGCGCGGTATTGACGATGAACGCGCCCTTTTTCATTTTTGCCAGAGACGCTGCATTAAGGAGATTTTTTGTCGCCGGACTTAGCGCCGTGTGCAGCGAAATGAAATCGCTCTCCGCCAGGAGTTTATCCAGAGTCACCAGCTCAACTGAAAATTCCTTGGCCGCCGCTTCGCTGATATAGGGGTCATAGGCCAGAATGCGCATGTCGAACGCTTCCGCGCGTACGGCCACTTCGCTGCCGATGCGGCCCAGCCCGATCAGTCCCAGCGTTTTGCCGCTCATCTCCGTGCCGGCCGCGCTCGATTTCTCCCAGCGCCCTTCGTGAAAGGCTTTGTCCAGTCGTGGCACTTGGCGCGCCAGCGAAAGCATCAGCGCAAAAGCGTGTTCCGCCACGCTAACCGCGTTTCCGCCCGGCGTACTCATCACCACAATGCCGCGCTTGGTGGCCGCTTCCAGGTCGATGTTGTCCACCCCCACGCCCGCGCGTCCCACGCAGCGCAGTTGCGGAGCTTTACCGAGCAAATCCGCGGTCACCTTTGTCGCGCTACGCACGATCAACGCCTGCGCATCGGCGATCTCAGCAACCAAATTATCTTTAGTGGTCAGCACCACGTTCCAGCCGGCCTGCTCTTTCAGCAGCTTCACGCCCCGCTCGCTGATTTTGTCCGCTACGATGACTTTCATTCTGGTGTTCTCCGCCTATGCCGGCCATTTTCGTCGCGCTGTAACCTATCAACGGTAGCGAGCCCTCAACGCACTGTCAATGCGACTCGCGGACAATCTGTGATAGTTTTCCAATCTACAAATAGTTATTACACTTTGTTAACACAGGCCGGGGTGTCGGGCGTGGAGTGCCCATCATCGACCTTAAGGAGCTACGAATGACTCTGGCGGAACGTATTCAGAAGGACCTGGTGGACGCCATGCGCGCCAAGGAAGAGCTGCGCTTGAGCGTTCTGCGGGGCATCAAGGCCGCCATCAAGCACAAAGAAGTCGAGAAGATTCGTACGATTGACGATGCCGAATCCATTCAAATTCTCCAAACCCTCGTGAAGCAGCGCAAGGAATCCATCGAGCAGTTCACCAAGGGCAATCGCCCGGAGCTGGCCGAAAAAGAAACCAAAGAGCTGGCCATCCTCGAAAGCTACCTCCCCGCCAGTGCCCGCGCCGACGAAATGGATGCCGCCATAGACAAAGCCCTCGCCGAGACCGGCGCAAACTCCATGAAGCAAATGGGCGCGGTAGTGAAAGCCGCCAAGTCCGCCCTCGAAGGAAAATCCGTCGACGGCAAAGCCCTGAGCGACCTCGTCCGCGAACGCCTCTCCAAGCTGCAGTAGCCTCGCCTTACGAAGCGAGAACGCGCTACGGATTTGTTGCCGGTCGCTCAAGATTTGCTTCCCCGCGTGGCGCGGGTGCGGCATAATCCCGCACGCATCCAATTTGGTCGGTCTTTGATTTTTTAGCCGGGAGGCTTTCCTTGAGTGAACGTCCGTGGAGTTCCACCGCACCGCCTGGCGAATTCCGTCCGTTCGTTCCCAACGAAGAAAGCATTAAAGAATTTACCCTGCGTGCCGTGATCCTGGGCGCGCTGTTCGGGTTGCTCTTCGGCGCCATCACCGTCTACGTGGGATTGCGCGCTGGTCTGACCGTCTCCGCTTCCATCCCCATTTCCGTTTTGTCCATCAGCATCCTGCGCGCCTTCGGCCGCTCCACCATTCTTGAAAATAACATCGTGCAGACCACCGGCTCCGCCGGTGAATCGCTCGCCGCCGGAGTGATGTTCACCATCCCCGCGCTGATCTTTTTGGGATTCGGCGCGGAGTTCACCTTCTGGCGGGTTTTTCCTCTGGCCCTGCTGGGAGGCTGGCTGGGGGTGCTCTTCATGGTGCCGCTGCGCCGCCAGCTCATTGTCAAGGAACACGGCAACCTCAGCTTCCCGGAAGGCACCGCCTGCGCGGACGTTCTGGTCGCCGGCGAACGCGGTGGCTCCTTCGCCGGACGCGTTTTCTGGGGCCTGGGTCTCGGCGGTATCTATACCTTCCTGATGAACACCGTGCAGGCCTGGACTTCGCAGCCTGAGTCCCGACCCAAGTGGTTCGATGGCGCGTCCTTCCGCGTCACCATCACCTCCGAATATCTCGGCGTCGGCTACATCATTGGCTCACGCGTATCCGGAATTCTTTTCGCGGGGGGCATCATTTCCTGGCTGGTGATCATGCCGGCCATCCGCTTTTACGGGCAGCTCGCCAACAACATACCGATTTATCCTTCCACTGTTCCGATTCCCTTGATGACCCCCGACCAGATCTGGGGCACCTACATTCGCCCCATGGGCGCGGGCGCCGTGGCTGCCGCAGGATTAATCACACTGCTACGCACACTCCCAACTATTTTCTCCGCGCTGAAAGCCGGCCTTAAGGATGTTCGCGCCGAGGGCGCAGGCCAAGCCGCGCTGTCCAGCCGCGTCGACCGCGACATGCCGCTACGCTGGGTAGTCGTCGGCTCCATCCTCATCATCGCCATGATGTGGATTCTTCTTACGTTCCATCCCATCCACGGCGCGGAGACGCGCTGGTACCACAATCTTTTCGCCGGCGTGTTCGTAACTGTCTTCGGCTTCCTGTTCGTCACCGTGGCCGCGCGCATCAGCGGTCTTCTCGGCAACTCTTCCAATCCCATCAGCGGCATGAGCATCGCCACCCTCATGGCCACCTGCGCCATTTTCTTCGTCGCCGGCTGGACCGCGCCGAACTATCAAGTCCTGGCCTTGATGATTGGCGGCGTGGTCTGCATCGCTGCGGCCATCGCCGGCGCCACTTCGCAGGATTTAAAGACCGGCTTCCTCGTTGGCTCTACACCTTTTTGGCAGCAGATGGGTCTGCTTGTCGGCGTCACTGTTTCGACCCTGGCCATCGGCACAACGCTGAACCTGATGAACAAAGGACTCGAAAAATATATTCCCACGCAGATTCCCGTAACCGTCCAGTCGCTTCCCGAGGGCGTGAAAGTCGAACGCGACAGCTTCACCTATCAGGGTCAGAACTACGCCCTCATTAATTCCCTGGGCTCACATGAAATTCCCGACGGCGAATATCTGTACAGCCCCGCCACCAAACAAATCGAATACCAGTGGGCCCAAGGCATTGGCAGCGCCAAAGCTCCAGCTCCGCAGGCGCGCCTGATGGCTACGGTGATCAGCGGCATCCTCAATCAACGCCTTCCGTGGCGCCTTGTTTTGATGGGCGTAGCTCTGGTGATTGCCGTGGAAATTCTCGGCGTGCGCTCGCTGGCTTTCGCCACCGGCTCCTATCTGCCGCTGGGCACTACCGCCGCCATGTTTGCAGGCGGCCTGATCCGCTCGCTCGTCGACGCCACTACCAAGAAAAAAGACGAAGGCGAAGCCAGCCCCGGCGCCTTGTACTCTAGTGGACTCATCGCCGCCGGAGGCGTCTTCGGACTCCTCGGCATTGTCATCAATCTATTTCAGGACCCGGAAATTCCTACGCACGTCCCGGGCTGGTTCGCGAGTGCCCTGCATCTCCCGTGGCGCGCCGACCTCTTCGCCTTCGGCCCCAAGCTCCTGGGCCCGCTGGCCAACAGCAATCTTTTCGGCTTAGTCATGTTCATCGCCCTGGGCGCGTCCCTCTTCTACTTCGCACGCAAAAAACTCGACTAACGCCCGCAAACGGCGCTTTTTCCACCAACTCGTCTCTTGAATTTTCCCTAATAGAAACCCCGCTTTGACGCAGTCCGGCAATGGGCCGTACACTGCGTTTATGCCCCCGGCATTCACTTCTCGCCGCTACAACTTCGATTGGCGCGGCTTCATCACGCCCGGCGTCAAGCTGCTGGTGCTCATTTGTTCCGGCGTCTTTCTCCTGCAAACGGTGGTCGAGCTCGTATGGGGCTCAGAAGTCCGTTATCACTTCATAACGCAAATCTTTGGTTTGATACCTGCCGCCATCGTTCACGGGCTGCGCATCTGGCAGCCGTTCACTTACATTTTTCTGCATGGTGGCTTGTTCCACTTACTCATCAACATGCTGATGTTGTGGATGTTTGGCCGAGAGCTCGAGCAGGTCTGGGGCAAGCGCCGCTTCTTGAATTATTTCTTGCTGTGCGGCGTGGGTGCGGGTCTGATTGAAGTTGCCATCAAGATGGTTCCCGTTTTGATGGGCAAGGAACCTTCTCTGGTTCCGACTATCGGCGCCTCCGGAGCGATCTTCGGCATCCTGCTCGCCAACGCGGTTTTATTTCCGGATCGCCGCATCTGGCTGCTGCCTCTGCCGGTGACCATTCCCATGCGTCCGTACGTGGCAGTGATGGCCGCCATCGAATTTTTTGGCACGCTCAGCAGCGGCGGCGATGGCGTCAGCCACCTCTGCCACCTGGGCGGTATGCTCGTCGGCTATATTTATCTGCGCCGTGGTTCTTTCCTCTATAACGTGCGCAACAGTGTCACCGACTGGAAAGTGCAGCGTAACAAGAAAAAATTTCAGGTGTACATGAACAAGCAGAAAGACGAACCACCCTCGCATCCCGACCGCTGGATCAACTGAAGTACGTTTCGTAACTACGTTTCGCCGCCAATCACGTGGAACTTCATGAAGTTGGTGGTCCCGCGAATGCCCATGGGCGTGCCCGCCACGATGCCGATGACATCGCCCTTGCGCACAAGTTTTTCTTCCAGTAAGCGCCGCTCCGATATCGCCGCCAGGCTGTCAACTCTTTGCAAATTTCTGATGTCCGCCGGCATCACTCCCCAGATCAGCGCCATGCGCCGGCACGTCGCGGCCTCGGGAGAAAACGCGATGATGGGCACCAGCGGCCGATAGCGCGAGACCAGCCGCGCCGTGAACCCGCTGTGCGTGAACACCGCGATCAATTTCATGTGCAGCTCTCGCGAAGCGTGGCACACCAGCTCCGCCACCGTTTCGGCCACCTTCAATTGCTCCTGCATCGAAGGGCGGGGGAATTCGCGGATGCTTTTTTCTGCTTCCTCGATGATGCGCGCCATCATCTGCACGGCTTCCACCGGATAATTTCCCGAAGCCGTTTCCGCCGACAACATCACCGCGTCGGAACCGTCAAAAATGGCGTTGGCCACGTCGGAAGCTTCCGCGCGGGTGGGCCGCGGATTTCCCGTCATGGACTCGAGCATTTGCGTGGCGGTAATTACCGGCCGGCGAAATTCGCGAGCTCGCGCGATGATCGTTTTCTGCACCACCGGGACACGTTCCGGACGCATCTCCACGCCCAGGTCGCCGCGAGCCACCATCACGCCGTCGGCAGCGCGCAAAATGGCGTCCAGATTCTCGATGGCTTCCGGTTTTTCCAGTTTGGCGATCACCGGCGTATCTTTCCCGGCCTTGCGGATCAGCGTTTTGGCCTGCAACACATCTTGCGGCCGCCGTACAAAACTCACCGCGATGTAATCAACTTCCTGTTTCAGCGCGAACTTCAAATCCTCTTTGTCTTTGGGAGTCAGCGCCGGCACGCGCAACCGCACACCCGGCAGGTTAATGCCTTTGTTTTCGCCCAACGCGCCGCCGTTCACCACTTTGCACGTCACTTCGCGGCCGCGTACCTGTTGCACGCGTAGTTCGATCAAGCCATCGGAAAGCAAAATGCGATCGCCCTTGTGCACTTCACGAGGCAGCGGAGCGAACGTGGTATTCACGCGTGTGGAATCACCTAGAATGCGTGCGGTAGTAATCACGAACTGTTGCCCGGCGCTTAAAAATACCGGCGTGCCTCCGGCCAGGGCACCGGTTCGAATCTTTGGCCCTTGGAGATCGGCGAGAATTGAGATGGTTTTGCTCTGCTTCAACGCCGAGGAACGCAGCAGCGCGATATTCGCAGCATGTTCTTCATGCGTGCCGTGCGAAAAATTGAGGCGCGCCACGTCCATTCCAGCTTGCAGAAGTCTTTCAATCACCCGCCGTGATTTGCTGGCTGGCCCTATGGTGCAGACTATTTTTGAATGGCGAAATGTCACGGTGAGTTATCGTGTGGCCGCGAATTCCGCCACGATGCGCGCCAGTACATCAACGCCCTTGGTGAACGATACCAGCGGGATGCGTTCATCATCGCCGTGCATGCGCTGATACTCCTCTTCAGTCAGTGGAAAAGGCACCAGTCCATAAGCTTGCACATTGTGCAATCGCAGTTGCGAAGAATCCGTCGCGCCGGTGGACATGAACGGCAACACCGGCGCATTTGCGAATTGCGCCGACGCCACCTTAGAAATCGTGGCGTAAAAATCCGATTCCAGCGAAGAAGGCGGCGCCGCCAGTCCGGCATTCTGCTGCACTTCAAACTTGATCTGCGGATCGTTCACCAGCTTCGTCAGGTCCGCAAGCAACACATCGATCGTGTCGCCCGGCAGTAGCCGGATATTCAGGTTGGCGCGCGCTTCAGCAGGAATCACATTGTTGCGCACCCCCGCGGAAAGCATCGTCGGTGAAATCGAATCGCGCATCAGCGAACTCCACAGCGGGCTCGCGTCGGAAATAACTTTCTGCGCGTGCTCGCCGCGGTCCGTGGTGTCCAGCGCGCGCATCCACTTTCCCAGATCGTCCGATTCGATGGCCGCCAGCCCTTCGAAATATCTGCGCACGATCGCCGTAAAATGCACTGGCGCGTCATAAGTTCCAATCTTGGCGATCGCCGCTGACAGGTGCACTACAGCGTTGTCCTTCAGCGGCCGCGAGCCGTGACCCGAAGTTCCGCGCGCCACCACCGCCACGTTGACGGAAACTTTTTCGCTGGCCTGTACCGCCACGTACTGCACTTTGCCGTTCTTCATCACCACTTTGCCTTCTTCGTTGATGGCGAAGCCGGCTGCTACTTTGTCCCAATATTTGGAAATCAAAACCTTGATGCTGGCGTCCCCGCCGCCCTCTTCATCGCAGGTAGCCAGGAAAATTACGTCGCGGTTCAAATGAACGTTGGCGCGTTTCAACGCGATAAACGCCGCCAGATTCGCTACCAGCATGCCCTTGTCGTCCACGGTGCCGCGCCCGTAAATGTAGCCATCCTTAATCACCGCGGCAAAAGGATCCACCGTCCACTTCTCGCGTTCCACGCCCACCACGTCCATGTGCGCCACCAATAGCAGGGCCTTCGACGGATCGGCCACCGCGGAACTACGCAATCTCGCCACCAGCGCGCTGCGCCCCGGCGACAGACTCAGCAGCTCCGAAGGAATGCCTTCCTTCTCCAGTACGTGCCGGATATATAGCGCCGCCACCTCCTCATTGCCGGGTGGATTCGTGGTATTCGTGCGAATTAGGTCAATCAGCCAGCCCTGGGCCTCTTTGGCGAGCGCGGTCGTGTCTCCGATGGGCGAGGGACTGGAAATGGCGGCGGTGGTGGCCTGCCCGCCGGATTGAGCCGAGGACGGCGAGGGCGTTTGAGCGGCCAGCGGCCAGCCCGCGCCCAGCGCTCCCGCAGCGACACTCATTGCCAGCCACAACTTTAGTTTCCCGCTCACGAATCTCCTCCGCCCACGGTCGCGCAAAATATCGCCCTGCAACACTTTGCGGCGATTGCGCTTCATACTAACATGCAGGTGTCGCGGCTTTGGCCGCTCCGTGCGCCCGCGTTGCGTAGATTCAACCGCATCGCGGTGAATTTGAACGAGCGTTCACCACGCAAAAAACGAGGATCACGCATGAAAAGCATGGTTTCCACGATTGTCACCGCGGCTGTGGCGGGCCTACTGACCTGCGCGCTGGCTCTGCCTCCAGCTTTCGCCCAGGCTCCGGCCGGGCCTCAGGGAGGCCAGCCGCAGCAGAGCGCCCCGCCACCGGTTCCGCAGCAAAATCCTCCCGCCAAGCCGCCCACCCAGGCTCCGCCGGAAGCGGGCGTGACCATCGCCGTAGACGTTCCCGTCGTCACGCTCGATGTCATCGCCACCACCAAGAACGGCGATATCCTCACCGGTTTAAAAAAAGAAAATTTTCGCATCACCGATGAAGGCGCGCCGCAAACCATCACCAACTTCGCGCCCACCGATGCGCCCATCACCATCGTCATCCTTATGGAGTTCAGCGGCCGTGCCTACGGCTGGTTCGCAGCCTACGCCAAGTACTGGGCCGACGCGCTTTTCCCCAACCTGCAACAGAAAGACTGGGTCGCGCTCGAGACTTTCGACATGCGAACGCGCCTGGAAGTGGACTTCACCCAGGACAAAAACGAAGTTCGCGGAGCTATCAACCGCCTTTATTTCCCCGGCTTCAGCGAATCCAATGTCTTCGACGCCATATTGGAAACTAACGATCGCTTGAAAGACGTGAAAGGAAAAAAATCCATCCTGCTGCTGGCCAGCGGCGTGGACACCTTTTCAAAACATACTTTGGACCAGACCATGAAGGAATTGCGCCAGAGCGATGTCACCATCTTCGCCGTGGGCCTTGGCAAGACGCTGACCAACGCCATGGATATGCGTGGCTCGATGAGTCCGCACATGAACTATCTACAGGCCGAAAACCAGTTGAAGACGTTTGCGGCGGAAACCGGCGGCTTTGCGTGGTTCCCGCAGTTTGACGGCGAAATTCCCGGCATTTTCCAACAGGTCGCCGCTTTCCTGCGACACCAGTACAGCATTTCCTACACGCCTGGAAATGGGGCCAAGGACGGCCGCTTTCACAAAGTGAAAGTGGAACTCGTCGCACCCGACGGCGGTCCCCTCACGGTGTTGGATCAGAAGGGTAAAAAGCAGAAGTACGTCGTGTACGCCCGCGAAGGCTACCAGGCGCCTAAAGGCGGCGTCGGCGACTGAGTCTATTTCATCAGGAATCTGCCAAAAAGCCTGCTAGTACCCGCGCGCGAAATTTACGCGATTGCGCAGTTCGCGCCCATCGAACCATTGCTCCAGCAACTCCATCAGCAACTCAGTCTCGCGGAGCCACAAGCGATCGCTTACCGCGCTGGTATGCGGAGTAATAAATAAATTCGGCGCATGCCACAGTGGGCTGTCGGCGGGCAGCGGTTCCTTCTCGGTTACATCCACGGCCGCTCCGCCGAGGGTTCCCTTTTCCAGCGCGGCAATCAGCGCCGCTTCGTCGAGCAGCGATCCTCGTCCCACGTTGATTAGCCGCGCGCCACGCTTCATCCTCGAAAATTGTTCCGGACCGATCAGACGTTGAGTCTCGGAAGTCTCCGGTGCGCAGAGCAAAACATAGTCGGCCTCGGGCAAGGCAGTGTTCAAATCGCGTGCGGCAATTATTTTTTCCGCATGCGTCAAGTCGCCCTTCCCAGACCTGCTCACGCCCCACACGCGCATGCCCATCGCTTTCGCGCGTATGGCCACTTCTCTGCCGATGGAGCCATATCCCACGATAAGCAGCACATTGCCATTCAGTTCGCCGAGGTGCTGCGGCTTGTCCCACAACATCTGCTGCGACCACTCCGCCTTGTCCTGCTGTCGCACGGTGTCGGGAAAATTACGCGCCAGCGCCAGCATCAACCCGATGATGTGTTCCGCCATGGGCACGGAAAAAACTCCGCTGGCGTTGGTAAGCACGATTCCGGAGTTTCGCAACTCCGCATAGGTTAGCTGCGTCACCCCCGCGCTCGTGGAATGTACCCACTTCAGCTTTTTCGCATGTAGAAAGTCGGGCTGGCGCAGCACGCTACCCACAAAAATATCGGCGTCCGGCAACTCCGCGGGCAGGCGCGTAAAATCCAGCAGATGGGCAACGTTCATCTCGGGCCAGCGCTGACGAATGGTCTCCGCCATCACCGGCTGGGCATTCCATTGCGAAAAGTGGCTCACCACGCAAATCAATAGTTTGGTATTTGACGGTTGCGTCCTGGCCGTGGTCACAATTCCTCTAACTTTTTTGCAGCCTTGTCGATTAAGACTTGATGCGCAGGTCCGTGCCGGTCATATCCGCCGGCTGCCGTTGCCCGAGCACGCCCAGCATCGTGGGAGCGATATCGCGCAATGCCCCTCCGGCCCTCAATCGCAGCTGTTCGTCGTCGTTCACAATAATCAGCGGCACGGGGTTGGTGGTGTGATAGGTGTGCGCGCCGCCGGTTTTGGGATCCGTCATCATCTCGGCGTTGCCGTGGTCCGCAGTGATAATCCATGTGCCGCCGCGCGCCTGCAGGGTCTGATAGATTTTCGCGAGGCCGGCATCCACCGCTTCCACCGCCTGAATGGCCGCTTCCAGTTTTCCAGAATGCCCCACCATGTCCGCGTTGGCATAATTCATGATGATGGCGTCAAACTCGCCTTTCTCGATGGCCTTCACCACCGTCTCGGTGATGCCCGCCGCGGACATTTCCGGCTTCAGATCGTAAGTTGCCACCTTCGGCGAAGGCACCAGGACGCGTTCCTCACCGGCAAACGGTTTTTCCGTCCCACCATTGAAAAAGTAGGTCACGTGCGCGTATTTTTCCGTCTCCGCACAGCGGAGATTCTTGTACTCGACTTCCGCAAACACCTGCGCCAGAATCTGCTCCATCTTTTCCGGCGCAATCACATGTTTCAGCCACGGCCAGTTCTTGTCGTACTGTGTCATGCCCACGTAAAAAAGACTCTTCGGCCTTCTGGCGTCCATGAATTTGTCGAAGTCCGGCGCCGCCAGTGCGTAACTAATTTGCCGTGCGCGATCCGCGCGATAATTATAAAAAATCACCGCGTCTTCATCGCGAATCATTCCAACCGGCACGGCCGTATCTCCCGCGCCCTTGGTCACCACGATGGGCTTTATGAACTCATCAGTGACATCCTGCTCGTAACTTTTCTGCAGCGCCGCCACCACATCGTTCGTGAGCGTCGTCGCTTCTCCATGCACCATCGCGCGATACGCCAGCTCAATGCGCTCCCAGCGATTGTCGCGGTCCATCGCATAGTAGCGCCCCACCACGGTGGCAATCTCTCCCACGCCCAGTTTGCGCATCGCGTGCTGCAGCTGCTGCACGAAGTCGCGGCCGCTGTGCGGCGGCGTGTCGCGCCCGTCCATGAAACAATGCACAAACACGTTCTTCACGTTTTGATTCCTGGCCATCTCCAGCAGCGCGAACAGATGTTGAATGTGCGAGTGCACTCCCCCGTCACTCAGTAATCCGATAAAATGCAACTGTCGCTCGCGCCCCCGCTCCATCGCTTGCTGAAATAGCGGCACGCTCTCCAGCTTCTTATCCGCCACCAGCAGGTCTATGCGGGTCATGTCCATGTGCACGATGCGCCCGGCGCCCATGTTCATGTGTCCCACCTCGCTGTTGCCCATCTGCCCTTCCGGCAGTCCTACCGCTGGCCCGGATGTGTGAATCAGCGTGTTGGGAAATTTGCGCAGCAATTCGTCGTAAGCAGGCTTGCGAGCCAGCGCGATGGCGTTGCCCGCCGTCTCCGCGCGGTATCCCCAGCCATCCAGCACCGTCAGAACAATTGGTTTCGTTTTTTTATTCATAGCCGGTCAGAATACACGCATTCGCCGAACGCTTGCAGTTGAGGGCCTGAATTTTTGGAAAAAGTATTAGCGGAAACTAACTTAATGTTAGTTGCCGCTTACGGCCCGCAGGCCCGCCAGCAACCGCTCCACTTCTTCCACCGTGTTGTAGTGCACCAATCCAATGCGCAACAGTCCGCCACTCTCCTGCACACCCAGGCGCTCCGTCAGATTCAGCGCGTAGAAACATCCGTCCCACGTGAATATTCCGCGCTCACCCAGAAACGTCGCCACTTCCGTCGGCGTATGCCCCTCTAGCCGCAGCGATACTGTCGAGCAGCGTTCAGCGAATCGTTTCGTGTCGGTAATTCCATAGATGCGCAGGCTCGGAATATTTTTCAGCCCGTCCATCAGTCGTACGAGCAGCTGCATCTCGTACGCGTGCGTCACGCGATAGGCCGCCTGCAATGCGCCGCGACGATCGCTGGCCCCCGGATCATGACGCCGCCCCAGCTCCGCCAGATAATCCACCGCCGCCGCAATTCCTGCGATTAATTCCTGCACCTGCGTGCCGGTTTCCCAGCGGTCCGGCAAAGCGTCGGGAGCCGGCCGCACCTTGTAAGGCGAAAATCGCAGCAGGTGATCGCGCTTCCCATACAGTGTGCCCATGTGCGGCCCGAAAAATTTGTAGGGCGAGCATGCCAGAAAATCGCAATCCAGCGCTTGGACATCAATCACGCCATGCGGCGCGTAGTGCACGGCATCCACGAAAAGCAGCGCGCCGGCGGCATGCACCAGCTTGGCGATTTCCGCCACGGGATTGATCGTTCCCACCGCGTTCGAAGCGTAGCCTACCGCCACCAACTTTGTCTTATTGGTAATCTTCCGCTTCAGGTCCTCCATATCCAGCGTGCAATCTTCTTCGCGAATATCCACCTGCCGCAGCACTACGCCTTTCTCTTCCAACGCACGCCAGGGTGCGACGTTGGCGTCATGATCGAGCGTCGTCACCACCACTTCATCGCCGGATTTCAGTTCCCGTCCAATCGCTCGCGACAACGCGAAAGTGATCGTAGTCATGTTCTGCCCGAAGCTCACTTCATCCGCATGGCAATTGAAAAAATCCGCCATGGCTTGCCGCGCCCCCGCAATCATCGCGTCATTACGCCGGCTGGTCGCAAATGCTCCGCAGGTATTGGCGTTGTCATGCAGCAAATATTTTTGGATGGCCTCCATCACCTGCCGCGGAACCTGCGTTCCCGCGGGCCCATCCAAGAAAGCCGCCGTCTCCCCGTTCACTTGCCCCTGAAGAGAAGGAAACTGCTGCCGCACCCAGGCATTGTCGAGCGTTCTTGAACCTGTTACAGGCGCCACGGTTGAGCTCATGTGTTCTCCGGTTGGCTAGTTTCTCACAGCAGACGGCAAAGCCACATTGGCAGTTGCGGGTCGCGCCGAGCCTCGTGTTAGCATCGCAAAGTCCCTCACTCATGCCGCTTTGGCGCCGGCTATCAACTCCGCGCCACGCTTCTCACTGAGGTGCCTCTTGCCGGAAACTTTCTCGCCAACCGAGCGCACGCGCGTGGTGCGTGAACCGCACCGCGGCTCCTTCGACCGCGAAATCATCTACAAAATTCTCGACGAAGGATTCGTCTGCCACGTGGGATTCACGGTGGAAAACCAGCCCTACGTCATTCCCACCATGTTCGCCCGCGTGGACGACGCTATCTATTTTCACGGTTCCGCAGCCAGCCGCATGTTACGGGGAGTCAGCGGCGGGCTTCCGGTTTGCGTCAGCGTAACTCTGGTTGACGGCCTCGTTCTGGCACGCTCCGTCTTCAATCATTCCATGAACTACCGCTCCGTCGTGGCGCTTTGCAATGCCACCTTGGTAGACGGGCTCGAAGAAAAACTCGCTGCCCTCCGCGCCTTCACTGAAAAAATCCTACCGGGCCGCTGGGCCGACGCCCGCCAGCCCAGCGAGAAGGAACTGAAAGCTACCAGTATCCTGCGCCTGCCACTCCACGAAATTTCCGCCAAAATGCGCACCGGCGACGTGCAGGACGACGAGCCTGATTACGTTTTGCCTGTGTGGGCCGGCGTGCTGCCGCTTCGCCTCACCGCCGGCGCCCCGCTTCGCGACGCTCGCTGCGACGCCACACTTCCGGTGCCGCCCAGCGTCGCCAACTTCGACCAGCGCCTGGCCGGAAAATAAACTATGCCTGCACCGCGCGAACCACATCCGCCACCAGTCCATATCCGGTTGCGTCGATGCCGGGATTGTGCTCCACGATGGACAGCCCGAACACGTCCATATCAAAACGAATCGCCGAACTGGAGCTTTCCAGATTCGCCAGCGGATCGCCCGCCAGCAGTAATTCCGGCGCCACCGTGCATTCCACGCCCACTCCGCGGCGTTCCGCACGACACACCAGTTTGTAGCGCATCCCCGCGCCTCGCACGGATCGAATCTTCTCCTCGCTCAGTTCGCGAATCCCGGTTCGCCTCACCTGCTCCATCTTTACTGGCACGCCCATCAGCACGATGGCCAGCGCCGCCACCTTAAACGCGGCGTCCCAACCGTCCAGGTCCGCGGCCGGATCAGTTTCGGCGATGCCCATGGCTTGCGCGCGCTTCACTGCTTCCTCCAAGGACAGACCTCGCTCGATTTCCGTCAGCACCACATTGGTTGTGGAATTCAACACACCGTGGAATCCGCGCAAATCCACGGCCGGCAATCCCAGCGGGAACATTGAAAAAATCGGAACGCCATCCATCACCGTGGACTCGTACAAAAACTTTTTCCTTTTGTCCCCGGCAAGTCTGGTCAGTTCATCGAAACCGTAAACGATTGGCCCCTTGTTCGCCGTCAGCGCGTGCGCTCCGAATTCCAGCGCCGCCTTAAGGTGTTCGATGGCCGGCTGCCCATTCAACACATTTAACGGACTAGCTTCGATGAGCACATCCGCGTGCGACCTTTCCAGCCACTCGCCGACATTGCTGGGTTGCGCCTCTCGCGGCGCCGGCCAGTGCCCGTTGATGATCGCGATGGGGTTGAATCCGTGCGGGTCGGCCAACCATCCACAGCGCCGCGTAGCCACGCCGGTCAAGCGCCAGCGAATGTCATAGCGGCGGCGCAGCTCCGCTTCTTTCGCCACCAGCACACGCAGGAACGAGCGGCCCACATTGCCGCAGCCCACCAGCGCAAGATTGTAGGAAGGCATGGCTTAATCTTTCTTACCAAAATTGCCGTTGATCACCGGCGTGCGAAAATCGCGCAACGGGATTGTTAATGTGCCGCTTCCAGTTTTGCAGCCGCCTCTGAAATCAGCACCGCCTCATTCTGCAACACCTGTGCCACCAGCACGATGCTGTCGTCTGCCAGCTTCCATTGTTTCAATTCGATGGCTTCGCGAACCGCCGGCATAGTCTTCACCGCATAGCCAGTGTAAAAACCAGGTGCATAGATCTGGTGTTTGAACCACGGCCTGTGCGGCAATCCTTCCGCGTTGGTTAATTTACGTTCACTCTCCATCAACAATTTGTTCACGTCGGCCAGCGACGACGATGCCAGTGCACTGCCGCCGTTGAGATTCACCTTTTCAAACGCCTTGCGGTATTCCGCGGCGCTGCGGTGCAGAGCCATGGAAGCATTTTCCAGCGGCGCAAAATTCAGCACCGGCGGCACGGTTTCCGCAACAGGTACAGCCAGAGGTTTCTTGGGATCGTCGATCGCCTGAAACAAACCCTCTTCGATCTCGCGGTTGCGCTCCTGAATGTCCTCCTGCGACTTCTGTGCCAGGGTCTTCAGTTCTTTCACGTACGTTTCCATGGTGTCCGCGAAATTTCCGAACTCAAATGGCAGCAACTCCGCATCCGCCAACCGCATAGCAGCGGTACCCACCGTCTGCGACAGCGCCCGCCCGTAACGGAAGTCCGTATCGCTGAAATTCGTGTACCAGTAAAAATCGTCGTAGATGGAATGATAAATTCCGCCGCCGTCCTCTGCACCAAAGCCAATATTCAGAGACGCGACGCCATCGTGCTGCAAAAACGCCGTGAAGTCCGAGCCGGAGCCCAACGCATCGATGCGTCCGTCTGCACGCTCGCGAATCTTCTGCCGCTCTTCCGGTGTTTTGGCCTCGGCGATTTCCTTCAAATGGTTGCGCTTCCATGCGGAGAGCTTGGTTTCCGGATCGGCGATGTCCCGCGCAACTTCATTGCTGAATTTTTCCAGCGTGTGCGAGCCCTGGATGCCCAGAAATCCGCGGCCGTTCCCGTCGGTGTTTATATACGCGACCGCGTGCGCGCGCAGTTCGTCGTGGTGCGTTTCCGCCCACTCCGTCGATCCCAGCAGTCCCGGTTCTTCGCCGTCCCACGCGCAGTAAATAATCGTGCGCTTCGGTTTCCACCCGGCTTTCAGCAATTCGCCCAGCGCGCGCGCTTCTTCCAGTTCCGCCACCATTCCGGAAGTCGGATCTTCAGCTCCGTTCACCCAGGCGTCGTGATGATTGCCTCGTACCACCCATTCATCCGGAACGGTGGCCCCAGGAATTTTTGCGATGACGTCGTACACCGGGCGAAGTTTCCAGTCGCTCTTGACCTTCAGGTGTACTTTCGCGGGACCCGGCCCGACGTGATAAGTAATCGCCAGGCCGCCGCGCCAGTCTTCGGGAGCGACTCGCCCGGTCAGCGCCTGCAGCAACGGCTGTGCATCTCCGTAAGAAATCGGCAGCACCGGGATTTTCGTAATGGTCGCCGCATCTTCAATTTTCAGACGCTTGGCATCCTTGGTCGCGCCCACCCCGGGCGTCAGGGGATCGCCCGGATAAAACGGCATGTCCGCCACGCTTCCGCGTTGCACTCCGTCCTTGGGACGCCACGCGCCCTCGGGAAATGTTTCGCCCTCCGAGTACCCGTCGTCCTGCGGATCGGAATAAATCAGGCAACCCACCGCGCCATGCTCGGCCGCTACTTTGGGTTTGATACCCCGCCAGGAGTGCAGGTACCGCGCGATAACGATCTTGCCCTTCACGGAAATGCCCATGCGTTCCAGTTGTTTGTAATCCTCGGGTACTCCGTAATTCACAAACACCAGTTCCGCAGTAACGTCGCCGTCTTTGGAATACGCGTTGTAAGTCGGCAACTGCTCCGCGTGCTGGTCAGACGTCGGATCTTCCTTGAGCGCCGGCTCCTGCAACTTGGCAGTGAACTTGGGGCCGCCGTCTACCAGTTCCACGGCGCGTTCGAGCGGCGTCGGAAACAGCACGTCAAACTGCTCGATATGCGTGTCCCATCCAAATTCCTTGAATTTCGCCGCAATCCACTCGGCATTTTCTTTGTCGTACGGCGAGCCCACGTGGTGCGGCCGCGCGGAAAGGCGTTTCATGTACTCCCGCTGGTTCTCCGGGCTGGGGATTTCGCGAAATTTTTCTTCCCATCGCCGCTCGCTGCGGGAAGACTCCGAGGAATATCCCGCCAGCGCTTGTTCGTCGGCCGAAACCCGTACAACGCCCCATGTTCCCGCGAGCGCCAGCGACAGTCCGCTGACACAAATCCATGCCGTAGCCATGCTGCGATTCATAAGCTCTCCGTAAAGGCGCAAACATTCTGCCTGAATTGGCTGACGTTTGAAACGCACAAGCTTTATTTCCGCCCGGGAGATTTTCCACCCGCCCGCTCAGCACTTCCGTCGGTGCGATTTCCGACACACCTACAGGCTTTCCCTTATTGAGCCTCTCGCACAGCTCGCATAGCCTATGGCAATAAATCCCTCGCGACGAGCACCCCCGCTATCTCCGAGGGCGAGAATTTTTTCCGGCGCACGTGTTCAATACCAGGGAGGCAGATCGTATGAGCATGATGAGGAAACTTTTCGGAACGGCACTTCTTGCCGGCATACTGTTCGCCGGTTCTCCCGCCTTTAGCGCTCCGCAAGTCGCTGTGGGAATCAGAATCGGTCCGCCGCCACGCCCTCGTGTAGTTCGCGTGCGGCCCGCGGCACCAGGAGCGGATTACTACTGGGTGGACGGTTATTGGTACCCGAACGGGAGCCGCTACCGCTGGCATGAAGGCTACTGGACGCGTCCTCCCTACGGCGGCGCCGCGTGGGTTGGCCCTCGCTATGAGGGTGGCCAGTTCTACGCCGGTTACTGGAATGGGGACCGCGGCCGCTTTGAGCACAATCATCGCTGGGACCGCGATCGCCGCGTGCGAGATCGCGACCGCTGGCGTGACCACGATCATCGTTAAGCTGTCGGTGGCGTAGTCCTTTCAAATGTATACATCGGTGGCGGCGCGGTTTAAGCGCTCGCCACCGCTTTTTTTCGTTCAGCGCCTACTGAAATAAAATCTCCTCGCCGCGCGTAATAATTGGCGTGGACGCCGCGATTCGCTATCGCCGCATGTTGTGGGGCACAGTCATTTTTTTGGCCTTCATCGGCAGTGCCGTCGCGATCCGCCGTATCGTGCATCTGTTTCCCATCGCTGTTCATGGGTATCAACCGCCTCCGCCACCGGCGAATCCCATCGCTGCGCAGTTCTCTGCCTTGGACGATCTATTTGCCAGATATCCGCTGTTGACCCTGACCCACATCGTGCCTGGATTGCTTTTCATGATCCTGGGACCGCTGCAGTTCAATTCCGGAATCCGCGCCCGTCACTTGTCGTGGCACCGCGCAAGCGGCCGTGTTTTTGTCGTATGCGGATTCATAATCGGAATCACCGCATTGCTGATGGGTTTTGCAATGCCGGCCATCGGCGGAGTGAACCAGGCTGCCGCAACTACGCTATTTGCCACCTTCTTTTTGTGCGCGTTGAGCAGAGCATTTTGGCTCATTTGTCACCGCCAAATTGCCCTGCACCGGGAATGGATGATACGCGCGTTTGCTATCGGTCTGGCGGTCGCCACCATTCGCCCTATCATCGGAGTGTTCTTCGCGACCAGCCGGTGGTCTGGCCTCACGCCTCATGATTTCTTCGGAATCGCCTTCTGGATTGGCTTTGTACTGCATCTCATAGTCGCGGAAGCGTGGATCTACGCGACGCGTCCGCAGCAATATGCAACGGCCACGGTTCCCTAGGCGGAAACATGTGTCGCCTCATGGCGTCCGCCCTGATACTACTTTTTGTGGGTGGTGTTCAGGATTTCGTCAGGAATGATCAGCCGCCCGACAGGCCGTCCGCCAACGATGTGCGACTCGATGATTTCATCCACATCCTCCGGCTTAACGTGCCCGTACCAGATTGCTTCCGGGTAAACCACGACGGTGGGTCCGAGTTCGCATTGATCGAGGCATCCGGATTTATTCGCGCGCACCATTTTGATTCCGCGCTTCGCCAGGCCGGTTTTGAATAGGCGTTGTAAATCTCCCTGCCCGGTAGGATCGCAACAACCGCGCGGATGGCCTTCCTCGCGCTGGTTCATGCACACAAAAATATGTTTCTCAAATTTCGGCACGCTTCAGTTTAACTCCTCGGCGCCCTCGTTCGAGAATGCCACTAGAATCAGGAAGGGTCTTTCTGCCGGGTATTCTGCACGCCGGTAACAATCCCGATTCCCAGCAGCACCACCGCGCCCACCACGATCCAGTGCGTCGGCACGTGCATCAGATGCGCGCCATAAACCAGCCCGCCTATCAGGATCAAAAATCCCAAAGCATATAGCCCGAATGACATGATCGTTTCCTCTCAGAGCTAAAGATAGGGGGACGGATTTGCGCCTAGTATGCCCCAAATTCATGGACACGCTATACAGTTCAACCCTTAGGTCGCATTTCACTGCAGATTTGTAAGTCTGGGGAAAATCAGGCCAGCCCCAGGTGGTCAAGCTGGTAACGCCCCTTGCTGATCACCTGGTCATCATCTATCCACACATCGCATTTGCGCGTCAGCACATCCACATGCGTCTTCGACGCCCAATTCGCGTGCGTCTGGCTCCCATAGGGATCCCCGAACGCCAGGTGCACGCCGGGAAATTTTTCGTCCTGCAGCAACACGCCTATCATCTGTGACAATCCCAGGTTCGTCCCGAACGCCAACTCACCCACGCGATCGCTGTTGCCGTCCGTGTGGCAATACTCCCAGAATTCCAGCTCCAGATCCTTGCGTGCGCATTCCGCATGCACCAGCCGGGCTTCCTTAATCTCCAGCACCAGCGGTGTGGCCTGCAGGTCGCCGTACTTTCCGTTGAAGTGATCGCCCGCCGTGGCATCGCATACAAACGTGCCGTCCACCGTGGCCGGTGTCGTGAATACTTCTCCCGCCGGAAGATTCGACCAGTAGCGTGGGCTGATCAGCCCGCTGGTCTTCACCCAATCCAAGCCGGGATCAAAATGCGCGGCGATGTTGGTTCCCGCTCCGGTTTTCACCGTCAATGTCTCCGCGCGTAGCATGCGTTCGCGTAGCTTGTCGCTCAGACGGTCCACCATGCGGTAATCCGCGCGCATGCCCTGCTGCATGATTTCCGCAGTGACGCCCACCATGTGCGCGTAGCGAATCTGCCGCCGCTCCACTATTTTTACGATGGCCATGCGCGCGCCAAGTTCGCCCGGCTGCGGAGTCATGCACATAATGCCCACGTCGGCCGTCTCGAGCGCGTTCAGCACGTCAGCAGGAGCCTCGCGCATCGGCCGCGGCCCAAAACTTTCCAGCAGAAAGGGACTGTAAGCCGCACCGCATTGTTCCAGTGCCGCCGCCAGGCTGGCCGCCACCGGCTTGCTGATGTCATCGGCAATCAGCGCCACGCATTCGCCAGCGCGCACGGCCAGGCAAGTCTCCACGGCGTTTTTGGCGCCCAGCATTAACTCACTTTTCGCGCTGCCAAATAAATTGCGCATCAATATATTTTATCTAATTTAGGCGGTGGAGTTAAGCGCGGCGGGTTGCGCGGGGTACCTACTTAGCCTGTTCCGCAATCATTCCAACCTGGTGCGCGCAGTCGAGGAATCTCTCTTCGATTCATCGCGTAAGCCGCGACAATTTCCACCTTCACTTCAATTGTTCCGCAATCCATTTATCGGCGCGCGCATCCAGCATGTCCAGTGGCAGCATCCCGCCATCCAGCATCTCATCGTGGAATTTGCGAATATCAAACTTCGCGCCCAGCTTTTTCTGCGCGCGCTCGCGCAGTTCTCGAAACTTCAGCTGCCCCAGCTTGTAACTAAGCGCCTGCGCCGGCCACGAAATATAACGGTCCGTCTCGGTCTGAATCGTCGGCTCGTCCACCGCCCCCGACTTGCGGAAAAATTCCACCACCTGGTCGCGCGTCCAACCCTTCGAATGAATGCCCGTGTCCACCACCAGGCGCACCGCGCGAAAAAGCTCCGACGACAACCGCCCATAATCCGATACCGGATCCTGATAAAAGCCCACTTCTTTGCCAAGCTGCTCCGAGTATAGCGCCCAGCCTTCGGAGTAGGCGTTCAATCCCAGGTTGTGCTGGCGAAATTTCGGCAGGCCCGTCAACTGCTGCTGTACCGAGAGCTGCATATGGTGTCCGGGAACTCCTTCGTGATAGGCAATGGCTTCATCATCCACCAGCGAACGCTCTGCAAAGTGCGAAGTGGCCACCACCACGCGCCCCGGCCGCTTGCCGTCTGGCGTTCCGGTAACGTAATGCGTCGCGGCAGCAGCTTGAAACTCCGGTATCGCTTCCACCGTCACCGGCGACTTAGGCAACACCGTGAACAGCTCTGGAAGCTTCGGCTCCATCTGCGCGATGTAGCGCCGGAAATCTTCCAGGATTTGCTCCGCTGAAGTCGGAATATATTTTGCATTGGTCTTCAGCGACGCGCGAAAAGATGCCAGGTCCGCGAAGCCTTCCTTCTTCGCGATGGCCAACATTTCCGCTTCTATCCGATCGATTTCTCGCAGTCCCAGCTGGTGTATCTCATCCGGTGTCATGCGCGTGGTGGTCCGCCCGTAAATATTGTTCTGGTACCGTTTCTCCCCATCCGTCAGAGAAGTAATCGCCAGGCTAGCGCGGCCCTCCGGCGCATATTTCGTGTGCACAAATTCCGCCAACGCTTTGTACGCTGGAATTACCTCGTTGTTGATGGTCTCGGTGATCTGTTGCGTCAGGCGTTTCTGATCTTCTGGCGAAATGCTTGCCGGGTACTTTTTGGCCGGCAACAAGAACGGCCCGGCATCAATAATCCCCTGGCATTGCGTCGGGATCTTCTCCGCCAGGAATCGCACCGGCATCAGCTTGTCTTTCATGCCCGCGCGCAAAACATCCGTCGTTTGCGTGAAGGCCCTCGGAATCTGGTGCAGCCGCGCGATGTAGTCCTCGTAATGTTTTACGGAATCCAGCGGCACGGAAAGCGGCAGGTCTGCCAGCTTGGTATGGATGCCATTCTGCTGATTGATGGGCATCTCATACTCTTTCAAATCGTAGTCCGCGATGCGTTGCTGCAGCACGCGAATCAACAGGTCGTGCGAAAGCTCATCCTGATCGGAAAAACCAGTCGTAGGAATAGCTTTGAGCCGCGCCAGAAACGCTTCATCCCCCTTGTGCCGCTGCGCCAACCCAGCCAGCGAATAATCGTCCAGCTGGTCGTTGTAGCGGTAATCCCCAAACGAAGTCGCGCGCTCCGGCAAGAAACGCAAATCCGACTCGTACTGTTCCTCAAATATGGCGTTCTGAGCAGCCACCCGCTCAGCAACCGGCTTCGTCCCCTGTACCGAAATCGACGCGACCGTTACGAGAATTAGAAGCAGAAGTTTTTGATAGCTCATGGTGCCTCACCCCAACCCAGAATCACTACATCTTCAAAAGGACCAATTAAATTCTATTTATCTCGCTTGGGCGGCAGCGGATATTCCCATCACCAGGAGGAGAAATTCGCAGGCTAGTCGCATGTTTGCTCGCTGGAGACAAAGTAGGCTGCTACCGCGGACGTCGCAGTGTACATCAGGTATTTCTTCGTTTTGCGTTGGTGCTTAGTTCTTTGATTGCGCCTGCTTCTTCGTCGCACGAAATGCCGGCACTTGTCCGCCACCACTGGTCACATTGGCCAGCCCCGTGGCACTGAGGCGCGTCAGGTATCCGCTCAATTTCCCTCGAAACAGGTACGGCGCGAAATCCACCAGCATGTCGCGGAATTCCACGTGGCCGCCGACCCCAATGTAGGGAAATACTTCGCGACGAATAGGGATGCGTTCCTGCACAATCCAGCAATTTCCACCGGCTTCCGCGGAACTACCCGAAATCGCCGCTTGAATCGCGGCGTCCCATGCGCCCTCGCTTGTTTCCCAACCCAGGGTCACGCCCGTGCCGCCGTATTCGTCGCTCGGCTTCAACACCAGGTTTTCGCGTTCCTTGCGGATGAACGCCAGCAAGTCCACCGGCTTGTCGTAATGCGCGGTGCTCACATCCGCAACCACCCGCGTCCAGGGAATGTGCTGCGCAATGATCTTGCGCTCGTCATGCGAAAAGAGCCCTCCGTTGCGTTCATCGGTCAGCACCGCGAAAAATGTTTTCACGTGCGGAATTTTGCAGCGCAACGAATTCGCCACGCACACCGCATTGGCGGTGTACGCTTTGACCAACGCGACGCACTCCGTCGGACGCGCCACGATGTCGTTCATCAACACCCGGCGGTACACCAAATCGATTTTCTTGCCTTCCGCGGTCAGCTTTTTCCCGTCGTACACCAAATCTCGCGGGTCGGCTACCACGGTAGGCACACCCATTTTTTCAAAACGGTCTTTCAGAATTTCAAATTCCCGCCAGGTGGGAACGCCGCGGAAATCCACGATAGCGATCTGCGGCCGCTTGCTGGTCCCGCCCCAATCCAGATAACTCATCACCAGCGCATCCAGCAGCTTGGCGCTCAACGGATACCCGTGCACTTCATATCGCTGCGCAAACTGCGCCATCAGCGGAAGTTCACTGAAAATTTCGCCCAGCGTTTCCGAGTAACCCGCCCCGGCCGGCGATTCCCCGTTGTATTCCGCGAATTTCAGCGATTCCGGCAGCAGAAAAGCATCCAACCGCGAGGAGGTGCTGACTCGTCCGTAACCCGCCGGCAAACGTGCCAGCCGCTCTTCTTCCGGGCGCAGGTGAAATTGCGCCAGCAGGTTTTTGTCCGCGAGGGCCGCCACCGTCACGCGCTCTCCCAGTTCCGCAATCGTCTCGGCCACCGGCCGCACGCGCTTCTCTTCTTCGGGAGAAAGAAAAAATGGCCGCAGGAACGGGCAGTGCACACGGTCACCAAACGTCAATTTTTCCGTCTGCAGTTCTTGCAGGAAATTTTTAGCGAAGGAGTGGTCGCTCTCGAGCGCAGGCCGCAATAGTGTGTCCCAGAATTCCGCCGCCGATCCGCCGGAGGGTTGCTGCGAAGCCGCGCTCATTTTGTTTTCGGCCTTGTGGACTTGGACGTGGCCCCTGGAGCGGGCCGGCTTGGTTGTGGCGCCACCGCGGACCGCTGCACTGGGCTACTTGGACTAGGATGAGGCTGGCTCGTCACAGCTGGAGCCGATCCACCCTGGCCCGCGCCGGCCGCCTGCGCGCCTTTCGGCTGCGGCGCGCCCGTGAATCCCGCTGGGCCTACGCCTGCGTGGCCCACCGCTTTCGAAAGCATGGACTCCCAGCGCGGCCAGGAGTTGGAAGCCTCTCCCGTCAGCGCGCGGTCAATCACCAGCCGCGCCATTTTGTCCACTACCTGCTCAAAATAAAATTCCGTAATGCGGTCGCGTTCGAAATCCGGCGCCGGATTCAGAAAATCAATCGCGTACGGCACGCCATCCTGTATCGCAAACTCGATGGTGTTCATTTCGTATCCCAGCGCCTGATTGATGGTCTGCGCATCCTTCACCACTCTCTCGCCCAGCTCCGTGGAAAGATATTTATGATCCACCAGGTAGCGCCGCTCCTTCGGATCGTAGTGCACCGGCACAATATCCATCTTGCCGAAAGTGAAGCACCGCACGTATTTGTCAAAGTTGATGAATTGCTGCAGCGTCATGCAATACGGCGAAGTCTGATCGTAAGCCGCAAACAGCTCTTCCTTGGTGTGGACCTTATATACGTGCTTCCAACCGCCGCCTGAATACGGCTTCAGAATCGCTGGCCGCCCCACGTAATCGAGCAGCGCGTCCCAATCCAGCGGATATTCCATGTTGTGCAGCGACTCGGCATTGATGTCCACATCCTTGGGATACCCTTTTTGCGGTAGCAGAATCGTTTTTGGAATGGCGATGCCCAGCTTGGATGCCACCGAGTAATTAAAATATTTGTCGTCGGCCGTCCACCAGAAGGGATTGTTGATGACATAACTACCCTGCAGCACCGCGTGCTTCAAGTAGCCGCGGTAATATTCCACTTCGTGCGAGATGCGATCCACGATCACGCTGTATTTCGCGGGCTCGTCCATGCGCGTGCCGCCCAGCTTTACGAATTCCGCGGTAACTCCGTCTTTCGCCCCCAGAGTTTTCACCCGCTCAATAAATGCCGGAGGAAAACTGAACTCGCGACCGCACAGCAGCCCCACCTTCTTCATTGCTGTTTCTCCCAGATAAAATCACTCGTCTAACAACTCACCATCGAACCATGCCGCGCGGAAAAACTTTGCTGGGAAACCAAAACCGCTGTCTAGTTGATCGCTGGTGCTGAAGATTGCGGCTGGGTAACACCGCCGCGCGTTTCGTTTACCAGGTGCCGCACCACCGCCTTCAAATCTCCCGTTTCCTGATAAACGCGCAATTGCCGCTCCGCGCTGGTGCCCTCGCTCATGATGGTGTGTACGTATTCCACCGCGCTGCGGCTGCCCAGTTCGTCCACCACGTCATCCACAAATTCCAGCAGTTCCGGAATCAGCTCGCGCATGGGCACTTCGGTCTCTTTGCCGAAGTCAATGAGCTTGCCTTCGATCCCATAACGTGCCGCGCGCCATTTATTTTCCTCAATCAAAGCGCGCCCGTACAAACGGAAACTCATATTGCCGGTGTACAGCCGGTGCAGTTTCACGATAATGGCCTGCGTCAGCGCCGCGATGGCCACCGCTTCTTCCACTTTGGTAGTCACGTCACACATGCGGAATTCTAGCGTGCCAAACGTCGGATGCGGCCGCACATCCCACCAGATTTTCTTTCCGGTATCAATGCAGTTCAATTTCACCAGCAGGTTCACGAAGTTCTCGTACGCGCTCCACGACTCGAATTGCTCCGGCACACCAGTGCGCGGAAATCTCCGAAACACTGTAGTGCGGAAAGATTTGAGCCCGGTATTGCGGCCCATCCAGAAGGGCGAGCTGGTCGAAAGCGCCAACAGGTGCGGCAGGAAGTAGCGCACCATGTTCATCATGTCTATGGTGGTCTGCTTGTCAGGCATGGCCACGTGTACATGCATGCCGAAAATTAGCAGCGAGCGCGCTAGTTGCTGCAATTCTTCAATAATATTTTGATAGCGTTCGCCGGGAGAAATTACCTGGTCAATCCAGCTGGAGAAAGGATGCGTGCCAGCGGCCGCCACCTGCAATCCCGAGCGTTCCGCCGCGGCCACCAGTTCCCCGCGCGTGCGGTGCATTTCAATGCGCAGCTCGTGCACGCTATCACAGATATTCGTGCCCGTCTCCACGATGGACTGGTGCATCTCGTGCTTGACCTGGTCCGCTATGCTGGGCGAAGCCGCGGACACCAGTTGCATCACGTGCGAACGCAACTCGCACGTAGCCGGATCAATAATCTGAAATTCTTCTTCGACGCCGATGGTAAAACGGTGAGCCATACGGTGGCTTCCTGGACGCTGGCGATTCACTACACCGCAACGGGTAACGCGAGACGCGTATCATACGCTTCCCTTCTGTAAAACTACATCGGAACGATGGGGAATACAAAATGAACAACGCTTGATTCCCGAATAATTGGAGGGATATGGTTCGGCGGGGAAACTAACGGGGACAGAATCGCTGGGCTGTCCCCTGCTGAATTCACGGTGATCTTCTGCAACTGCTGAACAGAAACTAAGCTGCGCCCATGGACCTGCGCTGCTGGAAGCATTCCCGGCAAAATACCGGTCGCCCCTGGGTCGGCCGGAACGGCACGGTCGTTTCCTTGCCACACTGCGAACAATTCGTCTTGGTTTCCGACCGCATCTGCAATCCGCCGCCGTTGGCGTGACCACCGCCTCCGCCTTCGGCGCGTCTTGCTTTGCAACCTTTACATCTCTTGGGTTCGTTCTTGAAACCTTTGTCGGCGAAAAACATTTGTTCGCCGGCGGTAAATACAAACTCGGCGCTGCACTCCGAACACTTCAGGACCCGATCGTGATATTCCATGAGGCGCTCCCCTTAGCCCGAGAAAGGAAAGGGGATGGGGCAACTTACACGTGGAGGCCGGACTTCGTGGAATTTCCCACTGCGTGGTTGCGCCTGTTCCGGGGACGCCGGGGCGGTTCCCAAGGGCCTGCTTACGTGAAGCCGAAAATAACCCAAACATACTTGCCTGACTGGGGCCTGATTCTCGGAAGTGCCGCGCCGAGCTGTGCCGCGAAACGGAAAAACTAATCCGCTTCCCGGCGCTGCTTCTTACGCAGTCGCTTCCGCGAAAGCGCTTCTTTGGTCCGGCGCTTCTCGCCGGGTTTCATATAGAAGCTGTGCTTCTTTATTTCCTTGATGATGTCTTCCTGCTGCACTTTGCGCTTGAAGCGGCGCAGTGCATTTTCCAGAGATTCACTCTCCTGGATAATTACTTCTGCCAATTTAGAGTCACCCCCAATCCGGTTAGGATTGGTTTCTGACGACGCCCTGCTTCCGCGCCGTATGACATATATTGTCTCACGAGGCCGTTGGCATCTTCTAATCAATTGGAGGCAGTAAAGTCAAGGAATCTTTCTGACCTTGTCAATTGGCTGGGTCGCAACCGTGCGTGGTAATCAGTCAGTACTGCATTTCTTCTACAGTAAAATACACCGCCAATTCGCCACCTTGGCCTCATAGAGTCCGAACTAACACCCACTTGTCAATCCGAATCCGCCGCCTTTCCCTCAGCGGGTTCGGAACCTGCTTCTAGCTTTTCCTGCCCACCGCAACTTGTACTCTTCTTCATGGTTGCTGTTAGAATTTAGCCGCTCGTATAGACGTCCCCGGGGGTCAGTCCATGTCCGATATGCGCGACGCCATCGGAGTCCTTCTCGCCGGCGGTCAAGGCGAACGCTTGTGGCCGCTGACTCGTGACCGCGCGAAACCCGCCGTGCCCTTCGGCGGTCTCTATCGCATCATTGACATCACGCTTTCCAATTGCATCAACTCCAATCTGCGCCGCGTCTTCGTGCTCACCCAGTACAAAGCCCTCAGCCTCAATCGTCACATCCGCGCCGGCTGGTCGCCTCTCGCCGGACTCGGCGAATACATCGAAGTTCTTCCGCCGCAGATGCGCGTCTCTCAGCAGTGGTACCAGGGCACGGCCGACGCCGTGTACCAGAACATTTATTCCATCGGCAGCGAACGCTCCAAATACGTTTTCATTTTGTCCGGCGATCACATTTATAAAATGGACTACAGTCGCATGCTCAAACAGCATGTGGATTCCGGCGCCGACGTCACTGTCGCCACCATCCAGATTCCCGTCGAAGAAGCCGCTTTACAGTTCGGCGTCATCGAAACCGACAAGGACTGGCGCATCGCCGGCTTTGAAGAAAAACCTGCCGCTCCCAAGGAATCTCCGCACCATCCTGGGCATTGCAATGCCTCCATGGGCATCTACATTTTCAACACGCACCTGATGATTCCGATTTTGTTGGCGGATTCCGAGGATCCCAAGTCGCGTCACGACTTCGGTAAAGACATTCTGCCGCGCATCATTTCCAAACATCGCGTCTTCGCCTACAATTTCGTGGACGAAAATCGCAAAGACGCTTTGTACTGGCGCGACGTCGGCACTCTCGACGCCTACTACGAAGCCAACATGGACCTCGTCAGCGTCTCGCCCATTTTCAACCTGTACGACACGTCCTGGCCGTTGCGCACCTGGATTCACCAGTATCCGCCCGCCAAATTTGTCTTCGCCGACCCCGAACGCATGGGCGTCGCGCTCGATTCCATCGTCGCCGGCGGCTCCATCATTTCTGGAGGCCGCGTAATGAAGTCCATCCTCGGCGCCGACGTGCGCGTGAACAGCTACTCCGAAGTCTCCGAATCCATCATCTACAATCATGTTAACGTCGGCCGCCACTCGCGCATCCGCCGCGCCATCATTGATCGCCACGTCAGCCTGCCCGAGCGCACCGAAATTGGCTACGACATGGAAGCCGACAAGCGCCGCTTCCACGTCACCGATTCCGGCATCGTAGTCGTCGTCCGCCAGGAATCTCTGATCGAAGAGCCCGAACCCGCCTGAGGGCGCGGGTGTTACAACCCACCAAAATAAACGATTACGTCGTCTTGGCCGAGGATGCGCCACAGGGAAGAATGTTGCACAGGCTAGAGGCGCCTGCCGGATAGAGGAACTGCTGCAAGTCTCAAAAACGTGCGGAAGAGCTAACGTCCGGGGCAGTCCTCGCCAGCCTGGCAGCTGTGCTGTACTTCGCCGGCATGCCAACTTACCGCCAAGGCGAGCCGTCTTCGGCGGGAAAAATGACCGAAGACTTTTCCATGGCCGTCGGAGGACGACAAGCGCGTCTCTCTGAATTCAGAGGTAAAGTTGTGGTTCTCAACTTCTGGGCTTCGTATTGCGGCTCTTGCGTGCAGGAAATACCAGACTTAGACCAACTTCAAGACCGCATTCGTTCCCGCGGGGCGCGTGGTTCTGGCCGTCAGCATTGACGACAACTGCGCAAGCTACGAAGACTTTTTGAAAAATCATCCCGTGCGATTTCAGACTACCTGCGAACCGACGAAGAAAGCATCTTTGACTACGGCACCGTGATGATTCCGGAAACCTACGTAATCAATCGCCAAGGCGCTATAGCGCGAAAAATCATCGGTCCCCAGCAATGGAATTCCGCACAAATGATCGATTATTTTAATGACGTACTCGCTCGTAACTAATCCGTTGTTCCGTTCGCAATCCTTCGACTAGAGAACCTGAACGGGATTACTCGACGCACTAATTCTAACGATCGCCCGGCTGTAGCTTCGATTGGTGCCGCTCGGGCAGACGCCTCGTTGTGCTCTTCCAGGCCTCTTCTCTACTACGAAAATTAAACTGGGTCACCCGCGCCATCAGTCATTTCCCGCGTCTATCCTCCGGTGCGCCTTTCACTTCTTCGCCCCGACAGAACTGGGGTTGTAGTATCCCTCCCGCGTCTGGACCTTAAGTCCATCGCCTTCGACATGCAATTCTATCCGATGATAACTTGCGCTCCGATTATTGCCTGCGGGCACATAAGCCAGTGTGTATTGATGCCGGGCTTGTTCTGTAATCCGCGGATAGCTTTGCTCCATTCCTCGGCTTTTTGACGCGAAATAAACGTCTCCGCCAGACGCGCGAGCGTAGCCATCCAACCTCGAGAATTTGCGTTTGTCCGAATCGCTGCCTGCCGCAAGACTGAAGACCGCGATATTTTCGGTCAAGAGTTTTGCCTTCACCGTTTCATAATCGTGTTTATTCAAGTCCGGTTCGTTGGCGCCATCCGAAATTAACAGAATCACTTTCCGCCGGTTCGCACCCTCACCCTCAAGCAGTTCCGCGGCGGAAAACACCGCGTCATCCAGTGCTTTGCTCGGCCGCGCTCCGGCATACACTGGCGCAGGAATGCACGGTGGACCCGTCGTGGAATTCCCGCACACGACCGGTTGTGGAACGAATTTCGGTGTCGGTTTGATTTCCCCCTGTGCTCGCTTCACGGTGACCATTAATTTGTCCGGGTCCGCAGTGAACCCTTCGCCCGGATAGAACCGCATGTCAAACCGGCACACCATCGCTTGGTCCTCCAGGCTCACGCCCCCGAGTAGCCCACGCAGGCTTTGCACCATTTGCACCCCTTCTTTTCCGTTCACGTCATTGTCGATAAGTATGACCAGTGACAGGGGCACCTTCTCTTCCGCGAAAACGGAAATGGTTTGCTCCACACCATCGTCAAGCAGACGGAATTGTCCCGGCTTTAGGTCGCCAACAAGATTTCCAGTGCGATTTCTAACCGTGACGGAGAGCGTCACCAACTCTGCATGCACGTGGACTCGTGCTTGGTCCTGCTGTGCCTGTTGTGCCGAAACCTCGCGCGAAGCTCCTGCCCACATCGCCAGCGGCGTGGAAATTAAGCTCAGCATTTTCGCGATGGTACGTCGCAAAATCGAATTAGCCCTTCAAGGCAGGATGCTAGTCTCCGATGTTGCAGCAAAGCAAAGGGTGGTCCGTGAGGTCTACTGAGTGGGCAGCAAATTTCACACCGTGTCCCTACTCCCGGTACAAATCCCCTGCAAGATACTTAAAGCCCGTATCCACTGCCACCGTCGCAACGGTGCTGTCCGGTCCCAGCTCCTGCGCCAACTGCAATGCCGCGGCCACGTTCAGCCCCGAGGATGTCCCTGCAAAAATTCCCTCTTCCCTAGCGAGACGCCGCGTCATCTCCCGAGCTGCTCCTTCTTCCACCGTGCGAACTTCATCGTACTCCCCGTCTTTCAAGTGCGGCGGCCGGAAGCCCGCGGCGATCCCCTCCACGCGATGCGGGCCGCCTTTCCCCGTGCTCAGCACCGGCGAAGATGCCGGCTCGAGCGCCACGATGCGCGCCTTGCATCCCGCTTCCTTCAGCGCGCGCGACACGCCCATGAGCATCCCTGCCGTGCCCACTCCGCCACAAAACGCCGTCAGATCGGTACCCGCCTGTTCCGCCAGTTCCTTCCCGATTCCCATGTAAGCACGCAGCGCATCGGTGTTGTGGAATTGGTTGGTATAGAACGTTCCCTGCTCTTTTGCCAATTCTTCCGCGCGTCTTTTCATCTTCTGGTACAACTCCGGCACCAGCTTGCCGCCTTCCGCTGGAAAAATTTCCAGGTCTGCGCCGAACAAACGCATGGTCCGCAGCTTCTCGTCCGAAAATCCATCCGAAGAAATTGGTGTGAAGCGGTATCCCTTGATCGCGCACACCATCGCCAGCGACGACCCCGTGCTCCCGCCCGTCCATTCCACTACGCGCATGCCCGGCCGCAACTCTCCGCGCGCCTCCGCCCCTTCAATCATGGCCAGCGCCATGCGATCTTTGTACGAACCGGTGGGATTGTAGTACTCCAGCTTCACCAGCACCTCTCCCATCGACGGCGTTGTCAACTTCCGCAGCCGCACTACCGGCGTATTCCCAATCGCCTGCAAAACAGAATCTCGAACTTGCCCGATACTCGCCACAGTTCTTCTCCTCAACCCCGCCGCAGCTTATGCCCGCAGGTTCAAAAATGGCAAGGCTCGAAGTGTTCGTTGCCTTCCACTGAAAGTAGCCTCGTTGACTTGCAACCTCAGCAACCAGCAATGGACGGCCTCATGATCGCCCTGTCGGCGCCACCGTGTGGTCCAGTGATAGCGAATTCTTATATTTCGACAATGGATTCGGCGCCGACCCTGCCGGGTCTCGAGTGCGGATTTCCGGTCGCAAGGTCGAGCCCGTGACCAGCATGAAGGATTTTCGAAGAGTGGTAACTCCGTGATCTCGAAGCTCCCTAGCCACCGCCATTTCCCGCCACTTACTCTATTGCTCCCGCAGCGCTTCCGTCGGCTCCAATTGCGCAGCGCGCCAGGCGGGCGCGGCACTCGCCGAGAGCGACACCACAAGAAGCACCACACTCGCTGCGGCAACTGTAACTGGGTCAAACGCTCGAACACCGAAGAGCACGTCCGCAAGGACTCGCCCGAAAATCACAAATCCAACGAGGCCGACCGTCAAACCGATTGCCGCCAGCACCAGACCTCGCCGCACCACCAGACCGAAAACATCTTCCCGTTGTGCGCCCAGCGCAACTCGCAACCCGATTTCAAAGGTACGCCGTGCCACCATTTCCGAAAGCGCGGCATATAAGCCCACCGCCGCCAGAAGTAGTGCGGAAACCGCGAAACACGCTAGCAGCCCGGCTTCCAAGCGGGCTAAAACTGTTGATTGCACGATAAGTTCATCGAACGTAGTCGCCGCAAATACGGGCAAATCTCGATTGAGTCCCGCTACCGCTGCGCGCACCGAGTTCACATACGTGGCGGGCTCACCGGAAACCCGCAATAGAACCCATTGAGGCCAGCGCGAGACCTGCTCGTATGGCAAATAAAATTGGGGCTTGGGACTCTCAGTGAGATCGGTTGTTCGAATGCCTCCCACGACTCCGACGATTTCGTACCACGTTGGTTTGTAACCGTACTCTAGAAAGTCGGGTTGAATCGATTTGCCAATGGCATCTTCGCCCGCAAAGAATTCCCGGGCAAATTCCTGATTTACGACCGCGACTCGTTTCGCGTTCTGGTCGTCGTGTTGGTTAAAGGTCCGCCCCTTCAATAAAGGGATTCGTAAAGTTTCAAAATAGCGTGGTCCGACGGTGGCCCGGTTGGCCGCGGGCAGGTCACTGGGAGCGGCCGGTCTTCCCGATATGCTGAAATGGCTCGTGAGATCGTATGGGAAGGGGATGGGATAAGCGCTGCTGGTGGATTCGACTCCGGGGATCGCCGAAAGCATCGGCAACAACTGCCGAAAGAAAAGCGGTGCCTTTTCCTGCGGATACTCGACATTCGACATTCCCAACCGTAGAGCCAGGATGTGGTGAGGGTCGAATCCCGGGGGAACTCGAATTGTTTCCAAAAAGCTGCGAATGAGCAGTCCGGAACCGGCCAGAAGTATTAGGCTGACTGCGGTCTCCGCAATCACCAACAGTCCGCGCAATCGGTGTTCCCTGCGGCTGCCGCTTATTCCCCGGCCCGTGCTCCACATCCCCGCCAACGCATCCAATCGCGACGCGTTCCATGCTGGGAACACTCCGAAACCAATGCCGGTCGCCAGTGACACGAGAAATGCAAACCCCATTACCATCCCATCGATGCGCAGGTGGGCGAGTCTTGGTAAGCCCACCGGAGCAAACACGAGAAATGTTTTCAGCAGCACAAAAGCCAAGCCAACACCGAGAACTCCGGCGCAGCAGGCCAACACCGTAGACTCCATCAAAACTTGTCGCACCAGGTGCGCAGGCCTGGCGCCAAGAACAATCCGCACCGCAAACTCCGGGCGCCGCGCGAATCCCCGCGCCAGCAACAAACCCGCAACATTCGCGCAGGCGATCAGCAGCACTGCCGTCACCGCGCTGAATAGTAAGTACAAAGGCCGGCGAAAATCGCCGCTAACGTGATCGAGCAAGGGCCGGACCTCGACGCCGCGTGCATTGCCATCGTCCGGGTACTGCTCTGCGAGGCCAGCTTGTATCGCATTTATTTCCGCGCGCGCTTGCGCCACGCTCACGTCACCCTTAAGCCGCCCAATCACCTGGGTCACTCTATTGGTACGCTCAGCCGTCAAGCTGACGGATTCCTTCCACGGGTTCCCGATGGCATGGACCTCTGAGGCGCTGGCCAGCCAGAACGTTCCCCAGAAACTCGGCGGCTGGCTTAAGTCAGGGAAGCTGAATCCTGCCGGCATCACACCGACGACGGTCACGAGCCGGTCATTCACCATGATGTGTTTGCCAACAATGTCGGGTGAAGAATGGAACGCCGACTCCCAGAACGGATGACTCAGAACAATCGGACGGCTCTCGTCCTTTTCATCGTCCAAAACAAAGGAACGTCCGAGCATCGGGGCCACGCCCAGCACCCGGAAGAAATCTGCGGACACATATTCCACCTCCACCATCGTCGGCGATTCGTTCCCAGCGGGAGTGAATTTTCTCGATGTTCCGTAGGCGTAGGATGCCACCGCCTCCAGCGTGTGGCTCTGGCCGCGCCAGTCAAAAAAGTCTGGGAAGGAGACATCGTCAATCGATCCGGCGCCCGCTTCTTTCATTGCCACATCTCCGGGCGGACGCACCACAGTCTGCAACGAGATCAATCGCTCCGCTTTCGGAAATGGCAAGGCTCGCAGCAATACCCCGTGTACCACGCTGAATATCGCAGTCGTGGCCCCGATACCCAATGCCAACGTGAGCACGATGATCAGGCTGAACCTCAGGTTCGTTCTCAATTGTCGAAGAGCGAAGGCGAAATCTCGGTGCATACGAAGAAACCCCTGTCGCATACAACTTCTTCGTCAGCAAAGTCTGCTGGCCAAAGCGGAATCGGTGGATCTCTGTACAATAATATAGATGGCGGTAATTTAGATGGCGGTGAATAACAGTCCGCTAGCCAGGACAGACGCTGCAACGTGCTCTTCTCCTCGCTTTTCTGTAAAATCTCCCTTCACGCCAAGGAGACGCACTCAACTAATGTCCACGAAAATTACTCGAGTTCACGCACGCCAGGTCATTGATTCGCGTGGCAATCCTACTGTGGAAGCCGACGTGACCCTCACTTCTGGCGCCGTGGGCCGCGCCGCCGTCCCTTCAGGCGCCTCTACTGGAGAACATGAAGCCCTCGAGCTGCGCGACGGCGACAAATCCCGCTACCTCGGCAAAGGAGTTCTGAAAGCCGTCGCCAACGCCAACGCGGAAATCGGCAAAGCTATCGCCGGCCTGGATGCCGCCGACCAGCGCGCTCTCGATCACGAAATGATTTCGCTCGATGGCACTGCGACCAAATCGCGCCTGGGAGCCAACGCCATCCTCGCCGTCTCCATGGCCGCCGCGCGCGCTGCCTCCATCGCCCTCAAGCAGCCTCTCTACAAATATCTTTCGCGCTACTCCACGGACACCTCCGCAAACCTCCTCCCCGTGCCCATGATGAATATTCTCAACGGTGGCGCGCATGCCGACAGCTCCGTGGACTTCCAGGAATTCATGGTCATGCCCGTAGGAGCGCCGAATTTTTCCGAAGCGCTGCGCTGGGGGGTGGAAATTTTCCACGCGCTCAAAGCGACCCTCAAAAAACGCGGTTACTCCACCGCCGTCGGCGATGAAGGAGGTTTCGCGCCCAGTTGCAAATCCAACGAAGAGGCCATCCAGATTGTTCTCGAAGCCATCACCGCCGCCGGATACAAACCCGGCCAGCAGGTACGCATCGCCCTCGATCCCGCCTCCAGCGAATTCTACGACAAGGCCGCCGGCAACTATGTTTTCAAAAAATCCGACAAATCCGTGCACAGCAGCAGCGAAATGGCCAGCTACTGGACCAGTTGGGTGGAAAAATACCCCATCGTTTCTATTGAAGATGGCATGGCTGAAGATGATTGGGACGGCTGGAAGGAACTGACGCAAAGCGTAGGCGTCAAGAACAGCGGAAAAAAATCCATTCAACTCGTCGGCGACGATCTCTTCGTCACCAACACCGAAAGACTGGGCCGCGGAATCACCGAAGGCGTCGCCAACGCCATCCTCATCAAGCTCAATCAAATCGGCAGCGTCATCGAAACCATTGACGCCATCGAGTTGGCCCGCAAAGCCGGCTACAACTCCATCATTTCGCATCGCTCGGGCGAAACCGAAGACACCTTTATCGCCGACCTCGCGGTAGCCACCGCCGCCGGACAAATCAAGACCGGTTCCGCCAGCCGCACCGACCGCATCGCCAAATACAATCAACTGCTGCGCATCGAGGAAGAACTCGGCGGCGCCGCCCGCTTCCCCGGGGCCTCACTGTTCCGCTAGCCCGTTTGGGAATCGGCGCGCCACTTCCGGATCGGACCCCGCTTCTGCGAGGAATGGCTCGAGAACGGTAGTTTCATGCGGTCGTACAGCGAGGGTTTAGAACAGCCGCGAAATGTATTCGCGCATCTGATGTTTCCAGTACGGCCAATCATGTCCGCCCTCCGGACCCCAGTCATCCAATGAATGGCGTATGCCTTTGCTCCACAAAATTTCTGAAAGCCGGTAACTCGGCCCACTCTTTTCCCATGGCCCGGAACCCGTACTGATATGAATGTCGCAGGAAGAAAGCTGCTCCAACAGCCATGGGTCGCTCAGATTCGCTAGGTAATCCACAGGATTGTTGAAATAAAAATTGTCATCGTACATCCCGTCCATGAAATTTCTCACGTCATAAACACCGGACATCGCGAAGCAGCGCTTAAAAGCATCGGGATGCTTGAACAGGGTATTGGCCGCGTGATACGCGCCGAAAGAAGCGCCCATCGTGGAAATGGCCACCATGGATTTGCAGTTGTCCCAGATAAACGGCGCCACCTCTTCGCGCAGGTAGGCGTCGAACATGGACTGCATGTAGCTGCGATGAAACGGGTGCGCGCCCTTGTTGTAGAGCCCGTGATGATTGACAGAATTAACCGAGAACAATTTAACTTTCCCGGCGTCAATGAAATCGCCGAGGGCGCCAACCATGCCCTGCCCTTCCAGCTCCCACTCGTCGCCGGCGCTGGTCGGAAATGCCATCAACGGCGGCCCCCAGTGGCCGTACACCACGATGCCCAGCTCAATGCCCAGCCGTGAAGAATACCAACGGTGATATTCGCGCTTCATCTATAGCCTCTGTCTCAAAGAAGGGGCAGATTATGCCAGCCACACGCCAGCGAAGCAATGCGCGGAGCTTACGCTGGCGGCAACGCTCCAAAGTTGGAGCGCAATTCATTTCTTGATAAACTCGTGGGCAAATCTCTGATTTTTCGCCGTTAGCTAAGGGAGATCATCAACATGGCCACGCCATCATCGAATTCCAAACCCACACCCGAACACATCATCAACACCATGAACGCGTACCAGCAGGCGCTGGCGCTGCGCACCGCGGTGGAGCTCGACCTTTTTACCAAGATCGCCGACGGAGCCGCGGACGCGGCGGCCATCGCGAAAAAAACGAACGCCTCCGAAAAAGGGGTTCGCACTCTTTGCAATTACCTAGTGGTCCTGGGCTTTCTCACCAAGCAATCTGAAAAATACGGCCTGAGCCAGGAGTCCGCGATTTTTCTGAACCGCCATTCACCGGCGTGCATGGCGGCGATGACCGGCTTTCTCACCACCGATCTGATTATCAAGAAGTTTTCTTCGCTGACCGAAGCGGTCAAGAAAGGCGGCAGCGCTGCGGATCACGGCGACAACCTGGAACCCAACGACGAAATGTGGGTGGCCTTCGCGCGCTCCATGGGCCCGCTGACCACTCCTTCCGCGAATTTCATCGCACAACTGACGGGCATGCCGCAAGGGACGGCTTGCAAGATACTGGACATCGCCGCGGGCCACGGAATGTACGGGATCACCATGGCTAAACACAACGCCAACGCGGAGGTGACTGCGCTGGATTGGCCGAATGTTCTGGAAGTAGCCAAGGAGCATGCGCAGAAAGCGGGAGTAGGCGAGCGCTTCAAGACCAGGCCGGGAAGTGCTTTCGAGGCGGAATTCGGTGAAGGCTACGATTTCGTTTTGCTGACGAACATTTTTCACCACTTTGATCAGGCCACCTGCGAAAAATTAATGAAGCGCGTGCACGCGGCGTTGAAGTCCGGCGGCCAGGCCATCACCCTGGAATTCGTGCCCCACGAAGACCGCGTCAGCCCGCCCATGCCGGCGATGTTCAGCCTGGTGATGCTGGCCACTACCGACACCGGTGACGCCTACACATTCGCGGAATACGAAAAAATGTTTCGCAACGCGGGGTTTTCCAAAACGACCTTGCACCAGATTCCAGAGATGCCCCAGCAGGTGTTGGTTTCGGAAAAGTGAACCTGAAAAAAACGAAACATTCTCGACCTGGGCCGGCAACGCCAGCCACTATTACGGTATTGACAACGAGCTCAAAGCCGGCACACAGCAATACGAGCAGCGTGAGGTGAAGCAGCCGTCGGCAAGGGGAAACTTATTTCTCTGGAGTCCGTCAAGACTGGAGCCGGTATGGTGGCCTCGTATCAGGTGCAGTTTGAAGTGGCAGGCAGGAAGGCGCTTTTGCGCATTAGACCGGACGGAAGTCTGGCGCAAGAATGAACTTTCAACCTTTAGTCGCTTTGCGCAGATATTCGCCCGCGACCTTGGCGTAGTCCGCAATAGCAATCTCGGGCTCGGCTATTTCGGGATGCCACACTTTTTCCCACTCAAAGCAATACCTACCCTTGTAGCCGATGTTCACCAGCGCGCGAATCTGCCGCTCCACAGGTACATCGCCTTTTCCCGTCAGTACGTAACGCCGGTCTTTTCCGTCCACTGCGGAATCCTTCAGGTGCGTGTGGCGGATCCATTTGCCCAGTTGCGCCACCGTAAATTCCGGTTCCTCGTGTGAGGTGGCGAACGTGTGGTGCGCGTCCCACAGCAGTGCGACGTGCTCGGAGTTGGCGCGGGTCAGAATATCCTTGAGCGTCGGCGAATCCGTGAAATCGCCGTGCGACTCAATAATCACGGTAACGTTTCGTGGTCCAGCGTACTCGCCTAGTTCATGCAGCCCGGCGGCCACGCGGGCGATCACTGCTTCCCTCGGGCCCTTGATGTCGTTTCCGAATACGCGCACGTAGGGCGCTCCCAACGCGGCGGCCAGATCGATGAAGCTGCGCGCGTCGGCAAGTTGCTGCGCGCGCTTTTGCGGATCCTCGTCGTGCATCGCCGCCGAACTGCTCACGCAGGCAATCTTCAGTCCCCGCGACGAAATTTCACGTCGGGACTGGATAATTTTGTCGGGGGCGAACTCCGGCCGCGCCGGCAAATTCATTTCACCCAGCATCCCGCGCAATTCCACCGCGGCGAAGCCATGCTGTTGTGCAAAGTCAAGAATCTGCAGGAATGTCCACTTGGGACAGCCCAGGGTGGAAAACGCCAGCGGCAGGGGTGCAGGCTCCGCGTGTAGGAATTGAGCGCCGAACCCCACCAGCGTCATCGTGCCGACAAATTCTCGTCTCGTTACTTTCATTTTTCGAGCCCTCGAAGTTATGCGCGAATTCTATCATCATTGGCTGGCGGCCTGCCGTTGGCATACTTGCAAGAATTGCAAATGGCAGTAGGATGTAGCGTAGAAACAGAAGCTCCCAGTGGATTGAAATTAAGGAGCCAAAAAATGCGGCCTGACGATGCGTCCATGACCAGTGACAAATCTGTGAGCGTGCTGGAGCCCGGACGGCGCGGATTCCTCAAGGGTTTACTCGGCGCGGGTGCTTTTGTTCTCAGCGTTCGCTGCCTGCCTGAAACGGTCCTGGCGGCCAACGCCACTTTGGACCCGCGGTCCGCGATGACCAACGCGCCTCTGCGTCCGGGTGTGTATGTGGCCATTGATACGGACGGGAATGTTTATATCATCGCGCATCGCTCGGAAATGGGCAGCGGCAGCAAGACGGCTCTGCCTCGCATTCTCGCGGACGAACTGGACGCCGACTGGTCGCGTGTAAAAATCGTGCAGGCTCCCGGAGATGAAAAGTTTGGCGACCAGGATACCGACGGCTCGCATTCGGTAAAAAGCTTTTTTGATCCCCTGCGCGAAGCGGGTGGTACGGCGCGGCTCATGCTCCTGCAAGCGGCGGCTGCACAGTGGGGCAAGCCTGTAACGGAGTGCCACACCGGATTGCACGAAGTGATACACGCGCCGTCAGGTCAGAAACTTGGCTACGGCCAGCTGGCAGCCGCAGCTGCGAAGTTGGAAGTTCCCAAAAAAGAAGACGTGAAGTTCAAGCCACGCAATTCCTGGCGCTACATCGGCAAAGGCACGCCCAATTACGACCTCAAAGATATGTGCGCGGGCAAGGCGGTCTACGGCCAGGACACGCGCATGGACGGAATGCTGTACGCCAGCGTTGCGCACCCACCGGTTTTTGGCAGTACCGTGAAATCCGTCGACGACCAAGCCGCGTTGGCGACTGCGGGCGTGAAACAAACCGCGCGTATCGACGGCTTCAAACCCCCCGTCGGCTACCAGTCGCTCGGTGGCGTAGCGGTTCTGGCCGACAACACCTGGGCGGCCATGCAGGGCAAGAAAAAGTTGAAGATCGAATGGCAAGCGAGTCCGCACAGTGCCTACAACTCCGTCGCCTACAAAAAGGAATTGCAGGAAACCGCGCGCCAGCCCGGCAAAGTAGTTCGCGAGAACGGAAACGTGGATGCCGTCTTTGCCAAGGGCGGCAAAATCGTGGAAGCCGAATACTACTCGCCGCTGCTGGCGCACGCTTCGATGGAGCCCCCCGCAGCCCTGGCGGTTTTTCGCGACGGCAAAGTTGAGGCCTGGGCACCCACGCAGAATCCCCAGGGCGCGAAAGAAGCCATCGCCAACGCAGTAGGTCTAAAAAAAGAAGATGTCACCGTGAACGTGACGCTGCTGGGCGGCGGCTTCGGACGCAAATCATTTCCGGATTTCGCCGTGGAAGCGGCGGTACTGGCCAAACAAACCGGCAAGCCCGTGAAGGTGGTATGGAGCCGCGAAGACGACATCAAGTTCGACACCTATCATTCCGTCGCGGCCATGTATATGAAAGCCGCGCTGGGTGACGACGGAAAACCCGCGGCGTGGCTGCAACGCACCGTATTTCCGCCCATCGGCTCCACCTTCGATCCCAAAACTAATTATTCCGCGCCCGACGAATTGGGTCTGGGCTTTACCGACGTCCCTTTCGCGTTGCCAAATCATCGCGTCGAAAATGGTCCGGCCACCGCTCATGTGCGCATTGGCTGGTTACGTTCGGTCGCCAACATTTATCACGCGTTCGCGGTACATTCCTTTGCGGATGAATTGGCCCACGCCGCCGGACGCGATCCGCTGGAATATCTGCTGCAGCTCCTGGGACCAGATCGCGTGATTCCCAAGAGTGAATTGGCGAAAGACTACACAAATTACGACGGCGATTATGAACAATACCCCATCGATACGGGCAGATTCCGGCGCGTGTTGTCGCTGGCCGCGGAAAAAGCCGGTTGGGGAAAACAAAACTCCAGAAACGGCTTCGGCATGGGGGTGGCCATGCACCGCAGCTTCTTGACGTATGTCGCCACCGTGGTGCAGGTGCAGGTGGACGACGCGGGCCGCGTGCAAATCAAACGCGTGGATACCGCGCTCGACGCTGGAACGGTAGTAAATCCGGAAATGGTGCGCCAGCAGTTTGAAGGCGCAGCCGTGATGGGCACCAGCCTGGCGTTCTACGGCGAAATCACCGCCAGTAACGGCGCCATTGAGCAATCCAATTTCAACGATTACCAGATGGCGCGCATGAAGGACGCCCCGCGCGAAACCTTTGTACACATCGTTCCGAGTGAAGCTCCTCCGGCAGGAATTGGCGAGCCGGGATTGCCGCCATTCGCTCCGGCATTGTGCAACGCCATTTTTGCAGCCACCGGCAAGCGCATTCGCGAACTGCCGCTCAGCCGTGCAGGACTGGCCTAGTTTCTTGTACTGTCGCTACTCGACATAAAACATCAACAGCACGCCCAGAACAATCATGAGTGACGGCCATACCTTGGCGAATATTCCGTGCCAATTGGTATGCAATTCCGATAAGCCCTTGCTCAGACCGATGCCGAAGCCTGCCGCAGTGTAACTGAGATGCTCGTTTTGAATTCGCGCCATGCGTTCCATATGGCCGGCGCCATGCATGCCACCCTGGTGGTCGTGGAAAAGCAAGATAACTGAGCCGGCGATCGCCAGCACCGGAAATACCCATCCGGACCACATGGCTTTCAAAGTTCCGCGTGCGCGAAGAAATTCAATCACTCCCAGCCCCAGCAGAATAACCGCGAACGATTTGTGCTGGCGCACTTCCGCGTGGTGGCTGAGTCCAAATAGCCAGGATTGCGGGCCAAACGGCCATAATTCCGTGTCGCTGAAAACCAACACAAAAAGTCCGGCCAGCAGAAAACAAACCGGCCAGGCGTAGCGCACTTTAGGCCAGCGCGTGGAGAGGCGATCCTGCGCGAGAATAAACATTCCTGCCAGCACCACGAAAAACCCCGCCAGGTGGTGATTAAACTCACTCTCGCGCTTATCGGCGGCCAGTTTTTCCGGCGAAGGCTCGTTTTCCGCCATGTCCATGTTCATGCCCTCATGGCCTTCGTGCATGGAATGATCCTGGCTGGCGCCTAGGCGCTGAGGAACCGCGCACAATAGGGACGCCAACAAAATTGTGAGCACGCCTGTAACGCGGAAAGTCATCCACATTGTTCGATAAAAACTCACGTTGCGCTCCGCAAATCAACTCCACAGAAAGTCTCGCGCATTCTGCCACGGAAAGCCAATCACCAGGAACGTATGCTGCAGCGATTTGCTCACGAACCAGACGTTGACGGCTTGCAGTACCGCTTATACGATGGCTTCCATTGCGCAGGAGGATAAAATGGCCAAGAAAACCAAACTCACCAAGGTAGCTGTAAGCATAGGAACGGCAGCAGGCACAGCCGACCGCGTGGCACACCGCACGGCGCGCCAGGTCGCCAGCGTGGGATCGGCCGTTAAGGAAGAGCTGGCCGACATCGCCAAGCAGATTGACGGACTCAAAAGGCAATTGCTCAAGACCAGCAAGCGTCTGCAGAAGGCATTGAAATAAGCGCAAAGTCGCACCTCAACGAACTGTGGGTGGCGACGGTTGGCCGCCCCCTAAGGCTAATCCAGGCCTCTTTTTTGACTTTCCCTAGCTTCGCTATTTTCGGCTTTAGTAACTCTGCGACATAAAGTACTTGACATTGACGACCACTTTTAGCATGCTGACCGCAGCCGTTCAGGGTGTGCCGCTATGTTCAAGAGAATCGTTGCCATTACCGCCATCTTCCTTGGTGCCTGCGTGGCCTGGGTCGTCTTGGGATCCACAATTTTCTACCGCACCGACAATTCCGGTTCGACACTCAGCGGGCGCGTCACCTCCACCTGGGGTGCGCCGCAGGAGCAGAAGCCGCCGTCCATCGCTTACCGTTGGCTCGAAGAGAAAACCGTTACCGCGGAAGAAGACGGAAAAGCGGTCAAGCGCGTGGAAAAAGTCGCCGTCAGCGTTCCGGCGACCATCGAAGCCAGCCGTATCTCTGCCGACTTGCACCTGGATTACCGGCAAAAAGGTCTACTGTGGTTCAGCACCTACGGCGTGAAGTTCGATGGCTCCTACACCTTCCACAATCCCAGCGCCAAGGAAGAAAACTTTATTTTCACGCTTCCCTTCCCGGCCCAGCGGGCTCTCTACGACAATGTGGAAATTTCACTGGATGGCCAGCCGCTCCCGCTGACCTTTAGCGGCACCAGCGCCACCGCCAGTTCAGTTATGGCCACTGGAAGCACGCATGTTCTGCGCACGGCCTATCGGTCGCAGGGACTGGAAAGCTGGAGATACAACATCTCGGGTACGAGCGCGGACGGAAACTCTTCGGTATCGCAGGCGCGCGATTTCGATTTATTGGTACGCACCGATTTTTCCGGATTTGATTTCCCGGAGAACGCCATGTCCCCGACCGAAAAACGCCGCACCGCCAACGGCTGGGAACTGGAATGGAAATATCAAAACCTGGTATCCGGGTTCGACGTTGCCTTGAAGATGCCCCAGAAGCTCCAGCCCGGGCCGCTGGCCGGCCGCATCAGCTTTTTCGCCCCGGTCTCGCTCTTCTTCTTTTTCTTCCTCATTTTCATTCTTTCCACGCTACGCGGGATTGACCTGCATCCCATGAACTATTTTTTCTTGGCCTGTGCGTTCTTTTCTTTTCACTTGCTGATGGCCTACCTGGTTGACCATGTTTCCATTCACGTGGCCTTCGCGGCTGCATCGGTGGTTTCCATAGCGTTGGTGGTGAGTTATCTGCGGCTGGTGGTCAATCCGCGATTCGCCTTGGTTGACGCTGGCTTGGCACAATTGATTTACCTGGTGCTGTTTTCCTATGCGTTTTTCTTTGAAGGCTTCACTGGTCTGGCAGTAACCATCGGCGCCATCGCAACTTTATTCGTGGTCATGCAGATGACCGGAAAAATTCGTTGGGACGAGAGAGTGGCACGAAGAAACACGCCACCACCTCCGCCTATGTGGCAACCCGTCACTCCCGGATCCTGAGCGGGGTCTGGCAGAGATTATTCGCAACGTAAAGCTACCGTCGGATCAACGCGCATGGCGCGACGCGTGGGAATGTAACAGGCCGCGAGCGCGACAATTCCCAGTACAGCGGCAACTCCGCAGAAGGTCAACGGATCGGCGGCGCTGACGCCATACAGCATACGCGTCATCAGCCTGGTCAACGCCAGCGAGGCGGCTGTGCCAATCGCGATACCGAATATAGTCAGCTTGGCTCCCTGAGACAAGATCAGTTGCAAAACATCCCAGCGCCGCGCTCCCAAAGCAATACGCACGCCAATTTCATGAGTACGCTGGCCCACCAAATAGGAAATTACTCCGTAAATTCCCACACTCGCCAGAATTAATGCCATCGTGGCGAAAACCGCCAGCAGAATCATGGAGAAGCGGCGGGCCGCAAGCGATTCGGAAATGATTTGCTCCATTGTTTGCGCGCCATAAACTACCTGCTCGGCGTTCATCTGCTTGTTCACGCGTCGTAGGGAATCGAAGAGCGCAGTGTTGGCGCCGTCCGAGCGCACCATGATGGTCGTGCCGGTAGGAGCCAATTTCATGGCGGCGTCGGGCAACTGCATGAACGGAATATAGACCTCGGCGCGCAACGATTGCGATTCATCGGAATCCAGCCCCCACTGTTTCACGTGCGGCACGACCCCGATGATTTCAGCGCGGAGTTCCCCCTGCTGGAACGTTATGTGGTGGCCCAGCGGATTGGCACTGCCGAAAAATTTGTGGGCGAAGACCTCGTCTATAACCGCTACCGGCGGAGCATGCTCGTTATCGGCGGCGCTGAAGAAACGCCCGCGGATTAGCGGAATGCGCATGACCTTCAGATAATCCGGTTCCACCACGTAGCTGATGGTCCAGTTCATGTCGTTTTCGCTGGAGGGCTTGGGTTGATTGTCCAGCCAGAAAAGTTGCTCGTCATCCGGGCCAAGCGGAACTGCTCCCCAGGACGTCGAGACTCCTTGCACTCCCGGAGCGGCGGCAAAATTTTCGCTCACGGCGCGGAACGCCGCGCGAATCGCCGCAGGATTGGCATCACTCATCGTGGGACTGAGCGAAATACTGAAGGTCAGGACATTATGCGGATCGAAACCCGGCTGAATATTCCAAAGATGAGAAAGAGTGCGGCTCATCAGGCCCGCACCGATCAGCAGCACCAGGGCCATGGCCATTTCGAGCACAACAAGAACATTTTGTGCGCGATGACGCGTCCCGCTGGAGCCGCGGCCGCTTTCCTTGAGTGTATCCGCCAAAAACAGGTCTAAAGATCGCCACGCGGGAATCAGACCGAACAAGATTCCAGCTAGCAGTGAAATCACAGCAGTAAAAATAAATACATGGGAATCCAGGTGAATGTCGGCGGCCCGCGGCATGTCCGCCGGCAACATTTTTAGCGCCGCACGGGTGGTCCAGTGCGCAACGATGAGACCCAGTCCGCCGCCAACCAGCGCGAGCAGGATGCTTTCTGTCAGCAGCTGGCGGATCAGACGGCCGCGGCCGGCACCCAGCGCAACGCGAACGGCGAATTCCCGGGTACGCCCTGTCGAGCGCGCCAGCGTAAGGCTGGCTACGTTGAAGCAGGCGATGAGCAGCACAAATCCAACTGCGCCAAGCAGCACCAGCAAAATGGGCTGAACGTCGCCCAGCAAAGCGTGCTTGAAACGCGTCAGGTTCGCGCCGATACCTTTGTCCGAGTCCGGATAAACCTCAGCCAGATTGCCGGTGACGCGCTGCATGTCCGCGCGAGCCTGCTCCATGGTCACACCGGGTTTTAAGCGCGCTACACCGTGGATGCCCAGGCCTGCCCCGCGCATCGGAAGTAGCGGATTATTCCACTGGCCGATTGGAACATACACGTCCGTAGGATGAGCGCTGCGGTACAGGTCGAAAACTTCCGGAATCACCCCCACGATCAAGTAGCTCTTACCATCGAGGATCAGCGGCTTGCCAATGGCATCCGCCGACGAGCTGAATTTTCTCTTCCACAGGCCAGCACCGATCAAAGCAATCGGCGCTGCGCCAATTTTGTCCTCGCCGCGCACAAAGGTTCTGCCGATAACGGGATTCGCGCCAAGAACGGTGAAGTAATCAGAAGAAGTAAATTTCGCGATCAGTTGTTCGGTGTCACCCAATCCCGTCAACGTGAAGCCGTACTCCCGCGCAACGGCCATCGCGGAAAAAACGTGATTGTCTTTCTGCCAGTCCACGAAATTGGGATAGGAAATCGAACCATTGGTGAAGTTGGGCTTACTCTCCCCCAAGGTGACCAGTTGCTCAGGATGCGGATGTGGAAGCGGATTGAACAGCACTCCGTTGACGATCGAAAAGAATGCCGTATTGCAGCCGATACCCAGAGCCAGCGTCAGTATCGCAATCAATGTGAAACCTGGATTCTTGCGCAATATCCGCACTGCATAGCGAAAATCGCCCGCCACACTATCCAGCCAACCGATAATGTCTGCTTCCCGCGCATCCTCTTTCAGAAGTGTGGAATTGCCGAATCGTTTTTGTGCGTCGTAGCGGGCCTCCGGCGGCGCCATACCTGCGGCGATATTGTCGGCTGCGCGCATCTCAATGTGCGCGCGTACTTCTTCATCGAGTTCGTGCTCAATTTCTTCTTTTCGAAAAGTGCCACGCAATCGCGAAACCCAGGACATCACACACCTTCCTTAGCGAACCTGCTGGCCTCTACAACGGCTACAACCGCCGACGTGTTCATGCGTGCTGCAAAACCTGGGCCACAGCCTGAGTCAACCGCGCCCAGCTCTTTTCTTCTTCAGCGAGTTGCCGTCGGCCCGCGGCGGTTAGGCTGTAATAGCGCGCTCGGCGGTTATTCTCCGAAGTTCCCCACTCCGCTTTGATCCAGCCATCCTGGGCCATGCGATGTAACGCTGGATAGAGTGAGCCTTCTTCCACACGCAAAACTTCCTTCGAAAGCATTTGAATTTGCAGGGTGATGCCGTAACCGTGCATCGGCCCTCGGGCAAGGGTTTTCAGCACCAGAAGGGCCAGGGTGCCCTGCAGGACATCCTTGTTGGATCCCACGCCAAACTCCTATAGACAGCTATAGGTAAGACGCAATCGGTCTCTAAATGTTTCTGCCCGAACGAACAATTTTGTCGCCGCAACCGTTCAGGCTAGAGTGGTGTGCTGCACAACGCAGAAACCGCAAGGACAACTGATGAGCGCAAATAAGGAAGTAACTCGACGCCAGTTCCTGGCCGACACGGCCACGGCAGCGGCGGCTTTTACGATTGTGCCGCGCCATGTGCTGGGCCGTGGGATGACGCCCCCCAGTGACACGCTGAACATTGCCGGCATTGGCGTTGGCGGCATGGGCCGCGTCAACCTGATCAACCTCGCGAGCCAGAATATTGTGGCGCTGTGCGACGTGGACTGGGCTTACACCGGTGCGTCCTTCGAACGGCTGGATGCAGAAATCCAGGGTTTGAAAACACGGCTCGATAATCCTGCTCCCCAGCCGGTCGCCGGCCAGCCGGTGGTGGAGTTCGACCGGGTTAAAGGCAAGAAACGTCTCGACGGAATGATCCGCCTGAAGACCGAGCACTGGCCAAAAGCCAAGCGCTACAACGACTACCGTGAAATGCTGGAGCGTCAGAAAGATATCGATGCGGTAGTGATTGCCACCGCCGATCACATGCACGCACCCATTGCGTTAGCGGCCATGGACCTGAACAAACATGTGTACGTGCAGAAACCGCTGACTTGGTCCATTGATGAATCGCGGCGGCTGGCTCGCCGCGCGAAGGAACTGAAGATCGCCACTCAGATGGGTAACCAGGGGCATTCGCTAAACGAGGCGCGCACGACTGTTGAATATATCCGTGCCGGCGCGATCGGGGAGGTTCGTGAAATTCATGTGTGGACTAACCGGCCGCTGGGGTTTTGGCCCCAAGGCGTGCCGCGTCCGGAACCTTTGAAAGAAGGTGGCGACACACTGAAATGGAACGGCGCGGGTGTGGCGGCGCGGGAGGCCAACGCGTTTGCAGGTTCGTATCCGCTTCCCGATACGCTTTCGTGGGATTTGTTTCTCGGTGTCGGCCCGCGCGTTGAATATCACCCCATCTACCACCCGTTTAACTGGCGCGGCTGGGTAGATTGGGGCGTGGGCGCCATCGGCGACATGGGCGCGCACTTGATCGATCATTCTATGTGGGCGCTGGACCTGGGCTTTCCCACGAGCATTGAAACAGTTTCGACTCCCTTCAACGGTGCGTCCTATCCCCTGGCCACGCAGACGTTTTACGAATTCCCGGCACGCGGCAAGATGCCGGCAGTGCGCATGATCTGGTACGACGGCGGGCTGCTGCCACCTAAACCGGAAGAGCTTGGCGAAGAAGAATTGAACAAGGGCGGCGGCGTGCTGCTTATTGGCAGCAAGGGGAAATTAATGCATGACACTTACGGAATGAAGCCGCGGCTGTTGCCCAAGACACTCCAGGACTCCTATGGCAAGCCTGCGGAAAAATTGCCGCGCATTCCCGGGGAAGATCATGAAATGAACTGGGTGGACGCCGCCAAGGGAAAAACCGAGGCATCCTGCCCCTTTGAATACGCCGCGCGTCTTACAGAAGTAATGCTGCTCGGCGTGGTTGCATTGCGCGCTGGCAAGAAAATCATGTACGACGGCGCAAACATGAGAATCACCAACGTGGCGCAGGCCAACGATTTTCTGAAACGCGACTACCGGCAGGGTTGGGGCCCACAATCCGGAAAAACGTCGTAGGAGATTGGTTGTTTATAGCGCAGCGCGCCATCCCTGTTTTAGCTGGCTTTCAAGAACTGGAGAATCGTTGATGAAATATACTTCGAGACTGGCTGCGGCAGTGCTGGGCGTTGTAGGGATTGCGACTGGCGCAAGTCCGCTGTCGGCGCAAACGGAAACCAAGTGGAAAGCCCACGATCGCAATCGCCCCGCGCCCACGGCGGTGGATCCCGGTGCGCCGGGCACGGAGAATTCCACAGGGCGCGCACCGGCGGATGCCATCGTTTTGTTCGATGGCAAGGATCTATCCAAGTGGGCACATAAAGACGGCAGCGACGCCAAATGGAAAGTAACCGAGGGCTATTTTGAGGTGCTCCCTAAAACGCATGATATTTTCACGCGCCAGGCCTTCGGAGACATGCAGCTGCACGTGGAATTCCGCGAGCCGGCGCCGCCGATCGGAGAAGATCAGGATCGCGGTAACAGCGGCATCATCCTCATGGGGCTGTACGAAATTCAGGTGTTGGATTCCTACCAGAGCAAAACTTATCCGGATGGGCAAGCCGGCGCGGTCTATGGGCAATATCCGCCGCTGGTGAACGCCTCGCGTCCTCCTGGCCAATGGCAAACGTACGACATCGTGTTTCACGCGCCGCGGTTCGATGACGGCGGAAAATTGCAGCGCCCGGCAAATGTAACGGTGCTTCACAACGGCTTGCTGGTGCAGGACCACGTTGAAATCCACGGCCCCACCGCCAGCGGTGAACCCTACAAGGCGCATGCAGCGAAACTGCCATTCCAGCTGCAGGATCACAATCATCCTGTGCGCTACCGAAATATATGGGTGCGCGAACTGACTGCCGCGGAATAGCGATCGCAGCCACTGCCATCGTCAGATACCAGGACATTCGTCAGAAAAAAACCACGCCGGCTCGCTTCGTATAAGAGAGAGCCGGCGCGGAACTATACGATCAACGACCTGTTTGAATTAACCGTCTACTTGTCAAAAACAACCTGACCGGTGGAAGTGCTCAGAATAATTTTCTCCGAGCGCTTGTTTTTGAAGTCGAACATATTCAGCAGCGGGCCCGCTATTTCGTCAAACGAGCCGTTGCCAATCTGCGGCAACTCCCAGTTGTCTTCGATGAAGCGAACCACGGAGCTCTGATCCGTCAATGTGTGATCCACGAAATTTTTCTTGGCGTAGGGGGAAACGATCAGCAGAGGCAGCCGTGGCCCGTAGCCGCACCGGGATTGCAGCGCAGCAAGAGCGTTGGTTCCGTTGCCGCATGCGCCCGGTCCGGTCAAGGCATCGGCCGTGCCGGTGGAGTGGTTCACGATGGGCGGCATGACGTGGTCGTACCAGCCGTCCGAATCATCCCAGGCAATAATGACCGCGGTGTCTTCCCACTCCGGGAGGGTCTGCAAGAAATTGATGGTGTGCGTTAGGAAAACCTGCTCATCGAGCGGCGAGGAATTCCCAGGATGACCATCCTGGGCGCGATTCGCTTTGAGATAGCTGACCGCTGGAAGTTTCCCGGCTAGCGCGGCCTTTTCGAAATAGGTCAGGTCGTACTGGTGATTAGCCTGACCTTCGTGTCCAATCTCGTTGATGGAGCTGGGCGCAAGGTGGTGGGGATTGGAAGTGGACTTGTAGTACGCAAAAGGATTGTGATGCGGGCTGTAGGCCGCTTCTGGCGTGCCATCAATGCGCTTGGTCGTGGTCGTGCACTGCGCCAGCACCGCCGCGGTTCCGCCGCTAGCTGGCACAAATTTGCTCGTTGGCGTGAAGCCGCCCTGAAACCATCCCCAGGAAACGCCCTTGGCGCTGAGCAGATCGCCGATGTTTTTGTTGCTGGTGGACATGCCGATTTGTTCCGCTCCACTGCAATCGTCATAAGCAGGGTCCGGATCGCCAATCACCGAATTGTTGACCACGTCACCGGCGGCGCTCGCGCCTTGGTCCGTGGAAGGATCGGTGTTACCAGTCATCCCCGAAATTACGTTGATGGCACCGGGAGTAGAAGGCCCAAAATTCGTGTCAAAGGAATTGTCGTTCATGGCGAAGTGCTGCGCGTAGTTCCACAAACCCGTGACGGTGTTTCCGTCGTAATAGCCCATTACCACCCCGGCGCCCAAATTGGAAACATCGGAGAACGTCGCCGCAGAACACGGAGCGGCAGTGAACTCCGGGAATTTGTCCATCAGCCCGCTATCGAAAGCCTGCTGCTCCGGGGTGTAGTCGTGATTCTGGCTGCAGGTATAGTTCTGGCTGGGGTCGAGGCGCACCGGTTGGTAGAAGGTCGCATTCTTATCCTGATTCAAATTGTGATCCTGCAATCCCTGGGTCAATCCATTCACCGACGGCGTAGTCGCTTTGGGATGGAATTGAACTTCCTGTTCCGGATTGTCCGCGTCGGGATAAGTGCCAAAATAATGATCGAAGGACACGTTCTCCTGAAAAATTACCACCAGGTGCTTGATGGGCGTATTGGTGGTGATGCCTCCATTGCTGTTGCCACCACGATCTTTCTTGTTTTTTCCGTTCCCATCGGCGAATACGGGCCCGGGCGCAACCGTGGCCAGATTTGCGGCGAGTAAGATAGCGGACATCCAGCGCAGATTCTTTCGAATCATGAATTCTCCTTGTATTTGATGACGGTAGCGCCTGGACTCTCTTCGACGAGGCGCCTCACCCCGCGGCGGCGCAGACAGCGATGGGAATCAAACGCGTGGCTGAAATAAATACATGTTCGTTGTTATGGGCTGATGACACCCGCGTGAATTATTTTTAACGAAGAGAATTATTCTCTGGCCGCCTTGGATTGCTGGAGTTCCCGGGGCTCCACGCGGATGAGACCCATCATGCCGGCATCTTCATGCTCCAAAAGATGGCAGTGATAAGGAAAAAGGCCCACCACGTTAGGGTCGCGGAAATCCATGCGCAATTTGATTCTCGGGTACACAGGATTTTCCCCGTCCCAGTACGGCACATTAATGGTGTCGCGCAGGAAACCTTCGTTGACCGCCAGCCCGAACCATTCAAGTAACAGGAAATGCGCCTGGTGAATGTGGAAATCGTGAAGCTCCTGGGAGCGGTTTTCGATGATCCAGTCCTCCACATCCCCTTGGCCAGCAACAATATTGGGAATTTCTACCGACGGATCGAAGGCTTTGGGGGTCTGACCATCGACCGTCAGATAAAAGGTAGTGGGGCTCGTAGGATCACGTGGGTCTTGCGGTACTTCCGAGAAATAAAGTTTTCTGGTTCGTACTGGTTCGACTTTTCCAATCCATGGCAACGTAGCGGGTGGGAGCGCCAGGGGCGCTTGGGCGAGGCTTGAGGCAGGTTCCACCGCATTGGGAGTCGCGATGATGTTGGCCAGCGGCCGCGTAGGATCGTTCTCGCCCGCAGCGCCGGTATTCACCGCACGGGTGATCAATGCGCCCGCCACGCCGGCGGGTGGCCCCTTGACGACAAATTCAATACGCCCGCCAGGCGAAACACCCAGATGGTTTTGCCAGATGCTGCCACGGACCGCAGAGCCGCCGTCATTCAGGGGAACGCCGTCGATGGCCACGATCTCCACGGCCTGTGCTTCGCCGCGAACAAGTAATTGCAGATTCAGATAGGTGATCGCCGAAGCGTTCAGCACCCGCCACAACTGTCGCTCGCCTGGCTTCAAACTGATTGTCGCCGGACGATAGTCCGGGTATGGCACAGGAACAAAATTTATGGATAGATCCTGCGCAGGCCTCCCCGTTCCGGTTCCGTTGTTCATGACGTCCCCGTCATGATCGAGGACAACCGGCGGGATAGACGTGCCTGGCTCCGCAGAAGCGACTGCATCAGGATTCAGCAGATTCTGGTCTCGAATAACAAATACCCGTTCGCGCAGACCGGCCAGCGCCGGCTTGGCTCTCTCGATTCCCTCGATAATCAGCGCTCCGGAAGCTCCGCCCAGCACCTGCGCTTTTGTCGACCCGTGAACGTGCGGGTGGTACCAGTAGAGACCGGGCGGTTCATCTTTGGGAATTTGAAAATGATATTCGAATGGCGCATCTCCGGGCTGGATGGTGGTGTGAAGCACATCGTCCTGATGACATACGGCGGGAACCGTTAGCCCATGAAAATGAAGATTGGTAGACAACGGCGTCATTGCGCCGGCCGCGCATGGTCTGGTCGAAGCATCTGTCACGGAAGCGACTTCGACGCGAGGATTCGTGCTGTTGGATAGGCCCCGCGAATGTGCAGCGTGCGCCTCGGATTTCGCCACTCCCGCCAAAATTCCCGCTTCGTTTTTCAGAGCGATGATGAGCCAGTCACCGGGACTAACGCGCAGCGTGGGAGCCTCGCTACCATCCGCAGCCAGAAAACAAAATCGTGTACGCCCCTGCGCATCATGTGAGCTTCGATACGTCAGTTCGACCCGCAGCGTGCCATCCCGGCTGCGGAGATCCCTTGGTTCCGGGACGATACTGCCTGGCGCTGGCCTCCGACACACTTGTTCCGCAGGTTCTTGTCCGAAGGCAGCAATCGCGCACGAGGATAGAACTGCGAAAAATAACAACTCAACCCGCACCAAACGCACCTAGCTCTCCCCGAATATGCAAAAGTTAAGGTTGGCTCGCAATCTGAAGGGTTTCGACGTGAAACCTGAGCACGCCAGAAGGCGCACACCCGCCCTCAATATCTATAGCGGGAGTTTGTTATCGCCGTGTGAACACAGCGTAAAGCCCTTGTGAAGTTCCAAACCGCGCGCGAAGAAAGTTCTTTGAGAAATCTACGTATTGTTCGGCACAGCCCAATCCGAAGGCGGAAAATCTATGGGCCAGAATTTTGGCGCAGGCTCTTCGAACTGGAAGGCAACTGACAGGCCGGTCACTTCAACTCTCTCCGCCCGAACCACGCGGCATCGCTTTGCCATCCCGGTTTTGGCATTGGTCAGCACAAATTCCTGACCCACAACTACGCTCATCTCCGTGACCAGTAACCCTCCGTGGGCGTTGACCACTTGGGTTTTCGCTTCCTGACTGATTATTTGGCCGTCTGCCGCTTGGACAGACAGAGCTACCCGAACGATCAACACCACTCGTTCGCTTCTTCTCTTATTGATAGTCGCGGTGGCCGTATCGCTTGGCATCATAAGAAGAGTGGATCCTCCATTTAGGATCAGCTGAGACATGGCGATGCCACACATCAACCGCGGGCTGGGCGGTTCATTAGAATCCTTTCATGTTGAGGGAGATTGACAGAGAAACTCCGTAACCTGGTTGCAATCGCAACCATTAACGGGAAGCTCGAGCGGCGCCCTTTAGGGCGAGTCTGCAATGGCCGGTCCACATCAATCTAACCGTACCGCGCCGGCCGATCCAGAGCGGACATATCTACTTTGCTCAAACCGGACATTCTTAGTTTGCAGCGACACTACATGGCGAAGAGTTGACGGCCACTCCAGTCAAACCCTAAGATGCGTCCACCTACGTGCTCACTTTATGATCGGCCAAACCATTTCACATTACCTCGTCATGGAGCAGATCGGGGCCGGAGGAATGGGAGTGGTCTACCGCGCGCGCGATGAGCGCCTGGAACGCGACGTCGCTCTGAAAGTTCTCACCCCAGCACTTGTGGGCGACCAGGAATTTCTCGCGCGATTCCGCCGCGAAGCTCGCCTGCTCTCCAAGATCAACCATCCCAACATCGCCACCGTTCATGACTTCGACACCGTCGATGGAATCACCTTTCTGGTCATGGAGTTCATCAAAGGCGAAACCCTCAGTCATAAAGTGAAAGATGGGCCCCTGCAGGAGAGGGAGATTCTTAGGCTCGGTACTCAACTCCTCCAGGGACTGCAGGCGGCACACGCCGAAGGCATCATCCACCGCGATCTGAAGCCCGGCAACCTGCGGGAGACTCAAGATCGCCTGCTAAAGATTCTGGATTTTGGCCTGGCGCGCGTGGTGCACTCCGATGTCGAAGCCACCCAATCCACGTTGGCAACATCGGGAGCCGTCGGCACCCTGCCTTATATGTCCCCCGAACAATTGCAAGGACTCTCGCTCGACGCGCGCACGGACATTTATTCCACGGGCGTCGTCCTGTACGAATTGGCCACCGGGCAGCGGCCGTTCACCGAGGTACTGGGGTCTCGCTTGATCGATTCCATCCTGCACCGCAAGCCGGCCTCGCCGCGGGAGGTCAATCCCGAAATCTCTCAGGACCTCGAGGCTGTGATTCTCAAGTGCATCGAAAAAGCGCCGCAACAGCGCTACAGCTCGGCACGGGATATGTGCAATGTGTTGATGGGTCTTACGGGAAATAATACTGCCCCTCGCCAACCGGAAACACGGCAACATCCGCAGGCGCCGCCCATGGAAATTGCCCACGTACTGTGCGCGGACGTAGTGGGCTACTCCCAGCTCCCCATGGACGAACAGCAGCGCCTGCTGCGCACACTGCAGGATGTCGTCCGCCAGACCTCCGAATTCGTACGCGCTCGCGCGCACGACCAGTTGATTTCTCTCCCCGCCGGGGATGGCATGGCGCTGGTTTTCTTTGGAGAACCGGAGTCGGCGCCACGTTGCGCCCTGGAATTGAGCCAGAAACTCAAAGAACATCCGGAAATTCAGCTGCGCATCGGCATTAATTCAGGTCCCGTATATCGCGTGGCAGACATAAACGCGAATCGCAATGTGGCTGGCGGGGGCATCAACATCGCGCAGCGGGTCATGGACTGTGGCGATATCGGGCACATCCTGGTGTCCAAGACGGTGGCGGATGTCCTGACGCAACTCAGCACGTGGCACGGTCGGCTGCACGATCTAGGTGCAGTGGAGGTCAAGCACGACGCCTTCGTGCACATTTACAATTTGCTGACGGAAACGGTTGGCAATCCCGCCGTACCGGAAAAAATAAAAACACAAAGAAAGTCCACGCGAACGAAGGGCCGCCCTCTCAGCAGAAGTGCGTGGATTGTGATGGCGCTGCTGGCTGCCCTGGCAGTGGGTGTGATGGCGTGGACACTCGGCGGCCGGCGACTGGCAAAAAGAAGTTTTCGACCGACGATCGCCGTTTTGGGCTTCAAGAATCAGACGGCCACTCCAGAATCAGACTGGGTCTCAACTTCTCTTAGTGACATGCTGGCCTCGGAACTCGCGGCCGGCGACCTCCTGGTGCCGACGCCCGCGGAATCGGTGGCGCGCTTGAAGATGGACATGGCGCTGCCCAATGAATCGAGCTACGCGCCCGCCATTATCAAACGCGTGCACGATTCTTTGAGTTGCGATTACGTGGTCTACGGCGGTTTTTTTGATCCGGGCAAGGCCGGTGGCGGGCAAGTGCGCCTGGATCTCCGGTTGCAAAACGCCACCAACGGCGAAGTCCTTACTGTGCTCCATGAAACGGGAACGGAGCTTACTCTTCCGGACCTTGCCTCGGCCGTGGGAGCCGCACTGCGCGCGAAGTTGGGCTTGCCCGGAATTAGCGTCTCCCAGTCGTCCGAGTTGCAGGCTGCGATCCCCTCCACACCAGATGCCACCCGTCTTTATTTCCAGGGCCTGGGGCAACTTCGAAGCTTTGATTTGCTGGGCGCGCGGGATTCCCTAGCTCAGGCGACCAACGTGGACGCCAATTTTTCCCTCGCTCACGCTTACCTGGCCGAGGCTTGGGAAGGCCTGGGCTACGACGAGAAAGCCAGGGACGAGGCCAAGCTGGCCTTCGGTCTTTCGACGCACCTGGGCAGGGAAGACCGAACGTTTGTCGAAGCCCGTTTCCGCGCTATTTCCGGCGAATGGGATCAGGCGGTTAACCTGTACCGCTCCCTGTACACCTTGTATCCGGAAAATCCCGAATACGCCTACCGCGCCACGGACGTGCAGATTCGCGCCGGCAAAGCAAACGATGCGCTGCAGCTGATCGACCAGCTGGGCAAACGGCCTGGCCCGATGAACGATGATCCGCGTCTGGACCTCAAGGAAGCGGAGGCGCTCGAATCACTGTCGGACTTTGCGAAAGAGAAACAAATCGCAACGCGTGCGGCGGACAATTCCAGAGCAAAAGGCTTCCGCCTGCTGGAGGCGGAAGCGCTCTGGAGGAGTTGTGCCGCGATGGCGTCCCTGGGCGAAGCTTCTGGAGCGCAAGCAGCATGCCGGCAATCTGTCGCGCTGGCCCAGCCTGTGGGCGATCTGCTGCTCGTCGCTCGCGGCTTCACCATTCTTGGCCGCATCGCCGAGGCTCAAGGCGATCCGAACCAGGGCCTCGAACAACACCGTCACGCACTGGAATACGCACGCAAGATCGGATCGCGCCGTGATATCACTGGTGCGCTGATCAATATTGCCAACAACATGGCCAATCAAGGCGATCTCGCTGGCGCTCAAAAGAGCTACGAGGAGGCCCTGGCGGTCGCTCAGGAAATTAAGGACGGCAGTCAAATCGTTGTGCTTCTAAACAATATGGCCACCGTCAGTCAGTCCCTTGGCAAATTCGGTGCCGCACTCCATCTCTACCAGCAAGCACTCGACGAAGCGCGCGCACTCGCGGACAAAGACAGTGTCTCTCTCGCGCAGATCAATATTGGCGTGATTTATTCCTTGCAGGGCAATTTCGGCCCGGCGCTACAAAGCATGCAGGAGGCCCTCAAGGGCGCATCGGAAACCGGGAACAAGACCGATCAGGCTCAATTCTTATATGCACTCGGGGATGCCAGGCTGGCGCAAGGAGATCTCGAGGCCGCCGAAGCGAGTTATCAGACTGGCCTT
>Ga0193726_1000047_pt1 | contig 244034 bp, 219 predicted proteins | sample H2c1metaG_FD_144928 | JGI IMG/M metagenome (GOLD analysis project Ga0193726, IMG submission 144928) | Soil microbial communities from a riparian zone of the East river system, Colorado, United States - H2c1 | ecosystem: Environmental > Terrestrial > Soil > Riparian zone | place: USA: East...
TTCGTTATGAATCAGCTGATACTAAATTCGGTGATGTTTACACAAAAGGAAAAGATGCAACTCCAACAGGTACAGATTTCTCTGGTATCCTTGCGGCAGTGTACAAATTCTAATTATAGAAGTATAATATAATTTTTTAAAAACCAGCAAAAACCTCTTAACCATGATTCTAAAAAACTTATTTGGGAGAAAGAACTCCTCTTCAGTTCCGATGGTCAAGTTAACCACAGCGGAGAAAAAACGCTTGGCAATAACTTTATTCGCAGGAAAAATTATCGGGGTGTTGATCCTTTTGATCGGCATTAAAGTAATATTACCTGGTATGTTAGGTACTGCAGCTTACGCTGATCCGGCACCTACAGCAATTGAAACAACTTTAATGAACACAGCTAATACCATCTGGACTTTAGTTGCAGCGTTCTTAGTATTCGGTATGCAAGCAGGTTTCGTTATGTTAGAAGCAGGGTTCGCACGTCAGAGAGAAACGGTAAACGTTTTGATGGAGTGCGTATTCGATACTTGTCTTTGTGGATTATTATTCTGGGCTATCGGATATGCATTTATGTTCGGTCAAGGAAATGGCTTAATCGGATGGGGCGGTGGCGCTCTAGCTGGCGGCGATCCAAAAAGCTGGTTCTTCTTACAAGGAACTCCACTTACATATGCAGGAACAGGTATTCCAATATTAGCGCACTGGATATTCCAGTATGCATTTGCTGATACTTGTTCTACAATCGTATCTGGAGCTATGATCGGTCGTACAAGCTTTAGAGGAGATATCCTTTACAGTATCGGTATTACTGGTTTTATCTATCCAATTATCGGTCACTGGGCTTGGGGTCCTGATGGATTCTTAGCTTTGATGGGTTCTACAGGCCATCTTTTCCCTACTTTGGGTCAAGGTTTCCGTGATTTCGCTGGTTCTACAGTGGTACACAGTATTGGTGGTATTGCGTCTCTTGCAGGTGCTATCGTACTTGGACCTCGTTTAGGCCGTGTATTCAAAAGAGACGGTGGTGGTATGCCTCCTGCTCATAACTTATCACTTGCAGCTTTAGGTACTTTCGTACTATGGTTCGGTTGGTATGGTTTTAACCCAGGTTCTTCTCTATCAGCTATGGATATGCAAGGTATTGGCCGTATTTCTGCTAATACTACACTTGCTGCTTGTGCTGGTGGTATCACTGCTATGTACGTTGCACTTTGGTTCGGCGATACAAAAGGTAAATTCGATCTTGGGTATACTTTAAATGGTGTACTTGGTGGTCTTGTTGCTATTACTTGTCCTTGTTACTGGGTTTCTCCATTAGGAGCGGTATTATTAGGCGGTATCGCAGGTATTGTAGTTTACTTAACGATGGTTTTCATGGAATACATTCGTATCGATGATCCTGTAGGAGCTGTTGCTGTACATGGTTTGGCTGGTATCTGGGGTACGATCTCTTTAGGATTGTTCGCTTCTGGTCAATTCGGTGCAACAGGACCAACTGGTTGTGATAACTCATCACCTGTAACTGGTCTATTCTACGGTGGAGATGCAAGTGTTTTCAAAGCACAATGTATCGGTAGTTTCACTATTTGTGCTGGTACATTCATCGTTACAATTATTATGATGTTCATCATTAATAAATTACCTCATCCTTGGAAACTACGTGTAGAAGCTGAAGGTGAGTTGATGGGTCTTGATCTATTCGATCATGGTACCGAAGCATATGCTTCTTAGTACAACATGATTATAGCCTGAGATTTCCCAAATTATAATATTGTTTTCTTTATTGTTGGTTACCCATCTTATTGGGTAACCAACTTTTTTTTGGAGTAGTTCGTCTGAATTGGGATTCGTCGGATTTGTGGATTAATGGATTCGCGAAGATTGTGGCGGATTTAATTTTAATCTAAAAATTCCTAAATCCTACGAATCCCAATTCAGACAAACAAAAAAGCGAATGATCATCTGACCATTCGCTTTTTTTATTAAATAAATTGTAGTAATTATTTTTTCTCCGTAGGATATAATTTTTCTTCTACTAACTGACAAATAATATGCCCTAATAAGATATGGCTCTCCTGTATACGCGGTGTATCAGTTGAAGGAACATTGATCAAATGATCTGAAAGCGATTTCATTTTTCCGCCCGTTGCCCCGGTAAAGCCTATCGTTGCCATACCTTTTTCTTTGGCCGTTTCAAATGCGTTCATGATATTTTTGCTATTGCCCGAAGTGCTTAGGCCAATTAATACATCGCCTTTTTTTCCGATGCCTTTCACCATTCTTGAATAGATCACATCATAGCTGTAATCGTTAGCTACAGCGGTTATATAAGATGTATTGCAGTGCAAAGCTTCAGCAGGTAAAGCATCTCTGTCGGTATAAAATCTTCCACTGAACTCAGCGGCTAAATGTTGTGCATCTGCAGCACTGCCGCCGTTTCCACAAAACAATACCTTGTTACCATTTTTAAAAGCAGTGGCAACTACCTCAATACAGTCAGCTACTGTTTTTACCAATTCATCATTTTGTAAAACTGCTGCTTTAACATCTATTGATGCTTGTATAATTCCTTTTATTTGATTCATCTTTCTTATTTAAATGGTCCAGGTAGATAACCCGTATTGAGTAAAAGAATAATTTTTTATTTCGCCGCCAAAAGTATTTAAAGCATCTATAACAGCGTAGCGTGTATTATCAGGACAATAAAATATCATAAAACCGCCACCACCTGCACCGCTTATTTTTCCACCGGTTGCGCCCGCTTTTTTTGCCGCTTCGTAGATCGCTTCTATATTGCTGTTACTAATGTTGGCAGCCATTTTTCTTTTTTGTTCAAATCCAAAATCAAGTATTTCTCCGATCTTTCTCAGCTGCCCTTTTAACAGCGCCTCTTTCATCATCCTTGCCTGCTCTTTTAATTGGTGCATGGCTTCAATACTCTTCTCATTTTTGTTATTTACATTATTCACCTGTTCCTTAATGATCGAAGCGCTTTCTCTTGAGGTAGCTGTAAAATATAAAACAAGGTTATTTTCTAATTCGTGTATGTATTCGGATTTGATGCGTAGTGGATTTACTATCACTTTATCTCCTTCATAAAATTCCATAAAATTTACGCCACCAAAAGTTGCTGCGTATTGATCTTGCTTGCCACCTGCTAATTGTATATCTTCTCTTTCTATCTGGTAAGCGAGGTGCGCAATATCATATTCTCCTAAAGGAAGCTTTAGCATCTCCACAAACGCGCCTAAAATTGCCACTACCAATGTTGAAGAAGTGCCAAGTCCCGAGCCCGCAGGCGCATCTACAAAAGTAGATAAACGCAATCCTGTCGCAGGTATGCCATAATCTTTTTGAATGCGGTTATATACTCCTTTCAACAGATCCAATTTACCATCAAGCGGTAAAATTGTTGTAAAATCAAATACCTGTTGTTCTTTTCTATCAAGTGCCTCTACGATGATCTTATTTTCAGCTATAGGCTCGATGCTTGCATAAGCAAATAAGGATACACAGGCATTAAGTATAGCGCCTCCATATTCATCGCTGTACGGACTAACATCGGTGCCACCACCTGCCAGGCCAATACGTAAAGGAGCTTTTGAACGATAGATCATATTGGGGTGCAATTTAGCAATAAAAAATAAATTAAGAGATAATTGCAGGAAGCTATAGCTGCGCGATGGTAATGATGGATTCTGTCATGTTCAACCAGCTGTATTTCTTTTTCTCTTCAATTAAATAGGGAAGAAAGTATTGCTCGCCTTTTTTAAAGTATTCGATGATCTTTTGAGCAATAGAAGCAGCGTTGGGTTCGGCTATTAACCCTACTTTATTATCTGGCACTAATGATGGCAACCCGCCAACATTGGTAACGATCATTGGTTTTTCGAAATGATAGGCGAGTGGTGTTACACCACTTTGTGTAGCATCTCTGTAAGGTTGTACCACCACATCCGCAGCGCATAAATAATATTTCACTTCGCTATCAGGAATAAAATCAGTTCGTAAAATGAGGTCATTCTTTATTCCTAATTCTTCTATCTGCGTATCATATGGTTTTCTATCTCCATAAAATTCACCGGCAATCAGTAGTTTGATATTTTTTGTGATTTGTATTTTGGGATTTGTATTTTGATCTTTCAAGATCTTCATCGCATCTAATAAAATATCCAATCCTTTATATTTACGGATAAAGCCGAAAAATAAAATTATTTTCTCTTCATTTTTTAATCCCAGGTATTTCCTTGCTTCTTCTTTGCTTATTTTTTCTCCGAAATTATCATACAAGGGATGCGGAACAAATACAGCGGGTTTGTTAGGCTCAAATTTTTTGAGATCGCTTAATACTTTTTCACTCATCGTGATAAAACTATCTACCGGTTTTAAAAAATATTTTGTGAAAGCTGTATCTCCCAAGCGTGTTTCATGAGGGATAACATTATCAGCAATGCAGACAATTTTTGTATGTTTATTCTTTTTTACTTTTCTTAAAATAGTGCCGAAACATGGACCCATAAAGGGTATCCAATACCTGACAATAATAATATCTGCGTTTGATTTTTTTAGTTCATTGCCAACACTGAACCAATTAAAAGGATTGATGGAATTAATGCGTACGCAAATATGCAGATCTGCCGGAGGCGCTTCTGTTGAATATTGTGTAGTGCCAGGAAACAAAAATCCGGGATATTGTAAAGAGAAAGTGTAAATAGTAACATCATCACCATGCGCTGTAAAAGCCCTGGCTAATCGTTCATTGTAAGAGGTGATGCCACCTGCCCTGAACGGATATGCTGAACCGATGATGATTATTTTCATGCATTAAAAATAACAGGAGATCAGATGCCCGCTTTTTCTTCTATTAAATAATTATTTCTATCTACAGCATTACGTGAAATTAATTCACCTAAAAAACCGGCTAAAAAAAGTTGTGTACCAATTACCAATGAAATCAGACCTACGTAAAATAAGGGCCTTTCCGTCATGCTGAATTTTTCGAAAAAGAATTTAGCAATAAAAAGATAGATCCAGATACAAGTACCTGCGAAGAAAACGACCGTGCCCCACAATCCAAAAATGTGCATGGGCTTTTTTCCAAATCTTCCAACAAACATGATAGAAGCCAGATCAAGAAAACCATTTACAAAGCGGTTCCACCCAAATTTTGTAACACCATATTTTCTTGGGCGATGCTCTACTACTTTTTCTGTTATCTTTTTAAAACCAGACCATTTTGCCAACAAAGGGATATAGCGGTGCATTTCACCGTAAACCTCGATATTTTTGACTACTTTTCTCTTGTAAGCTTTTAAGCCACAATTAAAATCATGCAACTTGATACCAGACACTTTGCTAGCCGTTGCATTAAATAATTTAGAAGGAATATTTTTTGTGATGGCATTATCGTACCGAACTTTTTTCCATCCGCTTACAAGGTCAAACCCATCTTCTACGATCATTTTTCTTAAAGAAGGTATTTCATCAGGACTATCCTGCATATCAGCATCCATCGTTATGATAACATCGCCCTGCGCGGCTTTAAAGCCTTCGTTCAGTGCCGCGCTTTTTCCATAATTGCGTTGAAATTTTATACCCTTAACATGGCTGTTCTCTTTTCTTAAATTTTCAATTACCTGCCATGAATTATCGGTGCTGCCATCATCGACCATAATTATTTCGTAAGAATAGCTGTTTGCCTGCATCACGGCCTTTATCCAGGCTGCTAATTCAGGCAATGATTCTTCTTCGTTCAAAAGAGGTATTACAATTGATAGATCCATACGGTTACATTTTTTTCATTTGGCCAATAACAGCCGATGATATCGTAGTTATTAAAGCGCCCATAACAAGGTATACAAAAGTATATACAGCTAACGTCATTGGTATAAAGATAGACCTTAATTGTGCTGCATTCTCTGCTATCTCCATCGGTGTATGATCTCCTTGTTGCAAGACCATCTGGTTATTGAGTGCTAATTTTGCTTCTTTTATTTGCGGGTTACATAAATAAATGATCAATGTATAAATGACCATTAAAAAAGTAACCATTATAAATGTCTTAAATCCTTCTGAAAAATATTCGTTAAACTTTGTAGCGCTCGTAGCAGTGCGGCCATAGTCTATTAAACTCCAAAGGATACCTATTGCATAAACGCAGTAAATAATGTTCTGATACGAACTGTCAATTGGCTGTTTTAATACATAAAAGAAAACTAAGGAGAGAATGATCATTACTATTACAGTGATCAAACCCTTGCGGCCTGCTGTTATTTTTTTCATTAATTCAATTCCAGTTTATTGCCATTAATGATGCCGATGACTTTCCCTTTTAATTTTTTACCGATAAAGGCTGAATTTGCTGATTTGGACCTGATCATTGAATCGTCAAAAATAAATTCTTTAGTGCTATCGAATAAAGTGAGGTTAGCGGATGCACCTTCTTTTAGTTCAGGTATTCGTGATCCGAAGATCTTTCTTGAGGCTACGCTTAGGTATTCTACCAATACTGCGGCGTTGCCAGTTACTGATAACGCTGCGGCAAATAAAGTTTCTAAGCCGATCATGCCATTTTTTGCATATTCAAATTCGCAGATCTTGCCATCAGTATTCTGCGGTATATGGTGAGAAGCAAAACAATCTATTGTACCTTTTTTTACTGCTTCTCTAAGTGCCAACATATCTTCTTTTGTTCTTAACGGTGGATTTACTTTAAGATTAGTATCGTAAGTGACCAGGTCTTCATCGCAAAAGAAAATATGATAAGGGGTTATTGAGCAGGAAACTTTTAATCCATCTGCTTTTGCTTTGGCAATAAGCTCAATGCTATTTTTTGTCGACACGCCGGTGAAATGAATTTTAGAGCCGGTATATTTTACCAATTCGATATCACGTGCTATCATTAATTCTTCGGCGATCGCAGGCTTTCCGGGTAAGCCAAGCTGCGTGCTGATAATTCCTTCATTCATTAAACCATGCGGGCTAATGCTTTTATCTTCCGGCAATTGGATCACTGTTCCATCGAAAGCAAGCACATATTGAAGCGCTTTTAATAAGATGCCCGGCTGTTGAATGCTATAAATGCCATCGCTAAAAGCTATTGCGCCGGATTGGTGCATATCGTACATTTCTGCCAACTCTTTCCCTTCGGCATTTTTAGTGATGGCGCCGATCGGATGTATTGTAACCGAAAAATCCTTAGACTTTTGGATGATGTATTCAATTTGAGATTTGCTATGGATAACAGGGTTGGTATTAGGTAGTACCATTACTTCGGTAAACCCGCCTGCAGCGGCAGCTTTGGCGCCTGATTCGAGCGTTTCCCGGTATTCAAAACCCGGGTCGCAAAAATGAGCAAAGCTATCCATCCAGCCAATGCTTACAGATAAGTTTTTGATGTCAATTACTTCATCGGCTTTTTCTGTGATCGAATCTGCGATAGCAGTAATAATTCCATCCTTGATATAAATATCTTTCGCGAGCCCATTAAATGGAGAAGAAGAATTGACAATAGTAACTTGCTTGAGTAAAACCTTCATTAGGTTTAAAGAAAATTTGGTTGCGCTAAGATAGCTTTTGTTTATGGATTTTTAAAAAATCGCTTGATGGATAATTTCTAAACGCTTTTATATCAGGCTAATTCCTAAGTTTGTTGGTATATTTAAAATTCTAAACTAATTGTATGGAACAAGGGAAAAACTTATTAGGTGAATTCGAGGGAGCAGACAAGGCCCATGTTTATGCCACATTTTTGGATCGGTTTTTAGCCGTAATTATCGATATGTTACTACTTGGTATTTTTACTATCCCTATCAACTGGTATAATGAAACATCTGTTAAAAGTCCTGTTTTATTGATAATTGTTGCGATAGTCAGTATAGTATATAAACCGTTGCTTGAATTTAAATATGGCGCTACTGTAGGAAAAATGGTGATGAAGATCATAGTGGTAAATACTGCATTTCAACCGCTTGATCTGAAAGAAGCTATACTGAGAAATATTTTTGAGTGGGGATCAAAAATATATTCATTGATCCTGGGATTAATAGTTTTTGCCAGACCTGGATTCGAATTGGTAAGGACATATAAAGAGTATGGCAATTTTTCAAATTATGATAAATCCAGAACTCATTGGATCTTAGTTATTTATATGGTGATATTGATCACTGAGATCGGTCTTTTATTATCGGATGATCAGCAAAGATCTTTACATGACAGGATCGGGGGAACATTGGTGATCAGAAAGCCTGATTAGCAGAAAATAAATATTCCTCAAAAGTGTTCGAATTACGAATTTTGATTCATCTTTACAGTCTCAGAGGGATATACCTTAAAAAGTAAGTCCCTCCGTAGAAACGGAAGGACTTTAACGATTGCTTGCTATATGAAATTCTTAAATTATTTATTAGGCTGATTCACAGCTTATTTTTTATAATTCTGGGTTTGAATACCCGTTCTAACGATTGATTGTCTCTTTTAACGATTGCCTGCTGTATGTCTTTTTCCTTTCTTCCTCAAAGATACAATGCTATTTTCCTTGTTTTTAGCCAACTTAAACGTCCTTTTATTAAGCCAAAGCCACTAATAAAATGTTTAAAGTATTGATAATGCAGACTTTAGACAGAATCGCTTAATGATATCCAACCTGTTTTCCAGCTATATTTTAATTGTATTTGTGTAAAAGGCAGTTTGCTTAAAATTCTATATCTATATCATATTTAGCCAATAAACCCGTTATGCCAAGCTGTGAGAATTTGGCCTTCCTGATCTTATTCACTTCCGGGTCTATAGAATAATTCTTTGCCGTGCGGAAATCGGCTTTTTCAAGGATCGTGCGTATAAAGGTAGTATCGAGCAGATCGCAGTTTTTAAAAACAGCCATGGTTAGATCGGTCTCAACAAAGTCAACTTCTTTTATTGAACAGTCTATAAAATTGGTCTTCTTCATTTTCTTTTGAAAAAAGGAAGAATAATCAAGGTGGCAATTTTGAAAAGATACGGCGAATAAAAAATTGTTGCATTTGCTAAAATCAATACCCACTATTTTACAATCTGTGAAGCTGATGTTTTTTATACCGGTATTGTTTACTGTGGTCAAAGAAAAATTGCATCCTTTAAATTGACAGTCCATAAAGCTTGTATAGCTAAGGTCGCTTTTGGTGAAATTGCAATTAATGAACTCGCAGTCAGTAAATTCGTAGTTCAATATTGATTGCTCCGAATAATCTATATTTTCAAATGTCTTGTTCTCTTGAAGTGTTTCCATTGATCGTTACCTGGTGAGTTATTGTTTGCCTATGCAAATATGAGAGGAATTACCTAAAAAAGTAAGTCCCTCTGTAGAAACAGAAGGACTTTAACGATTGCTTGCTATATGAAATTCTTAAATTTTTATTAAGGCTGATTCACAGCTTGTTCCTTGATACCTCAAAGATACACCGCCACTACCTCTGTTTAAAACCAACTTGAAGCTTGTTTTATTAAGCCTAACCCGTTAATAATTTGTTTAAAGCCTTGATATTGTTGAGTTTGGGAGAAATTTATTTATGACACCCAACCCTATTTTGCCTGCATTTTTTGATCTAAAATAGTTTTAAAATGAGTAAAACATCAAATAAAAAAAGAAAAACACCACTAAAAGTGTAAAATATTTAGTAATTTGCTAAAAATATTAGCTAATGAACGAATTAAATATAGTGGATATAGCACCAGAAAGCTTAAATCCGATACAAGTGATACATCACGGTTTAATAACTGCAGGGTATCCTGCACCCATTAAGAGCAATATTGAGGAAAATATCGACTTTAATAAGTACCTGCGGCCAAATCCTTTCTCTACCTATTCATTTCGTGTTTCGGGAGATTCTATGGTAGAAGCTAATATTCCGGACAGGTCCTTATTATTGGTTGATCGTTCTATTGTTCCTGTCAATAACAATATTGTTGTAGCGGTTGTTAATGGCAATTTTACTGTTAAGTATTATATTAAAAACAGGAGTGGTATCAGGTTGATGCCTGCCAATCCAAAATATCAGCCCATACCAATATCAGATGATATGGAATTTAGTATTTGGGGAACAGTGACAAGGGTAATAATTGAAACCTTGAAATTGTAATACCCCCATCCCCTGAAGGGGAGTTATATAAGAATTATGTACGTTGAATAACTCCCCTTCAGTGGATGGGGGTATATTGCAGGGTATGAGTCATTTTAATTTTAATGGAAAGATAGTTGCTGCTACTACTTCAGCAATAGGCCCGGAGAATAGGGGATTGCGTTATGGCGATGGGTTGTTTGAAACGATCAAAATGATAAATGGCAAATTATTATTGGAAGATGATCATTTTGCGCGCTTATGGAAAGGGTTACAGGTTTTACAATTTGACCTGCCTAAACATTTCTCTCCCGAAAATTTAGAGGAACAAATAATTGCATTAGCTAAAAAGAATGGGCATTCAGCCAACGCGCGTATTCGATTGAATGTGTTTAGGGGTGATGGAGGCTTATACGATGCTATCAGTCATTCACCGAATTATTTTATACAAAGCTGGCAGCTTGCTGAGAATAGCGGAGCGTTAAATAGCAATGGATTAGTGTTGGGAATTTACGCTGATGCAAAAAAAACATATGATGTATTAAGCAATCTGAAGCATAATAATTACCTGCCTTATGTAATGGGTGCCTTACATGCAAAAAAAGAAAAATGGAACGATGCGATCATTTTAAACAGTGAGAACAGAATATGTGATACAACGATCGCTAATATTTTTATTATTAAAGATGCCGTTGTTTACACGCCGTCTTTACGCGAAGCCTGCGTAGCCGGAGTGATGAGAAATTTTTTGATCAGAAATGGTAAGTTGGCCGGATTTGAATTCGTTGAAAAAGAATTAACACAAGAAGATATACTAAATGCCGATGAAGTATTTATAACGAATACGATTAGAAATATTCAGTGGGTGCAATCGATCAATAATAAAACCTATAGTAATGCAATGATAAAAAAGATCTGCATAGCTTTATTACCGCAGATCTTTTAATGTTATACTTTATCTGTTGCGGTTTTTCTGCTGACAAATATCTCCGGGTACTCATTGAATTTCAAATTCGTTTTAGCGTACACTTTTAATAATTTGTTCACGGCAAATCTGCCTCTTTCTCCTAAGTCGATAGAATAATTATTTACATAGAGATCGATATGTTTGCGCATTACATCTTCACTCATTTCCTGTGCATGGGCTCTTATATAATCCGTTAATGCAGGATAGTTTGAAAAAGCATATTCAATACTTTTTTTGATCAATGCATCAATTTGTTGTTGCATGGCCAGGTCATATTCACGGCGAATAACAATGCCGCCTAACGGAATAGGATTGCCGGTTTCTTTTTCCCAATAATCTCCCAGGTCGTTGATCTTTACCAATCCTTTATCCTGGTAAGTAAAACGGTTCTCATGAATGATCACGCCCATTCCTTTATTAGCTAATACAAAATCTTCTATTTCATCATACCGTAAAAAAACTTTGTTGCTGGCATTTGGATAGGCCAGAGAAAAAAGTAAATGTGCTGTGGTGTTTTGTCCGGGTATGGCGATTTTCGCATACTCAATATTTGTTTCAGCATCTGCTAATTTAGGATTGGCGATAAGTAAGGGCCCAACGCCGGTGCCTAGTGCACTTCCGCTATTTAGCGTAATATATTTATCCAGTACCAATGGCAAAACGCCATAGCTTAATTTGGTGATATCGAGCTTGCCTTCTCTTGCCCATTGATTGAGTGTTTGTACATCTTCTAATACTACTTCAAAATCAAATCCTTCTGTATCGATCTTTTTATTAACGAGTGCATCAAAAATAAATGTATCGTTCGGACAAGGTGAAAACCCTAATGTTAGTTTCATTATTTATGCGTTTAATAACGTAATTGTTTTATTTATTTCAATAGTCAAACTCGCAATGGCATCTTTTATTTTCCATTTGCTTTTATCTCTTTCTCCTACATGATTGGAAACACTTCTTAATTGTAAGAAAGATATTTTTTCCTGCAGACAAACATAATGAAATGCTGCCCCTTCCATACTTTCAATAGCAGGGCTGTACGTTTGAATTAATTGTTGCTTTTGTGCTTCGCTATCACTCACTTTATTTACAGTAACTGCTGCGATAGATTCCGAAGAGAGCAATAAATGTTTATTCATCAGCCAGCCATGTTCAAAAGGAAAATCGTTTTCTGAAGCAAATCCTAATTTGAACACGGTCGAAAAATTCCCTTTTTCTTCAATTCCCAGGTCACCAAAAGTATCTTGTTTTACCAAATAAGTTTTGCCTAACGGACTATCCTTAGAGAAAGCGCCCGCTATACCTGCCTGAATAACAACATCATATCGTTGTTCCTGCAATTTTTTTTGTAAATTATACATCGTTGAAGGAACGCCTATACCTGCTATCAATACATCTATAGTGTGATCGGTGCTGATAAAAGGTTGAATTTCGAAATTTGTAGCGGCTACCAGTAAGATTTGCATGTTGCAAATTTCGTGTTTATGCGGCATATTTTAGCATTTACTATGCTACCTTTGCGGAAATTTTTAGTAACGTAATGGTTTATCTTACACGTGTAGAACATTTTAATGCAGCCCACAAACTTTTTAATCCAAACTGGACAAAAGAGAAGAATGAAGAAGTTTTTGGCAAATGTGCCAATGAAAACTGGCATGGGCATAATTTTGAGTTATACGTAACCTTAAAAGGAGAGCCCAACCCTGATACCGGTTTTGTATTTGATGTAAAAAGATTAAGCATCCTTATCAACAAACATGTGATCGATAAACTGGATCATAAAAATTTGAATATTGATGTTGATTTTATGCAGGGCAAAATGTGTTCGAGTGAAAATTTAGTGATCGGTATCTGGAACGAATTAAAGCCTCATTTACCCGAAGGCGTTCATTTGCATTCTTTAAAACTGTACGAAACGCCGCGCATCTTTGTAGAGTACTTTGGCAATTAATGGTAGCAAGTAACAGGTAATATGGAGTAAGAAAAATAAATACTAACTTGATCTTGATAAATTTTTAATTCTTCATTTTTAATTTATAATTACTTGAAGGTAGCAGTATACAGAAAAGAACATTTTAATGCAGCACACAGGTTGAATAACCCTGATTGGGACGAAGCAACCAATCAGCAGGTATTTGGCAAGTGCAATAACCCGCATTTTCATGGGCATAATTATGAGATCATTATAAAGATCGTTGGCGAAGTTGATCCTGCAACCGGATACGTGATCGACCTGAAAGTATTAAGCGATCTTACAAAAAAATATGTTTTAAATAAATTCGATCATAAAAATTTAAATGAGGATACGGAAGAGTTTAAAAATCTGAACCCGTCTGCTGAAAATATCGCGATCGTTATTTATAATTTATTAAAAGACAAGATCGACTCTAAGCTGTATATGCAAATACGTTTGTATGAAACAGAAAGGAATTTTGTAGAATACCCTGTTTAAGTAATAAGTGAAAAGTCAAAACCTAAAAGTTATAAATTAAATAATCCTATGGCTTATAAAAAGATTGAAGAGTACGACGACAAAGTAACGGCAGGTTTGATGAAGACGTATAAAGAAAGCATTGCTTTATTGGGAGAAGATCCTGAAAGAGAAGGGCTGATAAAAACCCCTGAACGCATAGCAAAGGCAATGCAGTTCATGACGCAAGGGTATGATCAAAATGCCAATGATATTTTGAACTCTGCTAAATTCCACGAAGATGTTAGCGAGATGATCATTGTAAAAGATATTGAATTGTATAGTATGTGCGAACATCATATGCTGCCATTTTATGGTAAAGCGCATGTGGCGTATATTTCCAATGGCTGGATAACAGGACTGAGCAAGATCGCAAGAGTAGTAGATGTGTATAGTCGAAGATTGCAGGTGCAGGAAAGATTAACGCATCAGATATTAACCTCGATCAAAGAATCATTGAATCCTATTGGTGTAGCGGTTGTTATTGAAGCATCTCATTTATGTATGATGATGCGTGGTGTACAGAAACAAAATTCTGTTACTACTACTTCTGCTTTTGACGGAGAATTTATGAAAAACACAACGCGAAGCGAGTTCTTAAAATTAATTAGTGCCAAATTGCACTAGTAATAAATTCTACTTTATCAAATCCCTCTTTTTGAGGGATTTTTTGTTTTCTTTGTACTCTCAATAAAAAATTAACGATGAAGCATGCTTATGTATTCCCGGGACAGGGAAGCCAATTTTCCGGAATGGGAAAAAATCTATACGAATCAAATGCAACAGCAAAAGAATTATTTGAACAGGCGAATGACATTTTAGGTTTTAGGATCTCAGATACTATGTTCACTGGAACGGATGAGGATCTTAAACAAACAAACGTAACTCAGCCTGCTGTTTTTCTACATTCGGTTATTGCTTTTAAGACTTTAGATAATATCAAACCCGATATGGTTGCTGGCCATTCATTGGGGGAATTTTCTGCATTGGTGGCTAACAATACGTTGAACTTTATTGATGCATTGAAATTGGTTTCGATAAGAGCCAAGGCAATGCAAAAAGCCTGTGAATTAAATCCTTCAACTATGGCTGCTGTATTGGCATTGGATGATGCTATAGCAGAAAAAATATGTGCAGAGATAACGGCAGAAACAGGAGAGATAGTTGTACCAGCAAATTATAATTGTCCTGGTCAATTAGTGATCAGCGGATCAATAAAAGGAATAGAAATAGCTTGCGAAAAAATGAAAGCTGCCGGTGCAAAAAGAGCATTGGTATTGCCTGTTGGCGGTGCGTTTCACTCACCATTAATGTTACCTGCGAAGGAAGAATTAGCTGCAGCTATTGAAGCAACAACATTCAGTACTCCTTCTTGTCCGGTCTATCAAAATGTAGTAGCAAAAGCTGTTACGGATGCAACACAGATCAAAAAGAATTTAATAGACCAGTTAACAGGAGCCGTACGCTGGACACAATGCGTACAAAGCATGATCGCTGACGGAGCCGGTCATTTTACAGAGGTTGGTCCGGGTAAAGTGTTACAAGGATTAGTGGTGAAGATCAATAAAGAGATGGTTGTTGATGGAGTGAATTAGGTTATTGTCTGAACCGTTGATTGAAGTTGATTTGTACGATTACTTTGATTTAAAATCAATTCAATCAAGATAATCAACTTCAATCAGTGGTTCAGACTTATTGCACTAATGTCCACTTTGCATTCTCCGTATCGTTCCCGATCGTGCTGGTTTGTATTCTTCCAAATTTTACGTTGAGGTAAGTACCGTCATTTGCATTTCTCAAATAAAATAAATTGGAATTGCTAACGGGCTCCATTATCCACATAGCTGATTTTGAATTATAATTATCAGAGATCATTGAGGTAGGATCTTCTGTACTGATAAAATTTCCTGTCTGTTTATTTTTTATGATATAATAATTACCTCCCATAACCGGTACTAATTTCCATTGCGCACTCCACGAGCTGTTATCAATATCACCACAGTTTAGGTAGCCTTGCTGAGTATTTAAATAAGTTCCTTTTGATACGTTCATGATCTTAGAAAAATTTGCATCTCTATCTCTATCAGGTGCAGGTGGTGGTGCTTGTTCCTGTACCGGCTGCGTATTCATATTGTTATCATAATTTGAAGCAGTAGGCTGCAGCATATTAGCCAGGTATTCTACTTGTACATTCGGGCGTTCGTTTAATGGTACAATAATGATAGCGCTTGCTGTGATCGTTTGCCCGGCTTTGATCCATGAACCGATCTGTACAAATCTTTTATTCTGAGTTGTTTTGCCATTGCAATCCTTATCATCAACAAGGGCCATTACAGTACAAGGTGCCGCAGTTATGATCGCTGATTTTGATGTTAATCTTGCACCGGTTGCATTGAGGCAATTGAATTGTGCCAGCTGATCGTTTGTATTGCCATTTGTATTCCAGCCATCTTTATACAAAATTATCTTAGGATCTGTACCTGTATTGGTAACATAGAATTGGATAGAATAGCGGGAGAAATTTCCTTTTGAACCAACTTCTTTTTGTTCTTCATTTTTAATATTAAAACCCATTGTTAATCCATTAACAACAGCGGGCGATGATTCTGTTACAGTGTAAGCCTGTGCCTGTGCAAATGAATGGGAAAAGCAACTGACACATAATAGCAGGAGCAATGAGGTAGATTTGAACATAGTGTAGTTTTTGGTTAGAATCAAATCTATAAAAATTATAATTCGAATTCAAATAAAACTTGCTGTAACTTAAAATGCCGGACTACTAGCCCGGCATTTTAATATATAGTTTGATCAAATACTATAAAGTACTCAATACATTATTCATGCTTCTAACAGCATCAGCGCTTTTGCTGAAAGCTGCCTGTTCTTCTGCATTTAATGTAAGGTCAATGATCTTTTCCCAGCCGTTTCTGCCGATGATAACAGGAACGCCCATACAGATATCTTTTTGTCCGTATTCGCCATCAAGCATAACAGAACAGGTGATCAATCTTTTTTCATTTCTTAGAATGCTTTCAACCATTTGCATACAAGCCGCACCCGGTGCATACCATGCTGATGTTCCGATCAAAGCTGTTAGCGTCGCGCCGCCAACCATTGTGTCAGCAGCAACTTTTTTTAATGCATCAGCACTCAAAAAATTGCTAACCGGAGAACCCTGGTAAGTCGCCAATCTTGTTAAAGGGATCATTGTTGTATCACCATGTCCGCCTACAACAAAACCTTGTATCTCATTAGGTGAACAGCCAATAGCCTGACTTAAATAATAATTAAAACGGCTGCTGTCTAAAGCGCCGCCCATCCCAATAATTCTATGTTTATCAATACCGCTTGATTTCAATGCCAGGTAAGTCATCGTATCCATTGGGTTACTGATGATAACGAAGATCGCTTTTGGAGAATGTTTCAAAATGTTTTCTGTAACACCTTTAACGATACCGGCATTAATACCGATCAGTTCTTCTCTTGTCATACCCGGTTTACGCGGTAAGCCGGAAGTGATCACTACAACATCACTGTTAGCAGTTTTAGTATAGTCATTAGTACTACCAACGATCTTTGTATCAAAACCTAATAACGAGGCAGTCTGCATCATATCGATCGATTTGCCTTCAGCAAAACCTTCTCTGATATCTAACAAAACAACTTCTTCTGCAAGCTCTTTACGAGTGATATTGTCAGCGCAAGTTGCACCTACGGCACCTGCACCTACTACAGTAACTTTCATGATAACTAACTTTTTATAAGTGGTGGAATTTATTTGCGCTGCAAAGGTAACAGATTACCCTGTTTGGCAATAAAGTATCCGCAAATTATTTGTCAAAGGCTTTCAGGATCTCAGGAACAGGTATGTTTCCCGAAAATGCCGTAATAAAATTGCCGGTCTTATCATACAAGATCATCGTAGGAAAAAAATGAGGCTTTATTATTGTGCCAATGTGATAAGCCCAATCTTGCCCTAATGTAAAATTGGAAAGCGAATCCATATGGTAATCATTGTAGAAATTCTTAACGTGGATGAAAGGCATCGGAGATACCATTAGCACTTGTATATTTTTCAACTCCTTTCTATAAGCCAGAAATTGTTTTGTTTCTTTTTGACAATGCTCACAATCCGGGCTAAAAAATATCAGCATGAACGGGTGTCCCCTTTTAACAACATCTTTTTTAGTGATGGTAACACTATCCGGCGCTTTCGCAATTTCGAAATCGGGGATAGAAGTATTTTTCAAAAAATTAAAGGTTGTATCTTGCTGTGCAAAAGATACCTGAGCTGCTGCTGTCAGTATTAATAACGATAGAATAAGTTTTTTCATAACTAATTTTTGTAAAGCTAGTTTTTTGTTTTTGAATGCTTTGTTAATGATTGAATATTGGTTATCTACTATTTAATATTGGCAAAAAAGCCGCGGGATGTCTGTATTCCAGCGTCTACCTGCTTAAAATTCTTAATTACTAATTCTTCATTCCTAATTTTCCGTACTTTTGCCACCCAAATATATACAATTAATAAATTATTATTATGGCAACAACAGCAGATATGCGCTCAGGACTTATTATCAAAGTCGATGGTAACCTGTACAGCGTAATAGAATTCGGTCAAAATAAGACAGCAAGAGCTGCGGCAAAAGTGTGGGCCAAATTAAAAGGGGTAGATAATAACCGCACTATAGAATTGACGTGGAACAGCGGTGAGGTTATCTTTCCGGTAAGGGTTGAAAAAAAGCCATACCAGTTTTTATATAAAGATGATAGCGGTTATAACTTCATGGATAATGAAACTTTTGAGCAAATAGTAGTGCAGGAAGCGATGATAGATGCCCCTAGATTTTTAAAGGACGGTCAGGAAGTACAAGTATCGATCAACGGAGAAACAGATCAGCCTATGAGCGTTGAGCTACCTGATAAGCTGGTTTTAAGGGTTACGTATAGCGAACCGGGTGCAAAAGGCGATACGGCAACAAGAACGCTAAAACCCGCTACAGTAGAGACAGGAGCAACGATTAACGTTCCGCTGTTTGTAAATGAAGGCGATTTGATCCGTATCACTGCAAAATCAGGCGAATATGTAGAGCGCGTAAAAGAATAATTTTAGACATAATATGTGATAAAAAGGGCCAAATTTCGAAATTTGGCCCTTTTGTTTTTTGCCTATTTTTTAACCATTTTTGCCCATTTTTCGCCCGTTTTTAGTGGTTTTTAACCATTTTTTGCCATTTTTATTTAAATTTTATTTCAGAAAGATTTGTAATTTTGGTAAATCATTGCCTATCTTAGCGGCCGTTTAAAACATCATTAAAACTTAACATGGACATTAAACAAATTCAGGAGCTGGTTAAGCTCATCAATAAAAGCAATATCGGAGAGTTAACCATCGAAGAGGGGGAAACCAAGATCACCATCAAACAAAAGAAAGAACCATCGCAAACAATAGTGTCTTCAATGCCTGTTAGTTCTTCTGCACCGGTTCAGCAACAAGCAGCAATTGCAGCTCCAACAGCACCTACAGCTCCAACATTACCAAAAGAAGATAACCTGATAGCAGTAAGAAGCCCGATGATCGGCACCTTCTACCGCCAGGCGGGTCCGGGTAAACCAATATTCGCAAACGTTGGAGATGAAATTGAAGTAGGCAAAGTGGTATGTATCATCGAAGCCATGAAATTATTCAACGAGATCGAAAGCGAAGTAAGAGGTAAAATTGTAAAAGTATTAGTAGAAGATGCTAGTCCGGTTGAATTTGACCAGCCTTTGTTTTTAGTAGATCCTTCATAATAATTAGCTGATTAGCTAATGTGCTAATATGCTAATTTTTGATTGAAAATTATTCGTATTAATACTATGCAAAAGGAACTCATTGAAAACAATCCAATACTTAAACAAACTATTCAATTTTCATAATGATGATTGACTATTGTGAAGTATTAAACAATGAGAAAAAATATATTATAAGTAAACAGCTTTTACGTTCTGCAACATCAATTGGTGCAAACTCAATGGAAGCTCAGAATAGTGAAAGTAAAGTTGACTTTATTCATAAAATGAAAATCGCAGCGAAAGAAGCAGATGAAACGCAGTATTGGTTGACATTATGTGAATATGCACAAGGTTATCCAGATTGCGATCATTTATCAATAAAATTACAGGAAGTACAAAGAATATTAAATGCCATATTAGGAACTGCAAAAAGGAAAATCCTGTAAATCCTTTCTCGGTTCATATTTATTAACAACGCTGATAGCTTTTGTCGTTAGCACATTAGCAAATCAGCACATTATCACATTGCTTACAAATGTTTAAAAAGATATTGATTGCTAACAGGGGAGAAATTGCACTTCGTGTGATCAGAACCTGTAGAGAAATGGGCATTAAAACAGTAGCGGTTTATTCTACTGCTGATAAAGATAGTTTACACGTAAAATTTGCTGATGAAGCGGTTTGTATAGGCAAACCAAGCAGCACAGATTCTTACTTAAATATCCCTCACATCATGGCGGCTGCGGAAATTACCAATGCAGATGCTATCCATCCGGGTTACGGTTTCCTTGCAGAGAATTCAAGATTTGCACAAATATGCAATGATCATGGAATTAAATTTATCGGGCCAACGCCTGAGATGATCAATTCTATGGGCGATAAGATCACTGCTAAAGAAACCATGATAAAAGCAGGTGTACCTGTTGTTCCCGGAAGTGGCGGTTTATTAGAAAGTGTTGACCAGGCAAAAAAATTAGCAAAAGAAAAAGTTGGCTATCCTGTTATATTAAAAGCAACAGCCGGCGGTGGTGGTAAAGGAATGCGTGTTGTGTGGAACGAAAGTGAAATGGAAAAAGCTTTTGACAATGCTAAAACAGAAGCAGCTGCCTCATTTAAGAATGATGGTATCTACATGGAAAAATTTGTAGAAGAACCACGCCATATAGAAATTCAAATTGCCGGAGATCAATTCGGAAATGTTTGTCACCTAAGCGAAAGAGATTGTTCTATTCAACGCCGTCACCAAAAGCTGGTAGAAGAATCGCCTTCTCCTTTTATGACACCTGAATTGCGCGAAGCAATGGGCACTGCAGCTATTAAAGCAGCATCTGCCATCAATTACGAAAGTGTTGGTACGATTGAGTTTTTGGTTGATAAGAACCGCAATTTCTATTTCATGGAAATGAATACACGTATCCAGGTTGAACACTGTGTTACGGAAGAAGTGGTGAACTATGATCTGATCAAAGAACAAATTAAAATTGCAGCGGGACATAAAATAAGCGGTAAAAATTATTATCCTCAAATGCACGCGATCGAATGCCGTATCAATGCAGAAGATCCTTATAATGATTTCCGTCCGAGCCCGGGTAAAATAACTGTGTTAAATACACCGGGTGGTCATGGTGTTCGTGTTGATAGCCATGTATACGCAGGGTATGTGATTCCTCCATACTACGATAGTATGATCGGTAAATTAATTACTGTGGCACAGACAAGAGAAGAAGCCATTGATACGATGTACCGCGCATTAAGCGAATATGTTGTTGAAGGCGTTAAAACAACCATACCATTCCATTTGCAATTAATGAAGAACGAAGATTTTCGCAAAGGAAATTTCACAACGAAATTCTTAGAGTCTTTCGAAATGAAACCTCAAAAAGTTTAATCAAAAAAATATTATTTTAAAAATGCAACTCTTTTGGGTTGCATTTTTTTGTCTGGGCCGTTGATTGAAGCTGATTATTTTGATTGATCTGATTTTTGTCTGAATTAGGATTCGTCAGATTATTGGATTTTGTTTTCCTGATTAATTATGTACTTTTAATATGGAAATTACGTTATCAACGTAATCAAAATAATCAGCTTCAATCAACGGTTCAGACAATAGCAATATGAAAAAAATAAAAATAATCGAAGTGCCAAGCGAGATAGGAGCAGGGACACGCGGTGCTAGTTTGGGAATTGATGCGATCAAAATTGCCGCGCTCGATTTTATGAGCAGCCTCTTCATAAACTTTCCTTCAGAAAAAGTAGAAGTCGATAATAACTTATTATTTGAACCGGTTAAAACACCTTTTGCCAAACGAATTCACGGTATGCTTGGCTTGTACGAAAGAGTTAGCAAATCAGTTTGTGATACTATTAAATCCGGCGTATTCCCCGTTGTATTAAGCGGCGATCATAGTACAGCAGGTGGTACTATCGCCGGTATCAAAATGGCGAAGCCTAAAAGTAAATTAGGCGTAATATGGATCGATGCACATGCAGACTTACACACGCCGTACACTACGCCCAGCGGTAATTTGCACGGTATGCCTTTAGCTGCGGCGATGGCTGTTGATAATTTAGATAGTAAAGTGCATGAACCAGATGCAGCCACGATAAAAATGTGGAACGAGTTAAAGAACATCGGTAAAATAGCGCCTAAAGTAGTTGGTGAAAATATTGTTTTAATTTCTTTACGCGATTTTGAGAAAGAGGAAAAAGCATTGATCGAAAAACATGGCATTAAAGTGATCACTACGGCAGAAGTAAGAAGAAATGGCGCTGAAAGTGTTTATCGTAAAGCAGTGAGGTATCTATCTTCCTGCACAGATATTTATGTAAGCTTTGATGTTGATAGCCTGGATGCAGCTATTTCAAAAGGAACAGGCACTGCTGTAAAAAATGGTTTGAAAGAAAGAGAGCTGGAAGACCTTATCAGCAAATTTATGCATAACAGTAAACTGTGTTGCTTTGAAATAACAGAAGTAAATCCAACATTGGATAAAGAGAACCTGATGGCGGAGATCGCTTTTAATATCTTACAAAGAAGCATCAATACCTTAGCGATGAACTAAAATAAAAAACCGGGAATAATGAAATTATCATCATTTCCGGTATCCAATCAACCTTGACCTATAAACCCAAAATCATTATAATCCCATATCAATTTTCTTCTGACGCAGACTATCTAAAGAAGGATCTAACACGATAGCCTGATCACACATTTTTTCTCCCTTGTTTTTTTCTCCTTTCTTCTGAAAACACATACCAGCCTGATATAAAGCTTTTGCATCCGTTGCATCCATCTCAATCAATTTCTGACAATATTCTAAAGACTTATCATACATTTTTCTTGTATAAAACACTTCAGCCATATCTCTTAATAATTCTGCATCGCCTGGTTTAGTTGCGATCACATCTAATAATATTTTTTCTCCCTTATCAAAATCACCTGCATATAAATAGGCAAAACCAAGGTTTTCGTTGAAATCGCTGGTTTGAGCATAACCCATATCCTGCGCCTTTAAAAAACTTGTCAGGGCATTATTGTAATCATCATTATTGTAATAGATCAATCCTAATTCGTATACCCATCTGCTGTTTTCTGTAGTATCGTATTGTACTGCAGCTTTATAATAGCTGATCGCTTTTGAATATTCTTCCATATCCAGGTAGCTTCTTGCCATGGCATAAATAACGGAAACGTCTGTTTGATTTTTTGTCAGGATATCCTGAAATAAAGGAAGTGCTTTACCATAATCTTCCTCTTCATAATAGCTCATCGCTATGATCCTTTCAGAAGTTTCAGCATTGGCGCATTTTTTAGCGAAGATGATCGCTTTTTGGAACTGCCTGTAATCGAAATACAATTGAGATAGCTGTGTGATAACAACCATATCTGTTGTATCTAATTCATATGCTTTGGTCAGGTTTGCTTTTGCAATATCTGTTCTGCGCATTTGAATATTTACCAGCCCCTTTTGTTTATAGGCTTCCTGATATTGAGGATATAAAGCAATGGCACTATCAAAGTAATTAGATGCAACGGAGTAATGTTTCAGAGAATTCTCAGCAAGACCTTCCTGAAAAAATAACATGGCACTGTCTTTATGATCCGAAAAACTAGTTTTGGAAAAAGCGGCCATTGACAATAGCACGTAAGCACAAAAAAGTACACTTCTCTTCATGTAGCAAAATTTAGTATAATGATCTACGGTAAAATAAAAGCAATCGATTTATAGCAAACGCCAATTAGAAGTTATTAGTATATAGAATACCTTGTTTTTCGAAAAAAAACTACAAAAAAAGAACACTTAACGGAAAACCAAACCTCCCAGTGCAGGAAGATGGATGGTTAGCTCATAAAGGCCGGTTTCAGCATCTAATAACAGGCAATCTATAGCTGGGTTAAATACATCTCCCGAACCCCAGTATTTCTTCTCATTACTGTTAAAGATCTCTGTCCAACTGGACTTTCCGTATACCTGAACTTTCCAATCACGCCTTACAACCGGTGTTACATTTAATACCACCAGTATGTCTTCTTCCTTGGTCAGCCCCTTTCTTTTATATACAATTACCCCTTCCTGGCGGTGATTGAGGTTTATCCATTCAAAACCGCCTATTTCGAATTGTAATTCATACAAAGCAGGCTCTGAAGTATAGAGGTGATTTAGGTCCTTAACGCAGCCCTGCATTAACTTATGACTGTCATGTTTTAGTAAAAACCAGTCCAATTCAGAGTGATGGTTCCATTCAGAGGTCTGGGCAAATTCATTGCCCATAAACAACAGTTTAGCACCCGGGTGGGTGTACATGTAGGTATATAATAAACGTAGATTAGCGAATTTTTGCCATTCATCTCCCGGCATTTTATAGATCATTGGACTCTTGCCGTGCACCACTTCATCATGACTTAATGGTAGCATAAAATTCTCATCATAATAATACACCATACTAAAGGTGAATTTATCCTGATGAAACTGACGGAAATAAGGATCCATCTTAAAGTAATTCAAAGTGTCGTGCATCCAGCCCATCATCCATTTCATACCAAAGCCCATACCCCCTGCAAAAGTTGGCCTGGATATATCCGGCCAGTCAGTTGCTTCTTCAGCTATTGTTTGTACATCGGGGAAATCGCGGTAAATAGTTTCATTCAAATCTTTAATAAAAGCAATCGCTTCTATATTCCCGTTGCCGCCAAATTTATTAGGTTCCCATTGGCCTTCTGTTCTTGAATAATCCAATTGTAGAATAGAGCTTACAGCATCAACGCGAATACCATCGATATGAAATTTATCGAACCAAAACATGGCGCTGCTGATCAAGAAAGATTTCACTTCGCCTCTTTCGTAATTAAAAATATAGCTGTTCCAATCAGGGTGATAGCCTTTACGCATGTCGGCATATTCGTAAGTATGCGTACCATCAAACATGAACAAGCCATGCGCATCGTAAGGGAAATGTGAAGGAACCCAATCGAGTATGATGCCGATGCCTGCATTGTGAAAGGCATCGATCATCGCCATAAAATCTTCCGGCGCACCAAAGCGCGAAGTAGGAGCGAAGAAACCGGTGCCCTGGTATCCCCAGCTGCCATCAAAAGGATGTTCCATTACGGGCATTAACTCAACATGTGTAAAGCCCATTTCTTTTACATAGGGAACAAGCCTTTCTGTGATCTGAGCGTAAGTATTGTAGCGGTCTTCGTTGAATTTATCGGGGCGCATCCAGCTCGCTAAATGAACTTCGTACACGCTCCAGGGAGCATTGAGGGAATTGTTCTTTTTTCTTTTGCCCATCCACTCCGTATCGTTCCAGTTGTATTGCATATCCCAACTGATAGAAGCGGTTGCAGGCTTCATTTCCCAAAAGTTAGCAAATGGATCGCCTTTATCAATTTCAATGCCTTTATAGCCTTTGATGGCATATTTATAGGCGTCTCCTTTTTTGAAATTAGGAATAAAGCCTTCCCAGATACCGGAGTTATCTAAACGTACAAAAAGCGGGTGTGTATTTCTTTTCCAATCATTAAAATTTCCTGTTACGCCAACCTCTGTTGCATTAGGCGCCCATACGGCAAAGTAAAAACCTTTTACACCTAACACTTCTATTTCATGAGAGCCAAATAATTCGTATAGTTTATAATTGGTACCATTTTGATAGTTGGTTATTTGTTGATCACTGAATAATGAATAATTCCAAACCGGTCCGGCAGAATCAACAAAATGTATGTCTTCGTATTTTTTCACGCTATCGTTACCTGTTACCATTAGAGAGATTAGTTAAAGATGTTATTAAACACTAATTAAAAAAAAGAGCAGTTTTCACTGCTCTTGAAAATTATATTACAAATCCATTAGGAATAATAGCTCCTTTTTTGATCACCACAATGCCGTCTTTAACTGTATATAAAGGATGATCCGACTTATCAAGGTGTTCGCCGCCGTTGATACGTACATCATGGCCTATTCTACAATTCTTATCAACGATCACATTTTTAATATAGCATCGATCGCCAATACCGATTTTAGGAATGCCAATATGTTCTGCATGTTGTATCTCTGCAAGGGTTTCATAAAAATCACTACCCATGATATAACTATTTACAACAGTAGTACCGCTACCAACTCTTGTACGAATGCCGACAATACTATTTTCAATTCTTGATGCATGTATGATACAGCCTTCAGCAATTAGCGTACGTTCTAATGTAGTGCCACTGATCTTTGCAGGAGGCAGCATACGCGCTCTTGTATAAACCGTTTTTTCGTTATTGAATAAATTGAAATGAGGGATATCCATTGTTAAAGCAAGGTTTGCTTCAAAGAAAGAATGGATATTTCCGATATCGGTCCAGTAGCCATCATATTGAAAACTAACTACTTTATATTTATCGATACAAGAAGGGATGATTTCTTTACCAAAATCCGTTGCGTCTTTATGTTCTGTCTCTAAAAGATCGAATAATAATTTTCTGCTGAAAACATAGATACCCATTGATGCCAAATAGTTTCTACCCATGCCTTGCATAACGTGACCTGTTTCACTTACCCATTCCGGCAATAATTCGGCCTTAGGTTTTTCTATAAATGAAGTGATATCATGATGATCATTTGTTTTTAAGATACCGAATTCAGTAGCTTCTTTTCCGGTAACAGGAATAGTTGCAATGGTAAGGTCTGCACCTTGTGCCAAATGGTTATCGATCATTGCAGAAAAATCCATTTGGTACAATTGATCACCCGAAAGGATCAATACATAATCATATTCATAAGAACCGATGTGGCGTAAAGATTGACGAACCGCATCTGCCGTTCCCTGGAACCAGGTTGGGTTATCAGGCGTTTGTTCCGCAGCTAAAATATCTACGAAGCCGCTACTGAACATACTAAACTGGTAAGTATTTTTAATGTGCTTATTCAATGAGGCAGAGTTGAACTGCGTTAATACCATGATACGGTTAATACCTGAATTGATACAGTTAGATATTGGAATATCTACCAAGCGGTATTTACCAGCAATAGGTACAGCAGGTTTACTTCTACTAGCGGTAAGAGGATACAAGCGGGAACCTGCTCCACCACCTAAAACAATCGAGATTACTGATTTGGTATTCATATAGTTGGTTAGTGTTTTTTATTACTTAAGTGTCTGTTAGTTAGTTTTAGTGTGTAACGGATGAAGCGTGATCTTATTGTAAACTTTCGTACAATTCGATATATTTTCCTGTGCTGATCTCCCAGCTGTTGTCTATCTGCATCATCTTTATCCTTACTTCGTCTAAGCGCTTAGGTTGACTGTACAACTGTACTGCCCTGTGTATCGAAAAAGTAATATCACCTACCGTTGCATCATTAAACCTAATGCCATAGCCGCTTCCATCCGGTGTTCCATAATCGATCACAGTATCTTTTAAACCACCTGTACTCCTTACAATTGGCACAGTGCCATAACGTAATGCATACAACTGGTTCAATCCACAAGGTTCAACGCGGCTCGGCATCAATAAAAAATCGGCACCTGCATACATTTGGTGACTTAATTTTTCATTGTACCCGATCTTGGAATTATAATAACCCATCAGGCCACCTTTCATATCTTCTAATTGTCTTTCAACCCAAAAATCCCCGCTTCCTAAAACAAGAAAATTCATTTTCCCCTGGATATGATAGATGGCATCGCTGATAGCTCTTGGCAAAAGGTCTGCGCCTTTTTCATCTACCAATCTACCGATGAAAACAATTAAAGGCTTGTTGATGTCTAAACCATATTCTTTACAAAGAACTTCTTTATTGCTGAGCTTTCCTTCATCTACATCATCTACGCCATATTTTGTAGCAATGTATTTATCTAATTCAGGATTCCAAACTACATCATCGATACCATTAATGATACCGCTGCATTTCCCTTTTTCATATTCGAACAAAGCTTCTAAACCGTTGGAATTATATTTTAGTTCTTCCAGATAACTCGGACTAACAGTAGTTACCCTTAATGAACATTTAACCGCACTTGCTAAAGGATTGATATTATTCTTCCAATCAAGCTTTCCCCAGTTATTGCTATCCCATGATGGAAGATAACTTCCTTTATCCCAGCCCATCCAGCCCTGGTATTGTGCGTTGTGAATAGTCAGCACAGTAGGTATTGTAGCCAGGTGTTTGTACGCAAAACAATTTTGCATCATGAAAGGAACAAGTCCCGCATGATGATCGTGCACATGCACAACATCCGGACGATGGTTCCATTTACTAAGCCAATCAACGACTGCAATTTGAAAAGAAGTAAATCTTTCTACATCATCATCGTATCCATACACTTTTTGCCTGTCTAATAAACCGTTGATATCTATAAGGTAAAGATCGAAGCCAAGAACATTCGTTTTTTCTTTGATGATGGTATAGTTGATCCAGCTATGACCCATCGCAAAAGAACCTTTGTGTACCACTTCAAATTCGTGCTCATACAAAAAAGGTGTTTTATACATTGGCATAACCACCTTTGCTAAATGACCCAGTTCATTTTGATATTTAGGTAAAGCACCTACTACATCTCCCAACCCACCTGCTTTTGCTACGGGGTAGCATTCAGCACTAACGTGTAATATTTCCATCCATATAAGTTAATAAGTAATCGGCATCAAATTAAGAAGGTTTTCGTTACCAGCAAACTATGATTTGGATTTTTTTTCTCATTGCCCAAATTAGTCTATTTTTAGCCCCTTAAAGAAAACGATTATGCCTGACCAACAACAGAGTTCAACCAATCCTAGTACCTCATCTATAAAGACTAATTACAGCGCATTAAGCACCATAGTTATCGTATTCTTTTTTTGGGGCTTTATTGCTGCATCTAACGGTATATTTATACCTTTTTGTAAAGCAAATTTTCATTTAACCCAATTCGAATCTCAGTTAATCGATTTTACTTTTTACGGAGGATATTTTATTGGGTCTTTGATATTATATTTTGCTTCTCAAGCAAGTAAAATTGACCTGTTGAATAAGATAGGATATAAAAAAGGGATCATCGCCGGGTTGGTAATTTCTGCCGCAGGTGCATTATTAATGATCCCTGCAGTACATAGCGGATCTTTTGCTTTTATCTTAGCTTCTTTTTTTGTAATTGCGGTTGGCTTTTCTTTGCAACAAACAGCGGCACAACCTTTTGTTGTGGCATTAGGAGCTCCTGAAAGCGGAACGCACCGTTTGAATTTTGCCGGAGGAATTAATAATTTGGGCGGTCTGATGGGGCCAGTTATAGTAAGTGTGTTATTATTTGGGACTGCTAATGATGCGGTAGCAAAAGTAGTGAATATATCGTCCATTAATAATCTATATTATATCCTTGCAGGATTGTTTTTAGCGGTGGCTATTTTCTTTGCGGTCTCTAAACTTCCTGATGTGACCGACCATACGAAGATTGAAGCTAGTCCTAAATCAAACGGTCCTTTAGTTGTAATGATAGTAGGGTTTTTAACAATTTTGGCTGCACATTATTTAGCGCAGCTTACCGGACTTTCACAGGATAAATTTATCTATGCAGCTTTATTAATTATACTAGGTGCCTTAATTTATTCTTTTGCAACTAAAAAGGACAATCCTCATCAATGGGGTGCAATGCAATACCCGCAACTTGTTTTAGGGATGCTTGCTATTTTTGTTTACGTTGGAACAGAAGTTACTATCCAAAGTAATTTAGGTGCTTTATTGAAACTAAAAGAGTTTGGCGGTTTTGCTGAATCTGATATCAAACCTTATATCTCTTTATACTGGGGTAGTTTAATGATAGGCCGCTGGACGGGCGCTGTGAGCGCATTTAGTTTATCTAAAACCAGTAAATATGTTTTAACCATTCTTGTTCCTTTCATAGCTTTTGGTGTTGTTTTATTAGTAAATCATCTTACCGGGACGGATGTAAGCAATCTGTACATTTACTCGATCTGTATTATCATAATGATATTTGCAGTATTTATCGGGCAAGAAAAACCTGCTAAAACACTGGCTATATTTGGAATACTGGGAGTGATCGCGATGTTAGTAGGATTATTTACAAGTGGCCCTGTGGCAGTATTTGCTTTTGTTAGCGGTGGTTTATGCTGCTCAATTATGTGGCCATCAATATTTGCATTATCGATCACGGGATTAGGTAAATATACAAGTCAAGGATCTTCATTTTTAATTATGATGATTCTAGGTGGATCTATTTTACCTCCTGTTCAGGGAACAATAGCTGATAATTACAATATTCATAGTTCTTACATTGTACCTGTTTTAGGATTTGCTTACTTAGCCTTTTTTGCATGGAAGGTTAGCGGCATATTAAAAAAACAAGGATTTGATGTAAATAGCACGGAATTAAGTGGGGGTCATTAATTTTAATTAAAATAAATAGTAAATGAGTAATTCAACAACCAAGCCATATGCTATCGGTATTGATGTAGGCGGTACTACTACCAAGTTTGGTATCGTATCCCGTGATGGGCATATTCTTGACCAGGACCGCATACTAACAAATGCACACGAAGTAGTAGAAGATTTTATTGATGACCTGTATGATAAATTAATGCCGATGATAACCAAAGTTGGGGGCATTAATAATATTATAGGCATCGGTATGGGCGCTCCGAATGCTAACTATTATTCAGGCAATATTGAGTATCCGCCAAATTTAAAATGGAGAGGGATCATTCCGATCGCTGACCTGATGCATAAAAAATTTGGTTTAACAACCAGGCTTACCAATGATGCAAATGCAGCAGCAGTAGGAGAGATGACCTATGGCGTTACCAAAGGTATTAAACATTTTATTACGATCACATTAGGTACAGGTGTTGGAAGTGGCATTGTGATCGATGGTAAGATCGTACTAGGTCATGATGGCTTTGCGGGTGAATTGGGACATACCATTATTCGTCCGGGGGGAAGATTACATAAGAGTACAAAAATGCGTGGAAGTTTAGAAGCCTATGCTTCTGCAACAGGTGTTCGCGAAACAGCAATTGAATTATTGACGCTTCATCCTGATAAAGAAAGTTTATTAAGAGATTATGCATTAAATAATATCACCAGCGAAACAGTATACGAGTGCGCCATGCAAGGTGATACGATAGCTAACCAGATATTTGATTTTACCGGGCAGATATTAGGAGAATCTTTGGCTAACTTTATCATGTTCTCTTCACCTGAAGTAATTGTATTATTTGGCGGATTAACCAAGGCAGGGAATTTATTATTGAATCCTACAAGAAAAGCGATGGAAGCCAACCTGTTGCCTATCTTCCAGAATAAAGTAAAATTATTATTCAGCGAATTGAAAGAAGCCGATGCTGCGATATTGGGCGCTAGCGCTTTGATATGGGATGTAAGTGAGTATGATTAAGTAATGACACCGATAAGTAAAAATTCAAAAGTCAAAAACAAAAAGTAATAAAAATCCCCAACAACTTAAATGTTATTGGGGATTTTCTTTGTAGTTAATTACTGTTTAACTTTTGGGTTTTAACTTTTTATTTTTGACTTTGTTCCTCCATCCACTTATTTCTTCCCCAACCTTGTATCACGTGTTTTTCTGAATGATAAGAAGAGCGAACTAATGGGCCACTTTCAACATAATCAAATCCCATGTTATAACCGATCTCTCTGAGTTCTTTAAATTCATCAGGATGTACAAAACGTTGTACCTGCAAATGTTTTTTGCTTGGCTGTAGATATTGCCCGATAGTGATGACATCAACATTGCTATCTCTTAAATTCTGCATTGTCTGAATTACTTCTTCTTTTGTTTCACCTAAACCCAGCATGATGCCACTTTTAGTACGCATGCCACCTTGTTTTAAAATGCGCAATGTTTCCATGCTGCGCCAGTATTTGGCCTGTATACGCACTTGCTTGGTCAATCTTTCTACCGTTTCAATATTATGACTCACCACTTCAGGCGCTGCATCAATGATGCGTTGTATATTTTCTGCCTCTGCTTTGAAATCAGGTATCAATGTTTCTAAAGTAGTGGTTGGGTTTAAAGCTTTGATCGCTTTAATAGTATTGTACCAAATAATAGAACCGCCATCTTTTATTTCATCTCTATCAACAGAAGTAACAACGGCATGCTTCACTTTCATGAGGTTAATCGCTTCTGCCACTCTTTGTGGTTCATCCCAATCTACAGGTTCTGGTCTGCCGGTAGCAACAGCACAAAAACCGCAACTGCGCGTACAGATATTACCTAATATCATAAAAGTTGCTGTGCCTTCGCCCCAGCATTCACCCATATTCGGACAGTTGCCACTTTCACAAATGGTGTGTAGCTTATGTGTGTCTACTAAATTTCTTACATGTTTGTATTCTTCACCAATGGGTAATTTAACCCTAAGCCAATTGGGCTTTTTAGGTTTTTGTTCAATAACTCCGTCTATTACTGGTAACTCTATCATGCGTCACTTTTTAAATTATCGTTTGTTCTTTTGCTTTGTCACTTTCGCCGCCATCCAAACAGGATATCTACAAATGCGGTTATAAAACTTTGGTTAGCCGGTGATCCATACACTATGGGTATCTTTTTTGTATAATATTCTCCTGCCAAACCTATTTCTAAAGCTGTAACAGTTTTGGTATAGTGCCCGTAATCAAACCTTACTGCAGCTTTACCATATACACCGGGTGTTAAACTTAAATTATCCCATCCCTGTGAAATAGTTGGTCCGCCAAGAATAACATAATTCGAATCAAATGGTGGTAGCCCAAAACTTTCTTCTTCTGTATTCAAATTGCCTATTTCATAATAGTAGGGCCGAAGCACCGCAAGGCTAATTCCGCCGCCGATATTGCAGGTGATATTAACCCCATTCTTATTGGCTTTGTTAGCTAATAAATACTGTTCCTGCATTCCCATTTTTACACAGTAAACAAAATTTTGTTTACCATAAATAAATGGAGAGGCAGAAGGGTAGCCCGTACTTTGTTTTATTTCCCTAGGACTTTTTCTTTCTGCAATTTCCAATTGGTATAGTACCGATCTTTTTATTGATTTTGCTTTTCCGATATCCATAAAAATACCATATCCGTCGGAAACCAGTTTTACTCCAAAATCCGTCTGCCTGGTATATGTAATAACACCCTCTTCTTCCTGTTTTCTCAGCGAATCAATTTTCTCCCTTTTCCTTTCTTTTTTTTCCTGTGATCTTGTTTCTGATGAACCGGGGCTAGGTTGTTGTTGCGCAAAACAAGGCAAAGCTATTATTACCAAACAAACCAGAAATATTTTACGCATAGTACCTTATTACTTCAGTAAATTTATGCAAAAATACTACAATGACAGCAACCATTCTTTACGAGGGCAACCTACGCTGTAATGCCCAACATTTGCAAAGCGGAACATTTATTGAAACCGATGCCCCTACTGATAACCAGGGGAAAGGAGAGCGTTTTTCACCTACAGACCTTGTCTGTACTGCATTAGCTACTTGTATGATAACAACTATGGCTATTAAAACAGCCAGTATGGGGATCGAATTAAAGGGCACAACTATTAATGTAAAAAAACATATGATAAGCGACCCAAGGATGATCGGCGCCATAGATGTAGAAGTAAATTTCCCGAATTCGTTAATCCTTGAAGAAAAAGACCAGGTTATTTTGAAAAGAGTGGGAGATAATTGCCCGGTGGTTAAAAGTCTTCACCCCGATTTGAAATTGAATGTCCAATATAATTTTGCTAAGTAGTCATTAATTTATTTCCTACTGAACATTCTAAACAACGCTTTTGATTACAGTAATTGTTCTTCAATTGGATCAATGCTTGTGAATCCAAAGCGTTGTTGTTTGTGATCGTTAATGCCGTAAACCCTTTTGTTATTTCATTTTTCTCTGCTGCAATTTCTTCCATCCATAGCAAAGCTTTGTCTTTGTATTGTTGTTCTTTATGGTATTGTCCATATGCAAAAAGCATTGGTACGATCGTATTGATCAAAATATTATTGATCATTTGTGTACCCAGGTTTTTTTCTTTGAAAGCAGATGGCTCATCCAATGTATAATGATAATTCCAATGATCATTTGCGGTTACATTTAATAATGCTTTCACATCTTTCAAAGAATGGCTATCTCTTATTTGCCCGAATAAATGCGTACTGTTATGTATCAGCATCGCTAATTGTGCCAGCCGTACAGTTGGGAAATTAGATGGCCGCATCCGTAAAAAATGCAATGGTATTTGGATCGGTGTAAGCTGGTATTTGCTTTTTAAAAACAAGTATTCTTTATGCAGCATCTTTGGATACACGTCTGTAAGATCATTGTTCAATAAACCTGCTTGTCCGAGCAACAATGCTTCTGTCTGGTGAATTTGATCTTTATGTTTTGCCAGGATATTTATTGAGATGGATTGGGCTATTTTCTCAAATGCATCGCTGTTTACTTTGATGCCAAAGTTTCTTGCGAGCAGCCACCAGAAGGTCTCTTCCCAATGATTGTTATTGATCTTTATATACTCAAAAATGCGCTCGGCTTTATCTTGCAAACGTTCTGCCAGTAACCGGTCTTTCCAGGAATTCCAGATAATTGGCTCGATCATATGGATCGTATTCTGACAAGCGATGAATGCATTGGTATTCATCAGCTCATCATATTTCGCTAATAATAATTTAGATATTTTGCTTTGCAATTCAAGCGTAGGAAAGGGTAGCTGGAGATCAATATCATCTTGCCATACTACATGCAGTATTACATTGTTGTAATTTTTATCACCGCTGTGTTTATGATTTTTCCAATCGGATGACCGTAAATGGAGTTCGATGCTCCCGGCCCAAATGGTATTGCCGATCTTAATTTTTGCATCTAAAAAATCGGGGCCCTGGTTGGTGTTTAACGTGCCCGGATTAATGATCTGCAATGATTCATTTTCAACAGTAGCAAGTCCATTTAAATTGAAATGCCTGAATTGCCAAATGTATTGGAATAGTTTTTCGTTCATAGGATAGGATATTAATAAGTCAAAAGTAAAAAGTTAAAACCAAAAAGTGAACAAAAGTTGTTCAGCTTAATAATTCACTTTATTACTTCTGGGTTTTGACTTTTTACTTTTGATTTTGCATTTCTGTAAGCGCTCTAACAACCCTGCTAACCGGCAGTCCCATTACATTGTAAAAATCGCCTTGCACAGATTTTATTCCTACAACGCCGATCCATTCCTGGATGGCATAGGCGCCGGCTTTATCATAAGGTTTGTATTTATCAATATAAAATCCGATCTGTGTTTTTGTTAACTCATGAAAAACAACCGTTGTTTTATCTGCGAAAGCAATTTCTTTATCGCCATGTAAGATCACTACTCCGGTAATAACAAAATGTTGTCTGCCGGATAAACGTGTTAAAATATTAATAGCATCTTCACGATCTTTGGGTTTGCCGATCACGTCATTATCGACTACTACAATTGTATCAGCAGCTAATATGGGAACCGAAACAAGGTTTGATTGCTTGACAGCCAATGCCTTGTTTCTAGCAATATGTATGGCAATTTCTTCTACTGATAAATTTGTCGGATAGCTTTCGTCAGTTTCTTTTACGATGATATCAAAAGATACTTCGGCCCATTCCAATAATTGTTTACGGCGCGGAGATTGGGAAGCAAGGATGATTGAAACCCCCAACCCCCTGAAGGGGGCTTTTGAATTGTTATAATTTGATGGGCTCATGTAATAGTCTTTAGTTAATATACTTTTCAATCTCCCCTTTAGGGGGCAGGGGGTTTTATTTGAAAAATAATATTGATAATATCCCCGCCAGCATAATGAATTTTATCACTGTACTTAATAAATGATATTCAGCTGTATGCTGCGCCTGGTATAATTTTCGTATCACCCATAAAAGCGGTAGAATGATCAATGCAAAACAATATAAAGCACTGATCCACCAGCCAAACTGTAGCACGTAAAACTGGATGATCGCTAATGCGCTGATCAGTACGATTATCCAAACGCCAATAAATACTTTGGCAGCAGGTATACCCCATGCAATAGGCATTGTGTTGCATTGGTATTTTATATCTCCTTCAATGTCTTCTATGTCTTTCACTACTTCTCTTATCAGCGAAATGATGAAAGCAAAACCACCATACAGTACAGCCAATTTGTAAATATGATTTAAGGCTGATTTGATATCCGCTGATAATGGTGTGGTTTTTAGGATAGTAGTGTTTGTAGCAAAATAGATCACCAGTATTGTCCAGGCTGTTAAGGCAGAAATAATAATATTACCCGATAATAATTTCTTTTTAAATGTGGTAGAATAAAACCAGAGCAACAAAGTGCTGATGATATTCGCGATCAAAATAATGATCGTAGTTTTTATTCCTACATACAAACTAATAATAACACCGATGGTAGTAATGATCAAATGCAATAAAATTGCCCAGCGGCGGTTAATATTTTTTTCGATCACCATTTTTGCAGGCTTATTAACACGATCAATATTTATGTCGAAATAATCATTGATAATATAGCCACCTGCAGCAATAAATACAGAAGCTGCAACAATGAACGGAAATAAATGAGGCGTTAATTTATGTGGCAATAAATAATAGCTTGCAGGAAGCGAAGGAACAATAATGGAATAATAAAAAAGGCATTCGGTCAATGCAATGAAAAAAAGATTGGGCCAGCGAACTAAACGGAAAAAGGCAGTTACTATTTTCATACTATGATTTCTGCCTCTAATTTACAGCTATTTAATAAGTAATATTGAATGGAATATTGCGAAGAAACGAGGGATAAAAAAAATAATAAATATCAGATCAACAATATCAAATATCAAAAAGAGGCCAGTTGCCGTTAAGTTTCAGGACCTTCTCAATAACATCTCTGCCACAGCCTTTGCCGCCTTCGATAGGCGATATGTATTTGCAGATATGTTTGATCTCAATGGCTGCGTCAGCCGGGCAACAGGCCAAACCCACCATGCTCATACATTCGTGATCGGGAATATCATCACCCATGTACAAGATCTCTTCCCAATTTAATTTGTGCTGGTATACGTATGCTTCGAGTACTTCTTTTTTATTGGAGATGCCAAGGTAAACTTCGTCTACGCCTAAACGTACCAACCTGTCTTTTACGGCCTGTGAAACGCCTCCGGATATTACCACAACCCGGTATCCTTTTTTAACGGCTAACTGTAATGCATAACCGTCTTTACTATTCATGTTACGCGCCATTTCTCCTCCGCCCAATATCAATAAAATGTCGCTGGCCAATACGCCGTCGACATCAAAGACGAAAGTTTTTACAGATTTGAAGAGAGATAGAATATTCATGAAGACTATTTATTTCTGATATATGATCGCTGATATCTGATTTGAATAATTACTGATTTTAAAAAGACCAGCAATCATACATCAGCAATCAGAAATTATTTCTGGTTATCTCTCCACTCATACACCCAGGTGCTTTGGATCATTTCCAGATGCCCTTCATTGCTTTGTTCGGCAGTTCCTTCAAATTTAGGAATTTCTAAAACCCATTTTAGCAGGTCCGTAAAACGGATACGGTATATCTTGCCTTCATTGAAATCATCTCCAAAGCGCTCATATAGCTTCATGGCTATATCTTCATAATCGTTCCAATGTATTGGAGGTTCAAAGTGACTCATAAGTAATTTGCTAATTAGCTAATCTGCTGATGTGCTAATTTTTTAAAATTATTGTAGTTAAATATAATCAAATGTTGTTGTGAACCATTAGCAAATTAGCTAATTAGCACATTAGTACATTGCTTAACTATTCTCCTAAAAATTGTGTCTGATCCGGTAGTGTAACGATGATATCGCCGGTACTGCCATGTTGTAATACACACTGGCAACCCAATCTTGAATTTAATCTTGGATTGATGGCCCTGTCAATAAAATCTTCTTCTTTATCGCTTAGTTCTTCAACGTAATTGTCGCCTTTTTCTACATACAAATGGCAGGTACTGCAAGCACAAACGCCACCGCAATTATGATGAAGATCGATATTATTTTTAAGCGCTACTTCTAATATGGATTGCTCTGGCTCCTGGTTCGCAATGGTAACCGGTTCTAATCCCTTCTGTTCAAATTTAAACGTAATATTATACATACTTATACAAAGTTCGAGCTGCAAACCTACTTTACAATTACCAATTAAGGAAATCTAAAACGATGATGACGCCTGACTGATCTACTAACGGTTAAAGCGGATGCTGTCTGTTAGTAGCTGGTAGATGTTTTTCAATTTTGGATAATTCGCCAAGAGTGCCAGGTGTTTATCAATGGTAGATACATCATTTCTGATGGCAGGCCCTGTTTGCATTTCAGTAGGAGAGTGATCATTAAGTCTGCGGGCGGTTTCATTAATGATCGGCAGTAACAGTTTAAAATCAACCTTTTCATTTCTGCAAAATTCTTCGGTCAATGAAAATAAATGATTGGTAAAATTATTGGCGATAATGGCGGCAATATGCAGTTTTAGTCTTTGTTCATCGTTAGCCCTGCTAACAATTGGCGAGATGGTCAGGGCAAAATCTTCGATCTGTCTGGTAGTATTTCCTGAATTTCCATCAACTAATAATGGAATAGCAACTGTATCAGGAATTTCTTTGCGTAAACTTTGCAAAGGATACAGTACCCCATAATTAGTAGAAATATTTTGCAAAACATCCTTTGAAACCGAAGCCGCAGTGTGTACTACTAATTTATCTCCCAGGTTGAAAGGATTATCGAGTTTAGTAAGAGAATCGTCATTTATAGCTATAATATATATATCAGCTGTTTTGGTGATAGCGGCGTAATTATCGGCAAAATCACAATTTAATTCGGCCGCCAGCGTTTTAGCATTGGGTAACTGTTTGCTGATGACTTGTAATATGGTATGGCCACTATGTTTTATTGATCGGGAAAAAATTGTGGCCACATTTCCCGAACCTATCATTACAACTCTCATAAATGTTACCTTTGTGGATTATGAAATTAAAGCAAAGTTTAGCAATTGCTTACATCAGAACAAAATTTAAAATATTGGCAACGATCTCAAAACGAAAAGCAGCAGAGGAAGCATTCACTTTATTTTGCACTCCACTCATCAAACCGATAAAAGAAATTCCCCAACTTTTTAAAGAGGCAGAATCACTTCAGTTTGAATCAAATGGGTTAAAAGTTCAGGGTTACAGATGGAATCATCCGCAACAAAAGAAGGTAATGGTATTGCATGGCTTTTCTTCTGCGGCCTGCAAATTCGAACGTTACATAGCATCACTGATCGATAAAGGGTACGAGGTATTGGCTTTTGATGCGCCCGCCCATGGCAATAGCGAAGGCAAAACGGTTAATGTGGTGCAGTACAGCGACATGGTTAAAAAAGCGATGAGTTTATATGGCCCGATCGATAGTTTTATTGCGCATTCATTCGGCGGGCTGGCTATCAGCTTAACGCTGGAAGTTATACCGCATGATGAACATACTAAAGTGGTATTTATCGCACCAGCGACAGAAACTACCTCAGCTGTTAAAACAGCTTTTGAGATATTGCAATTGAACAATTCTAAAGTAAAAGAGATCTTCAATAATATTATTTACGAGCTAGGCGGCAAACCAACAGAATGGTATTCTATAAAAAGAGCGATGAAAAATATCAAAGCGAAAATTTTATGGATACACGATGAAGATGATGATGTTACACCTATTGCCGACGTATTAAAAGTGCAGGAAGATAAGTACCCGAATATCGAATATATCTTCACAAAAGGGTTGGGACACAGAAAAATTTACAGGGATAATGCAGTAAGAACTGCCGTTATCAATTTCCTATAAATACTACTTTTTTGTTGCTCCTATAGAATGAAAAATTTTGTTTTTTCAATTTTAAAGTAATATTGCAGTATCGTTGCGTTCTGTATTTTATTGGTTTGTAGTTCTTGAAACCATCCTGTAATTCAATATAGTATTGGTTTTTAGTGATTATTTATCGATCAAATTGGCCGCAATGTATCTTTATAATAGGCAGTCAAGATTTTAGTTTGTGCTGATAAAAAACAATAAATGGCAAAAAATTTATTAATAGTTGAGTCCCCTGCGAAAGCCAAAACCATAGAAAATATCCTTGGTCCCGACTTTGAAGTAAAAAGTTGCTATGGCCATATCCGTGATCTGGAGAAAAATGATATGGGGGTAGACATGAATAATAATTTTCAGCCTAAATATATTGTACCCGCAGACAAAGAGAGAGTTGTAAAAGAATTACGAAGCATTGCAAAAAGATCCGACGAGGTTTGGTTAGCATCCGATGAAGACCGTGAAGGAGAAAGCATCAGCTGGCATTTGGCTGAAGTATTAGGCTTAGATCCCAAGACAACCAAAAGGATTGTATTTCACGAAATCACTAAGCCGGCTATTGAAAAAGCTGTAAAAAATCCACGTACTATTAATATGGACCTGGTAAATGCACAGCAAGCCAGAAGGGTATTGGATAGAATTGTAGGTTTTGAATTAAGCCCGGTTTTGTGGAGAAAGATAGGCATGAAAGGTGGCCTAAGCGCGGGCCGTGTACAAAGCGTAGCGGTTAAATTAATTGTAGAAAAAGAAAGAGAGATCAATCATTTCATCGCCGTAGGAAGTTTTAAAGTAGAAGCTTTATTAGCTGCCACTGATTTGAATAACAGAACCGTTTCTTTTAAAGCAGACGGGCATAAATATAGTAAGACGGAAGATGCAGAGCATTTTTTACAAAGCTGCATCGGTGCAAAATATACTGTAAAAGATATACAGGTTAAACCGGGTAAACGTACACCCGCCGCACCTTTCACCACATCAACATTACAGCAGGAAGCGAGCCGTAAATTAGGATACGGAGTTGCCAAAACAATGTTACTGGCGCAAAGATTATACGAAAGCGGTAAGATCACTTATATGCGTACTGATAGCGTAAACCTTGGTGAAACAGCTATGGACGGCATCAAAGCAGAAATAAATAAAAGCTACGGCGATAAATATTTACAAATACGCAAATACAAAACCAAGAGCGACAGTGCACAGGAAGCGCATGAGGCTATTCGTCCTACTTACATGGAAAACCATACCGTGAACGATCCTGAATTATCACGCCTATATGAATTGATCTGGAAGCGTACGATCGCGAGCCAGATGAGTGACGCTGAATTAGAAAAGACAACAGCTAAGATCAATATCAGTACTAATAACGAAGAATTATCCGCCAGCGGCGAAGTAATAAAATTCGACGGGTTCCTGAAAGTGTACATGGAAGGAACGGATGATGACGATAATGAAAATGAGAACGAAGGCGAAAGCCGCTTACCGAATTTAACGGTTGGTCAATCATTGGATTTTAAACAAATGACGGCTACGGAAAGATTTACTAAACATTCTGCAAGATATACGGAAGCCTCGCTGGTAAAGAAAATGGAAGAATTAGGTATCGGTAGACCGAGTACTTATGCACCAACGATCTCTACTATTATTAAAAGGACCTACGTTGAGAAAAAAGATAAAGAAGGCGTTAAAAGAAATTTCCGCATCCTGAAATTAAAAGATGACACGATCCAGAAAATAACCGAACAGGAAAATACCGGTGCAGAAAAATCAAAATTATTTCCTTCTGATCTTGGATTAGTGGTGACGGATTTTTTAAGTCAGCATTTTACCAAAGTGATGGATTATTCTTTTACGGCTAATATCGAAAAAGAATTTGATGAGATCGCTGGTGGTAAAATGGTTTGGAATAAAATGGTAAGTGATTTCTATACACCATTCCACACAGGCGTTGAGCATACATTAGAAACAGCAGAAAGAGCAGTAGGCGAGCATATATTAGGCAGCGATCCTACAACAGGCAAACAAATTATGGCAAGGATGGGCCGCTTTGGTCCGATGGTACAGATCGGTGCACAGCACGATGAAGAAAAACCTCGCTACGCCAAATTAAAGGCAACACAAAGTATTGAAACGATAACAATGGAAGAAGCACTTGAATTATTCAAGATGCCATTAACATTGGGTGAATATGAGGGATTGGAAGTTGTAGTAAATATTGGAAGGTTCGGTCCGTACGTTAAATGGGGCGAGCAATTCATCTCGATTCCAAAAGGAAGAGAAGCATCGGAAGTTGATCTGCCAGAAGCGATCGATATCATTACTGCTAAACAAATTGAAGATGCGCCTATTGGTTTTTACAATGAAAAACCAATTACAAAAGGCAAAGGAAGATTCGGCCCGTTCATTAAATGGAACGATATGTTCATCAATATTCCGCGTGCCTACAATTTCGATTCATTAACGCAAAAGGATTGCGATGAGCTGATCGAAAAGAAGATCGAAAAAGAATCTAAACGTTATATACAGGAATTCCCTGCGGATAAAATATCAATTGAAAATGGCCGCTGGGGCCCGTTCATCAAGTATAATAAAAAAATGTTCAAGATCATTTCGGGTCCAAAAGGAAAATATACTGCTGAAGAATTAGCGGTGATCGATGTAGAAGAGATCAAGAAAATGATCGTGCTGCAGGATCCAAAAGCATTTACCAAGAAGGCGGCTGCTAAAAAATCGGCTACTAAGAAAGCTGCACCTAAAAAAGCTGCGGCACCAAAAAAGAAGGCGGCTCCGAAGAAAAAGTAATATTAAATGGATAATTGATAATTAGAATGCTGATTAATTCAGAAAAATTATCCATTAACCAGTTATCAATTATCCATTTATAGCATAATATTAAAATATTTCCCCATAAATACCCCTACAAAACCGCCATTTTGATAATTTCCGGCAGATTTCTGCTGTAAATATCTTGTTTATTTGTATTTATTAAATATAATCCGCTATCTTTGCGCTCCGAAATTTATGGCTAAACAGGCACTGATCAAACAAGATGGAACGATTTTAGAAGCACTCAGCAATGCTATGTTCAAAGTAAAATTGGAAAATGGCCATGAAATATTGGCTACCATCTCTGGGAAAATGAGGATGCATTACATCAGGATTTTGCCGGGTGATAAAGTGGGAGTAGAGATGAGTCCATATGATTTAACAAGGGGTAGAATTATTTTCAGGTATAAATAGCACATTGCTATTGTTTATAAAAACAACAAAAATTAACAGTCATGAAGGTTAAAGCTTCAATCAAGAAAAGAAGTGTGGATTGCAAGATCGTGAGAAGAAAGGGTATATTGTATGTGATCAACAAAAAGAATCCCCGTTTTAAACAACGCCAGGGATAATCAGTAGTTTATAATTTAAATTAACATAAGCATGGCTCGTATTGCCGGTATAGATTTACCAAAAAACAAAAGAGGCGAAATTGGACTTACCTACATATTTGGTATTGGTCGTTCAACTGCTCAGTACATTTTAACTAAAGCTAACATTAGCTTTGATAAAAAAGTAAATGAGTGGAATGATGATGAACAAACTGCCATTCGTAACGTAATTAACAATGAGTTTAAAACTGAAGGTGCTTTACGTAGTGAAGTACAAATGAATATCAAACGTTTGTTAGATATCGCTTGTTACCGTGGTCTGCGTCATCGTAAAGGTTTGCCGCTTCGTGGTCAGCGTACTCGTACTAATAGCCGTACTCGTAAGGGTAAACGTAAGACAGTTGCTGGTAAAAAGAAAGTAGCTAAGAAATAATTAACTGGTTAGCCAATCGCAGCGATGCGTGTTGGCTAATTGTTTTAATATACGACTTAACAATTTCGAACAAACGCCGGATAGCTTTATAAGTCAGCAGGAGGGTTGGTTCGGTCCGGGTAACACCGGAAATATTTTTTAAAGATTACCTATTAATCAAATCATGGCAAAAGCACAAAACAGCGCTAAGCAGGCTTCAAAAAAGAGAGTAGTAAAAGTAGATACCTACGGAGACGCTCATGTTGTTGCAAGTTTCAACAACATCATCATCAGTTTAACTAACAAGCAAGGGCAAGTTATATCTTGGTCATCTGCTGGTAAAATGGGTTTTAAGGGTTCTAAAAAGAATACACCTTATGCAGCTCAAATGGCAGCATCTGATGCAGCTAAAACAGCGATCGATGCAGGTTTAAAAAGAGTGGATGTATTTGTAAAAGGTCCGGGTTCTGGACGTGAAGGTGCTATCCGCGCTTTATCACAATCTGGTATCGAGATCGCAATGATCAAAGACGTTACACCTTTACCACATAACGGTTGTCGTCCTCCAAAGAAAAGAAGAGTATAATTCAAAATACAAAACCCAAAAAACAATATCCAAAATTGGAATTTGATTATTGGGATTTGGATTTTATAATATTTTATAACCGGGTACATTATTCATTTTACGATTTTTATAATGATGTACCGTCACTAAAAAATCAACTACAATTATGGCAAGATATACAGGCCCAAAAACAAAGATCTCCAGGATTTTTGGAGAACCTATCACAGGTAACGGTAAATGGTTGACTAAAAACAGTAACCCTCCAGGCATGCACGGTGCAACACGTAAACGTAAAACTTTAGGTGAATACGCGCTACAGTTACGTGAAAAACAAAAAGCAAAATACACGTATGGTTTGTTGGAAAAACAATTCCGCAAAACATTTGATGAAGCTGCTCGCCGTAAAGGTGTTACAGGTGAAAACCTGATCAAATTATTAGAAGCTCGTTTAGACAATACTGTTTTCCGTTTAGGGATCGCGATCAGCCGCCAGGCAGCTCGCCAGTTGGTATCTCACAAACATATCACTGTTAACGGTGAAGTAGTGAACGTACCATCTTACTCTCTTAAACCAGGAGATGTTATCAGTCTTAAAAATAAAACAGCTGCAAACAGCGCTATCACTAGCAATGTTCGCGGTAAGAACCCAAAATTCGGCTGGATCGATTTTAATGAAGCTGAATTAAAAGGTACTTTTATTTCATATCCTGAAAGAGAAAGCGTTCCTGAAAATATCAAGGAACAATTGATCGTGGAATTGTACTCTAAATAAGAGTAACAGCTAAACAATAATTACTAATTAATAATTTATAATCAATATATGGGCATTCTAAATTTTGTTAAACCAGATAAGATAGTTCTTCAAAAAGCAAATGACTTTGAAGCACAGTTTGAATTTCGTCCGCTAGAACCAGGTTACGGTGTAACTATCGGTAATGCATTGCGTAGAGTATTGCTTAACTCTTTGGAAGGGTACGCGATCATCGGGATCAATATCGCTGGAGCAGATCATGAATTTGCTACATTGAAAGGTGTTACAGAAGATGTTACAGAAATAATCCTGAACTTAAAGCAAGTTCGTTTTAAATCTAAAGTTGAACATGAAATAGGCCTTGAAAAAATTACATTGTCTATCAAAAATAAAACTGAATTCACAGCAGGAATGATCGGTGAAGCTTCAAATTCTTTTGAAGTAATGAACCCTGAATTAATGATCTGTGTAATGGATAACAGCGCTAAAGTTGATATCGAGATCACAATAGGTAAAGGTCGTGGATATGTTCCTGCAGAAGAAAACAAAGACAAAAGTTCTGTTTTTGGTTACATCGCTGTAGATGCTATCTACACACCAATTAAAAACGTTAAGTACAGCATCGAAAATACGCGTGTTGAACAACGTACCGATTTCGAAAAATTGATCATGGAAGTTATCACTGACGGAACCATTCATCCGGAAGAAGCAGTGAAACAAGCTAGCCGTATCCTGATACAGCATTTAATGATCATCACTGACGAAAACATCACTTTCGATACTAAAGAAGATAAGAAAGAAGACCTGGTTGACGAACAAACTTTACAATTGCGTAAAATGTTAAAAACACCGTTAGAAGATCTTGATCTTTCTGTACGTGCCTTTAACTGTTTGAAAGCAGCTAAGATCAATTCATTAAGCGAACTGGTTCAATACGAACAGGAAGACCTGATGAAATTCAGAAACTTCGGTCAAAAATCTTTAAGTGAGATCGAACAGGTTTTACACGAAAGAGGATTAGGCTTCGGTATGGATCTAAGCAAATTAAAATTAGACGACGAATAAACTAACAATTAGCTAATTAGCCAATGTGCTAATCTGCTAATGATTGGTGCGAAGTGTGCAGACTATTTGAATTAAAGAAATTAGCACATTAGCAAATCAGCATATTATCACATTACATCACACCTTATAATTCCTGACACGGTATAGGGTTTAAAACAACAAGTCATGCGTCACGGAGACAAACAGAACAATTTAAGCAGAACGGCTTCTCACAGAAAAGCACTATTAAGCAACTTAGCTATTCAGTTAATTACTTTTAAAAGAATTACTACTACAGTAGCAAAAGCAAAGGCTCTACGTACTTTCATCGAACCTTTGATCACTAAGACGAAGAAGACTGAAACGAAAGAGTCTATCATGCACAACCACCGTTTGGTATTTAGTTACCTGAAAGATAAAGCTGCAGTAAAAGAATTATTTACAGTAGTAGCTCCTAAAGTTGCTGGTCGTCCGGGTGGTTACACTCGTATCATCAAATTAGGCGCGAGAATTGGTGATAATGCTGAAATTGCGATGATCGAATTAGTTGATTTCAACGAAATATACGGTAAAGGAATTTCTAAAGCTGCTGCTGAAGAACCTGTTAAAAAAACAAGACGTGCAGGTGGCGCTAAGAAAAAAGCTGATGAAACTACAGAAGCTGCTGCTGAAGAAACAACAACTGCAGAAGTTGCTGAAAAACCGGCTAAAGTTGCTAAAGAAAAACCAGCAAAAAAATAATGACGAATTAATTTTAAATATAAGGCTCCGGTTCATTCGGAGCCTTTTTTTGTCTGAACCTGAATTCAATTGATTTTTTTGATTTAGTTGATTGTAACTTCGCAAAATCATTTGATACTTTTGTTCAGGGTTCAATTAATAAGTAATAAAATATCAGTTGAATCAAAAGAATCAACTAAATCAATTGTCAAAAACTCTTTTATAAAAAATGTCAGCAACTCCTTCTAAAAAACAAGCAATACTAATACTACAAGACGGAACTGTTTTTTACGGTAAAGCCTTTGGTAAAACAGGTACAACAACTGGTGAAATTTGTTTCAACACCGGCATGACTGGTTACCAGGAAGTATTTACCGATCCAAGTTATTATGGCCAGGTACTGATCATGAACAATGTGCATGTTGGCAACTATGGCGTAAAAGCTGCGGATGTTGAAAGTGATAGCGTTAAAGTGAAGGGTGTGATCGGAAGAAATTTAGAAGAACCATACAGCCGTTACATGGCCGATGGATCTTTACAACAATATTTTGAAGACCAAAATGTTATTGCGATCGATGATGTTGATACAAGAGCATTGGTAGAACACGTACGCACGCAAGGTGCCATGAATTGTATCATTTCTTCTGATAATACAGATGTAGAAAAACTAAAAGCAGCATTAGCTAAAGTGCCATCAATGGCCGGGTTGGAATTAGCTTCGGTTGTATCAACTAAAGAAGCGTATTTTTTAGGAGATCCGACAAGCGAGATAAGAGTAGCAGTATTGGATTGTGGTGTAAAGAAAAATATCCTGACCTGCCTGGTTGAAAGAGGCGCTTATGTAAAAGTACATAACGCAAAAACTTCTTTCAAAGAATTGCAGGAATTTAAACCGAATGGTTATTTCATCAGCAACGGTCCTGGAGATCCTGAACCAATTGACTTTGCTATCAAAACAGTAAAAGAAATTTTAGCGGCAGAAATTCCATTGTTTGGTATTTGTTTGGGGCATCAATTATTAGCCTTGGCAAATGATATCCCTACTTTTAAAATGCACCATGGCCATAGGGGATTGAATCATCCTGTTAAAAACCTGATCACCGGTAAAAGCGAGATCACTACGCAGAACCATGGTTTTGGTGTGGATCCTAAAGCGGTAAGGGCTTCAAAAGATGTTGAAATAACACACTTGAACCTGAACGATGAATCTATTGAAGGTATCCGCGTAAAAAACAAACCGGCATTCTCCGTTCAATATCATCCGGAAGCAACTCCCGGTCCTCATGATAGCCGTTACTTATTTGATGATTTTATCGAGATGATTAAAAAAAATAAAGCAAAATAAAATCCAAAAAACAATAAGGCAAATCCCAAAACTCGAATTTTGGGATTTGTTTTTTTGGAATTTGTTTTTTGGAATTTGATATTTGTGCTATGAAAATAGCTATCATCAACGGTCCTAATTTGAATCTTCTTGGTACAAGAGAAGTGGATGTTTACGGCAATCAAAGTTTTGATAAATACCTGGAAACATTGAAACAACTATACCCGGCTGTTGAGCTCTCTTATTTTCAAAGCAATATAGAAGGTGAATTAGTGAATGAGATACAAAGGATCGGCACTTCCGGCTATGATGGTATCGTTTTAAACCCTGCAGCCTACACACATACTTCAGTTGCCATTGGCGACGCCATAGCAGCCATTAAAACACCTGTGATCGAAGTTCATATCTCCAATATATTCGGACGGGAAGAATTCAGGAAACTGTCTCATGTTTCGGGTAAAAGCGTTGGGGTAATATCCGGATTAGGCTTAAAAGGCTACAATTTGGCTATAGCATACTTTACTGCAAAATAATTTACCACTTATTTCCTTTTATTACTATCGCGAAGCAACTAAATATGCCAAAAAGCAGCAGGTAATTCATTGTATTTATTGTAGAAAGGTATAAAAACAAAAAAATCACAAAATAGGCTGAGAACAGTCTCTTTTGTGATTTTACTATAGTGACCTTATAAGATAAACTTATAAAGCACGATCCCGTTATATCTTAGTGAGCAATTTTATCGTTAGCCTTAACTGTTGGAGCTACTAATAAAAATACTAATAATGCTACACCACCTACTGCTGCTGCTCCGCTAAGAGAAGAAGATTGAGTGTTGTTAAGATCAGCTGCAAAAGTTGTTGCGCTAGTTGCTGCTAATACTAAAGTTGCGATTGATGCTTTTAATAAACCTTTCATGTTTTTTATTTTTAAATTTTTGATAGATGATTTTGAACCTATAATTGCAATAAGCAAGCCAATGGAAAAATAGGTGTCAAATTGATTTGATATACTATATTTCGATAATGTAAAAAATATTTTGGGTGGATACCCCTGCATAAACCAAGTAGCAAAAAAAAATATCATAATTGGGATAAAGAGCCAAATGAATTTGCCTTTTAATTTTTGGATACAATTTTTTTTCATCTTTTTATTTCTTTAACATATATTGATAATATTTAATTCGGACAAATTGTCTTGAATAGATTTGTATAAAATAGTCAATTCAGGATAATTTTATATAATTTTTATAATAGCATGACATAAAAGAGGCAATTGGCAGATTTTGTGGCAGTAAATTGCCCCAAACCGTGGACTTTAGAAAAAATTTTATTTGAAATTGGGGAGTTTGGCATGCCAATTTTAAAGTTTGGCACGAGAAGAAGGGGGTTTTGGCTCAAATGAAGTCCATTTAGGGCGAAGAAAGACCTGACTATTCGTATTCGTACTGAAAATAGCCCTGGAGCTGCTTATCTTTTGAATAGCATTTATCTTCTGTCCTTAGTTTACCGTTGTAGGTATACTTCCATAAATAGTAGTTGCCGCTTACACCTTCTTCGGTAGCGATCATTTGTACCATTTGGCCGGCATCGTTGTATTCGAACAGAAAATCAGGAACTACCTTTTGTTTTACCAGGTTATAACGCACTATATCGGTAATCATGTTATTATCATCGTAATAATAATAGTAGTGTTTTCCATAAACCGCTACTTCCTGTTCTTCTGAAACATGGCCACTATCATCAACCGAAAAATCAACTTCCAGCGAATCTTTATTATTTCTGGTCAACGTCATTTTTATTGGTAATGACTTATCATTATAAGTATACTGACGAACTTCTACCAAGGAGTTAACAAAATCGTAGTCACTTGATTTGGAAAGCGATGTAATAACAGTAATATTCTTTTTATTATCGTAGGTATAATCGATACTTGAAAAATTGGTCTCAGAGCTATCAGTCGTTCTCAACAATAGACCGGTCTTATCAAAAAAAGAAGTTACTATAGACCTGCCTGTAGCAAGAGATTTTGTGTAGGTCTCAATTTTTCGGTAATCCTTACTGATCTTCTTAACACAAAAAAAACCTACACTTGCTGTTCCGTCAGATTCAAAGCTATTTACAGTAACAGTTCTTTTTTTCTGCTCTTGCAATGCCTTTCTTTCGGCCATCACCTGCTGTGTACCTAAAATATCTTTGTAATAATATTGTGCAACGCTACTGTATTGGAGTGTTAATAATAAGATAGCAGCAATAAATAATTTCCTGGTCATTCTTTTTTTATTTCAAGGTAAAATTACAGCATTAAAGTATTGCGCGGCATATAGTTATCAATAAGCTATAAACATCTAACAATTCTTTATTATTTTTAACAAAACGCTATATCAATGCCAAACAGCACAGCCAAAGAATTTTTACGGTTAGTACAAATAATGGATGAATTGAGGGAAAAATGTCCCTGGGATAAAAAACAGACCATCCAAACATTGCGTCAGTTAACGATCGAAGAAACCTATGAGCTGACTGATGCCATTACAGACCAGGATTGGAAAGGCATTAAGGAAGAATTAGGAGATATACTATTGCACATAGTTTTCTATGCTAAAATAGGTGCTGAAGAAAATAAATTTACATTGGAAGAAGTGATCAACGGGATTTGTGAAAAACTGATCTATCGCCATCCGCATATATACGGCGATGTAAAAGTGAATGATGAAGAAGATGTAAAACGCAATTGGGAAAAGCTGAAACTAAAAGAGGGGAAAAAATCTGTACTGAGCGGTGTGCCCAGATCTTTGCCAGCCACAGTAAAAGCGATGCGTTTACAGGAAAAAGCCAAACAGGTAGGATTTGAATGGGATACAAAAGAGCAGGTATGGGCTAAAGTTGAAGAAGAGCAACAAGAATTAAAAGAAGCCATTGCTTCAGGTAACAGAGATCATATGGAAGATGAATTGGGTGATGTGTTCTTCTCATTGATCAATTATACCAGGTTCTTAGAGCTGGATGCTGAAAATGCATTAGAGCGTACCAATAAAAAATTCATCAGCAGGTTCAATAAAATGGAAGCAGAAGCAGTAAGTGCCGGAAAACCACTGCAGGATATGACCTTAGAAGAAATGGATGCTATCTGGAATAAAGTTAAAAAACAAAATGAAGCTTAGATCCCTTTTGATTTTTTTCGGTCACTTACAAAAGCATCAAACTCCTTTAAGCTATAGCTGCTTAGGTTTTGTTCCTTAGTCACCATGGCTTTTTGTGCCATTAATACGCCGTATCTAACATCATTGAATCCATCGGTAACGTGCGCATCCGGATCAATTGATATCAATACATTTTTATTCAAAGCATAATCGATATGTTTCCAATCGATATCTAAGCGGCTTGGATGCGCATTAAGCTCTATTACTACATTATTAGCAGCGCAGGCGTCAACAATTTTTTTATGATCAACAGGATAGCCTTTACGGCTTAATAATAACCTGCCGGTCAAGTGCCCCAAAATAGTAGTGTAAGGATTTTCAATGGCTTTGATCAGGCGGAGCATTGCTTTTTCTTCCGTCATTTTTAAATTACTGTGGATAGAAGCGATCACCAAGTCGAAAGTCGATAAGATACTGTTGCTATAATCCAAACTGCCATCGTTTAAAATATCCGACTCAATACTTTTGAATATTTTAAAAGAAGTAAGCTTAGCGTTCAGTTCATCTACTTGTAAATGTTGTTGTTGAATGCGTTCTTCCGTTAAGCCATTGGCATAAAAAGCGCTTTTGCTATGATCGCTGATAACAAGGTACTCGAAACCCTGTGCCATGGCTGCTTTTGCCATCTCTTCGAGGGTATTGCTGCCATCGCTCCAGTTGCTGTGGCTATGGATGATCCCTTTAATATCGGTTGGCTGTATCACATCCGGGATAGAAGATATGATGGCTTTATTGATGATCGATGTATTTTCTCTGAGAAAAGGTTCTATGTATTGAATGCCTGCACTATCAAAAACTGACTGATCTGTATTGTCAGTTGCTATATATTTTGCTGATGGGAGTTGTTTTGTAAAGGCAGTTGTAAATTCTTCCGAGCCCGTAGTAAGGAATAAGCGTTCCGTAAAGGATGTTTTATCTCCCGTATAAAAGCGAAGCTTTAATCCATTGGTAAGTTTAAACAGTATACTATTCGTTGTTTCTTCTATGATCTCAGGCGGGTTTGCCGTTTGCATTTTCTCTTTTACCAATTCATTAGTTGCGGCTACTACAAATTCTATTTCATTGATGGTGCTTTCTTGTCTTCTATATGCTCCTGTAACGTTAATAACTTCTGGAAAAAATATTTTTTCCAGGTAGGTTTTTATTTGCAAAAAGACGGTTTCTACCTGCTGAAATAAAAAAATCCCTTCATTTCTAAAATAGAATTCTATGTTATCCTGGATGTTTGTTTGTGTTTTTTCTCCGAAGCCTTTGAATAATTTTAACCTGTTTTCCTGGCAAGCATATAATAATTCACCAACAGTTTCTATACTCATCTCTTTCCAGATCGTTGCAATTTTTTTTGGACCAATTCCTTTTATCTGTAACATCTCAATGATACCCGGCGGCGTTTTTTCTATCATCTCTTTCAACACAATTAATTCGCCGGTATCTAATAGCTCAATTATTTTTTTACCGGTAGATTCACCAATTCCTTTGATGCCGAATAAATTTTCTCTGGGTGTTTCACTTAATTGTGCGGGAAGCTTCTCTATCGTGTAAGCCGCTATGGCGTAGGATTTGGACTTAAAGCTATTTTCGCCATGTATGTCCATTAGCTTTGATAGAAAAGAAAAGTTATCTGCGATCTGGTTATTATCCATGTATCAAAAATAATAAAAGTTGGATGGAGTAAGCACAAAAAAAAGCCCTGGTAAAAACCAGGACTTAGATATTTTTTTGCTTTGAAAAAAGCAAAAACTACTTCTTTTTAGGAGCAGCTTTCTTTTTAGGAGCAGCTTTCTTCTTAGGAGCAGCTTTCTTTTTAGGAGCAGCTTTCTTAGGAGCTACTTTCTTTTTTGGAGCCGCTTTTTTCGCAGCTTTTTTTGCAGTTGCCATGTTTTTAAAATTTAAATGGTTAGTAAATAATACTTAAAATTAAAAACATTTTCCGAACTACCAAAAAAATTTATTTTTTTATGCGATCGCTTCAACCAAAACTTCCATCGGTTTGATAGAAATTACAGTCTTATCGTTTCTGCCTTTTTTGTATTCTACAACTCCATCGGTCAATGCAAACAAAGTAAAATCTTTACCACATCCAACATTTTTGCCGGGATGATAAACTGTTCCACGTTGACGAACGATGATGTTACCTGATATAGCAGGCTGACCACCATAAATTTTTACACCTAGTCTTTTACTTTGCGAGTAGCGGCCGTTCTTAACCGAGCCTTCACCTTTTTTGTGTGCCATTGTTTATTGTTTTAAGTTGTCCGTTTTAAATTGTAAGCAGCGAGTTTAAAAAATTGACTACTTATTACTTATCACTTTTTACTTGATTAAGCGATTCCAGTTACTTTAATGTGAGTGTACTGTGTACGATGTCCGTGTTTTTTACGGAAACCTTTTCTTCTTTTCATTTTAAAGGCAATCACTTTATCGCCTTGAATAAGGTCGGCAATTATTTCTGCCTTTACTACTGCTTTAACATCTTTTCCAGATAGAACTTTATCGCCAGTGTGAGTGAACAGAACCTCTGCAAACTCTACTTTGTCGCCTTGTTTACCTTCAAGATGTGGTACGTACAAGCTATCGCCTGCTTTTACCTTAAACTGTTGACCTGCTATTTTAACTACTGCTAACATAATACCCAAATTTAGGACGGCGAAGGTAAGGCTTTTAATTAATAATTGATAATTAAAAATGAATAATTATCAAGAAATATTCATGGCTACAATACTCAATATCATGGCATTACTGCATTACTGGCATAAATACAGCCTAAAAATATTGATAGTCAACTAAATAAGCAGCTATTTGGTGATTTTCAAGGGAGTTTTGCGTTTAGTTTTCGGTTTTGCCTTTTTACTTTTTACTTATTATTATATTCGCTGTAAGTTATGCGTTATTTACTTTTTCCGCTCAGGTTACTATATACTATATACATGGCCGCGATGTTTTTGGCCCTTTTGCTCATTCTTTTTCCGATAGTGCTTATAGCGTCAATTTTTGGCAAAATAACGGGCGGCAACTTTATCTTAAAGATCTGCCGGCTTTGGACCGATATTCAATTGCCCTTATGCGGTATTTTTCACCGGAACATATATGAAGTGTCTCATGATACCAGTAAGCAATACATTTTTGTGGTAAACCATATTTCCTATATGGATATTCCTATTATGCTGCAGGCGGTTCATAACCAGAATTTCAGAATTTTAGGCAAATACGAAATAAGCAAAGTGCCTTTATTTGGATTGTTTTACAAATACGTAGTAGTATTGGTAGACAGGGGTAGTACATCCAAAAGAGCCACAAGCGTAAAACATTTAAAATCGGTGATCAATAAAAACATATCAGTTATGCTTTGTCCCGAAGGGACTTTTAATGAAACACATAAGCCTTTAAAAGAATTTTATGATGGGGCTTTTAAAATTGCTATCGAAACCCAAACACCAATAAAGCCGATATTGTTTTTAGATACGTACGATATATTCAACTACAATAGCATGTTCTCCCTAACACCTGGAAGATCCAGGGCTATTTATTTAGATGAAGTATCAGTTGAAGGATTAACAATCAGCGATACAAAAATGTTAAGAGATAAGGTGTATAAAATAATGGAAGAGCGTTTGATATATTATAAAGCGAGCTGGATTTTTAATTAAGAATTAGTAATTCTTTTAAACAAAACACAATTTTCCTCATCACCCCTTTAGGGGACGGGGGCAAAACAATGTTATACTGCGAAGTGATCATACCATTGGCATTGCCAAAAACTTACACCTATTCGGTGCCTGACATTTTTGAAAAGAAAGTGCAGATAGGCTGCAGGGTAGAAGTGGGTCTGGGCAAAAACAAACGATACGCTGGTATCATCAGATCGATAGACACTACACAACCGGCCTACGCAACAAAAGATATCCTGAATTTATTGGATGATGAGCCATTGTTGTACCGGGAACAATTGCAATTGTGGCACTGGATAAGCGAATACTATATGTGCAGCGAAGGCGAAGTAATGGCCGCTGCATTGCCGGCCCATTTTAAATTGAGTGGTGAAACGATCTTGTTATACAACGAAGACCACGGAGATGATTTTACAGGTTTTGATAACGAAGAATATGTGTTGGCAGAAGCATTACTGATTAAAAAACAGCTTACTATTGGTGAAGTACAACAGGTACTGGATGTGAACAATGTGTATCCTGTAATAAAAAGGTTGATCGATAAAAAGGTTTGCCTGGTTTGGGAATCTTTGAGCGAACGCTATCAAACCAAAAAGGAAAATTTTGTTTTACTGAATCCACAATATGATAACGAGGCAGCTTTGGCTGATCTTTTAAATAACTGGAGTGGCGCACCAAAGCAAATGGAATTGTTGCTGAGTTATTTGCATCTGATAAAAACCGAAGGCGAGGTAACACAGCCGGCATTATTGAAAAAATCAGGAGCTTCTGTCGCGCAATTAAAAGGGTTGGCAGATAAAAAAATATTACTGATAGAGAAACGAAGCGTAGACAGGATCAAAATGCCGCCCAAAGCCATGCAGACGAATTTCGATTTAAGTCTGGCCCAGCAAAAAGCATTTACAGAAGTTAAAGAAAGCTTTTCCGATAAAGGCGTTTGTTTATTGCATGGCGTAACAAGCAGTGGTAAAACACAGATATACATTAAACTTATTGAAGAGTATTATAAACAAGGCAAACAGGTATTATACTTATTGCCCGAAATAGCTTTAACAGCACAAATGATCCGCCGTTTGCAAATGCATTTTGGTGGAAACATTGCTATCTATCATTCTAAATTTAATAATAACGAACGCGTTGAATTGTGGAACAAGATAAAATCTGGTGAAACGAGAATTGTTTTAGGTGCCAGAAGCGCCTTGTTTTTACCTTTTAAAGAATTAGGATTGATTGTTGTTGATGAAGAACATGATCCTTCGTTTAAACAACAAGATCCTGCACCAAGATACAATGCACGGGATGCAGCCATATTTTATGCATCGCTTTTTAAAGCAAAAGTTTTATTGGGGAGCGCCACGCCTTCTATCGAAAGTTATTTTAATGCACAAAAAGGCAAATATGGCTTGGTAGAATTGTTTGAAAGATTCGGAGGTATTCATTTACCTGTCATTGAAATTATTGATACCAGAAAAGTGGTGCAAAAAGGGAAAGTGATGCTATCTCCACAATTAAAAGAAGCCATAGAAAAAACGGTAGAACACGGGCGGCAGGTTATTCTTTTTCAAAACAGAAGGGGTTATTCTCCTTATATTATTTGCGGTACCTGCGGCTATTTGCCACAATGCAAAAATTGTGATGTAACACTTACGCTGCACAAGTTTTCAAATAAACTGCATTGTCATTATTGCGGAACAACTTATCCTAAGTTAATTGAATGTCCTGCTTGTGGAACTGTTAACTGGGCAGAGAAAAATTTTGGTACAGAGAAGATCGAAGAAATGATCGAAGACGAATTTCCGAAATTGAAAGTGGCAAGGATGGATGTTGATTCGGTAAGAGGAAAAACAGCCCACGATAACCTGATCAAATTATTTGAACAACAACGCATAGATGTACTAGTTGGCACACAAATGGTGGTAAAAGGATTGGATTTCGAGAAGGTTAGCCTGGTAGGAATTTTAGATGCGGATGGCTTGCTAAGCTTTGCAGATTTTAGGGTTAACGAACGGGCATTTCAATTGATGGAACAGGTAAGCGGCCGTGCCGGCAGAAAAGATGAGCAGGGAAAAGTATTGATACAGGCATCAGCCATCAACCATCCGGTATTGCAATTTGTGCAACAGCATGATTATAAAAAGATGTACGAGTTTGAATTGGTGAACCGCAAGGAATTTTCTTATCCACCATATAGCAGGATCATCCACATCACACTGAAACACAAATTGAAAGAGGTAGTAGATGAAGCAGCCAACAAATTAGGCGAAGCAATGCAAAAAGAATTGCGGAACTTTATAGTCGGCCCGGCAGCTCCGGTGGTTGGTAGAATTCGTAACCAATACTTAATGGAGCTACTGATAAAATTACCTTTAGATAGCAAACAGATACAACAGTATAAAATAATAATTCGTCACCATTTTAATTTATTACTGACAGAGAAACGGTTTGCATCAGTGACAATGATCGCAGATGTTGATAGCGTGTAATTAATGGATAATTGGTTAATAGATAATTGACAATGGAAATACAATCTAACATATCACTTAAGAAATATAATACGTTTGGGATCGATGCGCATGCAAGGTATTTTTCTAAGTTTACTACTGTAACGGAATTGAACGATCTGCTTGATCTGCAAAAACAATTTATAGTATTAGGCGGCGGCAGTAATATATTGTTCACCAAAGATTATGATGGGCTAGTTTTAAAAAATGAATTAAAAGGGATCAAAAAACTAAAAGAAGATGAGCACCATGTTTACGTGCAAGCAGGTGCAGGAGAGAACTGGCACCAGTTTGTATTGTATTGCATTACAAATAATTTAGCCGGGATAGAAAATTTATCATTGATACCGGGTTGTGTGGGAGCATCACCCATGCAAAATATCGGCGCTTATGGTGTAGAGATAAAAGATGTGTTATACTCTTTAGAAGCTTACTCTATCAAAGAAAAAACGCTGCAAACCTTCAGTCTGAATGACTGCGAGCTGGCTTATCGCGACAGCATATTCAAAAGAAAATATAAAAATGAATTTGTGATCACCAGCGTTACTTACCGGTTAAATAAACAAGCAGACTTTAATACAAGTTATGGCGCCATTAAGCATGAGTTGGAAAAAATGCAGGTGAATCAACTTACAATTAAAAATGTTTCACAAGCGGTAATAAATATTCGCAACAGCAAATTACCCGACCCGGCAAAAATTGGCAATGCCGGCAGCTTTTTTAAAAACCCAACAGTTTCACGTTCGACATTTGAGATATTAAAAAATAAGTTCCATGGCATCGTGGGCTATGATGTTCATAACGGTGATGTCAAATTAGCTGCGGGTTGGCTGATAGAACAATGTGGCTGGAAAGGTTTTAGAAAAGAAGACGCAGGCTGTTACGATAAGCAGGCACTGGTTTTAGTAAATTACGGCAATGCTACGGGAGAAGATATTTATAATTTAAGTGAAGATATTCTACAAAGCGTAAAAGAGAAATTTGGTGTTTTATTAGAAAGAGAGGTCAATATCCTATAGTTTTCTTTTTGAATAAATGGGTTTTGCCTATCTTCAGGAAAACTACGATCCCATGAAAAAACTACTCTTGTTTGTTTTGGTTGTTGCCATCGCTAAATCCTCTTTCGCTCAATCAACGAGTTTAAAAAAAGGTTTCAAAGTTTCGATCAATCCGTATATCCAGCTTCCCGAAGATTCAGTAGTAGCAAAGAAATTGATCAGTTCTATCAATAGCCTTATTTCTTTAACTGACTCTGAATCTATTACGTCAATGTATATCGATAGTACTGATAAAGCAGCTAATCTTGGGCTTTTATCCGGAATGGCCGCTTTCCCCGCAAATGATACTGATAATTTTTATTATAAACCATATCTGACCAATGTATATCAGTTGCCCAACAAAGAGTATGCGATTCAAATTGCATACATAGGAGTTGATACTAAAAAGATACCGATGCTTTTTTATACAACAACTTTTATAGCGAAAGATAAGGGGAGCTACTTCACTTTTTCTACTCCTTTAGCACGAAACACGATCAACTGGCATATGGAAAAGATCGGGATGATAAACTTTTATTACAAGCTGTCATTAGATCAGGCAAAAGCGAAAAGCTTTGCAGCTTATACCGCTGATCTCTGTAAAAAATTCGGGCAGCCCGTTTTTACTTTGAATTATTATAAATGTGAAAATGAACAAGAGGCCAACCAGTTATATGGACTTGATTACTATGTAGGGGCCAACGGTGATAATGGGGGCGAGGGTGGCAATAATGATGGCGTAAGTACTTTTCTTTCAGGCACCAATTCTGAAGAATACCGGCACGATATGTTTCATTTCTTTTGTGGTAAATTCATTAAAGCTGATGAACGCTGCAGGATAACAGAAGAAGGCTCAGCTTCTATTTATGGCGGAGATTGGAGCGTTCCCGCAGATACAATTATTTATCAGCTAAAAAAATATATCGCTGCAAATCCCGCTGCGAATTTGTACGACCTGTTTCATGCAAATACCCGCTTGTATAAATTCGTAAGATTTCAGGTTGCCTTTAGTATCGTGATCAATAAATACGTAGAACAAAAGCAAGGTTTTGGCGGCGTATTAAAACTGTTACATGCCGGGGCAGAAGAAGATAATTATTTTAAAACTTTGTCGGCTGTTATAGGGATCGATAAAAATAATTTTGATGTAGCGTTTAGAAAATTGCTATAAATAAAAAAAAGGGCTGAAATTTTTCAGCCCTTTTTTTATCAATTCAGATCGATCTCATCAAAACCTTCATCGTCATGTGGCTGACTGCCCATGCTGAACATACTGCCCATCAGGTCCTTAAATTCAATTTTGCCATCCAGTACTTTTTTACTGATCAAAGAATGCGCTGCTAAACCATGCAATACAAATTCCATTAATAAAGCAGTTTCTTTTTCATCAGCCGCTTTGTAATATTTTTTAACCAAAGAGTGTAAGCCATCTACTTTATACAATAATTGTATTTTATCAGCATCCTTAGTTTCGAAGAATGTATCTAAATGATTGCCTCCGTCGAACCAGCGTGTAATGGCTTTATACGGACTTTCTTCTGGCTGCTCTTTACCTTTTGTTTTTCTTTTCTTTAATGAATCAGGATTCGGAAAGTATAAACCAAACTGTGTACGTATTGCTTTCTCTAATAAATTAAAAGCAACCTGGTAAGGGCCTTCTTGTTCGCCTTCGTACACCAATTCTATTTTACCGGTAATAGATGGGATGATGCCGATCATATCGCTTATCCATACCTGTGTTTGTTTTTCGTTGTTAATGATCGCCCTGCGTTCTGCAGCACTGACAGCATTTTCGTATGCAGCAATAGTGAGCCTTGCACTAACGCCGCTTTTTTTATCTACCAGCTCGCTTCCTCTTGCTTCAAAGGAAACTTGTTCGATCAATCTTTTTACGAGGTCGCTTATTTTTACTCTGGCCAGCTGGTCTTCATAAATATCCGCTTCCTGTTCAGTGATCGCTAAGGAGGTTTCTAATGATTTTGGATAATGTGTTAATATCTGGCTTTCGATCCTGTCTTTCAATGGTGTTACGATGCTTCCCCTATTCGTGTAATCTTCAGGATTGGCTGTGAAGACAAACATAACGTCTAAGGGTAAACGCAATTTAAAGCCGCGAATCTGCAGGTCGCCTTCTTCTAAAATATTAAATAAAGAAACCTGTATCCTTGCCTGCAGATCGGGCAATTCATTAATAACAAAAATGCTGCGGTTGCTTCTTGGGATGATACCGTAATGCAAAACCCTTTCATCTGCGAAGCTTAATTTTAAATTAGCCGCTTTGATGGGATCGATATCGCCGATAAGATCCGCCACGCTAACATCAGGCGTAGCCAGCTTTTCACCGTAACGCTGACTGCGGTGCAACCAGGCAATAGGCGTATTGTCGCCTTGTGCTTCTATCAGGTCAATTGCATAACGGGAGATAGGCTGTAAAGGGTCATCATTGATCTCGCTACCAGCAATTACCGGTACATATTCATCCAGTAACTGTATCATTTGCCTGGCCATACGCGTTTTCGCTTGTCCGCGTAAACCCAAAAACAAAATGTTATGACGCGATAATAACGCGCGTTCCGTGTCAGGGATCACAGAATCTTCATATCCTAAAATGCCGGGAAAGGTTGTTTCCTTTGCTTTGATCTTTTTAATAAGGTTATTACGTATCTCATCTTTAATGCTTGTTGATACATAGCCGCTCTTCTTTAATTCGCCTAGTGTTTTAATTTTTGTGCTATCCATTGTTGTTTTTTGTGATCTTATTGTTGAATATGTTTTGTTCTTTGTCTGAACTGGGATTCGTCTGATTAAAGGATTACCGGGATTGAAATTATATTCGCTACGACCTTCGCGAATCCAATCGATCCAATTAAACAGACGAATCCAAATTCAGATAATAATTTTAATAAACAGTTTTTCTTTTACCGCTTTCAAAATCCTTAAATATAAATGAGCCTAAATTATCCAGTCCGGCAAAAAATGCTTTGCCATTATTTGTTTCGGTAAATTCCTGTACAAATTTTTGCAGGTAAGGGTCAGTTGCGATCATGAATGTAGTGATCGGGATCTTTAATTTTTTGCATTGTGTCGCCAGGTTCATGCAACGGTTCAATATCTTTCTGTCTACACCAAAACTATTTTTATAATAACGGTTGCCAACTTTTAAGCAGGTTGGTTTACCATCGGTTATCATAAATATCTGTTTGTTGGGGTTTCTTCTTTTTCTTAAAAGATCCATCGCTAATTCTAATCCTGCAACAGTATTGGTATGGTAAGGGCCCACTTGCAAATAAGGAAGGTCTTTTATTTCTATTGTCCATGCGTCGTTTCCAAAAACCACAATATCCAATGTGTCTTTCGGGTATTTTGTTTTGATGAGTTCGCTCAACGCCATGGCCACTTTTTTTGCGGGCGTTATTCTGTCTTCTCCATACAAGATCATACTATGGGAAATATCGATCATTAATACAGTCGATGTTTGTCCTTTAAAATCGGTTTCCCTGATATCAAGGTCATCTTCATGCAATGAAAAATTTTCTACGCCATGATTGATCTGTGCGTTGCGGATAGAAGAAGTAAAATCTATCTGCTCTAATGTATCGCCAAATTGATAAGGCCTTGTCTCCGGATTTATTTCATCGCCATTACCAGGCTTGAATGTGTTGTGATTACCTTGTTTTGTTTTTTTTATTTTTCCGAAGATCTCTTCCAGGCTTTTTTTGCGAATACCCTGTTCTGTTTTTGGTGTGATCTTTATCTCGCCGTTTTGTTTGTTCTCATCTATATAGCCTTTATCCTTCAGGTCCTCATAAAAATCTCCCATGCCGTAGTCGTCATCGGTAAGGTTATATTGTTTGTCCAGCTCATTCATCCATTGCATCGCTTCATTAACATCGCCGCTTGTATAAGTAAGTATCTGCGTAAAAACATCGAGCAATTGTTCAAAGCGTGATTTGCTATTTTGATCGGGGTCGTATTTAGAAAAATTAAAGCCTTTCATTAGTAAAAAATTTCAGTAATTAATTGATGCAGCGTTGTTGATTAAAAAGAACTCTTTTATTGTAGTAAGAAAAGATCAATGGTGCAACACACAATTTACGTAATATTTAGCCTTGGCGTGTGTATGCAATAAAATCTTCTGTAGTATTTATTCTATAAATAGTACCCTTTAAAAGATCATAAAGCTATGGTTGACAACTTGTTATTATTTATTCAGTTCATGCATTTTTTCTAATAATTAAAATGTACCTTTGGCACGCTTAATGAAATAAATAAAAACGATTGTTTGTATGAAGAAATGTCTACACTTCTCTTTGTCGCTTGCACTTTACTGTCTATTGTATTCAAATGCAAATGCGCAATGTACTCCTGTAGCGGTTACAAAAACCAACAGCACAAAAGTGTATGTACATTATATGCCTTGGTTCTTTGCGCCAAGAAATCCCGGTAATGCAACTGGGTTTGGTAATGGTAATGCAACAGGACAATGGGGTAACCATTGGAGAACAAATGGTAGCGGGGGCGATCCAAATACATTCACAAATGTTACTGATTATACAGGTGCTACGGTTTCTGTAAGAAATATCGACGCGCATTCCCATCCATTGATCGGGCCATATGATGGTAGTGATCCAAATGTTATGGAATATCATTTGCTATTGATGAAATTGTCAGGAATAGATGGTGTGATGATCGATTGGTATGGATTGAATGGGAATGGTGCGGCAGATGCAGGGGCTAACCAGGTGAACAGTTCTGCAGTGATCTCTTCAGTAGGAACATACGAACTTAAATATGGATTGATCGTAGAAGATGGATCTATGAGTAATCTTCCCGCTAATTTAAGTTATGCATCGAGTAATTATTTTACAGATGCTAATTATATAAAATTAGGAGACATGAGAGGCAGCGGCGCCCCTAACGCAGGGGCACCTTTAGTTGGGGAATTTGAGCCTTATTCAGGCAACGCTAATAACGCGGGTGACTGGAGTAATCTTAGTAACAACAAGGCTTTTTTGCCATTGTATGGCCAGGCTTACAACTCTGTACCAAGTATTGCCGGCGGAACTTTTATGTGGCCGGATCCACAAGCAGGAGCCACTGGATCTCCTCCATCCTGGTACACCAACACAAGTAATTATTATTCAGGAAATGCGACAACGATCCATAATAGCTCTCAGGAAAACGGTGTAACATTAAATGATAATGTTGTATTAGGAACTGCCTATCAGGGCTTTTTTGATTTTTATCTTAGTAACGCAAGTAGTTTTACAAATCCTAATGCTATTGCTGGTCAAAACGTCGATGATCAATATGGTATAATACCACGTAACTATGGTGCAAGTGGAAACACTTTAACTACCATGTTAAATTTAGCGCAAGCAAACAAAGGAGTAATAGATGGTATTCAAATAGCAACCTGGAATGATTTCTCTGAAGGAACTATTATTGAGCCAACTGTTGAATACGGATTTCAAAGTTTGGTTGCCGTTCAACAATTTACAGGAGTGCCTTATACAGAGAAAGACCTACGCTATGTAGATACTTTGTTTATGTTGAGACAACAATACTCAACCAATTCTTCTATACAAACAGCATTAAATCAGGCATCTTGTGATCTTGCGCAGTTAAATACTGGTGCAGGAGAGTCTCTTATTTCTTGTATTTACGCAACAGGTACAACAAGCTGCGCGAGCGGCCCTGTAATGAGCAATGCCTCAACAAGTGTTACTGTTGAAAATCCGTTGAGCTACCAGATAGTAGCCTCAGCATCTAACGGAGCAATAACAGGATATGGCGCTACAGGTTTACCGACAGGGTTGATCGTGAATACATCAACAGGAGTTATCAGCGGAACACCAGTTAATGTGGGTGTTTACTCTATTACAATGAGTGCAACAAATAGCCACTCTACTTCAACTGCTACTTTAACCTTAACAGTAAATCAACCATCTACTGAGCAACCTTATCTAAATACTATTGCTACTATCCCCGGAGTAATACAAGCTGAAAATTATGATTACGGCGGACAAGGAGTCGCTTATAGTGATTTTGATGTGACCAATAATGGCCTTGCGTACAGGCCGGGAGAAGGTGTGGATATCGAAACCAATACAGACGGAGCATCGCCCAGCTATGATGTGGGCTGGACAAATGCCGGCGAATGGATGAAGTACACAGTCAATGTTACTGCAGCAGGAACTTATACAATGACTGGCCGGGTAGGTACAGGCGGAGGAACAGCTACTACTATTTTTCATGTGATGTTAGGCGCTCAAAATCTTGGAACCATTCATGTTCCGAATACCGGAGGCTGGACAGTTTTCCAGACAAGTGCCAATGTAACTACACCGGCGCTTACTACAGGTCAGCAAACATTAGAAATATTTGAAGATTCAGGAAATTATAATATCAACTATTTAACTTTCACATTAAATGCGGCAGCGCCGGTAGTAACATCCAATACCGCAACGGCAACAGTAGGAACCGCATTTACTTATACGATCAGTGCAACCAATGCACCAACGGGTTATACGGCCACGCCATTGCCTGCAGGCCTATCATTTAATACAACAACAGGTGTTCTTAGCGGCACGCCTACAACAGTAGGAACAACCACCGTAAATATTTCTGCAACAAACTCAAGCGGTACAGGAAACGGGACGGCAGTTATTACAGTCAATCCTGCAAAGCCCGTTATAACATCGAACACAGCAACCGGCACAGTCGGTATGGCGTTTAGTTATACTATTACAGCAACAAATAATCCAACAAGCTATACGGCATCACCGATACCGGCGGGCTTATCATTCAATACATCAACCGGTGTTATTAGTGGTACACCAACGACCGTTGCTACTACCACGGTAAATATATCCGCAACGAATGTAAGCGGGACCAGTACTGCAGGCACAGTAGTGATCACGATCAATCCTGCAAAGCCCGTTATAACGTCAAACACAGCAACAGGTACAGTAGGCACTGCATTTAGTTATACGATCACAGCAACGAACAGTCCGGCAAGTTATACGGCATCGCCGATACCTGGCGGTTTATCATTCAATACAACAACAGGTGTTCTAAGTGGTACACCATCAACGGCTGCAACAACAACAATAAGTATCTCTGCAACCAATGCGGGCGGTACCGGAAACGGAACAGTAGTTATAACGATTAATCCTGCAGTACCAGTTGTAACATCGAACACAGCTACAGGTACAGTAGGTACCGCATTTAGTTATACTATTACTGCAACAAATAATCCAACAAGTTATACGGCATCACCGATACCTGGTGGCTTATTATTTAATACAACAACAGGAGTTCTTAGCGGAACGCCAACAACAGTTGGAACAACAACAATAAGTATCTCTGCAACCAATGCAGGCGGTACCGGAAACGGAACAGTAGTTGTAATGATCAATCCTGCGAAACCAGTAATTACATCGAACACCGCAACGGGCACAGTCGGCACAGCATTTAGTTATACGATCACGGCAACGAATAACCCAACAAGTTATACGGCAACGCCAATACCTGGTGGCTTATCATTTAATACAACAACGGGTGTTCTTAGTGGTACACCAACAACAGTTGCAACAACAACAGTAAGTATTTCTGCAACCAATGCGGGCGGTACAGGAAATGGAACAGTGGTTGTAACGATCAATCCTGCGAAACCAGTAATTACATCGAACACCGCAACGGGCACAGTAGGTACAGCATTTAGTTATACTATTACTGCAACAAATAGTCCGGCAAGTTATACGGCAACGCCAATACCTGGTGGCTTATCATTTAATACAACAACGGGTGTTCTTAGTGGTACACCAACAACGGTTGCAACAACAACAGTAAGTATTTCTGCAACCAATGGGGGCGGTACAGGAAATGGAACAGTAGTTGTAACGATCAATCCTGCAGTACCAGTTGTAACATCAAATACAGCAACGGGCACAGTAGGCACAGCATTTAGTTATACTATCACCGCAACAAATGGTCCAGCAAGTTATACGGCATCACCAATACCTGGCGGTTTATCATTCAATACAACAACAGGTGTTCTTAGTGGAACGCCGACAACAGTTGCAACAACAACAATAAGTATTTCTGCAACCAATGCAGGCGGTACCGGAAACGGAACAGTAGTAATCACGATCAATCCTGCAAAACCATTAATTACTTCTAATACGGCAACAGGAACAGTAGGCACAGCATTTAGTTATACGATCACTGCAACGAACAGTCCGGCAAGTTATACGGCATCGCCGATACCTGGCGGTTTATCATTCAATACAACAACAGGTGTTCTTAGCGGCACACCAACAACGGTTGCCACAACCACGGTAAGTATTTCTGCGACCAATGCAGGCGGTACCGGAAACGGAACAGTGGTTGTAACGATCAATCCTGCAAAACCTGTTATAACATCAAATACAGCGACAGGCACAGTAGGTACAGCTTTTAGCTATACTATTACTGCAACAAATAACCCAACAAGTTATACGGCAACGTCAATACCTGCTGGTCTATCATTCAATACAACAACAGGAGTTCTAAGTGGCACACCAACAACAGTTGGAACTACAACAATAAGTATCTCCGCAACGAATGCAGGTGGCACTGGAAACGGGACAGTAGTTGTAACCATCAATCCTGCAAAACCAGTAATTACTTCTAATACGGCAACAGGAACAGTAGGTACGGCATTTAGTTATACGGTCACGGCAACAAATAATCCAACAAGCTATACTGCATCACCGATACCTGGCGGTTTATCATTTAATACAACAACAGGTGTTCTAAGTGGTACACCAACAACAGCTGCGACTACAACAATAAGTATCTCAGCAACAAATGTAAGTGGTACAGGAAATGGAACAGTAGTTGTAACTATTAATGCAGTGATACCTGGGGCACCGGTTATAACATCAAATACCGCAACGGGCACAGTTGGTACTGCGTTTAGTTATACGATCACCGCAACAAATAGTCCAACAAGTTATACGGCAACGCCTTTGCCAGCGGGCTTATCATTTAATACAACAACAGGAGTGCTTAGTGGTACGCCAACAACGGTTGCTACCACCACAGTAAGTATCTCGGCAACCAATGCAGGCGGTACAGGAAATGGAACAGTGGTTGTAACGATCAATCCTATAGCACCAGTTATAACATCAAATACAATAACGGGTACAGTAGGTACAGCATTTAGTTACACGATCACTGCAACAAATAATCCAACAGGTTATACGGCATCACCGATACCTGGTGGCTTATCATTTAATGCAACAACAGGTGTTATTAGTGGTACACCGTCAACGGTTGGAACAACGACAATAAGTATCTCTGCAACGAATGCAGGTGGCACCGGAAACGGGACAGTAGTTGTAACGATCAATCCTGCAAAACCTGTAATTACTTCTAATACGGTAACAGGTACAGTAGGCACAGCATTTAGTTATACGATCACTGCAACGAATAGTCCGACAAGTTATACTGCATCACCGATACCTGGCGGTTTATCATTCAATACAACAACAGGAGTTCTTAGTGGCACACCAACAACAGCTGCTACTACGACAATAAGTATCTCCGCAACAAATGTAAGTGGTACCGGAAACGGAACAGTAGTTGTAACTATTAATGCAGTGATACCTGGGGCTCCAGTCGTAACATCAAATACAACAGCAGGTACAGTAGGCACAGCGTTTAGTTACACGATCACTGCAACGAATAATCCAACAAGCTATACGGCATCACCGATACCTGGTGGCTTATCATTTAATACAACAACAGGAGTGCTTAGCGGAACGCCAACAACAGTTGGAACTACCACGGTAAGTATTTCTGCAACAAATACTGGAGGTACAGGAAATGGAACAGTGGTTGTAACGATCAATCCTGCAAAACCTGTAATCACATCTAATACTGCAACCGGTACAGTAGGTACAGCATTTAGTTATACGATCACTGCAACGAATAGTCCGACAAGTTATACGGCATCACCAATACCTGGAGGCTTATCATTCAATACAACAACGGGTGTTCTTAGTGGTACACCATCAACAGCTGCGACAACGACAGTAAGTATCTCTGCAACAAATGCAGGTGGTACCGGAAACGGAACAGTAGTTGTAACGATCAATCCTGCAAAACCAGTAATTACTTCTAATACGGCAACAGGTACAGTAGGTACGGCATTTAGTTATACGATCACTGCAACAAATAATCCAACAAGTTATACGGCATCACCGATACCTGCTGGTTTATCATTTAATACAACAACAGGAGTTCTTAGTGGTACACCATCAACAGCTGCAACAACAACAATAAGTATCTCTGCAACCAATGCCGGCGGCACCGGAAACGGAACAGTGGTTGTAACTATTAATGCTGCGATACCTGGCGCACCAGTTGTAACATCAAATACAGCAGCAGGTACAGTCGGCACAGCGTTTAGTTACACGATCACGGCAACGAATACTCCGACAAGCTATACTGCATCACCGATACCAGCAGGCTTATCATTCAATACAACAACAGGTGTTCTTAGTGGAACGCCAACAACGGCTGCAACAACGACAATAAGTATCTCTGCAACCAATGTGGGAGGTACAGGAAACGGAACAGTAGTTGTAACGATCAATCCTGCAGTTGCGCCACCTTCGGCTCCCATCATAACAAGCAATGGTTCTGTAACGGGTGCTGTTGGCTCTCCATTCACATATACTATAACGGCGACTAATTCTCCTACTAGTTATGGAGCTGCAGTCTTACCTGCAGGATTAACTATCAATACAACAACAGGAGTTATTACAGGTGTGCCTACAATTGGCGGTGTATTTACGGTAACTATCACTGCAACCAATGCAGGAGGTTCTGCAAATAATATTTTACGGATCACTATTTCTACTCCTGCTGCGCCGGTAATTACCAGCGACACTTCAATCACCGTAAATGAAAAGGAATCATTTGAATATGATATCGTAGCGGAAAACACACCAACAAGCTATGCAGCTGTAGGATTACCAGAAGGCTTGACAATAGACCCAACGACTGGAATAATTACTGGCAAACCAACGGTACCGGGTTCATATAAAGTAACTCTGGAGGCTACCAATGCTGTAGGAACAGGTACAGAAACATTGGATATTATAGTTGTAAGCAGTGCACCGATCTCTTCAACACCGGTTCTATGGCCTGATCCGGCAGCTGTGGGTGGAAGTGTTACAGTTACGCTTCCGGGATGGGTTGATAAAAAAGCCAACATCGAAATAATAAATTACCTGGGGATGGTAGTTGAAAGTCTTATCAATGTAACGATCCAATATTCTACACCTAAGAATATTCCGATGGTTAATGTTGAGATCTTTGATATCGAAAGAGGAGATTATATCATGGTAATAAGAGGAGAAACAGATAAAGTAGTTGAGAAATTCATGGTGAAATAATTCAGACTTGACCAATAGCATAATAAAAGACCGGCGCTAATTTTAGCGCCGGTCTTTATATAATAAGGATAAGCTATGTCAACCTTCTTCAATAAATCCCCATTCATCACGTAATTCATTCAGCTGTTGCGATCCCAGTTTAGGCGCATCGTAATGCCCTGCATTATTTTTTTGGCGGTAGGCTTCGTATAAGCTAACGGCACAGGCAACAGATATGTTCAATGATTTAATGATACCTACCTGCGGGATAATAAAATTACCATCTGCCATAGCAATAATCTCATCACTTACACCACTATGTTCGTTCCCAAATATAAGCGCAACCGATTCTGTCAGGTTCAGGTCGTGCAGGCTAACTGCATCGCTGCTTAAATGGGTAGTGTAAATTTTGTTGTATTTTTTTCTTAAAGCAGTAAAACATTCGCTGGCATCAGTAAACTGATGGATCGTTAGCCATTTAACCGCGCTGGAAGAGCTTTTTTCACCCCATTTTTTATGGGGGGCTATCTTATGGTTTAAAATATAGATATCCTGCATGCCAATAGCATCACAGGTACGCATTACTGCAGAAATATTGTGTGGGTCGAATACATTCTCAAGCACCACTGTAATGTCCGGCTGGCGCTTATTTAGCACGGTGGTTAGTCTGGTATATCGTTCAGGAGTCATCCGGCAAAATTAATCCAAGAAATTGAGTTAATTATTGAGAAAATAATTAAAAACTTCTAGCGTTATCCTGTTAAAGAAAGGCTGCAATTGTTTTATAATAAGAATCTTCATATAGAACAGGTGCATAGTACCCCAGTCTCCTAAAGGCAGGAGGACGAAAACTTGTAAATATTTAAGCTTATTTTTACTTTGTAAATATCACCTATTTAGGTAATCCGTACCAGATCGATAATAAATAATCTTTATAAACCTGTATACTTGATATTGAAAAAAAGTTACATAAGCTGGGGTATATACTTAAGTGTGCTGGTAATTTTATTATCTCCTGTTGTGTCATTTGCGCAATTTGTAGAATACTCAAATGAATTTTTAAATATTGGTGCAGGAGCAAGAGGGCTGGCAATGGGTAGTGCGCAGGTTGCATCTGTAAAAGATGGCACCGCAGGTTATTGGAACCCCGCAGGATTAGTCGGTGTAAAAGATAACGTTACAGTGGATCTGATGCATGCAGATTATTTTTCAGGGATAGGGAAATATGATTATGGCGCCGTAGCCATTCCTATCCAGAATAATAAAAGAACATTGGGCTTATCTGTACTAAGGTTTGCCGTAGATGATATTCCCAACACTTTATTTTTAGTACAACCGGATGGTAGTGTTAACTATAATAATATCCAAAGTTTTTCCTCAGCCGATTATGCCATATTATTATCCTTTGCCCAAAATGTGAAAGAATCAAAAGACATGAATGTAAGCTTTGGCGTAAATGCGAAAATAATTTATCGTAAGGTAGGTTCATTTGCCACGGCCTGGGGTTTTGGAATTGACGCAGGCATACAGGCTCATGGAGAGCATTGGCATTTTGGAGCGGTGGCTAAAGACCTAACCAGTACTTTTAACGCCTGGGTTTTTCATTTTACAGATGCACAAAAACAAGTATTGTATTTAACAGATAATAACATACCTGTAAAATCAACAGAAGAAACGGCGCCAAGCCTGGCCATCGGAGGCGCATACGATATTAGGATAAGCAGATCGATCAGCGTATCTCCCGAGGCTAGCTTTAACATCACTTTTGATGGCAAACGAAATACAATTATTGCAGGTAATACGATCAGTGCTGATCCGCATATTGGACTGGAAGCATCTGTAAAGGATATATTTTTTATTCGTGCAGGGATAACAAATTTTCAGCAAGGCCTGGCAGATGGCGATACATTGAACCAAAAAAGAGTTTGGATATATCAGCCAAGTTTGGGCGCAGGCTTTAAAATAAAAAGCATAACAATTGATTACGCCTTTACAAATCTGGCTAATCAATCAAGTCCTTTATATACCAATGTATTTTCTCTTCGTTTAGGTTTGAAGGGAAAGAAAGAGGAGGAGCATAATACGCCTACTCCTTAATAATTCTTTCTAATAAAAAGAAAGAACTAAAAATTATAATTGTAATAGCATGAGAAGAATATTAGTTGCTTTTTTTCTTTTGATCATATCATCGGTTGCTCATGCGCAATTGAATAATAGCTGGATTGATTATACTAAAACCTATTATAAATTTAAGCTGGCACAAAACGGCTTGTATCGCATCAATGAATCTGTATTGGCTTCAGCAGGATTAAGCAGCGTACCTGCAGAACAATTTCAATTATGGAGAAACGGTAAACAGGTAAGGATATATACATCGGTCCCAACAGGCCCATTGGGTGCCAGCGATTATATTGAATTTTTGGGAGAGATGAATGATGGCAAACCTGATAAAGCACTTTTCCGCGATTCAACCTTTCAACTGAACGATCATTATAGTCTTAGTTCAGATTCTGCCGCTTACTTTTTAACGGTAGTTCCTTCGGGCGGCGGACTTAATTACACCACTACACCAAATAATACAAGTACCAACATACTCTCGCCAGAACCTTATTTTATGCGAAAGATCGAATCTCCATTCAGGGATATACCCAACACGGGTTATTTTGTGGATATTGGAGGAGATTATATCTACTCTTCAGAATATGATAAAGGAGAAGACTGGACAAGTAATCCTATCGCAGGGTGTTGTCTTAATAAATTATTTTCAGGATTGAATACTTATACGGGCGGCCCTTTAAACAATGTGTCATTTACAATTACGGCAGATGGTGTAGATTCTGCCACAAGAGATTTTCAGGTAAAATTATATGGCACAACGATCATCGATACAACTGTACACGGTTTCGATATCATAAATGCAACGGCTAGCAATATACCGCTATCAACTTTAGAATCTTCGGATAACGCATCTGTTTTTATAGGATCGAGTAGCTCGAGTTACGATCAGATAGTTGTAGGGACTTTTTCATTTACTTATCCGGCAACATTTAATTTTAATAACCAGCAGGATTTTTATTTTGAGCTGCCTGCTGCATCTTCGGGAAATTACCTGGTAATAAATAATTTCAATAACAATGGTATTGCGCCGGTCTTATACGATAAAAATACGGGTAACAGGTATGTAGGAGATATTACCACACCGGGACAAATAAAATTTGAATTGCCTGTATCGAGTGACCCATTGAGAAAATTTGTATTAGTTAGTCAGGATCCAGGTAATATCACAGCCATTAATACCCTTACTTCCAGAACATTTATTAACTATGGGAATGCAGCCAACCAGGGCAATTATATTATTATAAGCAATCCCGCATTATATGATGACGGACATAGTGTTAATAATGTAGATAATTACAGGCAATACAGGGCATCTGCCGCAGGGGGTAGCTACAACGCAAAAGTTGTTTCCATAGATGAAATAACAGATCAGTTCGCATTTGGAATAAAAAATCATCCGGCAGCAATTAGAGATTTTATACGTTATGCTTATAATAATTTCACCAGCAAGCCTAAATATATTTTTCTTATAGGTGGTGCCGTGAATGCGGTGAATTACGCACAAAATGAAACCTCGCCATTGGCCCTTCAGCTTAACCAGGTGCCAACTTTTGGTTACCCTGCATCAGATGTTTTATTGGCTTGTAATCCAGGAGAAAATGTGCCCCTGGTACCAATTGGCCGTTTGTCTGCTATCACAGGATCAGAAGTTGGTTATTACCTTCAAAAAATGACCGAGTACGAAGCAGCGCAAGCTTCAACAAGCCAAACAATAGCGGATAAAGGATGGATGAAAAATATCATACACTTAGCGGGAGGTGCAGATGTAGGTGATAATACTACATTTACAATATATTTAAATGACTATAAAAGTATTGCAGAAGATACTTTGTATGGAGCCAATGTACAAACTTTTGTAAAATCAAGTACTGCAGCTATTCAACCGGTACCGTCGGTAGTTACTCAATTAATTAATAATGGTATCGGCTTTATGGGTTATTTCGGACATGCTTCCGGCACAACTTTGGCCTTTGATCCCGGATCGCCTTTGTTATACCAGAACCAGGGTAAGTATTATTTTTTCAATGTGAGTGGATGTATCGCGGGCGATAATTATGAATTAGATAATAATCGTTTGTCTGGCCCTATTTCGCTTTCAGAACAATATGTTTTAGCAAATGAACGGGGGTCTATTGGTTTATTAGGAAGTACTTATTTGGGGATTTCAAATTACCTGGATAATTACAACACACTTTTTTACCAGGAATTCAGTAATTCAATGTACGGAAAAGCAGTAGGGGATCAATTACAAAAAGTTTGTCAGGCAACTATTCTAAACACTACCAATCCAACAGATTATTCCACCAATTCATTTTTTACACGTTGTAATATGGAAGAGGTTAATTTGAATGGAGATCCGGCATTAAAATTAAATTCATTTGCCCTGCCCGATTATGATATAGAAGATCAATTGATAAAAATATCGCCCAGTGTTATTTCGGTAGCAGACAATAATTTTACAGTCGCGGTTAAATGGGTTAACCTCGGCCGCGCCGTAAATGATTCTATGCGTGTACTGATTGAACGAAAATTACCAAATAACACCATCCAGATATTATATAATAAAGAAATACTGGCTACTGCATATAGTGATTCTGTAAATCTTACAGTGCCAATTAACCAGCTTACCGATAAAGGAACAAATGAGATCATTGTAGTATTGGATGCGGACAATAAAATAACAGAATCATCTGAAACCAATAATACTTTTACCAAAAGCTTTGATATATTTTCTTCTGAATTATTGCCGGTATACCCTTATAATTATTCTATCATCAATCAACAAAATATTACGTATAGCGCTTCTACAGCTAATCCTTTGGGCGGATTAAATAAATATTTAATGCAAGTTGATACTACTACATTATTTAATTCGCCGTTGGAAAAACAATACAGCTTAACCGGCATTGGCGGTGTTATTCAATTTACGCCAACAGATATTACTTTCCTGGATAGCACCGTGTATTATTGGAGAACGGCGATCGCTCCTGCAGGCACCGGTACGCCAACAGTATGGAATACCTATTCATTTATTTATTTACCAACTGGTGGCACAGGGTTTAATCAATCACATTATTATCAGCACCTTCAAAGCACGTATTCTAATATCAATTTAAATGCAGACAGATCGTTTACGTTTCCACAGAAGAATAGCCTGCTAAACATTAAAACAGGTATATATCCGTTTACTAATTTTGATAATATCAGTGTTACTTTAGATGTAAACCAATTGGATTTTTACGGATGTTCTTATCAGGCGCTACAGTTTTATGTATATGATAGCGCTACACTTCAACCAATGCCTAATTACAATATAGCGCCATCTTATACCGTTGGGCGTTATGGAAGTCGTCCCGTATGTCCTTCTCCTACTTCAACAAGAAATTTCTTCGAATTTTATTATACAGATCCTGCATCCAGAAAAAATGCTATAGACTTTTTAGATAGTATACCTAGTGGATACTATGTATCTATTACCAATTTTGGAACTACGGGGAATACTTCTTTCATCAGTGATTGGCAAACAGACCAGGCTACACTTGGCGCAGGCAATGACCTATACCATAAATTAAAAGCATTGGGCTTTACACAAATAGATAGTTTTACGCAAAACATTCCTTTCTTATTCTTTTATAAAAAAATGTAAGCAGTTATACGCCATTGCAAGTGGTTGGTTCTAGCCCTGCCAGCAGAATAGACCAGAATATCAATTTATTATCAAGGATCGATTCAGGTTCTATCACATCTCCATTATTTGGGCCTGCAAAAAACTGGACAAGCCTTCACTGGAGAGGTAAAAGTATCGACCCTACTTTGAGCGACTCAGTTCGTATACAAGTGTACGGTATCAAAGCAGATGGATCTCAAACTTTGTTAACAACAGTTTCACCAGCAACTGATACATCACTTTCTTTTATCAGTGCTGCTACTTATCCTTACCTGCAATTAAGAATGCTTAATTCGGATACCTTGTATGCAACGCCTAGCCAATTGCAATATTGGAGGATCAATGCAGATTATGTTCCTGAAGGAGCCATAGCACCGAATTTATTATATACGTTACAGGATACTATTCCATACGGACAAAAAATACCCATCGCCATTGCCTTTAAAAATGTTAGCCAGGTTGCTTTTGATAGCCTGCAGGTAGCTTTTGTAATAACTGATGCCAATAATGTAGCGCATATCATTCCAATACCAAAGCAAAAAATATTACTTTCTGGCGATACCTTATCGATACGTGATACGCTCGATTCTAAATTATATCCGGGAAATAATACTTTGTATGTCATGTTCAATCCGAATAATGATCAGCCGGAGCAATATCTGTTCAATAATTTCTTATACGCTAATTTTTATGTGTTGGTTGATAAGACCAGTCCGTTACTGGATGTTACTTTTGATGGCATTCATATTTTGAATAAGGATATCGTATCAGCCAAACCCGATATATTAATTAAGCTAACAGATGAAAGTAAATACCTCGCCCTGAGTGATACCAGTTCTATAAAAGTACAAGTGCTTTTCCCCGATGGCTCGATACATAATTACACTTTTGGTGATTCCTTACGGTTCATTCCGGCAGATCTGTCAAAAGGCAATAACGTCGCCAGTGTTGAATTTTCACCATCTTTTGCACCCGCCAATGGCGAAGGTGTGTACACATTGATTGTTACGGGCCAGGATGAATCGGGCAATGCTACGGGAACTATTTCATACAGGGTAAGCTTTACCATTATCAATAAGGAAATGATATCCAACTTGTTAAATTACCCCAATCCATTCACTACATCAACTGCATTTGTATTTACAATTACCGGATCACAAATACCGCAAAATATGCGGATACAAATATTAACGATCACCGGTAAAGTGGTTAAAGAGATCACACAAAACGAATTGGGGCCAATACATGTTGGTACTAATATCACAGAATATAAATGGGATGGTACCGACAGGTATGGCCAAAAATTAGCTAACGGCGTTTATTTATACAGGGTATTAACCAACTTAAACGGTAAATCATTAGATAAATATAACGGGGAGGTGCCGGATGGTAGCGGTAAAGAAGCCACTATTACAGGTGGATTGGGCAGTACTGATCAATACTTTACCAAAGGCTATGGAAAGATGTATTTAATGAGGTAATTATCATCTATTTTCAAGATTAACCCTAATTATAACAGTATTATATAGTATTGAATTTGTGCGTAAGTAGCTATTAGCTACTTTTGTATATAATTATACTAACCTGCAAAGATTTCGGAAAATATTAAAACGATTGGCGCTAACAGTTTTGTTACTGTTGGGGCTTGCCTACATTACACTGCACTTAACGCCGGTGCAAAACTGGATCGCCAGAAAAGCGACCACCATTTTTTCTGAAAAATTACATACCGAAGTAAGTATCCAAAAAGTTGATTTTCGTTTTTTTGATAAGCTTGAATTTGAAGGTTTATTGATCAGGGATCTCCATAAAGACACGCTGCTATATGCCGGTGCTGCTAAAGTAAATATTACAGATTGGTTTTTTTTTAAAGCTAAACCTGTTTTAAAATATGTAGCGCTCTATGATGCGACTGTTAATTTAAACCGGAAAGATTCAGTTTGGAATTATCAATTTTTAGTAGATTATTTATCTTCTCCTGCAAAAGATACAATTGTAAAGAATGGCGGCGGATTTGACATCGACCTTAAAACATTAGAGCTGCATAATGTACACATCAACAATATTGATCAATGGAAGGGGCAGGATATGGTATCGTCTGTAAAGGAATTAGATCTTTCTGCAGATGATATCGATCTGAAAAAGAAAAAAATAGACCTCAATACAATTTCGATCGATGAAGGGGCTTTTGCCATAAAAGAATACACCGGCTTTAGGCCAGATGCAGATATACCGGTAGATGTAATTGATACAACACAAGCATACAAATGGAACAATGATGGCTGGATCGTCAATGTAAAAAATATACAACTTCAAAACAGCGTGTTTGCCAGCGACAACCAAACAGACAGGCTTCCTTACACAGATCATTTTGACGGGCTGCATTTACGTTTTGGCGCTATTGCAGGTTCTATAGGCAATATACATTTTGAAAAAGATACCCTTACAGCTAATGTAACATTGGCCAGCAAAGAACGCAGTGGTTTTGAAGTAAAAAAAGTACAGGCGAAAATGAAATTTACGCCCGAGCTATTGGAATTTAAACAGCTCGATCTTATTACCAATAGAAGCAGGCTGGGGAATTATTACGCGATGAAGTATAACAACTTCACGGATGATATGAATAGCTTTTTGCATAATGTAACACTTTACGGCAATTTTGAAAATTGCACGGTTAGCAGTGATGATATTGCTTTTTTTGCTCCTGAGATCGGCTATTGGAAACGTACTTTTTCTGTAAGTGGAACAGCTAAAGGAACGATCGACAATTTAACGGCAAATAAAATGCTTATTAAAAGCGGTCATACCATTATTGATGGAAGCATTACTTTAAGTGGCTTGCCCGATGTAGACAATACTTTCATTGACTTTAGATCAAAAAATCTGCAAACGAATTATGCGGATATCACCACAATAGTTCCTTCTCTTAAAGGGATTACCTATCCTCAGCTAAGCAGGTTAGGCAATATACATTACAAGGGTAATTTTACCGGGTTCCTGAACGACTTCGTGGCATATGGCACTATCAATACCAATTTAGGAAATGCCACTGCCGATCTGAATATGAAAATTCCGGAAGGTAAGCCTGTGGCTTATTCGGGAAAAATCTCAACAGCCGGGTTTCAGTTAGGGCAATTTTTAGAGCTTACACAATTAGGCAGTATAGCATTTGACGGTAATGTTAAAGGGCAGGGATTTAATATGCGTGATCTGAATGCAAATTTCAATGGAAATATCAGTGCCATAACTTTCATGGACTACCCTTATAAAAATATACAGCTGAATGGAGATTTTGATAAAAGGTTATTCAATGGAACGGTTAGTATAAATGACCCCAACCTGCAGTTGGATTATCTTAAAGGAACCATCGATCTGAATAAAGAAGCACCTGTGTTTAATTTTGATGCGAATTTGTCCAAAGCAGATTTTAAACAATTGAAATTAACACGCGATAATTTTTTATTGACGGGCCATTTTAATTTTAATTTTTCGGGCAGCAATATCGATAATTTTTTAGGCTCGGCAAAAATATACAACGCTACTTTATTGCATGAGAACAGCCCTTTATCTTTCGATTCGCTCACACTTAATTCTCAAATAATTAATAATGAGAAATTTTTAACCGTTGAATCGAATGAGATGGAAGCCAGTGTTACGGGTAAATTTACCATCCTCGAATTACCCGATGCATTCAAGCTTTTTTTAAGTCATTATTATCCGTCTTATATTAAAAAACCAGCTTACGCCTTGAATGATCAGGACTTCAGGTTTATGATCAAAACAAATGACATCGATAATTACGTACAATTGATAGACCCTAAACTGCAGGGGTTTAATAATACATTAATAACAGGCGATCTGCGGCTAAAAGAAAATGAATTAAATATTAATGCAGCTGTACCTCAGTTTGGATACAATGGAAAAATGTTTAATAATATACGATTGATAGGGCATGGTAATTTAGATACCCTGGTAGCAAAAGTAGATGCCTCCGATATTGTGATCAATGATAGTCTTGATTTTCCAAGTACCAATCTCGATTTCTCTTCTCATAATGATGTATCTAATATAAGTCTTACTACAAGTGCTACACAAACATTGAATAAAGCGTCATTAAATGCAAGCGTGCAAACAATGACGAATGGCGTTAAGATAGATTTTCTTCCTTCTTCATTTGTTCTAAATGATAAGGAATGGCAAATTGAAAAGGGTGGTGAATTAGTATTAGAGCCTGCTCAGATAATAGCGAGCAATATAAAATTATCACAGGGAAACCAGGAAGTTGAGATATCAACAGCGCCATCTCCCAGGTATCCCACAGCCACTAATGATGTATTGATAGGCGTAACAAAAGTTAGTATCATTGATATTACACCCTATATTTTTAAAGAACCTAAACTGGAAGGCTTATTAACAGGAAATATAAAGATCGCAGACATTTTCGGGAAACCTGTTATCGATTATGAAGCACAGGCAGAGCAAGTAAAAGTTGATGCAGATTCAATTGGTGTAGTAAGTTCAAAAGGAGAGTATAACGCGGTAACGGGTATAGCAACATTTACAGCTGCGGGGAATAATGATAAGTACCAGTTTAATGTAAATGGAAGTTTTAATAGTAAGGATTCAACAGTGAATCAAACGAAAATCGCGCTTACTACTAATAAATTCGATTTGTCAATTCTCAATAATTATTTAGGCGATATATTTAGCAATATCAGTGGCATGGCTAATACTTCCGATATGAAAATTTCCGGCAGTACTGATCATTTATTAATAACAGGTACAGCATTAGTAGATAGTGGATCTTTAGTGGTTGGCTACACACAGTGTAAGTATAAATTTAATAATGCCGCTATTAAATTTAATCCGGATGAAATTGATCTCGGAACGATTCAATTAAGAGATACATTAAATAATACGGCAACAGTAAGCGGCAAAATATACCATACCTTTTTTAACGATTTTTCATTTGATAATATTCGCTTCCAGACAAAAAGATTACTCTTATTAAATACCACTAAAAAAGATAACTCAACTTTTTATGGAAGAGTGATAGGAAGAGGCTCAATGTCTTTAAATGGGCCATTGACCAATATGATCATGAATATTGATGGAGATCCGTCTAACAGATACCAGGATAGTAATTATCTTAAATTGCTTACAGGTAACAGCATAGAAAATAGCGGGATCGACTATATAGATTTTATACAGTTTGGTAGCAAAATGAAAGAAGCGAAAAAGGGAAAACTCCTTTCCAGCAATTTATTGGTTGATATGAATGTAACAGCCAACCCAGCCTGTAAGATCGATGTGATATTAGATGAAGCAACTGGTGATGTTATCCAGGGCCAGGGTAATGGGAAATTAAATATACGCGTAGGAACAAATGAGCCTTTATCTATGAGGGGCAGGTATGATATAACAAAAGGGGAGTACACATTTAATTTTCAAACCTTCTTTCATTATTTCTTTACGGTAGACCGGGGAAGTATTGTTTGGACGGGAGATCCATATCTTGCCAATATCGATGTAGTTGCCGAATATCTTGCCAAGCGTGTTGATCTAAGTTCACTCCCTTTAGCGAATTCTAACACGGTTCAAAAAAGCGATGTTATAATATCGGCACATTTAACTGAAACATTATTGAAACCAAAGATCAATTTCCAGTTCATTTTACCTGATTATAGTAGTGCCGGCAATGATTTTACAGTACTAAAAAGCTTCGATATTTTTGAAGGCGATGAAAATGAAATGAACAAACAGGTAACTTCTGTTTTGTTATTCAATACATTTATTAGTACAACGAATAGTGCTACCAATGGCGGTTATGTGGTGCTAACAAATACAATTGGGGGTGTTGTATCCAGTGCGCTCACCAGTTCATTTAACAGGTTGTTACAAAAAGCTTTAAACGACAACACGATCACTAGCTACGTTGAACTAAACTCAAGTTTAGATGTTAATAATCAAATGCAAACAGGAGGAAAAGTAGGGTTAACAAAATCTTTTCTTGATAACAGGTTCATTGTATCACTTGGAGGTAGCCTGGATTATAATAATACCAACCAAACTGCTGGCGGTGCTATCCCTGCCAGTAACAAACCCAACAGCTTTTTGCTAACGCCGGATGTTACTGTTCAATGGGCACTCACTAAAGATGGCCGCGTAAGAATTGTAGGGTTTAATCAAACAGATTATGATATCACCACCGGTGAACGAAACAGAACGGGGATCAAACTAACCTATCGCAATGACGCGGATAAATTGCTGAACGTATTAAAACGCAAAAAAGAAACACCAAGAAGTGCACTAAGAAGAAAAAGGCTTGACAACAAAGACAGTCTTTCTGATTAACACTATTTTTTACTCAAAATAGTATGTCCTAGTTTATCTCTTTTAGTAGTCAGGTATTTTTCGTTATGTGTATTTGGTTTTATTTCAATTGGCACGGTATCTACAACTTCCAAACCATATCCCAATAAGCCCGCACGTTTACGTGGATTGTTGCTTATCAACTTCATTTTATTAATACCCAGGTGGCGTAAAATTTGAGCGCCCACACCATAATCTCTTTCATCCATTTTAAAGCCCAGTTCAAGGTTAGCTTCTACTGTATCCATTCCCTGCTCTTGTAATTTATAGGCCTTTAATTTATTTAGTAAGCCTATACCACGACCTTCCTGGTTCATATAAAGCACCAATCCTTTGCCGGCTGCTTCTATCATTTTTAGCGCCGCGTGTAATTGATCGCCACAATCACAACGTAAAGAGCCCAAAATATCTCCTGTCATGCAACTGCTATGAACCCTTACTAAAATGGGTTCATCCCTGGTCCATTCGCCTTTTTTTATGGCAAGATGTATTTCGCCGGTGGTTATTTGTTCAAATGCGATCAGTTCAAACATGCCATATTTGGTAGGCATTTGTACGCGGACTTCCTCCTTTATCAGGGTTTCTTTGCTTAACCTGTATTCGATCAGGTCTTTTATTGAAATAAGTTTAAGGTCAAATTTTTTGGCGATCTCTTTTAGTTCAGGTAAGCGTGCCATGCTGCCGTCTTCATTCATGATCTCTACCAATACGCCAGCAGGTTCAAAACCGGCTAATCTTGCCAGGTCGATCGTAGCTTCAGTATGGCCTGACCTTCTTAAAACGCCGCCATTTTTCGCTTTTAAAGGAAAAATATGGCCAGGCCTTCCTAAAATATCAGGGGTTGTAGCGGGATCGATCAAAGCCTGGATGGTCTTGGCCCTATCGTGTGCCGAAATACCTGTTGTGCAGCCATGGCCCAAAAGGTCTACACTGATGGTAAAGGCTGTTTCATGTAAAGCTGTATTGGATTGCACCATTGGCGTAAGTTCCAGCTGTGCACAACGTTCTTCTGTAAGTGGCGCGCAGATGAGGCCGCGGCCGTGCTTACTCATAAAATTGATGATCTCTGGCGTTACCGTATTGGCCGCTATAACAAAATCCCCTTCGTTTTCTCTGTCCTCATCATCCACCACAATTACCATTTTACCCTTTTTTATATCCTCAATGGCACTTTCTATACTATCTAACATATTGATTATTTATTATGCAAAGGTAACAAGGTTTACCCTCAATTTTAAGCGTAAGCTATTATGAAATGAGGAAAAAGTTATCAATGGTAAATCGCAGGATCTACTATAAAAGTTGCTTTTAGCCATAAATTATTAGTTCAAACACGCACTATCCTTAAGGAACCAATGTTTTCTTGTCAAACATAATTTGTTAAAGTACCTTTTACAAAATATATTTACCATGGTAAATCCCGGCCCTTTAAATAATCCAGCTAAATAGTAACAACTAACATTTATTAGTAATGAAGAAAATTGGAATTTTATTTGGGAAAGAAAGGGGTTTTGCAGATGCTGTTATTGAAAATATAAACAGTAAAAAGATCAAAGGGATCAAAGCAGAATCCGTTTACATCGAAAAAGTAGAGCATGGAGAGGCTAGTGGTTATGCTGTTATTATTGACCGGATATCACAAAAAGTCCCTTTTTACAGATCCTACTTAAAAAGTGCAGCTTTGCACGGGACTGCTGTTATTAATAATCCTTTTTGGTTAAGTGCAGATGAGAATTTTTTTAATAATAGCCTTGCTACAAAAATAAAAGTGGCCGTTCCTAAAACAGTTATCCTTCCTTCGAGAAATTTACCTCCTGGAACAACAGATGAAGAGTTCTCTAACCTTGCCTATCCGTTAGATTGGGATAAGATATTTCAATACATCGGGTTTCCTGCTTACATGAAGCCATTTTCGGGAGAGGGCAATCAAAAGATATATAAGATCACGCACATGAATGATTTTTTTGCCAAGCATGCCGAAACGGGCGGATTGGTAATGATGCTACAGGAAGAGATCATTTTTGAAGAATATTACCGGTGCTTTTGCGTGGGCGGAAAATATATTCGCGTGAATAGTTACGAACCACGCAATCCTTACGGATCAAGGTATGCGGTTAACTTTAACCCCGATTCTAAAAAAATAAAATCTTTGGAAGATATCGTATCGCGTGTCAATAAATATTTAGGCTATGATTTTAGCTCAGTAGATATAGCAATGCGTGATGATGTATTATATGCAGTTGATTTTTGTAATCCTTCACCTGACCTGGAAAAAGAGACGATCGGACAAGATAATTTTGATTGGTTGATCGAAGTAATAAGCACCTACGCAATAGATAAAGCGCTGGATCAAAAGAACGGAAAAGATAATTTAACCTGGGGCGAGTATATCAGAAAAAGCGCTTCATAACCAATGGCAAATATTTCATACAAACAATTTACACTCGGCGTTGAAGAAGAGTATATGGTGATCGATCCCGAAACAAGGGAACTCAAAAGCCATGAACAAAAAATTGTACTGGAAGGGCAAAAAATATTCAAAGGAAAAGTAAAGGCCGAAATGCACCAGGCCGTAGTAGAAGTAGGTACAGATATTTGTAAAGATGTTGATGAAGCGTTTGCCGATGTATCTACGCTACGAAAAACAATCACAAACATTGCGGGCGATCTTGGATTATGGGTTGGGGCATCGGGCACCCATCCATTCAGCCATTGGCAAAGCCAGCTGTTGACCAATCATGTCAGATACAATGAAATAGTAAATGAATTACAGGAAGCTGCACGCAGTAACCTGATATTTGGTCTGCATGTGCATGTTGGTATGGAGTCTCGCGAAATGGCCATACATATTGCCAATAGCGCAAGGTATTTTTTACCGCATATTTATGCATTGAGCACCAACTCACCTTTTTGGGAAGGTAGAGAAACGGGCTATAAAAGCTTTAGAAGTAAAGTGTTCGATAAATTCCCCCGTACAGGAATTCCTGATCATTTCGAAAATATAGAAGCGTACGAAAGTTATGTAGGGCTTTTAATAAAAACGAATTGTATCGACAATGCTAAAAAGATCTGGTGGGACCTAAGGGTTCATCCTGATTTTAATACCGTTGAATACAGGATCTGCGATGTGCCGTTGACAGTGCAGGAAACCATTACCATTGCGGCTTTATTCCAGGCTATCAGCGCCAAGCTGTATAAATTAAGAATGCAAAACCTTAATTTTATTTCTTACTCGCGCGCACTGATCAATGAAAATAAATGGCGGGCTTCCCGTTATGGCATTGATGGCCGCCTTATTGATTTTGGAAAAGAATGTGAAGTAGATACGAAGGTACTGATATACGAATTACTTGATTTTATTGATGACGTAGTACCAGAACTAGGAAGTAAAAATGCGATCGATTATGTGCATACTATCATGAAGAAAGGAACGGGTGCAGATAAGCAATTGAAAATATTTGAACAGACAAAAAGCCTTATCAACGTAGTAGATTATGTTCACGACGTTTTTTTAGATTAAGCATAGATAATTACTTGCAGCATGGCCCGCAAAGAAAAAAAAATAATACGCGTAGCAATTTTAGATTTGTATCAAGGCATGGCAAATGAGGGTATGCGTTGTATACGCGATATCCTGCAATTTTTTGCCGAAAAAAATAAGGTCGAAGTAACAACTGTTGAGTTTGAAGTGCGGTTAAAGAATGAAGTGCCCGATATGTCTTACGATATATTTATTTCAACAGGAGGCCCCGGCAGTCCGTTAGACAGCGAAGGCAGCGAATGGGAAATAGCTTATTTCAGCTGGCTGCAGCAAGTGCTTGAGTGGAACAGTACTGCAAAAACTAAAAAACATACTTTCTTTATCTGTCATTCTTTTCAGTTGGCTTGCAGGTTTTTTGAAATAGGCAATGTTTGCAAAAGAAAAAGCACGGCATTTGGTGTGTTTCCGATACACTTATTAACTGATGGAAAAAATGAACCGGTATTTAAAGGAATGAAAGATCCGTTTTATGCAGTGGATAGCCGGGATTACCAGGTAATACAGCCCAATGCAGAAACTTTCTGGAAAACACCGGCAACAGTACTGGCTATTGAAAAAGACAGGCCACATGTGCCTTTAGAAAGAGCGATCATGGCCGTGAGGTTCAACAAATATATGATCGGCACACAGTTTCACCCCGAAGCAGATGCAGTGGGTATGAGCATGTATTTGCAAATGGAAGAAAAAAAGCAGACGGTTATTGAAAATTACGGAGAAGAAAAATGGCTAAGCATGATCGAACAATTAAATGATCCTGATAAGATCGTGATGACGAATGCACACCTGCTTCCGAATTTTCTGAAGATCGCAGTTGAGAATGGATAATTGGATAATTGATAAATGATAATGTTTTATAAGGTAAAACGAGTGACCAATTTTCCATTAACAGTTACCATTGTTTATCATGCAAAAAGAGTTACGACAACAATTCAACAAAAATTTTTCCGAAGAAAAATACCGTGCATTTATTGATCAGATAGATGCCTTGCATCCTGGCGCCTTAGATTTTAGGTTGGCAGAAACACCTGTATTCGTTCCCAAAGGATTTACACGAAAATTGTTGCAGGCAGGAGAAGATATCATTGATATTATAACCGATGAACGTTTCGGAATACTAACTAAAAATGCCATCCCTGAAGAATTTATTGTAGCCAATGAAAATAGCCATGCTCATTTTTTAGCTTTAGATTTTGGCGTGTGCGAAAATGCATTGGGAGAATTGGAACCGCAATTGGTAGAGATGCAGGGATTTCCTTCCCTGTTCGCATTCCAGGTAGCGCTTGATGAAATTACAAGGAACTATGCTTCGATCCCCGCTACGCATAGTAGTTATCTAAATGGCTATACCAAAGAATCAACACAACGATTATTAAAAGAAATGATCGTTGGAGAAACCGACCCTAAACAGGTGATCCTCCTGGATATCTTTCCTGATAAACAAAAAACCCGTCTTGATTTTTTATGTACCGAAGATATATTGGGTATTAAAGCAGTTTGTATAACAAACTTGATACCGCAAGACAATAAATTATTTTACGAATGCAATGGAGAAAAGATCGAGATAAAAAAAATATTCAACAGGCTGGTGTTTGATGACCTACAGCAATTACAAGGCAGAGGTATTATTGATATTACATATCCATGGGATGTTGAGTGGGTATCACATCCCAATTGGTTCTATCGCATCAGTAAATACACTTTACCTTTCATGCGCAGCCAGTATGTTCCCACAACTTATTTTTTACATGAGATTAAAGAACTGCCTGCCGACCTGGAAAATTATGTATTGAAGCCACTGTTCTCTTATGCAGGTATGGGTGTTATTATTGATGTAACTAAAGAAGATATTGATAAAGTAACAGATCCCGAAAACTGGATATTGCAACGTAAAGTAAAATATGCGACAGCGATCGAAACGCCGGATAGAAATGCTAAAGTAGAGATCCGTTTATTTTATTTCTGGAAAGATGGATGGGCAAGGCCGGTAGCTGTACATAATTTAACAAGACTTAGTAAAGGAAAGATGATCGGCACACGTTACAACGAAAATGAAACATGGGTAGGTGGAAGTATATCATTTTTTGAGAAATAAAATAAGTCTGACGCTCTCCGTCTGACTTATTTTTTATTGTCAGATGGAGACGATCAGACAATAAAAAGGCCAGGGATTTCTCCGAGGCCTTTCATCTCAATTACCATCAATCCTGTAAAACCTATTTTGGCATTAACACGTGATCAATTACGAAGATCACACCGTTGCTTTGATTTACATCTTTAATTGTAACATAAGCTATTCCGCCTTTTTCATCTTTGATAGCTAATTTGCTACCGTCCATCATGATCCATAATGAACCGCCTTCAACAGTTTTTAATTCTGCTTTTCCACCACCATCTGTAATTTTTTTCATTAGATCGGCTGAACTCCATTTTCCTGCAACAACATGATACGTTAATATCTTAGTTAATGTTGGTTTGTTTTCTGGTTTAACTAAAAAGTCAACCGTTCCTGCCGGCAATAGATCAAATGCTTCGTTAGTTGGAGCGAATACTGTGAATGGTCCTGCGCTTTCTAATGTTTCAACTAAGCCTGCAGCTTTTACAGCAGCAACCAGTGTTGTGTGGTCTTTACTGTTAACTGCATTTTCAACAATATTCTTAGAAGGGTACATTGCTGCGCCACCTACCATTACTGTTTTTTCTTGTGCGAATGCTGCAGTGCTGAATAATACTGCTACTGCGATCAATAACTTTTTCATTTGTTTGTTGGTTTTAGTTTTAGTGTAATATTTAACTGTAATCAATTACGACAAATGAAGAAGGTCGGTTTTTGTATTTAAAAATATTTTTTTATTTCACGCAAAGTCGCAAAGATAAAAAGACGCAAATTAAATCTTTGCGCCTTAATTTTTTCTTACGCGCCTTTGCATGAAAATGTATTAAAAAAAATGCCGACCAATTGGCCGGCATCATCTGTTATGTAAATATTTTTCTACAATGTAGGCGGTTTACCCATTACTACCATTTGGTCCATTGTAGGAGCAGGGCTTCCACCTTTCTTTTCTATCGTGATAGCAAAAGCTTGTACTGCACTGCTAAAAGTTTTCATTTTTTGTATCTTTAATTTAGCGCCGCTTGAAGAAGTGATGATCATCCCCGCATCAACCGGTTTGCCATCTACAATTGCCCATAACTGTAATTGTTTATCTGTTGGCACATCGGGTAAATTACTGGCATCGATATATACTTCACCGGTATTTTTCATCCAGAATATTTTTGCTGCTGCCGTTGGCGCAACACCCATGCCATTCAAAACAACAGGTTCACTGTATTTGCTTTGTATAACATGCATATCTTCTTTCATCGATTCATTCGATCCTTTCATCTCATCATTGCTTTGTTGCAAAGAAGCTAAGGTTTGTTGTGTTTGGTCTAAATTTTTTGCTGTCTCATCAACCTTATTGTACAATGATACATTTATGATAGCGCTGCTAATAAAAAGTATGATAGATGCCGCAGCTGCATATTTCCAGAAAGGGGCAACACTGTTTACTCTTGTATGTAATGGAATTACTTTAACTTTTTTATCTGCACTAACATGTGCTAATATTTTTGTCTTAACCGAAGGCGCAGGTAGAATTGCATGTGCCTGCGCATACGATTCTAATCCCTTTTCAATAGCTGCAAGTTCTGCCGCCACTTCGGGGTGAAGTTTTGCCCATTGTTGTATCTGCACGGTTTCTTCGCTGGAAGTTAAACCGGTAGCATATAGCTCCAATAAACCTGATGATATGATGTCGTTTGCTTGCACGCTGTTATAACATTTTTCTTAATTCAATGATTGCCGTTCTCATTCGGGTTTTTACAGTACCCAACGGTATACCTATCTCTTTGGCTATTTCATCTTGCGTATAACCGCTGAAATAAGCCAGGTTGATAATGATTCTTTGTTCGGGTTTGAGATTTTCTAAATTCTTCCTTAAACCAATTGTGTCGAATCTTTCCGCACCGGAATAATTATTAGACAAATTACTTACGGAATTTTCATCAGCAGAGATTTTTTGCTGCTTTTTATAATTTTTACTGCGTAACGTATCGATCGTAAGGTTACGTGCCAGATTGATCATCCACGTAAATAAACGCCCTTTAGTAATATCGTATTGATGGAAATTGTCCCAGATCTTTATAAAGGCTTCTTGCAGAATATCTTCAGCCAATTCCTTTTCTTCTACCATCCTGAATATAACACCGTTTAAGGCTGGTGCATAGTTATCATATAAGTAGGAGAAAGCCTGCTGGTCACGTTGTCGGAGTGATAAGATCAATTCCTCCTCAGTATATTTTTTGACTAACTCCACTAAGTATATTTGTTTTATTTTGGGTTTGGTAAACCGAAAATAAAGGTTTTCTAATAAATAACAATTTAAAATTACATGGCCTCTACTTCGTATACCGGACTAAATAAATATACTTTGCCTGTTTTAACTTCAACACACCTGTACCGCTTACGCACTTTGTCTTCTTTTCTAAATATCCTTTCTCCTTTTATTTTAAACAATGTTCCGGGGGGTAATGTTTCTACCAACAGCGTACCTTCTTTTTTGGGATCATATTTTCGCAATACCCTTAATAAGCTATCATCGGCGCAACTGCTGGCAGCGGGATTTTTAAGTGTTTTTAATAATACTTTTTCTATATCCGCAGGAAATATTTTTTTTAGTAAGAACTGCGCTAATATTTTACCGTACTCATTTTTCCATTCTGTACCATGTGCCGATACGCGATGCCCAAAACGTTCGTACGTAAATAGATGAGCAAGCTCGTGCAATAAGGTTATTAAAAAGGAATAAGAATTTAAATTTCCATTAACGCTGATGCGGTGATTTTTATCTGCAAAGGAATGACGATAATCACCTAAAATGGTTTTTCGTTCGCGGGTAATAGTTAATTGTACTTTATAGTGGTGGAGATAATGCGCCACTTCTTCGTAAGATCCGGCCGGTAAATAAGATTGTAATTGGTTTAGCGGGGCTTCCTGCTTAGGCATTTTTCTGATTATTCAGTTTTAGCATCACTTTGACTTCTACTGTTAAATATACAAAATATAAAATAGCCCCGGCAAATATGGAATCTTTACTGTAATTATTTCTGTTGGCGAGAACATAAATGAGCACTGCAATAACACATACAAACATCTTTAGCATCATACCGCTCATTACGCTCCTTATAAAAACATTGGGATTGCTGTTTTGCAATGCTTTGTATTGGATAAGGAAAGTGATAACGCCCAGAATGAAAAATAATGTATTAGCTATCAACAGCACATTGCTGTCGAGCCCAAACTTCGGAAATAAAGACTGTGATAATAATAACAAGATGGAGAATACCACAAATACTATAAAAAGAGGTACCATTTTTTTGAGCGCCATACTTGTTCAACAACTTTTAAATATCGATCGACAGCAGGAGACTAACCTGCTGCTGTCATTTTTTCTTTAATTTCTTCCTGCAATCCAATAATTCTTGTAGTGCCCACAGCGCCCATATGGCATTGGCCGTTAAAGATCACAAATGGTTCTACATGTAATTTGCCTGCATATATATCACCCGCAATAACCGCTTCTCCACGAAGTTGTACCAGGTCATTTACTTTTAGGGTACCAATAACTTTACCCAGGATGTCAGCTTGTTCACAATCAATATTTCCTTGTACTACGCCATCAGGGCCTATTAGTAACTTTGCTTTAACTGTAATATTTCCCACCAGCATACCATCGATCCTTATATCGCCAAGGCTTTCAATATTGCCCGTAATAATGGTACCATTTCCAATGATGGTAATGTTGTTGCCTGTTTCAGCCGTAGCTTTGCCTTTTGTGTTAAACATACAAGTTAGTTTTATTGGTGTTTATAATTAGGTTTGGTTGTATGCAATTTCGGCTATTCCTTCCAGTTAGTCATCACTATTATCAGTTTTTGGTAAATTAAGTTGGGTAGTATCCTTACTGGTAACATTCCCACTCAATACTTTTGTAATAGCGTCCAGGTATTGTTGTTTGTTTTTTAATTGATTTTCAATCGAATCCGTCCTGATCTTTAATTTTCTATATTCAGCTACCTGTTTTACATCGCCATATCCAACACCCGGTAAATAATATTTTATAGGGGTAAAAATGATAAGTGAAACGGTCAAAATGGTAAGAAAAACAAAGGTGCTACTCAAAAATATGTACACGCTCAGCCTGCTTAACCGGAATTTTATCACTTCTTCATAAGTGTCCTCATTCATCACCACAAGCCTATAACGATTTCTGAGGCGTTTTAGTGTGCTGTTAGCATCAAGTTTTACCATATTTTTTTGATTGGATGTTAAAATTAATAAACCCAAGCCATTATACCCTTTAATTGCCAAAAATAACCGACATTTAACTGTGCTATATTAACCTTTTGTTTCATGTTTAAGAGGATATTTCCTACAATTTTATCGGTATTTATTTTCAGCTGCTTTTTCCAAATAGCTTATACTCAGCCAAATTGGACCACAAAGCTGATAGATAGCTTACATAAACCTGCCAAATTCCAAAATCACCAGTTGGTTTCGGAGATAATGTTACCCAAAAAACCAACCATCGTCCGCGAGTTCATCGAAAATACATTTACCCACTATAATTATTATTATGATGCCAACCTTAAATTAAATTTGGTGGTAGAAAGGGCTAAAGCTTTTCAAAAAGACGATTATACAAAACTGCTGGCTTTTTATCCATATACTTTTGAGAATACAATGGCTCAAAAAAAAGACCTTGATTCGGTTATTTTAAAAGCAACTGCGGGAATATTGTTGCATGATCTTAGAAATGACTGGATCGATAATATGTATTTCCTCATAGGTAAATCCTATTTCTACAAAAAACAATTCGATTCTGCAGCATATACATTTCAATTTATCAATTTTAATCTTTCTCCGCGCAAGCATAAAAATGATGATGAAGATCCGGTTATCGGAACGGTAGATAATGCGAGCAATGGCGTACTATCTATCGCTACTAAAGAGAAACCTAATGTGGCGCAAAAAATTGCATCACTGCCTCCAAGCAGAAATGATGCATTGATATGGTTGATAAGAACATTGATAGAACAACAAAAATATTTAGAAGCCGGGGGTATCATTAACACACTGCAATACGATCCTAATATGCCGGATAGGTTGAAAGATGACCTGGAAGAAGTAGACGCATTTTTATTTTTTCAGCAAGGCAATTATGATAGTGCTGCTGTTCATTTAGAAAAAGCATTATCTAATGCCGATAATCTTCAGGACAAAGCAAGATGGCAATTTTTGTTAGCGCAGCTGTACGAGCTAACATATCAGTACACAAAAGCTATGGATGCATATAACAGGGCGGCAGCGAATACGACCAACCCTTTGCTGGATATTTTTGCTGATCTTAATATGGCAAAAATGCTGAAGAATCAGGATTCAGCGCATCTCGATGATGGGATCAAAAACTTGTTGCATATGTCGACACGGTATAAGTACGAAAATTATCAGGACATCATTTATTATTCTGCCGGACAATTAGCAATGGAAAAACCGGATACTACTGCGGCTATTACTTACTACACAAAAAGTTTATCGCTTCACCATACCGATGCTGTTTATAAAGACAAGGCATTAGTAGACCTGGGAGATATCGCCTTCAACCGTAAACAATATGGAGAGGCATATGCTTATTATGATAGTCTGCAGGCGACCGATAGCATGGGGGATGAAAAATATGTACGAGCACTGGAACGCACAAAAAATTTAATTAAAATATCAACTGACCTGGCTATTATTAACAGGGAAGATAGCTTACAGCAATTAGCAGCCATGTCGCCGGAAGATAGAAGTGCCGCTGTGAAAAAAGTATTAAAGCAATTGCGAAAAGCTCAAGGATTAAAAAACAAAGCAGCTTATTATGACGACCAGTCGGGAAGTTCAGATATTGGGTTTAGCAGTAGCTCCAAACAGCCGACCGATCTGTTTGGAACAAGCGATCAGGGAGACTGGTATTTTTATAATGCAGCCATAAAAGCAAAAGGGTACAATGATTTTAAAAGCAGGTGGGGAGACAGGACCAATGCAGATAATTGGTCAAGAAAAAGTGCTTCAGCAAATACGTTTGCAACAAATGCATTAAATCCGGATGACACAACATCATTACAGGTAGGCAGCAGCGATACAACACAAAAAGCGGCGCCTGTAGATATAAGCTATAAAGGATTGATGGCAAATATTCCATTAACAAGCGGTCAGATGGATCAGAGCAATGGCTTGCTGTCGAGAAATTTATTTAGGCTAGGGAAATTATACCAAAATAACCTCGAAGATTATAGGAATGCTATAGCAACTTATGAAAGATCGTTACGGTTATTTCCAGATAGTTTATACATGGGTGATATTTATTTTGATCTGTATTATTGCTATCATAAACTAGGTGATACAACAAAGATGGCTTTCTATAAAGATTTATTGGTAACAGCTTTGCCAGATAGCCGTTCGGCTGAATTGTTGACAGATCCCGATCGCGCGCGGCCGTTAACTGATAATGCTGTAGTAGCCGCAAGGTATAGCCATATTTACGACCTGTATATTGCGGGAGAATTTGATTCAGCGATCACAGAAAAAAATAATGCAGACACTTTGTATGGACAAAATTATTGGAGTCCGCAGTTAATGTATATCGAAGCTATTTATTATATCAAATATAAGTGTGATGATAGTTCTGCTATAAAAGACCTGCAACATATAGTTAGTTTCTATCGGCGATCGCCATTGGTGCCACAGGCGCAGAATTTAATAAATGTTTTACGGAGAAGAAAAGAAATAGAAGACTATCTTACTAATTTGCAGGTTACACGCGCTACCGAAGATCAGACAGTATCGATCCCGGATGATACTGTAGCTACCGCTTCGCCGGTAATTAAACCAATAGATAGCAGTATTAAAAAAATTGCTCCGCCCGTTGTTGTTAAGGATAGCGTAAAGAAAGTGGCGCCGGTTGTACCTGTTAATGCCAACCAGTTTTCTTTCAATGAATCATCACCACATCATATCATAATGGTTATGACAAAAGTTGATGGCACTTATGCATCTGAAGCAAGGAATGCATTCTTACGTTACAACGATGAAATGTTTTATGAAAAACAATATACAATTGACAAAGTTAGTCTGGATGCGGATCATATTATATTGATCATTTCTCCATTTGCCAATGCGGATATTGCGATGCAGTATTTTAATAAAATAAATGTGGCTGCGCCGAATGAAATATCATGGTTAGAACCAAATAAATACTATTTTGAAATTATATCTGATGAGAGCCTGCAATTATTAGAAAAGAATAAGGATCTTACAGGCTATAAAAACTTATTGAAAATAAAATATCCCGGTAAATTTTAACATACAAAAGAGTCGATAAAATATATATAGTATGGCACGTTCAGTAAAAATTTTGTGGATCGTATTCCTTAGTGGTTTATTATTCGTTGTGCTTCTTTTTGTAGCTGCGGATGTAGGCGTGTTTGGTAAAATGCCTTCATTGACCGAATTAGAAAATCCTGATGCGGATCTTGCCAGTGAAATATATTCGAGTGATGGCTTGTTGATGGGAAAATATTTTGCTGAGAACCGCACAGAAATAAAATACGATGAGATATCTCCGAATATCATCCACGCATTAGTAGCAACAGAAGACGAGCGCTTTTATGATCACTCAGGTATTGATGCCAAGGCAGTAGCAAGGGTTTTTCTTAAATTAGGAAGAGATGGCGGTGGTAGCCCGATAACACAACAGCTTGCAAAAATGATGTTGAAGCAAGGGCATGGCGGCATTTTAAAAAGGAGCCTTGATAAAATAAAGGAATGGATAATAGCCGTAAAACTGGAAAGGAATTTTACGAAAGAAGAGATCATTGCTTTATACCTTAACCGTGCGCCATGGGGGTATAATTATGGGATAAGAAATGCATCGCGCACCTATTTCCAAAAAGAACCTGCTGATCTGAGCATTGAAGAAGCTGCAGTATTAGTAGGTATGTTAAAAGGTTTTGTATACGATCCCATCCGTCATCCTAAAGCATCATTCAACCGCCGCAATACAGTTATACAAAGAATGGTTGATTGCAAAGAACATTATTTAACACAAGAAGAAGCAGATACGCTAAAAGCAAAACCACTTGTTACCAATTTTAAAAAGGCGGATGATGATGTGGGGATAGCGCCGTATTTCCGCCAGGTGTTGGCAGACAGGTTAAAAGACTGGTGTAAAGACCATCGCAATCCAAAAACAGGAGATAGTTATGACCTGTACAGAGATGGATTAAGAATATATACAACCATCGATTCGCGGATGCAGGATTACGCAGAGCAATCTGTAATTGAACATATGCCTGTTATCCAACAAAAATTAAATGCGTTGTTGAAAGTAAATGGTGCTAAAATGTGGAAGGGCCATGATAATGTTATCGATGCAGCCATGAAGGAAAGTGATCGCTGGAAAAATATGGAAGATGATAGTGTGAGCGACGACGAAATAGCAGCATCATTTAATGTGCCGGTAAAAATGAAAGTCTTTGCCTGGAACGCCGCAAGAGAATTAGATACTGTGATGACGCCAAGAGATTCTGTCAAGTACCATAAACAATTAATGCAGACCTCCTTTGTGTGCATGGATCCAAGAACAGGCGAAGTAAAATGCTGGGTTGGTGGCATTGATTTTAAATGGTTCAAATTTGACCATGTTACTGCACTTAGACAAGTAGGTTCAACATTTAAACCATTGTTATATACATTGGCTGTGCAGGATGCAGGCTACACACCGCAAACATTGGTGCCCGGAGGAACAATTTGTTTAAATGGTAAATGTATCACAGGTGGTGGTGGTACATTGGCGTACGGTTTAGCACATTCAAAAAATCCTGTGGCTTATAGATTGATGTCTGTGATCGGCCCCGATCGTTTAGTGGATTTTGCGCATACCTGCGGTGTTAAAAGTTTTATACCGGATGTGCCATCTATTGCGTTGGGAACTGCAGAAGTGCCATTGCTTGAAATGTTGCGGGCATACACTATGTTCCCAAATAAAGGCTATAATACTGAGCCAATTTTAGTAACACGTATTGAAGATAAAGATGGTAATATATTACAGGAATTTGTACCGGAAGTAAAACAAGTGATCAGCGAAGTGAATGCTTATACCATGGTTAAATTAATGGAAGGCGTGGTTGATTTTGGTACTGGGCATTCTTTAAAGAATTATAATATCCCTGTAAAGAAAGCAGGAAAAACTGGTACAACCAATGATAACACGGATGGATGGTTTATCGGCTACACACCGGAATTATTAGCAGGCACCTGGGTTGGTTGTGATGACCAGTTCCTTAAAATTTATTCAGGTACATCTGGTGGTAATGAAATGGCATTGCCTAAGTGGGGTATTTTTATGAGCAAGATATATGCTGATAAAAAATTGCCTTATGGAAAAATACTCGATTTCCCGGAACCTCCGCAAGCATTAAATAATCCTGAATATGCGGATCTGAATGCTGCGTTATTTAATCAGACAGATAGCACCAGTTATCCGGAAGACCAGGGAAATGGTGATGCGGGCGATTATGGCGACCCCTCATCCAGCGATTATAGTACAGGTAATGATGCGACACAAACTGATGTTAAACCTAAAGTGCTAAAAGATACAGGTAAAATAAAACCTAAAAAACCGGTAGAGAATACATCAAAAAATAAGAGTGATTATTGATGTATTAATTTTCGTCCCAAATATAAAGGGAATAGGATATTAATTTAACCGCAAAAAATGCAAAGAAGCCGCAAAGAAACGCTAAGTTTTTCTTTGCGGCTTCTTTGCGTTCCCTCAGCGCACTTTGCGGTTTATATGACTCACTATTTTTATTCCTGTTTAAGAATGTAAAGAAAGTTGTATAATTGTAAACATGAGAATTATAGTTTGTTGCTGCCTTTTATTTTTATTGAATGGATGTATCCATGCTCACTGCAATCCGAATTGCATTGTTACCATGGATGAGTTGTTGAATAAGAACAGGGATAAAGCATTTATCGTTGACAGCTTCGCCGATGAAAGGGTAGTGATCTTAAAAGATAAAGGACAGGATACCGTAAATGCAGGCTGTTATACTTTTTACGAAAGCGGCAAGTTAAAATCATACGAGTTTATTATTGATGAGGATACAGCGGATTATGCTGAGGAATATGATACGTCAGGAAATATAACCAATGTGATCGGTAAGCCATTAACCCAGGTTGTCATCAAACAGGTAAATGCAGATTCTGTTTTTGTAACGATGTATTTTTTCTCACTAAATAAAGAGTACCAGTCTTTACATATCAAGACAAACAATGATAAGGAATATACGATAGCACTAGCAGATGATACATTGCGGTACACCAATACAAAATACGCATCGATCGGCATTAACCATAAAGGGTACGATAATATTACCGCTTATTGGGATGTAGCATATAAAAATACCTGTACTGATAAAACAGCGCTACTGCAAGATTCAGCCACGCTCTATCCCGATCCTAATTAAAAGATACATGCTTTTTTTGTAAAAAAGCAGGAGAAACCAATCCCCGTTCTTTTCTTAAATTTTTAAAATGACTGGGCGTTAATCCTGTTATCTTTTTAAATTGGGCAGAGAGATGTGCAACGCTGCTATAGTGTAGCTTATCAGCAATTTCCGTAAGGGTATACTCATTGAAAACAAGCAGCTCTTTTACTTTATCAATTTTAAAAGTGATAAGGTATTGTTCAATGGTGGTGGCTTCTACTTCAGAAAAAAAGCGCGTTAAATAAGCGTAATCGTGGTTTAATTCGCGGCTCAGATAGTTGGAAAAATTGACCGCAGGCTTTTCTGCTGAGTTATTTACATAATTAGCAACGGTCTTTTTTATTTTTTCAACCAGGATACCTTCTTTGTTTTGGATCAATTCGAGCCCGGCCCTTTTTATCGACTCATTTAATTTATCAGCCTGCTCTTTTGATATTTTTTCTTCCAGGGTCGCTTCGCCAATATCAATGGATTGAATGCTGATATCCAGTTTTTCTAATTCATCCTGCACAAATGCTATACAGCATTCGCAGGCCATATTTTTTATGTAGACTTTCATATGCTACAAATTACATCATTATTTTGTAGGAAATACCAGGGCAATAAATTGCCTGTCTTTTTTATCTATGCGCAAGCATAAACGAGGCACGTAACTAATTATATCCTGTTCAGCATCAAATTGATCAGGTATTTCTTTGTTATCCATGTTCGTGAAGTAGATAAATTGCCGCCCATTTCTAGTGATGATATGTACTTCAGTACGTTTTTCTTTTGTCTCACCATTATAGTAAAACACGATCGTGGCATTAAAGATGATGGTGTCGTTATTATTTTGTAAGGTAAAAAACTGGATGAATTGATTTAATGGCATACTCGTTTCCAATGGTAGATCTTTTTTAAGGTTAAGGCCTACACAAAGAAACTACAACTACTGAGTATAGTTGTTACACAATAAGAACAAAATGTTATATAATTATGTTATTCAGTTATTGATCGAATGATGGTTGAAAGGCTGAAGCTCTCTCCGGGGTGAAGTTCTATGATATTATTAAATGCATTGGCCGCTTCAACACAGATGAATGTTTTGTAACCATCAGGCGACATATCGCTCATTGTTTTGGTGGTTTCTACGCCCGGATTCCAAACGACGGTTGTCTTGCTACCGGCTTTGCCTACACGAATATTTCTTTTGTAACCTTTGTCATAAACAATGCATGTTTCGGTATGATCGAGGTAACGGCGGTTTTCTTCTTTTGTTATCGTTAATAATTTTTCCTGTTGTTGTGTGCCGGTGTCAATTCCTGCGGGGAAATAAGTAGCATGTAGTAATCCTTCAATACTGATATTGCCGATATCGCTTACATTAAAGTAACTGTGTAAGGCATCAGAATAAGTAAATGTTTTGTCATCGGTATTAGTACAACGCAATGTCAGTTTAAGCTGTGTATCGATCGTTACAATTATCTCTGCCATAAAAGAAAATGGCCAAAGCGTTTTTGTTGCAGGTGAATCTTGTAATAATAATGTAACAGATACAGCTCCTTCCGGCGAAGCAGTAGTAGTTTTTACCGACCAGGTAGAAAGTCTGGCAAAACCATGCTGCGGTTTTTTGCTATCCTCAGGATTTGGCCCAAACCAGGGAAAACAAATTGGGATACCACCCCTGATAGCTTTGCCTTCCTGGAATAAACTTTTATCGCTCATCCAAAGAATATCCTTTTCACCTTTTGGGATATAACTTATGATCTGTGCACCATATAATGATATGACTGTTGTTGCGTATTGATTTGTTAAAGTAACAATTGGCAGTTCGCCTTTTGTTGTAGAAAATTCAATTTGTTTTGAATGGCCAAACTGCTGGTTCAAGTCGGTGATTGTCATGTTGCTTTATTTTTAAAAGAGCTGTAAATTATAACAATTATGGGTACAAAATAAACTGCTTTCGCTTATTAATTTCAGCACCGTACATTTGCAAAAAAAAATATCATTTGGCAAGAAGAGTAACATACCGGAGCAAATACGCTGAAAATACAGGAGAAGCCTTGCCTAAACGCGAGCGCAGGGAAATAACGCCATTGGATCCTGCTATACTATTGCCATTTGTAGAAGGGAAAGTTTTGCTGATAGACAAGCCATTGCACTGGACGTCTTTCGATATGGTACGCAAGCTGCGCGTTATGCTGCATATAAAAAAGATCGGCCATGCCGGAACTTTAGATCCTTTGGCAACCGGGCTTTTGATCATCTGCACAGGAAAATTCACAAAAAAAATAAATGATTACTCGGCACAGGAAAAAGAATATACAGGTCAGATCACTTTAGGCGCTGTAACAGCAACCTATGACCTGGAAAGTGTGCCGGAGCAACCAAAAGAATATGCGCATCTTACAGAAAAAGAGATCAGGGATGCCGCAAAGAAATTTGTTGGTGAGATAGAACAGATGCCGCCAATGTATTCAGCCATAAAAAAAGACGGCGTGGCTATGTATGAGCTGGCAAGAAAAGGCGTGGAAATAGAATTGAAGGCAAGAAAAGTAATGATCTATCAGTTTGATATTACGCGGATCGAACTACCGGTGGTAGAGTTTAAAATACTATGTTCAACGGGAACGTATATACGAAGTATAGCCAATGATCTTGGCACAGCGTTAGGTTGCGGAGCCTACTTAAGTAGTTTGCGCAGAACGGCAATAGGAGAGTTCTCTGTAGCCGATGCGATAAAAGTAGAAGATGTGTTAGTTAAAAAGGATAGCTGAGACCGATAGAGAAATTGAAATTTTCATATCGCCAGGCTTTGTACTCATTATCAGGCCCCTTGGTAAATATTTTTTGGAAGGCATCATTAAAGCTTATATCCGGAGCCTTCCATCCATCGTTGATATAGGATATTTCAGGACGTTTGAACCTGAAACCAAAATCAAATCTTACAAGAAAATAATTAAAATCAAACCTGAACCCTGTTCCCAGATCAACGCCCAGTTGCTTATATAAATTAGCCAATTGAAATTGTAAACTATCTGCGCCACTTACGTTATTAAAGTTCCATACGTTACCAACGTCGGCAAATACGGCGCCCTTTAACATTAATGTATTGGGGATAAGGGAAATGATATTGTACCTGTATTCAATATTACCTTCCAGTTTTATATCACCGGTTCTGTCGTTAAAAGTGGTGGTATCAGAATAATTAGCCAAAGGGCGGGCTCCCGGTCCAATACCTCGTATACCCCAGCCCCTCATGCTATTAGACCCACCACTATAATACTGCTTAAAAAAAGGCAGGGTAGAATCATGGCCCAGTGGTACACCAACACCCGCAAACAAATGGAATGCAGCAGAAGATTTTCTGTAACCTATAAGATGAGAATAATCAACATCAAATTTTACAAATCGGCTCAGGTAATTTTTGATAAAACCAACTTGCCCTAATATAACACCAGATTCTTCAAGGTTAGTTCTGAAAATATGCTGACGGTTAATATGCCTGGAATTTACAACCGTTGAAATATAACCAATACTACTACCCAATACTAAAGCAGTATTAAAAGAATATCGTAAATAGGGGTTATACTGCAGGTCTTTGTTAAAACTATCCGATTGATTATACAGATACGAGAATTCAAAATTCAAAGGCTTGAATATAAATTTGCGTGTGGGCCGGTTACTCCATTGATAGCCCATTGCTAATGTGTAATTCTGCAGATTAAAAAACTCGATACGCTTTACATAAGAAACCCCCGTATTAATAAACGATTCTTGCTCTAGTAATCTTTTCCTGTTTAAATATTTAAAAGGTGTGATCAGTCTTGGAAATGTAAAGCTATTAAGGAATCCATAGGTCCTGGAGTAGACAATACTTCCATTGGTTTGATGAGCGCCTACTTCATATTCGGAACCCACATTTATAGCATTCGTCATTTTTACCCCTCGCTTACCTACATTCCTGTCTTGAAGAGATACGTTTGCAGCAACACCCACTAAATTTGCTCCAGGTGTATTGGTACTATTGGTAGAAAAACTTCCTTCAATGCCGGCCTCAAAACCATATTTTTTTGCTGGGGTTAATTCAACGATCATATCAAGCTTGCCTATACTATCTTTTTTGCCTGTCGCCGTATCTTTTAGATCTACGATGGTGATATTATTACTTTGCCAAACATTTGTTTGTGTAAAATTGTTCATCGTTTTGGTGTAGATATCCTGACTGAATACGTTGCCGGGCTTTAAAAGCATTTGCCTGGTGATCAAAGAAGTGCGGAATAATTGTTTATGATAGCGGATAATAAAATGGCTTTTTGTAATTACTTGTGTGTAACTGCTATCGTCTGTAGCATCACCGTTAACGTAATCAGGATAGATGTACACATTACGGATATAATATTTTCTTAGTCGCAAGCTATCTGTAGTTGGGTTTGATCCTACCTGCAATTTAATTGTAGGCTTGTTTCTTTCTTCATTTGCCAGCGCTAAAAGTCGTAGGTTTTCGAATGGATCAGATGTAACCGTTGTTAATGCAGCAATAGAAGTGTCGCCCATTACTTTGATGTCATCGGAAGTAAATTTATAAAACCCATAATTACGATATAACTCTACCAGCCGGCTTTCTTCTCCTAAAACATTTGCTCTGGTGATGGGCTCGCCTCTGCGTAAATAAGTTCTGTTCGCCGATTTAAGCGCCAGGTCTTCCAGCTCCGGTTTTTGAAATAAATAGCTTACGGTATCGATCAATGTTGGCGGACCTGTTACTACAGTGTAGTTAACGGCTACTCTTTTTTGAATTTCTGTTCGCCACGGAAAATGGCGAAAGCTAAGTGTGATCTTTCTTTTAGTAACGGTATCGGCCTTATAAGATGCTGATGAATTATAATAACCAATATGCAACATAGACGCTTTCATATTTCTTGCCGACACACCTGAATAACTACTATCATAGGCAGGAGGATTATTGACAACATGTATGGCGAAAAATATATCGTTAGAGATCACTTTTGAACTATCATCTAACTGATCGAGCAATCGCAGTTTTAATACACCTTTTTCTACGCTGTTAAATTTACCTCCCTTAACTTCGATGGTATTCCTGTAAACAAATGGACGGCCCCGCTGGTGTTTTTTAACAATAGTACAGGAAGACAGCAATACTGTAATAAAAAGCATATTTTTAAAATAGTATAAAAGTCTTTTTCCCGTCATTGGCTTGCTGAAACTATAAATTAAAAGTAGATGTTAAGTAAATCTAAGGTCAAATATATTCAAAGTTTGCACCACAAAAAATTCAGGGATCAGGAAGGAGCATTTATTGCCGAAGGAGGCAAGGTAGTTTTGGAGCTTTTGCAGTCTCAACAATTTGTTTGTACCAACATAATAGGAGAGCAAGAGTGGCTACACGACAATGAAATATTGATCCGGAAACATTTTACAGGAGACATAGAAGTGGTAAAGGATTTTGAGTTACAAAAGGCGTCTGCGCTTAGTACAGCATCCCAGGTATTGGCTGTTTTTACAAAAATGCCGGCAAAGGAAGTCGTTGTTAAAGGCCGGGTAACGCTATTATTGGATACTATTCAGGACCCCGGTAATTTAGGTACGATCATTCGTATAGCAGATTGGTTTGGGATAGCGGCCATAATCTGCTCTGCAGATACGGCAGATCAATACAACCCTAAAGTGGTGCAAAGTACTATGGGAAGCCTGGCAAGAGTGAACCTCGTTTATACAGATCTGGAAAAATGGATAGCCGCCAATAAAACAATTAAAATATACGCAGCAGCGCTGAACGGAAAAAATATTGATACCTTAAAAGGTTTGAAAGAAGGTTTTATTGTGATCGGTAATGAATCGAAAGGCATCAGCGCAGCAGTAATGCAATTGGCGACTGAAAAAATAACGATCCTCAAAACAGGCAGTGCAGAATCTTTAAATGCGGCAGTAGCTACAGGAATTATTTTATCTCATTTATAATAGTTATACGTTTGTGCAGATCTTGTAGGCTACAAAAGCAAAAACAGTAATAACTACTTCTGCTATAAGGAATGCATTGAATGCTCCCCAATTTCCTTTCAGATAAGATACCAAAAGGCCGATCAGATTAAATAACGCGGGCGGAATAATAATTACGCACCAATAAATAAGGCCGTTTTCTTTTGTATAGGCAAAGCTTTTATCACCTTCTCCAAAAAACATAAAAGAAAATATTGCATAACCATAAAAGGCTGCGGTACAATAAACAGTTTCTACCAGTAAGATCTTTACAAGATCAACCAGCATATTTTTTATATTTTGACTATCCATAAATAAATTTTATCTGAATTGAATGGCTTTTACAGGTTTTACTGTTTTAACCAATAATGTTGGAATGATCAAAGTAGCAAAACATATCGCTAAGGTAACGGCATCTACCAATGCAACCTCCCACCATATTACCTGTGCATGCGCAGCGCTCATGTAGTAAGCTTCTTCATCTAATTTAATAAAGCCTGTTTTTTCCTGTAGCCAGCAAATGCCAATACCTAATATTGTTCCCAGGATAATTCCGGCAATGGCAATAACAGTTGTGTTGTATAAAAATATCTGCTGTACATCCCAATCACTCGCACCTACAGCTTTTAAAATACCAGTCATCCTTGTTCTTTCTAAAACGATTATTAATAAACAGGTGATAAGATTTACAACAGCAACAATTATCATGATGCCTACCAATATGTATTTGATCTTATCCTGCAATGCGAGCCAATCGAAAATGTTTGGATAAATTTCTTTGACGGTCCTGCTGTACCAGCCTTGTGGCAGTTGATCATAAATAACCGAATTAACGGTATCGATCTGTTTGTAATCATTCAAAAATATTTCGTAACCGCCTATCTGGTTGCTTTGCCAATTGTTAAGGCGCCTTATCAGGCTGATATCGCACAAAGCAAAATTTTTATCATATTCATCGATCGATGTTTTGTAAATGCCGCATATCCTTAAACGCCTGGCAGATTTACTTCCATCTTCTCTTAAAAAAAGCACATCAGTACTGTCATTTACATCAACACCCAATTGCCTGGCGGTGTAGGCAGAGACAACCATATCCTTACTGTACATACTATCTTTAAACACGGGCCATGTGCCTTGTCGTAAAAAAGGTTGTAATCTTGAAAAATTAAAACTGCTATCGATGCCTTTTAATAACACACTCTCGATTTCCGTATGGTATTTTATGATGGCAGATTTAGTAGCATACCGCTCAACAGTTTTTACCTGTGGCAGGCTGCGTAAGTAAGTTTCGATGGTATCGTTGGTAGAGATGGGGGACTCTTCGGCGATATTTGCCCTGTCGTCCATGTTTTGCTGTACCCGGATATGCCCCCAAAAGCTAAATACTTTATTACTGATCACCTGTTGAAACCCGTTCACGAAACTCAGGGAAATGATCATAATAGCTACGCTGATGGCGGTTGCACCAACGGCTAACCGTATGATGAACCGTGAAAACGTTCGCTCACTGTTAAGCGCTATTCTTTTAGCTATAAAGGCAGAAATATTCAAGCAGCATAAATTTGTTATCTTTCAAAAGTAAATATTTTAATTACTATATGAATCTTTTTAAATATTTAGTAGGCACGATCTTTTTATCCATATCAGCAGTTACTGTTGTTTTTGCTCAGGATAATATCTATTACAATAATATCCGTACCGTAAGATTTCATCCACCAGGCCAGCAAATGGGGATGCCTGTGTATAACCTTAATAGTTCAGGGCAGCTCAGTCTTAGTTTTGATGATATGGATGCTGATGTAAAAAATTATTATTACACTTACCAACTCTGCGATGTTAATTGGCAGCCGGTACCAGATATAAGCCAGTTTGATTACCTCACAGGATTTACGCAGTCGCAGATCACTACTTACAATTATTCTTATTTAACAACGACCAGTTACACGCATTACCAGATATCACTCCCCGAAGCAAGTATGTTGCCAACCCGATCAGGAAATTTTTTGTTAAAAGTTTACCTGGATGGTGATACATCAAAGTTGGTATTTACAAGGCGTATGCTGGTATTAGATTCTAAAACAACAACATCTCCAACGATCATGCAGCCGTTTGGTGCACAGTTTAAAACTGGTCAGCGTTTAAAATTTACTGTTAATATCGGTTCTATCAATTCATTTAATACAAGCCAGGAAATAAAAGTAGTAGTGTTACAGAATTATCGTTGGGATGATGCCATGAGTGGTATTCCTCCAACTTTTATAAGGGGCAATAACCTGGAATATAACTCCGATGATATTTTTGTTTTTCCCGGTGGGAGAGAATGGCGCTGGCTGGATATGAGAAGCTTTAGTTTACACAGCGACCGCGTTAAGAGTGTGAACTATAAAAAAAATGGCAATACAGATGTTTACCTGGTGAAAGATGGTGACAGGTCTAATCAACCATATGTTTATTACAGTGATTACAACGGTTTGTACATTGTATCAACACTTGACAATACGAGTGTGGGCACACAGGCAGATTATGCCACTGTTCATTTTAGCTATGCAACACCAAATCTTCAGCCTTATCCCGATCAGGATATTTATTTATATGGGCAATTGACCAATTACAGGTTTACTGATTCTACTAAACTGGTATATAATCCTGATAAAAATGAATACGAGATCAACAAATTACTAAAGCAGGGATATTATAACTACAACTATGTATTGGTAGATAAAAAAGATCCCACAAAAAAAACGGATGTTGATGGCAATTTTTTTGAAACGGAAAATGAGTATACCATATTGGTATATTATAAATCATTTACAGATCGTACAGATCAGTTGATCGGGTGCACAGAATTTGATTCAAGAAATGTGCAGAACTCCATTGGTAATTAGCTTTTTTTCGGGAATACTTTCTAAGTTTTTTAAAACTAAAAATTTTCTTTGTATCTTTGCAGCGGCAAGTCTTATACGGCCAGCTCCTGTTGAACTCCCCCAGGACCGGAAGGTAGCAAGGGTAGATGGTTGAGCGGTGCGATGTAAGTAACTTGCCATTTTTATTTAATATTGGCGATTTAATATATAATATTGTAGACAGTTTGCTATTTTGCAAACTGTTTTACATTTCGGGATATTTATATTCAATTTATACTATCAATACCATGAATCCTACCCAATTAGAGAGCCGTTTACGTGCTTTTGCCTACAGAATAGTAAATGTTTGTGATGCGTTACCTAAAAAGAAAATTTCCAAAGTAATAGAAGATCAATTATTAAGATCATCATTTTCTGCTGCAGCAAACTATAGAGCCGCATGTAAAGGAATAAGCAAAAAATCGTTTGTTGCTAAATTGAGCATTGCATTTGAGGAAGCAGATGAATCCTTATTTTGGACTGAAGTAATTAAGGAACTAAAGTTATTGCCAGACGAAAAATTATCGTCAATTATTAAAGAAGCTTCAGAATTAGCAAGTATCTTAGCAGCTGCAAGGAAAACATCACAAGCAAGTCTTAAATAATTAACATTGTTATGCTATATTGGCATTAAGAATTACTTTGAGCATGCTTTTTGCTCTTAAAAAATATTAAATATTCAATCTTAAATATTACATAATGAAGTTTTTTATAGACACAGCCAACCTGGCTCAAATTAAAGAAGCCCAAGATCTTGGGATATTAGATGGTGTTACAACCAACCCAACTTTAATGGCCAAAGAAGGAATTAAAGGGAAAGAAGCGGTAGAGCAACATTACAAAACAATTTGCGAGATAGTTCCTAACGGAGATATCAGCGCGGAAGTTGTTTCTGTTGATTTTGATAATATTATTAAAGAAGGTAAAGTGCTGGCGGCTTTGCATAAAAATATTATTGTAAAAGTACCAATGATCAAGGATGGCGTAAAAGCGATCAAATGGTTTACGGATCATGGTATTGCAACAAACTGCACATTGGTGTTTTCTGCAGGACAAGCGATCCTTGCTGCAAAAGCAGGTGCAAAATATGTATCGCCATTTATTGGCCGTATTGATGATAGCGGTTGGGATGGAATGGAACTGATCCATCAGATCCGCCAGATCTATGATATTCAAGGATTTAAAAGTGAAATATTAGCAGCGTCTATTCGCTATCCAAATCATATTATTAAGTGTGCAGAAGCGGGTGCCGACGTTTGTACATGCCCGTTAGATTCTATCTTAGGGTTATTAAAACATCCTTTAACTGATATCGGGTTAGCTAAATTTTTAGAAGACGCAAAGAAATTTGCGTAGAAAATTTTTGTCTTAACCGTTGATTGAAGTTGATTCGATTGATTTAGTTGATTTTTATATCAGCGGGATCACAATAATCAACTTCAATCAACGGTTCAGACATTTTTAATTCGATATCCCAACCCGCTGCTTACTATATTCATTTACTTTAAGTTCATTGATCATGAATAAGGCAACATCCCCCGAGTATATATTATTATTATTTACAGCAGGAAGATAAGTAGCAGTAGTAGTAAAGAGCCCTGTCGCACTTTTATCAATGATCTCCGGACAACAAACTAATGTCCAATTCAATTCTGAAGCTTTTAATGAGTCAAATGCTTTAAAGTGTTCTTCACTAACGGGGAATTGTGCCGGCGGAAATTCTTTATCATGAAATAAATAAGTATCATCAGGTGCATTTAGAATACCGAAACCACTCACAGCGATAATACGTTTTATACTTGCTTTCTCCATTTGTTTAATGATATTTTTCATCCCCAATGAGCGTGATCTATCAGTGCCGTCTGTTCCTCCATCTAGAGAAGATAATATAGCATCGCTTCCTTTAATGGCTTTGTATACTTCACCTTCATCGAACAATGCGCCGTGGATCAATTCAAGGTTATCATCTTTTTGGAAATCTTCTGTAAATACATTTCTGCCGAAGGCTTTTACTTTATAGCCTTTAAACAAAGCTTGTTGCACCAGTTGTTTGCCAACTGATCCTGTAGGGCCAAATATGGTGAGTTGCATACTATAAATTTGAGAGTAAGGTACACTATTTATTTTCTTAAAACATCCGCAAACTCATCACCCTTTTTATCAAATACAGCTTTGGCAAAAGGGCATAATGGGAATATTTTAAACCCGTTTGTTCTTGCATAATCAACACCTGCATGTACCAGTTGATAGCCCACATTTTTGCCTTTTAGTACATCATCTACCTCCGTATGTTGAATGATCAGCAGGTCTTGATTAGCTATGGTATAGGTCATTTCGGCAAGGTTTTTATTGCCATCTATTATAAAAAATAAACCCTTACCGTCTTCTTTTTCTTCATGTTGTATCTGCATTTGCGCGTTTTTTGTTGAATTTACTAAAATAATTTTTTTATTAATTAAAACTGCCACATATTTGCATCAACAAATGAAAAATAAATATACAAATAACAATAGTTGGTGGTGGCAAGCAATTTTCTAATTGTGTCGCTTAACTATTGGTATGTATTAACATAAATACTTCATAAGCCCCGACACAATTGTGTTGGGGCTTTTTCTTTTTGAGACAAAAAATTACAATGAAAAAAATAACAATAACAACCACATCAAAAAAGATCCTGGCAGATGTGTACACGCCGGTAGGAATTTACCTACGGTTAAGAGATAGGTTCAGGGATACGATCTTGTTAGAGAGTACGGATTTTCATGCAGGCGAAAATAGTTACACTTTTATTGCTATTAATGCGATCGCGGGTATTGAGATCAGCAGTACTTCTGTAATGGAATTCAAATTACCGAATGAAACGCCTGAAAAAATAACGATCGCTGATCCGGCAGAAGTACCACAACAGCTTTGGAATTTTATGCAGCATTTCGATATCACCAAAGCTGCAACAAAACCTGTTACCACAGCACAAGGGTTATTCGGTTATACAACTTATGATGCCGTACAATTTTTTGATACGATCCATTTAGATAATCCGCAAGGAGCGGGGCAGGCAACGCAGATTCCTTTGATGCGCTACAGATTGTACCAATATGTTATCGCTATCAATCATTTTAAAGATGAGCTATACATTTGCGAGAACAAGATCGAAGGCATTAAAAGCGAAGTAGAACTGGTAGAGAGTTTGATCAAGAGCAAAGATGTACCAACCTTTCCTTTTAAAACTAAAGGGCAGGAAACATCTAACCTCACCAACGAAGAATATGTTGATATCGTTAAAAAAGGAATTAACAGCTGCTTAAGAGGGGATGTTTTTCAAATTGTATTGAGCAGAAGATTTCAACAATCTTTTACGGGAGATGAATTTAATGTGTACAGGGCTTTGAGAAGCATCAACCCTAGTCCGTATTTATTTTATTTTGATTATGGCGATTATAAATTGCTTGGATCTTCACCGGAAAGCCAGGTTATCATACAAAATGGAAAAGCCATTGTGCATCCGATCGCCGGAACTTTTAAAAGAACGGGCGATGATGAACAGGATAAGGAGCTTGCCGTAAAACTGCAACAGGATCCAAAAGAAAATGCAGAACATGTGATGTTGGTAGACCTTGCAAGAAATGACCTGAGCAGGATGTGTACAGAAGTAGAAGTAACACAATACAAAAAGATCAATTATTACTCGCATGTAATTCATATGGTGAGTGAAGTAGTGGGTAAAGTGCCGGCGGAAACCAATCCATTTAAATTATTAGCAGTAAGTTTTCCTGCCGGTACATTAAGTGGCGCGCCAAAATTTAAAGCGATGCAGCTGATAGATAATTATGAGCCTACTGCAAGAAGCTATTATGGAGGTGCTATAGGCTTTATCGGGTTTGATGGCAGCTGTAATCATGCCATTATGATCAGGACTTTTTTAAGTAAGGATAATACTTTGACATCACAAGCGGGCGCCGGGATTACTATAGCAAGCAAACCAGAAAGTGAGCTGCAGGAAGTAAACAATAAATTAAACGCATTAAAACAAGCTATTGAGTTAGCACAAAATATTTAGGATGAAAATTTTAGTATTCGACAACTACGATTCTTTTACATACAACCTGGTTCATTTAGTAGAAAAAATAACGCACCAAAAAGTTGATGTGTATCGCAATGATCAGATCCCTTTGGAAAATGTAAAAGCATACGATAAAATAATTTTATCGCCGGGGCCGGGTGTGCCAGGCGAAGCAGGCTTATTATTGCCATTGATAAAAGAATATGCACCTACAAAATCTATACTGGGCGTATGTTTGGGCCATCAGGCAATTGGAGAGGCTTTTGGCGGTAAGCTAACCAACTTAAGCTCAGTATACCACGGTGTGGCAACGCCAATAAAGATCATCAATCAAAACTCACAGGTCTTACATGGTTTGGGAGATGAGGTGGAAGTAGGAAGATACCATAGCTGGATCATTGCCAACGAAGGTTTTCCTGCAGAGCTGGAAATAACTGCAACAGACGATAACGGTTATGTAATGGCTTTGCAACATAAAAAATATGATGTGCAGGGCGTACAATTTCATCCGGAAAGCGTGTTAACGCCAAAGGGTGAACAGATGTTGAGGAATTGGCTGGGTAAATGATCCAAACCATTGATTAATGAAACACAATGGTTCACTAGTATAATTAACAAGAGCGAAATAATATTTTGATCTGAAATCAAGTACATCAGATTAATCACAAGAATCAAAGGTTCAGACAAATAATGAAAAAGATATTAAACTGTTTATTCGAACATAAAAACCTTTCGAGAGAACAGGCTAAAGAAGTATTGCTCAATATTTCTAAAAGCATGTATAGCGAAAGTGAAATAGCTGCCTTTATAACGGTGTACCTTATGCGTAGTATCACCATCGAAGAGCTGCAAGGTTTTAGAGATGCGTTAATGGAGCTTTGCGTATCGGTTAATTTGAATGGCTATGATGTAATGGATATTGTAGGAACTGGTGGCGATGGAAAAGATACTTTCAATATTTCAACGCTCAGCTGCTTTATTGTGGCGGGTACCGGAAACAAAGTTGCCAAACATGGTAATTATGGTGCATCTTCTATCAGCGGTTCATCTAATGTGATGGAGCAGATCGGATATAAATTTAAAAATGATGTTTCGATCCTCAAAAAAGAGATCGAAACGGCTAATATTTGTTTTTTGCATGCGCCTTTATTTCATCCTGCTTTAAAAGTGGTTGGTCCGGTTAGGAAAAGTCTGGGAATAAGAACATTCTTTAATATGTTAGGCCCCATGGTCAATCCGGCTTCGCCGAAATACCAATTAGTAGGTGTCTACAGCCTGGAAATGGCCAGGATATACAATTACCTGCTACAACAAAATGCGGAAGCGTTCACGATTATCCATAGTCTGGATGGTTACGATGAAATATCTTTGACCGGCGATACCAAGATAATTACACAGGCCGGAGAAAAAATAATGACTGCCGAACAATTAGGTAAAAGAATGGTAAAAGCGATTGACATACAAGGTGGTGATACCGTTGAAGCTTCTGCAAAAATATTCATGGATATTTTGAAAGGAAAAGGGACCTGGTCGCAAAATGCAGTAGTATTGGCAAACTCAGCTATGGCATTGCAATGTACAGGTAAATATGCAACGTATGAAGAGTGTTATCAGTTAGCAGTAGAAAGTTTAGAAGGTGGTAAAGCTTATGAGGCATTGCAAAAATTGATACCCCCAACCCCCTAAAGGGGGCTTTGGCGAAGTATTACTTGAGGCGCGCACAAAACTAGTTGAGCTATTATAAAAGAATTATAAATAATAAAAAAACAAAAAGCCCCCTTTAGGGGGTTGGGGGTATGAATATTTTAGATACAATAATAGAACAGAAAAAGATCGAAGTTGCTGAAAGGAAAGTCACATCTCCTGTTGAGCATCTTAAGGAAAGCGCTTTCTTTTCTCGTCCCATTTATTCATTAAAAGAATTTTTATTAGATGAAACGAAGACTGGCATCATTGCCGAGTTCAAAAGAAGATCTCCTTCCAAAGGAATAATTAATGATAAGGCAGACGTGGAAGAAGTAACGAGAGCATACACACAATTTGGCGCCAGCTGCCTGTCTGTTTTAACTGATGAGCATTTTTTTGGCGGACATACAAATGACCTTAAAAGAGCAAGGGTAAACCATATCCCTATTTTAAGAAAAGACTTTATAATCGATGAATATCAAATAGTTGAAGCGAGGGCAATGGGCGCTGATGTTATATTATTGATAGCGGCTTGTTTAACACCCGAACGTGTTAAAGAATTAGCGACCTTTGCAAAAAAAATACAGCTTGAGGTTTTGTTAGAAATCCACAATGAAGAAGAGTTGCAGCATATTTGTGCTGAAACGGAAATTGTGGGCGTTAACAACAGGAATCTAAAAACATTTACAGTAGATATTAATCGTTCAATTGAATTGAGTAAAAAAATTCCTGCGGATAAGATCAAAGTTGCAGAAAGCGGAATTCATGATATTGCCACAATTCTAATTTTTAAGAAGGCAGGCTTTAAAGGATTTTTGATCGGAGAAAATTTCATGAAACAGGCAGATCCAATGATCGCATTTGCTGATTTTGCCAATCAATTAAAACTATCAGTTCAATGAGATTAAAAGTTTGTGGTATTACGCAGGAAGAGCAAATGACACAGCTGGCTGACGCGGGAGCAACTTTTGGCGGGTTTATTTTTTATCCAAAGTCTCCGCGCTATGCGCTACGTACCATGACGACTAATCAGATCAAAAAAGAAAATAACATCAATAAAGTAGGTGTATTTGTAAATGCTACAGTAGAAGAAGTTTTACAAATGGTTGACGAATGCCGGCTGCACATTGTACAATTGCACGGGGATGAAACACCAAAATATTGCGAAAAGATCGCTGATTATATTTCCGTAGTGAAAGCTTTTCGCGTAAGTGAAACAGATAATATTGGCTGGAGGATACAGGAATACATGAACGTATGCGATATGTTCATGTTCGATACGGAAGGCGTAGGGTATGGAGGCACAGGTAAAAAATTCAATTGGGATATGCTCAATAATACGGAGGTGGGTAAACCTTATTTTTTAAGCGGTGGCGTAGAGCCAACTGATGCCGAAAAATTAAAGCTGTTTGAAGAAAAACCCGAAGCAAAAGCTTTGTTTGCTGTTGATATCAACAGTAAATTTGAAATAGCGCCGGGCATTAAGGATATGGAACTCATTAAAAAATTTGCACAAGAAATAAAATAACAAATATGAATATCAAAGTATGTGGCATTACACAAATGAAACAATTGCAACAATTAGATGGATTGAATATTGATTTTGCAGGATTTATTTTTCATAAAGATTCTCCGCGCTACGTAGGAGATAAAATTTCTAAAGATGAGTTACAGTCTGCCGATTTTGATGTAAAGAAAATAGGCGTGTTTGTAAACGCTACTTACGACGAAATAATGGAGACAGTGGAAGATTATGGATTGGATATTGTGCAGTTGCATGGAGACGAAACACCTGAATTGTGCGAGCAGCTCTTAGAAGATGTTGAAGTGATAAAAGCTTTCAGCATTGGGAACGACGATGAGTTATCTATCGATGAAATGATCGCTGATTACGATGAAGTATGCGATTATTATTTATTTGATACAAAAGTAAATGGCGCAACCGGCGGCACAGGCGAAAAATTTGACTGGAAAAAGATCGCTAAAAGCAAAATAGAAAAACCATTTTTTTTAAGCGGAGGTATCAGTGTTGATGATATCGCAAAAATAAAAGCATTTAAACATCCTGATTATTTCGGCATTGATGTGAACAGTAAATTCGAAAAAAGCCCTGGTGTAAAAGATATGGCCTTATTGCTACAATTAAAGCAAGGGTTGAAAAACGCCAAGTAAAAAATATGATCCTCGTAAGAACAGCTACCATACATGATCTGCCCGCAATGACCGTTATTTATAATGATATTATAACTAACACAACAGCGGTATACGATTATGAGCCTCATACGATGGAGATGCGTGAAAAATGGTTTGCTGCAAAACAAGAACAAGGTTTCCCTATATATGTTGCGGAAGAGAATAAAGTGATCGTAGGGTTTAGTTCTTTCGGAACATTCAGGGCATGGGCCGGCTTTAAGAACACCGTAGAGAATTCAATTTATATAGCTGCAGAACACAGGGGCAAAGGAATAGGGAAATTATTGTTGCCTCCATTAATTGAAGCGGCTAAAGAATTAAAACTACATGCCATCGTTGCGGGTATCGATGCAACAAATGATATCAGCATAGCACTGCATAAAAAATTCGGCTTTACAGAAGTGGCGCATTTTAAAGAAGTGGGTTACAAATTTGATCGATGGCTTGATCTGGTGTTTTTAGAATTGATTGTGTAATGTTGTGTTTTGTCATTCAGAGCGAAGCGAAGAATCTAATTCATAAATTATATGGATCGTTACTATTACGTTTATATCCTTACTAATATTCATCGTCAGGTTTTGTACATAGGTGTTACTAACGATGTTAGGAGAAGAATATTTGAACATGAAGAAGATTCAAAAGGAGTAAAGAAAACATTTGCCGGGAAAAATAATTGTGTTCATTTACTTTATTGGGAAAGTCATGAATATATAAATAATGCTATAGCAAGGGAGACTGAGCTTAAGGGCTGGAGCAGAGAAAAGAAGTATAACCTGGTTAAAACAATGAATTCCGAGTTAAAATTCTTAAACAAAGAATTATAATTTCTTGTCATTCAGAGCGAAGCGAAGAATCTAATCCATGCATAACAGAATGGTTACTTAAAGATAAGATTCTTCGCTTCGCTCTGAATGACAAAACACAACGATGCTTAATTAATAACAAAAAGATGACAACAAAAGAAAATATATTCTCTGTAGATGCGCATGGTTATTACGGAGATTTTGGCGGCGCATTTATTCCGGAAATGTTATATCCGAATGTGAAGCAATTGCAGGATGAGTATTTGAAGATAATGTATGATGATGCTTTTCAAAAAGAATTTCAATATTTATTGAGGGATTATGTTGGCCGCCCTTCACCCTTATTTTTAGCGGAAAGATTGAGTAAAAAATACGGCACATCTATTTACTTAAAACGCGAAGACCTTAACCATACGGGTGCACATAAGATCAATAATACCATCGGACAAATTTTATTGGCAATACGTTTGGGTAAGACAAGGATCATTGCTGAAACAGGCGCCGGTCAGCATGGCGTAGCAACAGCTACTGTTTGCGCGTTAAAAGGTTTGCAATGTATTGTGTACATGGGTGAAAAAGATATTGAGCGCCAGGCACCGAATGTAGCAAGAATGAAAATGTTAGGTGCAACGGTAATACCGGCAAAAAGCGGTAGCAAAACTTTAAAAGATGCAACGAATGAAGCAATAAGAGACTGGATAAATAATCCGGTTGATACGCATTATATAATCGGCAGCGTTGTAGGCCCGCATCCTTACCCGGATATGGTAGCGCGTTTTCAAAGCGTTATCAGCGAGGAAATAAGAAAACAGTTATTAGAAAAAACAGGAAGCGAATTACCAACGCATGTAGTAGCCTGTGTAGGCGGCGGCAGTAATGCAGCGGGTTCTTTTTATCATTTCTTAGATGACCTTTCTGTAAAATTAGTTGCAGTCGAAGCAGCAGGACATGGTGTGCATAGCGGTTTAAGTGCCGCAACAACTCAGTTAGGAACGCCGGGTATTTTACATGGCAGCAAAAGTTATGTAATGCAAACCGAAGACGGACAGGTAATAGAGCCACACAGTATTTCTGCAGGATTGGATTATCCGGGCATTGGTCCATTGCATGCCCATTTATACAAAAGCGGTCGTGGTATTTTTATGAGCGCAACAGATGATCAATCTTTGGAAGCAGCATTTGAATTAGCAACTTTAGAAGGGATCATTCCTGCACTGGAATCGGCGCATGCATTGTACGCGTTGAACGAGATCAAATTTAAAAAAGAGGATGTAGTAGTAGTCTGCTTAAGTGGAAGAGGTGATAAGGATATGGCAACATATATGAATGCTATGAACAAAGGGATCTAACAAAATCTCCAAAAAACAAAATCCAAAAAAACAAAAAATATGAAAGCTATTAAAACAGTTACATTAAATTATAAAAGCAACAAAGTCCCCTTCAGGGGGTTGGGGGTTTTACTTTTAATATTATTCGCTTCCTGCAAAGGCGGCGAATATATCAACCACGACCTAAAAGCAGAGAGGATCGGTGATTGCTCTGCAACAGTAACGGCTTGCACCATGACAGAAAATACTTTTGGTGAACATTACGAATTTAACCGTTGTTTAGTGGAAGGCTTTAATACAGATGATTATCTGATAGAAAGAAAAGGCGATACACTTGTCTTGACTTTCCCCAAAGAAAGAAACGACGGGCCAAAGGCCTTGTATAAATTGGATCTTGATATCCACGCCAGTCCAAAATATAATTTTATAAAATTAGGAAAAGAGGTCTTACAGATCAGGCCGGTAAATTAGAACGATGAGTAAAATACAAACGCTTTTCAAAAATAAAAGCAACAAAGTGCTGAATGTATATTGTACTGCAGGTTATCCTGAATTGGCAAGCACGGTTCCGGTGATGAAAGCATTGCAACAAAACGGGGCTGACCTGATCGAGATTGGAATGCCTTACAGCGATCCTTTAGCAGATGGAGAAGTGATACAAGAAAGCGGCAGCAAGGCTTTAAGCAATGGTATGACGATTGAAATTCTATTCACTCAGCTTAAACAACTTCGCTCAGATAACCCCCCTTCAGGGGATGGGGGCATTACTGTGCCCATTATTTTAATGGGTTATATGAACCCGGTGATGCAATACGGATTTGAAAAATTTTGCGCTAAAGCAGCAGAAGTAGGCATAAGCGGATTGATATTACCCGATCTGCCGATCTATGAATTTGAAACGCAATACGGCGCTATCATAAAAAAATACGGATTAGATTTTATCTTTTTAGTAACACCCGAAACAAGCGAAGAAAGAATAAGGAAGATCGATGCATTAACAACAGGATTTATTTATGCCGTGTCGTCTTCCTCAACAACAGGCAATAATAAAGTCATTGCCGATCAGGAACCTTATTTCAAAAAACTGCAATCGATGAAACTGACCAACCCTATATTGGTTGGTTTTGGTATAAAAGATAAAGCTACTTTCAGCGCAGCTTGTAAGTACACCAATGGCGCTATCATCGGAAGCGCCTATATAAAGGCGCTTGCCAACACGAGTAATATTGATACAACTACTAAAGAATTCTTAAATACTGTTTTAAACTAATGCATCTGCAAAAAACCGGTTAAATTGCAGGCTCAATATTTTGCTATGAAACATATCCTTCTTTTAGCGTTCTTATTGCCTACTGTAATTTTTGCGCAGGTTGCGGCAAAACCTAAGCCAACAGCGTCCGTTGGATTTTCTATCAGCGGAACGGTAACAGGTTACGCCGATGGCATTACGGTAACTTTATTGAACGGACAAACAGGCGCTCAATTAGATCAAACAGTATTAGCCAAAGGAAAATTCGCTTTCAAAGGAAAAATGGATGAGCCTGATTTCAGGATATTATTATTCAATGGCCAGCCACCTTTCATCACGCTTTTTTTAGACAATAGCAATATAAAAGTTAGCGGAGATAAAGCAACGATCGATCATGCTATTGTTACGGGTTCACCCTCGAATAAAAGCTTTAACGAATACAATAATCAAATAGCGCCTTATCAATATCTTTTTGCAGATGATGCGCCTTATGATTCTATAGCCATACAAAAAGCGGCAGATATCAGCGAGAACTTTGCAAAAAAATATCCTTCATCGAATGTGGCAGCATTAGCTGTTATTCGTTTTAGCCAGCTCACGGAAGATTATAAAACAACGGAAGAATTATACGATGGGTTAAACGCATCTGTAAAAGCATCTAACTTAGGAAAATATATTGCACAACAGATCAACGATGCAAAAAGAACGCCTATCGGCAGCCTGGTGCCGGATTTCACGCAAACGGATACAGCAGGTGTTCCGGTAACATTGTCTTCTTTACGCGGTAAATATGTATTGGTTGATTTTTGGGCAAGCTGGTGCCGTCCTTGCAGGGCAGAAAATCCCAATGTTGTAGCTGCTTACGCTAAATTCAAAGATAAAAATTTCACCGTGCTAAGCGTATCATTGGATCAGGCAAAACCAGCCTGGCTTGACGCTATTAAAATGGACGGTTTAACCTGGACAAATGTCAGCGATCTGCGTGGCTGGAGCAATGCGGTTGCAGCGCAATTTGGTATAGTTAATATCCCTCAAAATATTTTAGTGGCACCTGACGGAACATTGGCAGGTAAAAATTTACGTGGCCCTAAGTTGAATAGAAAGTTAAGTAAGCTGTTGAGATAGAGGGATAGGTTAAAAAGTAAAAAGTCAAAATCTATAACTAGATTGCCGGTTGCAAATTATTTTGTTACCGGCATTTGTATTTTAATTTAACTTCAGTGGCGTCGCACGTTTCAGTTACATATCTTTATTCAGCTTTTATTGTAGCGAAGGATATTGAGATTTTTAGTTTGCTACTGTATTAAAGGGATTAAAATATATTCTATCGAATCCACTTTATTGTATAATACAATTTTATCAGCTTCTTTTTTAATGGCAAATTCTCTTTCATTTGTTGTCATATAATCTTTCGTCACATCAAAAAGAACAATATTATATAAATTTTCATTGTTCACTTTTGTTTGGTCTATATCAGCAAACTCATAGGTTGTCACATATTTTCTGGTGCTGGTTAAAAAATGAGTTGCGGTTATAAGAACGAGTTGCGTATCTATATTTGCATTGTCTTTAACATGAATTAATTGCCAGTTTTTAATACCGTTCCAGAAATAATTTTCTAAATAAGCTTGCACACCTTCCCACGGATAGCTGCTGACCTTAATGTAAGTAGCAGTATCAGTCAGGTATTGAATTTGAATAGTTGTATCATTCAATAATTGTAAGCTATAGGATGCCTTGGATGTTTTTCTTGTATACTTATTAGTTGACTTATTAAAAAACAACTGCTGTTTTGTAGACTTCTGTTCAAACCGATATTCAAAGTGTATGAAATTAAGCGTATCAATATAAATCAATCTGGCCCTGGCATATTTGGTTAATCCAACTGAATCATGTGTGCGCAATGCGTTTAAATAATTTACATTCATCCATGATCCACCGATCAAAGTAGGATCTCGTTTTTTTTGTGAGAAAGAAGTGCCGGAAACCAGCATACATAAAAGGATCAAAATTACTCTAGGATTCATATTGGGATTTTGAAAAAAATGAGCGTTAAAACTGCAATTGTCTTTTATACAATTGTACCGTATTCTCTAATCCTAAATACAGCGCATCACATATCAATGCATGTCCGATAGATACTTCTAATAATCCGGGAATATTTTTAGCGAAGTATTGTAAGTTCTGCAAGTCAAGATCATGGCCTGCATTAATTCCCAACCCTAATTCATTTGCTTTTTTTGCAGCAGCGATATATGGCTTGATGGCCGCTTCTCTGTTGCTTGCATATTGTTTTGCATAACCTTCGGTATACAATTCAATTCTATCAGTGCCTGTTGCAGCGGCGCCTTCTACCATTTCAACAACAGGGTCAACAAATATCGACACTCGGATATTCGCTTTTTTAAATATAGCGATCATCTCTTTCAAGTATGCCGCATGTTTAATAGTATCCCAGCCATGGTTCGATGTTATTTGTCCTAATGCATCGGGCACTAATGTTACCTGTGCAGGTTTGTTCGCTAATACCAGGTCAACAAATTTTTGTTCGGTGCAATTGCCTTCAATATTTAATTCGGTGCTGATCACTTTTTTCAATTCAAAGACATCTGCGTAGCGGATATGCCTTTCATCAGGCCTTGGGTGCACAGTAATTCCCTGCGATCCAAAACGTTCAATATCTAAAGCAGTTTTTACAAGATCCGGATTATTGCCACCCCTGCTATTACGCAGCGTAGCTATTTTATTTACATTGACTGATAATTTAGTCATTCCAATTTTTATTTAAAAGTAGCATTTTTATAGCTATTTATTATTCAGCATTATACTGGAAGAATTCTTAATTACTAATTATTAATTCTTAATTATGAACTACATTAGTATAAAAAATAATCATCCCAAAACAATACTCCATAATCATTCTGCGCGAAAGGCAACTATTGTTGCGCGTGTTAACGCTTTGGGTAGTGGTTAACGATAATGACCTGTATGAGTTAAAAGAACAAAGGCCACTGATCATCCCTGCAGATAAATTACCTATAAGAATCTATGTAAAGAACGGCTTCCATTTATCAAAACCTTTTGTGATCAGCCAGCCATTAACAGAAAATTTTTTTATAGATATCGGCTGCGAAGCAGATAATGAAAGGCTATGGGGAAGTATATTGACCAGCTCATTGCTTTTTGTAGTATTTATAGCTACTCACTTACAGCTGTTTATCATAATGGCCAACCTGCCGCTTTTTTACATCATATATAAATTCTTTTTTAACCCTAAAGAATTTATCACCATCGAAAAGCTGGTCAGGAAGAAAAAAACACCTGAAAATAAAAAAAGAAACCAACGTTATCAGTTTCCCTGATCAATGTTTTATAAAATTAATATTCCGTTTGATACCCTGCCATTTGCTACGCTTCAATGGAGAAGACTTGAAAATATGTTTGAAGGATTCTTCCGTAAGGTCCTCCCAATCATTCGTAGAAAAATTCAATATCTCGGGGATCGGTTTAAAATTAATTTCATTCGTGGGTTTTGCAAACCTGTTCCACGGACAAACATCCTGACAAATATCACAGCCAAACATCCAGTCGTTAAATTTATCCTTCATTGCACCGGGTATCAATGCCTCTTTTAATTCGATGGTGAAGTAGGAGATACACTTACTGCCATCGATCACTTTATCAGGTAATATCGCATCAGTAGGACAAGCATCAATACATTTTGTACAAGAGCCACAATAATCTTTCACATAAGGCTGATCATATTCCAATTCAAGATCAACGATCAGCGTAGCAATAAAAAAGAAAGAACCTGCTTGTTTATGAATGAGGTTACCGTTTTTTCCTACCCATCCCAATCCGCTGCGCTTGGCCCAGGATCTTTCTAAAACAGGGGCACTGTCTATAAACCCCCGGCCTTCTACTTCACCGATAGTTGTTTTAATGTGTTGTAATAAGCTGCGTAATTTTTCTCTGATCACTTCATGGTAATCATCACCGTAGGCATATTTAGCAATTTTAGGGATCTCGTTATTTTGTTGTTCGGCTGGAAAATAATTCAGTAATAAAGTAATAACTGACTTTGCGCCCGGCACTAATTTGGTAGGATCAATGCGCATGTCGAAATGATTTTCCATATACTGCATGGTGCCGTGCATGCCTTTATTTAACCAGTTTTCCAATCGCCTCGCATCTTCGGTTAATTGTACGGCTTTTGCAATGCCGCAAAAATTAAAGCCTAAAGTGGTGGCGTAATTTTTAATAATATTGGTTTGATCGGCAGTGTTCATTTACACATTAAAATTACTTAAGAAGCAGGATTGTACGTGAATATTTTTAAACGGGTACTTAATTTCAAAAGAATTTGGTATTTTGTATTCTAATTATCCCAAACTCTAGTCCAATGATGTATAAATCTGTATCTATTTTAGTTGGCATACTTATGTGTGTTGTAACAGTATCCGCCCAGGACAAATGCCCGGTAAAATTTGGCCACGTAACTCCCGAAGATTTTGATATTTCTAAATATAAAGTTGATAGTAATGCCAATGGAGTGATCATTGCTGATTATGGAACCAGTTCATATACATATAATTTTGGTGGATTTTCTATCGAATATACCCGTCAAAGGAGAGTCAAAATCATTAATAAAAATGGATTTGATCTGGCAACTGTCGAGATTCAATTGTATAATGAGGTAGAAAATCTGTTAAGTGTAAAAGCAACTACCTATAATTTAGAAAATGGCAAAGTTGTTGAAACAAAACTTCCTTCAGATGCAATATTCGACACTAAAGAAGATGATAACCATACCGTAAAAAAATTCACACTTCCCGCTATTAAAGAAGGGACAATTATAGAGTATTCCTATACAGTTAAATCACTTTCGGCATTATACTTACGACCATGGATATTCCAGACATCTTATCCTACTGTGTGGAGTGAATATGAAGCGCATATCCCGGATTTTATTCAATACGTATTCCTTTCTCAGGGTTATGAACCCTACTATAAAAATGTAGAATCTTCACATGCAGATATATTGATCAGGGGTACAGATAATGATTATGATTGGTGCATGCGTAATGTACCTGCTATTAAAGAAGAGAAGTTTACGACTACTATTAATAATTATGTGGCAAAGATTGAATTTCAGCTATCAAGCCTGCGAATTCCTAATCAGATTGAGCGTGATTATATGGATAGCTGGCAAAAGGTAACTGATGATCTATTAAAAGATCAATATTTTGGCGGTGACCTCAATAAAAATAATGGCTGGCTTCATGATGATATAAAATCAGTAACACAGGGAGCTATAAGTGATGATGATAAAGCAAGGCTCATTTATTATTATGTAAAAAATAATATCAAATGCACTGATCAAAATGGCATCGTGTTAACAAAATCAATTAAACAAACTTTTAAAGATAAAAATGGTTCTGTTGCTGATATAAACCTGCTTTTAGTAGCGATGCTACGCTATATAAATTTGAAAGCAAACCCAATAATACTTAGTACAAGAGAGCACGGTTATATCAATAAGATCTATCCTTTAGTAAGTAAATTTAATTACGTTATTTGTCAGCTTGTGATTAATGGAGACACAAGCTATTTAGACGCTACAAAATCGTATTTGGGTTTTGCAAGGTTAGATGCAAACTGTTATAACGGGCAAGCTAGAACGGTTGATTCGGCCGCTACTCCGGTTTATTTTCTTGCGGACTCATTAAGTGAACGTAAAGTAACGATTGCAACCGTATTAAGCGATTCTTCAGATATGGTAGCTAACGTGCAATTCAATCCTGGATATTACGAGTCTAGTGATATCCGGAAAAAGATCACAGCAAAAGGCAAAGATGATTTTATAGAGAATATCAAATTGGGATATACAGATGAAGCGGCCGTATCAAATGTTAAATTCAAGTATTTGGATAGTTGTGAAAAGCCCCTCCAAATGAAATATGCTGTAACATATAATGGGTACAGTAAAGATGATGTGATCTATTTTAATCCGATGCTTGGTAGCGGTTACAAAGAAAATTATTTCAAATCTGCTGAAAGGAAATATCCGGTTGAAATGCCGTACACAATGGATGAAACATATTTGTTGAATATGAAGATACCTGATGGATACGAAATAGATGAGTTGCCAAAATCGGTTCGGGTTGTTTTTAATGATGAAGAGGATGGCTTTTTTGAATATATGATCGAAGTGAATGATAATATGATCAGTCTTCGGTCGCGCATAAAACTGACACAGGCGACATTTGATCCGGATGAATACCAAACCCTTCGTAACTTTTTTGATTATATTGTAAAAAAACACAACGAACAATTTGTGTTTAAAAAGAAAACCAAATAATGAGAAAAAGATATTGTTTATTACTGCTGCATTTTTTTTTATTACTGAGCTCTTATGCTCAGGATGTTGATTATAATGTTAACCTCATCTCTCCTGAATTGCGCAAAAATGCCAATGCCGTAACAAGGCTGGAAGAAACAAAGCTGGTTATAAACAATATAGGGAGCGGCACGCTTTATCATAAGTATGCGATCACAGTATTTAGTGAAGCAGGAGATAAATTTGCCACCTTTTTTGAATATTATGATAAATTTAGAAAGGTCGATTATGTAGATGGAAAGCTATTTGATTCTACGGGAAAAAAAATAAAGACAATGAAAAACAGTGAGCTTAATGATATAAGCCTTACGGATGGTTTTTCATTAGCAGATGATTTCAGAGGCAAAGTGCACAACTTTGAAAGAAATACGTATCCTTATACCATCGAATATACCTGTTCTATCGATTTAAATAGCCTGATGTTTTTGCCATTATGGACGCCCGTGCAGGCGTATAATTATTCAGTTCAGGATAGCAAACTAACTGTTGAATGCCCAGCCGATTATAAGCTGCGCTACAAAACTTTTAATTATGATCAGGTACCAATAATTACTACCGTTAATAATAATACATCTTACGAGTGGGCAGTTAAAAGTGTTCGGGCAATTAGCGAAGAAAGATATTCTCCGCTTTTGCATGAAATAACGCCCTCAGTGCTTTTAGCGCCTACTGATTTTAAGATGGGCGATTACGTGGGTAATATGAATTCGTGGAAAGATCTGGGTGAATTTTTCTTTACCCTTAATCAGGGAAGAGATGTACTGCCGGATGGTCTAAAAAAAACAGTACATCTGTTAACTGATAATATCCCTGATACTATCAACAAAATAAAGGTACTATACACATACCTTCAAAAAAATACAAGGTATGTAAGTGTACAGTTAGGCATAGGCGGTTGGCAAACCTTCGATGCTAATTACGTTGCAAAGAACGATTACGGAGATTGTAAAGCTTTAAGTAATTATATGCATTCCATGTTAAAAGAAGCGGGCATAAAATCTAACTGTACACTTATTAATGCCGGTCGTTTTAACACGGATTTTGAAGAAGCTTTTCCTTCCGCACATTTTAATCATGTTATAGTTTGTGTTCCGATGGCGAAAGATACTATGTGGCTGGAATGTACAAGCCAAACTTTACCTGCCGGATACCTGAGCGGTTTCACTGCTGACAGAGATGCGCTATTAATTGATGAGAGGGGTAGCAAATTGGTCCATACGCCTGTTTATGGGTTATCGGATAATATACAAAAAAGAAATATTATGGCTGCTATTGATAGTGAAGGGAATTTGAGGGCAACTATAAATACACAAGCCAAAGGAATGCAGGGAGATCACTTACATGGACTGATCAATGGTCTCTCAAAAGATAAAATAAATGAATACCTGAAAAATAATATTGACCTCCCTACTTACGATGTAGTTAAATTTAATTATAAAGAGGATTCATTACTAGTGCCTTCTGTATACGAACAGCTTGAGCTAACAGCAAATGATTATGCGCAGGTGAGCGGTAAGCGTTTATTTATTACACCCAATATCCTTACAAAAAACATCACGAAACTACAATCGGAGGAAGAACGTAAAACGAAGATCGAACTATCATATGAATATGCGGATATAGATACAGTTGAAATTCAGATACCGGCGGGCTACACTCCCGAAAGCATTCCAGCGGATATTAGTATTAAGAATAAGTTTGGCAATTATTTTGCTTCGGTAAAAGTGAATGGCAACAAAATATCATATTATCGAAAACAAGAACAGGTAGGCGGAAATTTTCCTGCAAGCGACTATGCCGATCTTGAAAGTTATTACGATAAAATGTATAAATACGACCGTTTAAAAGTTGTATTTATCAAAAGCGATCCTCAATAGATAGATTGCCAACCGCATGCTAATATTTGACTGTGTAATGAACAGTAACTCTTCAATTTTGCCGAAATTATCCGCGCTCAAAAGCCTGCAACAATAGCAGAAACCACCCAATTAGCCTGAATTTGCGGCAGAACGAGCTATATTTATAAGACATATTTTCTGAATTGCTTCTTTGGAGTAGGTTTTGCAGCTACTATTTGAATTTAATCAAATTTAAAGGACAAATTTTATATATGAACTTAAACAATTTTACCATAAAAGCACAGGAAGCAGTGGCGCATTCGCAGCAACTGGCTTTTAATAACCAGAACCCAACCATTGAAACAGAACATTTGTTGAAATCGTTGCTAAGCGAAGATGATTCTGCTATCGGATTTTTGTTGAAAAAGAATAACGTGAACGTGGGCTTTGTAGAATCTAAGCTGGATGAGGCCATAAAAAAATTACCAAAAACACAAAGCGGCGAGCCGGCTCAAAATGTGAGTCGTGATATGAATAGCGTTATCCTGAAAGCAACGGCCAGCTTAAAATCTACTAGCGACGAATTCGTTAGTGTAGAAAATTTGTTATTAGCCATTTTGCAGGGAAATGATAACAGCGCTAAATTATTAAAAGATGCGGGCCTTACTGATAAGGGCCTGTTAGCCGCTATAAAAGACCTGCGTAAAGGATCAACCGTTTCTTCTCAAACACAGGAAACACAATTCAATGCCTTAAATAAATATGCAAAAAATTTAAATGGAATGGCACGTGCTGGGAAATTAGATCCTGTTATTGGCCGTGATGAAGAGATCCGCAGAACATTGCATATTTTATCCCGCAGGAGTAAAAACAATCCCATTTTAGTTGGTGAACCAGGTGTTGGTAAAACTGCCATTGCCGAAGGCTTGGCCATGCGTATCGTCAATGGCGATGTGCCGGATAATTTAAAATCAAAAGTTATTTATGCGTTGGATATGGGCCAGCTGATTGCGGGCGCTAAATACAAAGGTGAGTTTGAAGAAAGATTAAAATCTGTTGTAAAAGAAGTATCTGAAAGCGAGGGTGATATTATTTTATTTATCGATGAGATACATACACTCGTTGGTGCAGGCGGTGGCGATGGTGCCATGGATGCAGCCAATATTTTAAAACCTGCACTGGCAAGAGGCGAGTTAAGGGCCGTTGGTGCAACAACATTGAACGAGTACCAGAAATTCTTTGAAAAAGATAAAGCATTAGAACGCCGTTTTCAAAAAGTAATGATCGATGAACCGAGTGTGGAAGATGCGGTATCTATTTTACGCGGACTGAAAGACCGTTATGAAACATATCATCATGTACGTATCAAAGATGAAGCAATTATTGCTGCGGTAGAATTATCGCACCGATATATTACCGATCGTTTTTTACCGGATAAAGCAATTGACCTCATTGATGAAAGCGCTGCCAAGCTTCGCTTGGAAATGAACTCTATGCCGGAAGAATTGGATAAGCTCGAAAGACAGATCCGTCAATTAGAAATTGAACGCGAAGCGATCAAGAGAGAAAATGATAAGGATAAATTAAAAACATTGAATACAGAGATATCAAACCTTTCTGTAGACAGAGATACATTCCGGGCTAAATGGCAGCAGGAAAAAGAAATTGTAGAAAAGGTACAGGTTGCCAAAGCGCAGGTTGAACAATTAAAATTAGAAGCCGACCAGGCAGAGCGTAACGGTGATTACGGCCGTGTGGCAGAGATACGTTACGGCAAAGTGCAGGAACAGGAAAAGATCATCGATGAACAAATGCAGCAACTCGATGAGATAAGCGAAAAACGTTTATTAAAAGAAGAAGTGGATGCAGAAGATATTGCGCAAAGCATTGCCAAAGCAACAGGTATTCCTGTAACAAGGATGTTGCAAAGCGAAAGAGAAAAATTATTGAACCTCGAAGATGAGCTGCATAAAAAAGTAGTCGGACAAGAAGAAGCCATCGAAGCTGTGAGTGATGCGATCCGCAGAAGCCGCGCAGGTCTGCAAGATCCTAAAAAACCGATCGGTTCATTTATTTTCTTAGGTACAACAGGTGTTGGTAAAACGGAATTGGCAAAAGCATTGGCGAATTATTTATTCGATGATGATAATATGATGACGAGGATCGACATGAGTGAGTACCAGGAAAAACATTCTGTGAGCCGTTTGGTTGGTGCACCTCCGGGATATGTTGGTTATGATGAAGGCGGACAATTAACAGAAGCCGTTCGACGTAAACCATACAGCGTTGTGTTATTGGATGAAATAGAGAAAGCACATCCTGACGTATTCAATATTTTATTGCAAGTGTTGGATGATGGCCGTTTAACAGATAATAAGGGCCGTGTGGTGAATTTTAAAAATACCATTATCATCATGACAAGCAATATGGGCAGCCAGATCATCCAGGATAATTTCGAGAACGTAACGGAAGCTAATAAAGAAGAAGTAGTAGCTTCTACAAAAGCAGAAGTGATGAATTTGTTGAGACAAACGATCCGTCCGGAGTTTTTGAACAGGATCGATGAAGTGATCATGTTCCAGCCATTGATGAAAAAAGAAATAAAAGGGATCATCACCATTCAGTTAAATCAACTGAAAGAATTGGTGGCACAAAATGGTATCCAGTTAGAGTTCAGTGATTATGCGTTGGATTTTTTAGCAGAGAACGGATATGATCCTCAATTTGGTGCAAGGCCGTTAAAACGCTTGATCCAAAAAGAAATAGTAAATCAGTTAAGTAAAAAAATATTGGCCGGAAATATAGATAAGACCAAACCTGTTTTAGTAGATGTTTTTGACGGAACGGTCATTTTTAGGAACGATGTTCAAACACCAACACCACATAAGGCAGAAAAGGTAAAATCATAAGTTATCCACATGAAAAGGACAAATGGTACAAAATGTAAATGATTGATTATCAACATAAAACGTGTTAATATTTCATGAAAATGCCAACAGGTATGGAAAAACGCCTGAAAAAAGCTACCTTTAAGGCACTTGCCTCTCATATTAGATGACTTTTCTGTAAAAAAAAACTGATCATTTCACCCAAATGATTTATTCACAGCCTGGCATCAAAGCCGAGTTAGGCATAATCTACACACAATAAAAAGGAGAACAATATTATGGCATTCAAAAAAGAGATCGTTGAGATCATTGAACCGAAAGATGTTTTTGTAGGGAACAAAGATGCAGCAGTAACGCTGGAAGAATTTGGAGAATACGAAAGCGAAATTTGCGCCAAAGCAAATGAGGTTGTTAAACAATTATTAGAAGAATTTGACGGTAAGATACGTTTCAATTTTCGCCATTTTCCAATGACGAATATTCACCAACGTAGCTTAAAAGCGGGCGAAGCAGCTGTTGCAACAGCACAAGACGGAAAGTTTTGGGAAATGCATAACATCTTATTTGCTAACCGCCGCAACCTTGGTACAACAAGTTTAAAATTGCACAGTCGCGAAGCGGGTGTTAACAACAAACGTTTCCTGGATGAGCTTGTAAATGCAACTTACGGTTGGCAGGTGCAAGGTGATATCCGCGAAGGTATCAACCGTGGTGTAAAAGATGTACCAACATTTTTTATCAATGGCGAACGCTACACAGGGAAACATAATTTCGACGAAATGAGCAAAGCGCTCGACGTTGTTATTAAAAAAACAAAAAAGCCAGCTTCGGCAAAAAAGCCAGCCGCAAAAGCAGCCGCAAAAACAGCTACTAAACAAAGAGCATAATTTTTTAGATATTATTTAAAGCCTCAACGAAAGTTGGGGCTTTTTTTTTGTCATTCTAATTATGGAAAATTTGCGATCAATTAAATCAAAAAAATCAATGTAAATCAACGGTTCAGATTTACATTTGATCATGCAACCAATTAAAACAGCACTATTATCTTTCGGTATGTCGGGCAAAGTATTCCATGCGCCCTTTATTGAACTGCATCCCGGCTTTCAGTTAGCAGGTGCCTGGGAAAGAAGCACAAAAATTATTCAGCAGATATATCCGGAAACAAAGTCATATGCAACATTCGCAGAAGTATTGAATGATAGGGAAGTAGAGCTGGTAATTGTCAATACACCAACATATACACATTACGATTATGCAAAGCAGGCTTTATTGGCAGGTAAACATATTATCGTAGAAAAAGCATTTACAACAACAGTAAAAGAAGCAGAGGAATTAAAAGAGCTCTCGATCCAACAAAATAAAACAATTGGCGTCTACCAAAATCGCCGGTATGATAGTGATTTTAAGACCGTACAAAAACTCATCCGGGAAGGCTGCGTTGGAGATATAAACGAAGTAGAGATTCACTTTGATCGGTTTAAGCCAACATTAAGCCCGAAAAAACATAAGGAAATTCCTGGTCCGGGTGCAGGTATTTTAAAAGACCTGGGCGCGCATATTATTGACCAGGCGCTTTGTTTATTTGGCATGCCAGCGGCAGTGTTTGCAGATATCCGCATTACCCGGCCATTATCCCAAGTAGACGATGATATTAATTTGTTATTATACTATCCAACATTTCGCGTAAGATTAAAAGCAGGTTATCTGGTTAGAGAAGCATTACCCGCATTCATCATTCATGGAAATAAAGGCTCATTTTTAAAAAGCCGTGCCGATGTGCAGGAAGCCTGCCTGATAGCCGGGATAAAACCCAACACAACAGATTGGGGAACAGAACCTGTAGCAGAAAAAGGTTTACTGCATACAGAAAAAGATGGCAAAATAATTCGCGAAAAAATAACTTCTTTGCAAGGGAATTACTATGATTATTATGATGCAGCCTATAAAGCGTTAACAAGAGATAGTGCAATGCCAGTAACGGTTAATGAGGGTATTAATGTAATGCGGATAATTGAAGCGGCCATCAAAAGCAGCAATGGAAGTATTATTATTAAATTATAATTTATTCTAAAAGAGGTTAGGCCAAATATTTGTAATAAATTCAATTTCAAAACTAAAAACTTAAAATAAAAAATAATGGCAACAAGAAAATGGGTCATCGATCCAACACATAGTGAGGTTCAGTTTAAAGTGAAACATTTAATGATAACTACAGTAACGGGTAGCTTTGACAAATTTGAAGCAAGTATCGAAACAGACAATGAAGATTTTTCTAAGGCGAAAATTAATTTCTCTGCAGATACGGCTTCTGTCTTAACCGGCAATGCTGATAGAGATAATCATTTAAAAAGTCCTGATTTTTTTGATGTAGAAAAATATCCAAAACTAACTTTTGTTGCAACTAAATATGAAAGTGTAGATAATGATGGCTCCTATGAATTGTATGGCGGCCTAACCATTCACGGCGTTACAAAAAATATACGTTTAGATGTTGAATTCGGCGGCGTAGCAAAAGATCCATGGGGCAATGTAAAAGCGGGTTTCACTATCAACGGAAAAATAAACAGGAAAGATTTCGGCCTGGTATGGAATGCGCCAACAGAAGCAGGCGGGGTATTGGTCAGTGAAGATGTTAGAATTGCTTGTGAGATACAATTGATAGAACAACAATAAAATTCAAAAGTGAAAAGTCAAAACCTAAAAGTAGTGAAGCGCATTTCACTTATGGGTTTTGACTTTTCACTTATTACTTATTTAGTGTCAAACCAAACTCTCGCCCCATCATTCGGGTCGCCATTATAATTGATGGTTAGCTCTTCGCCTTTTTCAATTACTCGCACTGTTTCTATTAGTATCGTATCGTCTTCAAAATCCATAAAGTATTCGCAATTGCTTTTGTAGCTGTGGTTGTACATGGGGATCAGGCCAAGCGCCATGCAACATTTGTCTTGCTGCTTACCCCATAAAAAGATATAATCATGCAGCAGGGTTTTATCGAGGTGTTCCTTGTCTTCCTTTTTCATCACAATAACAGGCGATATTTCAATGACCGTATTGGCCGGGATCCGTTCTTTTGTAAACACTCCTTTGCCCATTTGTGGCGTTTTTTCTATAAATAAATAAGGCTTTATCATAACATCTGCTTAAGATTAAATTAGGTAAATTGCGGCACCTAATAGACGGCGAATTTAACACAAAGTAGATATGTCAGCAGAACTTGAAAAAATGGAACTTCAGGAACAGTTTGAAGAAGCGATGGCATCGCAGGATAAACTACGTATCCAGGAGTTTTTAAACGATCAGAACATTAGCGATATCGTTGAACTCATATATGATAATGAAGTGTATGAGGGCCAGATAATCACCGAGATATCTGTAACCCGTGCCGCGGCTGTTTTTAAAATATTAGAACTGCCTACGCAGAAAAAGCTGATCAAAGAATTACCGGCTTTTAAAACAGCTGAGTTATTCAATGAATTGCCTGCGGATGACCGTACCGCTTTTTTGAGCGAGTTGCCAAGCAATGCGGTAAGGGAATTAATAAAAACATTGGATCCGGAAGAACGTAAAATAACCTTATCGTTATTAGGCTATCCTGAAGGAAGCGTGGGCAGGTTGATGACACCCGATTATGTGTACGTGTACGAAAATGATACAGTAGAAGATGTAATAACGACCATCAGGCATTTTGCTAAGAATAGCGAAACGATCGACGTGATCTATGTGATCAATACCAAGGGAGAATTATTAGATGATATCAGGATCAGGGATTTTATTTTGGCTGCACCCGGTACAAAAGTGAGCGAGCTGATGGATGAACGATACATTGCATTGAATGCAGAAGATGACCAGGAAACTGCTAACGAAGCTTTCAAAATGAATAACCGCGTGGCTTTACCCGTTGTGAGCAGAAGTCATAAATTATTAGGGATTGTAACCATCGATGACGTTTTATGGGTTGCCAATGAAGAATTTAGTGAGGATATTCAAAAGATCGGGGGTACGGAAGCGTTAGACGAGCCCTACCTCAACATGAACATTTTTAAACTGGTAAGAAAAAGAGCCAGCTGGCTGATCGTATTGTTTTTAAGTGAAATGCTAACGGCTACGGCTATGCAGCATTTTAGCAAAGAAATTGAAGCGGCAACAGTATTGGCATTATTTATTCCTTTGATCATGAGTAGTGGCGGTAATAGCGGGTCGCAGGCTTCTACCTTGATCATACAGGCAATGGCACTGGGAGAAATAAAATTATTAGATTGGTGGAAAGTGATGAGAAGAGAATTGATGTCTGGCGTAATGCTGGGTTTAATATTAGGCACGATCGGTTTTTTCCGTATCATGCTCTGGCAGCATTTGCATTTGTATGATTATGGTATGTATTATGAAAGAGTAGCACTGGTTATTTTCTTTTCATTGATAGGTATTGTATTGTGGGGAAGCCTCATGGGCTCTATGTTACCGATCATTTTAAAGAGCCTGAAACTCGATCCTGCTACTTCTTCAGCGCCATTTGTGGCTACTTTGGTGGATGTTACCGGGATCGTTATATACTTTTCGGTGGCATATGTGTTTTTGCAGGGGCTTTTGATACATTAAAAGGATTAAAAATTTACAATAAAAAATGCTTTACTTTAAGTTCCGATGGGCCATAAAGTAAAGCATTTTTGCTAAATTGCACAATCGGTTACGGGGTTTGGACAAAGCCAAATAGTAGTAATAAAGACGAAATGTGCGACGCCACTGAAGTTCAATAGTATTGCGATTGCCGGGTTAATAATTTCTTATCTAAAAAGAACATAAAATATGTGTGGAATTGTAGGATACACGGGCTATAGAGAAGCTTACCCGATCGTGATCAAAGGATTAAAAAGATTAGAATACAGGGGCTACGATAGCACAGGTGTTGCCTTGTTGAACGGCGGCTTAAAAGTATACAAGAAAAAAGGCCGCGTTGCTGAATTGGAAGAAGCATTGGTAGGAAAAGACCTTCACTCATTTACAGGTATCGGACATACACGCTGGGCAACGCATGGCGAGCCAAGTGATAGAAATGCGCATCCGCATTCTTCTGCAAGTGGTAAACTGGCAATGATACACAATGGGATCATTGAGAACTATGCACAGTTAAAACAAGAGCTGACAAAAAAAGGCTACACTTTTAAAAGCGATACCGACTCAGAAGTTTTATTAAATTTTATTGAAGACATCAAAGAAAATAACCATTGCGACCTTGAAGAAGCAGTGCGCGTTGCATTGAAAAGAGTTACAGGCGCCTATGTTATTTTGTTATTGGATGAAAGCAAGCCTGATACAATTATTGCTGCAAGAAAAGGTAGTCCGTTGGTGATCGGCATAGGTAAAGGCGAACATTTTTTAGGTTCGGATGCTTCACCAATGTTAGAATACACCAAAGAAGTAGTGTATGTAAACGATTATGAATTGGCGATCATCACACCCGATCAGCTGATCCTTAAAAATTTAGGGAACGAAAAGATCACACCATTTATTACCAAGCTTGATATGGAACTGGCTGCTATTGAAAAAGGCGGCTACGAACATTTTATGCTGAAAGAAATATTTGAACAGCCAAGTACGATCTATGATTGCTTACGCGGACGGTTAGACGCGAATGCCGGAACGATCACTATGGCAGGCGTTGAAAAAAATATTGAAGCATTTAAAAATGCGGGCCGCATTATCATCGTAGCCTGTGGCACAAGCTGGCATGCTGGTTTAATAGCTGAATATATTATCGAAGAGCTTTGCCGCATTCCGGTTGAAGTAGAATATGCTTCCGAGTTTCGTTACCGTAACCCTGTCATTAATAAAGGCGATATTATTATCGCTGTATCTCAAAGTGGTGAAACGGCCGATACATTAGTAGCTATCGAAAAAGCAAAAGAGCAAGGTGCTATCATTTTTGGTGTGGTGAATGTAGTAGGGTCTTCTATTGCAAGAATTAGCGATGGCGGTGCATATACACATGCTGGTCCCGAAATTGGCGTTGCATCCACTAAGGCATTTACCGGCCAGTTAGCCGTGTTGACAATGATGGCTTTGAAGATCGCTAAAGAAAAAGGAACTATTTCTGCAGAACGATATAGCGGCTTGTTATTCGAATTAGAAGCCGTTCCGGAAAAAGTAGAACTATTATTAAAAAGCGCCGATCAGATAAAACTGATCGCAGAAAAATATAAAGGAGCGCCAAGTGCATTGTATTTAGGCCGCGGATACAATTTCCCCATTGCTTTAGAAGGTGCATTGAAGCTGAAAGAAATATCTTATATCCACGCAGAAGGATATCCTGCTGCAGAAATGAAGCATGGCCCTATCGCTTTGGTAGATGATCAGTTACCGGTTGTTTTTGTAGCCACAAAAGATGCCTATCACGAAAAGATCGTAAGCAATATACAAGAGATCAAAGCACGTAAAGGAAAAGTAATTGCTATTGTTACCGAAGGCGATGAGGTAATTCCCGGCTTGGCAGATGATGTATATTATGTACCGCACGCAGATGAAATAATGGCGCCGATGTTAAGCGTTATCCCTTTGCAACTGCTTTCATATTATGTTGGTGTTGCTAAAGGAGTAGATGTAGATAAACCAAGAAACCTTGCTAAGAGTGTAACTGTTGAATAATTTTTTAATTGTCAATTAGATAATTTACAATTATTTCGTTTTTATTTTGAAAGGCTTTTAAACCACTTACAACTTATGAAATTGTCAATTATCAATTGTCAATTATCAATTTCAAAGAAATGAATATTATACAAAAACATCCGGTTGCTTCGCTTGGTTATAATTTTATAGACGAACAATTTATACCTAAAGGTAAAGATGAATACTACTTGCGCGATACGCAAAATCATAGCGGTATCAAATATCGTAAGCTTACTTCACAAGAAATAGAGATACTGGTACACAACCGCAATACTTCTGACGATTGGAATAAAATATTTGTTTCTCATTCCTTCAATCCGGAACTCGTAAAAAATTGTAAGTTTTATGGGTTGATCCGGATCGGAAAATTAGAGCCTTATTATCTGGAGTTTCATAATCTTCGCTTACCAGTTGGGATGTACAACAGCACCATTATCAGCAGTGATTTTGGTGATAATGTTTGTATTGATAACGTTAATTATATCAGTCATTATATTGTCGGTAACGATGTGATGATCGTGAACGTAAATGAATTGGCTACTACCGATATCGCCAAATTTGGTAATGGTATCCTTAAAGAAGGCGAAGATGAGAACCTGCGCACCTGGATGGAAATATGCAATGAGAACGGTGGCAGAAAAGTGATTCCATTTAACGGGATGTTACCCGGCGATGCTTATCTATGGAGCAAATACAGGGACGATGAAGAATTGCTGAATAAATTCAAAGAATTTACGGCGAACAAATTTGATAAGCAAAGAGGTTATTACGGAAAGATCGGCGATAGAACGGTTATAAAAAATTGCAAAATTGTAAAAGATGTTTGGATAGGCAGCGATGCTTATTTAAAAGGCGCCAATAAATTAAAGAACCTGACCATTAATAGCGATAGCGCGCGCAGGTCGCAAATTGGCGAAGGCTGTGAATTAGTGAATGGCATAGTAGGATATGGCTGCCGTATATTTTATGGCGTTAAAGCCGTACGTTTTGTGATGGCGTCACATTCGCAGTTAAAATATGGTGCCCGTTTGATCAACTCTTATTTAGGCAATAACTCAACCATCTCTTGTTGCGAAGTGTTGAACTCATTAATATTTCCGGGGCATGAACAACATCATAATAACTCTTTTTTATGTGCGTCATTGGTAATGGGACAAAGCAATGTTGCTGCAGGTGCTACAATTGGCAGCAATCATAATAGCCGTAGTCCGGATGGTGAGATCATTGCTGGCCGTGGCTTTTGGCCGGGCTTATGTGTTAGTTTAAAGCACAATTCAAAATTTGCCTCCTTCACTATTTTAGCAAAAGGGGATTATCCTGCGGAGCTGAATATCCCTATCCCATTTAGTTTAGTCAGTAACGATGTAACGAATGATAAGCTGGTAGTAATGCCCGGCTATTGGTTCATGTATAATATGTATGCATTGGCGCGTAATACATGGAAGTATATTGAACGCGATCGCCGTACAGAAAAAATACAATTGCTCGAATACGATTATTTGGCACCCGATACTATCAATGAGTTATTTGATTCTTTGAAATTACTAGTGAAATTAAAACCTGACGAAAAAGGTGTAGCAGTTGTGACGGGTTGGGAAAACACCCATCGCGAAACGGAAATAATTAAAGTGCCGCAATCGATCGATCTTTTTAAAGAGTTGATCCGTTATTATGGTACCATTGAATTGTTGCTACATATTCAACATAATAATTTCACCAGTTTTGACAGCTTTAAGAAGACACTTTCTGCTAAAGTACAGCGTAGTGAATGGTTAAATATTGGCGGACAATTAATTCAAACTACTGAAGTTGAAAAAGCTAAAAGAAGTATAAAGGCCGGCAAAATAAAAAGCTGGGAGGATATGCATAATTTTTATCACCAACAAGGTGAAAAATATGTTGAAGATAAAATAACACATGCGTACACCAGTTTATTAGAAATATTAAATATCACACCCAAACAGTTTACCGAAGTATTGTTTAAAGAATTATTACAACAAGCAGTACAAACAAAAAGCTGGATGTGTAAAGGGATCTACGATTCCCGTGCAAAAGATTATTCTAATGAGTTCCGTAAAATGGTGTACGATAATAATAAAGAAATGAATATTGTTGTGGGCGCTTTGGATGAGAATAGTTTTATTCAGCAAGAAATGAAGAACCTCGATATTTTTAAAAAGCAGGTAAAAACTGTGATCAAAAAATTAAACTTGCAATAATGCGTTTCCTTTTGTGTATTTTTTGTTTTGTACTATTTGTAACAACCACTGCAAAAGCGCAAACTATCGAACAAATAAAAACAGAGCTGGCGGCTTCTAAAGATCCATTAGGATATGTTAAGTTCAAGCTTAAAAAAACGTACAAAGTAGATACAGTAACCATCGTAAGCACGAACTCTTTTGTGAATTTTGGCGATAGCCTTGCTTACTTTGGAAAAGTAGGAGGCGTGTACGGGCCTTTTAGATCTAAAGACGGAAGAAAATATCTGTTAGAAATATTAGGTAAAGCTTCCAATACATTTTATCATGTCTACCATATTTTATTAGACACCAGCACGTTTCAGAAGAAATTTGTGAATGCTTTAGCCGATACGATCATTGCTAAAATAAAATCCGGACAAAATACTTTCGGAGAAATGGCCGTTACCTATAGCTCCGATAATATTAGCGGCAGCAAGGGCGGTGAATTAGGTTGGTTTTGTCGCGGTGTAATGTTACCGCAGTTAGATATCGCTATTCAGACACATAACAAAGGGGATATTTTTAAAGTATGGACAACCATGGGCCTGCATATTGTTACACTAAAGGATAATCCCAGAAAAGATACCGGCTATGCCCTGATGTTACGCGTTTTGTTATAATTTTTATTTCCCCAACCTTTTTGCTTCGTTGAGTAGTACATAGAAAAAAACAATCTATGAAACTCACTCAGCTGTTCTTTATTTCTGTGTTATTGACAACATCTTTCAATGCTGCTGCGCAGGATATAATAAAAATGAAAGATAGTTCCCAAATCAAAGCTAAAATAGAAAAGGTAACACCTACTGACATCACTTATCGTAGGGCTACTGATCCAACAGGCCCGGAGATCATTGTGTACCGCCAGGATGTAGAAAGTATAACATACCAGGATGGCGAAAAAATGATGATGGATAATGGCACTTATCCCATTGTAGCTCGTGGCCATCATCATTCATTACGTTGGGCAAATCCCGGTTATACTTATGGCAGAACAATACTTTCTTTTGCATTCCTTCAACCAACCGATGCAAGCAGCAGTAACGGCGAGGGGCCTGGTGTTTATCCCGGCATGGGATTGCAATTTGAATACATGCTAACAAAAAAGCAAAATATCAGCCTGTATATACCGGTAAACTTATCACTCTACTCACTTTACTACCAGAATAATGTTTATCCTTATAGTAATGCACATACACATGCCTTTCTGTATATGTATCCGGGGGTTAAATTTTATCCAAAGGGCAGTAATAGGGTCTTTAGCTATAGTATCGGCCCTTCGGTAGTTTTGGGTTTCGGTAGAAAATACGCTATTGATAATTCTTCTACATATGATTCAACAAGCGGTACGCTTACCTATGAAAGTGTAAAAGATAAAAATGTTTTCACAACAGGATTGATGATCAATAATGGCATCAATATTATGCCTACAAAACATCTTTACCTGGGCGCGGAGCTGGGTTTAGGATTTACCGTTTATAGCAATGATTATAATACGAACGATGGGGGAGGTATTGAGCCGGAAGGGTCCAATAATGCGGGCACTCCTTTAATACAATTTAATATGAAAGTCGGCTATAGGTTTTAGTTCCATTTAAATTATTATCCATATGTCACTATAAAGTCGGGTAAAATAGTTTATTTTGCCATCGAAATCATACAGAGTGGATCCAAAGTTCAATATTCAATTAGCAGGTAGCAGTACATACAATAATTCATTGTTTGTGCAATTAAGTTTTGCTGCTATTTCTTTTGTAACCATCGATGAGGCAAATAAAATAAGCTCGCTGGTCAGTTATGATTTTCCTGCAGGGATAAATGAGCTCACGCTGGTTTCTTCTCTCAAAGAAATATTTACTACAGATCCTTTATTGCAAAATGAATTTAAAAAAGTAGATGTGGTATTTGCTTTTGCCAGCGCTCTTTTAATTCCTTACGAGTTTCATAATAATCCTGCCAATAAAGCCATGTTTGAATTGGTATACGGCGATAGTCAGGATAATATTTTAAAAAGCGACTTGAAGTTTCAACATAATTTTTGCAATATTTATGAAGTGCCAAGATTGGTTAACTCTATCGTTAGTACAAAATTTCCTACAGCAAGCTTTACACATCAATATTCTATATTACCCGATCTTATCAAAACGGGCGGCAATCATCTGTACGCTATTTTTGGCGAGTATGATGTAACAGCCATGTTATTGAAAGACGGTAAAATACAGATCATTCAAAACTTTAAATACAGGGCCCCCGAAGACGTTACTTATTATCTATTAGGCTTTTGCGAAAATTTCGACCTGAACATCAACGATACAACCTTGCATTTGAATGGAAGAATAACAAAAGGGTCAGATCTTTTCAAAGAGATCGATGCGTATTTTTTACAGATCGAATATGCAACATTACCTGCTGCATATCAATATGCAGATGAAATAAAACAATATCCTGCACATCTTTTCAGTCATCTATTTGCAACAGCTTCATGCGTATAATAAGCGGTATACATGGGGGTAGAAGAATAAGTCCACCCGCTAACATGCCCTACACAAGGCCCACAACTGATATTGCCAAAGAGGGCCTCTTTAATGTTTTACAAAACAACCTCGAAATAGATACTTTAAAAACACTCGATCTTTTTGGAGGAACAGGCTGCATCAGCTACGAATTAGCCAGCAGGGGAGCAGCAGACCTGACGATCATTGAGAAAGATAACCAGATGTATGATTTTATTAAAAAGACAGCTGCAGAATTAAACCTCGAAAATTTCAAATTAATAAAGTCCGATGTTTTTAAATATATCGAAACCTGTAAGGAACAATACGATTTTATTTTTGCCGGCCCGCCCTATGCTTTAGGTACTATAGATGAGCTGCCAAAACTGATCTTTGAGAAAAATTTATTAAAGCCCAAAGGCTGGTTCATACTCGAACATACACCGCGTAACGATTATAAAAAATTTCCACAGTACAAAACAGAACGCAACTACGGTACCACAATCTTTTCTATCTTTATAAATAATGAATAATGGATAATTGGTTAATGGATAATTAGCCGAAGCAATGAGTTTAATTTTAGTCAATTCATTTCAAAAAAATTATCAATTATCCATTAACCAATTATCCATTTACATAAGCCATGTTTAAAAAGGAGATAAGAAAAATATATAAAGATAAACGGCAGCAGCTTTCTCCTTCAGAAAAAGAAAAGCTGGATGACCTGCTATTGATACAATTTCAACGACTGCCATTGCCCTATTTGCAAGTGCTGCTGAGTTATTGGCCCATTGCCGCGATGAATGAGATCAATACACACACTATCACCGATTTCATAGAGTTTGGAAACCCGGGTATAAAGATCGCTTATCCTGTCACAGATTTTGCAAGTTGTACTATGACAGCTATTTTGGTTGATGATGATACAGAATTTATTGAAAATGAATATGGCATATTAGAGCCGATAGTAGCAGACGAGGTTCCAACAGGGATTATTGATATTGTATTAGTGCCTTTATTGGCTTTTGATGCCAATGGCTATAGAGTAGGCTATGGTAAAGGTTTTTATGATAAATTTCTGGCTACCTGTACCGAGCATACCCTAAAGATCGGTTTCAGCTATTTTGAACCGGTTGATGAGATAACAGATATCGATGTCAATGATATTAAATTAGACCACTGTATAACGCCGGATAAAATATACGATTTCACCAATTGATAATTACTTTTGCTGATGCTAAAAAGCTTTCGCTATTTTTTACTTCCTTTTTCTTTGATCTACGGAGGTGTGGTATGGATAAGGAACTGGATGTTTGATAAAAATATCCTCCGCTCAAGCTCATTTAACTTCCCCATTATTTGTGTAGGTAACCTTGCCGTTGGCGGTACAGGAAAAACTCCGATGGTAGAATACCTTATTCGTTTATTGAAAAGTAATTACGCTACTGCAACATTAAGTCGCGGTTACAAAAGAAAGACAAAAGGCTTTGCCATTGCAGATGAAAACACCACGGCTTTAGAAATAGGAGACGAGCCGATGCAATTCCACCAAAAATTTCCCGAAGTTACCGTTGCCGTTGGCGAAGAAAGATTGGTAGCCATTCCACAGTTATTACACGAGGAACAAAATACACAGGTCATTATTTTAGATGATGCTTTTCAACACAGGCCTGTTGCTGCAGGATTGAATATTGTATTAACTGAATATAATAATTTGTACACAAGAGATTTTATGTTGCCGGCAGGAGATCTGCGGGATGTAAAAAGAAGCATTAAAAGAGCGCAGGTAATTGTTATTACCAAATGTCCCGACAATATTTCTCCGGAAGAAAAAAATCAGCTCGCTAATGAAGTCAAAAGAAACGAAGCGCATAAAGATTCTTTTACTACCACTGTTTATACAAAGCCATATCATCTTTTTTCTAAACAAGAAAAAAGCATTACTACTGATACCAGTGTATTATTAATTACAGGTATTGCTAATCCCCAGCCATTAAAGGAATTATTGACAAGATCCGTAAGCACATACGATATGTTGCGGTATGCAGACCATCATATTTTCACGATCGACGACCTCGAAGACATACAAGAGCATTTCAAAAGAATAACCGCAGCCAACAAGATAATTTTAACAACGGAAAAAGACGCTGTACGGCTTCAGAAATTCAAAACAGAATTAGAAAATTTTCCGATCTACGTTATTGCTGTGCAACATTCGTTTTTATTTAACGAAGGGCAGGAGTTTGATATAGTGGTTACAGATTTTGTACGATCATTTGCAAATAGAATATAATTAAAGGCAAAAGTGAAAAGGCAAAACCTATAAGTTATAAAGCTGCACTTTACTTTTTGGTTTTAACTTTTGACTTTTAACGTATGAGCTTATTGCTTTGGTAAGGGTTGCTTGTCATCCAACAAGTTACCTGATCCTGTTACGGGTTTAGGTACCGGCGCATGGCCATCGGGCGTTACCTGGGTAAATACTTTATCTACGTGTACCCATTTTCCTTTAGACCATTTGAATCCTTCGTAATCTCCATCGCCGATCAATGTCCATTTTTTCTTAGGTTCATTTGTTTCAGAGATAAGGTGTTCAAAAATGATCATGTCCATATCATCGTCATAAGTAAGTCTTGCGCCCGCATCTTTCTTAAATTCCATTATATACCGGCTAACAGGGCCCCTGCTAACGGAATCTTTTTCAAAACTAAAGATCGGGTCGCCAAATACAGGTTGGCCATATACAAATTGTAATATTTCAATTACCTTTTTTGTACTTCTGATATTATTTTCATCGTAACCAAGCAGGGTGTAAATATTTTGCCCGTCTTTTTCTTTTTCAACTATTTTATAATATACAGCGCCAACCCATCCTTTATTATCACCAACACTATCGTTTTCATTTTGCATGATATCAGACTTATCTATCAACGGAAAAAGCTTCAAAGATCCATCTGCGGTCTTCATCTGTATCGCACCATGCTGACGAACCATATTATCATTAACAACCATCTGCCAGGTATATATTCTGAAGCTGCTATCGGGTGCATATAACTTCGAAACACTCTCTACGGAATCAAAAGGGTAGTAAAAAGAGTTGGTTGTTTTTAATGCCCTTACCAATACTCTTGTAAATATGCTATCCGCTTTAAAGCGATCAATATCGTTAATGCCCTGCAATAATTTCACCGAATATATTTGTAAGGAGTCTTCTTTTTTTTGTAAAAGACGAAGGTCAGCTTTAGAGATGGCCTGTGTAAAACCTATTGAACAGGCGCTTGAGAACAGTGTTAGTAAAAGCAGTTTCTTCATACACTAAATTTAGCTAATACTTTAATATGTAAATAGATAATTGTGGTAAGAGGCGAATTTTAACGAATGATTATAATGCCTGAGCAAAATCAAGTAATGAATTATAGCTGGCATCGATACGGTCATCTGTAAGACTGACTTCCGGCCTTGTAGTAGGAAGAAATATAGTATTAACACCAAGGTTGCGGCCAAACTCCATATCACTGATCGTATTACCCACCATAATGGCTTTTGAAAGATCGATATCAGTAAAATCTTTTACTGCTTGCAAACCCATGCCCGGATTAGGTTTACGGTTGGGACTTGTCTGCTCCAGGTCAGGACAAAAATATATTTTATCGATCTTTCCGCCGGCAGCTTCTATTTCACTGCGCATGTTATTATGAATGATGTGCAGATTCTCCAGCTTTGTCAACCCTTTTCCAACACCTTTTTGATTGGTGATGATGATGATATATTTAAACCTGGCTGAAAATATTTTAATAGCTTCTTTCACACCATCATAAAAAATAAATTCATCCCAGGTATGAACGTAATCCTGGTATTTTTCATGGTTTATTACGCCATCACGGTCTAAAAATAATGTCCAGGTTTTATCTATTTCTTTTAAATCAAGCATTTTATAATGGTTAAAGTATAGTACGGTACTAAAAATCGTCTTTTGATTGTTTTCGGGCCATACTTAATTTTAGGTATGAAATTGTTTTATGTATGCTGTCAGCTATTCCTATGATCGCTTTTTTGTCAAGTTTTTTTGTTGAGCCATTGAGCGTACCGCTATAAATTTCATCTATAGTGTTTCTTTTATCTTGTCCGCCAAATTTAGTGTGGTCGATCGTAATATCATAGATCCTGTATTTGTATTTGCCATCTTTGCAAAATATTTCTAAGGAGAAATTAACATAAAAATCGTTGTTATTAAAGGTAGCAACAAAGGCTGATGTTTCCTGCACAAGCAAATTTCCCTTTCCTATAATTTTCCCTTGTTCTTTATTGTCGTATTGAATGATATTGATAGCGCTTTTGAATTCATCAGTAAAAAACAATTCGGCATTGGTATACAATACCTCTTTTGTAAAAGATGAATCTAATACTACTATTTCAGAGAATTCATATTGGCTGTCTACCTTAGGGAATGATTTATATACCGAATCAATTTTTTGTTGGCTAATATCTTTTTGTGCAAAGGATTTAAATGAGAAAATGGATAAGGTAATAAATAAAAAAAACAGTTGTTTCATGTTATTATGTTATTGTAAGAAAATTCGATTTGAGCTCTTTGGTAATCTTCCGGAATACCGATATCGATAAAATAAGCATCCTGTACATTGCCATACATTTTGCGTTGGCGGAGATATTTTTCTAAATAATCTTTTTCAAAAGAAAATTTTTCGGGGAATGCTTCCTGTAAAAATTGTTGTGTTTGCAAAGCGTATATACCTCCATTGATTAGTCCTTTTTCGTAGAATTGTTTTTCTTTAAAAGAAGCGATCGTATCATCAGCATTTAATTCTACTACACCGTATCTGTCAAAATGTTGCATTGGTTTTAGGCTGAGTGTACAATCAGCTCCAAATGAAATATGTGCGGCGGCCAGTTTTTGTATATCGATCGAAAACATTGTATCGCCATTCAATACCAACACATTTTTTTCAGTGGCTTTTGTACAAGCCAGTTTGATCGCACCACCGGTGCCCAATGGCTCTTGTTCAATTACAAATGTAGCGTTGAGTGTTGCAAATTCGGCAGCGATATATGCTTCTATCACTTCGTGTTTATAGCCCAATGAAAAAATAAATTTTTCGATACCTTGTTTTTGAAGCTGCTTTATAACATAGTACAGGAAAGGTTTTCCTGCAACATTGGCCATGCATTTTGGTAATTCGGCTACAACAGACCGTAACCTTGTGCCCAATCCACCCGCTAATATTATGGCCTCTTTTATCATTATTCAATAGTTGGACAAATGTAAAGATATTAGTGCAACTATCTTTTGAATTGATCCATACATAAAAAAACAGCCTCCAAAAGAAGGCTGTTTTTACTTTTTCTATAATAAATATTATTGCTGCGGTGCAGGATCATTTGCTGAATCTGCTTGTACCACTTCATAAGCATTAACGCCATTTACCTGTATTGGCTGGAACAACGTATTATTGAATTGATAGTAACTAATATCACCTGCATTAACTGTACTACAACCATCTGGCAGGTCATATACAACTGCACCTGCAGGAGCATCTACAACTTCAAAATCGGTACCGTTATCTATGTAGAAAATACCTGCGAAATAATAGAAAGTACTTTCTCCAAGAGTTACTGTAGCATAACCTGTTGGTAATGTACTAACATGCATTCCCGTAGTTGGGGCTACTGCCACATAACCATTATCTTTTGGTTGGTAGTACACGCCCTGATCGTAATAATATTGTTGGTTATCCCAGCTGATAATTGCCGCAGTTGCAGCTAATGAACCAACAAAAAATCCGAAAGGATGATAGAACGACCCATAAAAATATGGCCTGTACGGATGATAGAAATAAGGATTGTAAGCATAATAACGCCTGCCACCCCAAACATAAGGAGGACGACCATAAGCAGGACGATGATAACCACCCCAGGGTCTGTGTGCAAATGACCCACCCGGTCTGTTTATTGGCCTGTAACCGCTGGGAGGTCTGTGATAACCACCACCAGGTCTAACTACTGGTCTTGGCGCGGGCCTATACCCGCCGCCAGGTCTTGCGCCCGGACTTGGTCTATACCCTGTACCGGGTCTGGCGCCACCTCCTCCTGACGGCCTTCCACCGCCGCCATGATACCCTCCGCCGCCGCCGTGAGATCCTCCTCCTCCGCCATGGCCGCCGCCATGAGACCCTCCTCTTTGCGCAAAGGCAGTGTTATTGCCTGCGCATATTAATAATAAACAAGCCGAAATTATTAAGCTTGCTTTTTTGATGTACGATAGATTCTTTTTCATAGCCTTTTGATTGGTTTAAAGAAATAATGCCTGTATTGATGCTAAAGCTAATAATTCCTTTCTATTAATTATTATTTTTAACTAAAAGTTTGACAAGTGGTATCACCTATAGTTTAATCAAAAATCTGGCCACTTAGCCCAAAAGAATTGCCTAAAATATCATCTTTAAATATTGGGGTTGAGTATAAAGAATACACCGGAAGTTGCTTACTTTTACATAAAATAGACAGTATGATAATTTTTGTAGCAGGGTTACCCTATGATTTGGACGACGCTGAATTAGAAGAGATATTTGAAAAATTTGGCGTGGTAAGCTCTGCAAAAGTTGCAATTGATAAAGAGACAGGCAAAAGCAAAGGCTTTGCTTTTGTTGATATGCCTAATAGTGTAGAAGCTAAAGATGCGATCGAAAATTTAAACGATATTTCATTGGGCAAAAAACCAATGGTTGTTAAGGAAGCCGAAGAACGTACCAAACCGGGCGGAGGGCAAGGTGGTTTCCGCGGTGGAAATAATAGCGGCGGCGGAGGTTTTAATAATAACCGTGACAGAAACCGTTACTAATAAATATTTTTAAATAAAAGCCCCGCCTTTATAAAGCGGGGCTTTTATTTATCATGGATTTTAATAATTATCTCGACATAGACTTTTCTACTTCCAATATTTTATTTACGTCAAAGAACAAACCCTTAAGACCGAATTTATTTTCTTTAACGCCCAAATAATCGCAGCCTGTTGGTGTTAAGGTTTGTTCGCCTGAAAAATCAAAGCCTAAAATTTGTAGCAGGTCATATTCCTGCGTTACCGTTATTACAACAAATCCCCTTTCCTGTGTTTTGCCATCTCCCGTTGTTAGTATGGTTTTAATGATCTTCTCTTTTTTGAAATTGATCAGCTGTGCCATGCTATCATTGCCGTTTTTACTATAAGCATAAGCTAAAATGTTTAAGTCGCGCAGGCTAAAAGGGTTTATTACTAAAGCTATATTTTCATAATAGATCGCGCTATCGTAATCGGCTAAAGTAAGTAATGGTTTGTTAATTAATTTTCCTGTTGAATCGGAATAAGTAGATCCTCCATAAGGATTGTATCCCTGCTGTGAAGGAGCGCCGTAGAATAATAAATTATATTCTTCATCAGTTAATGTAGTATCATTATTTTGATACCTGCTAAAAAGAATCGGATAATATTTATCGGACTTCTTTTTATTTACTTTTTTCTCAATTTTTTTGAAATCGGGTTTTTCTATTTTGCGTTGCGCATAACTATAGCTGCTCATAAAGCAGGCAAGCAACAGCAATATAATAAATTGTTTTTTCATGAAGTAATTTTCATCGGAAGACAACATTGTTATTATAATGTTTCATCCAACCATTTGTAAAATTCGTGTTGCCATACCAAAGCATTTTGCGGACTTAATACCCAGTGATTTTCATCCGGAAAATAAATGAACCTGCTTTTGATACCTCTTAGCTGTGCAGCCTGAAATGCTTGCTGGCCCTGTCCAATAGGCACGCGATAATCTCTGCCACCCTGGAAGATCAGGATAGGCGTGTTCCATTTTTCCACCATATTACTTGGCGATTGACTAAAAGATCGTTGCGCAACAGCATTGTCTTTATCCCAATAAGCGCCACCTTTTTCCCAGTTCTCAAAAAACATCTCATCAGTGGTGCCATACATACTTCTAAAATCAAAAACGCCATCGTGGGCGATAAAAGTTTTAAAACGGTTATTGTGAATACCCGCTAAATAAAAAACAGAAAAACCGCCAAAACTTGCGCCTACACAACCTAAACGGCTTTTATCAATGTATGGTTTTTTACTTATTTCATCAGTCGCACTTAAATAATCTTGTATTACCTGTCCGCCCCAATCCTTGCTTACGGCTTCGTTCCATTGTGTTCCATGTCCCGGCATTCCCCTGCGATTCGGCGCAATAACTATATATCCCTGTGATGCCATCAATTGAAAATTCCAGCGGTAAGAATAAAATTGTGTTAAGCCTACTTGCGGACCACCCTGGCAAAATAAAAGCGTTGGGTATTTTTTTGTTGAATCGAAATTGGGTGGGTAAATAACCCAAACCAACATGTCTTTTCCATCGGTAGTTTTTACAAAACGCCTTACTGTTTTGCAGGAGCCGATGGTTGCATAGGTAGCCGTATTCACATGCGTTAGCTGCTGCATATCGCCATCAGTTACATTAACGCTGAATAATTCTTTTGCATGATTCATGTCTTCTCTGCCAACGATCAAGGTATTGCCGCTTTGGCCAATAATATCAGCTACATCAAAATCGCCTTTAGTAATTTGTTTTATTTTCGGAAGCATTTTTGTTTCACCCGGATATATAACTTCAAATAATTGCGATGTGCCATTTACATCGGCAGTAAAATAAATTTTCTTTCCATCTTCACTCCATTTATAATTATCTACATGGATATCATCTCTCGATGCAGTAAGGTTCATTTTAACAGTACCATCCATTACAACGATATCATTTTTATCAGATTCATATCCGTCTCTTTTCATACTCATCCATGCAAGCTGGCCTTTTTTATTCAGCGATGGCGCTATATCGTATCCCATCATTCCTTCAGTAAGGTTAGTTGTTTTGCCGGTGGCAAGATCATATGAATAAATATCCGTGTTGGTACTGATAGTGTTGGCGGTGCCGTATTTTTTCTTGCAGGCATAAATGATCTGCTTGCCATCATTGCTCCACATAAAATCTTCTACGTTATAAGGCTCGTCAGGCATTATATCTGTTGTGTCTCCTGACTTCCCATCTGTATATGGCGCCAATTTAAGGTGACTGAATTTTCCATCCAGCCATTTATCCCAATGGCGATAGTATAGGCTATCAATAATATACACATTGGATTTTGTTAACTCTGGATAATAATCTTCACCCGAAACTTTTTTTACTTTTACATCTTCCGTCAGTAAAATATATTTTCCATCAGGAGATAGTTTGTTATTCTTTAACTGATCCTCAGGTTTATCTACCGCAACAGCATCGCCACCGGTTAAAGGAATTGAATAGCCTTTTGTGTTCATCTTGTTTTCAGCAATATCCGGCGTACTAACATTATATAAAATATGCTGGCCATCTTTTGATATGCCTAAGCCCGTAACTCTGCCGAGCTGCCAAAGTAATTCTGGTGTCATTTTGTTTTGTGCAAATGTGAAGGTGGTTAATAAAGAAGCTATTATTAGTAAGACTGATTTTTTAAGTAGCATACATTTGAAAAGTAAAAAGTTAAAAGTCAAAAACAAAAAGTAAAGAAAATGGCATTACAGCCATCTTAAAGATAATTAAATAATGGCTAATTGCTAATGGATAAATGATAGGTGGTTTAAGACTGCCAAACATCGTACGTCGTACATCCAACATCGTACTTATTTATATTCTCCGAATACTTTTCTTAATTCATCGGAAATTTCGCCAAGCGTACAGTGGTTTTCAACCGCCTCGATCACAAACGGCATCAGGTTGATATTATTGATCGTAGCATTACTTAGCTGTTGCAGGCATTTCATTACTTTGCCATTATCGCGGCTGGTTTTCAATGCAGTTAGCTTATCGGTCTGGGTTTGACGGATACTGTCATCGATCTTAAAACCTGGGATCGTATTTTTTTCATCGACGTAAAATTTGTTTACCCCTACAATTACCTTTTCGGCCTTTTCTACTTCCTGCTGGTGTATATAGGCACTCTTGCTAATTTCATTTTGAATAAAGCCTTGCTCAATAGCGCTTACGCTGCCACCCATAGCATCTACTTTTTCTATTATTTTCCACGCAGCCGCTTCCACCTCGTTCGTTAATGTTTCTACAAAATAGCTGCCTGCCAATGGATCCACGGTATCGGGTGCGCCACTTTCAAAAGCTACTATTTGCTGAATACGTAAAGCTGTGGTGGCGGCTTCTTCGCTAGGTAAGCTCAAGGCTTCATCGTACCCATCTGTGTGTAAACTTTGTGTGCCGCCCAAAACTGCTGCTAAAGTTTGAATGGTAACCCTTGCTATATTATTTAATGGTTGTTGTGCCGTTAAGGTAACTCCGCCCGTTTGTGTATGAAAGCGGAGCATCATTGCTTTAGGATCGGTAGCGCCCAGGTCTTTCATGATCTTGGCCCACATTCTTCTGGCGGCCCTGAATTTAGCGATCTCTTCAAATAAATTATTTTGTGCATTGAAGAAAAAGGAGAGGCGCTTGCCAAATGTATCAATGTCTAAACCCTTATCCAATGCAGCTTTAACGTATGCTTTTCCATTGCTTAGTGTAAATGCGATCTCTTGTACTGCAGTACTTCCCGCTTCGCGGATATGATAACCGGAGATGGAGATCGTATTCCATTTGGGTAATTCTTTTGCACACCATTCAAAAATATCGGTGATGATGCGCATGGACGCTTTTGGTGGATAGATATAGGTCCCTCTCGCTTCATATTCTTTTAGAATATCATTTTGTATGGTGCCTGTAATTTTTGAAAGATCGGCGCCTTGTTTTTTGGCTAATGCTACATACAAGGCTAACAGAATAAAACCTGTTGCATTGATCGTCATGGAAATGGAAATATTTTCCAATGTAATGCCATCGAATAATCTTTCCATATCTTCTAAGGAGTCTATCGCTACACCTACTTTTCCTACTTCGCCTTCCGATAAGGGATGATCACTATCATACCCAATTTGTGTAGGAAGATCGAAGGCAACGCTTAAGCCGTTTACTCCTTGCGATAATAAGTAGTGGTACCTTTTATTGCTTTCTTCTGCTGTGCTGAAACCGGCATACTGGCGCATCGTCCATAATTTCCCGCGGTACATATCCGGCTGTATACCTCTTGTAAACGGGAACTCACCCGGTAGTTCGTTTGATGGAACAGGCTCAGTATATAACGGTTTTATTTCTATTCCTGAATCGGTGAATATTTTTTTCATATAGATGAATTTTGTCTGAACCATTGATTGAAGTTGATTCCTATGATTCATTTGATTTTAAATCAACTAAATCAATCTCATCAAATGAATCAGTGGTTCAGACAGTTTCCTAAAGTTAGGTAAAAACGACGACCGACCACTGACCACCGACAACCGAAAGAAGTTAAATCTATCAGTTATCAGCAATGGTCTGTGGTCGGTCGTCGGTAGTCGAAAAAAATTACAATATTTTTTTAGCCTCGATCTGCAAAGCATCTAAAACAAGAGCGCTCATTTCGGCCTGCGGATTGATAGAAGCGTATTCCAGCAAACGTTTGCTTAGATCGATCGCCGGCCCTTGTGATGGCAATGTTGCAGCAACCTGGTTAATGATATAAATATTCTGGTCCTTTAAATTGCCGATGGCTCTCCACATATCTCCACTCACATATACTTGCTGACTGGTATTGTATTCATATTCGCTGCGCAATGTTTGTATCAACGTTAATTGCAATTCAAGGATGCTGATATCATTGTACGGGGTGCGACTAACCAAATTTTTGAAAGCAGCTCTTTCTGCAAACAGGGTTAGCCGTTCGTATGCCTGTAAGCGCAATTTGATGGTTTCGTTATTTAGTCCGAGCCTTTCTTTGAAAAGGGCTTTCATTTCGCGGAATTCGAATATTAACCAGGTGATACCACCCAGTAAAAGGATGGTTACGGGTACTGCAACATCCTGATAAGTGATCAATAATAAAGTCATGTTTTTAAATTTGTAGGCAAAAATACAGTAATCTTTAACCAATTATTTCCTGCTTTCGAAAAGAGTGGATAAGTATGGTTTTTTAAAAATTTGTACCTTTGTGTCAAATTATAAATTATGGAAGCTGTAGTAAAAACACCGGTAAGCTTTACTTCTAATGCCGTGGCTGAAATAAACAGGTTAATGAGCGAAGAAGGTTTTGATAAAACTCACTTATTACGGGTAGGTGTAAAAGGCGGCGGATGCAGTGGCATGACCTACGTATTGGGTTTCGATGCAAAAACAGATAAGGATGATATTTTTGTAATAGAAGGCGTTCCGTGCATCATGGAAAAATCGCATGGTATTTATTTAATGGGTATGGAGATCGATTGGCAGGGTGGTTTAAACTCGAGAGGGTTTACTTTTAATAATCCTAATGCCAGCAAGACCTGTGGTTGCGGAACCAGTTTTGCCGTTTAGATCATTCTATTACTCCTCTACATATTTTAGTTTTGGTAAAGAAAAAGCCCCGTCTTATCGATATAAGCGGGGCTTTTCTGTTTTTCAATATAGCTAGTATTATTATGTAATATTTTAATCTATTGTGAAAACGATGATTTGCCTAATTTATTTGATTGGGTAGTAAATATTTACCCACTAATTTGAATTCTTCGTTTATCCTTTCTTGTTAGACCCGATGAAGGGTTGAAAAGCTGCTTGTCTTCCCGGTTTATTATTATTTTTTTCTGATCAAGGGTACCTGTAGGTTGGTTGGCCTGTTCTCAGGGGTATCAAAAGCGCGTCTATCAGCAATAAAAAGCCCCGCTAAATAGCAGGGCTTTTTGTTTTTTCAGTATAGCTAGTATTTTTAGTGGTCTGCTGTTTTTTTGCTTGAACTTAAGATCTCAGCTTCTCCTAATGGTTTGTCTTTTGCAAAGTCAACCAATATTGGTGCCGCTACAAAGATAGAAGAGTAGGTACCTGTTACAACACCTATCAACATCGCAAATGCAAAACCTCTTGTTACTTCACCGCCGAATACAAATAAGATCAGCAAGGTTAAGAATACGGTTAAAGACGTCATGATCGTACGGCTCAATGTATCATTGATCGCGCGGTTAATGATGCTGCCTTTATCAATTGCTTTAGAACCTTTGCTATATTCACGGATACGGTCAAATACAATTACCGTATCATTCATACTAAACCCTATTACCGTTAATATCGCCGCAATAAAATGCTGATCGATCTCTAAAGGGAAAGGAACGATATTTTTAAAGAAAGAGAACACCGCTAACGTTACCAGCACATCATGCAATAAGGCAACGATCGTTCCAACAGAGTATCTCCAATCGCGGAAGCGAATAAAGATGTACAAGAAAATTATTAAGATAGCGAACAAGGTAGCTTTGATAGCGCCGTGTTTCAAGTCTTCAGAAATTGTTGGTTGTACCGTTTGTGAACTCTGTATATTATTTTTTATAAAATCGTTGTAACTAACGCCAGGTAATGCCTTAGCCAAACCTGTATACAAAGCTGTTTGTACAACGCTATCGGCATTGTCAACACCCTTCATATAAGAGGTAGTGATATTTAAATGTTTGTTATCAACTACTGTTTTAATTACCGGGTAATCTCCACCCAATGCATTTTTAAGGTAGTCACGAACATCATCATTTTTTACCGGCGCTGCAAACTGAATGGTATAGCTACGGCCACCTTTAAATTCAACACCTTCATGGAAGCCATTGAAATAAGAAGCAATACCAAGTATCAATACAACAACAGAAATGCCGTAAGCTACTTTTCTGTATTCGATAAATTTGAAGCTGGCGTGTTTGAATATCTTTTTAGATACACCCGTAAAATAATTAAAGTGACGGTTCTTATTTGTCCAGAAATCAGTGATCAACCTTGATACTAAAATTCCGCAGAACAATGATAAAGTGATACCTAACATTTGCGTTGTAGCGAACCCAAGTACCGGCCCAAGTCCGAAGATAAACAACATAGCTGCTGTTAAGAAAGTAGTAACGTGGGCATCAATAACCGGCGCTAAAGAGCGTTTGTAACCGTCTGCTACAGCTTGCGGGTAATTTTTTCCTTTGGTTAATTCTTCTTTTATCCTTTCAAAAATAATTACGTTCGTATCTACCGCCATACCGATGGTCAGTACCAAACCTGCGATACCCGCAGCCGTTAGTGTAAAGCCTAATGCGGTTAATACACCAACCGTAAATAAAATATTTAATACTAAAGAGATATTAGCTACCCAGCCACCCGTGTTATAGTAAAGAAGCATTAAAGCAAAAATTACAATAAACGCGATCAGGAATGCTTTAGCACCGCCTTGTACAGATTCTTTACCAAGTGTTGGCCCGATGATCTGTTCTGCAACGATCTTAGCCGGCGCGTCTAATTTACCCGACTTTAAAGTATTGGCAAGATCCTGTGCTTCTTCAAAAGTAAAGTTCCCTGTTATTTGTGAGTTACCACCCTGGATAGGTTCGTTAACATTTGGTGCAGAATACACAACATCATCTAGCACTACGGCAATTGACCTGCCCGTGTTATCAGTTGTCATTCTTTCCCAGATCTTAGCGCCGGTATTTGTCATCACCATATTGATACAAGGCTGGCCCCTGTCATCAACACCTTGTGATGCTTCTTCAACGCCATCGCCTTCTAATTTGGCTTTATCGCTTCCCGGTATTGTCTTAATTGCATATAAAGGATAATAACGCTGCCCTGTTTTTTCTACTTTTTCTTCTACACCTAATAAAAATTTACAGTTGCCCGGAAGCATGTCTTTAACAATATCCAGACTTGTGTAATAATTAAACACACCCGTATCTTTTACGGCAACGCTACCAATAGCTGCAGCAAAAATAGTTCTGCCGGTTTTAGGATCTTGCTGAGGATTGATCGGGTTGATCACTTTGTAAAAAGCATCCTTGTTTGCATTGATCTTATTAGAATCGGCAAGGTTTTTCTTTGTCGTGTCATTTGCAACACCACTTAAATAAACAGCTAAGTTTTTATTGATATTATCAAGAGAGGTAGCTAACTCACTAACATTGTATAATTCCCAAAACTGAAGGTTAGCGGCAGATTGTAAATATTTTCTTACTCTTTGAAAATCATTTACACCGGCTAATTCAATATTAATGATGCCTTTGTTCTCATCTAAATTAATATTAGGTTGAGCAACACCGAATTTATCAATACGTTTTAATAATATTTTATAAGTCTGGTTGATAGCAACTTTTGCTGTCGCGCGGATCTTATCAGTAACCACATCATCATTATCGCCAACCTTAACATCTTTACCAGGTCCTGAAAATATCGAAGCAAGATTTGTTCCCGGATTTTGTTGTGTGTAGGCAGTGCGGAATAAAGTGATATAATCAACATCGCTACCTACTTTTTGTACATCAGCTGTTTGGATCGCTTTTAATAAAGCAGGATCTTTAGGGTTATTGCTTAAAGCTTTTAATAAGCCTTCTAGGCTCACATCCATTGTAACGTTGATGCCACCTTGCAGATCCAAACCTAAATTCAGTTCGTTCTCTTTACATTTTTGATAGCTGGTACCAATTACCGGATAAATCTCTTTATCATTTGTACTATCCAAAATGTGTTGCATTTTAGCTTTTACCAACGATTCTTTATCGTCTGCACTCGCATCGGGATACTGTGCCCTGATAATTTTTTCAGCCTGTGTTTTCACTTTGTTTTCGTAACTGCGTACAACCCATGTGTACGAAAGTTCCCAAACAGAAATAATTGTAAGTGCAATCGCAAAAAACCAAACCAAACCTTTCAGTTTCATATATATTCTTTTAGTAGGTATTTATTATTTTTTCAAGGGCTGCAAAGATAGGGGAAAAAGCATTTTAATGTAAAATGTAGAATATTCAATGTAAAATGTAAAAGTTAAGCCTGTAAATAACCTGTAAATAAGAAATAAGGAACAAAAAATAAGGAATAAGGAAGTTGAGATTACCGAAAAGATATTGCCACAGTAAAAAGCACAAAAAACGACTTCTGGTCTCCCCCGCAAAAAAATAATTCGTGTAATTAGTGAATAAAATTTGTGCTACACAATACCAACTAAAAACTTCCTAAATTTGCACGCTAAAATCATTTTTTACAAAAAAACAAATAAGTGTCTTACAATCCTTTATTAGCCGACAGAATTAACGCACTGGAAGAAAGTGCCACCCTTGCTATGAGCAAAAAAAGCCGTGAAATAGCGGCTCAGGGCCATGATGTAATTAATTTAAGTGTAGGAGAACCAGATTTTAAAACGCCCAAGCATATCTGTGATGCTGCTAAAAAAGCGATCGATGACGGGTTTCACTCGTACACGCCGGTTTCAGGTATTCCTGAATTGCGTACTGCTATTGCAGAAAAATTAAAAAGAGAAAATAACCTTGATTGGAAGGCTGAAAATATCATCGTATCAACCGGTGCCAAACACTCTTTGGCCAATGTGATCGAAACATTAATTAATCCTGGACAAGAAGTCATAATTCTTGCGCCATACTGGGTTAGCTATGCCGAAATGGTAAAGATCGCCGAAGGGAAAAGCGTGATCGTTGATGGTAGTTTTGAGAATGATTTCAAAGTAACACCGGCTCAGTTAGAAGCGGCTATTACGCCAAAAACCAAGATCATCATGTATGCTTCGCCAAACAACCCAACAGGGTCTGTTTACAGCGAAAAAGAACTAAGGGCTTTTGCAGCGATCGTTGCAAAACATCCGAATATCTTTGTTTTGGCAGATGAGATCTATGAATATATCAACTTCACTAACGAAGGAAACTTCAGCATGGGCAGCATCCCGGAGATCAAAGACAGGGTAATTACTGTAAATGGTTTCAGCAAAGGCTTTGCTATGACAGGCTGGAGAGTAGGCTGGACGGCCGCTGCAAAATGGATCGTTGATGCATTGGATAAATTACAGGGCCAGGTTACCAGCGGTACAAACAGTATTGCTCAAAAAGCAGCCGCAGTTGCTTTTACTAATATGGATGCCCCTAAAATGATGCTGGAAGCCTACAGGCGCCGCAGGGACCTTGTAATTGCTAAATTGAAGGAAGTGCCCGGGTTTAAAGTCCGTGTACCGGAAGGTGCTTTTTATGCTTTTCCTGATGTTAGCTATTATTTCGGTAAATCGGATGGAACAACAACTATCCATAATGCAGACGAATTATGCCTTTGGTTGCTGGAAACAGCTTATGTAGCAATGGTTACAGGAAATGCCTTTGGCGCGCCCAATTGTATCCGTTTAAGCACAGCAGCAAGTGATGAAAAACTGATAGAAGCCGTTGAAAGAATGAAGACAGCTTTGGCAAAATTGAAGTAGTAAAACACCAGCATAAATAACGAAAGAACCGCAGCCCAAAACTGCGGTTTTTTCGTAGGTACCACAGACTGAAGAGATAGTGTAAAAACCACACCTGATCTGTATTCAATGTTATAATTCGCAGTGTAATCTGGTACAGTTATTGTATTACAATGGTTGTATTTTATTTGGTTTTTTATTTATCATAATTTAAAACTTTTACCTATGATTTTTATCGACAAAATTTCCCATTGGAGTATTACCCATAATCCAAAATGGCTCGCTTTCGTAAGGGTGGCTTTAGGATTGGCCCTGTTAGCAAAAGGGTTATCTTTTCTATACCATCAATTAAGTTTCCATGAGCTTGTTGTAAGTTCATTAAAAGTAAACGCAGGATGGATCGATAATGCAATTATATGGGCAACCATTATTGCAGGATTTTTTATCTTAATGGGCTTTCTTACAAGGTTAGCTACATTCGTACAGTTCCCGTTGGTACTGGGTTCTTTACTTTTTGTGAATGCGGGCAGTGATGTTTTTGCATTTCAAAACAGTATCATCTTTTCTGTGTTCATTTTACTTTTGTTAGTGGTATTCTTTGTTGAAGGAGATGGGCCAATTTCCATTACCGCGTATGTAAAAAGCGAGAATAGTTACAGATAATTTGGATCGCGATCATATACTCCTAACGCCGCAGTCGATCTGCGGCGTTTTTATTAATTTAAAGAAAATCGTAATATTTTATAATATTTTTATAATTAAGGCGTTACCTATATAGATTGCTTATTTATCACCCTCAAATACCTATGTTATATGACTTTACAACACAAAATTGCCGATTGGACTGCAGCCCATAATCCCAAATGGCTTGCATTTTTCAGAGTAGCGCTTGGCCTTAGCCTCTTACTCAAAGGTTTTTCTTTTTTTAATCATTCATTCCAATTTCATGATCTAATGGTCAGTAGTTTTCATGTTGACCAGGTCTGGATGGATTACGCTGTTATATGGATAAATATAGCCGCAGGATTTTTAATATTGATAGGCGTGTTTACCAGACTGGCCAGCCTTGTGCAGATCCCGATAGTGATAGGCGCTATTATTTTTGTACATGCACGCGATGGTATATTCGCCTTCGAAAGTGGTTTGCTTTTTTCTATATTGGTACTATTGTTATTGGTAGTATTTTTTATAGAAGGAGACGGCCAGGTATCTTTCATGAATTATTATAAAACAGAAGTCGACACCGCAAATAAATAAATTTTTTCAGAATTAGGTTTTAATCTCTACTACGCCACAGTTTCAAAACTGTGGCGTTTTTATGTCAGGGCTCTTTAATCGCTAAAAATCAGTTACTTTTGCTGCTCTCAAAAAGAGGATAAGTAAGGATGAAGAATATCAGGAATTTTTGCATTATTGCACATATCGATCACGGTAAAAGCACATTGGCAGACCGTCTATTAGAATTTACCCATACTATTGGCGAAAGGGATATGCAATCTCAGGTATTGGATGATATGGATCTTGAAAGAGAAAAAGGGATCACTATTAAAAGCCATGCTATCCAGATCAACTATAAATTGAATGGCGAAGAATATGTTTTGAATTTGATCGACACGCCCGGTCACGTAGATTTTAGTTACGAAGTGAGTCGTGCATTGGCTGCTTGCGAAGGCGCTTTATTATTGGTAGATGCTTCACAAGGCATACAGGCTCAAACGATCTCTAATTTATATTTAGCCATTGAAAATAACCTGGAAATCATTCCGGTAATTAATAAGATCGATATGGATGGCGCCATGATCCCTGAAGTACAGGATCAGATCGTGGAACTGATAGGTTGTAAAGTAGATGATATATTGTTGGCGAGTGGCAAAAGCGGCATCGGTATCGAAGAAATATTAGCCGCGATCATTAAGCGTATCCCCGCGCCAAAAGGCGATATCAACGCACCATTACAGGCATTGATATTTGATAGCGTGTACAATTCTTTCAGAGGTATCATTGTTTATTATCGAATATTTAATGGCACATTAAAGAAAAATGATAAGATCAAATTTTCGAACACAGGATTAGAATACGGCGCTGATGAAGTAGGCATTTTAAAATTAGGGATGGAAGCCAAGAGTGAAGTAAGGGCAGGAGATGTGGGCTACATTATCACCGGTATCAAAAATGCAAGAGAAGTAAAAGTGGGAGATACGATCACCACAATGGTAAACGGTTCTACCGAATCTATCAAAGGTTTTCAGGATGTTAAGCCAATGGTGTTTGCAGGTATTTTTCCTGTTGAAACAGATGAGTTTGAAGAGCTGAGAGATTGTATGGATAAGCTTCAGTTGAACGATGCTTCCCTAACTTTTGAATTAGAAACATCGCAGGCATTAGGCTTTGGTTTCCGTTGCGGATTCTTAGGGATGTTGCATATGGAAATTATACAAGAGCGTTTAGAAAGAGAATTTAATCAAACAGTTATTACAACTGTACCCAACGTAAGCTTTATTGCCACTACATCTAAAGGCGAAGTAATAACGATCAATAATCCAACAGAAATGCCTGATCCAACAAGGATCGCAAAAATTGAAGAGCCATTTATCAGGGCACAGATGATCAGTAAGCCTGATTATATTGGCAACATCATGACCTTATGTATCAGCAAACGCGGCGTGTTGATCAGTCAGCAGTATTTAACGCCAAGCAGGGTTGAGCTTACATTTGATATGCCATTAACGGAGATCGTTTTTGATTTTTATGATAAGCTAAAAAGTATGACAAGAGGCTATGCTTCTTTTGATTATCATCCGATCGAATACCGCGAAAGTGATATTGTGAAAATGGATATTTTATTGAACGGCGAAAAATTAGATGCCTTAAGTGCATTGATCCATAGAGCAAGGGCACATGAGTTTGGAAGGAAGCTGTGTGAAAAATTAAAAGAATTATTACCACGCCAGCAATTTCAAATTGCTATCCAGGCATCAATTGGTGCTAAGGTGGTCGCAAGAGAAAACATCAGTGCCATACGTAAAGATGTAACGGCTAAATGTTATGGTGGCGATATCAGCCGTAAACGTAAATTGCTGGAAAAGCAAAAAGAAGGTAAAAAGAGAATGAAGCAGATAGGTAACGTAGAAGTACCACAGGAAGCATTCTTGGCAGTATTGAAATTGGATGATTGATCATTTGAAAAATTGATCAATTTGAAAATCTAAAAAACAATCAGTCAAATTACAAATAGCGAGTAATAAAAAAGACAAATTCATATTGAATTTGTCTTTTTTAATTTTATAAAACAATTTTCAGTTCATTCCAGCTTTGGAATTTGACTGATTGTTTTTTGAATTTTATTTTCTTAGAATTGTTCTAATTTACTAAAGAAGAAATCGCCTTCGATCAAAGCATTTTCATTACTATCACTTCCGTGAACCGCATTTTCTCCAATTGAAGCCGCATATAATTTACGGATCGTACCTTCTGCTGCCTGTGCAGGATTAGTAGCTCCGATCAGTTTACGAAAATCTTCTACTGCATTGTCTTTTTCTAAAATAGCTGCAGTAATTGGCCCCTGGCTCATAAATTCTACTAATTCACCAAAGAAAGGCCTTTCTCTGTGCACACCATAAAATTCACCTGCTTTTTCAGCACTTAAATGCAGCATTTTCATTGCCACGATCCTGAAACCGGCAGCATTTATCATACTTAAAATAGCCCCAGTGTTGCCTTTGGCAGTCGCATCTGGCTTGATCATCGTAAACGTTCTCTTACTCATCAGTTAATAATTTTGAGGTGCAAAGATAAGGCGGAATTTAATTAAGAAATGAGCAAATTGTTAATTCCCCGCTTTCGGTATTTGCTTTTTGACTAATTAAAAGTACTTTTGCCCGCTTTATGCTAACAATCGATCAATTATATCCCCTTCTATCTCAGCCAAAAAAGATAGTAATTACCATGCATCAAAAACCTGATGGTGACGCGATGGGGTCAACTTTAGGCTTATATCATTTTTTAAAACAGCTCGGCCACACAGTTACTGTTATTTCACCAACCAACTGGCCAAGCTTTTTAAATTGGATGCCCGATACGAAATTGGTGATTGATTATGAAGCGCATACGCAAAAAGCTGATGCAATTATAGATGAAGCGGAATGGATATTTTGTTTGGATTTTAATACGCTAAGCCGTACAAAAAAAATGGAACCGAAATTGGATAGTTCAACAGCTGTTCGTATTTTGATTGACCATCACCAGGAGCCGCAGGTTGATAAATTCACATACGGTGTAAGTGATACCAGCAAAAGCTCTACTTGTGAGATGGTATATGATCTTATAGTAAATTCGGGCAATACCAATAAGATAAATATTGATATTGCAGAATGTTTATATGCGGGAGTAATGACGGATACCGGATCGTTCCGTTTTCCATCTACTTCTGCAAGCGTTCATAGAATGGTGGCTACATTGAAAGATAAAGGCTTACAACACAGCGATGTTCATGAAGCGATATTTGATAATAATTCAGAGAGCCGTTATCGTTTTTTAGGAAATATATTAAGCAACAGGATGGAGCTTTTTTATGAATACAATACGGCGCTGATAGTTATACCGCAAAGTGACCTGATAAAATACAATGCCAAAACGGGCGATACAGAAGGGCTGGTAAATTATCCGTTAGGCATACAAGGGATAAAATTTGCGGCTATCATAATCGACAGAGGCGAAGAGCGCAAAAGCTCTTTCAGGAGTAAAGGCGATTTTGATGTAAATACATTTGCCAGGAAATATTTTAATGGCGGCGGACATTACAACGCAGCGGGAGGAAACAGCAAGGAACCGTTAGAAGAAGTAGCAGCAAAATTTATTGCCGCCATGAAAGAAAACAAAGATCAATTAAGTACTTATAAATTTTAAATCAAAACCAATGAACAAAAAAATCAGTTACGTATTACTTGCTGCTGTAGTATTATTCACAGCATGTAAAGGAAAATACAAACACGCAGACGGAGGCCTGGAATATAAAATTATCAGTAAAGAAACTGGAACAAGGGCAGCAGTAGGAGATTTTCTTGAATTGAATATTGTTGCTGTGTATAACGATAGTACATTGTACAGTACTGTCGATAATGGAATGCCACAATATGCTCCTTATAATCCTGAGCAATTCCCTCCTGCGTTCAAAAAAATATTTGGTAAAATATATGTTGGCGATAGCATCGTTTTAAGAATATCTACGGATACGCTTATCGATAAAAACCAGGCAGCTCCTTTTATGAAGAAAGGACAATATGTATATCAATATTTTACAATAGCTAATATATTTACATCTGAACAACAAAAGGATAGCGCGCAAGAATCTCATGCGGCAGTAGCAGAAGCTAAGGCATATCAAAAAACTTTAACCACAATAAAGAAAGGGTTGGTTGATAACGCAGCTCAATTAAAAACAGACGATAAAATATTATCTGATTACATAGCAGCAAAACATATTACTGCTACTAAAGGAGATTGGGGTACCTATGTATCTATTACTGATCCGGGAACAGGGCCACAAATTGATAGTACTGTTGTTGCGATGGTTAATTATACCGGCAGAACTTTAGTGGATACAGTTTTTGATTCTAATATTGATCCTAAGTTTGGTCATGTTGGACCTTTTGCTGTAGACATGGGTACAGTAAACGTTATTCCAGGTTGGATAGATGGTTTAAAACAAATGAAAAAAGGCAGCAAAGGAACATTCTATATTCCTTCATCTTTGGCTTATGCAAAAAATGGTTCTGGTCCGAAAATAGGACCAAATGCAAACCTTATTTTCGATGTTGAGATCGTTGATGTTGTTAATGCTGTACAATACCGCGAACAAGAAAAAATAAAACAAGCGTTAGAAAGAGCTAAACAACAACAAATGATGGATTCGATGAGAAGAGCTCATCCAATGCCACAAGGCGCTCCCGCTCAATAATAAAAATATAAGCAATAAATAAAAGCGAACCCCAAAGTCATGATCGGCTTTGGGGTTCGCTTTTATATTGGAGTTAGTTCCTTTACCTTATTAAGGTGATAGAGCCCTGCAATATTTGCTTGTATCTTTCATCATTTACTTTGATCACATAAACAAATACGCCTTGTAATAAATTCTGTCCCTGGTAAGTGCCATCCCATGTTGTTGCTCCTACACATTCAAATACTTTCTTTCCCCAACGGTCATACACGGCTACTTGCATGTAAGGATAATCCTCACTATTTTGGATATGCCATACCGGGTTTTTGCCGCCGGGCGTAAACCCGGATGGGATGTATAAAGGAAGTACATTACAAATATTAACCTGAATTGGTGTAGATGTAGTTGCACTTGTTGCAGTACAGCCAATTGCGTTAGTATAATTTACCGTTACAGTTTTATCAGCTCCGCTGGTTAACCATTGTAGCGTAACCGTATTATCCGTTGAACCGCCACCAGATATAATTGAGTAATCTGTATTTAAAGTGCCCGAATAGGTCCACGCGTAATTTGATTCGCCTGATTGAGTTGTATAAATAAGGTTTGTATGATCGCAGGCGCTTGCACCTGGCTCAGTTGTAAAAGTAGGAGTAGGTGGAGTGCTAACTGAAACAATTCCTGTAACTGACAATCCAGTTGCAGGACAGCCACTACCCGTTATCGTTATTATCGTTATAGTTGTAGATCCAACCGCATGCAGACTACCAGATGGTATTATAAAAGTTCCGGTGCCGCCGGAGAGGCTCATCGTTGCCGTTGCAAAATTAGTAGCATTCGGCGCGCTAAGATCATATGTTACTATGTAGCTACCTGATAATAGTGTTGTGGAATTTACAGTCACAGTTGATCCGCTTGTACCTGTGCAAGCCTGCGTAGCTGATGCTATAGAAAGATTGCTTGCGTCTACACTCTCGCTAACGTTGGTGCCCGTAGATAAGGCAGGTGTACCTGTTGTACAACCTGAGGTGTAATTTACAGTCACAGATTTTCCACCTGTGGTTAACCATTTCAATGTTACTGTGCTATCTGTAGTTGTTCCACCACTTATAATAGTATAATCTACGTTTGCAGTACCATCAAATGTCCAGGTGTAATTTGATTTGCCTGTTTGCGTAGAATAAGTTACCGCATTATTCACGCAGGCAGCCCCCCCGGGCTGCGTGGTGAATGTAGGAACAGGATTAGCGCCGACAGCAATTGTATTTGTTGCGGCTAGCCCGGTTGTATTACAACCATTATTTATAGCTGTTATAGTTATACTTGTTGATCCTGCCGTTGGTAAAATTCCTATTGGGACAGTAAAAATTCCTGTACCTGCCGAAAAGATCATGGTAGCGTTTGGTGTTCCGGCATTGGGAGCCCCAAGCGTATAATTCACTGTGTAAGTTCCATCCGGTAATGTTGTAGAAGTAACAGTGATAGTAGAGCCACTAGACGCCGGACAAACCGGTGTTGTTGATGCTATCGCAAGATTGCTTGCATCCGGACCAACAGTTACGTTTGTTATTATAGATGGAGTAGCACTTGTAGCTGAACAACCATTTATATCTGTATAATTTATAGTGACAGTTTTATTACCTGCTGTTACCCATTTTAATGTTGTTGTATTATCTGTTGCTGATCCTCCGGATATGATAGTATAATCTGCGAGAGCTCCAAAGTTCCATACGTAATTTGTTTCTCCTGTTTGTGTGGTGTAAGTAACAGCAACGTTTGAACAAGCTGTAGCACCAGGCTCAGCAGTAAATGTAGGCGTTGGTGGAGTGTTGACAGTTATTGTTGAAGAAGCTGGTGTGGCACCGGTACAAGAAGCAGTAATATTATTATAATAATTTACAGTCACTGTTTTTGAGCCATTGGTTAACCAGGTTAACGTAACGGTATTATTAGTAGTGCCTATCCCGCCTGATGTGATCGTATAATCTGTTCCTGCTACACCAGGTACTGTCCAGCTATAAAACACCTGGCCTGTTTGTGTAGTGTAGGTTACACTGCTATTCTCACATATTGAACCAGATGGAGCTGTTGTAAAAGTAGGAATGGGTAAAGTATCAACAACGGTTGTATTTGTAGCAGGCACAGCTCCTGTACAGCCACTACTGGTATAATTTACTGTTACCGTTTTTGTACCCGGTGTTAACCAGGTAAGGTTTACAGTAGGATTTGTTGAGCCTATTCCGCCTGATGCAATTATATAATCTGTTCCTACTACACCAGGCACTGTCCATACATAATTCAATTGGCCCAATTGTGTAGTATAATTTCCGGTATTATTTACACATATTTCTGCGGGAGGAATTCCTGTGTATGTTGGCGCTGTCGGTATACCTATTGTTATAACAGCATTACCTGCCATGTTGCTTGTGCAAGTACTGGTAATGGCGTTTGTAGCTATAACAGTATACGTCCCCACAGGTTGATTACCAAAGCTAACAGGAGATCCTGTACCTGCGACTGGAGTTCCAACATTAACAGGGCCTGCTGTTTGTAATTGATAATTTACACCTGTTTGAGAATTATCCAAACCAACGGGCAATCCGGCACCGGAGCAATAAGATCCTGTACCTGTAACATTGTAAACAGTTGGGGGTGTGCAAGCGCTGTTTGCAAGGCCAATGTTTTCTAACGCTCCATTTAAAGGAGTAATACCTGTTGCCGTAACGGTTGTTCCGCTTCCGCTTGAAGGAGGGTATGTCCAGTTAGTACCATCGTAAACGCCGGTTTCTAATGAGGAAACAGTTGCAGAACCTTGTAAACTTGCTGTTCCGTAATTTAAATCGGCATTGTAGCTGCCGTATGAGCCTGTAAGTTGTTTAATATACCAGAACCAGTTAGCGTAATTGACTTGTGATAAAGCATACGTGGCAATACCCGGCATACTAAGGTCAGGATTAGATCCGGGTGTATTCATTTCAACAGTGCCGGGAGTTGTTACAGAACTAAAGGTGAGAGTAACAGGAGTGTAAGTATTGATATTTCCAATAGCAAATAAATAAGGAGAAGTATTGGTGATATTTCTTATCAAATTACCTCCACTGAAACGCGCTACCCATCCTGTACTTTGCGAAGCGCCAATAATATTGCCGGAAGCGCCAATTGTTAGGTCGGCACTTGCATACGTTAAAAATAATCCTTGTATAAAAGTAAGGTTACCATTAATAGTTGTGCTATAAGTCATCCCAATATCATTGGGATTATTAATAATTACATTATTGAAAACTTCACCGCCAGTAGAGGTAATAACCTGAGATGCGGTACCATTAAAATCAACAGTACCATTTTGGGCATTAAAAGTAGCACCAGATCTTTTCCATGCTCCAGTTAAAGAGACAGTTCCCGATGCGCCGTTGAAAGTGCCGCCATTCAGTACAATATCCCCTGTTACATTCAGCTGCGTAGCAACACCGGGGTTACCCATATTGAATGTACCATTATTCATTACTATACCGCTGTCAACAGTAAACGCATTGGTCATACTATCCAGATTTACGTTAGCGCCGGCACCGTTAATAGTTAGGCTTCCTTTTATGGTAAAAGCTCCGCTTCCAGGAATTTTCGACATATTAATGTTTCCTCCTGAATTTACTATCATATTATGTCCTACTGTAAAAGAACCTGTTTGATTTAATAATGGATTTCCCAGATAAGGAGCAGGGCCTGAAGTATAAGGTATCCAATCCAACATAGTAAAAGCAGATGCAGTAAGATCTCCATCTAAACCACGTGGTATAGCTCCATCATTCCCATTGTTAGGATAATTACAAACATCGAAATCAGAGCCTGAATTTATAAATACATTATCGGGATAACCCTGTGTTACACCAATGGTAGCGGGCGTACTAAGATCTGCATTCCATTCCAATCCTCTGTTATTAGGATTTCCTGCATAACTTAAAGTAGATCCTTTTGCATATCGTGGAGAGTTAGTTCCTCCGAAACGAGAAGCGGTGTTCAATAATAATGTACCGTTGATCAGAGGTGAAGAAAGCCCGGATGTTGTAATAGTAGAGTTTGCACCACCAGGAGTAAGGTTATAAAAAGTAGTTGGTCCAGTGATGGTTGCTCCTTGCACAATAAAAGCACCACCGTTGGCGCGTACAGTCGAGTCAAGATCTCCACCTGTATTTAAAATAGTTCCGTTTACTGTAACCGTTTTGCCTGGAAGGGATAAATATCCTGCTTGTAGCGTTAAATTTTGAATACTACTTGTAGCAGCTAATGTAACAACGTTGGTGGGTGAAGTACCAGTGTTATCTATAGTAAGCGAACCTCCTCCATTGATAGTTGTAGGCAGGCCGTTTCCTGTATTTTGATTAGCAATACCATCATATACATAATTAGCAGCGGAAGGAAAAGTACGGCCGCCGGTATTTTCGATATTTCCTACTGCAATAGCGCCACTGGTTATACCGTTCGGATCACCGATCTTTAAAAAAGCAGTATTGCTGTTAGCCAATGTAAAATTACAGGCTCCCAAAATAAAATTTGTCGTACAATCAAGCGTGCCGTTCACTGTAAAAGATCCTGTAACGGTCATACTCGAATTCATTGTCAATACTCCACCTGTATTAATTGTGATAGTGGCACAGGCAACGGGTGAAGTGATTTGAATAGGAGAGCCATTCATTATGGTAACAATATCTCCCGCATTAGGCACAGCTGCAGGACTCCAGGAAGCGGGATTACTCCAAAGGCCGCCCGCTCCGGTAGATTGATAAGTAGTTGCATTCGCAAACTGAAAAAAACTTAAAAATAAAAAACTACAAAGCGCCAGGGCTTTTTTAGAGAATGTAAAAAGATTCATGCTTACAGTGTTAAAGTATCAGGTTCAAAAATAATCATTAAAAATTATTATGCTATAGTATGGTAGGGGACAAACAATTTTATTGCTTCCTTTGCCTCTTTTACATCATGTACCCTAAGGATAGATGCGCCATTCATTAATGCCATTGTATTTAATACGGTTGTTCCATTCAGTGCCTCGTTCGCTGTAACCCCCAGTGTTTTATAGATCGTTGCTTTTCTTGAAAGACCCGCTAAAATAGGTTTTCGCAGCATTGAAAAAATTTCTAATTCTTTCAGCAGCTTAAAATTATGTTGTGCCGTCTTGCCAAATCCAAATCCCGGATCAATGATCAGGTCGGTAATACCCGCATTATGGCATGCTGCTATTTTTTGTATAAAAAAATCCAGTACTTCTTTCACCACATCCGTGTAAGAAGGATCTTTTTGCATGGTATCAGGCGTTCCCTGCATATGCATGCATATATAAGGAACTTTTAATAAGGCAACAGTTGGGATCATTGCCTTATCCATTTCGCCGGCACTAATATCATTTACGATCGAAGCGCCTGCTGCTACGGCTTTCTTTGCTACTTCACTGTGGTAAGTATCTGTCGAAATGATGATTTGAGGAAAATGATGATGAATGGCTTCAATAACCGGCAATACACGTTTTAATTCTTCGTCTGCAGTGATGCGTTCGCTATTGGGCCTGGTGCTTTGTCCGCCAATATCCAATATATCCGCGCCATCAGTCACCATTTTTTCTGCTAACGAGATGCTGTTGTCAAGGCTGTTATGCTGTCCTCCATCGTAAAACGAATCCGGCGTGGCATTAATAATGCCCATTACCAGTGGTTTATCGATTATTAACAATTTTCCTTTGCAGTTAAGTGTGTACATCAGTGTAAACGATTAATTTTGAGTTCAACAAAAGTATAAGACATTTATCAAACGATGAGCACAATTCAGCAATACGATTCAGCGGTTCAATCCTGTAAAGACATATTTTTAAAGAAAACAAAAGATTATGGCACTTCCTGGAGAGTTTACAGGATCATTTCCATTGCCGATCAAATATACATTAAAGCGAAACGTATCCGCACTATACAAGAAGTAGGCGAACAAAAGATCGGCGATGATATCCGCAGTGAATTTAAAGGCATTTTGAATTATGCCATTATCGGATTGATACAATTGGGAATCAATAACGACGATATAGAAGAGTTGTCCGTAACTGAAGTAGAAAAATTATACAATGAACAAGCTACCATTGCTAAAAATTTAATGCTGGATAAAAACCATGATTATGGCGAAGCGTGGAGAGAGATGAGCCAGGAAAGTTTTGCCGATCTTACCTTGGCAAAACTATTACGCATTAAACAGATCATTGCCAATAAAGGACAAACATTAATAAGTGAAGGAATTGATGCTAATTTTTATGATATTATTAATTACGCTGCATTTGCTTTAATATTGATCGAAGAAGGGAAACATAAATAATTAAAACAAGATCCAAAAAACAAATAACAAAATTCAAAAATGGAAAATAAGATCATGAAGCTAGTTGTAAATATTGCGCGTGTTATTGTTGGCGTATTGTTCATTTTTTCGGGATTGATAAAAGCAGTAGATCCATTGGGACTTGCCTATAAAACACAAGAGTTTTTTGAAGCATGGGGAGATGGCGGTGGCTGGATGCAAGCGGTAATGAATAGTTTACACGATTTTGCGTTAGGCTTTTCTATCATCATGATCGCATTGGAAGTATTGGCTGGCGTTGCTTTACTAATTGGCTGGAGAAAAAATATAGCCGTGTGGGTGATATTTTATATGACCTTATTTTATACTTTTTTAACTGCCTATTCTCTATTCACCGGAAAGATCCGGGAGTGTGGTTGCTTTGGTAATTGTTTTCCGATAACAGACCTGCAGACATTCATCAAAAATTTAGTGTTGCTGGCATTGATCATCATCATCATCGTAGGAATAAAATATATCAACCCGCTTTTTCAGGCGATGTCGAATTTTGGCATTGTCGCATTAACCATAGTTGTTGTAGTGTTTTTGCAATCGTACGTATTGGAACATTTGCCGTTGATCGATTGCCTGCCATATAAAGTAGGCAATAATATATTAGAGCTTCGTAAAATGCCTGCCGATGCTACATTTGATACGTTCGCTTATTCATTCGTGTATAAAAAAGGAAGCGAGACAAAAGAATTTACAACAGCTGCATTGCCGGATTCTACCTGGCAGTTTGTAGAACAAAAAAAAGTATTGGTTGAAAAAGGAAATGGCAAATTGCCTGCGATCAATGATTTTTCTTTGACAGATAGGGATGGCAATGATTCTACCGAGGCGATCTTATCTCAAAATGGCAAGTATTATTTATTCTTTATAAACACTTTCGATAAAAGATCTATCTATTACTGGCTGAATGGATTCGTTAACCTCAGAAAAAAAGCGAAAGCCGATGGCGAAAATCTTTATGTGGTAACATCTGATAACGAAAAAGTAGATAGCTTTTTGAACGTAAAGAAAAAATACAATGTGCCGGTGTATACTTGTGATATGACAGCGATCAAAACAGCTGCACGTACAAGGCCAACATTGTTTTTAATGAATGGTCCGGTTGTAGAAAAAAAATGGGGCTCGGCTGATATTGAAAGCGCGGTTAAATAATCTGATCAGTACCCAATAAAACCATTACTATGAAAAAAATTGTTCCTATTGTTATCCTGGCAATGATCGTGTTGATCAGTTGTCAGAAAAATACTGGCAGTGTGCCTTTTTCGCAACATTGTGATGCACTTATTACGGATACGGCCGGTACCAATGATAGTGGAAGAATATATATGCCTACAGCGTTTACGCCTAATGGTGATGGATTAAATGATTTTTGTCGGCCATATGGACAGAATCTTGATTCGATCACATTTACAATATATAATGCCAATAATGTTGTAGTGTTTAGTACTACTGAATTCTACCAGGGCTGGGCACCAACAGTTACAAGTAATACGGATGTTAAATTTCACTATACAATTCAGGCCATTACTACAGCTAATAGAAAAATTGGTGTCTGTGGCGATGTATACGAGCTTACATGTTTACCTGCAGGCACGTCGGTCAACAGTTTTTTGTTCGAAGATCAGATAACACCAAACGGATTTGATGTTCCTTCTTCAGAAATACTATCAACTTGTCCTTAAAGCAAAACATATTTGAAGGCAGTTTATTCCATATTAGTGTTATTAGGCGTAGTGATGCTTGTCTTCATGATGTTTCAGGGATTTGGAGACCCGGCACGTTTGGTCGTTGGACAAACGGGCGATAAAAAAACAATGGATAATATCCGTAAAGACCTATACCTCGATCAGCCAAAATGGAAACAGTTTGTTTTGTACCTCAATGATGTTTCTCCCATTTGTGTTCACACAAAAGCTGATATCGCTAAAAAAGAGCTGCAAGGATTATTTATTGGCGGCGATACAAAGCTGGGATTAAAAATTCCTTACTTAGGCAAGAGTTATCAAACCAAAAAAAATGTAGGCGCCGTTTTAATGGAGGCATTGCCCGGCACTTTACTGCTGGCTATAGCAGCGATGTTATTTGCAACGACCATCGGTATTTTGTTAGGTGTTTTAGCTGCCGTAAAAAAGGGAACATGGGTAGACACTTCTGCAGTCTTTGCCAGTATCGCAGGTATATCAGCGCCTTCATTTTTTATGGCGATCATTATTGCGTATTTGTTTGGCGTGGTGTTACATCCTTTTACCGGTTTAAATTTAACGGGCAGCTGGTTTGATATAGATGAAGTAACCGGAGAAAAATACCTGACATTAAAGAACCTTATTCTTCCCGCATTTACATTAGGTATACGCCCGTTAGCTATTATAACACAATTAACACGCAGCAGTATGTTGGATGTGTTGAACCAGGATTATATCCGCACTGCCTATGCGAAAGGCTTATCTAAAAATACAGTCATCTTTAAACACGCTTTGCGCAATGCATTGAATCCTGTGATAACAGCTATTACAGGTTGGTTTGCAGAATTGTTAGCCGGTGCTTTTTTTGTAGAATATATTTTTGGCTGGAAAGGGATCGGAAAAATAACGGTAGATGCTTTAGAGAAATTAGATTACCCAGTAGTGATGGGGTCTGTATTGGTAAGTGCCTGCATTTTTATTGTCATCAATCTTCTGGCTGATACATTGTATGCGGTAATTGATCCAAGAGTCCGGTAGATAAGTCAAAAGGCAAAAATGAAAACCCATAAGTTAAAAACCTTCCATACTTTTTGGTTTTTACTTTTTACTTATTTTATTACAACTTCCGTGATCACTTTTTCCCCCAGCGCTTCATTTACTCTTTCAATTATTTTATCTTTCTGATATAACAATTCATTTTTCAATGGGCCAACAGCTGTATTGATAAATAAAGTATTGTTGATGATCTGAATTTTATCAGTGTATTTAGCGATCGTCTTCCCCATTATCTGCTCCCATATTTCTTCAATACGCATAGCCTGCATGCCACTCTTTAAGCGGCTCTGCTGTAAAAATTGTTGTATGGCATCTTGCATTGAAAATTCACCCACGGTAATAATTGTTAATGGTTAATTGTTAATTGAATACCGACTCCCCAGATATAGAAAAGTTTACCAATTATAGTGAACTATAAACGCCTTCCTGTCTTCCCCGCAAAAATATTTCATAATCCACCAAAACTGTTTGTGATTTTTTAGTTTGTAGTCGCTCATAGCCGCTGGGCTGTGTTCCTTCTCCAGCGCTACTTTGGCCGCTGACTAAAATCTGCTTCGCATGATTTTGTCTGCCTCGCTTCGCTTGTCACCACAGCCAAAGAGGCGCTTCCGCAGGAACTGATAGAATTAGCGAAATAGTTAATCAGTAATAATTTTATCCTTGCCATCAACTATTAATTCCTTCTGCAAATTAACCATTTACCATTAACAATTAACCATTATAAACCTATGATCTGGTATGTTGTGTTAAGTTCTGTCAGCGCCAGCTCAAGCCTTTCCTGGTGCGTATCTGTAATAAAAACCTGTCCTTTGTTCTCATTGCATACCCAGTGTAATAAATTCTGCATTCGGCTGTTATCTAGTTTTTCAAAAACATCATCCAATAAAAGGAGCGGGGCAAAGCCTTTTATTGTTTTTAATAATTCGAATTCGGCCAGCTTTAATGCAAATAGCAAACTTTTTCTTTGTCCCTGCGAAGCAATATTTTTAAAAATCTGTCCGTCTAATTGTATGGCAATATCATCTTTATGTATGCCGCCATTTGTGCGTTGCAGGATAAGGTCCTTTTCTCTGAACTGGTTAATGATCGATTGAAAATTATTGCTGTTCAGCTGGCTCTCATATTGCAGTGTTACAGTCTCCTCATTATCGGCGATCTGTTTGTAAAATTTTTGTACCAGCGGTATCAACGCAGTTGTAAAATCTTTTCGCTTGGCGTAAATATATTCTCCCGGTTTAATTAATTGTTCATCCAGTACTTCTAATAAATGCCAATCTGTTTTGCCTTGTTCAGCAAAGCGTTTTAGTAAACTATTTCGTTGTTGTAATACTTTGGTGTATTGAATTAATTGTTGCAAATAATCGGCGTCCATCTGGCTTAAAACGGTATCAATAAATTTTCTGCGTTCCTCACTTGTACCTGTTATCAATTCAATATCATCCGGAGCGATCATCACACAGGGAAATTTGCCAATATGCTGCGAGAATTTTTCATAAGGCACATCATTCAAAAACAATTCTTTTTTTCCTACGCCACGATGAATACAAATGACTTTTTCTTTACCAAAATCTCCTTCCAATCTAAAACCGTCTGCCCCAAATAAAATATTCATAGAGTCTGATTTGGAAAAATAGCTTTTGGTAAAGCTGAGGTAATAAATAGCGTCTAACAGGTTTGTTTTTCCCTTGCCGTTGGGACCGCAAATACCCACCACTCTTTCGGTAAAATCGAAGGAAGTAAGCGTGTAATTCTTGAATTGGGTGGTTACTATTTTAGAAAGGCGGTGCATTAAGACAAAGTTACTTTATTCTTGAAGGAATAAAATTCCAAAAAACAAAATCCAAAAAACAAAACCCGAGCCTGAAACAGGTGTATTTAAACTTTTAAAAGGAAACTGAAAGTCCAAAATTATAAGGATTGGAATTTGTTTTATTGTTTTTTGGATTTTGTATCCTGGGAATTTGATTTTTGACTCTGGAATTTAATTTTTCCTCTTATCTTTGCCACCTAAAACTTAATCCCATTGGCTACAAAGTTTTCTAAAGAAACATACCTGTATTGGTACGAATTAATGCTTTTATTGCGCAGATTTGAGGAAAAAGTCGGCCAATTGTACGGAATGCAAAAAATACGTGGCTTTTGCCACTTGTATATTGGGCAAGAGGCTGTTGCAGCCGGTTGTATGACAGCTACTAATCCAGGCGATAAATTCATCACCGCATATCGCGATCACGCTTTGGCTGTTGCCAAGGGCGTTTCTGCTAAATCTTGTATGGCTGAGCTGTATGGTAAAGCAACAGGGTGCAGCAAAGGAAAGGGTGGCAGTATGCACTTTTTTGGTGTGGATGTAGGCTTTTTTGGCGGTCATGGTATTGTGGGTGCTCAAATTGGTACAGGTGCGGGTTTGGCATTTGCTGAAAGATATAGGGGTACGGATAATGCGGTGCTTTGCTTTTTTGGTGATGGTGCAGCAAGACAAGGAATGTTGCACGAAACATTCAACATGGCGATGTTATGGAAATTACCGGTAGTATTTATTTGCGAAAATAATAACTATGCCATGGGTACTTCTGTAGCACGTACTACGAATGTATTGGATATTTATAAAATTGCTGATGGCTACGAAATGCCTGCTGATAGCGTTGATGGTATGAGTCCTGAAAATGTGCATGATGCGGTATTAAAAGCGATCACAAGAGCGAGGGAAAAAGGCGGACCAACTTTATTGGAGATCAAGACCTACCGTTACAAAGGGCATAGCATGAGCGATCCTCAAAAATACCGTACTAAAGAAGAATTAGAAGAATATAAAGAAAGAGACCCGATCGATCACGTGCTGGCGGTTTTGAAAAAAGACCATAAAGTAACGGATGCCGTTATTGCAGCGATCGATGAAAGGGTAAAATTAGAAGTAGAAGAATGTGTGAAATTTGCAGAAGAAAGCCCTTGGCCTGCAGATGATGAATTATTGAAGGATGTGTATGCACAGCAAGATTATCCATTTATAATGGACTAGTACCATAACTATTTAAACGAACAAAAACTAAACAACAAGTAATGCAAGAAACAAATGAAGTAGTTGAGAAGGCGAAAGACTTTTGGGCTAAATTTAGTAACCAGGTTATATATGTAGGATCAGCAGTAATAATAGTTGGCGGATTGTGGTTAGCATACAGCAACTTTATCCAAAAACCTAAAGAGGCTAAAGCTGATGATCTTCTTTTTCCTGTAGAAGGGCTTTTTGATAAAATGGCGCAGACAGGATTTAGTAAAGATTCTGTCAATATTGTGTTGAATGGCGGCAATGGTATCGCTGGCGTTTTAAAAATTGCATCCACTTATAGCAGTACGCCAGCAGGCAATAGGGCAAAATATATTGCCGGCGCTTGTTATTTACATACCGGCGATTATGCCAATGCTGTAAAAGAACTGAAAGATTTTTCTACAAAAGCTACTCAGGTACAAAGCGCGGCTTACTCTATGTTAGGCGATGCTTACGCAGAATTAAATAATAATGATGATGCATTTACCTACTATAAAAAATCGGCATCAGTAAATGATAAAGATGAGTTCAGTGCATCTGAAGGATATTTTAAAGCGGCATTGTTTGCGCAGACTACAGGTAAAACATCCGATGCTATTGAATTATTTCAAAAAGTAAGGGATGATTATCCAAACAGTGCACATGCAAGAGATATTGATAAATACCTTGCACAATTAGGCGTTCTTAATTAATTATTTTGAATGTTAAATTTTGAATGTTGAATTATTTTTTTTCATCTAGCATTTAAAATACAAAATTTAAAATAGAAATAAATGTCATTAGTAACAACATCAAATTTATACAACACATCAGGCATCCAACTACCATCGGATGCCTATGTAATTATTATACGTACAGAATGGAACGCCGGCATTGTAAATAAATTAGATGAGGGTTGCAGAAAAATACTGTGGGAAAATAAAATTCAATCAAAAACGATCACTGTACCCGGTGCTTTTGAAATTCCTTTTACAATTAAAAGAGTATGGGAAGCACACAAAAACAAAGCAGATAAGCCTTATGCATTTATTGCCTTAGGTTGCATCATTAAAGGAGATACGCCTCATTTTGATTATGTCTGCAAAGCCGTTACCGATGGCGTATTACAATTAAATTTATCGTTGCCTGTACCAAGTATTTTTGGCGTACTAACGGTAGATGATCAGCAACAGGCAGAAGAACGTATCGGCGGCAAACATGGCCATAAAGGCGAAGAAGCTGCCATCACTGCTTTGAAGATGATACAATTATCTTTGCACCCTTAGTATAGTTTTAAGTGGTAAGTAATAAGTTGTAAGTAAATTACCACAACTTACCGTTCATAACTTAAAACCTATAACTTAGAACTTACAACTATCCCACATGAAGGTTCATTTATTTATACCATGTTTTGTAGATCAGCTTTACCCGCAAACAGCCTTTAATATGATAAAGGTGTTGGAAAAAGCCTGCTGCGATGTGTATTATAATACCGATCAGACATGTTGCGGGCAACCGGCTTTTAATGCAGGTTTTTGGGAAGAAGCAAAAGCTGTCTGCAATAAATTTGCAGATGATTTTGAAGGTGCTGATTATATCGTTGCGCCAAGCGCCAGCTGCGTTGGCTTTGTAAGAAATTACTACACCAAATTATTAGAAGAATCTCCCGATGATACCAGGATCAAAAACCTGAGCAAAAATATTTACGAATTCTCCGAGTTTTTAGCGGATGTATTGAAGATAGAAAATTATGGCGCTGAACTACATGTAAAAGCTACCTACCACGATAGTTGTGCAGCGCTTAGAGAATGCAAAATAAAAGAGGCGCCACGCAAATTATTAAGTTTTGTAAAAGGCCTGGAAATGGTAGAAATGAATGATGTTGAAACATGCTGTGGTTTTGGCGGAACTTTTTCTGTAAAATTTGATGCGATCTCGATCGGTATGGCAGACCAGAAGGTTAATAATGCTTTAGCTACCGGCGCTGAATATATCATCTCTACAGACCTAAGCTGCCTGATGCATATTGATGGGTATATCAAAAATAAAAACCTGCCTTTGAAAACAATGCACATTGCAGATGTACTGGCAACAGGCTGGGAATTATAAGCCATTCATCACAGAAATCTACTGTACATACATATATTGGCACTGTTTATGGGCTAAAATCTTAACTTGTAATTAAGAAAATCATTGTTTTTTAACAAATAGCTTTGTAAGCATACAAAAGATAAAAAAGATGAAAAAAAATGCCCTGATCATTGCCTGTATGGCTGCGGCGCTTTTTTTTATTTGTAGTACCAGAGCTACGGCACAAAATATTGTTTATACTGCTCATGCACCTAGCCATAATATTAGTGTCCGAACTTTAAGGACCAAACAAAATAATTTTACTTCTTTTACCAATACCTATAGAGTCCCTTCCGAAAAATGGCTGGCGAATAACAAAGATTATATAGATCATCCCGATGCCCGCTTTCTTACAAATAATGATCCTTCACCGAATGCGGTTGAACTATTTTCAAAGCGTACTAATAATAGCAGGTATTATATTGATAAGGATACCGCAGCTAAATTTTATATTATACAATCCAATGGAGATATAAATTATCAAAAGAACGGGCAATGGCTTTGTATTGATAAACGCTTAATGCCTGTATCGAAAAACATTATTGAAGCAAGCCATCAGCAGGAACCCGTTGGTTTTGACCTGGATAAAAAAGCTTCCTACATTAAAAGTGTTTCGGGCATTTTTTATTTTAACGATTGGCAATTGTTTGGCGCTAACGGCAATACTAAAACGCTTATAGCAAAAGCAGATTGGTCGCATTTTTCTGCGGGAGATGACGGGCTGAAAATAACTAATATTTTTCCCGGGGTAGATGCCGAAATGGTCGTTGACAGAGGATCGGTGGAAACAAATTTCATTATCAAACAAAATAATTTTCCTGCCTATCAACGATTGGTATTTACAGATGGATTTTCAGGTTCATCAACAGGAGAGATGCAATTTACTGATGCACAAAACAACGAAGTGGATTTTGTAGTTGATAAAAAAGCAATTGCGCATATCAGTAAAGCAGTGATGTATGCCAGAAAGGATCCTACTCAAACCTATCAATATCTTTCTTATCAAATAGCGCAGAATAATTTATCATTGTCCATAGATACAGCCGCCTTAGATCATTTGCTGTTGGATGGAGATGTTGTTATTGATCCATTGGTATCAACTACTAAAATTATTCCAAAGGCATCTATCACCGGATCCATGAATAATGGTAACATTAATAATGCCTGTAAATATCCTTTTGTGGCAACCACGCCTGCGAAAGCTACTTTTACTAATGTTGCTGTTGAATTTGGTATGATAGCTACAGCGCCCGCAGTTAATAAAGATGCCATCTTTTTTGTAATAGCAAATAATTGCGATACACTGAGGTTTAGTGCTAACCCTAATCAGCCAAGTTATGATAGTTCAGGCTACGGCGTTACTGTTGATAACAATGGAGTAGCGGGTTTCGCTGCTATACCGGAATTTTTAAACTGTTTGCCACCACCTGCCTGTGCACCTCAAAATGTGGGATTTGTACTTGGTTTGTATAATACAGTTACAGCGGGTCCGGATAATGTTTGTAGCAACCAATATGTAAGTGCGTACGAAGATTTCCAATTGATGATACAGGGACGTACTATAGAGCCTTTGACCATTGCTGCTACGCCGCAAACAATTTGCCAGGGAAGTTCAAGTGTATTGCGGGCCACAGCTCAATATGGTGTGCCTCCGTATATTTCTTATAATTGGAGCAATGGTGTAAATAGCAACCCTGTTACCGTATCTCCATTGGTAACAACAATATATTCAGTTGCTATTGTTGATCAATGCAATGATACTGCTAAAAATTCAATCACTGTAACGGTAACGGATCCTGTTACACCAGCCGTAACTATAAGTACGGTTACGCTAACGGTTTGTCAAAATGCTGCTACAACATTTAAAGCTACTCCTACAAATGGCGGCAATGCCCCGGCTTATCAATGGTATTTGAATGGCAACCCTGTTGGTACTAACAGTAATACGTATACCAATAATGCTTTAAGTAACGGCGATAAAATAAGCTGCGTGCTGACGAGCAATTATTTTTGTCTTGTTACCAATATTGCCAACAGCGATACTTTAACGATGACCGTCCAGCCAGACATCGTACCTACGATCAATATTACAAACTCTGATAATAATTTTTGTTTTGGTAAGGACGTAACATTTACGGCACATACAACCAATGTTGGACCTTCTCCTTCGTATCAATGGTATGTAGATGGAAATCCTGTAGGAACAAACGATCCTTCCTATGCAAATAATACGGTGGAGAATAATGATATTGTTTATTGTATTGTAAGCGTTAGCAATACTGGTTGCTATACCGTACCTACTGTAAAATCGAATGTGGTTACGATGGTGATATATCCGATCCCTGTCATTAGTTTTTCTCCTGATAATATAATTTTAGCGAGATATGATAGCGTAACAATAAACACTTCGGTTGTTGGTGATATTAACAACAATTTTGTCTGGACGCCTTCCGATGGTTTGATCAACCCCGGAAGCCTTACCCCGACTGCAGATCCTACTGTTACCACTACTTATCAATTGAGTGTTACTTCAGTAAATAATTGTGTTGATAGCGCAGATATTACTATCCAGGTGTACGATAAGATCTTTATTCCGAGCGCTTTTGCGCCGAACGGGAAAAATAACATATTCAGAATTCCTAAGGGAACAATATTTAACCTTGATAATTTTTCTGTTTACGACAGGTGGGGAAATATGGTCTTCACAACAAATGATATTAATCAGGGATGGGATGGTATCGTTGGAAGTTACCTGGCTGCCATGGGTGTATATGTCTATGTTATTACTGGTTCCGACGCACGAGGTAAGATACTTCAAAAAGGAACAGTTACCCTTATCCGATAATTTATTTATTGAAATCGAAAAGCGTAGCGGTAAAAACACCGTGCTCGCGCGGTTTAAAGATCACTTTCCAATCACCATTATAGCGCAATAAAGACGGGACGAGGTACTGCCCAAAATGTGTTAGCTCAACCTGCATCTGCACATTAAAATCGTATACGCCTGCATCATGGCTCAACGTGTAGTTGCGGGCCAGCACTTCAAATGTTTTACAATCAAACCAGGTCGTCATTTCATCGATCACTACATCATTTGTAAAAGCAGGTTTTACTTTTATTGAAAAGAGATAGCAGCTTGTTGTGTCATGATCAACGATATCAATGCTCATGTCGTATTTATCTGCCATGCCATCATCAAAAATGGCTGTCTTATTAGAGATAAAAGGTATGCCATCTATTTTTTTGCCCGGATTGAAGAATAACATTTCTAATTGCTTCTTATGTTTTTCTATGCCCGACAAGCCTTCGGCTGAAATATCTTTTTCTCCTACAGTATTATTTTCTCCGCAGATAGTTCGCTTTGCAAAAAATAAAGAAGCGTATAATTCTGCCGTGTAATAATTGTATTGATGATTGTTGGTATAAAAATCTCCGGAGCTTTGTTCGCTGATCGTTTGTGAACTTCTGCAGCCATTCTGTTCTATTTGTTTTGTTTTGCTATAAAGAGAAGCGGCTGTTTCTCCTTTTTTGTTGAGCATGCGGATATCATTGAGAGAAGTATAGCCAACTATATCGAGTGTTTTAAAAGCTTTGTAAAAAGTAGTATCGTTTTTGATCCTGTTAATAAAAGCGGCCACATCTAATTTTGAATTCACCACTACTTCAGATAATAGCACTGCTTTGCCGCCAATATAAACGGCAGTATCTTTTGTCTGTGCCATTGTTGTGCTACAAAACATCAGGCAAAAAAAAGCAGGTATGATCTTTTTAATCATACCTGCAAATTATCATTAATAAAGTAATAAGTGAAAAGTCAAAACCCAAAAGTTATTAAACGTAATTAACTTTTGGGTTTTGACTTTTGGACTTTGACTTATTTTGGGAATATCATCCTGTAATCAACCTTCACTTTCCCTTTGGAAATATCATCTAATTTTCTTTTGATCATGGTGCGCTTTAGCGGCTTTAAATAATCGATGAACAGTTTTCCTTCGATATGATCGTATTCATGCAATATTACGCGGGCCGTAATGCCGGTGAATGTTTTGGTAAATGGTTTAAAATTTTCATCGACGTACGACAAGGTTACTTTTTCGCTTCTAAAAACATCTTCGCGTATTTTAGGGATGCTTAAACAACCTTCGTTGTAAGACCATTCATCACCGGCCAATTCTACAATATGTGCATTGATGAAAACGCCTTCGTAGCCCGTATCGCCGGGATATTCTTTTTCTTCGCCTTCTTCCATATTGGTAAATATCTGCTTGCTGTCGATCACAAATAAGCGGATATCTTTATTTACCTGAGGGGCTGCAATACCAACGCCATTGCTATTGTACATGGTTTCCCACATATCAGTAATTAGCTTTTGTAGATCAGGATAATCAGCCGTAATATCTTTGCAAACTTTTCTTAAAACCGGCGCGCCGTAAGCTACTATTGGAAGAATCATAAAAATAAAATAATTGGCAAATTTATGAAAATGAGGGGAGATTTCCTTTAGAAGTTTGAAGTGCTTCTCATGTATTCCTGCAGTATAATAGTGGCTGCGATCACGTCTACATTCCCTTTAACGCGACGGTCTTTTTTCTTCATGCCCATTTCCAGCATGGCATCTTTGGCCATTTTTGATGTGTAGCGTTCATCTACTGTTTTAAGCGGCATTGTAGGGAAATCTTTTTGTATTTTTTTGATAGCAGCTTCAACAAGTGGTGTACCGTGCGTATCACTTTCATCCCAGTTTTTAGGTAAACCGATGATGATAAGTTCTACTTTTTCTTCGTTTAAATATTTTTTTAAAAAAGGGATCAGCTCTTTTGAATCGATCGTCAATAAACCGGTAGCGATGATCTGTAATGGATCGGTTACCGCAATACCTGTTCTTTTTCCACCATAATCTATTGCCAGTATTCTTGCCATGATCAACGGTTAATGAAGATATCCAGTAAAACAAATACGGCAAATACAACAGAAGCAATGCCATTGGCCGTCATAAATGCCAGGTTAACTTTTCTAAGATCGGTAGGTTTTACAATGGAGTGTTGATAAATAAGCATACCAATAAAAACAACAACACCTAACCAATAGGTCCAGCTAAAATGGCCGTGTATGCCTGCAAATACAACGCAGGCAGCAGCTAATAAATGCAATAATTGAGATACCCTTAATGCATTGGCCTTACCTACTGCAGCCGGAATTGAATGTAGCTGATGTTCTTTGTCAAAAGCTTCATCTTGCAAGGCATAAATAATATCAAAACCACTTACCCAAAATAAAACGGTGAAAGAAAATAAGACAGGCAACAGATCAAAGTGGCCTGTTACTGCGATGTATGCACCAATAGGAGCCAAACTCAAGCCAACGCCTAATACCAAATGGCATAGCGCTGTAAAACGTTTGGTATAGCTATAAAATAAAATAACAAATAAAGCAACAGGTGACAATGCCATGCACAATGGATTGATAAAAAAACAGGTCACGATAAAAAGTATTGAAGAACCAATTGTAAATAATAAAGCATTTTTACTGGAGATAATTCCCGCAGGAATTTCTCTTACCGCAGTACGTGGATTTAACGCATCATATTTAGCATCAAGCCATCTATTGAAAGCCATTGCCGCGCTACGAGCTGTTACCATGCAAATGAGTATTAAAGTAAGCTTCACTGTTAATGCTTGTTTTACCAATGCATAACAGTCAATATTAGTTACGTTTACACCTGTTTGATAAGGAAAAATGAGGCCAAGTTTACATGCTTGTGCAAAACTGATCAAAGAAGTCAAGCCTAATGAGAAACCTATTAAAGCAAACGGAAGTGCGAAAATGGTATGACTAAACTTTACAAGTGATAAATAATTTTTTATAGTAGTTGCTGCCATGATATAATTTTAAGCAATTTAATTAATGTTCAATTCTTTTTCTTAAGAATTTCACGCAAAGCAATATAAGGAGCAAAGTCGCAAAGGCCTGCCTTAGCGACTTAATTACCTTTGCGCCTTTGCGTGAAATTATACAAAATGCTAACTAATTTTATTTCTAACGATCTCCCACAAAACAATTCCTGCTGCTACCGAAATATTTAAGGAATGCTTCATGCCCAATTGTGGTATTTCTATACAGCCTTCGCAAAGTGCAATAACTTCCTGTTGAACACCTTCTACTTCATTCCCAAAAACAACCGCTGTTTTCTCATCGGCACGTATGCTGAAATTTTCTAAAGAGATGCTGCTTTCCACTTGTTCAATGGCGTAAACTTTATAGCCATTTTGTTGTAATGCTTTAACCGCTTCAATCGTTGTTTCGAAATGCTTCCAGGTAACTGTTTCCGTAGCGCCTAAAGCTGTTTTATTGATGTCTCTGTGAGGAGGTTGGGCTGTATAACCACATAAATAAATAGCTTCTAACAAAAAAGCATCTGCCGTACGGAAAACACTGCCTACGTTGTGCATGCTGCGGATATTGTCCATCACCACTATAACCGGTATCTTTTCCGACCGTTTAAACTCATCAACCGACTTGCGGTTTAGCTCATCCATGCTTAATTTTCGCATCTCCCAAAATTATAGGCAAAAGTAATTCACATTGCGCAAAAACGGTGCTATTTAAGTAGGTAAGACCTTAAATTTGCGAATTAATAATTAGTAATTAATAATTGATAATTCCTTCAATTCAAGCATTATAACCGTATGAATATTAATAATTATCATACCAAAGAAAAAATTATTAATTACTAATTCTTAATTATTAATTAAAAGTATGGCCAAGGCAACCGGGGAAACTCCATTAATGCAACAACATAGTGCTATCAAGGCACGCTATCCTGATGCTATTTTACTATTTAGGGTAGGCGATTTTTATGAAACTTTCGGTCAGGATGCTGTGAATGCATCGGCAGTACTGGGGATCACTTTAACCAAAAGAAATAATGGCAATGCCGATTCATCACAACTGGCGGGATTTCCGCATCATTCATTAGATACTTATTTACATAAATTAGTTAAGGCAGGTTATCGCGTGGCTATCTGCGATCAGCTGGAAAATCCTAAAGACGTAAAAGGGATTGTAAAGCGCGGTGTAACAGAATTGGTAACACCCGGTGTTGCAACCAGCGATAAATTATTGGAGCATAATAAAAATAATTTTTTAGCGGGTTTACATTTTAATGAGAATAAGATTGGCATCGCTTTTTTAGATATCAGCACGGGAGAATTTTTTCTAGCCGAAGGCGATAAAGAATACGCTGATAAATTGTTGCAGAGCTTGCAGCCGGCAGAAGTAATTTTTCAACGTAACCAACAGAAAAATTTCAAAGAGACTTTTGGCTCTAAATTTTTCACTTACACTTTGGATGAATGGATCTTTGCAGATGCTTATGCAACCGAAAGCTTATTAAAACATTTTGGTACACATAGCTTAAAAGGCTTTGGTGTAGAAGGAATGTTCGCGGGCATTGTTGCTGCCGGTGCGATATTGCATTATTTAAAAGATACCGAGCATCCTAATTTAGGACATATCACTTCTATTCAAAGGATAGACAGAGAAGAACATTTATGGATGGATCGTTTCACTATCCGCAACCTTGAATTATTTGGCGGAGCCGAAGGAAGCAACACTTTATTAAAAGTAATAGATAATACGGTCTCGCCAATGGGTGCCCGTATGTTGAAACGCTGGATGGTGTTGCCATTGAATAATATCATCAAGATCAACGAACGGTTAAACACAGTTGAATTTTTAATAAAAGAAGTAGACGTTAGAACGCAGATAACAGCACATGTTAAACAGGCCGGCGATATTGAAAGATTAGTAAGTAAAGTGCCGCTGAAAAAAGTAAATCCGCGCGAAGTATTACAAATTGCTAAAGGCTTGCAACAAGTAGATGCGATCAAAACCATTTGTGCGTCTGTCGGTAATGATTATCTAAAACGTTTAGGCGATTCATTAAATCCCTGCAAATTAATTTTAGAAAGAATAGCCAAAGAGATCAATGAAAATCCACCGGCGCTAGCCAATAAAGGCGGCGTGATCGCAATGGGTATTAATGAGGAATTAGATGAGCTAAGAAAAATATCAAGCGGCGGCAAAGATTATTTATTAGAGCTGCAACAAAAAGAAGCGCAGGCAACAGGTATCTCTTCTTTGAAAATAAGCTTCAACAATGTGTTTGGTTATTATTTAGAAGTAACCAATATGCACAAGCCAAAAGTTCCTGAAACATGGATACGAAAACAAACGCTGGCAAATGCAGAACGGTATATCACACCTGAATTAAAAGTCTACGAAGAAAAAATATTGGGTGCAGAAGATAAAATATTACAGATCGAATTGCAGTTGTTTGAAAAACTGTTGAACGAATTGCAGGATTATATCGCTCCGATGCAGATCAACGGGAATGTTTTAGCAACACTGGATTGCCTTACTTGCTTTGCCAATAATGCATTGCATTTCAATTACAAAAAACCATCTATCAGCGATGGCAATATATTAGACCTGAAAGACAGCAGGCACCCTGTGATCGAAAGAAATCTGCCGGTCGGCGAATCGTATATTTCCAACGATATTTTTTTAGATCCTGAAACGCAGCAGATCATTATCCTCACCGGTCCGAATATGAGTGGTAAAAGTGCGATCCTTCGCCAAACGGCACTTATTACATTGATGGCACATATGGGAAGCTTTGTGCCTGCATCGGATGCTAAGATTCCGCTAACCGATAAAATATTTACAAGAGTAGGCGCATCAGATAATTTAAGCGGCGGCGAAAGTACATTCATGGTGGAGATGAATGAGACAGCTAGTATCATCAATAATATCACATCAAGAAGTTTAATATTGTTAGATGAGATCGGAAGAGGAACATCTACCTATGATGGTATCTCTATCGCCTGGAGTATTGTTGAATATTTATACAAGAGCCAGTACTCACCCAAAACCTTATTTGCCACGCATTACCACGAATTAAATGAGCTTGAAAATAAATTCGAAGGCGTAAAAAACTATCATGTTACTAATAAAGAAGTAGGCAATAAAATTATTTTCTTACGTAAGTTAGCACCAGGCGGCAGCACGCATAGTTTTGGTATTCACGTGGCAAGAATGGCCGGAATGCCGCCATCGTTGATAGATAGAGCAAATGAAATTTTAGTACAGCTGGAAGAAACACATGTAGGCAGTCCGATCGAAGACACAGTAAAACAAATTGCAGCACCTAAAATGCAGCTCAGTATTTTTGATGCACACTCTGCTACATTTGATGAGATAAGAAAATTATTAGAAAGTACAGATATTAATCGCTTAACGCCGGTTGAGGCATTGCTAAAACTGCAAGAGATAAAAGGGTTTCTTAAATAATGGTAAATGGTAAATTGTTAATGGTAAACGAAAGAAATAATATTGAGCATTGATAATTGAACATTAAAAAAATAACCCGCGAAATTTCGCGGGTTATTTTTTTAATAATATCTGGTAACATTTACCATTAACAATTTATAATTAGTTCCTGTCTCTGCTATATGTTCTTTTTCTTCCTTCGCCGCTACCACCACGATCTCCGCCTCCACGGTTTTCGCCACCACCACGACTATCGCCGGCACCTGGTTTAAATCCGCCATCCGCTTCGTTCATTCTGATCGCACGGCCGCTATGTTTTTTACCATCCAATGCACTGATCATTTTCGCTGCAGAACCTTTATCAACTTCTACCCAGCTATTCATTTCTTTCATATCAACCCGGCCAAGCACTTCTTTTTTAAGATTGCTTTCATCCAAAATGAATTGTAAGAAGTTTGCTTTGTAGAAACCGTCTTTCGTTCCAAGGTTGATAAACAATCTTGTATAACCGTTATCGCGTTGGTTGAAATTGCTTCTTTCTTTTCTGCTGTCATTATCTCTTGGAGCAAAACTACCACCATCTCTAGCCGGAGCACGCATGTTTGTGTTCAGGTCCTGTGCATTCTCGTAATATTTCAAGAAATGATCAAACTCTAATGAAGCAACTCTTTGTAAAATTTCTTCTTTAGTGATGTCTTTGAATTTTTCCTGTAGGTCAGGCATATACGTTTCGTAATCACCGTTCGATACATCGGCCAACATTAATTTATCCATGAAATGGAAAAATTGTTTGCGACAAACTTCTTTACCGCTTGGTGCGTCTATTTTATGGAACTGAGAATTAACCATTCTTTCCAATTGCTTGATCTTAAATGTTTCTCTTGAATGACAAATTGATAAACAGATACCAGTTTTACCGGCACGAGCTGTACGGCCGCTTCTGTGCGTGTATACTTCAATATCATCAGGTAATTCGTAATTGATAACGTGTGTGATACCATCCACATCAATACCACGAGCCGCAACATCCGTTGCGATCAATAGCTGTAAATGTTTCTGACGGAAACGGCCCATCACCTTATCACGTTGTTGCTGTGTCAAATCACCATGCAACGCTTCAATTTCGTATCCTTCTCTTGTTAATTTTTCTGCTATATCCTGTGCATCTAATTTGGTACGTGTAAAAATGATACCGTACATACCAGGATTAAAATCGATCACTCTTTTCAAAGCTTCGTAACGTTGGTGTGCAGCAACCGTCATGAATTGATGATCGATATTTGCATTACCACTGTTCTTTTTACCAACGGTGATCTCTTTAGGATTTTCCATGAAGTTTTTAGCGATCGCTCTAACTTCGGGTGGCATTGTTGCACTGAATAACCAAATGCTTTCTCTGTTGATGGTGTTCTTCAATACAAAATCAATATCATCTCTAAAGCCCATGTTCAACATTTCATCGGCTTCATCCAATACTACATATTTTACTTTTTGAAGATCGATCGCTTTACGTTCGATCAGATCGATCAATCTACCCGGAGTTGCAATAACGATATGCACCCCTTTTCTAAGATTCTTGATCTGCATCATGATGGAGGTACCACCATACACCGCTTCTGTATAAACACCTTTTGTGTGTTTCATAAAGATCATCAGGTCATTGGTTATTTGCAAACACAATTCTCTTGTCGGACAAACGATCAACGCTTGCGGATGCCTTTGTGCAGGATCGATTAAATGTAATAACGGTAAACCAAACGCGGCAGTCTTACCTGTACCTGTTTGTGCCAAGCCAACAAAATCTGTTGTTCCTGATAATAAAACCGGGATAGCTTGTTCCTGAATGGGGGTGGGGTTTTCGAAACCTAAGTCGGTTATCGCTTGTACTAATTGTTCGTTTAAGCCTAAGGCTTGAAATGCGTTCATGTAAAATGTTTTATGTTTACATGATATGCCACTTACCTGTTGTTAATTTGCTAAAACGTCCTTGTAATAAGGAATAAAGATCAATACTAAATTCAACAGCCATTAAGGCAACTCATGCAATACTCGTAAATAAAGCGCAAATGTACGGCTTTTTTTCCGGATAACCCAATCAAAGGCAAAGTAAACTAATTGTTACCGTTAGTTTACCCGCTCGAAGTAGTAATTAAACTACACTCAAATAAACTGACCGAAATAATTTAACTTCAATAGCTCAATCACTTACTATGAAATATTTTATTGCATTGCTATCACTATTTACATTTTCCATTCAAGCATTTTCGCAATCCCAGCCTTCTTATGCGGATTTTCTTCAAAAAGATGCTAAGATCCAATGGGCAGCGGAGTACGACCAGTTAATTGAAATAACACCACTCGTGAAAAAATTTGGAATAACTGAAATATTATCCAAACAGATCCAAAAGAATGGAGCTGTTGTTAATTACCATATCGAAAACGGCACGCTTACCAGATCGACATCTTTTACAGTTGATTCTTTTCGTTCGGATATTAATTATTCTTTTGGGTACGCTCCTTATAATAAATACTTCTTGCAATCAAATGCTGTTTATGATACAAGCCCTTTCATAGAAAATGAAAAAAAATGTGCTTGCGACGGAAGCCTGCATAAAAACAAATTCGATATCTATAAAATAAAACAGCTTATTTATTATAAAAATGCAAAGCTTTATGTTAAGAATATATTGGTTACTCCTGTATGCCTTAAAAGAGTCATCGATTCTCAGGATAGTATCATACCGCAATTTGTTTGGCAAAGTGCCTATTCGAGCTGTTATAATAACGGACAACATGGGGCGCTTACTGCCGCAGTAAAAAGTAAATGTATCGACCTGGGTAATTCAGAAGCTGTGTACGACCTTAGTTATGATATTAATGATACAACAAATACCGCCAATATTTTGACAAAGGGAAATCCGGGTTTTTCTCATCATTTATACCAGGATATAACGGATGGTAAAGTAACAGCTGTTGATCCGATGAATTATAGTGTTATCTCTTCAAAAAGCATATTGCAATATGGGGTTCCGGATATGGAAGTTCCGGTATTTGATTCTGTTGGTGTTCAGATCGGGATGGATACAGTTCACCAGGAAGTTAACCTCGATAGTTTTTACCTGTTTAACATCAATCAACATTTTTATTTTGATACCGCAAATAACATATTGTATTCAACGGTTAATTACATTAATGTCTATAAAAGAATAATAACATCGCAAGGAGTGTATTTAGGAACAATGGTATTTTACAGGGTATATTTTGTTGACCCAAAGCTGTACAAAAAACCGGTTATTAAAACATTTCTGAATTAGTAATAATTCCCTTTATGAAAAAGATAGTAACGATTGCTTTTATATTTATTTGCACGCAAAGCTTTGCACAATTAACTAAAAAGGATTTCAAATTATATTTAGATAACATTGCAAGCTCTGATTCAACATCTCATATTACAAAACAACAATTGTTAAATGCTAAAGAACTTACTGCTAATTTTCCATGGCTAACGATAAAATCTTTTTCTATTGCAATGAGTACTGGTGGTAATACTATTTGCAATATGGCACAAGAGCATATTTATGATGGGAATGTTCTGACGAACGATACAAAAAAGTTTCTTGCATCTGTTGATTCGGGTTGGATAGTTATTATTGATATCCGTGGCTATAACAGGCAAGGAATAGAAATTGATTGGCCTGCAATACCCATTATTATTAAATAATATTCCAGGCCAATCTGTCAACCTATCTCACCCATCCAAATAAAAGCTTCCTTTTCTTGATCGCCACCCACACAAGAAACATCAACACAAATACGAACCAGATATTCAATGCATCGACAATAATATCCAGGCAGTTCTCAAATCCATTTTCTATAGCTTCCTGCGCCCTTGTTACAAAAGATGGTTTATATAGTAACATGATATTTGTATTGGGAATTACGGTCTTTGTGATCATCGTGTTCTGACTTAAACTAATATTTACCTGGCTGTATTTTACACGGTCATTCATGCTGATATTATCGATGACTGTACTGTTACCTTGCAGATCTGTCGATAAAATATTTTTTTGAACGGTATCAATCTGTGTTAATTTATTATGCCCTTTATCAATCTGCGATTGCATCTTGCCGGTGTATTTATTTTGCGTATTGATATCCATTTCATTTTCCATCATTTTCAGACTTACATCTTCAACGCTAATATCGCGTGAGTTTAGGAAACCAATTTTTTGTTGTATCAATTGCATCATACTATCCAATAATGGCGCGGGTACATAAATGGTCATATTGTTGATGGTATTGTAAGTGGATACCTGTAATAAAGAATCTTTGGAATAAGGAAATGTTTGTTCATTAACTATCTCATTTTTTAAAGTTGCATTGGTTGCATAACCATTCATTTGTTTAACGATCGCATCAATTTCGTAAGCCGTTTTTTCTACCGCTGCTACTTTAAAATCATAACCGACCGTCTTAATTAATTTTCGCTGAATGTTGCCATTCAGCAGGGAAGGCGATTTGGTGTCAATACTGTTTGGATCGGTAGCCGTCTTTTCATCGGCTGTATTCGAAATAGCAGTTGAATCTGTTGTTGCAGTGTCGGCAACAGGTGTGGTGGTTGAACCACCATCACAAGAAGACATAAAAATAGCGCCAGCTATAAAAGCTGTAGTAATAATAAATTTCATAAAATAGCAATTTAAATGGTGAAGAAAGGGTGTGCCTATTTATTCTAAAAACCTTAATAGGTAACTATTTTGAAAGCCTAAAGAATTGTGAAAGAAATTTTGAAGCCGGCATTTGTATTTCAATTAAGCTTCATACCCCGAAAGCTTTCGGGGGCACATTTCATCATCGGAATGCTATTAAATTTTGGCCCATTTATTGAGTCTTTCACTTTATAACATTGCGGTAACAACAGTTTTTTAAACATTTTATAATTAACGCATACCTTAGAGTTATAAACCATTATATATGAAACGTATCTTTTTAGTACTGGCAGTATGCTTCTCTTTATTTTCTATTGCGGATGCACAGCATTTTGCTATTGGCATAAAGGCCGACGGTACAGCTAACACAATAACCGGACAAACATTCAGCAGTCAGTTGAACGTTGGATTTAATGCAGGTATTTTTGGCGTGATCGGTTTGGGAAGTTTTTATATTGAACCGGAAGTGCTATTTGCCCAGGGGAATATCGGTACCGTACAAGATTCGAGCGGTGTTATTTACAATAACAGCCTGACTAAAGCTTCACAAATAAAAATGAACTACCTGAGCATTCCTGTGTTGTTGGGTTTAAAACTTAGCAAAGCTTTCTCCATACAGGCGGGGCCACAATACAGTATTCTACTGAACCAGAATGAAAGTCTGAAGCAAAACGGGGAAGATGCATTCAAAAGCGGAGACTTTGCCTTAGTAGGAGGCATACAAATAAAAGTAACAAAAGTGCGTGTTTACGCGCGATATGTATTGGGATTAACAGATATTAGTAATGTGAGTGATCAGCAGAAGTGGCAGAGTCAAAGTATTCAGGTAGGTATAGGATTTGCCATACTTTAATTAAGAATTAGGAATGAAGAATTAAGAATGGATTAAATGCAAAAATTCTTCATTCTTAATTGATCAGGGACGTATCACATCAAAGCTTCCATCAGCGTTCCATTGTACAATAGAAGATGGAGTTGCTATAGAGATATCATCCTGACGATATTTTACTACATAATCAACACCTTCCTTAATTAAGATATCGATGTCCTCAAATAACTGAGGCGGCGGATAGCCGGAAATATTTGCCGAAGTAGATACGATCGGTTTGCGAAAACGTTTGATCAGGTGCTTGCAAAAAACTTCATCAACGATCCTGATAGCTACTGTTCCATTTTTATTAATAACATTTTCTGCCAATCCTATAGCATCATTGTAAATAACAGTAGTAGGTTTTTCTACTTCATTTAAAAAGGCAAACACACCAAGATCGGGTTGCGCCACATAATGAAGCAGGTCCCTTTGTTCTGCCAATAGAACGATCATGCTTTTTTCATCCGATCTTTTTTTTAACTGAAAGATCTTTTCAACAGCTGCTTGATTGGTAGCATCGCAGCCGATGCCCCAGATCGTATCTGTTGGATATAGGATGAGTCCGCCGGTTTGTAATACCAGCAAGCAAGCTTCAATATCTTTAGAAAAATCTACCATAACAATTTTTGATATACTTGTAGTATGCTGTCAGCATATTTTTGCGTAGTAAAATTTTGTGCCTGGGCAAATCCTTTTTCACGCATAAAAATAACCAGGTCCTTATCTGTCGCAATTTGAAACATATGCGTGGCCAATGCTTCATGATCGTGCGGAGAAAAATATAGGGCCGCATCTCCTGCAACTTCCGGCAGACAAGAAGCATCGCTGCTCAATACCGGCAATCCGCTGCATAAGGCTTCCAACAAAGGTGCGCCAAAACCTTCAAATATAGATGGGTATATTAATGCCAGCGCCTGTTGGTATATCGCGGGAAAATCTTCGGCAGTTGTAAAATTGAGCTCTTTCGATTGCGGCATTTCATTTAAAAAGATCAGCCTGTCGCCAATGCCGTTTGCTTCCATTAATTTTTTTGCGTCCTCTTTTTCTTTTTTACCGTTACCAATGATCACTAGCGGAATAGTTACTTTATCTTTCAACAACACCATCGCTTTGCAAATAGCAATGAGGTTTTTTCTTGCAGTGATAGAGCTTACAAAAAGAAAATACTGATCGGGCAAATGGTATCTTTTCTTTACAATACTTTTTTCTTCTCCGCCAACTACTCTTTGAAATATCGGGTTGCAGCTTTGGTAACAGATCGATATCTTCTTTTCATCAATACCATAAAACTGTATGATATCATCTTTGGTTTGCTGACTGATAGCGATAACGGCATCTGCTTTTTTGCAGGCATGTTTTATTTTCCATCTGCTAACATACCGCACGTCGAGCGTATATGTTTCGGGGAAGCGCTCGTAAATAAGATCGTGTACCGTGACTACAGATTTTATTCCTGTACGTTCTATACCATTTGGTATCTCATTGCTAACGCCATGAAAAATATCCACCTTACTATTTACAATATCTTTTAGCATACCGCTCCTGCGCCATAAAGCCGGGAATTTTTTTCCGATAGTAGTTTGCGGAAACACAGCGCTCACGTTTGGAAAAACAGCAACATCAAAAAGATCGGTTGATTTAGGTGCAAATAGGGTATAGCTATTTTGCGGGTAATGCGTTGTAAGAATAGCTATAAGCGAACGGATATAATTACCCAGGCCCGTTTTGTTTTGGAAAGCCCTCTTTCCATCATACCCTATTTTCATAATAAATTCTCTTTATAAAAGAACGGCCCAAAGGTACTGCTGCTTTTGAGAAGCACAAAGAGATGATTAATGTCTTTTCCCGGCTTATTGTTAATAAGATGCTTTTTCTTTTTATATTGCACGCTTTAAATGGATAAACTATCGGCTATAATAATTACGCGCAATGAGGAGCAAAATATTGCTGCTACTATTGATGCTGCCTGGAAAGTAAGCGATGAGATCATTGTAGTAGATAGCGGAAGCACTGATAAAACAAAAGATATCTGCCTTGAAAAAGGTGTAACATTTATTGAGCATCCCTGGTTAGGCTTTGGAAAGCAACGCAATTATGCGGTAACAAATACAGCGAACGATTATATTTTAGTATTAGATGCCGATGAAGTATTGGATGATGACCTTATCGCCAGTATCCTCCAGGTAAAGAAAGATGGCTTTACTGAACAGGTATACCTGATGAAAAGATTGAATTTTTATTATGGGAAATTCATCAGGCATGGGATGGAAAACCCCGATATTAAAGCAAGGCTGTACCACAAAGCCTTTGCTAAATGGAACGATAAATTAGTGCATGAAGACCTGGAGTACCGGCCTTATCTTAAAAAGATCCAGCTTAAAGGTTATTTATTGCATTACACTTACAGAAGTGTTTCGGAACATTTTATAAAAATGGATAAATACAGCAGTCTATCTGCAGAAGAATATTTCAGGACAGGTAAAAAAAATCCGGGTTTTGGAAAACTGATGTTGAGTCCCGCTTTTACATTTATAAAAGCATTTATCATCAGACGAGGGTTTTTAGATGGCTGGAGAGGCTGGTTATTAGCCATTTTGCATGCTAATACCACTTTGCAAAAATATGCCAAATTAAAAATGATCTATCTCCACGAAAAACATCCGGTAAAAGATTAGCCAATCAAATTATTTTTTACACTCACTATTAATTATTTTCGCGCAAAATAAAATACGATGGATCTACAAGAATTGATACAGTCGGCATTTACCAACAGGGAATTGCTAAAAGACACAAAATACACAGAAGCTGTAAAAGCGGTGATCGAAGAAGTGGATAAAGGAAGATTACGGACTGCCGAACCAACTGCAAATGGCTGGCAGATAAATGAGTGGGTAAAGCAAGCTATATTAATGTACTTCGGTATTCAAACTATGGAAACATTAGCAATGCCTCCATTTGAATTTTATGATAAAATGAAATTAAAAAGCGGTTACGCCGCACTGGGAGTAAGAGCAGTGCCGGGCGCTGTTGCAAGATATGGGGCTTATGTAGCTAAGAATGTAGTGCTGATGCCCAGCTTCGTAAATATCGGCGCATTTGTAGATGAAGGAACGATGGTGGATACCTGGGCAACAGTAGGTAGCTGCGCACAGATCGGTAAAAACGTTCACTTAAGTGGTGGCGTTGGTATTGGCGGTGTATTAGAGCCTTTGCAGGCAAGCCCGGTTATTATTGAAGATGGCTGTTTTATCGGCAGCCGTTGTATAGTGGTAGAAGGAGTACGTGTTGAAAAAGAAGCCGTATTAGGCGCCAATGTTGTACTAACAAAATCTACTAAAATAATTGATGTGAGTGGTGCAGAGCCGATCGAATATAAAGGTATCGTTCCTCCAAGAAGCGTGGTAATACCCGGTTCTTACACTAAAAAATTCCCTGCGGGAGAATACAGTGTTGGCTGTGCATTGATCATCGGTACAAGAAAAGCATCTACCGATCTTAAGACGAGTTTGAATGATGCATTGAGAGATTTCAATGTTGCAGTATAAATAATAAGTCAAAAGTTAAAAGTCGAAACCCATAAGTAAAAAGCTTATGGGTTTTTGCTTATTTTTGAAATTGAAAGACTTCGGCTGAATATTTTTATTATCCCCCAAGGGGATCAGATTAAAAAAACATTATGAATAAAATCAGGCAAATAATTATTGTATCTATTTCTCTTATCAGTTTATTCGTTCTTTTCTCTTGTTCAAACCACCTTACGTCTGCATCAAAATTATTGTCTACGAAAGAAGATATACTTGTTAAGAATACATGGGAAGTTGAAGAGGTAATGAGTAATGTACATGGTAAAAACTTACATTACATAAAGGGCGGCATCAACACAACCGGTGAAGATTATACACCTTATAGATTTACTTTTAAATCTGATAGTACTGGAACTTATATTGATGGCGGCGGTAATGTCTATTCAACCAGATGGAAATTTACATCTGCGGATGGGCATAATATGGAGTTCATAGTAGAGGCGTCAACCCCTTTGGTTTATACCTGGAATATGGTTGAAATATCTCCCACTTCTTTCCAATCCATTACAGCTTTGACAATTGGTGATGACGATATATTGCAGTCAACAAGGTGCGTTCCGATCAAAAAAAGCAAATAATTTTATAGCACTAAAAGGCTACAACCCCTGATATCACTGTTGTCCAGCCTGCCCAATACTTCAAAACTGTCATCTCCAAATAATTTACCCGCATCTTCTGTAGCAATAAAAGAACAGGAATAAATATTAGCAAGGTCAATGATATTGATAGCGCCGCTCAATGTTTTGTTTTGGATGGATGTATGAACCGTCAGAGGATCGTCTTCATCTCGTATCAATATTTTCATCCAGGGCGGACAAGTAAAAATTCCATCACCTTTAGAATATGCCTGGCTTAATAATTCCGTCATGCCATATTCCGAATGAATAGTTGGTGATCGAAAGCTTTTTGATAAAATGGTATGCACTTCTTGTCGGGTCATTTCTTTTCTGCGGCCCTTCATACCACCCGTTTCCATAATGATCGTATGCGATAATGGCAATGAATATTTTTCAGCAAAATCAAGCAGCGCAAACGTTACACCGATCAATAAAGTTTTTTGTTTGTTGTTTTCGAGTGATAGCAACGTTTCATGTAAAGCTGCGGTATCAAGCAAATAAAATCCGCTTTGTGCATGTTTGCTTTGTTGAATTAATTTTTCTGCCATCAATACTAAGGAAGAATTATTTCTTTCGAGATAGGATGGGAGTAAAGCAATGATGCACCATTCTTCCGGTCTGCCGTAAAATAAAGTGAAACAGTCGGTAAAGCTTTTTTCGTACAGACTGATATCTTTAACTACATGTTTACTGTTGATAGTTTGTGTTGTGCCACTGCTTTCAAATATTGTTGCCGGTTCAAAGGCTGTAGTAACGATAGTATGTGTTTTAAAAAAATTGATCGGTAAAAAAGGTATTTTTTCTATCGTATCTATTTTGTCAACGGCCACTTTGAGCGTTTGGCAATATTGCCGGTATACCACATTATTGTTATATTGAAAACGAAATACTTCCAACGCAAGGCTGCTAAAGCTCCCTGTGGTAGCCGTAAATATCCTTTCGGGGAGGTCAATATTTTTAACAGCAGTATTCAATTTCTATCATTAAATTTGGTAATTAATACACAAAGATGCGGTACACAATTTTAATTGTTGCAATTAGCGTAATATTTATTGCCTGTAAGAAGGATAAATCATCAAAACCTCAGATCTCCATACAATCTGTTAACAGTACGGTTATTAATGAAGGTGACCTGTTGATCTTTACACTTTCTTTTAAAAACCTTCATCCCAGCGAAGCTGACACACTAAATGTTCGTGAAATAGCACCTTGCCCAGGTAACAATTTTTCTCAAAATTATGGAGTCCCCCTGTTTTCAGCGCCTAGCAATGAAGGTGGTATTATGACGGTCAGTTTTATCAATTACACTAGTGATCCCCCCTATATCTATATTGCTGCGCAATGTGACAGCGATGAGATAGCGCGCTTTCAATTTAAAGTAACTGATCAAAATAACAACAGTGATTCTATTCTTTCTGAACCAATAACAATCAAACAATAATTCTAATTAACATCGATAATGGTAAAAGCAGTAAAATTAGCAAAAACAAAAAAAGCAAAAAGTATATTGACAGAAAAGTCGTACGCCTTCTTAAAAAAATATATTAATAATCCTTCACCAACAGGTTTTGAAAGCAGCGGACAAAAAATGTGGCTGGAATATATAAAACCTTTTACCGATACTTTTTTTACAGATCCTTATGGAACGGCTGTAGGCGTTATCAATCCAACAGCGCCTTTTAAAGTTGTGATAGAAGCGCACGCAGATGAAATAAGCTGGTTTGTTAATTATATTGCTGCCGATGGATTGATCTACCTGAAAAGAAATGGTGGTGTGGATCACCAGATCGCACCCTCTATGCGCGTGTTGGTTCATGGAAAAAAAGGCGCCGTAAAAGCGGTGTTTGGCTGGCCGGCAATCCATACAAGATTAAGTGCGGATAAAGAAACACAGCCTAAAGTAGATAATTTGTTTTTGGATTGTGGTGCAAGAACCAAAAAAGAAGTGGAAGACCTGGGCATACATATCGGCGCAGTAGCAACTTACGAAGATGGCTACGAAGAATTAGCCTACGATTATTTAATTGGCCGTGCATTCGATAACCGAATCGGCGGTTTTATGATCGCGGAAGTTGCAAGGTTATTGAAAGAGAATAAAAAGAAATTACCATTCGGTTTGTACATCGTAAATGCGGTGCAGGAAGAGATCGGTTTGCGCGGCGCAGAAATGATCGCCCGTAGAATTAAACCGGATATCGCTATCATCACTGATGTTACGCATGATACGTCTACACCAATGATCAATAAAGTGATACAGGGTGATACCGTTTGCGGTAAGGGCCCGTCATTAACTTTTGGCCCGGCAGTACATAATAAATTATTAGATGTTGTGCAGGATATTGCTGCTAAAAATAAAATACCAACACAATTGCATACGGTAAGCAGAAGCACAGGTACGGATACGGATTCATTTGCGTATGCTAACGAAGGCTGCCCGAGTGTATTGATCTCTATCCCGCTTCGTTATATGCATACTACTGTAGAAATGTTGCATAAAGATGATGTTGAAAATACGATCAAGCTGATGTATGAAACATTGCTGACACTAACGCCAAAAACCAATCTTAGTTATTTTAAATAAGATATTTATCATATTGTAATCAAAAATGGATCTTTAACCAGATCCATTTTTGATTACGGGAATTTCATTTTCATTATCAGGAATAATACCCAACTTTCATGGCTTACAAACAGTATATATAATAAATAAGTTCTATTATTGTTTGACGAACCTGCCATTACTAAACGACAATATTGTTACTATGATCAAACTACTAACTGTATCTGCTTGCATTGCTTTATTTTCTTTATCTGTTGCCAGCGCACAATGTTTTGTTGGCCTTTCAACAGGGATTTCAAAAGATATCAGTGATAACGTTAATCAAACATTTTATCATGTGCCCGTAATGGTGCAATGGAAACCAACACGCAAGCGATGGAATGTCTTTTTTTTAGAGGCAGATTATGATATTCCTATTTCAGGAAATAGTGATTCAAAAGCCTATACCTTAAATCCTTCTTTACCACAATCTATAACAGTTACAGAAAAAGTTCGGCCTTATATTTTTTCATTATTTGCCGGCGCAACTTTTCATTTTGTTATTAGTAAGGAACGTAATAATTTTATTTACGTTAATGCATTGCTGGGTATTTGTAACCAGACCTTTATAGTGAAATATGCAGGTTATGATAAGAATAATTACGAAGTATTAAACCCTGATGCGAATTATGATAACACATCAATAGTAGGAGCGATTGAATTTGGTTATAAATTTCATAATAACCTGATGGCAATGTTACATATTCAAACCGGTATGAGTGCAAGTGAAGGTAACTACCCCTTGTCTTACAGATTTGTCGCTCCCATGCAACTAACACTTGGCTATAATTTTTATTATAATAAACCAAATAACACAAGGAGGTACCAATGAGAAAACCACTATACATACTAGCAATATCTGTAATTATTTTAATGACAGGCTGTATAAAAAAAAGGCCGCGAAATTTTTTCCCTGATCAGAATGATCCGAATTTAAGTCGTCTAACTGATTATGGATATAATATTGCAACAAATTACATTAATACGCTTCCGTATATCAACCCTTATATTAATAATAGTATAGGGAATGCTGTTCCGACGGTAGAAAAAATATTTACGACCAGTACATTTGATACCCTTAGTATATCCTGGCCCATTTTGATCGATACTACTGCTGTTTATTCGCAATACACTAAGATTGCTATACTACTACCCATTAGTAAATCCTTCAGCGGCAATGATTTTTTGGCATTAAGCGGGCAAAGGTTTACATCAAATACCTGTACATTACAGTTAACACAAAATACCAGCTTCGATGTAGATACTTTATTATCCGGAACGGCTAATATTTATTTTATAAAAACGGGGCTTACATCACCAACAAGTAGCTTGCCTGAAAATTTGATGTTTGCTGGTCTGTTTAATGGAGCTATTGGTGATAGTATTACTGTTACAAAAGGCAGATTTGATTTTTCTATTCCTGTTACTTCGATCAATTTTTAAATTAAGCTAAAACCTCGCGATCAGTTTTACATTCAACAATCTTGGCGTTAAACGATTGGGGATCGCATAGGTATTATTCGCATAGTCTTTTATTAATTGATAAGAGATCGTATTGGCTCTGTCCAATAAATTAAATATCTCCAAACTTGCCCAGATATTTTTAAATGGCCTGAACGGACTGTGGCTCCTGCGTTTTGAATCTTCGCCTAATAATAATGCACTGAAGCCAATATCAACTCTTATGTATGGGTCAATAATTAATGCATCACGAAACTGAACGCTGTTAGGAATACTGTACGGCATATTACTGCCATAGATCATATTCAAGTTCACCCGTATGTTTTTATTGGTAGGCAAATAATCCTGCAGGTAAACACCCAATGTAATTAAACGGTCTGTCGGCCTGCGCATCCAGCCCCTGGTTTCTTTTACGCTATCAGTTACTATCTGGTCCTGCGTTTGTGCTGTAATAAATTCTCCCGAAGCATTGGTATACCTGTAATAAAAATAGTTATTGATATCTTCCATCGTTCTGCCAATACCCAGGCTCACCCAGCTTTCTGCATCTTTTACTAACTCTCCGTATAACCTTGTTTCAACACCAACGGCATAAGCCTTCGCATCGTTCTCTCCAAAATATTGAATGTGTAAATTATCCAGGTCGTAAGGATTAACGTTCCATAATCTTTTATAATAAGCTTCTGTCGTTAAACGAAAGGGCCTGTTGCCACTTTTAAAATCATACTCTAACCCTGCCACAAGCTGGTAGCTTTGTTGTGCTTTAACTGTTGGGTTGATGGTGCCGTCAGGTTCTCTTAACTCCCTGTAAAAAGGCGGCTGGTCATAAATGCCCGCAGCTAATTTGTAAATAATATTCTTTTTTGTCTTCAGACTTAACTGCATTCTCGGACTAACTAAAAACTGGTGGTTAAGCGAATTGTAATTATAGCGTGCGCCTGCTTGTAAGATCATATCCTTTTTTGCATGGGTAAGATTGATATTATCCTGTAAAAAACCGCTGTAAGATTGAATAGAAAGATTTGCCGGAGAATTGATATAACCCGCCAATACATTGCCATTTTGAGGGATAGAATAACCCGCGCTATCCTGAAAATTAAATTCGTATAATTTATCGTTGATGTTGCGCTGTTCAAATGTAAGTCCCCATTGTATCAGGTGAATGCCTACATCATAACTTCCTTTGTGTGAAATATTCCAGATGCCCATATTCAATGAATTGCGGCCATAGTTTTGGTAATAGCCTGCACCCAAAGGGTTCACGATCTGTCCGTATGTACTGCTGCCTTTATCAAAATCTCTTTCGCCAAATAAGTAAGTACCACCGATATCATAATTTTCTATTTCCTTATCCTGGTAATGACTCAACATCCATTTTAATTGCAGCTCTTTCGTAGGCTGATTGATCGCGCTGAAGCCGATAAAATTTGTTTGGTAAGCATCTTTTTCTTGTCCGTCGAAAATAATATCCAGCCCGATATTACTCGTGAAAAAAGGCGAAACGACAGAAGACGTTTTTTGAACAGACTGCGGAATAAAAAAGAATTTAGTGGAGGAGAGCGTGCCTAATAATTCCAGTCGCCATTTCTCTGCAAGCTGATACGTAAGATAGCCCTGGATATCCGCAGAGCTGGGTATATAAACGCCCTGCGTTTCCTGAGAGCTAAGCAAGGTTTGCGTATTGCGGTTGCGGGCACCAAGAATATACGTAAGCCGTTGTTTTTTTGAAATGCCCTCAACATGAAAACCTTGTTCTAATAAACCAAGATCGATGGAGCCTGCAAATTGTTTGGGTTGTTTATATTGGATATCAAGCACACTGCTCATCTTATCACCATACTTTGCCTGGAAGCCGCCGTTATAAAAAGTGATATTTTTTGTCAGCTCCGGATTGATAAAACTTAATCCTTCCTGTTGGCCACTGCGAACGAGGTAGGGACGAAAGATCTCAAAATCATTGATGTAAATTAAGTTCTCATCGTAGTTTCCACCGCGTACGCTGTATTGATTGGTCAGTTCATTATTACTGCCCACTAATATTTTTATCAATCCTTCGATGCCGCCGGTTGTTGTGGGTAAAGTGCTGGCAGTATTAGGGTTCAGTTTAGTAATGCCAATATCTCTTAGCTGGTTGTCTGTTGAAGAAACAGTAACGGTATCGAGTACCTGCGGTTTTTTGTCGAGCTGTATGGTTTTTGTTTCTTCTTCGTTCTCATTCAGGTAAAAATTAAGCTTGGCCTCTGCATATCCGGTATAGGAAAAAACAATGGCCAGTTCTTTTTCTGCCGCAACTTTTATTTTAAAATCACCGCTGTCGTTTGTCGCCACGCCAGTTCTTTTACCCAAAACGATCACCGAAACATTTGCCATCGGGTGTTCATTTTCGTCTACCACGCGGCCACTGACAAACGCTGATTTTTTTTGCGCCGTTGCGTGCAAAAAAAACAGCGATAGAACAAGGGCCGCAAATAGTCTCATGGTATGAAGATAAGAAATGATGTACGATGTTGGATGTACGATGTTTGATGTATTTAAATTTGTTTTTACATCGTACATCCAACGTCGTACATCAAACATACTTATTATCTTTATCCAATGAAAATCCAGGATATCACTTCTTATTTGGAAACGATCGCTCCGCTTAGCTTACAAGAGAGTTATGATAATGCAGGGTTGATAACGGGCAATGCGCAGTGGGACTGCACCGGAATTATCACAGCTTTGGATGCAACGGAAGATGTGGTAAAAGAAGCCATTGCAAAAAAATGTAACCTGATCGTTGCGCACCATCCCATTGTTTTTGGCGGGTTGAAAAAGATCACCGGTAAAGATTATGTAGAGAAGACGATCATCACGGCTATCAAAAATGATATTGCCATTTATGCCATCCATACCAATTTGGATAATGTATTGAATGGTGTCAATGGTGCCATTGCAGATAAACTTGGTTTGATAGACAGGAGAATACTGCAGCCTAAAAAAGATATTCTAAAAAAACTGGTAACATTTGTACCAACAGAAAAACTCGAAGTGGTCCGTGATGCTATTTTTTCTGCCGGAGGCGGAAACGTAGGCAATTATAGTGAATGCAGTTTTACGGTACCCGGGGAAGGAACTTTTAAAGGGAACGAGAAGACAACGCCTTATGTGGGCAAACCAGGCGAAAGACATACTGAAAAAGAAACAAGGGTAGAGCTGGTTTTTCCCGGGTGGCTGGAAAATGAGGTTATTAAGGCAATGATGTCAGCCCATCCTTACGAGGAAGTAGCTTATGATGTGATCTCTTTAGATAATTTGTACCAAAATATAGGGAGCGGACTGGTCGGACAGCTTGAAAAACCCATTTCAGAGGCTGATTTCCTGCATTTGCTCAAAAAAGCCTTTACCCTTTCTGTTATCCGCCATACTCCTTTAACGGGTAAAATGGTGCAAAAAGTGGCCCTTTGCGGCGGTTCGGGGAGCTTTTTAACAGGGGCTGCAATAGCTGCTGGGGCTGATTTTTATGTAACGGGAGACGTAAAATACCACGAATTCTTCGACGCTAACGGAAAGCTGGTCATTGCCGATATCGGGCACTATGAGAGCGAACAATTCACAATAGACCTATTATTTGCTATTTTAAGCGAAAAATTCCTTAACTTTGCCGTCCTTAAAACAGGTGTCGTAACTAATCCTGTTCACTATTTCTAATTAAAACCTACAAATAAATACATATGGCAGTCACAAAAGATTTCTCTGTTGAAGAAAAATTAAGTTCACTGGTTTTGTTACAAAAAGTTGATAGCAAATTGGATGAAATTTCAATCCTAAAAGGTGAATTGCCAATTGAAGTAAAAGACCTTGAAGATGAGATCGAAGGTTTACATGCTCGTCAAACACGTGTAGAAGAAGAGATCAATGGTATGCAGGAATTTATCGCTACAAAAAAAGAAGCAATAAAAGAAGCAGAAGCATTGGTTAAGAAATATGAAAAGCAAAGCGATAACGTTAAGAACAACCGTGAGTTTGAAGCGATCAATAAAGAGATCGAAATGCAGACCTTAGAAGTGAAGCTTAGCGAAAAGCATATCAAAGATGCAACGGATGATATCGGTGAAAAAGCAAAACAATTAGAATCTGCTAAAAAAGCAGTGGCTACCAAAGAAGCTAACCTTAGCGGTAAAAAAGCTGAATTGGAAAAGATCATCGCTGAAACTGAAAAAGAAGAAAAACAATATAATAAGGAAGCGAAAGAAGCAAGAAGCCATGTTGATGAAAGGTTATTGATGAGCTACGATCGTATCCGTAAGAATTACCGCAATGGTTTGGCGGTTGTTCCGGTAGAAAGAGATAGCTGCGGTGGTTGTTTTCATGCCATCCCTCCTCAAAAACAAAGTGAGATCAAATTGCGTAAAAAAGTGATCGTTTGCGAAAACTGCGGACGTATCCTTGTTGACAACGATTTGAACGATACTATTGAAGTGAAATAATATTCCCTATTATAGATTTTGAATTTTAAATGTTGAATGTTTTCATTCAACATTTTTTATTTTCCGCCCAAAATAGTTTACTTTAAAGTTTGATATTCTTTCATTCAACATCTAAAATTCAGCATTTAAAATAATTCAAATGCTTCAGAAATTACACATACAGAATTACGCGATCATAGACGAAATAAGCATTGATTTTTCGGCTAAGCTTAATATCATCACCGGTGAAACAGGTGCCGGTAAAAGTATCCTGGTAGGCGCACTGAGCCTTGTCTTGGGCGAAAGAGCCGATAGCAGTGTATTATCAGCCAAAGATAAAAAATGCGTGGTGGAAGGCTTTTTTGGAGCTGCAAAAAGCAAAGCAATAAAAGATTTTTTTATTGCAAATGACCTGGAAGCTGATAGCGAAGTGATCGTACGAAGAGAGATAGCGGCCAATGGGAAATCCCGCGCATTCATTAATGATACACCGGTTAATTTGAACCAGCTAAAAGAGTTGAGTTCTATGTTGGTTGACCTGCACCAACAATTTGATACAGTAGAATTGGGCGATAATGATTTTCAAAGAGAAGTGTTAGATGCATTAGCCGGAAACGCTGAATTGGTACAGGAATACGGTAGTGTATTTAGTAAATACAGCAAGACTAAAAAAGAGCTGGAAGCATTACAACTGGAACAATCCAATGCCAATAAAGAGCTTGATTATAATAAGTTTCAATTTGATGAACTGGAAGAAGCGGCTTTAAAAGAAAACGAACTCGAAGAGCTGGATGCTGAAATAAAATTATTAAGTAATGCAGAAAGTGTAAAGCAGGAGCTAGGCGGTATTTACGGCGAGTTGAAAGAAACAGAACAGCCGATCGTTCAGCAATTAAAAGTGTTAAGCAATAAGCTTCGTTCACTGGAACAATACCATACTGATATTCCTGATCTTGCAAAACGTTTACTAAGCTCACAGGTTGAGCTGCAGGATATTGCCGATGAACTGGAAAGGATCAATGATGGTGTAAAATACAGCGCTGAACGCATCCAGATCGTAAATGATAAAATGGCGCTTGGCTATAAATTATTAAAGAAACACGGTGTAAATACAACGAATGAATTATTGGCAATAAAAGATTCATTACAGGAAAAACTGACCGCGATATTTAATATCACGGAAACGATCGCTACGAAAGAAAAAGAAGTCGCGCAATTATTACAGCAGGCAGAAAAATTAGCCACAACAATATCAAACAACAGAAAAAAAGCAACAGAGCCTTTTGCTAAACAAGTAAATGCTTTATTAGCGCAGGTGGGTATGCCCAATGCACAAATTAAAATTCAGGTAACGCCAGGCGCTTTAAATAGTTTCGGCGCCGATACCATTGAGTTTTTATTTGATGCCAATAAAAGCAACCGCTTTGAGCCATTGCGTAAAGTAGCGAGTGGTGGTGAGTTAAGCAGGCTAATGCTTTGCATCAAATCATTGGTTGCAAAAAAGCTACAATTACCTACATTGATATTTGATGAGATAGATACCGGTATCAGCGGCGAAGCAGCTAAACAGGTAGGATTGATCATGAAAGAATTATCTGCCTCTCACCAATTAATATCTATCACACACCAACCGCAGATTGCCGCAAAAGCAGATGCGCATTATTTTGTGTACAAAGAAATTAAAGGGGATAAGATCGCGACATCCATTCGGCAATTATTTGGTGATGAGCGTATTACAGCAATAGCACATATGCTTAGTGGGGAGAAACCCACTGCTGCCGCACTCGCTAATGCAAAAGAGATGGTTGGGAATTAATTTGGTATGATAAATATATTTATTACCTTAGAGTATGTCAGAAAAAGAGTTAAAAGAATTTAAAACAATTTTACGAGTGCAACGTACCAAGGTGCGTTCCTCAAAAGTTGCTGCAAGAAAACTTTTAAATGAGCTTGGAATGCTTACTCCTAAGGGCAATTTAAAAAAATCATTTACTCCTACTATCCACCCTTAATGTATCCTGCAAAGCCTGGTTTAACTATAGCCTTTCATGGCTGTGATGAACAAGTGCGAGATGATGTCGTCTCACATAAATCCATGCTTACTTTCAAAAAAAATCCTTATGATTGGTTAGGTAATGGAATGTATTTTTGGGAAAATAATCAACAAAGAGCCCTGGATTTTGCGACTGAGTTGCACTTAAGTCCAAGAAGAAACAGTCCTGTAGTAAAAGTTCCTTCCGTAATTGGAGCAGTGATTGATTTAGGTTTCTGTTTAGATTTAATGGATGGAGAATACATAAAGTTAATTCAGGAGTCACATGGAACATTGCTTGATTCTTTCAAAACATTGGATATAAAAATGCCTGTCAACCGAGATGCAAAAGGGTCTCAGGATTTACTAATGAGGGATCTTGATTGTGCTGTGATAGAAAACCTGCATTTACAAAGAAAAAAGAATAAATTAAATCCTTTTGATTCCGCTAGAGGGCTTTTTGTCGAAGGAGGACAAGTTTATGAAGGCGCTGGTTTTCACAAAAAAAATCACATACAAATTTGCATTCGTAATCCAAATTGCATCAAAGGATTTTTTATACCACGCTTATCCGACAACAAATATCCAATTCCTTAAACCCAAATTTTGAAAAGTCTAACTAAGCGCTATATCCAGCACCTGTTGCATCGTTTTCACATAATGAAACTTAATGCCCTTGATATAAAGGTGATTGATCTCATCAATATCTTTTTCATTTTGCCAGCACATGATGATCTCTTTTAAGCCTGCACGTTTTGCTGCCAATACTTTTTCTTTAATTCCTCCAACCGGCAATACTTGTCCGCGTAAGGTCATTTCGCCTGTCATGGCTAAGTATGGCTTTAGCTTTCTTCCGGTATAGGCGCTAGCTAAAGCGGTTGTCATGGTAATACCTGCACTCGGTCCGTCTTTTGGCGTTGCACCTTCAGGAATATGGATATGTACATTCTTTTTATGAAATATCTCCGGATCAATATTTAGTTTTTTTGCATTGGCTTGCAACCAGGTATAGCCGGTGATAGCACTTTCTTTCATCACATTGCCTAAGTTACCTGTTAACTTTAATTCACCTTTGCCATCGCTTAATAAACTTTCAATAAATAAAATATCGCCACCAACATAGGTCCATGCCAGGCCAACGGCTACGCCCGCCATATTCGCGATCTTGTACATTTCGTTGCTGTACCTTGGCTTACCTAATATTTTTTGTACATCAGCCTGTGTTACGGTTGGCTTTAATTTATTTTTAAGTGCGTATTGTTTAGCAAGGTTACGCATTACGCCAGCCAGCTGCCTGTCTAATTCTCTAACGCCACTTTCTCTTGTATGATCTTCAATTATTTTTTCCAGTACGGCATCACTTACTTTTATGTTCACATCTTTTAAGCCATGCGCTTCTTTTTGTTTTGGCAATAAATGTTGTTTGGCGATCTCTACTTTTTCTTCAATGGCATAACCACTGAGGTCAATGATCTCTAAACGATCACGTAATGCCGGTTGAATATTATTGATATTATTTGCTGTCGCGATAAATAACACTTTGCTCAGGTCATACTCCAGCTCCAGATAATTATCGTAAAAATTATTGTTCTGTTCAGGATCCAACACTTCTAATAAAGCAGAAGAAGGATCGCCACGCTGGTCATTACCCACTTTATCTATTTCATCCAATATCATTACAGGGTTACTTGATTTTACTTTACGGATAGATTGTATGATCCTTCCCGGCATAGCGCCGATATAGGTTTTACGATGCCCGCGTATCTCGCTTTCATCATGCAAACCACCCAAACTAACCCTTACATATTTTCTGTTAACCGCGTTGGCAATGCTTTTACCCAAACTCGTTTTACCGATCCCCGGCGGGCCGACAAAACATAAGATGGGGCTCTTCATATCGCCCTTTAGTTTCAACACGGCTAGGTATTCCAGTATCCTTTCTTTTATTTTGTGCATGCCGTAATGGTCATGATCCAATATTTTTTTTGCTTTCTTCAGATCGTATTGATCGGCAGTGATCTCATCCCAGGGTAGGTCAAGCATTAGGTCAAGGTGATTGTATACCACAGAATAATCAGGCGTGCTGGGATGCATCCTTTCTAATTTTTCTGCGCCTTTGGTAAACATTTCTTTGGCAGCTTTGGGCCATTTTTTGCCTTCGGCTTTTTTTAGCATCTCTTTTACTTCAGCAATATTATCGCCACCCAATTCTTCCTTGATGGCTTTCATTTGCTGTTGCAAAAAATATTCACGCTGCTGTTTGTCTAATTCAGCTCTTGTCTTGTTGGTTACTTTATTTTTTAATTCCGTGTATTGCAATTCCGTTTGCATCAGGTTCATTAATAATTCGGCACGTGCTTTAATATTATTAATAACGAGCAGACTTTGTTTTTCTTTGATATCGCTGTTTAAATTGCTGCTAACAAAATGTATCAGAAAAGACGGATTCTCAATATTGCGTAAAATGATCGCAGCTTCGCTGGGAAGATTGGGGGATAAAGTAATGATCTGCGAAGCAAGGTCCTTGATGCTGCCAACCATCGCATTGAAATCTTTATCATCTTTTAAAACTTCTTCTTCAAGCGTTTTTATTTTGGCTTTAAAGTAAGGATCTTCGGAAGTGATCTCTTCTACTTTAAAACGCTTTTTACCCTGGATGATGATCGTTGTGCCCCCATCCGGCATTTTTATCAGTTTGGCAATTTTTGCAACCGTTCCAATTTCTTCCAGGTCGCTGACCGTAGGTTCTTCAACACTACTGTCTTTTTGCGCTATTACACCTATCAATTTGTCAGCCTTATAAGCGTCACTTACGGCTTTTATGCTCTTATCTCTACCAACGGTTATAGGTAAAACTACACCCGGAAACAGCACTGTATTTCTTAGCGGAAGCAGCGGTAATTCGTCGGGAATTACCTGTGTATCGTTGTCTTCAGCGGAATCCTCGTTCAAGGGCATGATCGGCATAAACTCCATTTCCTCTTCTGTTCCCTGCAAAAAAAACTTCTTATCCATAATTATCTCAATAAATAGTCAAAATGTCAAAACACACAGTGAATTCTGTTAGTTTTTGGTAGATACCTATATGGACAAGATTAATGCCAAGTAATGTACGATGTCAGATGTACGATGTTGAGAAGATTTTTTACATCGTACATCAAACGTCGTACATCGTACATTTCTATTGTATATTTTTATAGCTTATTTTTACACGATGTACATCAAATGCACTGATAAAGAACTGATTATTTTAAAAAAGATAGCTGCCGCTGCGGAAGAGCTGCAAGTGCCCTGCTATCTCATCGGTGGCTTTGTGCGTGATACAATCATCGGTAGAGACACAAAGGATATTGATATTGTTTGTATAGGAGATGGCATTGCGTTGGCACATAAAGTTGCTGAAAAATTTAGCCCTGTTTCATCGGTTAGTTTCTTTAAAAACTTTGGTACGGCACAGATCGTCATTGAGGATATCGAGATAGAATTTGTCGGGGCAAGGAAAGAAAGTTATAGTCAGGATAGCCGCAAACCCGAAGTTGAAATTGGTACTTTAGAAGACGACCAGAACAGAAGGGATTTTACGATCAATGCGTTGGCCATTAGCTTGAATAAAGAAAACTTCGGTGACCTGATCGATCCATTCGGCGGTGTAAAAGATATTGAATTAAAAAATATCCAAACGCCATTGGCGCCTGCACAAACTTTCAGTGATGACCCTTTGCGTATGATGCGCGCTATCCGCTTTGCAGCGCAATTAAATTTTACGATCGAAGAAAAAACTTTTGCAGCCATTAGCGATAACGCGAACAGGATAAAGATCGTAAGCAAGGAACGCATAGCCGATGAGCTGAACAAAATATTATTATGCAAAAAACCTTCAATAGGATTTGATCTGCTGTATAAAAGCGGGTTGCTAAAAATTATTTTTCCGCAAATGGTTGATCTTGCCGGTGCAGAATATATTGATGGCAAGGGGCATAAAGATAATTTCTACCACACGCTGCAGGTAGTAGATAATATTTGTGAAAAGACGGATGACCTTTGGCTGCGCTGGGCTGCGGTATTACATGATATAGCCAAGCCTGTTACTAAAAAATTCGAAGAGGGCCATGGCTGGACATTTCATGGCCACGAAGTAGTAGGTGGCAGGATGGTGCCAAAAATATTTACCCAATTAAAACTGCCGCAAAACGATAAAATGAAGTTTGTACGCAAGATGGTAGAGCTGCATTTACGCCCTATTAGCTTAACAAAAGATAATATAACGGATGCGGCTATACGCAGATTGTTGTTTGACGCCGGAGAAGACATTGATTCATTAATGACCTTGTGCGAAGCTGATATTACTTCTAAAAACAAACAAAAAGTACAACGGTTTTTAGACAATTTCGAAATGGTGCGCAAGCGCTGTGTTGAAGTAGAAGAAAGTGACCAATTGAGGAACTGGCAGCCACCTATTACTGGCGAACTGATAATGGAAACATTTAAATTGCCACCGGGGAGATTGGTAGGTGATATTAAAACTGCCATCCGCGAAGCGATATTAGACGGTGTTATACCCAATGACTATGACGCCGCTTACGCTTTTATGCTTAAAAAGGCAACCGAATTGGGGTTTACAAGTATTTAAATGGGTACATAATTTGTTACCTTACAGCAACTTTGTTATTTAAAACTAAAAAAGTATTTTTGCGCCATGGCAATATTACGTTTCAGAATTTATTGGGAAGAAGACGATAGCGTTTACCGGGATATCGTTATCCGGCATAAGCAAACATTTGCAGACTTACACGCCAGTATATTAAAGGCGTATGAATTCGATAATAAGCACCAGGCTACTTTTTTTCGTAGCAATGATGCCTGGTTGCGCGGCAGAGAAATTTCTGTAGAAAAGTATGCCGATAAGGAATACAAAGCCGAGCCTTTAATAATGTCAGAGACCGCACTCGGTACAGAAATAAAAGATCCGAATCAGAAATTTATTTATGAGTATGATTTTATCAAACACTGGACGTTCAATATCGAATTGATCAACGTAGATAAGGAAGAAGATAAAAAGATCGAGTATCCAAAAAATGTGCGCTCAGAAGGCGTGGGGCCATCTCAATACGGAACAAAAGGTTTGATCGATAAACGTTTGGCAGAGGTAGAAGAAAAGTACGACCTAAACGCCGCAGCTATGCTGGAAGGATTTAGCGAACAGGATGAAGATGGCGAAGAGGCTGCACCTGAGGAAGAACACGGTGAAGAAAGCGGACACGAAGAATTTTAAATAAATTTAATATTGAAGATTGTATATGTAATATTTTGTTCAATGCTTTATCTCTAATATTCAATATTAAATCAACAATATTACATGAATAAGACCTGCATTGTTATTGTTGGGCCAACAGCCGTTGGTAAAACAAGTATCGCTTTACAACTCGCACAGCATTTTTCTACAGAGATCATTTCGGCAGATAGCCGCCAGTGTTTTAAAGAATTAAATATTGGAGTAGCCAAGCCTACGGCTCAAGAATTAGCCCTGGTAAAACACTATTTCATTAATTCTCATTCTATCCAGGAGGAGATGAACACGGCTATTTTTGAGCAGTATGCGTTGAAAAGCATCACCGGGATCTTTAAAAAGAAAGATATTGCTATAATGGTTGGTGGTACGGGGTTGTATGTAAAAACATTTTGCCATGGTATTGATGAAGTGCCAAAGGTTTCTCCGGAAATAAAAGAAAAAGTGATCGCAGATTACGAATGGGAGGGATTAGAATGGCTGCAGAAAGAAGTAGAAAAAGTTGATCCTGTTTATTATGCTAAGGGAGAAAATAAAAACCCCACGCGGTTAATACGCGCGCTGGAAGTAAAATTATCTACCGGAAGATCGATCCTCGATTTTCAAACACACAATAAAAAGAAGCGCGATTTTGATATTATAAAGATCGGGTTGGATATGCCAAGAGAAGCGTTGTACGATAGGATCAATGCCCGTGTAAATGTAATGTTGGAAGACGGTTTGGAAGCAGAAGTAAAAAGCTTAGAACAATATAAAAAGCTGAATGCCTTACAAACAGTGGGCTACAGAGAATTATTCAGTTATTTGGAAGATGATGTTTCTTTGGAATATGCCGTACAAATGATCAAACAAAATACCCGCAATTATGCCAAGCGCCAACTCACCTGGTTTAAAGCAGATGAACAAGTGCAATGGTGCGATGTTGATTTCCAGCAAGTGTTAGCACAAATAAGCTTATAACTCCTTAGGCCAGACATCATGTTAGTGATTGCTTTTTTTTGCACTTCTTTTAATAACTACGCAGCAATTACCGTGTTTATCTAATGGCTTTGCTATATATAAACCATTGATCTTTATATCCATTTTCTTTGTCAAGGTAGAATCAAAAATGATTGTTCCATTATTGATCTCGTAGTATTTCGATGGATTATAATACGTGGAATCTTTGGTGTCGTACCCTTCTGTTATATCAAATCCTCCAAATTCCAATTTGCCATCACTGTCTATGTCTGTAAAAGGGGCGGGGCCAATACCTTGTGATTTGTCGTTATAAACACATTCTACAAGCTTAGTTGCTTTTTGATTCGTTAGTTTATAGGCTGCAAGTGTATTAAAGTCGGGAGTGTTATTAATTTCTAAAAATAAAAGAATGGATGAATTCTGTTCGATGAGCCTATTATACTTACTATCGTAAACAATATCATCAATAGGTTTGCTTATTGGTTTTTTATTGTAATAGATAATGTCATTAGTTACAGTTATGTTGTCTCCTGAAAGAGTCTTTAAAATGATCTTTTCCGGAGGTTGTTTGAAAGCAAGTAGTAGGATGAATGAAAAAAGTAGCTGTCGCATAGGGGTGTATATGAGTTAATGCCAATGCAATATTGGCTATAGTTATAAATTTATGCTGTAAAAAGTTTTTCTGAGTTTGTCAGACAACCGTCCATTGTCAAGGTCGCCGCTTGTAAAAAGTATAATTGTCTTATCCTTAATTACAAAAGCATTAAAAACGAAATTTTTGTAGTTCACCTTATCATCTGTTTCAATATATGAAATGTAATAGGCATTGTTTCCTTTTAGCGTTGTATCCTTTTTAAAAATGTCTATGATTTTATAACCACTTTGCTCTGACATACTCAACAGCAGTTCAAATTGGTCTTTAGCCTCCGCAGCCTTCATATTTGGGGCTATTGTAAATGAAAAGGCTGTCGGGTTAATTGTATGCATGTCGGATGCTCCATCATTTGTAAAAACGTTCGTTCCCTGAAAATCTGCTGCAAAATGAAAACCTGTAATGGTAGTATCAACTTTAAGGTCGGCAAGTTTTATTTGTCCAAATGAAAAGTTAGGTGCTAAAAAAGCCAATAAAATAATTGTCAATTTAATTTTCATTGTCATTGCGTTATAAGATACAGTCTGCCAAATAATTGCTATCAATACAAATATATAGGATATTACATAACTCTTTCGCTGATTATACAACCAGCTAGCGACGCTAGTAACTAGTTACTGAATTTTCAACTTGTTTAGTAAAATTTACGTTGTTGCCAACAAAAAAAATTCTCCGCTTGCGGGTAATAAATGATCGGGCCTGTTTTTAAAATACAGCTCTTCCATATCTTTTGTAGATATTGTTTTTGCTTTTGTAAAGCCGGCTTCATATGCCAGATCCAATATTTCATTTGACGCAAAAAAACTTATGAATGGGGTTCCGGCTTCGCGTGCACCTTTTTCTCCCAGCTGTTGTAAAAATTTATCTTCTTCATCCAGCAGATCCATGGGTAGATAAAAACTCATTGCAAGTGTTGACCCGGGTGCAAGTGTGGCTATTGGTGCTAAAGTAGAAACGATGGCTTCTTTTGTAAGGTATAATGTAACGCCTGTACAGGTAACAACAGCAGGTTTGCTGATATCAAATCCTGCTTTCAATAATTCTTTCCACCAAGACGAGGTTTCAAAATTGACAGAAACAAAATGTAATCCTTGTGGAACACCAAAACCAAGTTCGGTCAGGCGCCGCTGTTTCCAGGTCTGTGTATCCGGTTGATCGATCTCAAATATTTGAAGTTGATCGGCAATATCCGGCCTGCGTTGCGCAAAGCTATCAAGCCCGGCACCGAGAATAACATACTGCGTAATTCCTTTTTTGCTTTGTTCAATGATCAGGTCCTCAATAAAACGCGCACGCGCCACAATAGAAGCACGAAGGCGTTTTGTAAACTCCGGATGCATATCGGGGCGTAGTTGCCAATCGGTATTTGGGGCGATCAATTGTAAGCCTACTTCATCTTCCAATATATACGGCTTTGCATCAACCAGAACATGCATTGCTCTCCATAAAGCAGTTCTTACGGCTGTATTATCCGGCTCTGTATTTTGTTCACCACTCATATTTTATTATTTGGGAACATTGAACATCCAGCGAATACCAAACCTGTCAAGACAAACACCCCAATAACCCCAAAATTCATCATGAGGCGCTACATTATCAGAACCTCCTTGTGATAGTGCATTGTAAATTCTGTCTGCTTCTTCTTTGGTATCAAATTCAAGGCTGATAGTGGTGTTATTACCAACAACAACATGTCCCATACTTTCAAGCATATCTGAGCCCATAATATTTGTACCTCCTAAAATTGGAAGTGCTACATGCATTATTTTACTTTTATCTTCAGCAGAAAGTTTCGGCATCCCTTCTTGTTGCTGCATATCGCCCATGCGAAACATTGGCGCAGACCAATCTGTTTTGAAAACTGATTTATAGAGGTTAAATGCTTCTTCAGCTTTGCCCTGAAAATTCAGGTAGATATTTGTTTTTGCCATGGTACTTTTTTTTGTAAAATAATTAATTTTTATTGTTTGTTGTTAAACAGGGTATGTTTTTTACATTAATTCTTCGGAAGACTTTTGCCAGGAAAGATCAGTGAAGACAAATATTCGTTTTTTTCTGTAAGCCAGGATAGCTATTTTTGATTTATGCACGAATCATTACCATTTATTTTAGCACTGATAGCCCTCATTGTTTTGATAGAGATGCTGGCTAATAAAATAAAGATCGCTTATCCGATCTTATTGGTGATAGCAGGGTTGGGCATTAGCTTTATTCCCGGCTTGCCGGCTATCCACGTCAACCCTAATATGATATTTTTTATTTTTTTGCCGCCGCTCTTGTTCGAGGCATCCTGGTCTATCTCATTAAAAGATCTGAAAAAGTGGTACAGGATAATCGGAAGCTTTTCTTTTTTGGTCGTATTCTTTACCGCGGTTTCCGTTGCCATCTTTACGAATTATTTTATTCCCGGTTTTTCATTGGCACTCGGTTTTTTATTGGGTGGAATAGTTTCACCTCCTGACGCGGTTAGTGCAGGCGCCATTTTAAAATTTGTGAAAGTACAAAAAAGTACTGCTACAATATTAGAAGGAGAAAGTTTATTGAACGATGCCTCTTCATTGATCATCTTTCGTTTTGCATTGATCGCTGTGGCTACCGGACAGTTTATCTGGAGGGATGCAGTGTTGGATTTTAGCTGGATGATATTTGGAGGCGCTATAATAGGATTGGCACTTGGTTGGATCTTTATGCAGGCTCATAAAAAACTGCCTACTGATGCTCCATCAGATATTGCGTTTACATTAATAGAGCCCTATGTTTTATACTGGGTTGGCGAACACCTGCATAGCTCGGGTGTGCTGGCGGTTGTTTTCGGCGGACTGTATTTATCTAACCATCGGTTGATTTTTTTAAATAGTACCAGCAGGATAAGAGGATATAGCGTATGGGAAAGCTTTGTATTTATCCTGAACGGATTGGTGTTTATGCTGATAGGCTTGGATATGCCCGAGATACTATCCGGCTTACGCGAAAAAGGAATTCCGCTTTCTACTGCCATTGAATATGGAGTATGGGTTACTGTTCTTTTGATCGCTGTAAGAATTATCTCTTCTTTCTTCGCGCTCTTCGCTACTTATTTATTCAGGCGGCAAACTTTTTATAACATGAACAGCACCGGTATGTGGAAGCGGCCCTTTGTACTCGGCTGGACGGGAATGAGAGGCGTTGTTTCATTGGCCGCAGCGCTTGCTATTCCTGTAACATTAACCAGCGGCCACGATTTTCCGCAACGCAACCTGATCTTGTTCATCACCTTTGTTGTGATCGTGCTTACATTATTTGTACAGGGACTTACTTTGCCTTATATCCTAAAACGAACTGCTGTGTTTATGAATAACGAGGAAGATTCGGATATTGTTTCGAAAAGAGTTCGAAGAGAGCTGTATGCACACTCTGTTACTGTGTTGAGAGATCGATATGCTGAACATATAATCAGCAAGCCTTTATTAGCTGATACCCTTAAACATTGGGAAGACAAAATGCAAATGGGTAATGACGAAATAATGGATTCCGAACACAGGAGGATCTATCTTGAATTATTAGAGCATCAACGTAATTTTTTGATCGATAAAAATAAAGATCCTGATCTGAACGAAGAAATTATCAGGGCCCAATTGTATTTGATCGATCTGGAAGAAGAGAAGATCAGGAGTACGTAATGATCTTGGCCTGCCTTGATTGAAGTCGTATTTAATATGCTCCCGATTACAGTAAACTATAAACGCCTTCCCGTCTTCCCGGCAAAAATATTTGATAATCCATCAAAACTGTTTGTAATTTTTTTAGTTTGTAGTCGCTCATAGCCGCTGGGCTGCGTTCCTTCTCCAGCGCTCCTTTGGCCACTGACGAAAATCTGCTTCGCATGATTTTGTCTGCCTCGCTTTGCTCGGCACCGTACCCAAAGAGGCGCTTCCGTAGGAACTGGTAGAGTTAAGAGCTGTTAATTGGATCAGAATAATTTATCTCTCGATGTTGGATCAAATTAAATGAAAAGGAAAATATTCTAATTTTCTTTTCTTTTATCCAATAAATAAATACACAAGATCAAACCAATAATAGCCACGCATGTTATGATACAATCGTAAATCCAAATTTTATCCTGGCTTCTATGATTGAGATTCATGATCATATTGATCAGACTGTAAATGCCAGCGCCTGACCAGAAGCCAATCCCATATTTATATCTATCGTTCATATTTATTTTTTAACTACGCTGATAACGATACCAATTATTTTGCATTTGCAGCGGCTTTCAGCGTTGCAATATCCAGCTTGATCATTTTCATCATAGCCTGCATAATACGGCCAGCTTTTGCGGTGTTGGGGTCACTAAGCAGCTCGGGCAAAATGGTTGGTGTTACCTGCCAGGAAAGGCCAAACTTGTCTTTCAGCCAACCGCAAGCTATCTCTTGCCCGCCGCCTTCAAGGAGTTTGTTCCAATAATGATCGACCTCTTCCTGATTGCTACAGTTGATGGTGAGCGAGATGGCATCAGTGAGCGGATGGCCGGGACCGCCATTCATCAAAGTGATTTCCTGTCCTTCCAATTGTATGGTTGCCACAAGCAATTCACCTGCAGGACCGGGCGAACCAGGCGGGTTGCGCGTTGACCTTATAATTTTTGAGTTTTTAAAAATGGGAATATAAAAATTTATGGCTTCTTCAGCATTGCTGTCGAACCAAAGGAAAGGGCTGATCTTTTGCATAATTTTTTTTACGGTTTTGTATAAGTAACAACAAACATCATTCCTGAAACTTTATTTCGATAAGGTTGCCAACAAAGTTTCTAAATAGTTCTCGAAACTGGCGCAAGTCTTCCGAAGGATGACTTGTGTCTACCATCGAGCTAGTTTCCTAACTGGCGTCTAATATAGTAAGGAGGCTTTAAATTTATTTAAAGTATTACCGCCTTTGATCCATCATGACTGTTTGTAATTTTTTTATTTTTTGTCGCTCATAGCCGCTGGGCTGCGTTCCTTCTCCAGCGCTCCTTTGGCCACTGACGAAAATCTGCTTCGCATGATTTTGTCTGCCTTGCTTCGCTCGGCATCGCACCCAAAGAGGCGCTTCCGTAGGAACTGGTAGAGTTAAGCAGTTAATTGAATCAGAAATCATTTCGATAGAGTTGCCAACAAAGTTTCCAAATAATTCAATGTCATAGTAAATCCTCCCTGGAAGCCCATTTCGATCATCTGCTCCATACGGGCAAGCGATTCATTTGTGATAACGATACTCACTTTTGTCGTTCCGTTTGCTTCACTAAAACTCAGATCCCAATCAGAACCAGGCAAGTCAGGGTTTGCATCTTTGTCTGCAAAAGCATTTAGATATTTGAAATTGGTTTTTGGACTAATAGAAGTATATTTTTGGAGTGACCAATGTTCTTGTCCTTCCGGGCTTACCATGGCATAAAATCTTTTGCCACCAACTTCAAAATTCATGAATTTTGTTTTTGAGCCCCAGGGTTTAGGCGCCCACCATTGGTCAAGAATTTCTTGTTTGGTGAAAGCATCCCATACCAGCGAAAGATCTGCATCAAATTCCCTGTTTACGAATACCGTTTTTGATGCCTTGTCAACGGTAAAATCAAATAACAAATTGTTTTTCATTTTTTCTGTTTTTTAATTGTTGATAATACTTGGTCAAGTTGATTGAATCGTGTCTCCCAAATTTTTCTGAATTGGTTAAGCCATTTGTCAATCTCTTTCATTTTGTTAATTTCAAGTGAGTAGTAAATTTCCCTGCCTTGCTGTTCCTGTTTTACCAGTTCGCATTCTGTAAGTATGCGAAGGTGTTTGGAAACAGATTGCCTGGTTGTGTTAAAGTTATCAGCAATCGCGTTCGGCGTCATTGCCTGCAATGCAATTAAGGTAATGATCGCCCGTCTTGTCGGATCCGCTATTGCCTGAAAAATGTCTCGTCTCATATCGTTTAAATTATTGTTGCGCAACTAATCGGTTGCAAATATATGTGCAACTATTTGGTTTCGCAAATTTATTTTTAGATTGAAAGAAAAATAGGTTGGAATTGTTGGTTTAAAAGGGCGGAAAACTTGGTCAGTAGAAGGGGACTTGTGTAAATCAATTTGCCGCACATTGAGCTATAGGGTAGCTTAAACGATTGTTTTATACCCATAGCTCTGTAAGAGCGACATATTAATAGCAATAGATTTTGAATCATACAGAGCTCCATCGGAGCGAAATATTTCGCTCCGATGGAGCTTGCTTATTTTTGTTGGTATTTTTATTACTATTACGTTCCTACGGAACTACTTACCAGTGTAGCTAAATTTTAGCTACTACTTGCCAGTGTAGTTGATAAGATGGTCATTTTTCTTTTTCCACTGTAGTTCTTAGTTCGGCTAATCGGAAATCAAATAGTGGTTGGTCTTTATAAACAGACTCATCAGTATAGTATTTATTTTCTTCGTAAGTAGGTTCAGGTTTCTTTCTATATTTTGATAATGCTTTAAATGCGATCCATCTTGTAAGATCATCTTTGTCAGCCAATCCTTTGAAAATTATTGTAAGTGCTTTTTGTTTATCAAGAGCGAGTGCATAAAAAACAACATCTTGCTTATAAAAGCTTTTATCGCTGTCCATCATTTGTTCAAGTACAGTAATATAGTCTTCAAAGCCGATCCAGTCATTAAGTGATTTGGCTATTGTGAGTTTTGTTCCCAGCTCCATAATTTTTTGATATTGATCTTTTAAGATCGGGATAGCAGCATTTATTTTAAGTTCACATGCTGCTTCGATTAACCATTCTTTATTGGTGCTAAGGTTTGCCAGTATTAGATCTTCAGCTACTTGTTTTTCTATCCCGGCCAATCTTTTAAGAATTCCTGAATCTTGTTCTCTGCGTAGCCCATACATTAAGTCATCAAAGTACTGGTTCAAAAAATCTTTGAAATCTTTTGATGGGTTTGTGATCTTATTTCTTAAAGAAGTGTCGAATGGCATTTTACAATTATGGTTGATATTTTTTTCTGAAATGTTTCCTTCGCCTTGGTTCGTGTCCCCACGAACCATTCTTAAATTTTATTGTTGATAGCAATTTATCGAACTCTTTAATTATATCATTTTAATCGGAGCGAACGGTTCGTGGGGACACGAACCGAGGCAGGAGATTCCTCAGATATAGGAAAGTTAACTATAAACGCTTTCCCGTCTTCCCGGCAAAAAATATTTCTTACTCCACCAAAACTGTTTGTAATTTTTTAGTTTGTAGTCGCTCATAGCCGCTGGGCTGTGTTCCTTCTCCAGCGCTGCTTTGGCCGCTGACGAAAATCTGCTTCGCATGATTTTGTCTGCCTCGCTTCGCTTGTCAACGCAGCCAAAGAGGCGCTTCCGCAGGAACTGGTAGAATGAGCGAAGTAGTTAATCAGTAATAATTTTATCCTCACCATCGACTTTAATTAATTAATAATTTTTGCATTCGGATCCGCCTTAATATTCGCCAATCTTTCGCGCCATTTTTGTAGTTCTTCAGGTGTTTGTCTAACCCAATCTGTTACTTCGCCAACAACTTTCAATGGTGCCTGGCTGCGATAGGAGCGTGTCGGATTACCCGGAAATTTTTTGTCTGTAACATTAGGATCATTTTCAAAACTTCCCGTGGGTTCAACAATATAAACACGTTCGCTTCCATCACCTTGGGATAGTGCTGCGGCAAGTCCTGCGCCATTAGTAAGAGCAGTAAAATAAATATGATTCATTATGATCTCCGGCCTGTAATTCGACTTGAACCCTGCTGTTAGTAGATCGCCTATTTTTAGATCTGCTTTCGTTCCGTGATAAAATGGCCCATCATCTAAAACATCCGTTACTTCCGTTATGATAATTTTGTCTTCCATCTTTTTACAGCTGTTTGAATTTATTTTATTTAACGCCGGTTAGAAAAAAACAGTATTAAGAAATTCAAATATTTCAATCGGTAATTGTTGGTGAAATTTTCCCCTGTCAAATCCTGCCGGATCCGTTGCGGGAAGAAAATTAGGATTTTTCATGGCAGCAGGGAACGGACTTAAAAAAGAAAAGTGCCCTGCATTTTCAACTTTTCGAAATATAACTTTCGATCTGTCAGGAATATAGTTCAATACAATTTCGGCGTTCCAGTCTGGAGTAATTTGATCATGTTCGGCCGTGAGCATCAAGATCGGAATAGTAACATTTTGTAGTGAATTAACAAACCAACCCGTTCCCGGTGCAAGCAAGACAATTGCCCTAACTCTTGGGTCCGGTGAAACTTCAATCTTTTGTCCTTCTCTTGTTCTTGGTAAGCCGCCTGCTAATGCCAAGGCTGTGTAACCGCCCATTGAATGTCCTATTACAGCAATTTTATTTACGGATATACTTTTGCCCAATCTATTATCGGAAAGTAATTCATCAATAGTCAGACTTACATGCTTTGGCCTAAGTATACAATTTTCATTGGTGTTTTCTAATTGGTTGTTATTACGGTTATTACCATAATGCTCCAACATGGCAACGATGTACCCGTTCTTCGCTAAATAATTACTGATGGTGCGGTATAGGAGATGTGAACCCCCATTACCATGTGAAATTATTATAAGAGGGAATTGGCCTTCTATAATTTTTGCATCAGGACTAACATCCATTATATACGGACCGAAAGCAGTTGGTGCCGATGGCTCGTGAGTGGGATAATGTATTAGAACCGGAAACGAAATATTCAGGTCTTCATCTTTAACCTGTATTTGTTTGCTCCCTACAAAAATTGCTAATTGTTCAGCGTTCATTTTTATGATTTTCCATAATGAAGTGCAATCACACCACCCGGAAAAGTTTTAGATTCTATCAATTTCAATTTTGTAGTACCGGTTACATCTTTAAATAACGGCATCCCTTTGCCTAATATTATTGGATTTACAAAAAGCCAAAACTCATCGATCAATCCTTCATTTAATAATGCTTGAGAAGCACCCGGACTTCCAAATATTATAATATTTTTTCCTTCCTCTTTCTTTAATTTGTTGATGTTGTCTGAAAGATGATCGCCAATAACTTTTGTATTGTGCAATCCGGCTTCCTGCATAGTTGTAGATAATACAATTTTCGAAACTTTGTTGTACCAATTTGAATGCTCTATGTCATGTTTTGATGCGCCGGGTTTGTCACCTGCTGTTGGCCAATAGCCTTGCATCATTTCATACGTTACTCTTCCGTATAGAGCAGTGTCTGCTTGTGCTGTCATTGTTGCAATAAAGTCAAACATTGTCTCATTCACAGTTATAAAATTCATTTCACCGTTAGGACCTGCTACAAAACTGTCAAGTGATGTGTGCATAAAGAAAATTAATTTTCTCATTTTATATATTTATTAATTAATAATTTTTGTCTCTGCCTTGGTTCGTGTCACCACGAACCGTTCTTAAATTTTATTATTGATAAGCAATTTATTGAATTTTAATTATAATCGGCTTTATCTGAGCGAACGGTTCGTGGGGACACGAACCGAGGCGTAGGAAAATTAGCTTTCTCATTTTTAATATATTTATTGATTAATAATTTTTGTCACGGAAACTGGCGCAAGTCTTCCGAAGGATGACTTGTGTCTATTATCAAGCCAGTTTCTTAACTGGCGTCTAATATAATAAAAATATTTTTCATTACTTTTTGAATATCGCCAGTTAGGAAACTGGCTCAATGCAAGTCACAAGTCATCCTTCGGAAGACTTGCGCCAGTGAGTGCCTGGATGTGCACTGCCGATGATTGCTTCAACGTCGAGCCCCAATTGCACAAAACCTGATGTTGTGTGCAGCCAAAGTCGTTATGCAACTGGCTCTCTATCCAAGTCGCTGTAAGGATAATGTCCTGCAACTTTTAATTTATCAAGCAGTTCTTCACTTCCATTCTTTCTTGCAAATTCCATTTCACTTCTAAATATTTCAAGACACAAAAGCAAATGATGTTGTCTGTCGCCAATTTTAAATTGTTTGTTGTCTGGCTGATAATTGCTGAATACTAAACACCTGTTTTCTTCTCTGTCTGTCGGCACTTCACAGGTTTCGTTTGGATTTAAAACTGCTTGAAAAGAATAATTTCCAATGGTTGTAAAAATTCCACAAATTCGCCTTTCAATTAAATTAAAAGCGGTCTCTGTTCCTTCACTTTCATTGTATGGTTGTTTTGTAAATGCAACGAGTTCATAAGTACCAAGTCGATTTGGTTTTGGTCCATTTCCATTCGGGTCTAATAATTCCATTGTTGCAAAACCTGTCCCTTGAATATGGTTTTGGAAATAATACATATCAACAGCACCACCAACTTCAAAAGGTATTATGGCGTGTCCAACGATACCATACATTTTACCTAAAACTGTTTCAAGTCCTTTTTCTTTTTCTTCGTAATCTTTGTCGAACTGCTCTTGAGAAAATTCTTGTTCTGGTATTGGTTCTACTTTCTTCTGTCCACCAAAAAGTTTTTTTAAAAAGCTCATAGATATTTCTCAAATTATTTGTGGTTAGTAGGATGTTCAAATTGGTTGCACACAACGGGCAGGTATTGCTGCAGGTGGGATATTTTATAACGTCCAGCCCGGAACCGCTGCCCAATTGAAAATATAAAGTTGAAGTTAACAACAAAAAGCCAAATAGATATTCGTCTGCCGGAACAAAAGTACAGCGATGCAAACAGCCGAAGTTTCAACGTCCAGCCCCACTTGCAGCAATACCAATGTTGTACGCTGTATCATCGGTCATACCAATTGCTGCCCAACCAATATTTTTTCCCTGTCCAAACTGTTAAAATGAAATAAAGTGGTGAAAAAACAAAAATCATTTTTGCTTCAATTGCCGAAAGTCCTAACAGTAGTATGATTACAATTCCAATGGCAAGTCCACCCATTAAACATAATGCAGAAAGGCTACGAAATAATGGTGAAGTCATCTTTTTAATTTTTTGTTGCAATGCAAAATAGTATAGTGAGTTTAAAAGATAAATTGTCATTAAGTAGTAGAATAGAAAATTGATTTTGAAGAATTGAAGTCTGTCAGGAAAGGCAAAATAAACAATTGAAACAGTCAATAAAATGATTGCATACCAAACGGTCAATTTTCTAAAAGCCTGTTGTTTTGTTTTAAAAGTCTCGTCGTCAGGATTATTGTCCTTCCAATTTTTTAGCCAATCCTTGTAAATAAATGCGTCTGGATTCTCGCTATTGGCATATGTTTGAACAACAGAAATTGCTTTATTTACAATTGTCTCATCTGGTTTAGTCCTTTCTAATAATTGAGTAGCAACCCATAAATTTGTTTTATTGTCGCTCTTTGTCAGAAGTGTTGCAAATTGGTTTAGTCCGTCAATGCCGAAGTTATTATTAATGTCTGCAACAATTTTATACATTGTGTCAACTGCTTTATTGTTGGCTTTAACAGATTTTCCACTGCCGTAGTCCACGTTAAAACAAATGACTGTCTGCTGTTGATATTTTTCTATGAGTTCGTGAAGTGTCATTAGATATAGCGTACAACGTTGCCGCATTGGCGTTTGTGGCGGAATTTGAAAAAACGTCAGCCGGTAACCAATGCTGAATAAAAATACAAAAGTTGAAGATAAAAACCACAGTTAAATTTATAACGTCCAGCTGGAACTAAAGATGATAGATAGCTGAAGCCGAAGTTTATTAATCTGTCCGCCGACATAGCGCCAATGCAATGTTGGTGGCTGGCTTTATTGCTTAGTAATTTGATAATCTAAAAACTTATGTGTTGCACTTCTTTCTATTTCCACAGTCTGCCCAACTTCTATTTCGTCAAAGCCATAATCCTTTTGTCGAAGTGTTAGAAAATGGAGGTTATTAAGAAATACAATTTTCTTCGTCAACAAATTCCAAACATTTGTCACTTTAAAAACTCCAACTTTTTTGTAACCCAGACGTCTGTCAATGAACGTCCGAATATTTGATAATATATCCGAAACTAAAACAAGCACAACAATAACAACAGCAAGAATTAAAACATTTTTTGAGCGTTCGTAATAATCATCCCAAGAAGTAGGAAGTGTCCATTTATAAGCGCCATATCGTGGCGGAAGAAATGGCGTAATTAAAGCTGCAATCAAAAAAATAAAAATGGAAGTCTTAATGACGGATAAATTGTCAAAAAATGAAAGATTGATATAAGGCAAGTCTAAATCAAAATTCTCAATTAATTGTCGTCTATATCGATTGTCTATTTCTGTCATTAGGGTGTGTCATTAAGCTTGCCACCAACACAAATATATGTGATATAACATTGCCTTGGTGCAAAATTTATGTATTGTAAATCAAGTATTTAGTGTTATACTTTTTGTATTGTAGTTGTAACAATCCAATCACCAGTCTATCTGTTTATTTCTCATTAGATCATCTAACGGGCTGATAATATTTACCAATTTTTGCTTGCTTACATGCAGGTAACGTTCTGTTGTTTTAATATCAAAATGTCCCAGCAGATCTTTTATATATCTTATATCTGTTCCTTTGTCTAACAAATGCGTGGCAAAACTGTGCCGTAAGCTATGGATGCCAACTTCTTTTTTAATGCCAGCTTTGTTTTTTGCATTGGTAAATATTTGTTGTATAGTTCTGGTAGGATATGCCAAATAGGTTTGTTCCGATTCAAATAAGTATTTCTTTGGCCTGGGTAAATAGGTTCCAACATAGCTTCTTAAAATATCTAATAACAGCGGGCTTAAATTTACATACCTGTCCTTTTTCCCTTTTGCACGCTCAATAAAAATCTGCATACGCTGACTGTCAATATCGCTTATTTTTAAATTCACTATTTCGCTCACCCTTAATCCTGCGCTGTATGCAGTAAATAACATGGCTTTGTGTTTTTTATTGGTAAGCGCATTAAATAATTTGTACAATTCATCTTCATTTAAAAGCTTTGGTAATTGAAGTGGTTTTTTTGGCCTGGGTATTTCAAAAAACATTTTTTCTCTTTTCAATACCTGTTCATAATAGAATTTAAGTGCATTGATACGGCTGTGGATGGAGTTTTCTTTAAGGCCTTGTTTAAAACAATATAGCAGGTAACGTTGTAAATGCGTTGGTTCAAGGTCTTGCGCCGGTATATTGTGTAATAATTGTAAAAAAGGTGTAAACTCGTTTCGGTATGTTCTGATAGTTGAAGGGCTGTATGCTTTCAATTGCAGGTGCTGTAAAAATTTCGCTAACTGCTCTTTATTATTGCCACTCATTTGTGTAACCGGCACTTTTGCTGTTTGTATTTCAATATCAGTACTTGGTAACTTGCATCGGATGCGGTTCTCGGCTGTATCAGGTATCGTCCATGCATTAAGCGATTTGCTCCACCTGGATCCGGCAACTGCTTTTATTCGGTTGTTCCATGAAACATCATGTAAGAAACTTATCGCTATACACGATTTTCCACGATGAAAAATAATTTGGTAATGGATAGATGGCATAGGGTAGGTAATTACAAAGCTTCGCTTCTCTCACTCACAGTATTTAGGATTTTGGTACGGCAAATGGGATTATGTTGTTGTAAACTTAATTAATATTTTGATAGATACCTCCAGCTGCAATAAAAAAAGGCATCGCAACCAAGCAATGCCTTCAAATAATATAAAACAGAAAAACTATTTTTCTTTCGCTACTTTTTTCTGACTCTTAGGAGCAAACATTACCAGCATTCTTTTACCTTCCATTTTAGGCATGCCTTCTAATGCGCCTACGTCTTTTAACCTGTCGGCGAATTTTAATAATAATAATTCACCTCTTTCTTTGAACATGATGGCACGTCCTTTAAATTGCACGTGGGCTTTTACCTTGTCGCCGTCCAATAAAAATTTTTCTGCGTGTTTGCATTTGAATTCGAAATCATGATCATCAGTGTTCGGGGTAAAACGAACTTCTTTAACCTCACTGGTCTTCGACTTCGCCTTCATCTCTTTTTCCTTCTTCTTCTTGTCGTATAAAAATTTATTGTAGTCAATAATTTTACAAACGGGTGGAACTGCAGCAGGAGAAATTTCTACTAGGTCAAGCTCTTGTGCCTGCGCCATTTTCAATGCGTCTGCTGTTGGGTAAACGCCTGGTTCAATGTTTTCACCAACCAATCGTACTTCAGGTACGCGTATCATGTGGTTAGTACGGTGTTCTTGTTGTTGTTCTTTTTTAAAACGCGGGTTAAAAGTGCCCCGGGGTGGTCTTGGTGGAAATGCCATTAATTGATTTTATGTTTAAGATTCGTAGCTATCGGTGATTTCCGAGCGCTACATTTTTTTTAAAGTTACTAAAAATATTTTATTCGAATGTTCTTTTGCTTGTTACTTCTTCGTTGACCATATCGATAAATTCGGCCATTGGCTTAACGCCCAGGTCGCCTTTGCCTTGTCTTCTTACAGCAACCGTGCCGTTATTTGTTTCCTGTTCGCCCAGCACCACCATTAAAGGTGTTCTTTCCAGCTCAGTATCACGGATCTTTTTACCGATCTTTTCGTTTCTATCGTCAATCTCAGCGCGAATATCCGCCTTTTTTAGCTGCTGCAAAACATTTTCTGCATAAGGCATAAATTTATCACTGATCGGCAATATCTTAACCTGGGTAGGAGCCAGCCATAATGGAAACTTACCCGCGCAATGTTCTATCAAAACGGCAATAAAGCGTTCCATGCTGCCAAAAGGAGCGCGGTGGATCATTACCGGCCTGTGTTTGGCGTTGTCTTCCCCGATATAAGTGAGGTCAAAACGTTCTGGTAAATTGTAATCTACCTGGATAGTACCCAATTGCCATTTACGCCCGATCGCATCGCGCACCATGAAATCCAGTTTCGGACCGTAGAAAGCGGCTTCGCCATATTCAACTACTGTTTTCAAACCTTTTTCTGCGGCTGCTTCAATGATCGCATTTTCAGCCAGTTCCCAGTTTTCGTCTGTGCCGATATATTTGCTTCTGTCTTCTTTATCTCTTAAAGAAATTTGCGCTGTATAATTTTCAAATCCAAGAGAACCAAATACATACAAAACAAGGTCGATCACTTTTTTGAATTCGTCTTTTACCTGGTTAGGCATGCAAAATAAATGTGCATCATCCTGGGTAAAGCCACGTACCCTTGTTAAACCATGCAGCTCACCATGTTGTTCGTAACGATAGACTGTACCAAATTCTGCTAAGCGCAATGGCAAGTCTTTGTAAGAACGTGGTGATGTTTTATATATCTCGCAATGGTGCGGACAGTTCATTGGTTTTAAGAAAAACTCTTCACCTTCCTGCGGTGTTTTGATCGGCTGAAAACTATCCTTGCCATATTTTTCATAATGCCCCGAAGTAACGTATAGATCTTTATGGCCGATATGCGGCGTGATCACAGGAAGATAGCCTGATTCAATTTGTGCTTTTTGTAAAAACTGTTGCAGCCTTTCGCGCAGCATCGCACCTTTTGGTAACCATAAAGGAAGGCCCATCCCAACTTTTTCAGAGAAGGCGAACAATTGTAGTTCCTTACCTAATTTTCTATGGTCGCGTTTTTTTGCTTCTTCCAATAAAATTAAATATTCATCTAATTCTTTTGTTGAAGGAAAGGTCACCCCATAAATACGGGTAAGCTGTTTATTTTTTTCATCGCCTTTCCAGTAAGCACCGGCGATGCTTGTTAATTTAATTCCTTTTACAAATCCTGTGTTAGGGATATGCGGGCCACGACAAAGATCAGTAAAGCCACCTTGTGTATACAAAGTGATCTCGCCATCTTGCAGGTTGCTTAAAAGATCTAATTTATATTCATCACCTTTTTCGCTGAAATATTTAACTGCATCATTTTTAGAAATTTCTTTGCGGATAAAGTTTTCACCTTTCTTGGCAAGCTCGGCCATTTTAACTTCCAGCTTGCGCAGGTCATCTTCTACTATTTGGTGATCACCCAAATCGACATCATAATAAAAACCCGTTTCTAATGGCGGACCAACCCAAAACTTTACGCCCGGGAACATAGATTCTATCGCTTCCGCCATTAAATGCGCAGAGGAGTGCCAAAAGGTAGATTTACCCTGAAGATCGTTCCAGGTCAGTAATTGTAAAGAAGCATCTGCATTGATGGGCCTTGATGCATCCCAGGTTTGTCCGTTAATATTTGCTGCCAAAACTTTTCTTGCCAATCCTTCACTGATAGATTTGGCCACGTCCATGGCTGTTACGCCTTGTTCGTATTCTCTTACTGCGCCATCCGGTAATGTGATCTTTATCATAATTTCCTTGTAAATTCTAACTTTTTTAGAATTGCAAATTTAACGAAGTATTAGCTATGGATCGAACATATCTAAAATATCTTTACAGGAGTTTTTTTTATTATATATAAAGCCTATTTTAGGCACGAAAAAAGGGTTTTGAATTATGAAAAGGCTTTACATTTTATTTATTATTTTTTTAATAGCAACTGCATCTAATGCCCAAAAAATTGACGGGCAATGGAGAGGTTATTTTGATTCAAAAGGAGATATCGTAACCGCCTCAGAGAATAATACCGAGTATGTGCTGGAATTAAATATTGATGGCGCCGATATTACCGGATTTTCTTATTCTTATTTTCAAGACAGGCAGTATTATGTTATTTGTTCTTTGCGCGGAACATATAATAAGGCTGATCAAACCATGCTGATAACGGAAACAGCCCGCGTAAAAGGATTAACACCACCAGGATGGGGAGATTGTTTACAAACGCATTTTTTAAAATACGAAAAAATAAAAGGGAAGGAGCAGCTTGTAGGAAAATGGAAAGCTGCTATCGGCCAGCAAAGTGATTGTGGCAATGGTTCAACAACACTGATAAGAAAGACACTGAACAAAAACCTTGCAGGATATAATAAGGGCCATACACATATGACCATCAAGCCGGGTGCGGCCGCTACTGCAAAAGCAGCGCCTAAAGCAAAAACTACTGAAACGATTATCAGAAGGGTAGTGCCCGCCGATCTGCAAACCATCGATACATCTGTTGTTGATAAAGACCTCGAAGAAAATGATTCGGTAGTACAGGAAATGCCTGTTGAAGCAAAAAGCATTGCGCAACCCGTATTGTTACCGGAAGTGACCTATGAAAAAAGAACCAACACTTTACTCAAGACAATAGAGATCGGCAGCGATTCTTTTCAGGTTGACCTGTACGATAGCGGCGATATAGATGGCGACAGTATCTCTTTGTTTTATAACGGAAAATTATTATTGTACCACCAACGCTTAGAAGTAAAACCAATTACATTAATACTCGATGCTACTTCAGGCGGAGGCGAAAATGAATTGGTGATGTACGCTGAAACGCTTGGTACTATACCGCCGAACACTGCTTTAATGGTTGTAAGAGATGGCTCTAACCGTTATGAAGTATACATGACATCCGATCTTGAAAAGAGTGGCGCTGTGAGGTTTGTGCATAAGAAGAAAGAAGTCCAGCAATAATGGTTAATTGTAAATGGTTAATGGTTAATGTGAGCACCATAAATAATGAACGCTCTTTGCGTTTACCATTTACAATTAACCATTTAGCATTAATTAATTCCACCCTCCGCCAAGTGATCTGTACAAATTTATCACTGCAATAAATTGTTCTCTTTTATTTCCTACCAATTCGAGTTCAGAAGCTAACATGCCTTTTTGCGCCAGTATAACTTCCAGGTAAGTAGCATAGCCGGATAAATACAGATCTTTAGATGTGCCTACAGCATTTGTTAATGCAGTTACTTCTTTATCTTTTAGCTCATACGATGCCTGATCGTTTTGAATGCTTGTGATATTTGTTGCTACTTCGCTAAAACTATTCAATAATAAATGCTGGTAATTATAAATGGCCTGTTTGTTTTGCGCATTGGTAATGGTATAGCCGGCCTGTATTTGTTTTTGGTTGAAGATGGGTGCTGATAATCCTGCTAAAACTCCATACACTATTGATCCTGCATCAAACAATAAAGATGGTGTAAAAGCATTTATACCGATATACGGCGATAAAGTAATGGATGGCAGAAAGGCGGCGCGTGCGGCTTTTACATTTGCTTTTGCAGCTGTTAATGCCAATTCTGCTTGCTCAACATCAGGACGATGAATCAATAATTGTGATGAAATGCCCGTTAATAAAGCCGGCGGCAATGGCTGGTGCAAAATATCGGAATCTCTTGCTATTGGTTGCGGGTATCTGCCTAATAAAACATTGAGCTGACTTTCAGTCTCACTTATTTGTTGTTTGATAGAATACTGAATGCCTTCTGTGTTGTACAGCTGTGCAGCAAATTGTTCTACTGCTAATGCTGTAGCACGGCCCGCTTCTTTTTGTACTTTCACTATCTCAAGTGCGTCAGATTGCAGCTGAATATTTTTTTGTACGATCTGCAGTTCATTATCATACGCGATCAGGCTATAATAATCAATTGCAATAGCGCTTACCAGTGAAGTAATAACAGATCGTCTTCCTTGTTCGGAAGCTAACAGCTCTGCCATCGCAGCTTTCTTTTGATTTTTTAATTTCCCCCACACATCAATTTCCCAGCTGCTTCTAAAGCCGGCAAAGAGGTCAGGCGTTATTGGCTCAGGTATTTTTTGTTTGCTGTTGATATTCGGTGAGAGATTGGTATCAAAATTTCCAACACCATTCATTGTATAATCACCGTATTTATCAAAGCTTCCAGAAATGACCGCGTCTACTTTTGGTAGATTGGCATTTTTTTGCACCCTCAATTGCTGTTGTAAAATATCAATATTCTGTAACATCATCAACAGGTCGGTATTATTATGTAATGCCGTATCAATTAACGCAGTCAAATAAGGATCAGAAAAAAATGCTTTCCACGAAACAACAGTCATGCTATTACTGGTATCAGTAGTAGAAAATGAATAAGGCATTTCTTTTACCGCAGGCATTTCAACAGGCTTAGCAACTTTACATCCAGTGTAAAATAAAAAGCCGCTGATCAATATTGCTGTATATATTTTTTTCTTTCCCATGTCTAAAATTGATTGAATAATTATTCTTCTTCTACTTCATCTTTTGAAAGTGATTCTTCTGCCAATGCAGCAAGTACATATAATCCCGGGATTAAAAATATCCCGAATACGGTTCCTAATAACATTCCGCCGGCTGCTGCAAAACCAATGGAACGGTTGCCCACAGCGCCCGCGCCTGTGGCGATACAGAGTGGGATCAATCCTGCAATAAATGCCAGCGATGTCATCAATATCGGACGAAGCCTTGATTTAGCACCATGTATGGCCGCATCAATTATCGATTCGCCTTCTTCATGCGCATGCGTGGCAAATTCAATGATCAGGATCGCATTTTTTCCTAACAACCCGATCAGCATTATCAAAGCAACCTGTGCATAGATATTATTTTCAAGTCCGCCCAGTTTCAATAATAATAACGCGCCGAAAATACCTGCCGGTAATGATAAGATAACGGGCAAAGGCAAAAAGAAACTTTCATACTGCGCCGCTAATAATAAATACACAAATGCTAACACAATGATGAAAATATATACCGCCTGACTGCCTGATAAAACCTGTTCTCTCGTCATACCGCTCCATTCGTAACCATATCCTTTGGGTAATTTTTCTTTGGCAATTTTTTGTATGGTAGCAATAGCTTCACTGCTACTGTATCCCGGAGCCGCGTCACCATTGATCATCGCGGATGGATACATATTGTAGCGCGTAATTTGTTCCGGTCCAAATACTTCTTCCAATGTTATAAAAGTAGAGAAGGGAACCATTTCGCCTTTATCATTCTTTACGTATAAGCTTAAAATATCTTCGGGCTTGCTTCGGTATTGCGGATAGGCTTGTACCATCACTTTGTACAGCTGTCCGTATTTAATAAAGTTCGTTGCATAAAAACTGCCCAGCAATGTTTGCAAAGTGCTCATGGCATTATCGACAGTCACACCTTTTTTTGCAGCCATATCCTGGTCAATATGAATCAGGTATTGCGGAAAGTTGGGATCGAAATTGGTAAAAGCGCTTCCGATCACTTTATCTTTTTTTAATTCTCCGATAAAATTCTGGGTAACCACCGACATCTTGCTGAGGTCTCCGTTCTTATTTTTATCCAATAGCTGTAATTCAAATCCACTCGCATTACCAAAACCCGGAACAGTTGGCGGCGCAAAAAATTCGATGGTGGCATCATTGAAATTTTTTGTTTTGTCTTGCAGCTGTTTGATCAACTCATCTACCGATTCTTTTCTATCATCCCAGCTTTTTAAATTGATCATCGCCATGCCATAAGACGGTCCGGTTATATCATTCATCAAACTATAGCCTGATAGCGTGCTGATATTTTCAACAGCGCCTAATTTTGAACAGCTATGTTGTATCTGTTCCAATACAGTTTCTGTCCGCTCTAATGTAGAGCCGGCAGGCGTTGTAACGTTCACGTAAATAACACCCTGGTCTTCCGTAGGAATAAAACCTGAAGGCAATAAATTATTTACGCCCATAGTAGCTATGCAGAAAAAAGCAAATAAAGCAACGGTCACTATTTTTCTGCCGATCATCCACGATACTATTTTTGCATATCGTTTTTCTGTCCGCTCATAATTTTTATTGAACACGCCATAAAAACGCTGCAATAATGGTTTGTGGTTCGTGTCATTATTATGCTTCAATAACAAGGCACATAAGGCAGGCGTAAGCGTTAATGCATTAATGCCCGAAATGATAATAGCAATAGCGAGTGTGATAGAAAACTGCCGGTAAAAAACACCAACAGGCCCCGATAAAAATGCCACGGGAATAAAAACGGCAGACATCACTAATGTAATGCCCATGATCGCGCCACTGATCTGGTTCATGGCAGCGATGGTTGCTTTTAAGGCAGATAGATGTTCTTCGTGCATTTTTACATGCACAGCTTCTACAACAACAATGGCATTATCAACCACGATACCGATGGCGAGTACCAATGCAAATAAAGTAAGCATGTTGATAGAGAAACCTAACATCTGCATAAATGCAAGCGTACCTACTAACGCCACTGGTACTGCTAACGCAGGAATAATAGTAGAACGCAGATCCTGCAAAAAGATGAACACAACAATGAACACCAATATAAATGCTTCTACCAATGTTCTTAAAACTTCATGCACGCTGGCATCTAAAAAGCGGGAGACATCATACGCAAAATTAAAATTCATGCCCGGGGGGAAAGTAGTTTGCTTCAACTCCGCCATTTTTGCCTTGATATTTTTTATGATATCTCTTGCATTACTACCCGGCCGTTGTTTGATCATGATAGAAGCAGAGGGCCTGCCATCTGTTTTTGAATTCATGTCAAATTCTTCCGTGCCAAATTCTACATCAGCTACATCTTTTAACCGAAGCAGTTGGCCTTCGGATGTAGACCGCAAAACAATATTTTCATATTCTTCTTTCGAATTAAATTTCCCTGTGTATTTTAATACGTATTGTTTTACGCTTTCACCTTTACCGGAATTTTGTCCCGCTGCACCTGGAGCTGCTTCAATATTATCATTGCGCAATGTTTGTATGATCTCATCAGAAGAAATATTATACGACAACATTTTATCAGGCTTTAACCAGATCCTCATCGAGTAATCTTTCGCGCCCATTATTTCTGCGTTAGCAACACCATCAATTCTTTTTAATTCCTGGATGATATTGATGTCGGTAAAATTGTAAATGAAATCTTCCTTAACACTGGTATCCGTACTGCTAACATTTAAATACATCAGCATACTGTTCACTTCTTTCTCTGTAACAACACCGGCTTTGATAACTTCTTCCGGTAACTGATCTAATACAGTGCTCACACGGTTTTGCACATTCACAGCAGCCTGGTCCGGATCCATACCTACTTTAAAAAAAACCTGTACGGTAGTAGTGCCGCTGTTACTGCTAACCGAATTCATGTAGGTCATACCCGGCACACCGTTGATCGCTCTTTCTAAGGGAACCGCAACTGCATTGGTACATACTTCCGCGTTAGCGCCAATATAGGTGGCTGTTACAACAACGGATGGCGGAGCGATATCGGGAAATTGCGTAACAGGTAAAGTAAACAAAGCGAGTATGCCCAGCAATGTTATGATCAATGAGATCACTAAAGATAGAACGGGCCTTCTGACAAATTTTTCGATCATCTATGCTTGTTTACGGTAAGAAATTTTACTAACCAAGACTGCTTTGCATAGCAATACTGTGGCAGCAATTTGTTGTCATGTAATAAACTATATACTATGCTTCTATTGAAAACTGGCTGCAGTCAGATTGTCTGCATTAATATATTTTGGAGTGATACTCGATCCATCCTCAATATTTTGTGTGCCTTCGTAAACAATTACATCATTTGGTGATAAGCCCGATTGAACAATAACAGATTCATTGATCTTTGCTCCGGGTACAAAACTTTTCATTCGTACTATGTTCCCTTTTTCTAAAACATACACAAAGCTTTTATCTTGTATCTCAGTGATCGATTTTTGTGGAACTATCAAAACATTATCCAGGGCATTTGCCACCACTATTTTTCCGCTGGCGCCATGTTTTAATAAATGTTCAGGGTTAGGGAAAGTAGCCCTGAAAGCTATTGATCCGGTATGGCTATCGATCTCGCTTTCCATTGTTTCTACTTTTCCTTTGTAAGGAAATTCAGATCCATCGGCCATTATCAGTTTTATATTATCATAGCCCGAAAATTTATTTGCTTTCGTTGCCTTTGCATATTTCAGGTATTCGTTTTCTGAAACAGAAAAATAAGTGTACATCGATTGAAGGTCCGATATACAGGTAAGCAAAGTACCCTGGTCAACGAGACTGCCAACTTTTTCAGGTATCCTATCTATCACACCGGTAAAAGGGGAGCAGATATATGTATAAGAAAGCCGGATAGCGGCAGCGTCTTCTGCCGATTTTGCTTCGCCGATCTTTGCTTGCGCAGATTTTACTTTTGAATCGGCAAGGTCATATTCTGTAGAAGAGATGATATTTTTATCAACGAGGATCTTGACTCTTTTTTCTTCAACCATTGCCGATCTCTCTTCTGCTACTGCATCGGCCAAAGCCGCCTTTGTTTTTGAGAGCTCCGTTTGATATTCAGCAGCATTTAATTGAAACAGCAGTTGCCCTTTTTTTACCTCCTGGCCCTCATCCACCATTATTTTCTCGATAAAGCCCGGAACCATAGCACGGATCTCTACATTTTTGGAAGCCTGGATATCGGCAACATATTCTTTTTCGAGGATGGTATCTTTTAATGCTAACCGGAGTACGGGAACAACCACAAGGTCGGGTTTGGGTTCCGTCTGACCATCTGAACTATTACAACCCGTTGTTGCAATGAGTGTTACAATTGCGATTGCGCTTAAATAACCAATAAAAATCTTCATGTTCTATTTTTAATTAGTAAAAAGTTAAGCAGGCAATAGTTTTAGTTCAAATAGGACGGTTTATTTGTATTATGTTTTTTCTAAATTAGTACTTTTTTATTTAAGTTAACCATTAGTTAACAATAATTATTAACATTTTGTTATATAATAATATTTATTATATGTATAATATAAGTTGAAAGAGCACAAAAAAGCCAGACTGATCGGTCTGGCTTTTACTATTATAATATCTTTTTATAGTCCTACAATACTATCTTTTGTTTCACCACAATGGTACATGGTAATATCTTTTTTACCTAAATAAGGGTTCATGATCTCTGCTGTATTGCTTATCCAGTTCGCATCATTGCCATCGCCGAAAGCCATTGGGCAATTTTGTAAATAGAGTATACTGCCTTCGTAATGTATCATTTTTAAAAGAGGATATAAGCTTTCCGTCACGCTCTGAAAATCCTTGCGCATAGCGGTAATGGTCTTTTCTGTAGGTATGCTTTGCGCATTGGTTTTTACATCCACAAGCTGTGAAACTGCCGTTGCATATAGAGTAGTGGCATTAGCAGAAGTATCTTTCTTTAATTCGTCCATTTTTACGCTGTCTGTTAACCCGGCTAATTTTGTAGCAGATGCTGCAGCGGCAATGCTATCCGCGTCAACAAAATTATTTTTAAGCGCAAAATAAGCGCTGAGTAAAGTATCGATACTATTATTGAATGCCAATGAATGGGCGCCGATCTTCATTGGTTGCTGACTGGTTATACTTTGTGCTTCATCTGCCGTATCAGGTTTTCTTAAAAAGAACCAGTACCCGATAAAAAATACCACCAAAATAATTGCGGTCAACCAAACTTTTCTCATAGATATATTTTTCAACAAAGTTAGCCGATACTAATGAACTAAGTAAATAGTTTACGGTTTAGCTTACTTTTGCAAAATATTTAACGGAAACAGATAATTTACAATGCTTTTAGGACTACAGAATGTAACATTTGAATTTGGCGCCAGGGCGATCGTAGAAGATGCTACATGGCATATACAACCCAACGAAAGGATCGCTTTGATCGGGTATAACGGTACAGGTAAATCAACTTTGTTGAAGGTATTAACGCGCCAGTTCCTTCCTAATAAAGGAACAGTAGAACAGGGCAAAGAAACTACCATCGGTTTTCTGCACCAGGATCTCCTAAGTTTTGATACGGAAGATTCTATTTTAGAAGTAGCCATGGGCGCTTTTGAAAGAGTGAAAATACTAGAAAAGGAAATTGAAGAAATAGGTATCGAATTAGAAAGAACAGGTGATGAAAGCCTGGTTATAACTTATTCGGAAAAATTGCACGAATTAGAAGTTTTAGGAGGTTACGATATTCATCATAAAACAGAAGAAGTTTTACAAGGCTTAGGTTTTACAAACGAAACTTTACACAAGCCCTATAAATTATTTAGTGGAGGTTGGCGCATGCGCGTGTTATTAGCGAAAATGATATTGATGGCGCCGGATGTTTTGTTGCTGGATGAACCTACGAATCACCTGGATCTACCAAGTATCGAATGGCTCGAAAAATATTTATTGCATTACCAGGGCGCTGTTGTAATGGTGAGCCATGATCGTTATTTCTTAGATAGAATGGTGAATAAGGTAGTGGAATTGTATCAGCAAAAATTACATTTCTACACAGGCAATTATTCTTACTACGAAACAGAAAAAGCTTTGCGTGTAGAGATGCAACAAAAGGCTTACGAAAATCAACAGGATTATATCCGTCAGAACGAAAAATTTGTTGAACGCTTTAAAGCGAAAGCAAGTAAAGCGGCAGCGGCACAAAGTATTGTTAAGCGGTTAGAAAAATTAGACAGGATCGAAAATGTGGAAATTGAAAGGCCCAACATGCGTATCAATTTCTCTATCGATAAACAACCTGGAAGGGTTTTATGTACATTAAAAAATGTATCTAAAAGTTTTGGTGATTTAGTGATCATGGAAAATACCGGAGCAGAAATAGATCGCGGGGATAAGATCGCATTGATCGGTGCAAATGGTAAAGGTAAATCTACTTTGTTGCGCGTAATTGTCGGTAGCGAAGAACACACAGGAGAAAGGGTTTGGGGACATAATGTAGATGAATCTTTTTACGCACAGCATCAGCTGGAAGCGTTGAATATTAATAATACCGTATTAAATGAAATGCAGGAAAGCCGCAGTGGTAAAACTGATCTTGAATTAAGGAGTTTATTAGGTTGCTTTTTATTTAGCGGAGATGATGTAGATAAAAAGATCAAAGTATTAAGCGGGGGAGAAAAAGCAAGAGTAGCATTGGCAAAAACAATTGTGAGTAAAGCTAATTTCTTAATGCTGGATGAACCGACGAATCACCTGGATATACATTCTGTAGATCTGTTGATCGGCGCATTGAATAATTACGAGGGCAGTTTGGTTTTTGTTAGTCATGACAGGCATTTTGTAAGTAAGATCGCCAATAAAATATGGGAGATAGAAGACCATAAAATTGTAGAGTTCAAAGGCTCTTATGCCGAATGGGAAGATTGGAAAGCAAGAAGGGTAGCAGCAGATAATGCAAAAGCAAAAGCAGAAACAAAAAAAGCAGAGCCGGTTCAGGAAAAAAAAAAGGAAGAGCTTAAGCCAGTTGTTTTAAATGCACCCGTTGATAAAGAATTAAAAAAAGAATACCAGAAAAATAAAAATCGTTTTCAGCAATTAGAAGAAAAAGTAGCACAGCTTAATAAAAGGAAAGCCGAGCTGGAAGTATTGATGGCAGACCCTAATAGCTATGCTGATAAAAATAAATTTCAGCAGACAGAAGCCGAATATAAAAAACTAAGCAGCGACCTTACTGAAACCAATAAAGAATATGAAGTGGTGTTTGATAAGGTAATGGAGTTGGAAGATCAGCTTGGGGGGTAGTTTAATTTATTTCCCATTTCATTTCTTAATAAAATTGAATTGCTTTATATTTGCAAACTCTTAAAGACTTGGTAGCTCAGCTGGATAGAGCATCAGCCTTCTAAGCTGAGGGTCATTGGTTCGAATCCAATCCAGGTCACCACATTTTTCTAAAAGCCTTGTATTTAAAGCAATACAAGGCTTTTTTATTTTTCGGGGCAGCGTTTGCGTAACGAACTTAGTCTGATATGGCAGATATTGGCCTAAAGAAATCACAAAACTTATCGGTTGGCGTTTACAAGTATTTATGTTTTGCTCATTCCATGATGGCAGTATTCCATTATAGACGAGTTGTAAACATTTATTACCCTTTTGCTTGTCAGACGACAACCTTTTTGTAGCTTGCGTTCTTTATGCCGTTTTAAAAATAATCTCTAACGGTTTAACAAACGAAATTGCACTCTATTGCGTATGAAAAATTATAAATTATTTTGTAAGGTTAGCCTTGTATTATTAAGTATTATCCTTTCTTTTTGTTCTACAAAAGTATGTGCCCAGTTTACTATTGGTACGTGTAGTGGTAATAATCTTTGTTCCAGTAATCTTGTAGGCCATGTTACATTTGCCAATACATCAGGAACTACGACTGGTCGTTGGAGTGTGGACAATCTTGCATACGGGGGACTTACCAACGAAAGTTTCACAATTGAAGATAGTAATTCATATACCTATGCAGCTGCAGGAAATCTAGTTTCAGGAGCGCTCGGGGGAACTTACACCATCGTGAATAACCCAAGTTCTGTAAACGGTCCTTTAGGCACCCCTCTTTACAATTCGCCTGCTACTACTCCTACTGGCGGGGTATTACTTTTTAGGCCAAATAATGGCAATACTTTTGCGCGATACACTATTACGGGTTTAACAGTTGGGGGATGGTACTGTGTGAGGGTTAAAATGCGAAATGCTGCTGTACATGCAGATTGCAATCAAGGTTTTGCAAATTCGATTACATTTCAAAGTCTTTCGCATCTCAATATTTCTGGAGGAGGGGTTTCCGGTGGGCAATATAAACAACAATCAGGATATACACCGACTTGCGGCAGTACAGATGGAGGCTGGGATGGGAACAATCAAACTTATGGCATTAGATACGATCAGGAAGAATCTTGGTATGAATGTACTTTTCAAATAGGCCAAAACCCAAACAATACGAATGATGCTGGTTTTTCAATAGCTTTTAATGGAAACGGTTATGATGCTAATGATGTTTTGGGAATTGAAGAGATACAAGTATATGGTTGTGTACCGCAACAAATAACATCTTCTAATGGAACCAGTGTTTGTGAGACAACCCCTACTACTTTAACAGCACAAGGTATTGGTTCAACTACAGATACCTATACATGGCAACAAAGTACAGATGGAACAACCTACACTCCGGTTACATCTTCAACATCATATCAGCTTACTACCACGCCTTCTGTTGCTACATATTATAAGGTGACTTGTGTTAGAACCGGTCTAACCATACCTGCCGTACTAATAACACCGGTTAACTGTTGTGGTCCAACTGGTTTATTTACTATACCAAAGGTTTGTGATGGTATTTCAGTTGATGGAAATGATAATGAACCCGTTTGGTATACCGCTCCTTGGAAATCGATTACCAATGTAGCATCCCCTTTAGTTGGTACTAATGATTGCACGGGCGGCTGTTTATCACCTGTAAGAAATCCTGCGGGACAGTGGCGTGCCGTATACACTCCTACAGATATTTATTTTGATGTTGTAGTAAATGGAGCCAATCCTCAAAATGCCGGCGGTGTATATTATCAGGATGCGGTGGAAATTTATATAGCAGATAGTTTAAACACACCACGCCAATTTGGATATACGTATAACACAGCAGGAAATCCTGTTTTTTATAACAGTAATGGGGCCGTCAATGGATCTGCTAAAATTATAAAAGGTGCTACTACATGGACTTTAGAAGTTGATATACCTGTTGGTCCTAATAAGATAAAGCTTAGTTCCGGTTATATTAATATGGAGGTAGCTGTAAATCAGGCAAATCCAACCTGTCCAACTTGTCGTTCTGCACAGCTTTTTACATGGTCAAATGCAGTAAATGCCTATACAAGTACTTCTAATTATCATGCAGCTCCTTTAAGCGATTGTGCCAGTGTAAAAGCGTCTGATTCTACTGTTTGTAACGGCGGTTCAACAACGCTTTCTACTCAATTATCAACAGTCAATAATATACCGACTTACTCTTGGGAACAAAATACTGGAACAGGCTGGGTAGCTGTTCCAGGAAATCCAACAACCAACATGATAACTGTTATTCCGACAGTACAAACTCAATACAGAGCAATAAATGATGGGGTTATTTCCTGTCCTGTTACCATTAATGTAGCTACTATTACATTAACTATACACAACCCGGCAGCAGTTTGTGCTCCAGCTACAGTAGATTTAACAGCTGCAGCTGTAACCGCAGGTTCTCAGGCAGGGTTAACGTATACTTATTTTACAGATGCTGGATTAACTACAGCTTTGTCTCCTGCTAACGCGGTAGCTACTAGTAATACATACTACATTGTAGGTTCAAATTCTACATGTTCTTCTGGTGGGCAATCCGTTGTAGTAACAGTTAATACTCCGCCATCAGCAACAATAAGTTATGCAGGTCCATATTGTAAAACAGTTGCCTCAGCAACAGTAACACAAGCAGGCACAGGCGGTGGCGCTTACACAGCTACACCGGCAGGTTTATCAATAGGAGGTGCGTCGGGAACACTTACACCATCAGGCAGTACAGCGGGTACGTATACAGTAACATACACAATGGCAGCAGGTGGCGGTTGTACTGCACAAACAGCAACAACAACCGTAACAATAACAGCGGTACCGGCAGCAACGATCAGTTATGCAGGTCCATATTGTAAGAGCAATGCGGTGGCCCAGACCCCAACCCTAACAGGAACGGGCGGCGGCGCTTATACAGCAAC